>ERZ808029.1-NODE-1-length-473016-cov-81.296831_pt1 | contig 473016 bp, 337 predicted proteins | sample MGYA00380185_ERZ808029 | MGnify/ENA primary metagenome ERZ808029 (study PRJEB31490, sample SAMN06133404) | mouse gut metagenome | isolation source: M2_3 | host: mice | place: China: Chengdu | collected 2015-05 ... | reverse complement strand
ATAAGTCTCTAAAGACGTAGCGAACACATAGTTCGGAGAGAGCAGGCCGGCAGAAATGCCAAGTCCTATCAGAACTTAAAATGACATGAAAGGATTACTTTTCTTTTTATATTACTTTATCATTTATATTAGGCGGAAAAACAAATCAATAAAAGAATTATTTTATATTATTTTTTAGTATTGTTTATTGTATTTATAAAAAATACAGTTAACTTTGTCTTCGAAAGTTAAATCTAATACAGGTAGAAAAGTAGGATCAAGAGGGTAAACAGACACATATAGAAGTCTTCTCAATTAGTCCTATCCCACTATCTAAAAACCAATTAAATATTAATACTTATGAGAAAATGCTCTCCAATTTCCCCTAACTCCTTTCGGAAAGTTCTGATAGGACTTGGCATTTCTGCCGGCCTGCTCTCTCCGAACTATGTGTTCGCTACGTCTTTAGAGACTTATGAGAACCAGTCTGTAGCTGCTGTTCAGCAAGCAAGGAAGATTACCGGTACACTGACCGATGCTGTCGGTGAACCTATTATTGGTGCTACTGTTTTAGAAAAAGGAAACCCTTCCAATGGTACGATTACCGATATCAATGGTAAATTCTCTCTTTCGGTCCATCCTAATGCTGTGATCAGTATTTCGTATATAGGATACATAACACAAAATATTAAGATAACTAATCAAACCTCACTGAAAGTGGTTATGATGGATGATACCCAGGCGCTGGAAGAAGTAGTGGTAGTAGGTTATGGTTCGCAGAAGAAAGCGAATCTGACCGGAGCCGTATCTTCTGTGAAAATGGATGAGGTACTGGGTGACCGTCCTATCTTGAATGCATCTGATGCTCTTCAGGGAGCCGTGCCGGGACTGTTTGTATCTAATGGAGGTAATGCTCCCGGAACCAGCAAGTCGTTCCAGATTCGTGGAGCCTATTCGGTGGGTGTCAAGAACTCGGACGGTTCATACGGAAACACCATTAAGCCACTCGTATTGATTGATAATGTGGAAGGTGACCTCGATATGGTAAACCCCGAAGATATCGAGTCAATCAGTGTACTGAAGGATGCAGCTTCCGCAGCTATCTATGGTGCACGTGCAGCCGGTGGTGTAATTGTCGTTACGACTAAACGCCCTAAAGGTGCTGCTAAGTTCTCATTGAATTACAACAATAACTTTGCTTTCGGAACAGCTGTCAATCTGCCTAAACAGGCTCCGCTGATGGACTATCTGCAAGCTTATCTGGATTGTGGATATTCAGATGCCTATTGGTCGCTCGGTTCGCCAAGTGTCAGCAAATGGATGGAATATCTGAGTGAATACCAGAAGAACCCTTCTGCTTTCAATACGGTGGGAGACGGTATTTATATGGATGAATCCGGTGTACCATACTATTTGAATGAAAAAGATCTTTATAAGAACTTTATGGAGACCAGTTTCCAGATGACTCATAATATTTCCGCTTCAGGAGGTACGGACAAACTGCGTTATCGTATTTCGGGTGGATATACTTCGAATGACGGTGTATTGGTGTCCGATCGTGATAAGTTTGAACGTATGAATATCAATACCTTTATTTCGGCAGATGTAACTAACTGGTTCACTCAGGAAGTGACTATGAGCTATGCGCATAGTCTACAGACTTCACCCGGTGGAATGGGAGGTGTGTATAATACCCGTTTGGTTTCATATTATCCGGAAGGAGATCTGCCGGCATCAGTCAATACGTTGGCAAACGAGGATCTTCCTTTGTTCACTCCACGCAACCAGATCTTGTTGTCGAATCCGGTAAACAATAATAATGACAATCCGCGTATCTTCCTGAAATCTATATTGAAACCACTAAAGGGACTGGAAGCTGTATTTGAATATACATTTGATAAAAACATCTATGATTACCACTGGTATACAGGACAGTATGACTATACTACCATTCAGGGAGGAAGTTCAAAATCATTTGTAGACGATTATCTGAGAAAGTACAAACAGCATACGAATTATAACGCTATCAACGTTTACGCTACATATAGTAAGAAATTCGGTGACCATAATTTCAAAGTAATGGCAGGATTCAACCAGGAGTCGAGCTATCAGGAAACATTGGATGCTTATTCTTACAATCAGGCGGTGATAGACGTACCGGCCATGGGATCGGGAACCGGCACCATCAAGGCTACCGACTCATACAGTGAATATGCCGTACGTGGTGGATTCTTTAGAGTCAACTATAATTATCAGGACAAATATTTGCTGGAAGTGAACGGACGTTATGACGGTTCTTCTAAATTCCCGAAGAGCTCTCGTTTCGGTTTCTTCCCTTCTGTATCAGCCGGTTGGCAGATCGCTCAGGAGAAGTTTATGGAGTCTACCCGTAACTGGTTGGACGGATTGAAGATTCGCGCATCATATGGTGTGATCGGTAACCAGAATGTGAATCCGTATACTTTCACTCCGACAATGAGTGTCAGCAATAAATCTACTTCCTGGATTATCGACAATACGTATGTCACCTCTATCAGCTCGTTGCCGGCTTTGGTAAGCCAGAACTTTACATGGGAGAAAGTAGGTACGGTCAATGTCGGACTTGATATTAACTTATTCAACAATCGCCTGAATGGTGTATTTGAATGGTATCAGCGTAACACTAACGGCATGCTTGCTCCGGGTGTGCAGCTACCGGCTGTCGTAGGTGCAAGTGCTCCTTATCAGAATACTGCCGATATGCGTACACGGGGCTGGGAGTTGAGCTTGAACTGGCGTGACCAGATCGGTAAGGTGGGATATCGTTTGGGATTCAACTTGTCGGATTATAAATCGAAAATTACCAAATACGATGATAATGCAACCACCAAGTTGCTGAGCAGTTTCTATCCCGGACAGGTGATGGGAGAGATATGGGGATATATAGCCGATGGTTATTATTCTGTGGACGATTTCGAAGATACATCATCCTGGAAACTGAAAGAGGGAATAACCTCGATCAATGGTTATAACGTACGTCCGGGTGATGTGAAATTCAAAAACCTCCGTGATGATGAAAGTTCTACTAATGTAATTACCAGTGGTGACAATACATTCGACAATCCGGGTGACCGTAAAGTGATCGGTAATACGACTCCGCGTTATCAGTATGGTATCAATCTGGGAGCTAACTATGCCGGTTTCGACCTCAATGTTATCCTTCAGGGAACAGGAAAGCGTGATTACTGGATTTCGAATGTCTTGACTTTCCCGATGAATGGTGATAACTTCATTCCGTTGTTTGACGGTTTGAGTGATTACTGGATGCCTAAAGATCCTGACAACGGTGACTGGACGGCAGTCAATCCGAATGCGAAGTATCCCCGTCTGTATGGTAACCGAGGTAATTCCGGTTCAAACCTCCGTCAGAGCGACAAATACTTGTCTGATGCTTCTTATCTCCGTATTAAGAACATCACTTTGTCTTACAATTTACCAAAGAAGTGGTTGTCTCAGATCTTCCTTTCACAAATGAAGGCGTTTGTCAGTGTTGAAAACGTAGCTACTTTCACCTCTTTGCCTTCGGGTATCGACCCGGAGAGAATAGAATGGAACTATCCGGCATTCCGTACAGTTTCGTTCGGTATAAATATCACATTATAAACTCTAATCTGATACATGAATATGAAAAAGATATTATTGTTTTTAACCCTCTTTACAGGGATGATACTGGCGGGATGCAACGATAGCTTCCTTGAGAAATATCCTGTAACCAGCCTGACGGAAGAAAATGCATTCAAGTCGTATGACAATTTTAAGGCCTTTATGTGGCCATGTTATGAAATGTTCTCTAATACGAATATCGCCACTTCTACAACGGCAATCGGGCGTAACTCTCACTATATGGGTGATGTGTATGCCGGATACCTGAATCAGCGTGGAGCCAGCAGTCAGAATAAATATGCGTTTCAGACAGTGACCAATGCTACGTCGGGTAATGGATGGAACTTCTCTACATTCATTCGCCGTATCAACCTGATGCTTTCGCATGTGGATGATTCTGATATGACAGAAGCTGAAAAGAATCACTGGAAAGCTGTTGGATATTTCTTCCACTCATTTTGGTATATGGAGTTGATAGACCGTTTCGGTGATGTGCCTTGGATCGATAAACCACTGGACGAAACCTCTGAAGAAGCTTACGGAACGCGGATGCCTCGTCTGGAAGTGGCTGATAAAGTCCTGGAGCGCTTGCAATGGGCCGAACAAAATATCGGTGATGCGTCCGTTTACGAGAAAAAGGACGGTTCGAATACTATCAACCGTGATTGTGTACGTGCGGCTCTTTCACGTTTCACACTTCGCGAAGCAACTTGGCGCAAATATCATGAATTGGGTAGTTATGACAAATACTTCGATGAATGTATCCGTGTATCGAAGCTGTTGATGGCGGATTATCCTACATTATATTATGGTACCGACGGACAGCCGGCAGCCGGATATGGTGAAATGTGGACAACAGAGGATCTGAGTAAGGTACAGGGAGTCATTCTGTATCAGCAGTGGCTGGAAACCATTAAACCCGGACATTCGTGCTATTATGAACACACCTCTTCACATGATATAGAAATGCATCAGGGAACGGTAGACTTGTATTTGTGTAAGGATGGCAAGACTATTTCCCATTCAGACCAATATCAGGGAGATAAGGATATTTATGCTACTTTCCGCAATCGTGACCCGCGTATGTATCACACCATCATGCCGCCTTATAAGGTAAAAGATGGTAAGGGGGATTATTCTACATGGTCTTATACCAGTGATCCTGCTGATCGCGAATATATCGATATCATGGGAGCTAACGAGTCGTGCAGTAATCCGGGTATTGGCATGAAGCGCTTGCCGGGACAAAACTGGAGTGCTTCATTGGTACGTCGTGTTCCTAACCTGCAAGGGGGCGCACAATACACAATTGAAGGAAAGAAATATGGACCGCATGCCTATGTGGCTTCCCGTTCGGGATATTATGTATGGAAGAACTGGGATAATTGGGAGGAAAACTATAATAATGCCCAGGTGAATACTGCCGACAAACCTGTCTTTAAAATTGAAGAGGTCTTGTTGAACTATGCAGAGGCTATGTTCGAAACGAATCAATTTACACAAACCATTGCCGACGAGACGATCAACAAGTTGCGTAAACGTGCCGGTGTAGCCGATATGGTAGTAGCCCAGATTGATGGTAACTTTGACCCGAAACGTGGAAAATATTATCCGAAAGGAAATGATAACGGCATACTCGTTGATCCGGTATTATGGGAAATCCGTCGTGAACGTATTATCGAATTGATGGGCGAAGGATTTGGTTTTTATGATGTACGTCGCTGGAGAATGGCTCCTTGGTTCGTCAATATGCAGCAGAAAGGTATGTGGATTTCAAAGACGGAACTCAGCTCACTGACGTTGCTCAACGAAATGACCGGAACTTCAGACGGGGCGAACGGATCGATGACCGAAGGGTATATCTATCTATTCAACGATCCGTTGAAGGAAGGAAAAGGCTGGCTGGAGAAATATTATCTCTATCAGGTTCCGTTAGAAGAAATAGCTCTTAATCCTAACTTGACACAAAACCCGGGATGGGAATAAAAGGATCTGTAGCCGTTCTTTTTAATTAAATTTTGAGAAGAAGGGAATGTGTCAAAGGCACCACAGATTACACGGATGAAATAGTAAAATATAGGTTATCCGCATGGATAGTCTGTTATAATCTGAGTGATCTGTGGTAAGGAGGCTTTTGAAACATTCTCTTCTTTTTGTTTTGAAAACTTTAAATGAACATTATGAATCAGAAATTATTACTCGGAAGTGCACTGCTCGTGGGAATGGCTTCTACACAGCAGGCGTTGGCCCGGCAGAAGAAAGCAAAGGAACAAACCCGTCCGAATGTCGTTTTCATATTGGCTGACGATTTGGGATACGGAGACTTAAGCTGTTATGGGCAGGAAAAGTTTGAGACTCCTAATATCGACCGGTTGGCACAGAACGGAATGCGTTTTACCCAATGTTATTCGGGAACAACGGTTAGTGCTCCCTCACGTTCGTGTCTGATAACCGGAACCCATAGCGGGCATACGGCTATCCGTGGAAATAAAGAGCTTGCTCCGGAAGGACAATTCCCATTGCCGGAAAACTCACAGACTATTTTCAATGATTTCCGTAATGCCGGTTATCGTACAGGTGCCTTTGGTAAATGGGGGCTTGGCTATATCGGTTCCGCGGGGGACCCTTACAAACAGGGAATCGATCAGTTTTACGGATATAATTGCCAGTTGCTGGCACACAGCTATTATCCCGATCATTTGTGGGACAACGATAAACGGGTAGATTTGCCGGACAATAATCTCAATGTGCAATATGGGAAGGGTACTTATTCGCAGGACCTGATTCACTCTAAAGCATTGGCTTTTCTGGATGAAGCCGCTAAGGAGAAAGATCAACCTTTCTTTATGTGGTATCCTACCATTATTCCGCATGCCGAACTGATAGTACCTGAAGATAGTATTATTAAGAAGTTTCGTGGGAAGTACCCCGAGAAGCCTTATCGTGGAGTGGAGCCTGGAAGTCCTGCTTTCCGTAAAGGAGGGTATTGTACTCAGTTCTATCCGCACGCTACATTTGCTGCAATGGTCTATCGGTTGGATGTATATGTAGGGCAGATTGTACAGAAGTTGAAAGATATGGGAGTATACGATAATACCATTATCATCTTTTCGAGTGATAATGGTCCTCATATGGAGGGTGGTGCCGATCCGGACTTTTTCAACAGTAATGGCATATGGCGCGGGTATAAACGTGACGTGTACGAAGGTGGTATCCGTGTACCCATGATCATATCGTGGCCCGGACACGTACAACCCAGTACGGAAACCGATTTCATGTGTTCATTCTGGGACTTAATGCCCACTTTCAGGGAAGTATTGAATCCGAAAGCGGATACCCGGAATATGGATGGTGTCAGTATACTTCCTCTGTTACAAAACCGTAAAGGACAGAAAGAACATGAATATCTTTATTTCGAATTTCTTGAGATGAATGGGCGTCAGGCAGTCCGCAAAGGTGACTGGAAGCTTGTTCACATGAATATACGGGGAAATAAGCCCTATTACGAATTATACAACCTGGCTTCTGATCCGTCGGAGAAGTACAATGTGCTGAATCAATATCCCGAGAAAGCGGATGAATTGAAAGCGATTATGAAAGAAGCCCATATAGAAGATTCCAATTGGCCTTTATTTAGATAAATAGTGATTGATAAAGTTGTCAAATGAAAGGCAAGCATACTATGTATTGCTTTTAAAAAGGAAGAGGCTGTCATGTGATATAACAGCCTCTTTTGTATATATAGTCAGGTACCTCTGCTCTTTTTAGAAGGCAAGACCTACCCTGAAGCCGAAGTTGTTCAGCTTGTCTACATTGTAAGTCAGCACATTGGCCTTGTTGGTAGCATAGCTGTAGTAAACGGCGATATGCAGACCCGGACCGTAAGCCCAAGGGTATACGTTAAGACCGATTTCCGGTGATACGTAGAATCCCCAAGTATTATCGCGGGTTTCGAACATATTGTAGTTAGAACGTACTTTCGCATAATTGGCACCCAGCTTGACACCGAAATAAGGTTGCCATGCTCCGCCACGATTCATTTGATAACGTGCAGCGGCACCAATAGGTAACTGGAAGATGGTATGTTGCTGGTCAGTATTCACGGTTCCTTCGCCAACAGGGAAAGTTGCGCGTGGGAAGTATTCGTGGTTACTGCTGTAGTTCATAAAAAGTCCGAGTCCGAGATTAGGAGTTACAAAGTAACCGCCTTCGAAGTTCATACCCCATCCGCTGGCTTTATCGGCAAAGTGATTCTTCAGTGGTGCGTTGAACTGCCAGTCCACGTTAGCGTATCCATTATCTGATAACTGTGCCTTGGCCGGCATGGCAAAGGCCAGAGCAAGGGCCGCTATGGCCAGTACTCTAAGAGAAATATATTTCATTGTTTTCATAACGGTTCTTGATTAAATTATTTGTTAGTGAGATAGGGTGACTGTGCAAACGACTGATTGATTGCGCGAACAACCAGAGTTTGGTTCACTTTACCGGAATAGCTTGCAGGTCCGCTCAGGAAGCTGCTCCACAAAACGGGGAGTTTTTGTTTTTCACCCTCAGGAGCTTTCAGGTTCATAATCTCAGTAAGGAATGAGTTGGTTGTAATGCTATAGTTTACAACATACGGATAATACCAGCCGCCCCAATTACCCCAGTAAGGTGCATCCCAGTATCCGGGATAGTTCCACCACCACTCAGGTTGTCCGTAATCGGTGAAGTAATAAGTACTTTGAACGTAACTTACCTGTATACCCAGGTCGGCAGCATCTTTATTGTCTGTATATGTAAAACCTTTGCTATTCAGGTTTTCTTTGTACGCATTGATGATAGCTTCTGCTGCTTCACCTTTCCAGTATTCCGGATCTTTTTTATCTCCGATGACGAGAACGCTGTCAGGGATGTAGTACGTGCTGAATTGTTTGAAGTCAGCTTTCTTGTCGTAGTTGGTGTAAACCAAATAGTCATTGTCCAATTTGTCCATGTCAGGGTCTTTTTCGCAGGCTGCGAATGCAAAGACCGCCAATAAGATGGGAATTAATCTCTTCATATCTTTATAATGTTTAGGTTAATTAAAAAAATCTTGCCCTGGTACCTTAAGGCGTTTGCAGAAAATAACAAGACTCTTGTTAAAAGGTTCGCAAAGAATAATGTTAAAATGCAGTATGATTACTTGGAGGCTTTGGTGAAAGATCTATCTTTGTACAAAATTAAAACCGAAATAAATATGAAGAACCTACGCATCTGGCAGACACTTTCCTTATGGCTCGTCTTGCTTGTTACATCCTTGCCTCTGTCTGCCCAAACAGCTTTATTAGAGAAATTGGGTAAGATTGCCGACATCACCGGAACCCAACCCTTGGAATCTACAGAATTTGTTGAAAAATATGTGGCTTATTTCACACAGCCGTTAGATCATCGTCATCCGGAGAAGGGTTCTTTCAGTCAGCGTGTTATTGTTTCTCATGTCGGATTTGATCGTCCTACTGTGATGGTTACCGAAGGCTATGGCGCTTCTTACGCCTTGGGAGCCAATTACCGGGAGGAATTATCGAAACTATTTAATACTAATATGATATTCGTGGAATACCGCTATTTCCTTGAATCGACTCCTACTCCTAAAGATTGGCAATATCTGACAGCCGAGAATTCTGCCGAAGATTTACATGCCGTACGGGAGGCTTTCCGTTCTATCTATCCCGGTAAGTGGATTGCCACCGGCATCAGTAAAGGAGGACAGACGGCAATGCTTTATCGTACTTTCTTTCCCGAGGATGTGGATATCTCTGTTCCATATGTGGCTCCGCTTTGCTATGGAGTTGAAGACGGGCGTCACGAACCTTTTTTAAAGATGGTATCTACTCCCGAAGCTCGTAAGAAAATTGAAGATTTTCAGTTGGAGGTGTTGAAACGTAAACCTACTTTGTTACCTCGTTTCGAGAAGTATTGTGCCGGAAAGAAATATAAGTTCCGTGCTCCTGTAGAGGAGATTTATGATTATTCGGTGCTCGAATATTCATTTTCTATCTGGCAATGGGGAACTCCGGTCGATCAGATTCCTGCCGTTACAGCTTCGGATGACGAACTCTTTAAACATTTACTCGCTATCAGCGAACCGTCTTATTTTGAGGAAGAGGGTGCCAATACTTCTTTCTTTGTACAAGCTGCCCGCGAGTTGGGATATTATGGGTATGATATCCGTCCATTCAAAAAATACCTTACCATTAAAACCAGTAAAGATTACTTGAAGCGTTTGATGCTTCCCGAAGAACTCGGTGATATGAAGTTTGATAAGACTCTGAGTCGGAAAATAATTCATTTCCTGAAGAACAATGATCCGAAAATGATCTTTATTTATGGGCAGAACGATCCATGGACGGCAGCAGGTGTCACCTGGCTGAAAGGGAAAAAGAATATTCATGTCTTTGTGGAACCCAACGGAAGTCATTTGGCCCGTATCGGCACTTTGCCTCAAAAAGAGAAAGAAGAAGCCATCGGATTGATAAAGAAGTGGTTGGAAGAGTGACCCCATTCTTGCCCCTTTGTAGATGAATAGAAAAGTTACAGAGGTGTTTTCACCACAGATTACACAAACCTGTACAGATGAAGGTCAAATGGATGACTGTCTGTATGGGTGATCTGTGATAATCCGTGTAACCTGTGGTGACCTCTGATGTTACAAACTTATATCAGTGGTTTTAACATTTCCGGTATCTCTACTTTGTCCAGATCCAGTTCGTTTAAACGCTTCTTGCCTGCCTCTGTGAGGCTGAAGTACATCTGGCGTTTGTCTACTTCACCCAATGCCCGTCGGATGAGTCCTTTATCTTCTACCGCACGGATGACTTTCGACGTATGCGACGGAGCCATTTCCGTTCGTTCGGCTATAGCAGTCGAGGTAATCTCCTTTCCGGCTTCGCGCAACGCACATAGCACCATTGCTTCGTTCAGCGATATTCCATACACCTCTTCAAATGCCGTTTCGAAAATGGAGAGTGCTTTGTAGATATCGCGCATCTTACATATTGTATTCATACTTCCTTATTAAATAAACAGATTGATGTTAGCATTATCGGCACGTTCCATATAAGTGGCTACTCCGCCTACCGTAACTTCATCAAGCAACTCTTCACGTTTTACTCCCATCACATCCATCGACATTTGGCAAGCAATAAACTCCACCCCGTTCTCCAGAGCCTGCTGCCGCAGGGATTCCAGTGAGTCGATGCCTTTCCGGTGCATGATGTATCGCATCATCTTTCCACCCATACCTCCCATGCTCATTTTAGAAAGTTTCAGTTTCAGCGAACTGGATGGGAGCATTGTACCAAACATCTTGCCGAAAATGTCTTTCTCCACTTTGGGCTTATGCAATTTCTTAATCACATTCAGCCCCCAGAAAGTAAAGAAGATAGTTACTTTTTGTCCGGTGGCAGCTGCGCCGTTGGCCAGGACGAAAGTGGCAAGTGCCTTGTCCAAGTCGTCACTGAACATAATCAGAGTTTTACCTTTGCTGTCACATGTCGTAGTCAGGTTACAAGCCTGGGGTTCGCCTTTCTCAATGACTACTACCGATTTCCCTCCGGTACTATCCTTGGAGATAAATTTATTTCCGGTAGAGTTGCACCATGCGGCAGCATCCCGCGAGAATCCCGGGTCTGTAGCCACAATTTCAACTCTCTCGCCCGGAACAAGCGTATCCATTGTTTTCTTCATCTTTAGGACCGGGCCCGGACATTGTAATCCGCAGGCATCCACCCGGATTGTCTTAGGATTTGCAGCCGTTGTAGTTTGGGGTGCCTCAGCTGTCACAGAAGGTTTCGCCGGGCTGTCTTGCGCAGAAGGCGTGTCGTCTGTTTCTTCATTTTCGTGCAAGATGATGGGAGCGGTAGCAGCACGATAGGTCTTCAATCCGCCGGAGAGGTTATATACTTCTTTGAAACCGTGCTGGATCAGGATGCGGTAAGCAAGATATCCTCTCAGCCCTACGGCGCAGAAGGTGTAGATTGGCTTGTTCGAAGGAAGTTCAGCAATACGGTCACGTATTTCATCCAATGGTATATTTACTGCTCCGGGCAGTGAACCCAATGCAAATTCGTCCGGTGTACGCACATCCAGCAGGAACACATCTTTCAGTTCGATATCTCTCAGGTCGCGCCAGTATACGGGTTTTACTCTGCCGAGGATGATGTTTTCGGCTACATAACCGGCGATGGCTACGGGGTCCTTTGCCGAAGAGAAAGGAGGCGCATACGCCTGCTCCACTTTCATCAGGTCATAGATCGTTCCCTCGTGTTTGATGACAAGAGAAAGTTCGTCAATTCGTTTGTCCACGCCATCATACCCCACAATTTGGCCGCCATACAACTTGCCTGTTTGGGGATCGAAGGTTATTTTGATACTCATCGGCATAGCGTCCGGATAGTATCCTGCATGCGAGGCCGGATGAGTGGTTGAAGATGCATATACAATGCCCGCCTGCTTTAACCGCTTTCCCGGAAGTCCGGTTGAGGCTACTGTCATGTCGAATACTTTTGCGATGGAGGTACCGATGGCTCCTTCATAAGGAATCTGTGCACCCAGCAGGTTGTCGGCAACAATACGTCCCTGTCGGTTGGCGGGTCCGGCAAGATAGTTCAGCCAAGGTTTGCCCGTAATGGGATGGCGGAATTCAATGGCATCACCGATGGCATAGATCGACTCGTCGGAAGTCTGCAAATAATCATTTACTGCGATACCTCCCGCTTCACCGATCGTAAGTTCGGCAGCTCTTGCCAGCGTTGTCTCCGGGCGCACGCCGATAGATAGAATCACGATATCCGCCAGGATGGATTGTCCGTTCTTGAAGACTACCTTCACTTCTTTGCCTGCTTGCTCAAACGATGCGACAGCTTGTTCCAGGTATAAGTTGACACCCTTCTCCATCAAATGTTGATGAACCAGTGCTGCCATTGAAAAGTCAATAGGTGCCATCACCTGGTTGCCCATCTCGACAATAGATACTTGCGCTCCCAGTGCATGCAGGTTTTCTGCCATTTCCAGCCCGATGAATCCGGCCCCGATCACGACAGCCCGACGGGGAGGCCGATTGTTGACATATGCTTTAATGTGGTCGGTGTCTGCTACATTCCGCAAAGTAAAGATGCCGGTTGAGTCAATGCCCGGTAATGGTGGGCGTACAGGAGATGCACCGGTGGATATTAACAGTTTGTCATAACTCTCCTCGTAAGTGTCTTCACTCTTAAGGCGGACGGTTACTGTCTTTTTCTTCCGGTCGATAAAAATAACTTCATTCTCGGTACGCACGTCTACCCTGAAACGTACTCCGAAAGCTTCGGGAGTCTGTACGAATAGTTTCTCACGCTCTTCGATAACGTTCCCTATATAATAGGGCAGTCCGCAGTTGGCATAAGATATGTACTTTCCTTTTTCCAACAAGATGATTTCCGCTGTTTCGTCCGAACGTCTGATACGGGCTGCAGTAGTAGCTCCTCCTGCTACGCCTCCAATAATAATAATCTTCATTTGAATATATTTTCGTTTTAAAATAGTTTCCTATGGAAATAAACGTTTGCCGACTTAAAAAGGTTCATGGAAAAGCTTAAAAAATTAACAAGTATGGGTTATCTTACTTACGGAAGTGCAGTTACACCAAAAGATATACTATTATCTCCTTATCGTCTGTGGAGTGATACAAGTATGTTAGATATTAAAACATGGGGATGTTGTGTGTGATAACATGGGGATGTTCTTATATACAACATGGGGATGTTTTGCACCAAAACATCCCCATGTTGTTCAATCTCCCATTAAAAGGAAAGACTGCCGGCCCATAGTGTTTTGCTAACTGTGTTTTAATGTCGGAACATGTATCTGAGAAGGATTTGCATGGCAGGGAGCGAACAGCGTGTCGTTCAGTCGTTGCAATGCTTCTCTCTTATCTTCTGCCCTGATGACAAGTGAAACATTGTTGTTATTACTGCCATAAGAGATCATTCGGATCGGGATGGTGGCCAAAGCATTTATGATTCGGGCTTCAAATCCGGCGCATTGCCACTGCATGTTACCTATGGCCGAAAGGATGCACATGTGGTCTTTTACCACCGTGGCTGCATATCGTGAGAGTTCGTGGAGTATATGCGATAAACGCTCTTTGTCGTTGATGGCAACAGATACATCAGAACCGGACGAGGCGAACAGGCACAGGGAAGTGTGGTATTTGGCAAAAGTATCGAATATTTTGCTGATGAACAGATAGGGGCGTAACGTCCGGTTCGATTGGAATTTAATGTAATAAATATTGTCTCTGGCGGTAATGGCCTTTATGTTTTCTCCGCTTTGTGAATTTGAAATCAAAGTTCCTCCTTCTGCAGGCTCCATCGAACATAGCAAACGTATCGGTATGTTGTTTTCTCTTGCGGGCAGGATGCAGTGAGGGTTGAATCCCGTCCAGCCGCAATAGGCCAGTTGTTCGGCTTCGTCGAAACTGAGCTGCTTCACCATTGCCGGATGCTTCACAAAGCGCGGGTCACAACTGTGCAACTCTTTGCTGTCTGTCCACAGACATACTTCTTGTGCCTGAAGAGCGGCTCCGATCAGTGTGGCTGAAACATCATCTCCGCCTTGTTTCAAGTAACAGGTTTCGTTGTAAGCATTCCGGCAAAGATGTCCTTGAGTAAGAAATACATTGGTCGACTTATGCTCTGCCAAGAGCAAGTGTAGCTTTGTACCGATGTATTCCATGTCCGGTTCTTCTTCCGGAGCCAGTCGCATGAAGTCGAGGCTGTTGAGTAGTCGGTTGTTGATTCCCTGCTCTTTCAGATAGAGGCTGACTAGCATACTGCTGATAAATTCTCCCTGTGCCAGTATGTCTTTCTCGTCGACAGATGTAAAACGTTGGCGGGTAAAGTTCCATAGAGTCCGGAAACGATCGATGATGGAATCGACCGCCTGTTGCTTGATCGATTCGTCATTGAATAGTTCGTTGGCGAAATCGATAAACCTGAATTCAAGCCTGCTTATCTCGTCATGCGCCTGTTCTGTATCTCTGTTGAAAAGATGGGCAGCTATTCCGGCCAGACGTTCCGTAGTCTCTGTAGTGGCGGACAGAACGATTATTTGGGGGATACTGTTGTCAATCAGGCGGAGCATTCCTTTCATTCCCTGTACTGAGCCTGTGGGAATCTTACCGAATTTGTAGATTTTCATTTCTCTATTTTTTTTAGTTATACGATTCTTTTTTCTTATCTGTCTCCTTTTCATTTTAGTTTGTTTTATCAAAATGAAAAGGTGGCACTTGCCTGTTCAGATGATTCCTTACCCGTTAAAAACCGCTTCTGAGCGATCAGAAAAGGGGTAGGGAAGATTATCGGGCGCTGGGTCATGAATAAAAGTTCAAAAGACATGCCATTCGGAATTTTATTTTTCAGCAGTCCGATCATTTGCGTTGTAGCAGAAAACCATTATATTTGCACGCCCTGTTTTTTACCATTCACATTTTAACTTATCAGATATGAGTAAAATTCTGATTATTGATGACGAAGTGCAGATTCGTGGTCTGCTGGCACGTATGATGGAACTTGAAGGTTACGAAGTGTGTCAGGCCGGCGATTGTAAGACAGCACTCAGACAATTGGAACTTCAAATGCCCGACGTGGCTTTGTGTGATGTATTTCTGCCGGATGGAAACGGGGTGGATCTGGTGACGGAGATGAAGAAAAAATCTCCGGGAGTGGAGATTATTCTGCTGACGGCACATGGAAACATACCTGATGGTGTGCAGGCAATCAAGAACGGAGCTTTCGATTACATAACGAAAGGGGATGATAACAATAAAATCATTCCCCTGATCAGTCGCGCTGTAGAAAAGGCACGGATGAATATCCGCCTGGACAAACTGGAGAAGAAGATGGGACTGATGTATTCGTTCGATTCCATACTCGGTGAATCGAAAGCATTGAAAGAAGCGGTTTCGTTAGCCCGTAAGGTATCGGTGACTGATGTACCTGTATTGCTGACGGGTGAGACGGGAACCGGAAAAGAGGTGTTTGCCCAGTCCATACATTATAGTAGTAAGCGTGCCCGGCAAAACTTTGTGGCAGTTAACTGCTCTTCGTTTAGTAAAGAGTTGCTGGAGAGCGAGATGTTCGGGCATAAGGCGGGTTCCTTTACCGGTGCGTTGAAAGATAAGAAGGGACTTTTTGAAGAAGCCAATAACGGAACAATCTTTTTGGATGAAATCGGTGAGATGGCTTTTGAGTTGCAAGCCAAGCTGTTGCGTATCCTCGAAACCGGCGAATACATCAAGATAGGTGACACGAAGCCGACCCACATTGATGTGCGTATCATTGCTGCTACAAACCGTAATTTACCTGCCGAGATAGCTGCGGGACGTTTTCGTGAAGATCTGTTCTATCGGCTCTCCGTGTTTCAGGTACATCTTCCGCCTTTGCGTGAACGTACGGGAGATATTAAGATACTGGCTGAATCGTTTGTCCGTTCCTTCTCCGAAAAACTTTCACATCCGGTCAATAGGATTGCTCCCGCTTATCTGGAGGCTCTATGCCAACAACCCTGGAAAGGAAATATCCGTGAATTACGTAATGTAATCGAACGCAGCCTGATCGTTTGTGAGGGCGACCGTCTGGATGTAGACGATCTCCCGTTGGAAATACAGAACAGCCACTACGAGAAATCCGACGAAGGAATGCCGGGCAGCTTTGAACTTTCGGCTATGGAACGCAGGCATATAGCGAGGGTATTGGAGTATACTAAAGGTAATAAAACAGAAGCAGCACGTTTACTGAAAATCGGATTGACTACTTTATACCGGAAAATAGAAGAATATAAGCTCTGAGTCGCGCGTGAATATCGTTGCCTGAGTTTTATGCTTCTTTCCTTTCCAAAATAAAACGAACCTTTTCATAATGATAGGGTATCTTCGTACAAGACGAAGATACCCTATTTGTTTTATATCTCTGTATGATAGTGACTTATCTTATCCTTGACTGTTTCTGGCACGCATTTGGCATGAAGAGTTACAGGTAAAAAACATAAGTATAAACATTTTAATTAAAAGGTAAAAAACATGGGAATAACAGTTTCATTTATTTTCTGCCTGTTGAGCGGGTTTGCCTGCTTCTGGCTATTTTGGAAATGCGTTGACTGGTTTGAAACAATTTAGAGAGGAGAATTTATTTTATGTACACAACACTATTTGTAGTAGGTATCATACTTTTCAGTTATTTGACGTATGTGCTCATTCGTCCAGAGAAGTTTTAATTTGAAAATAAAGCAATGAATACAGAAATTTTAGGAGTGGCGGTGCAGATTGTCCTGATGGTGGTATTAGCTTATCCGTTGGGACGTTACATAGCCCGGGTTTATAAGGGAGAGAAGACTTGGTCGGACTTCATGGCGCCTATAGAGCGAGTGATTTATAAGATATGTGGTATTAATCCGCAGGAGGAGATGAACTGGAAACAGTTCCTCAAAGCGTTACTGATCCTGAATGCATTTTGGTTTGTATGGGGAATGGTGTTACTGGTATCGCAAGGTTGGCTTCCGCTCAATCCCGACGGAAACGGGGCTCAAACACCTGACCAGGCATTCAATACTTGCATCAGTTTTATGGTAAACTGTAATTTGCAACACTACAGCGGTGAGAGTGGTCTGACTTATTTCACTCAATTGTTTGTCATCATGCTGTTCCAGTTTATCACTGCTGCCACAGGAATGGCTGCTATGGCCGGAGTTATGAAAAGTATGGCTGCCAAGAGCACTCAAACGATTGGTAACTTTTGGCACTTCCTGGTGATCAGTTGCACACGTATTCTGTTACCGCTTTCATTGGTGGTAGGTTTCATTCTGATTTTGCAGGGAACGCCGATGGGCTTTGACGGTCGGATGCAACTGACTACACTCGAAGGACAGGAGCAGATGGTATCCCAGGGACCTACGGCTGCGATTGTTCCCATTAAGCAATTAGGAACCAATGGTGGTGGTTATTTTGGTGTCAATTCTTCGCATCCGTTGGAGAATCCTACCTATCTGACTAATATGGTAGAGTGTTGGTCGATCCTGATCATTCCGATGGCGATGGTATTGGCCTTGGGCTTTTATACCAATCGCAGGAAGTTGGGATATAGTATCTTTGGAGTGATGCTGTTTGCTTATCTGGCAGGTGTCTTTATCAATGTCGGTCAGGAGATGGGAGGTAATCCGCGTATCAGCGAAATGGGAATTGCCCAGGATCATGGTGCGATGGAAGGAAAAGAGGTACGGCTTGGAGCCGGAGCCACAGCCCTATGGAGTGTCACCACAACGGTTACTTCCAATGGTTCGGTCAATGGGATGCACGATTCGACTATGCCGCTCAGTGGAATGGTCGAGATGCTGAATATGCAGATCAATACTTGGTTTGGCGGTGTTGGTGTAGGATGGCTGAACTATTATACTTTTATTATCATGGCCGTTTTTATCAGCGGACTGATGGTGGGGCGTACGCCGGAATTTCTAGGTAAGAAGGTAGAAGCCCGGGAAATGAAAATAGCAACCTTCGTCGCTTTGTTGCATCCGTTTGTAATTCTGGTATTTACTGCCATCTCAAGTTACGTCTATACACATCACCCCGATTTTGTGGAGAGTGAGGGCGGATGGCTGAACAATCTCGGATTTCATGGTCTCAGCGAGCAGCTTTACGAATACACCTCATCGGCTGCCAACAATGGTTCGGGTTTCGAGGGACTGGGTGATAATACATATTTCTGGAACTGGACATGTGGCATTGTACTTATCTTGAGTCGGTTTATTCCGATCGTCGGACAGGTAGCCATTGCAGGACTATTGGCTCAAAAAAAGTTTATTCCCGAGAGTGCCGGTACCTTGAAAACGGATACTGTGACTTTTGCAGTAATGACTTTTGCCGTCATTTTCATTGTTGCAGCTTTGTCTTTCTTCCCTGTACATGCGTTGAGTACAATCGCCGAACATTTAAGTTTATAAGAATAGCAGGATAATAAAGTTATGAAAAATAAGATGTCAGCTTCTATGTTTCAAAAGGAGCAAGTAATAGAAAGTATCAGGCAGTCGTTTGTGAAGTTGAATCCGCGAATGATGATAAAGAACCCGATTATGTTTACGGTAGAAGTGGTTACCGTTATTATGCTGGTGGTAACGTTACTCTCTCTCTTCACTCCGGAATATGGTACTTTCGGATATAATTTGTGTGTGTTCTTAATTTTGTTTGTGACCTTGTTGTTTGCCAATTTTGCTGAAGCAATAGCCGAAGCCCGTGGTAAAGCACAAGCCGACAGCTTACGCAAAACGCGTGAAGAGACTCCTGCTAAACTGGTAATAGGAGACAAGGTTCAGACCGTAAGTAGTTCTAAACTGAAGAAGGGGGATGTTTTTGTTTGTGAAGCCGGTGATACGATCCCTGCCGATGGAGAGATTATTGAAGGATTGGCTTCCATTGACGAAAGTGCCATTACCGGTGAATCTGCTCCGGTGATCCGTGAGGCGGGTGGAGATAAAAGCTCTGTGACCGGTGGTACCAAAGTGCTTTCAGATCATATCAAGGTATTGGTCACACAGCAACCGGGCGAAAGCTTTCTTGACAAAATGATTGCGTTGGTCGAAGGCGCAAGCAGGCAGAAGACACCGAACGAGATAGCCCTGACCATTTTGTTGGCAGGCTTTACACTGGTCTTTGTCATCGTATGTGTTACTCTGATCCCGTTTGCTGACTATACCAGTCTTGAACATCCGGGAACAGCTATCTCGATTGCAGCCATCCTCTCTCTGTTTGTCTGTTTGATTCCGACTACTATCGGAGGATTACTTTCTGCCATCGGTATTGCCGGTATGGATCGTGCATTGCGTGCCAATGTGATTACAAAGTCGGGTAAAGCGGTGGAGACGGCAGGAGATATCGATACACTGTTGCTTGATAAAACCGGTACTATTACGATTGGTAACCGCAGGGCAACGAAATTCCATTCGGCACCGGGAGTCGGTCCGCGGGAGTTTGTAACAACCTGTCTGTTGGCTTCGCTTTCGGACGAGACGCCCGAGGGTAAATCTATTGTAGAGTTAGGACGTGAATCGGGGGTACGGATGCGGAGTCTTCAGACGGCCGGTGCCCGGATGATTCAGTTTACGGCTGAAACCAAATGTTCGGGTGTTGATCTGGCCGATGGCACACAGATACGTAAAGGAGCGTTCGATGCGATCCGTAAGATTACGGAAGCAGCCGGGAATAAATTCCCGAAAGAAATAGAAGAAGTGATCGGTGAGATCTCTGGTAATGGAGGTACACCGCTGGTAGTGTGTGTCGACCGGAAGGTGACCGGGGTTATCGAGTTGCAGGATATTATAAAACCGGGCATTCAGGAACGTTTTGAACGTCTGCGCAAGATGGGAGTGAAGACAGTGATGGTAACCGGTGACAATCCTTTGACCGCCAAGTATATTGCCGAAAAGGCGGGAGTGGACGACTTTATAGCTGAGGCAAAGCCTGAAGACAAGATGGAATACATCCGTAAAGAACAACAGTCCGGTAAGTTGGTGGCGATGATGGGAGACGGAACGAATGATGCTCCTGCATTGGCGCAGGCAAATGTCGGTGTGGCAATGAATAGCGGTACGCAGGCAGCCAAGGAGGCCGGCAATATGGTCGACCTCGATAACGATCCGACTAAATTGATAGAGATTGTGGAAATCGGAAAGCAGCTGCTGATGACTCGTGGAACCCTGACTACTTTCTCTATTGCCAACGATGTGGCAAAATACTTTGCCATTGTACCTGCTTTGTTTATGGTGGCTATTCCAGAGTTGGGTGCACTCAATATTATGAATCTGCATAGTCCGGAAAGTGCTATACTCTCTGCTGTCATATTCAATGCCATCATTATCCCGATCCTGATACCATTGGCGCTGAAGGGAGTACAATATAAACCGATCGGTGCATCGGCTTTGCTCCGTCGGAACCTTTTAATCTATGGGTTAGGAGGAGTGATCGTTCCCTTTGTCGGAATCAAGTTAATCGATTTGGTTGTCAGTTTATTCTTTTAAATATTCAAGCAATGAAAACATTATTAAAATCTATCAAGATAACTCTCGTCTTTTGTGTATTCTTCTCTGTATTTTATATCCTCGTGCTGTGGCTGTTTGCACAGGTAGCCGGTCCTAACCGGGGAAATGCAGAAGTAGTTACCTTAAACGGAAAAGTGGTAGGGGCTGCCAATGTAGGACAGACTTTTACGGAAGAAAAATATTTTTGGGGACGCCCCTCATGTGCCGGTGATGGCTATGATGCAACCAGTTCGGCAGGTAGCAATAAAGGGCCGACCAATCCTGAATATCTGGCAGAGGTGGAGGCACGTATCGATACTTTCCTTATTCATCATCCGTATCTGGCACGCAAGGATGTACCTGCCGAGATGGTGACAGCCAGTGCCTCGGGACTGGATCCGGACATCACTCCACAGAGTGCTTATGTACAAGTGAAAAGAGTGGCGCAGGCACGTGGCATGGATGTGGAAGAGGTGAGAAGAGTCGTAGATAAAGCTGTAGAGAAGCCGTTGCTGGGGATATTCGGAACCGAGAAAGTAAATGTATTAAAGTTGAATATAGCTCTGGAAGAGTTAAAAAACAGATAGAAAGTAAAGATGAAAAATGTCATAAATAAAAACACGATTTTAGCCTTGATGGTGATTGGAATGATGTGCTTCTGGGGAAGTATGAACGCGAATGCCCAACAGTTTAATGTTCAGGGAGATCTCGTAAGTTCATATGTCTGGCGCGGAATGTATCAGACAGGAGCGAGTATCCAGCCGACTTTGGGATTTAGTGTCGGAAACTTTTCATTGACCGCATGGGGCTCCACCGATTTTGACGGAACTTCTGCTTCGGCCGGAGCTGCTGCCAAGGAGATCGATCTGACGGCTGCATACACATTAGGTCGTTCCGGTCTGACCGTATCGGTTGCCGACTTGTGGTGGGCAGGACAGGGAGCACGTAAATACTTTAATTTTAAGAGTCATGAAACGGCTCACCACTTTGAGGCAGGAGTGGCTTATACTGTGCAGTCCGAAACATTTCCTTTGTCTGTTGCATGGTATACCATGTTTGCAGGGCAAGATAAGAATGCGGAGGGAGGCCAGAATTATTCGTCTTATGTTGAATTCAACTATCCCTTCAGAGTGAGAATGGTGGATTTAAACGTAACGTGTGGAATGGTTCCTTATGCCGCTCCCCAATACAATTGTGATGGGTTTGCCGTAACCAATGTTGCTTTGAAAGGAACTACTCAGATCAGGTTCACTGATAAGTTTGCTTTGCCTATATTTGCACAGGCTGTTTGGAATCCCCGTATGGAAGATGCGCATTTAGTGTTTGGTATTACTTTAAAGCCATGAAATCAGATATAACTTAGGAATTTAAAAAGTGGTTAGTCAACCCGTGGCAGTAGCGATACTGTTACGGGTTATGCAGTATAAAAATTGAAGAAAAGATGGATAGAGAAGAAAGTGTACAGCATTTCCTCGACTTGATAAAAAAATCCCGTCGTGGCAAGTTTAAGGTTTATATCGGTATGATTGCCGGTGTAGGCAAATCGTACCGGATGCTCCAGGAAGCACATGATCTGATTGATAACGGGGTGGATGTCCGGATCGGATATATTGAGACACATGGTCGTGCCGGGACGGAAGCCCTGTTGAAAGGTTTACCTGTTATCCGGCGCAGGAAACTGTTTTATAAGGGGAAAGAGCTCGAGGAGATGGATCTGGAAGCGATTATCCGTATTCATCCCGAAATTGTAATTGTAGACGAACTGGCACATACCAATGTGGAAGGAAGCTTGAATGAGAAACGTTGGCAAGATGTGATGACACTGCTTGATGAAGGGATTAATGTGATTTCGGCAGTCAACATTCAGCACATCGAGAGTGTGAATGAAGAGGTGCAAGATATCGCAGGTATTGAAGTGAAGGAGCGTATTCCCGATAGCGTTCTTCAAGAGGCTGATGAGGTCGTAAATATTGATCTTACGGCCGAAGAACTGATAACCAGACTTAAAGCTGGAAAGATATATAAGCCGGAAAAAATACAGACTGCACTCAATAATTTCTTTAAGACCGAGAATATCCTGCAACTCCGTGAACTTGCACTGAAGGAGGTTGCCTTGCGAGTGGAAAAGAAAGTAGAGAATGAGGTTGTGATGGGTATTGGTTTGGGAGTTCGTCATGAAAAGTTTATGGCGTGCATCAGTAGCCAAGAGAAGACGCCCCGCCGTATTATAAGGAAAGTAGCCCGTTTGGCTACCCGATATAATACCTCGTTTGTTGCTCTTTACGTACAAGTTCCCAGAGAAAGCATGGAACGTATCGATTTGGCCAGCCAGAGACATCTGCTGAATCATTTTAAGTTGGTGACTGAGTTGGGTGGGGAAGTCGTCCAGGTACAGTCGAAAGATATATTAGGCAGTATTGTGCAGGTTTGTAAGGAGAAACAGATATCCACTGTTTGCATGGGTTCCCCAGGTCTTCGCCTGCCGGGAGCATTGTGTAGCGTGCTGAAATATCGCAGATTTTTAAATAATCTGGCACAAGCGAACGTAGATTTGATTATACTTGCATAAAAAAATGATTTAGTCTTAGTTATCCATTATGAATATAAAAACCAAACTACTTTTCGGCATTGGAATATTGGCCGGAATGATTATTTTACTGGTAACACTTTCAGTAGTAAACCTTCAGATTCTAACGGCCACGGAACCTGACAGTCCGGTTGCCATGCCTGCTTTGGAGCGTGCGCTCTTATGGATCTCCGTAACAGGTGGCATTTGTATCCTCACGGGTTTGGTCCTGCTTATCTGGCTACCCCGTTCTATTAATAGGCCGGTAAAAGAACTGACTTGTGGTATCTTGGAAATAGCCAATCATAATTATGAAAAGAGATTGGATATGAGAGGATACGAAGAGTTCAGGGAAGTTTCGGATAGTTTTAACCGCATGGCTGAGAAACTGACAGAGTATCGTGACAGTACATTGGCTGATATTCTTTCTGCAAAAAAATTCCTTGAAGCCGTTGTTAACAGTATTCATGAGCCGATTATCGGCTTAAATACCGAACGGGAAATTCTTTTCATCAATAATGAAGCATTGAATGTACTCAATATGAAGCGTGAGAATGTAATCCGGAAGTCCGCCGAAGAACTTTCTCTGAAGAATGATTTGCTTCGCAGGCTGATACGTGAGTTGGTGACTCCCGGTGAGAAGAATGAACCTTTAAAAATCTATGCGGACAATAAAGAAAGCTATTTCCAAGCCTCGTATATTCCGATTGAGAATGCGGCGGCAGAAGAAGGAGAGGCTCGAAACCTGGGAGACGTTATCTTGCTGAAAAATATTACAGAGTTCAAAGAACTCGATTCTGCAAAAACCACTTTTATCTCTACCATCTCCCACGAACTGAAGACTCCTATTTCTGCCATAATGATGAGTCTTCAATTGTTGGAGGACAAAAGAGTGGGCTCTTTGAATGGCGAACAAGAACAATTATCGAAGAATATAAGGGACAATAGCCAGCGCTTACTCGATATTACCGGAGAGTTACTGAACATGACGCAGGTGGAAGCCGGCAAGCTTCAAATGATGCCTAAAATTACGAAACCTATCGAACTGATTGAGTACGCCATCAAGGCCAATCAGGTGCAGGCTGATAAGTTTAATATACAAATAGAAGTTGACTATCCTCAAGAGAAGATACCGAAACTGTTTGTAGATAGTGAAAAAATAGCTTGGGTACTTACTAACCTTTTAAGCAATGCGATTCGCTATTCGAAAGAGAATGGCCGGGTAGTGATTGGTGTAAGGCATAAAAAAGAGTATATTGAGCTCTATGTGCAAGACTTTGGCAAAGGAATCGATCCAAGATATCACCAAAGCATTTTTGATCGTTATTTCCGTGTACCGGGAACTAAAGTTCAGGGTAGCGGTTTGGGATTGTCCATTTCGAAAGACTTTGTAGAAGCACATGGAGGGACATTGACCGTACAGAGCGAACCGGGTAAGGGGAGTTGCTTTGTGATAAGGTTGAAGGCATGATAATGCTGGAAATTATGGAGCTTTCTCCTAAAAAAACTCTTTATATTAAGGCTTTTTATTATTTTTGTTGATGCATTGATAAAAGATTGGTTCTGGTCTATATGTTCTCTGCGTTGACTATCTTGTAAGTATAAGAAATTGATTACTATAAAGAAGTCTGTGGATGTAATGCTTTCTCTATCTTTTATTGATTGTTTTGTGATTTTTGAATTACCGGAAGCCGTTATTTTATAATTAGAATTGCACAATAAATCATGCTTATTGGAAAAACACGTGTTACAATCTTATTGCTCGGAATATTGAGCTTTAGCTTGAGGGTGTCGGCACAAATTGTTTTGAAACACTCTGATTGGGAGTGGAAAATTTCAGAAACCGGATGTGCCGAACAACTAATATTTAAAGGTGAAAAACGAAATGATACCATACCTTTCTTTCGTGAAGGAGAACATGCCGGTCCATCCTTTTATGCAAAACGGGAAGGTAAAGAAGTGCGTGCATCCTGGATTCCGGATGGATACGCCTCCTATCGGAGCGAGATAGACGGAGTTCTTTGCCGGATATCATATATAAAAGATCATGGTCAACCTGCATTAAGGGTAAAGCTGACAAACAACTCACCGGTGCCTTATCAACCTCAGAAGGCCGGTCTGAAGTTGGGCATCGATACATATATGGATAAATTTCCGGATTGGTTTGGTAAATACTTTCCAACCTTGATGAGAAACGAAAAGACCCATTTTTATGGCTATCTTCAAACCCCTTCCGGACATACATTGGGACTTGTATCACAGCAGCCTGTAGCATCCTGGAGTGTAGATTATAATCTGGGTTATCAGGATCCGGCCCCATTTTGGTTTATGGGGCATCGCATCGAATCATTAAATCTCGATTTATTAAATGAATTGCCTTTGCCGGCACGTCATCCACAGAATCTGTATGAACTGAAACAGGGGGAAAGTAAAGAGTGGATTTTTACATTTGTCAATGTGGGTAATTTGGACAATCTGGAACATGCCATTGCTCGAGTTTCGGATATTCCTTTGATTGATATCCGTCAGACTTCGCATGCTGCACGTGAGGAAGCATCGTTCACACTTACTGCCGATAATCCTAACGTAAAGGTGACCAATGATGCCGGAAAAGAACTGCCTGTCGTACTGACTAAAACCAAAGGGAATCGTTGGATAGGAAAAGTCCGGTTGGAAGATGCAGGTCTCTATACCCTTTCTGTCCGTTCGGGCAATAAAGTTGCCGAAGCGATATGGACAGTACATCATCCTTGGCAATGGGTGATGGAAAAGGCACGTGAGAATGTAGCCCGTTATCATCAGAAACCGACGTCACATGCTGAGAGTTGGTATGGGTTCTATTCGGCTTTTCTTGCTGCCCGTTATTTCCCGAATGAGTCATTGGATAAGCAATTGAGCAATTATTTTGATCGGCTTTACAACAAATTGCATGATTCGGTAAAAGTGGAACCGTTGTATTTTAAGACACGTATTCAAAATACCTCTACTACTATTGGAATGCTGGTAGATAAATATGAGGCACAGGGAGATTTGGAAGATCTGAAAAAGGCGTCGAAGTTGGCTGACTGGATGATCGCGACTTCCCAGCGCGAAAATGGTGCATATTATAATCATGGAACAGTCTATACCAGTGTGATCTATATCGCTAAAAGTGTTTTGGAACTGGCTGTCCTCGAACGTAAATTGGGTGAACAGGATTTGTTTTGGAGAACATGTGCCGACCGTCATTTCCTGTCTGCAAAAAAGGCGGTTGACCAATTGGTTGCGTCACAAGGAGATTTTCAGACAGAGGGAGAATTGACCTTTGAAGACGGCATGATTTCTTGTTCAGCTTTACAGATAGGTATGATGGGAGTCATCGAGCAAGATGCTGTTGCACGCAAATATTATACCGATGCAATGTTGAAGATACTGAACAGCCATGATTGCCTTACTCAACTCCGTGTACCCGATGGGCGCCGTCGGCAAGGAACTATGCGTTATTGGGAAGCGCAATACGATGTACAGATGCTTCCCAATATGTTTAATTCACCCCATGGCTGGAGCGGATGGCGTGCGTATGCTACTTATTATGCTTATCTGCTGACAGGCGACGAGAAATGGCTGGAACAAACATTTAATGCGATGGGAGCTTTTGCCAATTTGATTGATTATAAAACGGGGCAGTTGCGTTGGGCTTTTGTTGTCGATCCGCATCTTGAAGTAGAACAGGCGTGTAGCGCTGATACTAAACTGGATTTTTCTGATCTTAGTTTTGGTAATCCGCATCCGAAATTATATGATACCCGTAAGTTTGTTATTGGTGAGCAATATGTCAATATGATTAGCGATTGGCAGACGGTCAATACTCAGGATAATGATGTGCACGAATTATTTAAATGTATCGGTGAAGCTGTTCTGACTAACGCTTTTGTCATAGAACGTCCGAATGGAGAAGTCGTAGGATACAATTGCCGTGTAACCCGGAAGGGGAATACATTGACTGTAAAGGCAGACGAGAAACAGATCGTGAATCTACATTGCAACTTGAAGCATTCTTTCTCTGTGTCTTTCGATGGTAAAACCTGTTCTTTGCCTGAAGGATATTGCGATTGGGCTTTTGGGCAGTCCGGTTATTGACTTTACAATAACTCCTGTTAATCCCATATACTCATAAGACGAAACATACGATATGTTTCAGTTTGTGAGTGTATGGGATATTTTTATGAGAAACTGTTTCTGTAGTAAGCTTGAAAAATAGTAGGAATACGTATCTTTGCATAAAATGAAAAAACACTAACATAAACACAAAATGAGACATTTATTTTTATTGGCAGCACTTTTTTGTGCCTGCATTTCTTATGCACAGATTCGTGTACAAGAACGACTTCCTAAAAGTAAAACCGGTTTTGCTTTGACTACTGCGAAAACACGGGCTAAGATTTATTACGATGCGAATGATGCGCTTGTTATCAAGAGATCGGCAGAATTGTTTGCCCGCGATATTCAAATGGTGACCGGTCAAAAGCCTGAACTGATTCCAAAAAGGGAAAGAGCCAAAGCTCTGGTTATTGTCGGAACCATTGAAAAGAATCAATGGATCCGTGAGTTGGCGCAAAAAGGAAAAATTGATATCCGGCCATTGCAGGGTGCTTGGGAACGGTATTTGATTCAGACTGTCGACAACCCTTCTCCGGGAGTAGCCAAAGCATTGGTTATAGCAGGGAGTGATCGGCGGGGAGCGGCTTATGGCCTGTTCTCTATTTCCGAAATGATGGGAGTATCCCCTTGGTATTGGTGGGGTGATGTCCCGGTAAAAAAGCACAAGGCTTTGTATGTAGATGCTCCGCCCACATATTCTAAAACACCTTCCGTGAAATATAGGGGTATTTTCCTGAACGATGAAGATTGGGGGCTGAACCCCTGGGCTGCTAAGACCTTTGAGAAAGAACGCGGTAATATTGGTCCCCGTACCTATGCGAAGATTTGTGAACTGTTACTGCGTTTGAAAGCTAATCATCTGGCTCCGGCAATGCATCCCGTATCTACCGCTTTTTATCAGATTCCCGAGAATAAGCTCGTAGCAGATACGTTTGCCATTGTTATGGGCTCCAGCCATTGTGAACCCTTATTGTTGAATACGGCCAGCGAGTGGCATAGCAAGACTATGGGACCCTGGGATTATAATGCTAATAAGGATAAGATTAATGAAGTTTTGGGCAATCGTGTGAAAGAAAATTGTGCTTATGAGAATGTATACACATTAGCCTTGAGAGGATTGCACGATGCTGCCATGGGTGGAGGAGACGTACCGATGAAAGAGAAAGTGAAAATGCTGGAGAATGCTTTGAAAGACCAGAGGAGTCTGCTAACCCGGCATATTGATAAGCCTGCCGAAACCATCCCGCAGGCATTCACCCCTTATAAAGAGGTGCTGGAAATCTACTCGAATGGATTGGAACTGCCGGATGATGTGACCATTATCTGGGCGGATGATAATTTTGGCTATATGAAGCGTTTGAGTGGCCCTCAAGAACAAAAACGTACAGGACGTGCAGGTGTATACTATCATATTTCTTACCTCGGTGTACCCCATAGCTATTTATGGTTTAGTACCACTCCTCCGGCATTAATGTATGAAGAGCTTCGCAAAGCGTATGATACTACGGCCGACCGTATCTGGTTGGCAAACTGTGGAGACCTGAAAGGGGCTGAGGCACAAGTATCGTTTTTTCTCGATATGGCTTATGATATCGACCAATTCAACGAAAATAATGTGCATACTTATCCTGCCCGTTGGTTGGCAAAAATCTTCGGAGAACAATATTACGATACATTGAAAGACATTACCTGCTCACATATAAATTTGGCTTTTTCCAGAAAACCGGAATACATGGGGTGGGGATACTGGAATAACTATTGGGGTGGAGGTGAAAAACGTACCGATACCGAGTTTTCTTTTATAAATTACAATGAAGCCGGGAGGCGTCTGGCTGAGTACCGGCGGATCGGTAAAAAAGCAGAGGAAATGTTGGCAACTGTAGATAAAAAGGCAAAACCGACGCTGTATCAGTTGTTGTATTATCCGGTGAAAGGGGCCGAACTGATGAATCGTATGAATATGACCGGTCAGCTTTATCGGCAATATGTTCGTCAGAAACGTGCTGCTGCCGATGATCTGAAGAGAGAAGCAACGACTTGTCACGATAGTTTGGAGATTATTACCGACGGATATAATTCGCTCCTGGACGGCAAATGGAAATACATGATGTCACTAAGACAAAATTATGATGGAAGCAGTTCCTATTTTATGCTTCCATTGATGGAAGAAAGTTATGTAGCAACGGGTGATCCGAAGTTGGCCGTTCAGGTAGAAAGTGAGCAATTGAATCGGGGAGGTTTTAGTTTCCGGGCTTTACCCGTGTTCAATACTTACTCCCGTAAAAGTCACTGGATCGATGTTTATAATCAGGGGCGAGGAATGTTGGACTGGAAATCGGAACTTTCTGACGAGTGGATCGTTTTGTCTCGTCAGTCGGGCAGTACTCGTACTGAAGATCGTATCCAAGTATCGATCGATTGGAATAAAGTACCATCAGGAGAGAAAGTCACAGGATTTATTGAGTTCTCTTCCGGAATGCAGAAAGAACGGGTGCTTGTTTCCGTATTCAATCCGAAGACTCCGGTACGCGACGAATTACAAGGACTTTTCATAGAGGAAAATGGCTACGTATCTCTGCCCGCTACAGCCTTCCACCGTAAGTTTGAGAATGAAGATGTCAAGATGAGTGTACTTCCCGGTTTGGGCTTTGAAGGTGCTGCCTTGCAAATAGGAAGTCCGATAGCTCCCTTACAGATGTATCGTTCGTCCGAGGTGCCTAGAGTGGAATATGATTTTTATACTTTCAATGCTGGAATGGTTGATGTGTATACCTACGTGCTGCCCACTTTCCCTTTGCATGCTGATCGGGATTATAAACTACCGGAGCATACCAATTCGGATACTAAATATAGTGTCCGTATCGATGACGGATCTATTTCTACTCCATCCACTTCAGCCATAGAATATTCCCAGATTTGGTATGACAGTGTGCTGAAAAATTGTAGAGTGAATAAATCCACTCTTTATGTAAAGGCCCCCGGTAAGCATACATTGCAGATTCGCTGTGGAGATCCCGGAACTGTGATTCAGAAAATCGTTATTGATATGGGTGGGCTCAAAAGGTCATATTTAGGACCTGAAACAACTCTTTGCCGTTAATATTATTTTTAATTAACATTCTTGCATGCAGGCTTTCTATGAATATTCTATTTCTATAAATAGAGAGAACATATTTTGAATATCTAACGAAAAAAGAAATTTATTATGAAGATCTGTTCATGCTTGAATAAAGGAGTTATGATTGCAGTGGCAGTTGTTTGTTCTGCCGGTTTACAGTCTTGTCTGGATGACAATGATAAGTATTATTATGTGGAAGGCTTTCCCAATGCTCTTGTTACGGTGAAAAATGCGACTGATGGTTCATTCTTCTTACAGCTGAATGATAGCACGACTTTGTTGCCGACCAATATGTCCTCTTCACCTTTTGGAGATAAAGAAGTCAGGGCATTGGTGAATTATGATGAAGTGAGTGAGTCTGGTGGCAGATATGATAAGGCGGTACAGGTGAACTGGATAGATAGTATTTTGACGAAATCGATTGCCTCGGATTTAGGATCAGAAAATGACGTTGTTTATGGAACAGATCCCGTGGAAATAGTAAACGATTGGGTGACTATTGCGGAAGATGGTTATTTGACCCTACGATTCAGAACAAAATGGGGTGATTATAATAAAGCCCATTTCGTAAATTTATTGTTGGGGCAAAATCCGTCTGACCCATATGAGGTTGAGTTTCGCCATAATGCATATGGCGATACATATGGTACGGTTGGTGATGGTTTGGTAGCCTTTAAGCTGGTGGGACTTCCGGATACGAATGGAAAAACGGTTCCGTTGACTTTGAAATGGAAGTCATTTAGTGGAGATAAATCGGCTGTATTTGATTATTGTACTCAAAAAACCGTTACACCGGCTAAACCGGCCATTGTTTCTGTAAGGAGCAATTTAAATTTAAAATAGTTTTCTTGGGCATACTGCGTTGCTATTCTTTTTGAATTGAGATCGTATTACTTTCCGAATATTCAGAAGTGCATAGAAGCGCAGTATTGTTTTCATTAACATTGTTAATGGCATTTCTCTTTCATTCTTTTTTTACCGGCAAAAAACAAGTCTTTAGCATCTCAAAGACTTGTTTTCTATCATTAAAGAACTTATTTTAACATTCTGTTAAATCAGGTGTTTTCCAAATACAAAAGGGAAAACGTTAACAGATTGATAATAAGTAACATATTGTAAGTTCAACTTCTTCTTCTTTATTTGTATCTTTTGAAGTCGAATCCGTATACTTGTTATATTAGTACATTCGTTTGGAGGTGGAAACTACTTTGTTGAAATTCTCTAGGATATCGACTGTTGTGTTGTTCCTTGACTGTTTCAAGCCAAGATACATTTAGATATGTCTTTTCCTGATGCTGAATTTAGTTTATCAGTAATTTGCTTAAAGGTCAAAGACGTGGTGAGAAGTACCTTTTTGATGAATGAGATCATATAGTAACCGCGATCTATAGTGTAGGTGTATTTGAAAAAAAACAATGTGTTAGGGTGAAACTATACATGGTGATGTTGTAGGTTGTATTTGGATTGCTAATTCATTGTTCAATAGTGAATTATCCTGTTGATAACTTCGGTTGATATCTGTTGATAACTATGTTAATAACTTTGTTGACAACTGCGTGGGGGAATTAAGTGTCTGGAAATGTTAGGCAATAAAACAGCGTTTAAGAGTTTAAATTTCCTAAACGCTGATTTCTGGGTGTTAATGGAATTTGAAATTTGCCTAAGGCACTCGTAGGTATGAATTGGATACTAATCAATGATTTTCTATTTCTTTACGTTCCACGCATTTGCTTTTTTTATCGACAATTAGGTTGTTTCCCCTTTTTTTATGCTTTGTGCAATTTTGGTGTAAGGTGTTATTTTACAGTTATTTTATTGATTTTCATGACATGATAAACACCGGCATAATCGGCGGCAAAGCCTTCGTCTGATTTACCCATATCAATAACTTCTAATTCCACATATACAGGTGTTCCATTTTTGATTCCTTTTGTTTCACCATCATACTTTTGTAGGAGTTCTCCTGTTTTATCAACAATCCAATAATCAGTGGAATCCCCTTCTGAAGTGAAAGAACGTGTTTCATGTCCGATGATCAATTTACCTTTTACGGACAAAAGTTTTTGGGTAGGAGTGTCCGGTGTCGGTATAGCTTTTTCGTCTGGTATTTCATTCGTCTTAGAATACCTCAAAACCAACTCGCCTTTTTTGAGAATCAAACTGTCCTGAGTCAATTGCTCTACTGTTAGTGTATCTGTAAAGGATATACTTTGGTGGTTGCCGATGCTTATACCGGAAAGGAGTAATAAGTTTCCTTCTTTCTTCCATTTCTCATATTTCAAAGTGGCCATATTGATGGAAGAAGCACTTCCGTTTGCTTCAAGCGTGAATCCTTGTTTTAAATTAGATATTCCGGGAACCGGTTCCACCCAAGAGCCCTCTATCGTAACATCATTACAAGCCACCAAGGTAGTTATGGCAAGGACAACGGTTAAATTTCTAAATATCTCCATTTTTATTATTCTTTAAATTATATCCCTAATACTATATTTACATCTATACTGAGTTTCAGGTTAATATCATAAATAACTCTCAAGATTAGTTCACTATGTTACATCAGACGGCTGCTGACACGCAAAGAATGGCTCTCTGAAAGTACTTTTCTTTTTATTATTTTAAGCTGTTACACTTTTTAGCTTGGTCATGTGTCTCTATTTTTAGTATCTGTAGCATCATGATTTATGCAAAAATAAATATTTTGTTTTGATATACAATATATTCTTTGGGATTTGTTAGTCACTTTTTTATTTCATAAGGTGAGCAACGGAGTTTGTCATGCTTTTGAATGTTGAAATGGAAAAATTGAGTATTTTCCAGCTTGTTGATAGCCTTTTGAAAAGCTAGTTGATTGATATGGAGGTAAAATACTTAATTTATTGAATTGTAATCTGTTAACCTGTTAATAACTTTGGTGTATATCTGTTAATAACTATGTTGATAACTGTGTTAAGAATCTAACTATAGGAGAGTATGTGGCAATAAAAAAGCGCCCAAGAGTGGAAGCCTCCTAAACGCTAATTTTCTTTTGGTAGCGGGACCCGGGATTGAACCGGGGACCTCATGATTATGAATCATGCGCTCTAACCAGCTGAGCTATCCCGCCATTGTTTCTCGATTGCGGGTGCAAAGATAGAGCCTTTTTTTAAATCTCCAAAACATTTTCTATCTTTTTTGTGTTTAACTTAAAAAAAGATCTTTGAAAGTACGATGGACAGGCTGTTCCTGACCCGGAAAGAAGAGATGTAATGAAGAAAGTGAATTAATTATGCCTTGTAATTAGAAAAAAGTATTTATCTTGGCACACACAATCAATAATGAATGAAGCTATGAAAAAAGAGAAAATACATTTGGAATACCTTCTGAATGCGACCTCTAAAAATATTCTTTGGTCAGCAATTAGCACACCTACCGGTTTGGAGGACTGGTTCGCAGACAAAGTAGTATCAGATGATAAAACGGTGACCTTTTGTTGGGGCAAAACCGAACAGCGTCAGGCTGGTATTGTTGCGATTCGGGCATATTCGTTCATTCGTTTCCACTGGCTTGATGACGAAAATGAAAGGGACTATTTTGAAATTAAGATGAGTTATAATGAATTGACGGGTGACTATGTGCTCGAAATTACTGACTTTTCTGAAGCGGATGAAGCGGATGATTTGAAGGAATTGTGGGATTCTCAGGTGAGTAAGTTACGGAGAACATGTGGTTTTTAGTTAACTTTCGACCAAAAATTTTTCGCACTCCTTTTTTTGTGCTAATTTTGTATCTTAATTGCATGAAACTATTAAGATGCTACGCATAAAAAGATTAGATATTTTTATAATAAAGAGTTTTTTATTACTCTTTGTCGGTACATTTTTCATCTGCCTCTTCATCTTCATGATGCAGTTTTTGTGGAAGTATGTAGACGAATTGGTGGGAAAAGGGTTGGAGATGAGTGTACTGGCTCAATTCTTCTTTTATTCTGCGTTGAGTCTGGTACCGATGTCACTACCCTTGGCAGTGTTGTTGGCTTCTTTGATAACGTTTGGTAATTTTGGTGAACGTTTTGAGTTGCTTGCCATGAAAGCGGCGGGGATTTCATTACTTAAAATCATGCGCCCGCTTATTGTTCTCGTCTTTGCCATTTGTTGTGTATCCTTTTATTTCCAGAACGTCATCGGTCCGCAGGCGCAAGCCAAGTTGGGAACCCTGCTTATTTCGATGAAGCAGAAATCTCCTGAAGTTGATATTCCCGAAGGAGTTTTCTATGATGAAATAGATGGTTATAACCTGAAAGTACAAAGGAAAGACCGTAAAACGGGTATGCTTTATGATGTGATCATTTATGATTTCTCCAACAACTTTGATAATGCTCGCATTATAGTTGCTGATTCGGGACGTTTGGAAATGACCGCTGATAAACAGCATCTCTACTTGCATCTGTACAGCGGCGAGATGTTTGAGAATCTGAAAGCACAGAGCATGAGTTCGAAGAATGTTCCTTACCGTCGTGAGTCTTTCCGGGAAAAGCACTCGATTATTCAGTTCGACTCAGATTTTAATATGGCTGATGCCAGCATCATGAGCAATCAGTCCACTACCAAAGATATGATAAAAATACAGGCATCTATCGATTCTATGACCGTATTGGCCGATAGTATCGGAAGACAGTATTTTGTTGAAGCAAGCAAGGGACCCTATCGTACAGCAGTCGGACTGACGAAAGAAGATACCTTGAAAATGCAGGAAGCGCAGATCCGTGACTATAATGTAGATAGTCTGTTTGAGGCTGCTACGTTGATGAATAAGCAGAAGATTATAGCATCAGCTGTTGGGCGTACAGAGAATCTGTCGAGTGACTGGGGATTTAAGAGCTTTACGATGACCCAGAATGACTTCAGTATAAGGAAACATAAAATAGAATGGCACCGGAAGATCACGATTTCTCTATCCTGTCTTTTATTCTTTTTCATTGGTGCACCTTTAGGAGGGATTATTCGTAAAGGTGGATTGGGAATGCCTGTTATTGTTTCCGTACTTACCTTTATTATTTACTATATAATAGACAACACGGGTTACAAAATGGCCCGTGATGGAAAGTGGATTGTGTGGATGGGGATGTGGATGAGTTCTGCCATTCTGGCTCCGCTTGGATATTTCCTGACTTATAAATCGAATAAAGACTCCGTTGTATTGAATACGGATGTATATATCTCTTGGTTCAAAAGAGTGTTTGGGGTACGTAGTGTCCGACATCTGTCCAAGAAGGAAGTTATTATTCATGATCCGGATTATCAACGTCTTCTGTTCGATTTGAATGGCCTTTCAGAGGAGTGTAGGGCTTATATGCAAAAGAACCGATTGGCCAAGGCACCCAATTATTTTAGCCTGTGGATGTCCGGCGGGCAAGATCAGGAAATTATCGCTATAAACAACCGTATGGAAGCATTGGTTGATGAGATGTCTAATACCCGTTCACTGATACTACTTCAGAAGTTGGAAAAATATCCGATTATCCCTGTAAATGCGCATGTGCGCCCATTCCATAATTATTGGCTTAATATGGCAATAGGAATTGTGATTCCTATCGGTCTGTTCTTTTATTTCCGGATCTGGGCTTTTCGTATACGTCTGAATAAAGACATGGAGCGGATTATCGCATTGAACCGGGATGTGGAATTGACAATAAAAGATATTAATAACGAAAACAAGATATAAAAGTATGGAACCAATCAGACTGAATACCATTGAAGAGGCGATAGCTGACTTCAAAGAAGGTAATTTTGTAATTGTGGTAGATGATGAAGATCGTGAAAATGAAGGTGATTTCATTATTGCTGCCGAGAAGATTACTCCGGAAAAAGTAAATTTCATGCTGACTCACGGTCGTGGAGTACTTTGTGCTCCAATCACAGAAGAACGCTGCGCTGAGTTGGAACTGGATATGCAGGTGTCGTCCAACACTTCAATTTACGAAACTCCGTTTACTGTTACTGTTGACTTGCTTGAGGGGTGTACAACCGGAGTTTCCATGCATGACCGTGCAATGACTATTCGCGCTTTGGCTGATCCGAAGACAAAACCTGCCGATCTGGGGCGTCCGGGACATATCAATCCTTTGCGTGCCCGCTCTCGCGGGGTACTTCGTCGTGCAGGTCATACCGAGGCAAGTGTCGATCTGGCTAAGCTTGCCGGATTATATCCTGCCGCTGCATTGATCGAAATTATCAATGAAGACGGCACCATGGCCCGTCTGCCTCAGTTGGTAGAAGTAGCCCGTCGCTTCGGATTGAAAATAATCTCCATTAAAGATCTGATTGCTTATCGTCTCCAGATGGAGTCTATTGTCGATAGAGGTGTTGAAGTGGATATGCCTACACAGTTCGGGCATTTCCGTCTGATACCTTTCCGCCAGAAATCAAATGGAATGGAACACATTGCATTGATAAAGGGAACCTGGGATACAGAAGAACCGATTCTGGTGCGTGTGCACTCTTCTTGTATGACGGGTGATATCTTTGGTTCATGTCGTTGTGAGTGTGGTGAACAGCTTCACAAAGCTATGGAAATGATTGAGGCTGCCGGTAAAGGGGTGATCGTTTACATGAATCAGGAAGGTCGTGGTATCGGCCTGATGAATAAGATTGCTGCTTATAAACTTCAGGAAGAAGGTTATGACACGGTAGATGCCAATCTCCATTTGGGTTTTGATGCCGACGAACGTGATTATGGAGTCGGTGCACAGATTTTGCGTGAGATCGGAGTGAAGAAGATGAAACTGATGACTAACAATCCGGTGAAACGTATCGGTCTGGAAGCCTATGGGTTAGAGATTACCGAGAATGTGGGAATTGAGATTAAGCCGAATCCTTATAATGAACGCTACCTGAAGACTAAGAAAGATAGAATGGGTCATACGCTTCATTTTAATAAGTAAACTGTCTATTTGCTTTCATATATCAAATATTATAGTTTATTTTGCAATCAAATTCACTCAACAACAATAAAATAGATACGAAATGAACCAACTATCAGACCGTTTGAACAGCTTGTCGCCCTCGGCGACTCTTGCTATGTCGCAAAAAAGTGCTGAGCTGAAAGCTCAGGGTGTTGATGTAATTAACCTCAGTGTGGGAGAACCTGACTTCAATACTCCCGACCACATCAAAGAAGCTGCCAAGAAAGCGGTAGATGACAACTTCTCTCGCTACTCTCCGGTTCCGGGTTATCCGGCTTTGCGTAATGCTATCGTAGAGAAACTGAAGAAAGAAAACGGTCTGGAATATACAGCCGCTCAGATTTCTTGTGCAAATGGGGCAAAACAATCTGTATGTAACACTATTATGGTGTTGGTGAATCCGGGTGACGAGGTCATTGTACCTGCTCCTTATTGGGTAAGCTATCCTGAAATGGTGAAACTGGCAGAAGGTACACCGGTGATTGTGACTGCCGGTATCGAACAGGATTTCAAAATTACTCCTGCGCAACTGGAAGCTGCCATTACTCCCAAAACCAAAGCATTGATACTTTGCTCACCGTCTAACCCGACCGGTTCGGTTTACAGCAAAGAAGAATTGGCCGGTTTGGCTGCTGTGTTGGCAAAGTATCCACAAATCATAGTCGTTGCCGACGAGATCTATGAACACATCAATTATATCGGAAAACATCAGAGCATTGCTCAGTTCCCCGAGATGAAAGACCGTACCGTGATTGTTAACGGTGTGTCAAAGGCGTATGCGATGACCGGATGGAGAATTGGGTTCATAGCCGGTCCGGAATGGATTGTGAAGGCTTGCAATAAACTTCAGGGACAGTATACTTCAGGCCCTTGTTCGGTATCTCAGAAGGCTGCCGAGGCTGCTTATACAGGTTCTCAGGCTCCGGTTGAGGAGATGCGTCAAGCCTTCGAACGTCGTCGTGACCTGATTGTAAAATTGGCAAAGGAAGTTCCCGGATTTGAGGTGAATGTACCGGAAGGTGCTTTCTACCTGTTCCCTAAATGCAGTTCTTTCTTTGGTAAATCAGCGGGTGACCGTAAGATTGAGAATTCGGATGATCTGGCGATGTATCTGCTTGAAGATGCTCACGTAGCATGTGTAGGCGGTACTTCTTTCGGAGCTCCTGAATGCATTCGCATGAGTTATGCTACCAGCGATGAAAATATCGTTGAAGCAATTCGCCGTATTAAAGAAGCATTGGCGAAGTTGAAATAAGATTCAGCCAATCAGATAAAAAAGGAGGGTGTTATCTGTGAAAAGGTGCATCCTTCTTTACTTTTAGAGTATTTGGTTTCGATACTCTGTTCTCTAAAGAGACATTACAACACAAAATATACACAACACATGAAGAACATTTTTTTTATCTGCTTATTCTTAAGCATGAGCCTCGCCGTATCCGGTAAGAAGGCTCAAGTGAGTATCTCCTGTCTGAAAACCGAGATGCTTGTAAATCCCCAAAACATTGATTGTCCCTCTCCCCGTTTGAGTTGGGAGATTTTATCTGATGTGAGAGATGTAAGACAAGTCTCCTACCATATCCTCGTATCCACTTCGTTGGAGAAATTAAACCGGGAAGAAGGTGATTTGTGGGATACGGGTGATGTGGCGTCCGATCAGTCCGCATATATTTCGTATGGCGGCGATATGCTCGATAGCCGTACCCAATGTTATTGGAAAGTGAGGGTAAAAACCAATAAAGGTATTTCCGCTTGGAGTGAACCTGCCAATTGGGAGATGGGACTGTTGCATCCGTCGGACTGGCAGGCTGTGTGGATAGGGAGAGCTTTTCCACAAGATAAACTGGAGGGGAATACCCGAGTCCCTGCCCGTTATCTGCGCAAACCTTTCAATTTGAACTCGAAGAAAGTGAGAAAGGCTACCCTGTACATTTGCGGATTAGGATTTTATGAGACCTATATTAACGGAAAGAAGATTGGAGATCAGGTATTGGCTCCTACGCCTACGGATTATTCCAAATCGGTGAAGTATAATCGGTTTGATGTGACCGGACAATTATTAAAGGGAGCTAATGCCATCGGTGTCATCTTGGGCAATGGACGGTATACTTCGATGCGTATGCCGGGAGTGCGCCATTTTGATGTACCTAAAATGATTGCCCAACTTGAGGTATACTATGAAGATGGAGAGAAACGGGTGATTGCGAGCGATGCTTCCTGGAAAATAACGGCCGAAGGTCCCATCGGGACAAATAATGAGTTTGACGGTGAAGAGTATGATGCAAGAAAAGAGATGCCGGGATGGAATACATATCCGTTTGATGATACGAAGTGGCTTCAGGCAGAAGTTGTAAGCCTGCCGGGAGGAAAGTTGGAGGCCCAACTCAATCGTAATATGAAAGTGATGGATACCGTGAAACCTATCGGTATTACCGAATCGGCTCCCGGAGTATATATTCTGGATATGGGACAAAATATGGTTGGTTGGCTTCGCATGAAAGTAAAGGGGCAATCCGGCGATACATTGAAACTGCGTTTTGCCGAGTTGTTGCAGAAAGACGGTTCTATTTATACGGCAAATCTGCGAACGGCACATTCGGCAGATACCTATATCTTAAAGGGAAATTCTATGGAAGAGTGGCAACCGACTTTTACTTATCATGGATTTCGTTTTGTTGAATTGACGGGTTTCAGGGAAAAACCTTCTCTATCCGACTTCGAGGGACAAGTGATTTATGATGAAATGGAGACTACGGGTAATCTGGAAACCTCCGACCCGATGATCAACCGGATTTACAAGAACGCTTATTGGGGTATACGCGGTAATTATCGCGGCATGCCTACCGACTGTCCGCAACGTGACGAACGTATGGGGTGGCTGGGTGACCGTGCGGTTGGTTCGCAAGGAGAAAGTTATATTTTTAACAATCATCTTCTTTACGCCAAATGGCTCGATGATATTGAACAGGCGCAGAAAGAAAATGGAGCTGTACCCGATGTGGCTCCTAACTACTGGGACGTTTGCACTGACAATATGACCTGGCCCGGTGCCTATTTAATCATAGCAAATATGCTTTATGATCAGTTTGGCGATAAACAACCCATCATCAAACATTATCCTTCGATGAAGAAGTGGATGCGTTATATGAAAGATAAGTATATGGTAGATCATATTATGACGAAAGATAATTTTGGAGACTGGTGTATGCCTCCCGAATCTCCCGAACTGATCCACTCTAAAGATCCTTCACGTATCACGGAAGCTGCGGTGCTGGGAACAACCTTTTATTATTATTTGTCCAATTTGATGGTACGGTTTGCAGCGTTGGCCGGTTATCCGCAGGATGCTGAAAATTTTCGGAAAGAGAGTGAACTGGTTAAAGAAGTTTTTAATTCAAAATACCTTCATACGGAATTGGGGTATTATAGCAACAATACAGTTACTGCAAATATCCTTTCCCTGCGGTTCGGCATGGTTCCTGAGGCTTATAAGGAAGTCGTGTTCCGGAATATAGTTGAGAAAACAACGAAAGATTTCAATGGGCATGTCAGTACCGGCCTGGTCGGTATCCAGCAGTTGATGCGCGGACTATCGGATTATGGAAGAACTGACCTCGCCTATCGGATAGCGACTAACCGGACTTATCCGAGTTGGGGATATATGGTAGATAATGGGGCAACCACAATCTGGGAGTTGTGGAATGGTAATACAGCCGACCCGGCTATGAATTCTGCCAACCATGTGATGCTGTTGGGCGATCTGATTGTATGGGCATATGGCTATCTGGGAGGTATCAGCAATGCTCCCGGGAGTGTCGGTTTTAAACAGATACAGCTAAAGCCTTACCCGGTAGATGGCCTCGATTTTGTGAATACTTCGTTTCACTCTATCTACGGTGAGGTGAGAAGTCATTGGAAAAAAGAGGACGGTTCGTTCTGTTGGGACATCTCGGTGCCGTGCAATACTTCTGCTCTGGTTTATGTGCCGGTAGCAGATAAAAGTATCGATCCGAAAGAAAAGAAGCGGATCGTCGGAGAGGGGGGGACTTTTCTCCGGATGGAAGATAGCTATGCTGTCTTTAGCTTTCCTTCGGGAAGTTATCGATTGAAGACGCGGTTATAATTTGCCAAACGTCTGAAAAGAAATAAATAAAGGCTGCTTTCCATTAGGAAGGCAGCCTTTATCTTTGTTGTTGGGGATTGTATTATTCAGCTGGGTGAATTGCTTCAGAAGGACATACATCTGCGCAAGTACCACAATCTGTACACTGCTCAGGATCAATTGAGTAAATATCACCTTCAGAGATAGCGCCAACCGGACACTCGTCAATACAAGTTCCGCAAGCAATACAATCTTCACTAATTACGTAAGCCATTTTGTTTGATATTTTAATTATTAGTACTAATTTGTAGGTACAAAAATAGAGTTTTTAATCATTAGTTGGTATCGTTTTTGATTAAAATGTTTTAATTTGTATATCTTCTAAATAAGGAAAACACTATTTTTGCATTGATTATTAAATACGTATGCAATTATGCCTTTAAATTTACCCGATAAGCTTCCTGCGATAGAACTATTAAAAGAGGAGAATATCTTTGTGATAGATAACTCCCGCGCAACACAACAAGACATCCGTCCGCTACGAATTGTTATCCTCAACCTGATGCCGTTGAAGATTACGACAGAAACAGACTTGGTGCGTTTACTCTCAAACACTCCGCTTCAGGTGGAAATTTCTTTTATGAAGATTAAAAGCCACACCTCGAAGAATACACCGATAGAGCACATGAAAACATTTTATACCGACTTCGACAAGATGAGAGAAGACAGGTATGACGGTATGATTATCACTGGTGCACCGGTAGAGCAAATGGATTTTGAGGAAGTGAACTATTGGGATGAAATAACGGAGATATTCGACTGGGCACGTACCCATGTCACCTCCACACTCTATATTTGTTGGGCAGCACAGGCGGGACTGTATCATCATTACGGTATCCCCAAGTATGCTTTGGATAAGAAAATGTTCGGCATTTTCAAGCATCGCACGCTACTTCCGCTGCATCCCATCTTCCGTGGCTTCGATGATGAATTCTATGTGCCCCATAGCCGGCATACGGAAGTGCGAAAGGAAGATATACTGAAAGTACCGGAATTGACATTACTTTCCGAGTCGGATGATTCGGGGGTATATATGGTGGTAGCCCGTGGCGGGCGTGAGTTTTTTGTTACCGGGCACTCCGAGTACTCTCCACTGACACTGGATACGGAATATCGCCGGGATGTTTCGAAAGGGCTTCCCATCGAGATTCCCCGTAACTATTACGTGAATGATGATCCGGACAAAGGACCGCTGGTGCGTTGGCGCGGACATGCCAACCTGTTGTTCTCCAATTGGCTGAACTATTTCGTCTATCAGGAGACTCCTTATAATATTGAAGATATCCGATGATAAAACAACGTAAAATAGAATTGCTGGCTCCGGCCAAAAATCTGGAATGTGGCATAGCTGCTATTGATCATGGAGCGGATGCTGTGTATATCGGTGCGCCGAAGTTTGGTGCCCGCGCGGCGGCAGTCAATTCATTGGAGGACATAGCTGCTTTGGTAGAGTATGCCCATCTGTACAATGCCCGGATTTATGTGACAGTCAATACTATCTTGAAAGATGAAGAACTGCAAGAGACGGAGAAGATGATTTGGGCTTTGTTCCGTGCCGGTGTAGATGCACTGATTGTGCAGGATATGGGAATCACCGGCCTGAATCTGCCGCCTATTCCGCTGCACGCCAGTACCCAGATGGATAACCGTACGGTGGAGAAGGTGCGATTTCTGGCTGATGCCGGTTTCCGGCAAGTGGTGTTGGCGCGCGAACTTTCGCTGCGTGAGATCAGCAAGATACACGAAGCTTGTCCGGATGTACCTTTGGAAATATTCGTGCATGGAGCTCTCTGCGTCAGCTATAGCGGGCAGTGTTATGTCAGTCAGGCTTGTTTCGGGCGTAGCGCCAACCGGGGCGAATGTGCCCAGTTTTGCCGTTTGCCGTTCAGTCTGGTCGATGCTGAGGGACGGGTGATCGTGAAGGACAAGCACCTCCTTTCACTCAAAGACCTCAATCAGAGTGACGAATTGGAAGCACTGCTCGATGCCGGTGCCTCTTCTTTCAAGATAGAGGGACGACTGAAGGATGTCTCTTATGTAAAGAATGTGACGGCTGCCTATCGCCGGAAGCTGGATGCCATCTTTGCCCGCCGCAAAGAGTACGTGCGTGCCTCGTCCGGGAGTTGTCGTTATGCCTTTAACCCTCAGCTCGACAAGAGTTTCAGCCGAGGCTTTACCCATTATTACCTGCATGGACGTACCAAGGACGTTTTTTCGTTCGACACCCCTAAGTCGTTGGGCGAGGAGATGGGTACGATGAAAGAGGCAAGAGGAAACTATCTGACCGTAGCGGGATTGAAATCTTTTAATAACGGTGACGGGGTGTGCTACATCGATGAGCAAGGCAGGCTGCAAGGCTTCCGCATCAACCGGGTGGAGGGCAATAAGCTTTATCCGCAGGAGATGCCCCGTATCAAGCCCCGTACGGTGTTATATCGAAATTTCGATCAGGAGTTCGAAAAGATTCTGGCTCGTAAGTCGTCCGAGCGCAGGATAGCTGTGTCTGTCCGATTGACGGATACTCCTTTCGGATTCGCTCTGACACTGACAGATGAAGATGATAACAGTGTAACCCTGTCTCTGGCGCGTGAGAAAGAGCCGGCACGTACACCACAGGAAGAGAATCTGAAAACACAGTTGGCTAAGTTTGGCAACACCCCTTTCGAAGCGGTACGCATCGATATCGACTTTGCCGGGAACTGGTTTCTACCTGCTTCGGTACTCGCCGATTTTCGCCGGCAGGCCGTTGAGAAACTGATTTCCGCCCGCCGTATCAATTATCGGAGGGAATTATTTGTACTGAAACCTACCGCTCATGCCTTTCCACAAAGCACGCTTACCTATCTGGGAAATGTGATGAATGCACAAGCCGTTTCTTTCTATGCCGGGCACGGCGTGGCAAGCATCGCTCCTGCTTTTGAGCGGGCACCGGCAGAAAAGGCGGTATTGATGTTTTGCAAACATTGCCTGCGCTACAGCATGGGATGGTGTCCTGTCCATCAACGGGAACGCTCTCCGTACCGTGAGCCTTATTACCTGGTGTCGACAGATGGTAAACGCTTCCGCCTGGAGTTTGACTGTAAGAACTGCCAAATGAAAGTGAATGCCGTATGAGAGAGAAGGTCCGGTTCTGCGTAGCCTTGTGTTGTTCGGTGGTCATGGTTCTGTTGGCCTCTTGCCGTTATTCCCTGCCCGATCTTCCGGCGGAGGGAATGAGCCGGAAGACCAAAGACTCTCTGACTTACCTTTCCAAGTATCATTATACGTGGAATACGAACCTGGAGGTGTTGGACGATTCGGTTCGTCTGGAATATCTTCCGTTGAAGGATGCCTATGTCAATCTGTATAAAGGTGACCGTGTGGTTGTGGCAGAGTTTTCTGTCCATCCGCAGGACAGTGTAGACAGTATCTGGGTAAAAGTAGCCCATTCTCAGGAAGTGCAGGGGTGGGTACGCAATAAAGAGTTGGTGCGTTCGTTCGTACCGACTGATAGTATTTCGCAGTTCATCCATCTGTTCAGCGATACCCACGCTTCATATTTCGTTTTTATATTCGCCTTGTTTGTCGGGGTCTATCTGCTCCGTGCTTTTATGAAGAAGCGGTTACAGATGGTTTACTTTAATGATATCGACAGCGTCTATCCGTTGTTTCTTTGCCTGTTGATGGCATTCAGCGCTACAGTCTACGAGACGATGCAGGTGTTTGTACCCGACACCTGGGAGCATTTTTACTTCAATCCCACCTTGTCTCCGTTCAAGGTGCCTTTCATTCTTTCGGTATTCCTGACCGGCATTTGGCTGTTTATCATCGTCACTTTGGCCGTACTTGATGATCTGTTCCGTCAGCTTACTCCTGCCGCTGCTGTTTTCTACTTGCTGGGACTGATGTCGTGCTGCATTTTTTGTTACTTCTTCTTTATTCTCACCACACACATCTATATCGGCTATTTCTTTCTGGCCTGTTTCATCTGGCTTTTTGTAAAGAAAGTACGTAGAGGCTCCGGCTATAAATACCGTTGTGGAAACTGTGGACAAAAGCTTCGGGAGAAGGGTCAATGTCCTCACTGTGGGGCTGTTAACGAATAAATCGGGAATGTGGTATGAATGTTGGGGAGATCTCTCCGTTGGTTTAAAACCAAGAGGAGTTTACCCAAAAAGGTAAGGGGCATTGGTTTTAAACCAACGCCCCTTACCTTTTAAATTAGAAATTAGTCGATCTTATGTCTGGTTTTATTATATTAGAATCGGCATCTTATGTCTACTCCGAAGTGTACCGGACGTCCTTTCTGCATAAATCCGTTGCCCATCGATTCGAAGTAGAAAGTAGCATACTTCTTATCCAGCGCATTGCGAACCCAGAAGTCGATTTGCCCGTTCCCCTTCGCCAGGCTGACACGGCTATTCAGCGTTCCGTAGAATGACTGGCTTACATCGTTTTGCTCTGTCCAGTAGATGCGTCCGGCACCATTATAATTCACGTTCACCTGTACACGGTCCAGCCAGTGGCGGGGAGCAATGCGGAAGATGTATTGCCCACCTACGTTGAGAGTATGTTTCGGAACGAAAGGTACATAATTGCCGTCATAGCTGATTTCATTTTGTCCCCGGTCGATGGTTTTATAATCGGTGAACGTGGCATACGTATATCCGTAGCTTGCGTTCATGCTGAGAGCATCGGTCAGGTTAGCACGCAGTGCCGCTTCAGCCCCATAGCTCCGGCTTTTGCCGGCATTGACCGTAATACGCCCCAATCCGCTTTTGGCAAACTGGGCGATTTGCTGATCACGCGTATCCATCAGGAAGGCGGCAAGATCCATCCACAGCTTACCTTCCCACAGAGTGAGGTGACTGCCCACTTCGTAATTCCAGGAATATTCGGGCTTGTAGATGGTCGATGCTTTCGGATCCGCATTCTCACCCGCATCCGGAATATTCGACAAGATGCGGTCCGCGATGGCCTGTGGCATGCCTTGAGTCACGAGGCGGTCGAAGATCTGTTTCGCGCCTGCCTTGATCTGTCCCTGCATGTCGTTTTGCATATTACCCTGTATCAGATCCGAGAACATCTGTATATTGTATCCTCCCGAACGGTATCCGCGTGATACGGTGGCATATACGTTGTTACCCTTCTTCCATTCGTATTGCAGGGCGAACTTGGGTAATAGCTGCAGATAGTCGTTGCTGAACTTGCCGTTCAGGCGTGGTGAACTGGTCTGTTCCAGGCGTACAGGCATGAAAGGGCTTGTCATGTTGAACTGATAGTCAATGGTACTGCCCGAGTTGTATTTCATCCAGTTCTTTTCGTAGTCCAGACGCAGTCCTACGGTAGCCGAAAGCCCTTTTATCAGCAAGTCACGGAAGGTGGACTGATGATAGACTGCTCCACTGAGGATCGGTGTGTGGAAGCGTCCGTCCACCAACAACGTAGGGTTCGTGATGTCCAGGTTCATTTTCATTCCCATCGCCGAGAGATCGGGGAAGTGACTGTTGATGCCTTTCTCCAGCATTTCTGTCACCCCGTCTTCCTTGAATGTAACCGGCCCGTTGGTGGTGAGCCACTGATAGAACCCGAAGGCACCTGTGGTCCATTCCCAGCGTCGTCCGGATTTCGATTTGAGGACGATTTCTTCGGAGATCGTGGTCAGCTTCTGCTTCTGTTCCAGCACATAGATATTGGCAGGAGAGAAGTCTTGATCGATAAACATACGGTCACGCAAGTGTTGCAGTCCCGTTACCGAACTCAGTGTGAAGTGGTCTCCCTGATATTCCAGATTCAACCCTGCATTCAGCAGATTGCGATAGTAACTGCTGGGATCATTGTAGGCCGGTTTCAGGTAGGTTCCCGTGTGCTTGTCATAAGCTCCGTAAGCATATCCTCCCTGATCGCTGTACTCATAGCTGACGTTCAAGTCTAGCTTCATGTTCTCGCTGGGCAGGTAGATGCCTCGGAACCGTCCTCCGGCAGCTTGGCTTTTGTCTATCTTTTTGTTAAGGTAGGTATTCTTGAAAAAGCCTCCTCCGTATTCATAAAATGCTCCGGTGGAGAAGGCAAACTGATTCGACATGCGGTGATAGTGAGTCACGGAAGCATTGTAATTATCGTAAGTCCCGGCACTCAGTCGAAGGTCGGTGCCTTGATAACTGAAAGGCGATTTGGTGTGTACCTTGATCAGTCCTCCCATGGTGTTGCGTCCATAGAGGGTTCCCTGCGGACCGCGCAACACGTCGATGCGCTCAATGTCGGCATAGTTGAAGTCGAAAGCTGATTTGTCGATGTAAGGGACATTGTCTACGTACAAACCCACTGACGGTGTATTGATGCGTGAACCGATCCCACGGATGTAGATGGCGGAAGTCAGTTTCGAGCCATAGTCGGGGATGAAGATATTCGGAACAAGTGCCGTCAGGCTCTTGATGGAGTTCACCTGATTGGCCTGCATATCCTGTTGTGAGAGCATGGTTACCGCGGTTGGCTGTTCGCGTAGTTTGCGGTTTTCTTTCGGAGCTGCGATGACTACAATCTCTTCCACATCTATCACTTTCAGTGTGTCTTTCGGAAGCTCTTCAGCCCATGTGCCACCGGCAGAAAAGAGGGCAAGGGCAATAAGAATACTGTTTTTCTTCATGTGCTGTATCTTTTCATTGATTCGTTTGCAAAGATGCAGCAAAAAATGTTAAACGGCAATCCTCATTTATTAGGATATATGCTTTCACCATGGATTCACCACATAGTTCGCTATATGCGGTCTGCCTCCACATACCCGTTCATCACCGCATAGATGGTTAGGCCCGAAACCGATTTGATGCCCAGCTTTTCGGTAATGTTCTTCCGATGCGTGATTACGGTGGTCAGGCCGATATTCAGTTTGTCCGCGATCTCTTTGTTGATCAGTCCTTTGGTGATCAGGACCAGAACCTCGATTTCGCGTGCCGAGAGTTCGTGTCCGGTGGTCGGCGGGGTAGGAGGCATGTCCTTTACCGGATAGCCGTCATGATGTGCATGCTGGTGGAGCTTTAGGATGTCTTTCACCAACTGTTCCTCTGCCTGGTAGATGTTGAGTATGGGGACGCCGGAGAGTTGGAACTGGTGGCTGTCTCCCGCCAACACGATGGTTTTCCGCTTTCGGGGGAGGAAGAAAGCGTTGTGCTCCACATAAATCTGTGCCGAGATGAAGTAGTGGGCATACATGTCCGGGGTGTCATCTGTCAGTTCGCCGAAGCTATGGAACGTGCGGATGACTGCCATGGGGATCATTCTCTCCAGGATTGTTTTCAGTCCCAGGCTGGTGAGGGTGTTCGCCTCTACGATAGCTATTTCTGGTTGGTGATTCATCATAAGTCTATGGATTCATAAATTGTGCTACTGCTTCTGCGCATCGTTCTCCATCGATTCCCGCCGAGACGATGCCGCCCGCATAACCGGCTCCTTCGCCACAGGGGAAGAGACCGCGTAAGGTGATGTGTTGCAGGGTATCCTTGTCTCGTACGATGCGGACCGGAGAAGAGGTACGGGTTTCTACCCCTATCATCACGGCTTCGTTGGTCAGGAAACCGTGGCTGCTGCGCCCGAACTGTTGGAAGCCTTGTGACAGTCGTCCCGCAATGAATTCCGGCATCCAGAAATGCAAGGGAGAGGATATCAATCCGGGGCTGTACGAAGACTCCGGCAAGTCGTAACTCAGTTTCTTGCGTGTAAAGTCCACCATGCGTTGTGCGGGTGCCGTTTGGCGTCTGCCTCCTTGCAACCAACACTGGCGTTCCAACTCTTCCTGGAAATGCAGCACAGCCAGTTCGGGGAAGGTTTCTTCTGCTTCATTGTTTACTGTTAACCGTTTATCGTTGATGATGTCTCCCGGTTGTATTTCCACCACCATTCCCGAGTTACTCCACCGGGATCCGCGATTGGATGGCGACATTCCGTTGACTACCACCTGTTCGGGACCGCTGGCCGCCGGTACGATGAATCCCCCGGGACACATGCAGAAACTGTATACTCCGCGGCCGTCCACTTGTGTGACGAAACTGTATTCGGCAGCCGGCAGGTATTTACCTCTTCCGCTCCGGTTGTGGTATTGTATTTGGTCTATCAGTCCTGCAGGATGTTCCAGACGCACTCCGACGGCTATTCCTTTGGCTTCGATAGTCACGTTGTTGGCGGCCAGCCAGCGATATACATCTCTTGCCGAATGACCTGTTGCCAGGATGACCGGACCGAGGAATGTTTCACCCGTATTCGTCTCTATTCCTTTCACTTCTCCCTGTTCGATGATCAATGCATTCATCCGTGTCTTGAAGTGTACCTCGCCTCCACATTCAATAATCGTATTGCGCATATTCTCTATCACCCGTGGCAGCTTGTCCGTGCCGATATGCGGATGGGCATCTACCAGAATGGCCGTAGAAGCACCATGTTGGCAGAATACATTGAGTATCTTGTCCACATTCCCGCGCTTCTTGCTTCGGGTATACAGCTTTCCGTCCGAGTATGCACCGGCTCCTCCTTCACCGAAACTGTAGTTCGATTCCGGGTCTACCCGATGCTCCCGGCTGATCTGTGCCAGGTCTTTCTTACGTTCGCGCACATCCTTACCACGCTCCACGACGACAGGACGCAGCCCCAGTTCTATCAGCCGTAATGCGGCAAACAGTCCTCCGGGGCCTGCACCTACCACAATAACCTGCGGTTTTCCTTCCACATTATTATATATAGTATGTTCGTACTCATCGTCCTTAGGCATTTCGTTCAGGTATACCCGAACTTTGAGATTGACGTAGATCGTGCGTTGGCGGGCATCGATACTCCGTTTCAGTGTACGCAGGGCGGTAATATCGCGCTGATTCAGTCCTTTCTCCTGTGAAAGGTATGCTTTGAGTTGCTGCTCGCTGGCGGCAATTTCGGGGAGGATGCGGAGTTGGTATTCTTGTATCATGGTTCACCACAGATTACACGGATTAACACAGATTATTATTTTAAATAACATATCGTTTAATACCGTTTTGAAGATTTGTTATATTGAAGTTAATTAATAGTCCCAAATGGTGTTTGGACAATTTTAAGTATGTCATTATCTGAGCCGTATGGATAGGAAGTAAACTCTCTACAGATTTAAGTTCAAGAACAATCTGCTTCTCTACCAGTATATCCATACGGTATCCGTTGTCTAATTTCATTTCCTTATAATAAACAGGCAGTTCTTTCTGCCTTTCATACTTTATGCCGGCCTTGTCGAACTCGTAACATAGGCATGTTTCATAGGTGCTTTCTAAAAGCCCTACTCCTAAAGTTTTATGAACCTCATAGGCACATCCTATGATTTTATATGATAGTTCGTTTATATTCTCCATCTTGGTAATCTGTGTTAATCCGTGTAATCTGTGGTGAACTCACCCGAAGAGCGTCCGGAATGCTTCTTCCACCTTTCTTACCGGCACCAGTTCTATCCTCAGCTTCTTTGTATCGATGCCCTGCATGTTGTATTTAGGTAGGATGAACCGTTTGAACCCGAGCTTCTCAGCTTCACCGATACGTTGTTCGATCCGGTTTACCGGACGGATTTCACCGGATAATCCGATTTCTCCGGCCATGCAAACCTCAGGTTCGATGGCAGCATCCATATTGGATGAAAGGATGGCACTGATAACAGCCAGGTCGATGGCAGGGTCGTTAACCTTCAGTCCTCCGGCAATATTTAGAAAGACATCTTTTTGTGCCAGCTTAAATCCGACACGTTTCTCTAATACGGCCAGCAGCATGTTCATGCGGCGAATATCGAATCCCGTTGCCGAACGTTGCGGATTGCCGTAAACCGCAGAGCTGACAAGTGCTTGCGTCTCTATCAGGAAGGGTCTTATCCCTTCGATGGCAGATGCGATGGCTACCCCGCTCATGCCTTCGTGGTCCTGCGACAGTAACAATTCCGAAGGGTTGCTGACTTGGCGAAGCCCGTCTTGACGCATTTCATAGATGCCCAATTCAGCGGTACTTCCAAAGCGGTTCTTGATGCTGCGCAGGATACGGTACATATAATGCTGGTCTCCCTCGAATTGGAGTACGGTGTCTACGATGTGCTCTAGAACCTTCGGTCCGGCAATGCTGCCTTCTTTGTTGATATGCCCGATCAGCAACACCGGGGTATGCGTCTCTTTGGCAAAACGGAGGATGGATGCCGAGCACTCCCGGACTTGCGCGATGCTTCCCGGTGACGATTCGATGCTTTCGGTCGATATCGTCTGTATGGAGTCGATGATTACTAGGTCCGGACGTGTATTCTTGATATGTACATAGATCTGTTCCAACGATGTTTCGCAGACAATCAGACAGTCGCTCGAAGTCCGGGTTAACCGGTCGGCACGAAGTTTCAGTTGCCTTGCGCTCTCTTCTCCCGAGATGTAGAGTATCCTCCGCTCAGGCATGTGGAGCACGGTTTGAAGCACCAGTGTGGACTTCCCGATGCCGGGTTCGCCACCGATCAGTACCAGCGATCCGGGTACCAGCCCGCCTCCCAGCACCCGGTTCAGCTCCTCGTCGTGCATGTCGATGCGGGGTTCTTCATCTGCTTCGATCTCGCTCAGGGTGACGGGTTTGGCTTTGGGCGATTCGATGCCAGATACCGGACGTTTATTCGGAACTTCCTTGCGGACAATCTCTTCTACATAGGTATTCCATTCGCCACACGAAGGACATTTGCCCACCCATTTGGGTGATTCCTGTCCGCAGTTACTGCATACATAAACGGTTTTCTCTTTTGCCATTGATCTCTTGATAAATAGGTCTCAAAGTTACGCATTTCGTCTTTTTCTGCCAAACAGAATATAGCTTTTGACTCCTGAACCCCGTGAAGTCGTTTTTCTTTTTGATAAAGCCTCTGACCGATTGTCAGTGAAATGGATGGATTACTGACTCTATGGAGCGTATCATGCGGTTTCGCTGACAAGCTCTGTGTAGAAAGACAGTGATCCGGAAATGGAATCCGGATAAATACTCCCGGATAACTGCATATCCGTCACTTCTGTTATCGGTTTATTGGGGTTTGGATCTCCGGATTATTAACTTCGTGCCGATAAACTGTTAACTTCATCGGAATACGATGTTAACTTCCTGCAAATAGAGTGTTAACTTCCTGTAGACAGAGGCTTTGTTTCTTGAAAGGAGAGCCTTGCCTTAAAGGATTTTCCGGTATCTTTCCGTCTGCTTTGCCCCTTGGCGGATACTGCCGCGAGATGGCATAAAGAATCTGTTTTTGCTTCCGGGCGTTGTCGGAGATAGTACGAAGAGGTATTGTTTTGACTTTTGGCGAGAAATTCTGAATATACCTGTCAAACTGATAATTGCCCGAATGGCGTGGATGCGTTTTTTTCGTACTCCGTCGGTATCTGTTCGGAAAAACGGATTCTGAGGCCTCCTGAATATCATTTTGACAAATCGATACTAATCTCTCCTGCCATCGACTCGTTCATCCTCCGGCGTACTTCGTCCGGCGAATATCCGTGTCCTAACAGAAACATCAGTTTTGTTACGGCCGATTCGGTAGTACTGTCGTGCCCACTGACGATGCCCGCCTTCAGCAGATGATATCCCGTTTCGTAACGTTCCATCTCTACGCTACCGGCGCTACATTGGGTTACGTTGACAATGACAACACCCCGTTCGCTGGCATCACGAAGCCTCCGCAGAAACCACTCCTTGCGGGAAGCGTTGCCCGAACCATACGTTTCGAGTACCACTGCCTTCAATCCTTCGATGGCGAGTGTAGCGGTTACGACGTTCTCTTGTATGCCCGGAAAGAGTTTGAGGATAGCTATATTGGTGTCCAGCAGATAGTGAGGATGCAGTTCGCGTTTCTCCCCTTCAATGTGAATCTGCACATTGTTGTATTTAATATGTATCCCTGCCTCTGCCAGTACCGGATAATTGAACGAACGGAAGGCGTTGAAATTCTCCGCACTCATTTTGGTCGTACGATTGCCACGCATTAACCGGTTCTCGAAAAATATACATACTTCAGGAACCATGGGATTACCGCTTCTGTCGCGTGCCGATGCTATTTCGATGCTGGTCATCAGATTCTCCTTGCCATCGGTACGAAGCACTCCTATGGGCAGTTGTGAACCTGTCAGGATAACCGGTTTGTCGAGTCCTTCGAGCATGAAGCTGAGGGCTGAAGCGGTGAAGGCCATCGTATCCGTACCATGCAGGATGACAAAGCCGGTGTACTGGTGGTAGTGTTCACTGATGACGTGTACCAGTTTCCTCCAGGCTTCCGGTTCCATGTCCGAAGAGTCCATAGGCGGATCGAATTGGTAAGAGTCTATCGGGAAGGTAAACTTCTGAAGTTCGGGTACATGCTTCTGCAATTGCTCGAAATTGAAGTTTTCGAGTGCTCCGGTTTCAGGGTTTTCTATCATACCGATGGTTCCACCCGTATATATTAACAATATGGAAGTGTCTGATGGGTTCATAGTCCTTAAATGAAGAATGTATCGTTGCAAAGATAATGATATATCTTGTAAATGGCAGCAAAGTGTCAAGAAAGTGATCCGCTTTATCCGGAGAAAAAGCAATGGGCACTATAAAAATGTAATTGTTCTATGTTACATTTTTACCCCTCTTTCTGGGGCTTTCTGTGCTTTTATCGCAAAATAATCGCAAAAAGTGATAGATTGAATGAAATTATTCTTATTTTTGCAACATCTTATCAAAATCGAACGTAGAAACAGAAACAATGATGCAATGCTATCCACATACAGTCACATCGATGTGTACCATGATTGGGACACAGGGGACAATGGGGATGACCCCTAGGGGTTAATATATAGTATGATGTGTATCTACGTGATTCACGCTTACAGGAAGTAAGCAAAACTCAATTTTATATTTTATTATTCGTATCAACAAAGATGGTTTTGTATGCCTGAAAGAGCGTACAAGGCATTCCATTAAATAAGTATCTGCATGAAAGTAATGAAATTCGGCGGAACGTCCGTAGGTTCCGTGAACAGCATTTTAAGCGTAAAGAAAATCGTAGAGTCTGCCGGTGAACCGGTAATCGTAGTAGTGTCTGCATTGGGCGGGATCACTGACCAGTTGATCAGTACCTCCCGAATGGCCGCCATGGGCGATGCAGCTTACGAAGGGGCATACCGGGAAATAGTTCGTCGCCACGAAGAGATGGTGCAGGGAGTGATTCCTGCCGGAGAGACTCAGACCCTGTTGCACTATCAGGTGAATGAATTGCTCGACGAACTGAAAGATATCTTTCAGGGTATTTATCTGATTAAAGATCTTTCTCCGAAAACGTCCGATACCATTGTCAGTTATGGTGAACGTCTGTCTTCACTGATTGCGTCAAGACTGATCCAAGGGGCTGTATGGTTCGACTCACGTACTTTTATCAAGACAGAAAAGAAACATAATAAACATACACTGGACACGGAACTGACCAATCGGTTGGTGCGGGAGGCTTTCAAAGAAATCCCCCGGGTTTCGCTGGTACCCGGATTCATCTCTTCGGATAAGGTTTCGGGAGACGTAACGAATCTGGGCAGGGGCGGTTCCGACTATACCGCAGCTGTTATTGCCGCAGCTCTCGATGCCGATAGTCTGGAGATTTGGACGGATGTAGACGGCTTCATGACAGCCGACCCGCGTGTGATCAGTACGGCCTATACTATCAGCGAGCTGACTTATGTAGAGGCTACCGAACTTTGTAATTTCGGTGCAAAAGTGGTGTATCCGCCTACCATCTATCCGGTATGTCACAAAAACATACCGATCCTGATTAAGAATACTTTCAACCCGGATGCCCAGGGAACGGTGATCAAACAACACGTAGACCACACGAAGAGCAAAGCCATCAAAGGGATTTCGTCCATCAACGACACGAGCCTGATTACCGTACAGGGTTTAGGTATGGTGGGCGTGATCGGTGTCAACTACCGCATCTTTAAGGCGCTGGCAAAGAATGGAATCAGTGTGTTCCTCGTTTCGCAGGCTTCATCGGAGAACAGTACCTCTATCGGTGTACGTAATGCCGATGCCGATCTGGCTTGCGAAGTGCTGAACGAAGAGTTTGCCAAAGAGATCGAAATGGGTGAGATTTCGCCTATCCAGGCAGAGAAGAACCTGGCTACGGTAGCTATCGTGGGTGAGAACATGAAACATACGCCGGGCATTGCCGGAAAGCTGTTCGGTACGCTAGGACGAAATGGCATCAATGTGATAGCCTGTGCACAGGGAGCTTCCGAGACCAACATCTCGTTTGTTGTCGATTCAAAGTCGTTGCGTAAATCGCTGAATGTGATTCACGACTCGTTCTTCCTCTCCGAATATCAGGTGCTCAACCTCTTTATCTGCGGTGTGGGCACGGTGGGAGGAAGTCTTGTCGAGCAGATCCGCCAGCAGCAGAAGAAGCTGATGGTGGAAAATGGCCTGAAACTCCATGTGGTAGGTATTATCGATGCGACGAAGGCGATGTTCAGCCGTGCCGGATTCGATCTGGCCAACTATCGCGAAGAGCTGAAAGAGAAGGGAGTGGACAGTTCGCTGGATACTATACGTGACGAGATTATCGGCATGAATATATTCAATTCGGTATTTGTGGATTGTACGGCCAGTCCGGACATAGCCTCTCTATATAAGGACTTCCTGCAACATAACATTTCTGTGGTGGCGGCCAATAAGATTGCTGCTTCATCGGCTTACGAGAATTACCGTGAACTGAAGCTGATAGCCCGCCAGCGTGGTGTGAAATATCTGTTTGAAACCAACGTGGGGGCCGGACTTCCGATTATCAATACCATCAATGACCTGATACATAGCGGTGATAAGATTCTGAAGATCGAGGCAGTGCTTTCGGGTACGCTGAACTATATTTTCAATAAGATCAGTGCCGATGTTCCCTTCAGCCGTACCATCAAGATGGCGCAGGAAGAGCGTTATTCGGAACCCGATCCGCGCATCGACCTGAGCGGTAAGGACGTGATCCGTAAGCTCGTGATCCTGGCGCGTGAGGCCGGATACAAGCTGGAACAGGAAGACGTGGAGAAGAATCTTTTCGTACCGAATGACTTCTTTGAAGGTTCGCTGGAAGACTTCTGGAAAAAAGTGCCTAGTCTGGATGCTGATTTCGAAGCTCGCCGCAAGGTGCTCGAGAGTGAGAATAAACATTGGCGTTTCGTTGCCAAGCTGGAGAACGGCAAAGCATCCGTCGGTTTGCAGGAAGTGGACCGCAACCATCCTTTCTACGGACTGGAAGGCAGCAATAACATCATCTTGCTCACTACCGAACGCTATAAAGAATATCCGATGATGATTCAGGGATACGGTGCGGGTGCCGGAGTGACGGCGGCCGGTGTATTTGCTGACATTATGAGCATTGCGAACGTATAAAAAAGAAGCTTATGAAACACATCATCATACTGGGTGACGGAATGGCCGACTGGGCTGTAAAGTCGTTGGGAGACAAGACGCTCCTGCAATATGCAAAAACGCCTTATATGGATAAACTGGCCCGTATGGGACGGAACGGACGGTTGATAACCGTAGCCGACGGGTTCCATCCGGGAAGTGAAGTAGCCAATATGTCGGTCCTGGGATACAATCTTCCGAAAGTATACGAAGGGCGCGGACCACTCGAGGCTGCCAGCATCGGTGTCGATTTGCAGCCGGGCGAGATGGCAATGCGTTGCAATCTGATTTGTACGGAAGGAGATATCCTGAAGAATCATTCGGCAGGGCATATCACAACAGAAGAGGCGGATGTGTTGATTCAATACCTTCAGGAGAAACTGGGGGACGACCGGGTGAGGTTTCATACCGGGGTGCAATACCGCCATCTGCTGGTGGTGAAAGGCGGAAACAAGCAACTCGACTGCACCCCTCCGCACGATGTGCCTTTGAAGCCTTTCCGTCCGCTGATGGTGAAACCTTTGGTACCGGAGGCCGAAGAGACTGCTAGCCTGCTCAATGAACTGATCCTGAAGTCTCAGGAACTGCTGAAAGATCATCCGCTGAACCTGAAGCGGATGGCTGAGGGGAAAGACCCTGCCAACAGCATCTGGCCGTGGAGCCCGGGTTACCGTCCGCAAATGGAACGTCTGTCCGACACCTTCCCGCAAGTGAAGAGGGGAGCTGTCATCTCGGCCGTCGATCTGATCAACGGTATCGGATATTATGCCGGGCTGCGCCGTATTGCGGTAGAAGGGGCAACGGGGCTGTACGATACCAATTACGAGAATAAAGTGGCCGCCGCACTGGAGGCCCTGAAAACGGACGACTTTGTCTATCTGCACATTGAAGCCAGTGACGAAGCCGGTCATGAGGGTGATGTGGCGCTGAAACTGAAAACGATTGAAAACCTGGATAGCCGTGCCGTAGGTCCTATCTACGAGGCTGTGAAGGAGTGGGAAGAGCCGGTAGCGATTGCCGTATTACCTGATCATCCTACTCCCTGCGAACTGCGTACGCATACCAACGAGCCGGTCCCGTTTTTTATCTGGTATCCGGGTATCGAGCCGGACAGCGTGCAGACCTTCGATGAAGTTGCAGCAGTGGAGGGCAGTTACGGATTGCTGAAAGAGGATGAATTTATTAAAGAGTTTATGAACCGTTAAGGAATAGGAACAGAGTTTGTTCACCACAGATTACACAGATTTTCACAGATGAATGATTTATTTTTATTGATAAAAAGATTGAAAGTTCTGTGAAAATCCGTGTAATCTGTGGTGCACCGACTCCGAAACCATTTATAAAAATACCCATGAAATATTATAGTACTAACAAACAAGCTCCGCTTGCTTCGCTTGAAGAAGCGGTAGTCAAAGGACTTGCTTCTGATAAGGGGCTATTCATGCCCATGACCATCAAGCCCTTGCCCCAAGAGTTTTATGACGAGATAGAGAATCTTTCTTTCCGGGAAATCGCTTACCGGGTGGCAGATGTTTTCTTTGGAGAAGATGTTCCGGCAGAAACGCTGAAAGAGATTGTTTATGATACGTTGAATTTTGATGTCCCATTGGTGCCGGTGAAGGAGAACATCTATTCCCTGGAGCTTTTCCACGGTCCTACATTGGCTTTTAAAGATGTAGGTGGACGGTTTATGGCCCGTTTGTTGGGATACTTCATCCGGAAAGAGGGGCGGAAACAGGTGAATGTGCTCGTAGCCACTTCCGGAGATACCGGTAGTGCGGTAGCCAATGGCTTTTTGGGGGTAGAGGGTATTCATGTGTACGTGCTCTATCCGAAGGGAAAAGTCAGCGAGATACAGGAAAAACAGTTCACTACGCTGGGGCGGAATATTACAGCCCTGGAGGTGGATGGAACGTTTGACGACTGCCAGGCGCTGGTGAAAGCAGCCTTTATGGATCAGGAACTGAACGAACAGTTGTTGCTGACCTCGGCTAACTCTATCAACGTGGCACGTTTCCTGCCGCAGGCATTCTATTATTTTTATGCCTATGCGCAATTGAAGAAGGCCGGCCGGGCAGAGAATGTCGTCATCTGTGTGCCGAGCGGAAACTTTGGTAACATTACTGCAGGCTTGTTCGGCAAAAAGATGGGCTTGCCCGTCCGCCGTTTTATCGCCGCCAACAATAAGAATGATATTTTCTATCAATATTTGCAGACAGGACAGTACAATCCCCGTCCGTCCGTTGCCACCATTGCCAATGCGATGGATGTGGGTGATCCGAGCAACTTTGCTCGTGTGCTCGACCTGTATGGCGGTTCGCATGCAGCCATCGCTGCCGAGATATCCGGAACGACGTACACCGACGAGCAGATTCGTGAAAGCGTGAAAGCGTGCTGGCAGCAGACGGGTTATCTGCTCGATCCTCATGGAGCATGCGGTTACCGTGCATTGGAGGAAGGCTTGCAGCCGGGTGAGACAGGCGTATTCCTCGAAACGGCCCATCCGGCCAAATTCCTGCGAACGGTGGAGAGCATCATTGGTACCGAGGTCGAAATACCTGCTAAGCTCCGGGCTTTTATGAAAGGCGAAAAGAAAAGTTTGCCGATGACGAAGGAGTTTGCTGATTTCAAGAGCTATCTGCTGGGCAAGTAGAGACTCTCCCTTGAGGGCACAGGGTGATGTAGATGACTTTTGTTATGGATTATTGATGTGAATGCTTTGCGCTTTCTATGGTGAAATATGCTTTTCCCACAGCCGGCGGCTCTTTTCCCGGATGGAGATGCTGACGGGAAATTGTTTGTGAAAACGGTCTCAGAGATACTTCTGGGGGGGAGTGGCGGGACTTTTTTAAAAAACTCCCGCCACTTTTTTTGCCTGCAGGCATCTCCGGTTTCGCTTCCGCCCGCCCGCGGATTTTCTTCGTTCCGCATGCGGGTGAAAGTCTGTTTTTAGTGTAAAACTAAATAATCGTAATCTGCTTTCCGCTCCGGACTTTATCGTCCTTCTTTCTCCGAACTTTCCGTCTCCCTCTTTTGTTGTACGGGAATAAAAAAATAACCCTCGTATGATGAAGAATAAGAAAGTGGAGGCCAATCTGAGTATGGTGGTTTCCAAAACCTTTAGCGGATTGAACATGAATGCGTTGAAATATCTGCTTCCCGTATGGGTCAGTCCCCTTTCGGGAGTTACCCTCCGGTGCGTGTTTGCCGCCATTGCTTTCTGGATCATCGGGATGTTTGTCAAGCCCGAAATTTCCACCCGGAAAGAAAAAATATTCCTTTTTCTCCTGGGAGCCTTGGGCATCTATGGTTTCATGTTTCTTTATCTGATGGGGTTGAGTAAAACGACTCCGGTCTCGAGTTCCATTTTCACCAGTTTGCAGCCTATCTGGGTGTTTGTGATCGCCGTGGTCTTCTTCAAGGAGAAGATCAGTGCGATGAAGATAGCCGGTATCTCCCTCGGACTCGGCGGAGCCATTCTTTGCATTCTGGCTCAGAAGAGTGACGATCTGGCTTCGGACGCCCTGACAGGCAATATGCTCTGCCTGTTGAGTTCGATCGCCTATGCTGTCTATCTGGTGGCAAGTAACCGAATACTGAAGTCGGTCGGAATGTTTACAGTATTGAAGTATACCTTTGCCGGAGCGGCTTTTTCAAGCATCGTCGTTTCGGCTGTCACCGGTTTCCATGCTCCGGTATTTTCCGGGCCGTTACACTGGTTTCCGCTGTCGGTGCTCCTCTTTGTCCTGATATTCCCTACGGTTGTCAGCTACCTGTTGGTACCGATCGGACTGAAATATCTGAAGACTACCGTGGTGGCCATCTATGGGTATTTGATACTGATCGTGGCAACCATCGTCTCTCTACTCGTAGGACAGGACCGCTTCAGCTGGTCGCAGACCATTGCCATCGGTATGATCTGCGTCAGTGTCTATCTGGTCGAAGTGGCCGAGACGAAGGAGAAACCAGTCAGTAATTCAGATAAACCAAGTAGTCTCCCTCCGCATGGATCGTAAATTCGGTGCCTGTCGCTTCGTTCAGCGTACCCTGCCACCAGTTACTGAAGTCACTGAGCGGATATACAAGCCCATCGGCCCTCAGTCCGGTGGCGTTGAAGTTGAAGATGGAGATTTGCTGTCCGGGATATGACTTGAAACAGTTCCGCCCCGATGCCGGAATAAACATTCCGTGGTCCGTCAGCATCGTTACCTGCGCTCCTGCTTTCATATAGTCTATCAGCAGACTGATGTTTCCCAGGGTATGGTCTTCCCGTTTACCGGTTGCACCCACGAGGATGATTGTTTTTTTGCCTTGGTCGAGCAGGAAGTGTACCGCTTTGGTCTGATCGTTCGTCTCCTGGTCGTCTATCTGGTGGAAGATGGTCCTGAACCGTTCCTTGTTCTCCGGTGAGAGCGAGTCTCCGTCGCCGATGATGGCATCGGGTGTAAATCCCCTTCGGATGTGTTCGTCGGCGGACCCGTCGCAGCACACCACGTAAGGCGCCATAATCAGCATGGTTTCCGGCATTGAGTGGGTCGGATATTCGCCGTTGCCCAGTATGACGGCGTCCATATCGATATCATTTACTTTCATAATGCATCATTTGTTTCCATTTAAAGTAGCCAAAGATAGCGATTATTGAGTAAAGTCCGTAAAGAGCGGATGTGAAATAAAGCTCTTTATAGATGTAGAGTCCGCAACATACCACGTCGACCACGATCCATGCCCACCACTGTTCGACGTACTTGCGTGCCAGCATCCACATGCCGATGATGCTCAGCGCCGTGGTGAACGAGTCGAGCCAGGGGACGTTGCTGTCCGTAAACCGGATCAGTATCCAGGCGATGCCGAAGAAGGCTGCCAGGAATACCAGCAATAGGGGGAGGTATCTTTTCAAGGGTGTGTGCGTGATGGGCAGCTCGGCCCGGGTCTCTTTTTCGCTTCCCCGCATCCAGACCATCCAGCCGTAGGCGGCCGCGAGCAGATAGTAGATATTGATGCCGAAGTCGGCATACAATCCTGCTTGGTAGTATACAAATATATAGATGGCCGGCATGATGATGCCCGCTATCCAGAGATAAATGCTTGCCCGGTATTCCAGCCAAAGGTAAATCAGCCCGACAAGGGCACCTGTGATTTCGAGATAGTTCATGGCTTAGAAGCGGATCGAGATGTTACCCATTACATTTGTACCTGCCTGGGCGGCATAGCCGGCATAATTATAGCGTTCGGGCTTGCCGTCCTTCAGCGTATAGCCGCTTCCGGCATACCCGTTGTTTTCATACTTTTCGTTGAAGAGGTTGTAGATGGTGAATCCCACTGTAACCGACTTCACGTGTCGCAATTGGAATGTATATGCCAGATTGAGGTTGCTCACAAAATAAGCATCGAGTGTCTGCTCTGCTTGCTTGGCATTGCTCATATACTGCTTGCTGACGTACTGTGACTGGAGGGCGGCTTCGAATCCTTTGTGGCTGAACGAGAAACGATTATTCAGTATAAAGTCCGGAGAGAAAGCGATCGGGGTGTTACCATGTTCCACTTCGATCGGGTTCTTCCACTCGTCTTCGTACAGTTTTTCGGTGAAGTTTTTCACCCGGTTCTTGCTCAGCGTACCGTTGATGTCCCATTGGAACCATCGGCATGGCTTAACTCCTAGCATCAGTTCTACGCCCGTCCGGTAACTGTCCGGCACGTTGCGTGCCATGGCTTCGCCTATTTCGTTCAATTCTCCGGTCAGCACCAACTGGTCCTTGTAATCCATATAGTAGAAGTTGACTCCGGCGCTCAACCATGTGTTGCGGTAGGTATACCCCAGTTCGTAGTCGTACAGTTTTTCCGCCTTCGGATATTCGTCTGCGTTACCGTCGGTATAGTTGTTTCGTGTAGGTTCTTTCTGGGCAACGGAGAAAGAGGCGTAAACCCGGTTGTTGGAGTCGATATCCCAGTTCAGTCCGGCTTTCGGGTTGAAAAAGTTGAAGTGATCGTTGACTGCGAGCTTTTGCAGTCCGTCAGTGTTGTAATCGTACTTGTCATTGTCACCGTGTATCTTATAGTTGATGTAGCGGTATTGCAGGTCGGCATACGCGTTGAGGCCTGCCACCAGGTTGTAGTTGGCTTTCAGATAGAGGTTCCCGTCCGTCTTCTTGGCTTTGTTACGGTAATATTCGTGGTCGGGCAGCAACTCGCCGATATAGTTCTTCACCCAGATCACCCGTCCGAAGTGCCATCCGTCGTAGTAGTTCAGTGCGCCGCCCAGCGAAGCGTCCAGCTTCTCATTCCGGTAGTTCACCGAGAATACGCCGCCGCCAAAGTGATTGTCCATCTTCTTCTGCCGGATCAGGTCGCTTTTTTCCACTTCCTTTCCGTCGTACATAAACGGATGCAGGCGATACTCTTTCAGGCTGCGATCCTCTTTATACTCCTGATAGTAGCCGTCCCCCTTTGTATAATGGAGTGCCGCATTCAGGTTCCATGCTGCCGAGAAAGTATGATTCAGCAAGAGCTGATAGTTCATTTGCAGGTAGTTGTCCGTCTGGTCTTTGTAAAAGAGGATGTGTCCGTCGTCATCTGTGTACATGCCGCATGAGTTGAAGCGTCGGCCATATTTCTTCATCTCTTCCTTAGTTGCATAATTCCAGGCATGATACGTCTTTTCTTTACCGCCGAAGGTGATGAACTTCACCGAAGTATTGTCGGCAAAATATCCACCCTGTGCGTAGAAAGAGTACAGGTCTACTGATGCCCGGTCTATGTATCCGTCCGTACCGATGTTGGACAGGCGGGCATCGAATGCCCAATGATCCTTCAGCAGTCCCGTCCCGAATTTTACTGTCTCTTTGTGAGCATTGAAGCTGCCGTACGAGGCGTTTATTTCGGCATAAGGTTGCATCGAAATACCTTCCGTCTGCATATTGACACTGGCTCCGAAAGCGCCTGCGCCGTTGGTCGATGTACCCGCACCGCGCTGCACCTGTATATCCTTTACGGACGAAGCAAAGTCGGGCATATTTACCCAGAAGAGTGTATGGCTTTCGGCATCATTCATCGGGATTCCGTTGGCTGTGATGTTGATGCGTGTCCCGTCTGTTCCCCGTACGCGCAGTGTGGTGTAACCGATACCTGCTCCGGCATCACTGGTGGTCAGTGCCGAAGGAGTCATACTGAGCAGAAAAGGGATGTCTTGCCCGAAGTTCTGCTTTTTGAGTTCTTCTTTCGAAACGTTGGTGAATGCCACCGGGGTTTTTGAAGTGGCACGTGTGGATACTATCTGCACCTCTTGTAGATTTACTACTTTCAAGCTGTCTGTCTCGCCCGCTTGCGCGAAGACACTTGCTCCGGCCATCAGACAGCCGGCAAAAATCATCTTTTTCATGTTGCTAATTTGTTTTTCTCTACGCCGGCATTACCCGGATCAGGTCAAAGGGTATGTTCTCAGCCCGTCATGTTAAGGCACCCCTACTAAGTGAATCGGCGGCAAATTTACGCTTTTTGCTTGTGTAAAGCAAGAAACACTTCGCTATTTGATAAAAACATTGTAGCTTTGTCCGCTGTTATTAAATGGACAAACTCTAAAATTGTATTATTATGCTACTATTCCAAACTACACAACAAGTCGCCGATTCCCTGCAGGTGGCGGCTGAGAAGCTGGACCAGGCTATAGCCCAGGCAGACGGGCTCGATAAGTTGGGACTGATCACCCAACAACTGATAGACTCGGGCATACAGGCCGGAGGACATATTCTGAAAGCGGTCATTGTATTTTTGGTCGGACGTTTTCTGATCCGGATGCTGAACCGTCTGGTCGGCCGGGTGATGGATAAGAGAAACGTGGATATCAGTATCAAGACTTTTGTAAAGAGTCTCGTTAATATCCTTCTTACCGTACTATTAATTGTTTCCGTGGTAGGCGCATTGGGCGTCGAGACGACTTCGTTTGCTGCTTTGCTGGCTTCTGCCGGTGTGGCTGTCGGTATGGCGCTTTCCGGTAATTTGCAAAATTTTGCCGGCGGACTGGTTATTTTACTGTTCAAACCCTATAAGGTAGGCGACTGGATCGAAGCACAAAGTGTTTCCGGTACGGTTAAGGAAATCCAGATATTCCATACAATCCTGACAACTGCCGACAACAAGCTCATCTATGTGCCCAACGGGGCTTTAAGCAGTGGAGTGGTGACTAACTATAGTAACCAGAAGACCCGCCGCGTTGAATGGATCTTTGGCGTCGATTATGGTGAAGACTATAATAAGGTGGAAAAAGTGGTACGTGAGGTGCTGACCGCCGATAAGCGTATTCTCAATGATCCTGCTCCGTTTATAGCTCTGCATGCGCTGGATGCCAGCAGTGTGAATGTTGTAGTCCGTGTTTGGGTGGAGAGTAGCGATTATTGGGGCGTTTATTTCGACATAAACAAGACGATTTATGCTACGTTCAATGAGAAAGGCATCAATTTTCCCTTTCCGCAACTTACGGTTCATCAGGCTCCGAATTGATGAATATTCAAAAAGGGTGGCTACTTCTGAAGAAGCAATCACCCTTTTTGCAAATTTATATTTAACCAATTAACACACTCCGAAATCTTCTGTAGGATCATACGTGTTGTCTGTGATGCCTAACAGATGGTTTATCTCTCTCCGTTTATCCAGATCCTTGAAATAGGTTTCCACCACTTTGTAAAGGTCAAAACTGAATGTAGATCCGGCGGCCATATCCAATGACTCTACCATCTGCTCTACTGCCTGGTGGATTCTTTCTTGATCGATCAGGTGCAGCTCATTACTGTGAATAAGATATTTCTCCATAACCGTTATTGTTTTAAGATTCTACAGTTAAAACATTCTCAAAGAGGATAAGGTTCAAACTGTTTTTTCTTATCTTTGCCACTTCTAAAAGCAGGACCTTAGATCACCAAGTGAGAAATATTCGATAATGAATCAATTTTTAGATTTTGACCAGAAACTGTATGCTGAACTCCGTAAAGGCAGCGAGCACGCTTTTGTTACTGTTTTCGAACGGTATAACCGTTTGTTGTATGCGTTGGCTTATCGGTATTTTAAGTCAGGTGAAGAGGCTGAAGACGCAGTGCAATATACTTTTATGAAATTGTGGGAGCAACGTTCCAGTTTTGAATTTCAATCCGGCATCAGAAGCCTGTTGTTCACCATCCTGAAAAACTACATTATGAACGAGTTGAGACATCGGCAGATTGTCTTTGAAAAGCATTACGAGATGGCTCAACGGAACGAAGAAGCGGACGACAGCTTTCTGAAGAATTTTGAAGATAAAGATTTAAGGGAACATCTTCGGACTGCCATCGGTAAACTACCTCCTCAAAAACAGAAAATATGCCGCCTGAAAATAGAAAAAGGACTTTCTAACCAGGAAATAGCGGACGAGATGCATATCACGGTGCCTACCGTAAAGTCCCATTATACTCAGGCCATTAAGATACTCCGTGCGGAGATTGAATCGTTAATTGTATTACTTCATGTATTGTGGATTCATTTTTTAGAGTGAGCAGCAACTCATACTTTTAAGTTGATGAAGTGTTTTTATTATTAGATAAAGAAAAGTCGAAATGAAAATAGATGATGCGATTATAGATAAAGTGCTCAATAACGAAGCTTCTGTGGAAGAAGCGGGATTGGTTGCGGAATGGTTTGCTACAGAAGAGGGTAGCGAATATTTGTCGGGGCGTTTGGAGAGCGAGTCTGCACGGCTCACCGAAGAACGGGCCCGGGAATGGTTAGACCATCCGGTGCCGGAAGAACGGATGCGGGAACGCTTCATCGGGCAAATAAAACCTGAGAAAAAAATAGTTTCTTATCGTCGTGGACTGATAGCGGCAGCGGTATTGATTCCTTTTTTATTCCTTAGTATATCTCTTTGGTTTCTGGCTGACAGAACCGGAGTCTTTTCTGCCACAGAATATGCTGAATTAAAGGTTCCTTGCGGAGAGCAAATGCAGGTTGTTCTGCAAGATGGAACAGTTATACAGTTGAATTCGGATACCCGTTTGCGGTATCCCAAGAAGTTCGGTCTGTTCAGTCGGAGTGTGGAGTTATGGGGAGAAGGCTTTTTTGTGGTCGCTAAGGATAAGAAGCGTCCGTTTATCATCGATTTGAAAGGTGTTGAAGTAAAGGTCACCGGAACTAAATTTAATGTAAAGGCATATCCGTCAGAACCCAATGTATGGGTCACCTTGGAAGAAGGAGGCGTGCTGTTGAAAGATACTAAGAACAAGGAATATCCTCTTGTACCGGGTGAAAGTGCCGAATACAACCGGACATCCGGAATTTGCCAGATAACCAAACCGGATGATATGAGCCAGATTTCATCCTGGCGTTCCAATAGCCTGAATTTTTATCTTACTCCGCTGAGAGATATTATAAAGGTCATGGAACGGCAGTATGATGTTCATTTTGTGGTGCGTGATTCCACCCTATTGAATAACAGGTTTACTCTATCTACCAGCAAAGTGAATGTGGACGATGTATTGCGTGATTTGGAAGCGGTTTCATGGATACGTTTCTTGCAAACGGAAGATGGGGTATTCGAAATTCAGAAGGAAAAATAGATTGATTGAATTATTATTCTATAGATAGATGCAGACCCTGTTCAGGAGCTGCATCTATTTTTTTAGATAAGCTCTTATATGGAAACTCATACTTTCTTTCGGATGGGGTGTTAGCTTATGTAGTAAAAGGGCCTTTAAGAATATTTAATTTCAAGTATGAACCGGATATCTATACACAAGAGATATCACAGCAAATATGTGTTTATATGAAATATCTGTTTACACTTTTGATAACCTGTCTGTCATTGTCAACTACTTACGGTACGGTACATCATCCATCTTCTTCTGTTTCGTCCGGGCGATGGGTGGCTTGGGCGGAGAAACCTGCCACATCATGGCAGGATGCATTTGTCACCGGCAATGGTCGCCACGGGACGATGGTGATGGGGCAACCGGGATCGGAACGAATAATCTGTGTCCACGAGGAATTGTTTATAAGAGGATGGGATCGTCATAAAGTAGCGGTTCCTTCAACAGCTTCGCTTCTTCCGGAAGTGCGCCGGTTGATAGAATCCGGGAGAAGCGATGCAGCAGATGAGTTGATGACCGGTGAAGCTGACCGGCAATTGGTTGCTATGGGAGCCGTACAGCGCTGGCCTCTTATACCCCATCCGGCTTTTGATCTGTGCATTCGGTATACCGATACCACTCTACAGGCAGAGAATGGCTATAGAAGACAACTTGATCTGGAAACGGGTGAGACTTCCGCCTTTTGGGGTGGAAGAGGAGGAGTGACGGAATCTGTATTCTCATCCAGAGAGCATAATGTCAATGTGGTCCGTCTGAAAGCAACCGGACAAAGAAAGATAAATTTAGTGCTGGGGCTTAAGGAGACTCCGGGACGTGAAGGAGTTCATTTTGAGCATAATCTGGATAGTGCTTTCTCATCGGTGAGTACAGAAGCATTTTCAGGATGGTTATCTTACCGTGCCGCTTACAAATATGATGCCGGTGGTTATGAGGGATTGGCCCGAGTGTCTCTTAAAGGGGGAAGTATGATTACCGAAGGTGATTCTTTGAGAATAGTAGACGCTGACGAGGTGCTCGTTCTTGTGAGAATTACTCCGTTGGAGAATGCAGATTTGTCGGTACGCCCTTCCGTACAAAGGGAATTGTCACGTTTACCGCTCGATTATAATACTCTGTTGCTACCTCACAGTCGGAAACATGCCGAAATGTTTCGCCGCATGCAATTGGACTTAGGCTGTTCTTCCGATTGGAAAACGACTTCGACAGAGAAAATGCTTTCCGATATTCATAAGCATGGGGTTACTCCTTTGTTTCTTGAGCAGATTCATGCTATGGGACGTTATTTGCTTATTTCTTCATCCGGCAAGTATCCTCCTCCTTTACAGGGAATTTGGGGAGGAGGATGGAAACCCGGATGGATCGGTGGCTTTGTATGGGATTCAAATATCAACTTGGCCGTCTCGGCAGCATCTATGGGCAATTTGCATGAATGTGCGGAATCTTATATCGGTTATGTGGAGAGTCTGCTTCCCGGATGGAGACTGAACGCGCGAAATTATCTGGGGTGCAGAGGCTTTATTGTTGCCCATTATAATGATCCGGAAAGTGGATATCTCACCCATTTCGGACGGTCTTTTCCCTGGATGTGCTGGCCCGGTGGTGCCGGCTGGAATATACGTCCTTTTTATGAGTATGCCATGCTGACCGGTAATGAGGCTTTTCTTAAGAAACATGTGTTCCCGCTATACAGGGAAATGGCCGACTTCTATGAAGACTACTTGACTATGGATGGTGATAGCTTATATCACATTTGCCCCAGTGTTTCTCCCGAGAATGCTCCTCCGGGGACTGACACCTGGTTGAGCAAAGATGCTACAATGGATGTTGCTATTGCTAAAGAAGTGTTCCGTTTGCTTCTTGAGATGGGGCGTACATTTCGTGCTGACAAAAAAGAATTGGCTAAATGGAATAATTACCTGCAACGGTTGCCTTCCTACCGGATTAATGACGAAGGAGCCTTGGCCGAATGGATTGATGAAGCTTATCAGGACGTATATAATCACAGACATCTTTCGCATCTCTATCCGGTTTTTCCCGGTTCGCAGTTGGGTAAGTCGGAGGGAGATCCTCGTCTTATACATGCAGCACGTATCGCATTAAACAAACGTTTTGCTTTCGATACCGGTTCTGCCCATGGATTAATTCATGTGGCTCTTCAGGCAGTGCGTCTGGGCGATATAGATAAGGTAAAAACAAATCTGGACCGTTTCAGTCGTCGTCATTATTTATATGACGGATTGGTCACTTCACATGATCCGGAACATCAAGTATACAATTTGGATGCAGTCTTGAGCATCCCACGCCTGCTAATGGAGATGCTGGTTTATACCGAGAAGGGAAAAATAGAACTTTTGCCGGCCTGGCCTTGTGATTATGCCGATGGTTCTATAAAAGGTATAAAAATCTATGGAGGACATACTTTGGACATTACCTGGAAAGCGGGAAAATTGATAGAAGCTGTTTTGTATGCACGGCAAAATGAACGGTACGAGGTGGTTTGTGGGGATGTTAGAAGGCATGTACAACTACATAAGGGCAAGACCTATCATTTCCCTGCATCTTTTTTTGCAGAAAAATAAAAATAGCACTCATACCTTCTTTTCGATGGTGTGTTAGCTTATATAGAAAGGCCTTTTTATAAACTATAAAAATAATTAATTTAATACTGTATGAAATGAAAACAAGAACCAGAACGAAAATGCTGTTGCTCTTAGGAGTTCTTTTATTTGGCTTCACTGTTTCGGCATGGTCACAAAAAGTTTCTTTGAATTTTAATAATGAGAAGGTAGAAAAAATACTGTCTTCTATAAAAGCACAAACAGGAATGGGGTTGGTATTCAGCGATCAGTTGATCGATGTGAATCGCAAAATTTCTATTCAAGTGAAAGATGCCAGTCTGGATGAAGCATTGTCTAAACTGTTGGCAGGAACGAAGGTAACTTTTGAAATAAAAAACAATAAGATTTATTTTATTGAAAAAAAAGCGGACCAACAGTCCGGTTCCCGAAAGAAAAAAGTATCCGGAGTGGTGAAGGATGCTACGGGCGAACCGATTATTGGTGCGAATGTCGTGGAAAAAGGAGTCGGTACCAATGGGGTGATAACAAATCTGGATGGGGAATTCACACTGGAAGTTCCGGAAAATGCTTCTTTGATTATTAGTTATATCGGTTATCTCCAACAAGATGTGTCGACAAAAGGAAAAGATGCGTTTAACATCATCATGAAGGAAGATACGAAGACCCTGGATGAGGTGGTTGTAGTAGGATATGGGGTTCAAAAGAAAGTAAACTTAACGGGAGCTGTCGCTGCTGTCGATTCCAAGTCGTTGCAGAATCGTCCGGTAACAAACGTTTCGAATGCGATTCAGGGACTTTTGCCCGGAGTAACGGTTATCTCCGGGACGGGGCAGCCGGGAAGTGATAATACAACCATACGGGTACGCGGTGTCGGGACTCTGAATAATTCTAATCCGATGTATGTGGTAGACGGTTTGCCGGTATCCAGCATAAATGAAGTGGATCCCAGCGATATCGAGAACATCTCGGTACTGAAAGATGCTTCTTCAGCTGCTATCTATGGTTCGCGTGCGGCAAATGGAGTAATCTTGATTACTACTAAAAAAGGAGGAGATAAAGCTCCCACGCTTCGTTATGATGGCTATGTGGGGTGGCAGAAACCTACGGCTCTTCCTGAATATCTGCACTCGTGGGAATATGCGAAGTTGTATAACAAAGCTATGGTTAACGAAGGAAAGAATCCGATCTATACAGATGAAGAGATCGAAAAGTTCAGAAATGGTTCGGATCCTGACAATTATCCGGATACAGACTGGCAGGGATTATTTTATAAGACCGGTTTGCAGCATAGCCACCGCGCTGAAATTTCAGGTGGTACGGATAAAATGACCTATATGTTTTCTGCTGGTTACTTGGGACAGGACGGTATTATAGATATTGCTAAATATGACCGTTATTCGGTGCGAGGCAATATGAATGCCAAGATGGGCAAGTTCACGGCAGGTATGAATCTTTCTTTTACTTATGGGGAGGCACAAGAACCGGTGAGTGGTTTTACCGGTGAAATGTCTAACATCTTTTCGCAGATCAATCAGATAGCTCCTTTCATTCCTTATAAATATTCAAATGGATATTATGGATATGCCAATGATGGTAATCCACTTGCATTTATTGAAGAAGGTAATTTACGTACTACCAAACAGCATATTACCAGAGCCATCGGAAATGTAAGTTATGAACCGATTAAAGGGTTGAAAATTCAGGAAATCGTGGGTTACGAATATAAATCAATTTCTGATGAAAAATTCATTAAGGATATTCAATATTATAACTGGAAAACAGGTGAGCCTACAAAGTATCAGGGACCTAACAATCAAACTGATGAACGTAAAAATGGTCTGAAACTGAACTTACAGACTTTGGTCAGCTATAACAATACGTTTGGAAAACATACTGTAGGTGCATTGGCAGGATACGAACAGGAATATTACTGTGAAGACTGGACAAAAGGATATCGGAAAAACTTTCTGAACAATGATCTTTGGGAGTTGAATGCCGGTTCACCTGATGGTCAGACTGCAGATGGTTCGGCTAATGAATATGCTTTGCGTTCATTCTTCGGACGCTTGACTTACGACTATGATAATCGTTATTTGGTTGAGGCAAATATCCGTCGTGACGGAACTTCACGTATCTTTAAGGACTCACGTTGGGGAGTATTCCCATCTTTCTCTGGTGCATGGCGAATTATTAATGAGCCTTTCATGGAAGGAACCCGTAATGTGTTGTCAGATCTTAAGCTGAGAGGCGGCTGGGGAGTTTTGGGTAATCAGGCTATTTCTTACTATTCTTACCAATCTGTACTTGATCAGGCTAATTATTCGTTTGGCGGAACTGTTGTACAGGGGGTAGCACCGGTCGATGGAGCTAACCGCGATTTGATCTGGGAGACTACCGAGACTTTGAACTTTGGACTTGACATGGGGTTTCTGGGCAATCAATATACTTTATCTATCGAAGGATACCGCAAATTGACGTATGATATTCTGATGAAATTACCCGTAAGTACCTTATATGGTTTAAATGCACCTTATCAAAATGCAGGTAAAGTAAAGAATACCGGTTTGGAGATAACGGCAGGTTATAAATTGAATACTCATGGCTGGAATTTCCAGGTATCGGCAAATGCCGCATATAATAAGAATGAAGTGATGGACCTGAAGAATGGTGGTGCACGCATTTGGAGTGGTAAATATTTCAACCAGGAAGGATATGCCATCAACTCTATCGGAGGATACATTGCCGAAGGACTTTTTAAAACTGAAGAAGAGGTTGCTAATAGCGCAACGATTCCCGGCACTGATACAGCACCGGGCGACATCAAGTACCGTGATATTAATAACGATGGAAAAATCGATGGAGAAGACCGTGTCTACATTGGTAACACCATGCCTAAGTGGACATTTGGCTTGAATCTGTTTGCCGAATGGAAAGGACTCGATGCTACTTTTCTGTTCCAGGGAGCAGCTGATGTGCAAGGCTATCTTGCAGGTCCGGGTGTAGTAGGTGAAATGATTGGAGCTAAGGGAAAGCCTTCTTATATGTATCGTGATTGTTGGGATGCTGAAACCAATCCGAATGGTAAGTTTCCGAGAGCATTCTCTTCTTATCGCCAGAACAACAGTATTTATAATCCCTCTTCTTTCTGGATTGTCAACTCTTCATATTTACGTTTGAAGAACTTCCAGTTGGGATATACACTTCCAAAAGAGTGGTGTAATATGATGGGAATTTCACGAATCAGAGTTTATTATAGCGGGCAGAATCTGCTTACCTTTACCAAATTTGATAAAGGGTTCGATCCGGAATCACCCGAAGGAGGAAGCTCTTATCCTCAGGTCAAAACAAATACATTTGGTTTAAACATTACTTTCTGATAGATAATACATATGAAAAAGATAATATATAGTTTGTTGTTTGCCGCTTTGTTCTCGGCATGTAGTACCGATTTTCTAGATCGGAATCCTTTGGACAAACCTTCAAACGAAGCCTTTTGGAGAACTGAAAAAGATGCCATGGCCGCAGCTACAGGGTGTTATAATGGTTGGTTTTCTATGGATGAAGTGATTTATGCCGACTGTGCGTCGGATAATGCTTATAATCCTTTTACTTGGGAAGGCTGGGCGGTACAGGCTGCAGGTACAGCGACCCCGACCGATCCGGGTTATAGTTATATGGGGTATGGAAACATGGTTCGCTATAATAATTTCCTGGAGAATATCCATCGCCCCGAAATGAATGAAGATTTACGCAAACGCTTGATAGCCGAAGTACGTTTTCTGCGTGCATGGGATTATTTTCAGAAAGTGACGCATTATGGTGATGTGCCCTTGGTAACTTCCGTTCTTGAAATTAAAAACGCCAATTTGCCACGTACTGAGAAAGCGAAAGTGGTTGAGTTTATCTTGAAAGAACTGAAAGAGATCGCTCCGCAACTTCCCGAATCTTACTCCGGAAGTGATGTCGGACGTATAACTCGTGGTGCAGCTTTGACACTGAAAGCTCGTCTGGAACTGTTCGAACATCAGTATGATGATTGTATGGCTACTTGTAGCGAAGTAATGGGATTGGGCTACGAACTGTTTCCTGATTATAAAGGTTTGTTTAAGATTGCGAATGAAAATAATTCGGAAGTTATTCTGGATGTACAATATGTAGAAAGTCTGTACGGTAACTGGGTTTTGGGAGTATTGCCTCCGGCCAGTGTGGGCGGATGGTGTTCTATCAATCCTACTCAATCACTGGTAGATGCTTTTGAGTGTGAAGATGGAAAAACAATCGAAGAGTCTGAGGTATATGATCCGAAAGAACCTTACCTGCACAGAGACCCTCGTTTGGCTGTTACCGTATTAGCTCCGGGAAATCTATACGAAGGAAAACGTTATGACCCAATCGATGTGAAAGATCCGAATGGAGATTATTATGCTCCCTACGGACGTTCTAAAACAGGATATCTAGTTCGTAAATATGTGGACGATTTGTCTGATTATGCAGATATGTGGGATTGTGGTATGAATGCCATTGTTATGCGTTATGCAGAAGTGCTGTTGATGTATGCCGAATGTAAAATAGAGCTGAATCAGATTGATAATTCCGTTTACGATATTTTGGACGACATACGTACCCGTGCTAAAATGCCGGTTGTAGACAGGACCCGATATACCGGTCAGGAGAAATTGCGTGAATTACTCAGAAGAGAAAGACGTGTGGAGCTTGCTATGGAAGGACTTCGGTGGTTCGATATTTGCCGTTGGAAAATCGGTGAACAAGTGTTGAACGGGAAGGTATATGGTTGTTTACTTGGAACGGTCGATCCTGTAACCGGTGCCCTTTCATTGACAAATGAACGAATTTTTGTTGAGAACCGGAAATTTGATCCGGCAAAGCATTATCTGTGGCCTATTCCGCAGACAGTGATTGATGCCACTCCGGCAATTGTACAAAATCCCCATTATTAATTTCTCTCTATTTGATATATGGTTAAGGTAACAGAGATGTTTTTCAGGATATTTTTTTTCTGTAGTATGCTTGTATTCTGCTCCTTCCCTGCATTGGCAGGGGAGGCAGAGGCAAGAGTGGTGTTGAACATGAATACCGGTTGGGCTTTTCATCGGGGAGAAGTTGAAAGCGGTGGGCAGCCCGGTTTGGATGATTCCGGTTGGATAGCAGCTATCATCCCTCATATTATGCAATTAGAGAAGAAGCATTGTGGAGGAGATATTATTTATGATGGAGTCGGGTGGTATCGACGTACTTTCAGAGTACCGTCACAATACAAAGACAAACAAATAAAAATTTCGTTTGAAGGAGTCATGAATGCTTGTGAAGTCTATTTGAACGGACAGAAGATTAGTGCTCATCGGGGAGGTTATGTCGGTTTTGTAACAGATATTACTACCCGGATAAACTGGGACCGGGACAATCTGCTGGCAGTTCGGGTTTCTGCCGAATATGATCCACTTACACCTCCTGGAAAACCACAGGCAGGTATGGACTTCTATTACTATAGCGGGATTTATAGAGATGTGGAAATGGTTATCAGTGATCCGTTACATATCACTCATGCTTTAGAAGAGGAAGAGGTAGCTGGAGGAGGCATCTTTGTTACTTATCCGGTAGTCGGAAAAGAAAAAGCCGTGACCCATGTTAAGGCTCATGTCAGAAACGAAGGGAAACGAAAGAGGAAAGCCCAACTTCGTACACAACTGATAGATAAGAGTGGAAAAATAGTGGCCTGTCAATTGACTCCTTTTCGGTTGTCAGCCGGTGAGGCCATTCATCTGGAGCAAAATCTGGAAATAGTACATCCATCGTTATGGCATCCCTATGATCCAAACTTGTATACGTTGCAAAATGAGATTGTTGAAAACGGTAAGGTTGTAGATTGTCATACTGAATCCATAGGTATACGTACTATTGCTTATACCCGCGACGGAGGTTTCTATATTAATGGCGAATCACTTTATCTGCGTGGAGCCAATCGCCATCAGGCATTTGCACATATAGGAGATGCAGCTGCTAATTCTATGCAAGAAAGAGATGTGATCGATTTGAAGCGGGGCGGATGCAATGCCGTCAGAGCAGCTCATTATCCGCAGGATCCTGCATTTTTGGCTGCTTGTGATAAGTACGGGTTGCTGGTAGTGGAGTGTATCCCCGGATGGCAGTATTTCAAGAACGATTCTACATTCATTTCCCGTCTTTATGAAGTTGGGAAGCAAATGATTCGTCGGGATAGGAATCACCCTTCCGTCATACTATGGGAAACAGCGCTTAATGAAAGCCGCTATCCGGCAGAGATAGCCCGGAATCTATATGCTATAGCACATATCGAATATCCCGGAGATCAGATGTACACTGCCGGCGACTACTTTGGACATGCAGACCGGGTAGACTGTTTCGATGTTTTTTATAAACAGGTATCCCGTTTTCCAAAAGACGGTGATGTGATGAGTAATTATCCGGAGGACCAGATCGCAGTGAAACCTTTGTTTTGTCGTGAGTGGGGTGACGGAGTAGGAGAAAAACCTAGGGTAAGCCTGATGGAAAATGAAGAAGAGCAATTGAAACAGTGCAGAGGGCGTTTTTTGCAACTTAACGGGCATGGATATTTCGACTGGTGCATGCTTGATGCTAATCCCAGAATGGGAGGACATTTTTTGTGGAGTTATAATGATTATGCACGTGGAGCAGAGCAGGAAACCATGTTTTGTGGGATAGTCGATATAAACAGATATCCTAAGTTCAGTTACTATATGATGCAGAGCATGCGTGATAAAGAAATATCCCAACCGGGATTATATGATGGGCCGATGGTATTTATTGCATCACAAAACACTGCTTCACGTTATGTTTCGTCAGTAAATGAGATCACCGTATTTTCCAATTGTGACGAAGTACGCCTTTTCCGTAATCATCATTTGATTGGAAAACAGATGCGTAAGGAGCGTACTCCTCTCTATCGTTCCATTGTAGAAAAAGGTGGGAGTCCCTGTTATGTTTTTAATGCCGGTACTTATGAGGCCGGTGAATTAGTGGCAGAAGGGATAGTAGATGGAAAAGTCGTTGCTACCCACAGTGTACGCACTCCGGAACAACCTCGACAGGTCAAAATCTGGTTGAAGGAAGAGAATATACAACCTGTGGCGGACGGATCGGATATGATTCCTGTCTACTTTAAGGTCTGTGATTCAAATGGTACTCTTGTCAATACATCGGATGTCCGGATACATATTTCCGTATCCGGTGAGGGAAGTCTGATCGGGGATGGAATAGAGCGTATCGGGATTAATCCCCAGTTGGTGGAAGGCGGAGTAGGATATGCGCTGATACGAACGACTTGTCGTCCCGGTAAAATTCATATTTCGGTTACGGCAGACGGACTCCGGGGGGACACCCGGGAAATTGTAACCCGGAGATACGACGGGGTATTTGTACCTGAAGGGTATCACGTTCCCTATTCCGGAGATGAAGAAGAGGGAGTTGTTGTAAAGGCTACTGCTTGGGAAAACGTCATCTGTACAAAAACTCCGTTAAAAGTGGTTCGGGTTGAGGCTACTTCGGAACAGAAACGCTATGAGGCTTCTCATATTACAGATGGAGATGATTTTTCATGGTGGATTGCTGATGATGAATCTCAGCCCCAGATCGTTCTACTTGAATTGGAACGATCTGTGAATGTGTTTGCCAGTCGGATTCGTTTTCAGAAGGATAGTTCTACTTATACCCATAAGGTCGAAATTTCTATCGACGGAAAGAGTTGGGAGACTCTATACGAACGAGAATGTACCGGATGGGATTTTAAGCCTGTGCAGATCGGTAAGGAACTGAAATATATGCGCCTTACCATTGAGAAAAGCTCGGAGGGAGCAGCCGGATTGGCTGAAGTTACATTGTATCAATAAATGAAAAAAGTAATGAATATGAATTATCGAAGTTTGACTCTATCCATTCTGTTAGGAATGATAGTACATTTCGCTGTGGAGGCACAGACCTTGCCGGAGAAGCAATTTTTCCATCCCGACCGGGTGAAATATGATAAAGATTGTTTTACTATCGAAGGAAAGGATATTTTTATACTCAGTGCTGCGTTCCATTACTTCCGTTGCCCGCAGGAATTGTGGCGTGACCGCTTCCGGAAGATAAAAGAAGCCGGATTCAATACTGTGGAAACCTATGTCCCCTGGAATTGGCATGAACGGAATATGCCGAAGAGTGTGGACGACTATTCGCAATGCAATTTTGATGATCTGAAAGCATGGCTGCATATGGCACATGAAGAGTTCGGATTGTATACCATTGTCCGTCCCGGTCCTTTTATTTGTGCCGAGTGGGCCGGTGGTGCTTATCCGCGCTGGCTTGCCAAATTTTGCCCGGACAGCTATGATACCAGTTTCTGGCTTCGGAGCAACCATCCTGAGCACATGAAATGGTCGGAGCATTGGTACAATGCTGTTTGCCGGGTATTTAGTGAGGAACAACTCACTCGTAAGCAACCGGGTGAGAAGGGTATCATAATGGTACAATTGGAGAATGAATACATTTACTTTGATATGGAGTCCGAGAAAAAGGAAGAATTTCTGCGGGTACTTTCGGATGCTTGCATCCGAAATGGCATTGATGTCCCTCTTTTTACTTGTGTGACTCCCGAAGTGCGCGGTTCTCATGATCCGGTGATCAGCCAGCTGTTTGACATGGATAATCAATATGTATGGTGGAATATGCACGAGGCTAAATCGCGTATAGAGAAGTTAAAGGCCGAACAACCCAATGCACCTGCATTTGTGTGCGAGTTGCAAGGTGGCTGGTTCTCTACCGTCGGTGGGCGTCTGAGTGAAGACAGTTATCTGGACGGACGTCATGCTCGGGGGATGGCTTTGATGGCTATGGCGGGTGGTTCTACCGGATTGAATTATTATATGTTCTTTGGCGGTACTCATTTTGCCGGATGGGGAGCCCGTCGTATGACTACTACTTATGATTATGGAGCTCCGCTAAAGGAAAACGGAGGGGTCGGTGAGAAATACGCTGCAGTGAAAGGAATTGGTGAGGTGGTCGATAAGTTCGGGGGACTGCTTGTCAGAAGTCGGCCTGTCCGGTTCGATGTGCAAGGAGCCGATAACCTGACTATTGGGATTCGCCGGGCTGCCGACGGAACTTTGTTTGTCTTTCTGTTGAATCGTGATAAAAAACAGGCATTCCGTCAATTAGTCAACCTGACTGTTGAAGGGAAACCCATGAGGATAGATTGTCAGTTGGCAGCTTTGGATAGTAAGTTACTGGTGGTGCACGCCGGAACTGATATGGTGGAGTGGTATCCGCGTGAACAAACTTTGCCGGAACGTCCGGTCGCTTTACCCTTACCTATCACTATTACAGATGTCTGGCGGAAAGACGAAGACTTTCGTGGAGACTGGATACCGTTGCGTAAAGGTAAATCTCTTCCCGAGTTGGGAGTCAATGATTGCCGTTATTCAATGTATCGTAGTCAGGTGAATCTTACCCAGAAAGAAGTTGACCGCTATGGTTCGCTGGTTTTTGAACTCTTCACCGGTGATCCTGTTTACGTCCGCGTGAATGGGGAATTTGCTGAGCGTGTATCGAAGGACGAGCTGGACAATACTTTTATCGTATCCGGGCTTTTACACAAAGGCGTTAACGAGATCATTGCCATTTACGAGAACCGGGGGCATGCTCACGGATACCGTCCGATGGAGGAATTAAGCGGAGTCAAGCAGGCCGGTTTCGGACGCAGGCAGACAGGTATTCAGCCTATTGAAGAATGGTTTGTAAAATCTGTCGGAACGGACGAGCCCCGTTTGATGCCCGCTGTATTTGCTGAAGATGCGGGGTGGGAAAAAATTCTGCTCGATCAGCAAACGATTGATAACCTGGCTACCTTGCAAATTGCCGGATTGGAGAAACCGAAATGGCCTGCTGCCTGGATTTTACAGGAGAAAGCCGGTTGTGCCGTCTATCGTACATGTATCCGCTGGACACCAGAAATGATTCGTGAAGGGATGACTGTCCTTGAATTTGGTTGTATAGATGATGCCGGGACCTTATGGGTGAATGGTGTGGAAGTAGGTACGCACGAAGAGTGGGATAAACCTTATGTAATCAATGTGGCCCCTTTCATTCACGAGGGCGATAATGAGATAGCTATGGTGGTGAGTAACCGGAGCGGGGCAGGTGGTCTGCTCAAGGGAGTCCGTTTAAAACAGGAGTTCGAGGTGATCAAGAAGCTGAACTGGGAAGTTTCCACCGATCTCGGAGGAATCTGTCAGGACTGGAATTTGGGAACGGGAAGCACAGAGGGCTGGTCTGTTGTGAAGTTATCAGCCGATTATCCTTTGGTGCGTAAAGGAGAGCTAACCGGAACAGTCGATGGCGGACGGGATGCATTGCTTACCTGGTATCGTCTCGAATTCAATATGCCCCGGAAAAATCCTTCGGTATGGATTCCCTGGAAGTTGATTGTAAATGCTACCGGAACGGGATATATGTGGTTGAACGGACACAATATCGGGCGCTATTGGGAAGAGGGGCCGCAACGAGAGTTCTATCTTCCGGAGTGTTGGTTACGTGCCGGAGAAAAGAATGTGATAATACTTGGATTACGTCAGTCCGAAACGAAAGGTGCCTGCCTGTTTGGCGCTGAGGTGGCTCCTTATACAGAGGATGTCGAATGTATGAAATAATAAGAGCTGTCATGAAAAAATATTTGTATGTATTGATTGCATGGATGTTGCCTTTATGTAGTATCCATGCACAAGCTCCGGTTTGGAATCCGGATAATGGAAATGGGACGTTTACTAATCCTATTATGTGGGGTGATTGGCCTGATCCGGATGTGATCCGGGTGGGCGATGACTTCTATTTTGTCTCCACAAGTATGCATTATGTTCCCGGTTGTCCCATTGCCACATCGAAAGATTTGGTGAATTGGAAGATGGCAGGGTATGCTGTCGACCGATACGATGAAGATGCACGCTATGATTTGAAGGGGGGCGATCGTTATCTGCGTGGATCATGGGCTGCCACTATCCGTCATCATAACGGTAAATTCTATGTTGGCTTTTGCACTCCTTCTTGGGAAGGAGAGGGCCCCGGGCACTTTTCCATTTGCATTGCCGATGATGTGAAAGGCCCTTGGGAACGGACTATCTTTCCGGAATACCTGTATGATCCGGGATTACTGTTCGATGACGATGGCAAAGTATATGTTTTCCACGGACAAGGGACACTGTATGTTACAGAGCTGGCTTCCGATGCTAAATCTGTGAAGGGAGAGAAAGTGAAGATATGGGATAAGCGATTTAAGAATGCCCATGAATTCGGAGGAGGCTATGGTATGGAAGGTGCCCATGCTTATAAGATCAACGGGAAGTATTATCTCACTTGTCCGGCCGGTGGAACCGAAGGCTGGCAAATATGTCTGCGTTCCGATAACATCTATGGACCCTACGAACATAAACTGATCATGAATGATTCCGGTTCTTATCCCCCCAACGGTTTGCATCAGGGGGGGATGGTGCAGTTGAAGAATGGTGACTGGTGGTTTATTATCATGCAAGACAGAGGCCCTATCGGGCGTGTACCTCATTTGGTACCGGTGAAATGGGTAGATGGATGGCCGATGCTTGGCAGTGGTGGTAAAGACATTATTACCTATCCGAAACCTGAGGTCGGAAAGACCTATCCGTTCGCTTCTCCTGCCACAACGGATGAATTCAATACATCTTCGCTCGGACTTCAATGGCAGTGGAACCATAATCCGGACAATAGCCGTTGGTCCCTGAAGGAACGGAAAGGACATATGCGACTGAAAGCCTCGTATGCCGAATCGTTGAAGACAGCCCGCAATACATTGACCCAGAGGGTACAGGGACCTTCTTCCGAAGCAACAGTCGAACTGGATGTCTCCGGACTGAAAGACGGAAATGTAGCCGGTTTCGGTGTATTTGAATTCCCCTATGCCTATGTGGCTGTAGAGCAGACTAATGGTGAAAAGAAAATTGTAATGTGTAATGATGGTCAAACGATTGAAACAATCGATCGTTTTGAAGGGAACAAAATATGGATACGTGCCCGTGTGATGGATGTAGGTTTCCGTGCCGTTTTCTATTACAGTACCGATGGCAAGTATTTCCTTCCCATCGGTAATGAACTTAGTATGGGGCTTGGGCTGGTCTGGACTGCCAATCGTTTTGCCTTATTCAATTTTAGTAAGGAGAAAGCGGGAGAAGACGGATATACCGATTTTAATTGGTTCCGTTTCACCAATAAATAATAAAAGGCGGGGATAACCTTTTCGCCATAGATTGGGAGTGTGCCGAAACTCATTGCAGAGTAACATAGAGTTCCACAGAACGAATTTAACCTATTGATAGCTAATGATATTTATTAGTATAAATCCGTGTAAGCTGTGATGAGTGCGAGTTTCGACATACTTTCAATCTGTGGCGATTTCAGGTATATGGCACATTTACCAGAACTTATTTTGTTCGGCATTGTATTCGAACCCGATCGATTCCAGTTTTCCGATCAGTATGTCCTTGCTGATATTCATATCTTCACAGAGTTCGTCGAGCGATGCATAGCAATCGCGAAGTTTCATGTTGATGACGCTAAACAGCATCATCGGATCTTCAGGAAGTTCCATAATTATTCTTTTTTTAAAACGGCTGCAAAGATACGGTAACTCTGTGTATCCTGCAAGAGCACTTCTTTCTTAAAATCATCCAAAGGTGACTATCCTTATTTTTCAAAATAGTAACATAATATCGGATTGCCTACCGTGGTCAGTATCGGTTCTTTAGACACTTCACCTGTCTGTATATCCAGTGAGTAGATACCTTTTGCTTTAGCCGATGAGTTACCTATCAACATACTCCCTTTATAAAGGGAAAGCATAACCCCGAAACCGTTGGACAAGTCAAGTCCTTGCACTTTTTTCATGGTTTTATTGTACAGATCTATTTCCACTGCAAGATCGGCGATGGCTGTGTGTCCTTGTTCTCCCGGTTTGTAGTAACCCGGCATATTGATGTAAGCATACGCTTTTCCATTACCTACATACCGGATGGCGGAGATAAATCCGGCAGTCTTTTCTTCTCCGCTGATGGCGGCTCCTGTGATTGTCCATTGATAAGTCGGGTCGAACTCCGTTTCTCCGGCTTTGATACGCAGAACTCCGGCATTATGCCCTTTGACCATACCAAAGCCTCCCATACACGAAATGTAGATGTCTTTCTTCTCGTCCATGAAGATGGAATAGCGGTCGATTGGGCGGGTTGGCATAGAGATGCCGCTGGTCTTGTCTGTTATCATTTTCAGCAACTTATCCGTTTGGGTGTCAATGATGGCAATGTCGCTGTACGGGCGATCCTGTGGGGGAATCCATCCACCCACCATCTGGCTGAGGCCTACGAATAGGAGTCCGTCGCGCAGTAACATGGCGGATGGATCCGGATTGCTGTCGGATACTCCTAATGAAGTCAGGTCTATCTCTCCTTGCTGTGTCATGGTAGTGGGATCGAAGATAGCGATCTTGCCTAATCCTGCCATGGATAGATAAGCTTTGCCGGTAGACGCAAAAACGATATTGGTGGCGGAAGAGTTGGGTGGCAATTTCATTGTTCCCGTTCTTGACAGCTGCCCGTTGTTCCGTGTATATTTCACTAACTCGTTCTTGCTATCGCCCATGTATCCCGGAAAAACGAAAATATCGTTCCCTTCGATAATCGGGTATGATCCTCCGTACGGAATGGGAATTCCGTTGTTGTTATTTGTATTTTGTGGAAACTCGTCACGGATCAGTTGCAGGTAAGCTGCTCCTGTCATTCCGTCGGGATTGGGCAGGATGGTTGCCAGAGCGATGTTGGCATCGGTGGTCGGGACTTTAGGGTTCGGATCTTTTTCGCATGCAGAAAATACGAGTGCAGTGCCGGCAAGTGCCAGCATCAAATTTCTAATCTTCATAGTTTTTGGGTTTTTAAAATAAATAATCTTGTTTCATTTCAATACATATCTTAACCTTACTCCCCAGTTACGTCCGGGTAGGGGACGATTGAACTCAGACATCATTCGGGCATCAGTCAGATTATTCATTCGTGCCGAAATGATGAACCGTCCGTTCATAAAGCTGTGTTCTATTCCGATATTGGCCGAGAAGGTGCGTGGAATTCTCCGTTCCTGAAACCGGCTTTGTTCAAAATCGTAGAAATATTCTTCAACAAAAGAACCGTCTGTAAAGATACGGGTGTTCTGTCCCTTGCCTCCGAACAGATTCTCTTTATGATATTCTAGTCCGGCATTTGCCAGAAGGTAGGGAATGTTAGGCATCCGACTACCTTTGGTCGGGTTGGTTATATGGGTATTCGGTTCAAATTTCCGCACATCCCGTAAGTCCTGGTAGGTCATGTTGCAGTAGCCGTAAAGCCAATGAGTCAAGTCCGCCTTGACCTCTACTTCAACTCCAAGGGTACGCATTTTTCCGAAGTTTTGATATTGAGACTGGAGATATCCTCCTGTAAACCGGATCATATTCTCAAGATATCCATAGAAGGTATTTACTTCTACCTGTAAGTTGCTGGCATCCTTTCCGGTGCGGTCTAAAAGAAAACCCAGGTTTACGCTTGTATTGCGTTCAGGAAGCAGGTTTCCGGAAGGGGCGACTGTATATCCGTCACCCAAAAGTTCGCTTTCGGCCGGCAGGCGTACGTCATATCCTACCGAGAGTTTACCCATGAAATCCGGAGTAAATCTATAGCGTAGAGCGTTGCTGATGCCAAAATCCCGTTTCAACATATCCACTTTCTCGGCTTCCGAAGACATGATACTGCTCATGTGAGTATTCATACCATACATATAATATTTCACGTTGAGCGAATTCAGGAAGATATCATTGTCGGTGCGGAAATCGTATCCCAGTCCGGCAATCCAGCTTGCCATCGTACTTCTGAAATTGGTTTTATAACCAACAACTTTATTTTTCAGGTCATCTTTCGGGTGTCCGGATGCGAAACTGAACAGTGAGTTCAAGTTGATAGAATGATTATTATTGATCACATAGTTCAGATGCAACTTGTGGGTGATGGTGTGTTTCTCGTTTCTGGCATTCGAGGCCCATTTGCCTATCTCTCCTCCATATTCGGATACAGCAGGATAAGTCGTACCGTCCCAGTTGTATCGGTAAGCAGCGGTATCCACCATGTGGAATACCGTGTAGGCATAGGCCAGATTCGATTCCATATCGAGCCCTTCTGTCAGGAAGTTTTCTTTTTCCAGTTTGTTGGCGAAAATGAAGGCGTCTGAGTAAGTGTGGGCTTTCTCAATATTATATTCAATACCTTGTATCTCTTTGAAAGTGTGTATAAAGACAGGTTCGAACTCTGCCAAATCGAACCACCATTTACGAGCCTTCAGGCTACCTGCAACAGCCAGTTTCTTGAATTTGTCATGGTTGCGCTTAATGATAAGCCCTTCTTCAAAAGGAGATTCCATCTTATAGTTATTGTCAGAGTAAGTATAAAATCCTCCGCCTCCGAATTCTAATCCTTTGGTAGCGATGTTGCGTTTGGTTACTAACGAAAGTTTGTGTGTGTTAAAACTTTCGATACTGTAACTGGCATCGAGGTATTTAGGCGGATACTCTCTGATGACAATATTTACGGCTCCCCCCACAGAAGAGCCGCCAAACCTGGCCGGTACCACTCCTTTGTAGATTTCGATTCGGTCGATCATGTCTACAGGTATGTCATTGATATCGATAAAGTCTGAATTGTCATTCATCGGGCTACCGTCTATGAAAAAGCCGATGCGTTTTCCCTCTAACCCACGTACGGAAACACGGGACGAACTGCCTACCCCTCCTGTGTTGCGGATAGTTACACCTACCGTTTTCGACAGAACATCCTGAACATTACTGACTGTTCCCTGCAACTGTTGCATACTTATCACTGACATGGGCATAGCCTGTTCGCGCAGTTGGCGGGCTTCGCTTTTGGCTGTGACGACAACTTCGCCCAACGACTGAGTTTCCGGTTCTAGACGAATCACTAACTTCTTGGTTTTTAATTCGGAGATTCTGACCTCTTCTTGTCGGGTACGATATCCCATATAGGAGATAACAATTCGATAGTGTCCCGCAGGGACTTCTATTGAAAATTCACCGTTCTTATCGGTGGAAGTCCCTTTTTTCAGTGACTCTACATATATATTGGCCCCCACCAGTGTTTCTTCATTATTGGCATCTATGATGATTCCGCTTAATTTTCCTGTCTGCACTTGTGCATGAAGTAAGTTGCATGCGGTAAACAGGATGGCGGTTAAAACAAGTATCCTATATTTCATGGCTTTCTCTCCTTATTTCGATAAATGTCGGTCGAACTTCAATGGTATAAGGGGCCCTGGTGCTACTGTTAGGCTTGGCGGTTTCGGCAGCCTGTACCCGTAAGGTGATAAACAGAGTTTCGGGAACTCCGGATAAATTTACTTTCATATTTAGTTTTTATGTTTTGGGTTGATGTTTATGATTTACTGTAATTTACCTATTAATGGGGATTGTACCGATGTATGGGTTATCGTAATTTTGTATCAGTTCTCCAATTGGGGACAAAAGTAGAGCCTTACCGGCTTTTACTGCTTACGCGAAAAGGAACTTGACTTTAACTTAAAGGAATAATGATGGTTACTCGGTTAATGAAACATGATTTGTGTGAAATGGTGTTGGAATGGCCCATGCCGAACATCGTAAAAGGAAAACGGACGGAAAAAAATAACTACCGGATTGACAATACGTATTTGAAAGCGACATTTGAAGAGATATCTACTCCGTTGTTTTCGATTATGGATCAACATATATCCAGTGAAGAACCTATTAAAATATATACTCGGGCTGACGACTATCATGCCGTTTGGTTCTGTGCCACTTTTGCAGGGCATGCTACCTGTTGTTATAACTCTGTAATCCGAAGCGAGGAGTGGAATAAAGGAGATGCCAATTTGTTAAAATGTGACGGGGTAGACTCTTGTGTTCACTTTCCTAAAAACACGCCATTCCATATGATGGAAATCATGCTGTCACATGATTATCTCCGTGAACTTGCCATACACTATCCCGATTTGCTGGGCGGTAAAGATTTTGAAACCGTCCTTTGTGATGGTCAGTACAGGGCGTACCGGAAAAATCGTCCGTTTGGTCCGGGTGTTTATAAAGCGTTGCACGACATCAGACTTTCACAGCTCAATGGCAATATGGCATCTATGTATGCAGATGCTAAGATACGGGAGATCCTTTCACTTTTTTTGGCCGGGCAGGAAGAAGAAAATTATCTTCATTGCTCATGTACTATCGGGATAACATGTGATAAAATTCATCATGCTAGGGCCATTATTGAGCAGGAATATCTAAATCCTCCGTCACTTCACCAGCTGGCATTGCGGGTGGGTACCAATGAATGTACGCTTAAGCGAGGATTTAAGACAGTATTTGGTACAACCGTATTTGGTCACATCTTTGAGTATCGCATGAAGATGGCTTGTCGCTATCTATTGGACAGCAGTAAGACGATACAGGAGATTGGGGCGTGTGTCGGTTATGAATATCATGCTCATTTCTCTACTGCTTTCAAGCGAAAGTTCGGACTTACTCCTTTGGAATACAGATGTAGCCGATTGTCCGGTTCTTGAATATGCTGTCTCAACTCCTCCTTCACATTTGTTATTCTTTGCGGTATTTTTTCCGTAGGCTGGGGTCTATCACATAAGTTGTGGTAAAGTTCGTCTATAAGAACTGCTATTTGTCCGGACTGAAAAGAGGATATTTCACTACTGTTTCCTTTTCGGAGATCAGTTTCTCTATTTCCTTTATGGATACTGAAATCTTTTTGTTGATTTTCGTGCAATTTGTTTAGAGTTCCGGTGAGATTGGAAAATGCCTAAGATGTACTGTTGCTGTTTTTATAATATTTTGAAAATCAGATTGCTGCAAGTTTTAATTTTGATCTTATCCACCGATAATATGCTTGAAACGGCTATTTTCTGCTACCTGCTAGAAAAAAGAAATCCCCGATAATGCTTGATTATCAGGGATTTGCTTGATTTTTCTTTTGTTTTCAGTGATCCGCATGGGATTCTCCTAAGAGAGTTACCATGCTGATATTTAAAACTTTATATTTTTAGCTTCAAGCATATCCCATGAATTATCCCACTAATTTGCTACGTGCTTTTGCAGTAGTTTGCTCATGGAGAATACTGAGGGCAAAGATAAATCTTTTCTTCTAATTTACAAAATTGAGAATTTCACTTTAATTGTCACCAGAAAGATAAATTTTACTGTATATCTATTGATAATAAGGAACTTATCTTGTTTGATATTTGTAAATCCACACGATTTAGCACACGATTATTTTTTATCGTTCTGCTCGCTATTAGCATGATTTCTGATACAAATTCAGAAAAAAAATTATAATAACGAAAACTTCTTTCTAAATTTTACTTCAAATAAAATTTAGAAATTGTGGTTAATAATAAATTTAATATTATATATTATTAGTTTTATGAATTTGCTGATTAAAAATATCGATTAGGTTATTGAGATTGCTTATATGTATCCAGTGAATGAGATGTGGTTTACTAATTACAATCAAATTATAATATTATTTTATCAATTATTAAAAAACTAAAAGCAATATTGTAACTAATGGAATCCCTAGTAAAAGTAAGAAATAAATAAAATAAACTTGAAAAAAACAGCTAATGTTTGTTTTGAAAGTATACCAACATTTTAATCTGCCTACTTTTTCAGGAAACTCATTTTTACATTCATTATAAAGATTCATCAAATCAATATACTCATGATTGTCATATTTATTCAATATTGTATTGTATTCTGTTGAAAGATTTTTTACTTGTTCTTTTGTTATACTTGATTTCTCAGCAAGAAGAAGATCTATTTCGCATTCAAAAGAAGCTAATTCTCTTCCACAGTTATGATATTTAACTGCCTTAACACTAAAATCTCTTGCCCATATAAATAAACTTATAGCCAATAAGAAAACAGAGATACCAATAGTTATTGCTGTTATCATACTACTATCTTCATTTGAAAAAGTCATTGTTAATTGACTAATATTAAGAATCACCACATAGCATGCTAACATAGATGTACTAATATTAGCATATCTATTATGTGTTTCATATCTCTTTGCTGCATTGAAGCGACAACACTTTGTAATCCACACTTTCTTTTTTAAATCTTTTAATAATACTTCCATAATATGTAATTTAAAAAGAGGACTGCTTATGAAAAAGCGGAAAAAACTTCCTTCAAGAAAGGAATCAAAGCCTAAATTAATAGGTTTATATTACAAATATTTGCTTTTATGCAAATCCTATCAGATATGATAGAAGCAGTCCTCTAATATTTTTTACCTGTATCTTTTTCAAGTCCAATTAATTTTCTTTCTTTATATTTTGCATATATAACTTCAATTTGTTCTTCAGTGTAATCTGCAGCATCGTCTATTTGTCCAAACCTAGATAAATAGTCTTTTTTCTCAGCGATAGTTGTGATGTTATCATAATCAAATATATATATTTCTCCTCTATTTTTCACTATGTCAAAATACGCGCGGGTTATTTTTTTTATTTCAACAGGTCGCTTTCCTTTAAATATATCAATCCTCAATATCAGTTGATCTATGATTTTGTTTAATCTAAAAATAAGTTCTTTATCATTAAGTTGGGAAAAATATACCAACCATCCGTATTTTTTCATGTTATCTTTCGCTCCACATATCATAAGGTTCATTTCATGAAAAAACACTTCTTTATAGAGCTGATCATTTTCAACCAGATATCTAGGGCGTAAATGTCGATGCGTCCAACCAGAATCGAATAGGGTACACTTCGCTGCAATTCTATTTATAAAATTGTGGATGTTTTTACTTCTGACTGAAATCTTTTTTGCATTTAAAGAATATCCTAAATAATCTATATCTATAAATCTCAGATCACCTCTCAATGTTTTTTCAGGAGAGAGTGCCAATCTCTCTCTCGCAATTTCCTTTTGGATTACTTTCTTGGTAACATGTAAATCCACATTTAACAGCAATATATCATCAACATAACGCAAATATAGTCCATCTCTTTTCGCCATAGAGTTATCTATGTCTTGCAAATATATTTGTGCTAATATATTCGAGATTGCTAATCCCTGTGGAATTCCTCTATTTTTGTATAAGAAAGTAGAGTTGGTGTCCTTTATATCTACGATGGGGTTTTTTATAGCAATATCAATTAATGATATTATTCTTTCATCTGCTATCCTCTGTCTTAATTTAGACATTAACAGAGAATGTGAGATAGTATCATAAAAAGATTTTATATCAGTTTGAAAAAAATATATAGGTCTCCCTATGTGTAGGGATATATACTTCTTAATTTTATGAATGTAAGCATTCGGTAAATTTTTTTGAATGCAATCAGAGAATATGTTTTGTAAAATGCTATTTAGAATTCCTAGGACAAGTCTATCTCTCATTGTCGGGATGACAATAATACGAGGTTTTTTATCTCTTCCTTTCAATATGAGATTTTCTCTGTATGGCGAGAATCTAAAGGTAGCATCGGTGCATTTTTTTACAATTAACTCAAAATGTCCTCGATTCTGATCCCAATACTTTTGAGGAGAAATTTTGTCAATTCCCCCTCCTTTCTTATGTAGAAGATTTTTAATAAAATAATCCTCCATATAAGCCGTATTAAAATAATCTTCAAGCATAACCTATAAATTCTTGCAAATTTAGTAAAAAGACCTACGTGTCAAAAGAAAATCTGCAATTTGTTTTGAATTGAAGACAATTTCTTTATGTACAGATAAATAAAGGATTACTTTAAACCATTAAAAAATAATCAATAAGGTTTTCAACCGATATGACATGATTAAAACCATCTATTGAATGAAAATCTAATTTCTCAGCATGTGTCCAGCTTTTCTCATAGACGGATTCAATTCTGATATGCTTAAAATTGTGTTTAAAAGCTATTTCAGTTAAGAACTGGATAAAGTACCATGTCCGATATGTTCTTGACGAAAGCTGATTGCGGGCTATAATAAGACAATTAGTTGGAAATAGACTTTTAACTTTCCTGATGTGCAAATACAGGTCTATACGGCTGTCTCTTCGGGTGGTGATAACATCGTCTATCGTCAGGTATATAAGTGCTCTGTCAGGTAGCGGTCTATGTCATTCCTTAGTTCTTCACATTCAATCATCGTCTGATTCCTTTCTTCTTTTTCTTTTTACGTTTCTGTGCTTGTAATTCCTCTGCTTGTGTTGCATCGTAATTATTGCCATCTCCTAATGAGAAGATAGACAAAAGAGAATCACCGCTATTGTTATTTTGCCGATTGTAAGACTGTTTATTCTCTGCCTTGCTATCAATATTGCAAGAAGTCTTGTTTTCTTTTTCACTGGATTGGAATATTTCTTTTTTCTTTTCGCCAGTAAGATATTGTTTTGGCTCTTTCAACTTCTGCTCCTGCATTTTAAGTTTATCGTCAATGCTTCCGTTCTTCATCGTGTTGGAATACTCAAAGGATTCTGATAATTGGCGGTTATAGCCGAACAGTTTATCAAATCCCTGCTCTGCCTGTTGGAACAGATTCACACGGTCAAAACCTCCTGTTACAGTTCCTTTCTTAGTATTCTTATGGTTGGTAAGCGGTGAAATTTTCTTTTTATTGGTTTGGTCTTTACGGCTTATAATCAAATGACAGTGCATATTTAGTTCATCGTCTGAACGACTACGGTCAAAATGAATCTTACCATAAAACTTTATATCCGAAGCAGATAGTTCTTTATTGAAGTTCTTGGCATATTCAGGAATAAATACCTCACGAATATAGCGTTTCATCGCTTCGGCTTTCTCCTGTTCGGTGTTTTCCATTGCCCGAAGTTCGCTTTCCGATGGGCTGACATGGATAGCATAAAACTTAGCATCCGTTTTCAATAGTTGCCCGATATTGGTATCTATATCTTTTATGACCTTTGATTTATAAATGTTATCATCTGTAAGATTGAAAAAGCCTTCGGTATAGAGACCTTTCTCCATCCGCACTAAATCTTCATGCTCTAAATAATTAGCTAACTGTCGGCTACTTCCTGCATTATTATATATACCGTTGGATGGTGGTGCAAAATTGATGTGCATACCCCTAGGTATTTATCAGATTACTGATTTCGGCTTTCAGGCTCTCTTTTCTTTTGCTATCCATCACACTACAAGCAGAAAGTTCCGAATAAAGTTGTATCAGGTGAAGTAACTTTTTATAATCTCGTTGGTGTATCTGGTAGAGTGCATTAATCTGTTTGGATTGATTGTTTATAACATCGGCATGATTACCGAACTGCTCACTAAGTTTTTTGAGTACGGCTGTTTGTCTTTCCTGATTGACTCTCAGTTGTGAGAGAATGAGAGTTTCCAATGTTTTACCGATAGCATCAAAACGCAAAGCGATAGAATTTGTAGCCCGTATCATGGGATTCAGTTGTTCTTCCTCATAGTGACGGATAAAGCGGATAATATCATCCTGCCTCTTATTTATTTTCGCCAGTTGCGATTTTACGGATTCAGGAGCTTCGGATGGGTTGATATGCGCCTTGTCTATATATCCGAACGCCAGTTTTACAACTTCACTCTTTTTCAGTGAATAGCGTTTGCATAACTTCTCTACCAAAGCTCCCGTTTCCTTGTTTATGGAAATGGTAGTGAATATCGTTTTTCGACTGCTATTTGGCATGGTAATTACTTTTTTATAGAAATATGAATATATAAATACCTGATAATAAGCGTTTAAAAGGAAATGCTTATTACAGGTGTCATTACAGCGTGTTCTTGTAACACGCTAAAGCCGAAGGCTTTGCCCCGCAGGGCAAGAGGGAGAACAGGACAAAGTCTAGTTCCCTCTTGCTCAATTTAGCGAAATGAGCGAAGCCGGAAGGCGTAGCTGTTTCTGCTAAATTGGGGTGGTAGCATAGAGGAATAGCCTAAACATAGACTTCTTTTCTCTGCTACATTTTGCTTTCAAGATTTATTCTCTAATTGATTAGCTTTTTCAAACTGTTTGTAAGTTTGAGAGTCGGCACGTTCACGAACAAAAGCCCGAATATCGTTCGCTCGATAGTAGGTTTTCTTTCCGATGGTAAAGTAGGGTAGTTGTCCGCTTACTCTGTAACGTTGAAGCGTTCGGAAAGATACTTTCAATAGAAAGGCTAAATCCTGATTGTCAGTATCTTTTCATTATCATCCAGTACTTTATCGGTGTTTATAAGAGATTTTAGGTCTTGCCCTATTTCAGTGAGTTTCTTGGATAACTTCTCCATCCATTTTTCAAAGTCTTCATTGTCAATATACATTTTGCTTCATTTTTAAGTTAAACATTAAGATTTCCAATCGATTGATGAAGCAAAGTTCGGCAAATAGATGCAAATAAGTTAGGGGAGTAGATATACTACACCCCTAACAATTATTGATAAGTATCTGATTTATAGATAGCCTTTCTTTTTGCTTTCTTCGAAAATGGCTTTACGAAGTAAATCCAAAAACTCCGTGCGTTTATTGGCTTTCCGGCAAATTACATTCTCGTGTTTTTTGTGGATGTCCCCCAACTTGATATTGAACAGGTATTCAAAAGCTCGTCCAATTTCCGTAAGTGGTGATTTTGTTCCATTGTGGGTTACAACTCTTTCAGATAGGAATATTCCGCTAACAAGTTCCATGATTTCTACAAGATATGTTTCATCAGTAAGATATAGAGGTGAGCGTAAAAAAATATTTTCCCGATTTTGGAACTGAGCCGGATATTTGATTCGCCATTTTACAATGCATATTTCATTATTTATCAGCTCTATTGCTTCATCAAGAAGTAATAGAAAAGCATTTTTCCCCCTGCTCAAATTGCACTCGATACGATTTGAGCCTATTTACTCCAAAGGAAAAATAGCGCAATAATACTGCATAATCCTGTTCGTTTATACTAAAATTGGCTAAATGTATAGCTAATTCCTCAATAGCTTCTGCAAATTCAGAGACAGAAACTTTACGTTGCGAGTATTCCGACAATAGACGGAAAAATCTCTGTTCTAATAATTGTTTCATACTTACCTCATTCTAATGTTTATAGGATTTTCCTTATTGTAAAGAACTGATTTAGCCTTGAAGGCATAGAATAAGGTTAATATCGTCGATAGTAAGTCTGCCACCATTGGCGTATATAGCACGCCACGCAGCCCCCAATAAGTAGGCAGTATCAATATGATAGGAATAAATATAATTCCTTGCCTACTGACATTGAGCAGGAGGCTATGCAGACCCATGCCGGCGGACATGTAGAACGCAGCATAGACGAATTGAAAACCTAGTGTAAAGAACATGATTGTATTGATATTCAATGCTTCTACTGCTGTTTTCTGCATGTTCACATCTTCCCCAAACCATCCGATAATGGAAGTTGAAAATGAGAAGATAACAACAGTCCATAGCATGCAATAGGAAGTGGTAAGTACGAGCGACCACCGTATAGCTTGCTTTAGTCTTGGATAGTTTCCCGCACTATAATTATATCCGGCAATGGGCTGAAATCCTTTGACAAATCCGTAAACTATATTTGACCCAAGCGTGACTATTTTTAGAACGATGCCTATGGCGGCAACAGCTTCATTGCCATACTTGGCACTTGCTTTCTGCATCAAACTAATAGACATAGCCTGAAAAACTTGCAGGAAGAGCATTGCTATCCCGATTTTTAAGACTTCGGCATAAATGGCTAAATTTGGCTTAAACAATCGTGGAGATACCTTGATGATAGCTTTCCGGCTGTAATGCCAACAATATATGAAGGCTGTTATTAGTTGAGAAGCAATGTTTGCATACGCCGATCCATTCACTCCTAAACCAAAGATATAGATAAATAAGGGCACAAGTCCCATATTGACGACAGCGCCCGTAACCATTGCCGTAGCAGAGACTTTGGAAGCCCCTTGCGACACGAAAATATTTGCTGATGCCACATTGAAAACTCCTATTGCGCAGCAGACGGTGAATAGACGTCCATATCCAATCGCAATGTTAATACTTGCATCGTCCGCACCCATATAACAGAGGATTCGGTGTATGAACAAGTTGCAGAATGTCATGATGAAAATGCCTGACATAAATGCTGTCAACACGGAAACGGAAGCCACAACGCTTGCTTCATCCAGTTTCTTTTTTCCCAACAGTCGGGAGACAAATACTCCACCGCCTACACCGAAAGTCAGTCCGACCCCCGTAAATATTAACGCAAAAGGGAAAACAATGGAAACAGCTGCGATAGGAATCGTACCTAAATGAGATACCCAGAATGTATCTGCAATATTGTAAACTGCCATGATTAACATGGAAATGACCATTGGCAACCCCATTTTAACAAGGGACTTCATCATGTTTCCATCTCGTAAAACATTGATTGTAGCTGAATTATTTTTCATCATAACCTTTACACCTTTTTTGGGGTGCAAAGGTAATATGGGAATAATGGAGAAATTGTGTATAAATTCGACATTAACGCTTGCGGCGATGTACCCCCGAAGCGTTTGAACTCACGTATCAAATGACTGTGGTCATAATATCCGCAGTCCAAGGCGACTGAAAACAGACTTTCATTAGGATGAAGCCTCAAGTATTTCTCGGATAAAGAAAATCGAGTGATGCTACTGAACATCTTCGGCGTCATTCCCGTCAGATTCTTAAACTGTCTTTCAAATTGGCGTTGGCTCAAACAGACCTTATCCAACAGTTCATTAACGGGAACCATACCATTTGTCATTCGTATGTATTCTGCCACATAGATGAATTGTTTATCAATATTGTTCAGACAATTCAGTTTTCCCAGCAGATATTCTTCTATATAATTCAGTCGCTCTATTTCATCTTCTTTTTCAGCCAACCGTTCCGAATTAAAATCTGCAAAAAGCGACAAGAACAGACTTGTGTCTACTCGGCAATTATTAAATTCATATACAGGTACTTTTGTGTAAGCGGAGATGGCACATGGACGAAAGCGCACACCTATCATCCGGTCTGCCCTCTCATGCACCACATTGGAAAATGTTGTCTTTGTACCAATGATATAGGGAATGAAAGGCTTTATGATGTCTACTTCATTCTCCGCCAAATTAAACAGCACATTTATGCCCCCATCAGGTAGGATACATAAAGTCTGTCTACCCGATAAACTCTCGTCCGTAGCCCAATAAGTTTCAATATATGGCGCAAGTAATATGTTTGGTTTATATTCTCTGTACATTTATACAATTAGCTAATTGGGAATATTGATAACGAAGATAGGGATTTTCAACAAAAAGGAAGTCTATTTACAAGAAATTTAATTCATACTCGTAAGTTAGTTGAAATGTTACAGATTCGAGGAGGCATAGGTTGATAGCAAATATCAATGTATTCAATTCGTATCTCCTTAAACATTTGCTACTATTTTGATCATTTTAGAGGTTTGTCTATCTTTGTATTATGAGTTTCAAAATAGTAGAAAAATAAGGCTAATTAAAGAATTGCGCTCGTTGCTATATCGTTACCCATTATTATACTATTCTTTTTCAAAAGTTTATTATTCAATAGATTAAATACACATTTCTTGTTTGCTAGAATTTACTTTTCATGGTTGTTTTTTTCATCCACTTCAGACGGATTAGTGAGTAAATAGATAGACAATGCTAACCACTTCATACCACTTCCGGACAGTTTTGAAAACGGCTCGTGATTCTTCTTTCATTTGCCGATGAAATAGAATCAACACGTTTTATAAACCATTTAAAATTAAAAGCATGGAAGTAGTAACCATTGAAAAGAGAACTTTTTCATATGTCTGCGAACGGTTCACCGAGTTTGCCAAACGAATAGAAAGTTTGTGTAGCACTCATACCCAGAAAGTAGAAAACTGGCTGGATAGTCAGGAAGTATGCCTGTTGTTAGGCTTTAGCAAACGAACGTTGCAATATTACCGAAGTAGTGGACGGCTGGCTTATTCTCAAATCGGGAGCAAGATTTATTATAAATCTTCCGATATTGAAAGAATTATTGCGGACAGTGAAACACAAAATCAATCACCCAAACAAATCATGCCTTATGAAAAGAACTAAAGAAGATTATCCGTCCTTTAATCTGTTTTCCATTGTCGGCACATGGGAAAGCGTTAATCTGAATCCTACGGTTATCATCTACCGGAATGATAAAGAGTATCTTCTTTCTATTATATATGTATCGGAAACCACTAAACAGGCTTCTCCTGCTACTTATGAGATACAGCAAGATGGTAGCCAGTATTTTATTACCACTGCATCCAAACGGCTCTATATAGATTATGATCCGGGAAAAGATGTACTTAGCATTTCATCGCTGGGTGACTATCTGCGCAACTAACCAGCTATCTAGCAATCTTGAAATCAATATTTCAATAAAACAATCTTTCAAACATGGAATTAATAAATAAAGATACACCACAAGTCAAAGAGTTTATTTCTTCACTCGATTCAATGCTGAATGGCATTGAGGTTATTGTCAAGCACTATAAGCCCCACCTGAACGGGGAACGCTTTCTTTCTAATAATGAGGTTTCTAAAAAACTGAATGTCAGCTTACGAACTCTGCAAGAATGGCGAGATACAGGATTAATTCCCTTCATCCAGATAAAAGGTAAAATCATCTACCGCCAGAGCGACATTGATAAACTACTTCAAAAGCACTATTTTGAAAGCTGGAAGGAATAACCTAATCTACCACCTTCGAAAACATTGTTTTTCGGAATTTAATCTGAATCATTGACTTTTCCAGTGAAGTATTTAGTCTGTGCAAGTCTTTAGATAAAAATACGCTCGAAATGCAATTGAGAGGAAGATTTTTATCTAAACCGAAGGCTTGGACTTGAACAGGCTAAATGCGAAACTTACCTTTGTCAATGCTTCATATTGAGTTCTGGAAAACTTACTTTAAAAGAAAAGGATTGAGAAAATGAAATTCATTCTTCCCAATCCTTTTTCAATATTAGCTACTATCTTTATTATATAGCCAATTCCGACAAACAGCTATTTACTTTCTGCATATCCTTTAGAATATTCTGATCCAGTACTCGTGCATAGTGTTTAGTTACGCTGGTATCTGCATGACCTAACATCTTGGCTACGTTCTCCATGCTTACGCCATTCGCTAGGCAAATGCTTGTGGCATAGCTATGACGGGCGGTATGAGTGCTAAGATTTTTCTGAATTCCGCACACATCTGCAATTTCCTTTAAATAACTGTTCATGCGTTGATTGCACAATACAGGCAGGAGTTTTCCAGTGCATTCTGCCACATCCTTATACTTGTCAAGAATAGAAGCAGCCACAGGCAACACGGGTATATTACACATGATTTTTGTCTTTTGGCGGTTCTTTCTTATCCAAAGTTCCCCTTTGTTATCCCGTACTAAATGTTCAGGCGATAAATCTTTCACATCGCTGAATGCTAAGCCAGTAAAAATGCAAAAGACAAAAATATCCCTTACTTGCTCTATTCGCTTAATAGTAAACTCTTTAGAGAGAATAATTTTAATTTCATCCATAGTTAGAAATTCTGGATCGGTTTCTTCCAACTTGAAGCGGTAGTAAGCAAACGGATCTTTCTTTATCCAGTCATTTTCTAAAGCAATACGGATAATCTTCTTCAAGTTCTTCAATCGGGTGATAGCGGAGTTCTGTGCACAACCTTTTTCAATCTTCAAGAAAGCGTCAAACTTAGAAATGAAGTTCGCTTCTAAATTATTCAAGGCAATATCTGAAAGCTGATATTCCTTCTTGATAAATTCCTCTAAATATCGGGTAGTGGTTTCATACCGTTGCACCGTCTTACTAACAAAGTCTTTGCCGATCAACTTACGGCTTTGTTCGTTATGCTCTCTGAATACCTGTAATAGCGTTTTGTTATCTTCGTCCACACCATAAAACAACTTTCTCACAAGATTAACATTGATAATCTTGTCGGAAGTTTCCAGTTCCCTATAAATTTGGTGTATGCGTGAACGTGTGATTTCTAGGTAGTGGTTCAGTTCCACTGACATACGGTCTTTTCCTTTTGAATTCTCTTTTGCCTGATTCCATAAGTTTACAGGACAGCTTCTTTTGATAGAAATATCTACCATACAGCCGTTTACGGTAATTCTCATGCATACAGGAGCTTCACCGTTCTTTAATAATTTGCCTTTCTTAATGAAGAACAATACAGAAAATGATTTTCGAGCCATTTTTACATCGTTTTTAGAGTTACAAAACTATGTATTCTCTTCCAAAGTAGTGCTATGCAAAATACTATGAATCAGTGAGAAAGATGCGAATTCGTGGGGCTTTTTTGAACTAAATTTTAGTCCCACGATTTATCCACCGATAATATGCTTGAAACGACTATTTTCTGCTACCTGCCAGAAAAAAGAAATCCCTGATAATGTCTGATTATCAGGGATTTGCTTGATTTTTCTTTTGTTCTCAGTGATCCGCCTGGGGCTCGAACCCAGGACCCCAACATTAAAAGTGTTGTGCTCTACCTGCTGAGCTAGCGAATCAATCCTTATTTGCGTATCAGTTATTTCCTGATTGCGGGTGCAAAGGTAGTGACTTTTTTTATATCTGCAAGCTTTTGGGTGAAAAAAGTTTCATTTATTTTTTAGTATTTTCCTCTGCTGATTGATTATCAGTGACTTCGTGCCTGTCATATTTTATTTTTTCTTTGTTGATAATGAAACGCTGATAATAGGATAACATCAAAGTGGTGAGTGGGAGTGCTATGATCATACCTAGCATTCCGAGTAAAGATCCCCAAATGGAAAGGGATAAGAGAATAATAGCAGGGTTGAGTCCTGTGATCTTTCCCATAATTCGAGGGACAAGGAAACCGTCTTGAATGGCCTGGACAACGATGAATACAATAAGAGCACCTGCCAGAATTACCCAGAAGTTTTCACCGGTATCGGCAGCCTTAAGGATGGCAAGTACGATGGTGGGCAGGAAGCCGATGATTTGTAGGTAGGGTACCATGTTGAGTGCTCCGATAAATAGCCCTAAAGCAATGGCCATCGGGAAATCAATGATCAGGAATCCAATGCTGAACAAAATTCCTACACAAAAAGCAACAAAGGCTTGCCCACGGAAATAACGGTTCATGCCATCCTGAATATCATTCACCAGATTGGAAGCAAAAGTACGGTATTTACCCGGAAGCAAGTGTAGCCAGCCTTCGGCTATAGACTCATAGTCGAGCAGAATAAAAACTACATATAATAGAATAATGAAAGAAGCAAAGACACTAAACAGGATATTGATGGATTCCGCGACAAGGGCCCAGAGTTTAGGGACCGTTTCTTTAATGGTATTCATTATATTCTCTTCACTCAGGATACGGTTGAGTGCCTGAAGGTCAATGTGCTTGTGGATAAACTCCGAAAGAGTAGGAGGGACAGTGCCGGAACTGTAGGCACCATTGGTCAGATAGGTTACCAGTAGATCGTTCATGCGTCCCATTTCGGCAAGCATGGGAGGCACCAGCAGATAGAAAAGGGAAATACCCACTATGGTAATACTGAACAACGCGCAGAAAATAGAAATGATTCTACTTTTGAAACGTAATTTGTACTGGAAGAATTTGACGAGTGGGTAAATCATATAAGCGATGAGCCATGCTACGAAAAAAGGTAGCAATACACCGCTGAGCCTTTTAAAAAGTATGAGTAATCCCACAATGAGCGCACAGCAGATAGAACCGCGTATGAAACTATCAAATGTAATTTTTTTCCTTTCCATGATAACCTGATATTTGATGTGCGACCTCATCGGTATGACTTGGCTTTACTGCCGTGAGGTCCTTATGATTTTTCTCGATCTTCTTGTAAAGCGCGTTGGTAACATTCCCGACAGAGCGGCTCGTATTGGGCTGTTTCCCCCAGTAAAACTTGTTTGTCATTCTTTACGGTACGGTGTGAAAAAGAAGCCAACTGTCCGCATTTCACGCAGATGGCATGTACTTTCGAAACTTCGTCGGCAATGGCGCATAGAGCGGGCATCGGGCCAAAAGGAACTCCTTTGAAATCCATGTCCAATCCGGCTATAATGACACGCACCCCGTTATTGGCCAGTTGATTGCATACATCTATCAATCCACTGTCGAAGAACTGTGCCTCGTCGATGCCTACTACATCTATTTCGGATGTAAAGAGCAAAATGCTTGCAGAAGAGTCAATGGGTGTGGAGGAAATGGAATTACTGTCGTGTGAAACAACGTCGCCTTCCGAATAGCGGGTGTCAATGGCAGGTTTGAATATCTCTACACGTTGACGAGCGAACTTAGCCCGCTTCATGCGGCGAATCAACTCTTCCGTTTTTCCGGAAAACATAGAGCCGCAAATTACTTCGATTCTTCCTCTTCTTCTAGTCTCTTGTATATGATCTTCTGAAAATAATACCATGCTGATGTATGTTATAATTGCTTGCAAAAGTAATAGTTTTATTGGCTTCTCAGTGTTTTTTCATTATTTATTTCTACATTTGCCAAGTCATTCAAAGAGAAATTCAGATGTAGATATGCAAGCATTGCTGAACGACATAGAGCTGGATATTCAGGAGCTTAAGTACCTGATGGAAATCATTTCACGCGAACCGGATTCCGTTTTGCGCGGAGTGGCACGAAGAAATATTGTGCAAATGCGAGGACGACTGGATGCATTATTGGAGCTGTTGGATGCAAAGCCTGTGATAGCGGCCGACGCTTCTGAAAGCCCGGAGAACAGGCCTGTAACGGAGACAATAGAGGTTGTGGAAATCCCGCCTTTAAAAGAAACTGTGGCTGACATTCCAGAAGAAAACGAAGAAGCCGCAGTAGCAGAAGACTCCCAGGAGACAGTCGAGCCTGAACCGTTGCACTTGTCTGAAGCAGTTATCGAACAGGTACCTACTGTGAAACTTGATCCTGTGGCTGATGAAAAAGAAGAAGTATTCGAATCGGTATCGGTTCCACAACCAGAGGAACCGACTGTGAAAGTTGAGACTAGAGTGGCTTCTTCACCCATCTTGGCCGAGCGTATCAAAACTGCAGGTGATTTGCGTCGTTCGATCAGCTTGAATGATTCGTTTCGCTTCTCCCGTGAATTGTTCGGAGGAAGTATGGAACAGATGAATAATGTGTTGCATCAGATTGGTGAAATGAGTTCATTGGATGCAGCTCTTGTTTTTCTGTCTTCAAAGATCAAGGTCGATGAAGAAAATGAAGCTATGAATGATTTTGTAGAGCTTCTCAGGAAACATTTTATATAATGAATATTTAAGGAGATATGGGAAAACTATATGTGGTACCGACACCGGTCGGAAATTTGGAGGATATGACATTCAGAGCTATTAAAGTTCTGAAGGAGGCCGACTTGATTCTGGCTGAAGATACCCGTACTTCCGGAATCTTGCTGAAACACTTTGAAATTAAAAATGTAATGCAATCCCACCATAAGTTTAATGAACATAAAACGGTGGAGAGTGTTGTTAATAGAATAAAGGCAGGCGAAACAATCGCTTTGATTTCGGATGCTGGAACGCCGGGAATCTCTGATCCGGGCTTTCTTGTGGTTCGTGAATGTGTACGTAACGGTATCGAGGTGCAATGTTTGCCGGGTGCTACAGCTTTTGTTCCGGCATTGGTTGCGTCGGGATTGCCAAACGAGAAATTTTGTTTCGAAGGCTTTTTGCCTCAGAAGAAGGGGCGCATGACAAAGTTAAAATCACTGGTAGATGAACACAGGACGATGGTATTTTATGAATCACCCCATCGTTTGTTGAAGACGTTGACACAGTTTGCCGAATATTTCGGTCCTGAGCGCCAAGTGTCTGTATCTCGTGAGATTTCAAAGATTCACGAAGAAACGGTTCGCGGCACTTTGAGTGAACTGATAGAACACTTTACCGCTACCGACCCTCGGGGCGAGATTGTGATTGTACTTGCAGGAATAGACGATTAATAATAACTTCATTTAAAAACGTAAAATGTAATCGTATGAAAAAGTTAGCAATTTTATTAGTATGCGCAGCTATGTTGGCTTCGTGTAACGGCTTGGGTGGTGGAAGTAAAGACCTGAAGGCAGAAAATGATTCTCTTTTGATGGAGTTGACCCAGAGGAACGCCGAATTGGATGAAATGATGGGTACTTTCAATGAGGTTCAGGAAGGATTCCGTAAAATAAATGCAGCCGAGAGTCGCGTAGATTTGACTCGTGGAACTATCTCTGAGAACTCTGCTACTGCAAAACAGCAAATAGCATCTGATATCGAATTCATCACAAAACAGATGGAAGAGAACAAGGCACAGATCGCTAAATTGCAGGCTATGTTGAAGAGTAGTAAGAATAATTCGGCACAGCTGAAGAAGGCTGTTGAGTCTTTGACTCAGGAATTGGTTGCCAAAACTCAACGTATTGAGGAACTTCAGGCTGAATTGGCTTCTAAGAATATCCGTATTCAGGAATTGGATGCCGCTGTAACCGGTCTGACTGCTGATAAAGAATCGTTGGCTGCCGAGAACGAAGCAAAAGCCAAGACCGTAGCTGAGCAGGATAAAGCAATTAATAGCGCATGGTTTGTGTTCGGTACCAAGTCGGAACTTAAGACTCAGAAGATTCTTGAAAAAGGAGATGTGCTGAAAAGTGCCGATTTTAACAAGGATTATTTTACTCAGATTGACATCCGTACTACTAAGGAGATTAAGTTATATTCAAAACGTGCTGAGTTACTCACCACTCATCCTGCCAAATCTTATGAACTGGTTAAAGATGATAAGGGCCAGTTGACTCTGAAGATCACAAACCCGAAAGAATTCTGGAGTGTATCTAAGTATTTGGTTATCCAAGTTAAGTAAATTGTATAAAATAATTATAGCTGATAAGGGCACGGATTGCACAGCAAGTAGTCCGTGCCTTCTTTTTGAACTGTACCCGATACTTTAATATGAAATATAAGAACCTGTTTTTTGATTTGGATGATACTCTTTGGGCCTTTTCCCAAAATGCGTATGATACGTTTGAGGAAGTTTATGACAAATATAGACTGGGAGAGTATTTCGATTCGTTCTCTCATTTTTATTCTCTTTACCAAAGACGGAATACGGAGCTGTGGGTTGAGTACGGAAACGGACAGGTGACTAAAGAGGAACTGAACCGACAGCGTTTTTTATATCCTTTACAAGCTGTTGGTGTAGATAATGAAATGCTTGCAAAACGTTATTCTGATGATTTTTTCTCGATCATTCCTACTAAAAGTCGGTTAATGCCGTATGCAGAAGAGGTACTTTCGTATTTGGCACCCAAATATAATCTATATATTCTTTCAAATGGCTTTAGAGAGTTGCAATCCCGCAAGATGCGTTCGTCAGGTATCGATACCTATTTTAATAAAATAATTCTTTCGGAGGATCTGGGGGTGATGAAGCCTTGGCCGGAAATATTTTATTTTGCTTTGTCGGCTACACAGTCCGAACTGCGTGAATCGCTAATGATAGGTGATAGTTGGGAAGCGGATATTACAGGTGCCAATGGCATAGGGATGCATCAGGCTTATTATAATGTGTCCGGGCGTGCCGATTTTCCGTTCCGTCCTACTTATTTAGTGACTGATTTGAAAGAGTTGATGGAACTATTGTAACATTTATAGATATATTGTATTTTTGCGTTCAATATAGAACGCATAAAAATACAACTATGGACACTCTCTTACCTTTCGCTTTACTCTGTTTTACCTCTTTCTTTACGTTGACTAACCCCTTGGGAACAATGCCTGTCTTTTTGACCATGACCCATGGTATGACTGATAAGGAGCGACAAGCTGTTGTTCGCCGTGCTACTTTCGTTTCGTTTATCACTTTAATGGTATTTGTTTTTGCCGGACAATTCCTTTTTAAGTTCTTTGGTATTTCTACCAATGGGTTCCGTATTGCAGGTGGGGTTATCATTTTTAAGATTGGTTTTGATATGTTGCAGGCCCGGTATACTCCAATGAAATTGAAAGACGAAGAGATTAAAACTTATGCGGATGATATTTCGATTACTCCACTTGCCATACCGATGCTTTGTGGTCCGGGCGCAATAGCAAATGCTATCGTGCTAATGGAAGATGCCCATACGATTGAGATGAAGGGAACGCTAATTGGCATTATTGCTTTGATTTATTTTATTACTTTTCTGATATTGCGCGCTTCTACCCGATTGGTCAAAGTGTTGGGCGAAACGGGAAACAATGTGATGATGCGTTTGATGGGGCTTATCCTGATGGTGATTGCAGTCGAGTGTTTTGTTAGTGGATTACACCCGATATTGGTAGGTATCTTGAAAGAGGGGCTGCTTTAAATAAAGAATTGGATATTATTTAAGAAATAAAATGCCCGGATTACATAGTGCAATCCGGGCATTCTTTTCGATAGGGTCAATACTTTAGAAAGTATTCTTTTAATTAGCGGCTACCACCGGCCCACCAAACTGGATCGGTATATACATACTGACCGTTTCCGAAGGCTGCTTCTACGTTCGGGTTTGCACTTACGTCATCTGCTCCATAAGGTGCGCGAAGCGGGAATTTATAGGGATTGTCTAGTTTGATGTACTCTTCACCCATTGCTTTCAAACGACGTACATCGTTGTAACATTCTGTTGTTTCGCCGAAAGCTCCAAGGAATGCAATATATTTCTGTACCATTACCTCTTTTACCGGATTGGCATCGAACAATGGTTTTACATTGTTTGTGAAATACTCTTCTGCTTCAGTAGCTGTAATCTCTTTAGTCGTTTCTTTAACACCTCCATAACTTTTTACTGTAGGGGCGTTGAATGCAGCTGAAACTCCTGTTTCGGCATTTGCAATGGCTGCTACTACAGCATCTTTTAAAGCATTGGCCGCCTCGTCCTTTCTATTTAACCGAGCTAATGCTTCAGCTTTCAGGAAGAGTAACTCATGATAGCTCATAAGTAAGGTCGGGCATGTTTGTGAGTATACGAAGATAGGAGTGTTATATTCGTATTTAACAGACTCTGCCGTACCATTGTCTGCCATCAGGAATCTCGGATCATCAGCACCTGTAACTTGGATAGATACAGCATTTTCGTTTTCAGTTAACTTACCTTGTCCGATACAGAAGATGCGGCGTAATCTCGGGTCATTGCGTTCTATTAGCTTGTCAGCGTAACTTTTACTTGCAGCCAATCCGTCGCGACTCCATTGGAAGTCAAATAGAGGATTTAAGTTTGTTGCACTATAGATAGAGAAAGCAGCCTGTTCTTCAATAGATGTATATGATTTGTCTACATATTCCAGAATTTTTTGCAAATCGGCATCTTTTGAGGAGGAACGGGCTAATAGTCGCATTGTATAACGTGCTTTCAATCCATAAGCGAGCTTTAGCCATGCTTCGCCATCACCTTTATATATAAAGTCATATTCTCCAATTTCATCACTTTTATCGCCTTTGGGAAGATCGGTAATTGCAGCATCCAGATATTCCATAATAGCAGTATAAATAGCTTCCTGTTTGTCTAATTCCGGAGTCAGAAACTGAGGTTGTCCGTTTGCTAATTCGGGAAGGGCAGCCTGGCTGAAAGGAGTGTCACCGAATGAGTCTGCGATCAGTCCGGCATTAATTGCTGCCAATACTTCACCGATACCTTTTGTCGTATAATTGCCCGTGACTTCATTAGAACTGATATTAATAGCGATACGTGCATTCTTCAGTGTAGAGTATAAATTACCCCATACATTGTTAAAAGTAGAGGATGCCGAGGGCTCTCCGTTACGTTTCTCCGCATTTGCCAATTGGTTATCCACTCCAACCATATGTTCTACATAAGTAGAATAATATGTATTAAAGTCACCTCCGATGTTGCTAAATGCGGTTGCTGTGATTACATCCGCCAAAATGAATTTGGCAGGAACACTGGTTGTATGGTCTTTGTCTTTATTGATGTTGTCCATTGTGTCTTCCGAGCAGGAAGCAAATGCAACGGAAATCAATGCCACAGACAAGATACCTTTTGATAAATTAAATATTGATTTCATTTTTGTCCTTTTTAGAATTTAACTGTAATACCAAAACCATAGCTTGATGTTCCCGGAAGAGAGAAACGCTCAAAGGCACCGGCCATGTTGTTGTTTCCCTGTGATGATTCGGGGTCAATACCATTATCCATTTCTGACCAAAGCAACAGGTTACGTGCAAAGACATTCACTGTAACTCCTAAATAAGATTTATTCAGTACCGGATAGCTGAGGGCGATTTCACGTAGTTTCAGGAATGAAGAACCATATACTCCGGCCTCAGAGATTGTACTCAGTCTGTCGAAATAGTTATAAGCATTTTCACCGCTGATCTTAATATCGTTGGGTGCATAAGAACCGTCGGCTAATTGTTTAACGGCCGGTTTCTCAAAGTAGAAGTGATCTGCTTTACGATAGTTTGCTGATTTCTGAGTAACACCGTAATAATCGAGTGTTGAAACGGATCCGGCATACATGCATCCACCTTGTTTCCAATCGAGTACGGCCGAAAGACGGAATTTGTAGAATTCAAATGTTGTATTGAAGCCCATTCTGAAGTCCGGAGATACATTCCCTAATACTCTGTTTTCACCTAATGTCGGCATACCGTTTTCGTCTACGACAATCTGGCCTTCCTCGTTTCTTTGATAGCTTGTACCATAGATAACCGGGAATTTGTCTCCTGCGCTCAAACGTACCTGCGGATCAACAAAACCTCCTAACATGATGCTTGATACACCGGGAGCCAGTTTATCAACGTAGTTATCGATTTTTGAGAAGTTAAATGCGAAATCCCAGTTGAAGTTCTTTGTCTGAATTGGGTTCACACTCAAAGTGATTTCGTGTGAATTGGTATGTACGGAACCACCATTGGTGATCAATTCGTTATATCCGGTAGAAGTAGCCAAGGGTACTTCGAAAATCTGATCTTTCACATTCTGGCGAGAATAGGTGTAATTCAGTGAGATCAAACCATTCCAGAAGCTGAAGTCTGCACCGATTTCGTATGATTTGGTGTTTTGGGGTTTCAGATTCGGATCATAAATCTTGTAGTATGGGATATATGAGCTGATTGATCCGATAGGATATTGTATAGGAGTACCTGATGAGAATCCGCCGCCGTAAACCGGTGTTCTATAGTAAGAAGGATAATAGGTACCTGCCTGACCTACTTCTGCATAAGAAGCACGGATTTTACCATAAGTCAAAACATCGTTCTTCAATGCTTCCAGTTCGGTAAAAATGAAACCGAGTGAAACTGAAGGATAAGTGAATGAACGGTTGTTGCGTGGCATAGACGAAACAATATCATTGCGGACAGTTGCATTCAAATACAACATGTTACGGTATGCTAATGAAATGTTACCGAAATTACCAACGGTACGCTCGCGATGATAGGTTCCTGTAGATGAATAGATTGATGCGTTAGCTATATGGTTCCATCCCGGGAAATTGAAGTTACTTCCGAGATTGTATTTGTATTTTGAAGAATTATCGACTAATTCATTACCATATAACACGTTTAAATCAAGTTCCGGAGTGATTTTCCAGTCATAAGTAACAGTTAACAATGAATTTATTTCATTGTTTGTAACGCTTTGCTCTTCAATGCTACCTGTTCCGTTGGAGTGTCCATATCCCCATGTGTCGGTATAGTTAGTGGTATAAGCATCGGTACCTAACTGGTATTTTACATCCAGTTTATGATTTTCTGTACCGAAATCGGTAGAATACTTAGCGAACGCATTTCCGAAGAAACGTTGAGTACGTTCTTTAAAAGAGTTGTTTTCAACTGCCCAATAAGCACCGTCGAAACCGCCTGTAGAACGGTATGTATTTTGAGTATAAGGATCTCCGTCTATGTGTGAAGGAATACCGCCTAAATCATAGCTTGACGGTGCACCGTATACCGTTGCCATGATACCATTGTTGGCACCGGTCTGTTTTTTGATTTTAGAATAAACGAAGTTTCCGTTGAAACCAGTTGACCAATTCTTGCTCAGTTGAGCTTGTGCAGTCAGTTTTGCATTATAACGATCCATACCGGTTGAAGGTACAATACCGTTTGCTGTAGTGCTACCTAATGACAAAGAATAACTTCCTTTATCAAGGCTTTGTGCTACGTTTGCACTGCTGTTCCAGGTAACACCTGTATTGAAGAAATCTTTAGCATTGTCGTATGCACGGGGAGTAGCCCATGGGTCCAGTCCTGCCTTGGCACGTTGGTCTACATAATATTGTCCCTGATGCTTTCCGAATTTCTGAGTGTAACTGTTGTCTGTGTTACCACCATATTTAGGGTCATTGGCAAGTTCTGAAATCAGAGGTCCCCATGAACGAGAGTCAGACGGGCTAAAAGCACCGTTGAATCCTTGTGCGAATTCTTTTTGGAAATCGGGCATGGTAGAGACCTTATCGAATGAAAGACCTGTATTGATTGTAACTTCCGGTTTACCTTTACGTGCGCCTTTACCGCTCTTGGTGGTGATTACTACCACACCGTTTGATGCACGCATACCATACAGAGCAGAAGCAGCCTGGCCTTTCAGGATGTTGATGCTCTCAATGTCATTCGGGTCGATATCTACCGCACGGTTCGCATAGTCGGAGCCTGTAACAGAGTTGAAAGTATCCAAGTCAGTAGATGATGAGATAGGCATACCATCTACTACGTACAATGGAGTATTATCTCCTGTAAATGAACGTGAACCGCGAATAGTCATTTTAGAAGAAGCACCCGGCATACCTGATGACGGAGATATTTCCACTCCTGAAACCTTACCTTGCAAAGCGCTGGAAAGGTTGCTGCTTGAAGCCTGGGTCAGCTTATCTCCTTTAACATCCTGCACAGCATATCCTAACGCTTTTTTCTCTTTTGAGATACCCATTGCTGTTACTACAACTTCGTCAAGTGCCTTAGCATCAGTCTTTAATATCACTTTTATTACCGGTGCAATTGCTACCTCAGCAGTCTGCATTCCGATGTACGAAATCTGCAAAGTCTTTGCAGAACTGTAGTATGTACTAACTATCTTATAATATGATTATTACAAATTCAGATTGAACTTAGTATAGAAAGAAACTGTATTTAATAAATATCTTATTATCTGCATATTACAGATGATCTGTTTTTCTGAAAACCCCAATTAGTTGCACTTTATATATCTTATAAAAGTTACGTAATAATCTAATTATCAGAAGCAATAAGACCATTTGTCCCATTTATTATTCTACTGTTTTTTCCCGCGGCAGCAAGTGGCGACTAGCTTTATATAGATATTTTATTCCTTTCCCAATGGTAGAAATTTATGGCAGTATCACAATTACAGATAGTTTATGAGATAAGTATTTTTCAAAACACTTTCCATAGATATCTCAAAACAGATAATAACTTTCGATTGTAAAATGATTAATGACATCCTTGATTAATATACAACAAATATCATAATGGAGCCTAATAAGAAATTCAATTCATGTGTAATAAAAAAGGCTGCTTCCTTTTTAGAAAGCAGCCTTTTGATTATGTTATTAAACCACAATTAATATCCGGGATTTTGTTGAGCTCTCAAATTAGGATTCACATTGGTTTCATCAACAGGTATCGGAAGTATAGCTCTGAAGTAGGTACGGTCAAAGCTTTGCGATTCTTTAATCAATGAATAATGATATCCCTTATCACCTTCATCTTTATAGCGAACGATTGTTTCATTATTGCGCAATGCATCAAAGTAACGTTGCCCTTCACCAATCATTTCTTTTCTCCTTTCAAGAATAATTCTTTCTACTGTAGCATCTGCTTCCGAAATGGCTTTGGCCTCCGGATTTGCTCTCTGAACAATTTCATTCAGATATTTGGCTGCTTTATCCTGATGCCCTCCAAGTTTAGCTGCCGCTTCTGCAGCACTCAGATAAACTTCCGAAAGACGAAGTAATGGCAGATTATTTAAACGCATTTCACCTACATCGTCTTTATCCGCCGGAAATTTATTAATGAAGATTTTCGCATCGCCATATTCTTCTTGAAGATCCTTATCATATTGAGCAGGCAGTACCATACCTATACGAACATCTTTAGGATCCTGACTCAACATATTCATAAAGCTCTTTGTCACTATTGCATCCGCATATCCGTTTTCATTCAGCAAATAAGCAATACCATTACGGTCAGTCCAGTCATCATTACTTGCATTTACAACTTCAAAAATCATTTCGTTTGTATGCGCTCCATTGCTTTTATACCATGCATTTACATATTCCTCGTTAGTCCAAAGCTCATATGGAGAATTGGTTATAATATCTTCAGCAACTTTGAGTGCATTCTCATTATCACCTTTAGTCAGATAAACCCTGGTAAGCAAGGCTTTTGCTGCCCATTCATTAATATATCCCGGAGTCTGATCTTTAGCAAGATAACCTGAGTTAATAGCATCAGTCAGGTCTGTGATAACTTGTGTATAAACTTCTGCCACTGTATTTCTGGAGGGCAAATCATTTCTTTCCAAAGGTTTCACGATAACCGGGACCCCCAAAGAAGCTCCGTTGTCGGCCGTATAAGGCATACCATAGATTCTTACCAAGTCAAAATGAACCAATGCCCTGACAACCAATGCTTCTGAATATATTTTACCAATTTGTGCTTCCGTTGCATCAGTTACCTTTTTTTCATTGATCGCTTCGATCAAACGGTTGGCACGACGGATTACATTATAAGGTATATTCCACATGTTAGGAGCGTCATCTACAGTGTAGAGCATCTCATAGCACGATGATGAACGCATACCTTGAGTTCTTGCCTGCATATCGTCAGCACGAACATCGCCGTAATAAAACATACGGGCACCATAATAGCTGGTAGCATTGGAGTTTCCCTGAATGCCATCATACATACCTGTACGTGCAGTCAGAGCGTCATTATAGTTAGTGATAGCATCTTCTGATGGAATCCCGTCGGCAGGTTTTCTATCCAGCCAATCATTCCCGCAGGAAGACAAACTTAAAATAGCAGCAACCAGTGTTATTGATTTATATATCTTTTTCATAAATTCTTTTTTCATAAATTGTTTCTACTTGATTAAAAACCGATTTCAAGACCAAATGTAACAGTCCGGAGAGCCGGAGTTTCGAATGTACACAATCCGTCAACAGGAACTTCCGGATCAACGTACAAGCTCTTTTTCTTCCAAGTCAATAGGTTGTTTCCTGAAACATAAGCTCTTAACTTACTTATACCGGCTTTAGACGACCAACTTTGAGGTAAAGTGAATCCCAAGGTCATATTCTTTACACGTAAATGATCGGTAGACATCAACCAGCGAGAAGAAGCTTTATTGGCATTACCGTATGCAAATTGCGGCAGTTTGGCATTATCACCTGTTTTCTGCCAAGTATCTTCCATTTTATAATAAGCCGGAACATTACCTAAATAATGATAGGTACCTCCATTAGATTGCAGCCAAGTGGCGTAATCATAAGCATGTCCACCCAGTGAATAAGTCAGGGTCAAGTTGAAATCAATAAATTTCCAACTAACATAATTGGTCAATCCGCCTTGTACTTTAGGTTCGATAGAACCAATGATTGTTTTATTAGCGGCAGCAGAATTTGTTGTTGTTTCACGACTGCCATCTTCACCATTTATATAATACAGTTCTTTACCTGTCTGAGGATCGACACCTGCATACTCATACGCATAGATTGAGTAATATGGTTGACCTACACGATGGATAGAAACTCCACTGATAATTTCCTGTTGTTCACCATCCAGTTTGGTCAGTTTATTCTTGTTGTGTCCTATGTTCAAAGAAGTAGTCCAAAGAAGGTCTTTGTTTTGAATGTTAGTGGACTTCAATTCCAATTCAAAACCACGGTTTCTCATTGAACCAACGTTAACGAGCATATTAGCAACCCCCGAACTATTGATAACACCTACTGCTGCAGAAATCGGTTTATCCATTAACAAGTCTTTTGTTTCACGATTATACCACTCTGCAGAAACAGTCAATCTATTGAATAATGTAAGGTCAATACCAATGTTTGTAGCATAGTTCTTTTCCCATTTCAGACTGGGATTATAGAAACGTGCCTCTGACGAACCACCATTCCCATTATAATTATATCCAAACTCATATACCCCCATATATCCATAGTAGTCTTTGGGTTGTGTACCATTTACACCGTAAGAAGCACGTATTTTAGCATCAGTAATAACATTAGATAATGACTCCATAAATGCTTCTTGTGAAAGTCTCCACGAACCAGATACTGACCAGAAATTACCCCAACGGCTGTCTCTTGATAAACGTGAGCTACCATCACGACGGAAACTACCACTTACATAATATTTGCCGGCATAATCATAATTTAAACGTCCCAAGTAGGAGGTCATTCGATAACTGTTAATGTTACTGGCACCTCTAGAAACGCCTGCATTCGTAATTTCCGGTAAGTAAGATGGATAAGTATTACCATTAGTATAGGTATAATCGTACTTATAATCTTCTGTTTCGAAACCTAACAATACATCGATATTGTGGTGTTCCGCAAATGTCTTGTTATAAGTCAGCTGAGTTTGAGTATTCAATTTGCTTCTGTTCATCATATAGCGCTGAAATACTCCTTTTGAAGAACGTCCATCATTAGAACGCGGATCCCACCACACACGATTATTTGTTTGGTTAAAATCATAACCTAAAGTTTCTTTAATATTCAAGTTATCCCAAATATTCCACGTTGCAGACAGTGTATTCAGGGTACGTACAATTGTACTGCGATCATAATTATATGTTGCAGTTTGAAGGGGATTGGCACCATTCAAAGCAGGGAAACTCGTGCTGAATGTACCGTCTTCGTTATATGGGAATGTAGAAGGAGAAGCTGTCATGGCCAGACACATGATAGGGCTTGAGAAACTTGTTCCTTCCGAGTTTACATTCTGAGTTGAATTCGTAAACATCGTACTTGCCTCGATTGTAACGCGATCCGCCGTATGGCTCATATTTGCACGTCCCGTAATACGCTCGTAACCGGACTGAAGTGTAATACCTTCCTGTTTGGTATATCCGAATGAAGTATAAAACTTAGTCCGCTCATTTCCTCCTTGGGCATTCACTTCATAATTCTGATGAGAACCATTTCTGAAAAGAACATCTTCCCAATCAGTATATCCACTCCAAGGTTTTGCAGCATATTTATCAATATTATTATCTGCATAGTTCACGGCATAAGTTTCATCCTTACCTGAATTTAGAGCATAGTTCTTCAAACCCATATACAAAATGTCACGTCTGTCTTCACCATTCAGAATAGGACGATAATCAATAGCCTTGTTAGAGAATCCCCAGTCAGCCCTTACATTGAGTTTCAATTTTCCTGAAGCCCCTTTTTTCGTAGTAATTACAATAACACCATTTGCAGCACGCGAACCGTAAAGCGAAGCAGCCGCTGCATCTTTAATTACTGTCATTGACTCGATATCATTACTGTTAATAGTAGACAGTAAGCTGTTACCAGACTGAGAGTAAGTAAATTCACTGGCGTCACCGGTCATTACAGGTACTCCGTCAATCACATACAACGGATCATTACCGGCATTGATTGATCCCATTCCACGGATACGCACAGATTCCACAGCACCCGGTTGTCCGGAAGTAGATGTAATCTGTACACCGGCAACCGAACCCGCAAGTTTATCCTGTACACTCAAAGAAGGAACGTCTTGAAGTTTTTCCGTTGTAATACTCGATGCTGCTCCCGTGAAAGATGACTTTTTAAAGTTACCATATCCTGTTACAACTACTTCGTCTAATACTTCAGTATCAGGCTTCAGCGTAATCTTCACAACAGGCTTAATTGCTACTTCAACAGTCTGCATACCAATATATGAAATCTGCAAAGTCTTTGCAGAACTTGGTATACCAGATAATGTAAATTTACCATCTACATCAGTAATAACACCTACAGTGGTGCCTTTAGCCAATACAGAGGCTCCAACAACTGGTTGCCCGTCTTCTTCAGAAATAACAACACCTGTTACCTTCTGAGTTTGGGCAGTTACTAGACCTATACCCATAAAAAGGCAAGTCAATAACAGCATTAATTTTCTTTTCATAAATTCTCTCTTAAAGTTTAACTTTACATTAATTGTTTCTTTACTCTAACAAAATGCAAATATATTAAGAAATATGAAACGGACAATCATTTTTATAAAAAAACCTTGCAAATATAACAAATCGTTATCTAAAAGCTCAATTTTATGTCTAATAACATAGAAATCCGCCTTAAAAAACGTAAACGGAGTTTATATTGCTAACATGTTGCAGGCACTATTCATATACATTTTTGCATATTTTTGTGTGTTTAAGCCTTAATAAGAGCTAAAATAATGCTTGTTTTTCTGTTAAGGAAGTTTTTATAAATATAAATTAGCCACTTTTTCAAAAGTCGAATTAGTTATTTCTATATAAAAAATAGCAGGTTTTAGCAGATATTAAATCTTATTCAATTCTAATATAGTACCCAAGCACGTCTTATTTGTCCATAGTATTAATTAAAAATAAAGGAAATGGATAAAATTATTTACAGTTTGGTGTATAATAGGAAAAAGAGCCTGAATAAAAAGGGTATGGCATTAGTACAGGTTGAGGCCTATTTAAACAGAAAAAAGAAATATTTCTCTACCAAAGTTTACTTGAGTCCCGATCAATGGGATTTTAAGAAGAGAATGGTTAAGAACCATCCTAATGCAGATGCTATCAATCACATGCTTTACGAGTTTATGGCAGAAATAGAGAAGAAAGAGTTGGGATTGTGGCAACAGGGGAAACAGATTTCATTGGATTCATTAAAGAATTCTATGGAAAATCAAGACGACAGCACTTCATTTATTGCATTTTTCCGCAACGAAATAGCAAAATCTTCATTGAAGGAAAGTACAAAACGCAATCATCTCTCAACATTAGAATTATTAAGGAGTTATAAGAAGGATGTGTCATTTTCTGAATTGACTTTTGAATTTATATCCTCATTTGATCACTATCTTCAGCAAAAAGGATATCATACTAATACAATTGCGAAACACATGAAACATCTAAAGCGTCATATTAATGTAGCCATAAATAAAGAATATATGGAGATACAGAAATATGCCTTTCGAAAATATAAGATCAAGAGTGTTGAGAATAATCATACTCACCTCTCTCCGGAGGAATTAGGAAAGATTGAAAGTCTGGAATTGGGGGGACGGTTCACTAAACTGGAAAAGACCAAAGATGCTTTCCTCTTTTGTTGTTATGCAGGATTACGATATTCTGACTTCACCAACTTATCTCCTGAAAACATAGTGAAAATGCATCAAGAAACTTGGCTTATTTATAAATCTGTGAAAACGAACACGGAAGTACGTCTTCCGCTTTATCTTTTATTTGAGGGGAAAGGAATAGAAGTCTTGAATAAATATCAAGATGATCTTGCCGATTTTTTTAAGCTTAGAGATAATTCAAATGTGAATAAGGAACTATTGATCATAGCAAAATTATCAGGGCTAAATAAACGTATTTCGTTCCATACCGCTCGCCATACCAATGCCACATTATTAATATACAGTGGAGTCAATATTACTACTGTACAAAAGCTATTGGGACATAAAAGTGTGAAAACAACACAGGTTTATACTAATATAATGGACATAACTATTGTAAGAGACTTAGAAAAGTCTAAAAATAATCGCAAAGTATCTTATATGTAACAAAGATTTGAGCCTTACGTAAATGTATTGACTATTAACATTGTTAACACGAATCACAGTTCTCAAATATCGCTTCTAGAAAGAACTTGTTTTCTAATTGAAAATCACTAATTCTTTGCATGTAGGAAGTTAGTTTTAACATTGAGTTAAAACTAACTTCCTACATGCAAAATGTAAATGATTTAATTGGCTGTTTATTAAACACATAAGCTTATTAATCCCATTATGGAGAAATTTAGGTTTGTATTCTCTGTCTTTTATATAAATATCAAATTAGTAATTATCTTTTTTCATCTCTAAGCCATTTATGTGAGATAATAATAATAGACTGCTTTATGACTTCTTTTTCGTTTGGAACTATTAAGTATAACATTCTTTTTTCAATCGTATACTTTTTAATCTATATTTCATTCACAATAAGCGGATTACATTTACAGTAATGGGAGACCGATATAGGGATTATTTGATTTTTATTACTAGTGTTCTTATAATATGTAATTGATATTCAGATATATTATCATTAATATTGTATTATAGGTAAAAGTTCTTGGTATTGCTATAAAACTCTTATAATAAAGAAGTTATGATATAATTGTAGTTCTGCAAAGACTTTGCAGATTTCGTACATCGGAATGCAGACTGCTGAGGTAGCAATTAGGCCTGTTGTGAAAATTATATTAAAACCAGACACTGAAGTCCTTGATGAAGTAGTAGTAACAGGATATGGTACTTTTAAAAAATCAACTTTTACGGGTGCGGCATCTACTATGGCTACAGAAAAGTTACAAGATATACCGACTATAGCCATTGAGGATAAACTTGCAGGTTCTATTCCGGGAGTGCAAATCAGTTCATTTTCAGGAGCACCGGGAGCTACTACATCTGTACGTATTCGTGGAATGGGCTCCATGAATGCAGGAAATGATCCTTTATATGTGATTGATGGTACTCCAGTACAGTCAGGGAATATCAGTGCTTTTAATACTCCGAATACGGGGGAAGGATATAATAGTACCGGTACCAATGTATTGGCAACTTTAAACAGTAACGATATAGAATCGATAACAGTTATCAAAGACGCTGCTGCAGCGTCTTTATATGGTTCACGTGCTGCTAATGGCGTTATTGTGATCACCACTAAAAGGGGAGCTACAGGAAAGACTCAGTTCAACTTCCGTAGCGACTGGGGATTTTCCAATATAGCAGTTAATTACCGTCCGACCTTAAATGGAGATGATCGGCGTGAACTGATTAAGTTTGGTTTGAAAAACTACTATATGGATGAAGAAGGCATGACTGCAGCTCAGGCTGAAATTGCCTTGGAAGATGATATTGATGCTTTTGCTGCAAAACCAGTTAATGGTTGGACTAATTGGAAAGAGATCTTATTCAAGAATGGCAGTCACCAAAATTACGAAATCAGCGCCCAGGGAGGAACAGAAAAAACCAAATTCTATACATCTTTGGCTTATGCAAAGCAAGAAGGAATCACTGCACGATCCGGCTTAGAGCGCATGACAGGTAATGCAAATCTTTCTCACGAAACAGGACGTGTAAAAGTGGAAGCTTCTACTTTATTTTCACGTATTCTCCAAAATATGACTAATGAAGGTACTTCTTTTGCCAGTCCTATCATGAATGCTTTTTGGACTGCATCACCTTCCACTGTACCTTATAATGAAGATGGAACATTTAGTTCTAATTTTCCTTTAACGAATGGTGCAAATCCTGTGCAAACTCGGACATATAATTATGATCGTAATGCAATTACTCGTTCTTTCAATACTTTGGCAGCCACTGTTACTCTTTGGGATGAGTTGAAACTACGTGAAAAAATAGCCTTTGATTATACTTCCTCAATAGAGTCTGTATGGTGGGATCCACGTAGTAATGACGGACGTTCCTCCAATGGCGTATTCCAACGTTATAACCGAACATTGGAAACATTGACAACCCAAACCCAGTTGACTTATATTAAAACATTTGCTCAAAAGCATAATTTGGATGCTTTACTTGGTTTTGAAACTGAAGACTTCACAGACTCGTGGGTATATACTCATGGTTCTCAGTATCCTGGCTATAAAAATGAAATAGCAAATGCAGGAGAAACATCTTCTAATAGTAACCGTGATAAATCTCGTTTAACTTCTTTCTTAGGACGTGTAAATTATAATTTTGATAATACATACTATGCAGGCGTCAGTTATCGCCGTGATGGAAGTTCTCGTTTGTCAAGGGATAATCGTTGGGGAAATTTTTGGTCAATATCCGGATCTTGGAGATTTATGCAAGAATCATTTTTAGAGTCTATAAAAAATGTAATAACAGATGGTAAACTCCGTTTGTCATATGGCGTAAATGGGACACAACCAAGTACTTTTTATAGTTATATGATCAACATGTATAGAGCCGGACAAATTTATAACGGCCAGTCAGGTATGGGAGTTATCGGTATTGGTAGTCCTGATTTGAAATGGGAAAAGAATAAAGCTTTTAATCTTGGGTTGGATTTAACCTTTTGGGATCGTTTAAGCCTTACTTTGGATTATTATACGCGTAAAACAAATGATTTGTTAATGAATAAACGGATTTCGTATGTTCCGGGCTATTATGATCCAATAAGTTTCGCCCCTACTACTTTGCAGAATGTAGGTTCATTAGAGAATAAAGGTGTTGAAATTAGTCTGTCATCAACAAATATGCAGACTCAGGACTTGATCTGGACAACTACTTTTAACATTGGACATAATAAGAATAAGCTGGTCAAACTGGATGGTATTCAGACAGATGAGATTGATGGCGCATTAATACATCGAGTAGGTGAACCATATTATTCTTACTACATGTTTGAATATGCAGGAGTTGATCCGAAAACCGGTAATGAGATGTATTATAAAAACGATGGAACCAATGAGACTACAACATTGACTTCTGAAGCGCAGAAAGTAATAGTCGGGCATCATGATCCGAAAGTAGAGGGAGGATTGACCAATTTCGTAAAATGGAAATTTATTGACCTTAATCTGACACTGACTTATTCATTAGGAGGGAAGGCAGTAGATTATGCAACTTGGCTACACGATAATGGCGGTACTTATACGTCTTATGGCGCAGTTCCTTCATACTATAAATTGGAAGATATGTGGAAACAGGAAGGTGACAATGCTAAATTACCGAAATTTAAATACGGTAATTCACGTGTACTGTCGTCACGTTGGTTGATGCCCACTGACTATCTCCGTCTGAAAAACCTGTCATTGGGTTTCTCTGCCCCCAAAGGCTTATTGTCTAAGATGGGAATCTCCAAAGCAAGGGTTTACTTCTCTGCTAACAATCTGCTGACTTGGAAATCAAAAGATTTGCTGGTTGATCCCGAAATGCCGGTAGATGGTTTATGTACTTTCGAAATGCCTGCATTAAGGACATATACATTTGGTCTCGAAATTGGTTTTTAATAATCTAAAAAGAAAATAAGTATGAAGAGTACAATATATAAAGCATTGATAGGTGCTACTTTAATCACCGGCCTATCTTCGTGTGTAAACAATTGGTTGAATGTAGAACCAGGCGATCAAGTCGAAGCAGATGAGGCTGTCACTACAAGTGCTGACCTTTCTTCTGTGCGCGCCGGTATGTATCAGATAATTAAAGGAACATCCGACTTTAAGGACTATTATGCTGCCCGTATGTTTTATTACGGTGAGGTACGAGGTGAAGATATGCAAACGGAAAAGTCCGGCAGCCGTTCTCAGCTATGTTATGATATGACCTATTCAACAGCTGATAATGCACCCAGTATCTGGCAAACACCTTATATTGTGATTGGACGCGCAAACCGAATTATTGAAGCTGCAGAAAGTGGAAAACTGACTGATAAAGAAGAGGCTGCGGATATTATTGCCCAATATGCAGCAGAAGCAAAAGTTGCTCGGGCTATGGCTCATTTTGATTTGGTACGTGTATACGGTAAAACATATACAGCCCCTGATGCTCCCAACTCTTTGGGTATTCCTGTGGTTACCACAGTATTAGGTTCAGATAGTAAGTTAATCAGAAATACAGTTTCTGAGGTCTACACACAAGTGATTAAAGATTTGAATGAAGCTATAAATTCTAAGGCGCTATCAGAATCTTCTACCCCGGGATATATTAATTTATGGGCAGCAAAGGCTTTATTATCAAGAGTATACTTAACTCAAGGTGATAATCAAAAATCATTGGATGTTGCTGAAGATATCATTAAAAATTCTCCTTATAAACTTTGGAAGAATGAAGAATATGTGGGTGCATGGAGTAAAATAAGTGGAGTTCATTCTAACGAGATGCTTTTTGAAATAGCTATCACCGGTTCCACAGACTGGACAGATCGTGAAGGTATTGCTTACTTATATAATGAAGATGGGTATGCAGACATAATTGCCACTAAAAAATTTCTCGATCTACTTAATGAAGATCCGAATGACGTACGTTTGGGTGTGTTTTTAGCTCCAACCACTAAAGATTTCAAGAAATTATATGGGACAAATACTGTATTTCTGAACAAATATCCAGCAGATGGACTGAGCGATTTACGTTATAATAATGTTCCGTTAGTCCGTTTGTCTGAGGTATATTTAAATGCAGCAGAGGCTGCTGCCAAGCTAGGGAATCAGAATGATAAAGCTGTAGAATATTTGGATGCAATTGTTAAACGGGCTAATCCGAATAAAACAGTAAAGGGTACAACCGTTACAGTAGATAGAGTTTTATTAGAGAGAAGAAAAGAATTAATAGGTGAAGGACATCGCTTTTTTGATGCAATGCGTAATAATGAAACCGTTATTCGTTATACATCGAAAGAAGACCAAGGCTGGCAACAAGCATTGAAAGAGGAAGCACGTAGTTTTAATCGTGATTTCTACAAGACTTTATTACCAATTCCTCAAGATGAAATTGATGCAAATCCGTCAATGAAAGATCAGCAGAATACAGGATACTAATCAAGGGAAATATAATCTGTATTTACCATTTAATAATAAGGCTACTATATCTGAAACTGGATATAGTAGTCTTATTATTTATATCTATATGATTATGCTGGACAAAGTAAGAACAGAACCTCTCAAATCAGAAGATATTTAAGAGAATATTCAACATTTATTTTGTGCAAAAATTGAAGAAAGGTAAAATTCTCTACAATTAGAAATTTTATCAGAAATATATACATGCAAAATTGAGATATTATCTGAAGAATAAAAATGGTAGATTTATTATTGAAATGAACAAACATTATAGCATTGAGTTTTAGACTGTTATCAAGATATTGTGAGTACTATATAATGTATCACATGAAGTCTTTTAAAATTTTAGATTACATTATCTAATTGATTATCAAATAACTAACGCAAGCTTTGTGTATTTTTACCAAGTTCAATTATCGTTGATAACAATCACATTATAAGGAAGTTAGATCGTGTTACAGTTCTGCAAAGACTTTGCAGATTTCATATATTGGTATGCAGACCGCTGAGGTAGCAATTGCACCTAATATTAGAGTAATATTAAAAACAGACTCAAAAGCACTTGACGAGGTTGTGGTAGTTGCTTACGGAACACAAAGTGCTCGTACGGTGACCGCATCTGTATCTACTGTAAGAGCGGATGCTTTGAAAGATGTACCAAGTGTAAGTTTTGATCAGATGCTTCAGGGACGTGCGTCAGGTGTTAGTATCACCACTCCGTCAGCAGGTGTAGGGCAGGCCCCGATTGTGCGGGTACGTGGTGTGAACTCGATTACTTCCGGTACTTCTCCTCTGTATGTTGTCGATGGAGTTCCTATCGAATCAGGCAATCTCTCTTATTTGGCTAATGCCAACGCACTGGCTGATATTAATCCGGCCGATATTGTATCTATGGATGTATTGAAGGATGCGGCGGCAGCTGCGTTGTATGGTTCGCGTGCTGCGAATGGAGTTATCTTGATTACCACTAAGCAAGGACAAAGTGGTAAAGTCAAAGTAAGCTATGATGGTTTTGTCGGTTTCTCAAATGCAACCGATTTCTATGAAATGATGAATGCACAGGAATATGTCGACTTCAAGAATTTGGCCGTAAAGAACCGTTATGGGACAGATGAATTGTCACTGACTACCGGCTATGTTTCTCCTTATGGTAACAAAGCGTTTAACATGATGAAAGATGCCAATGGTAACTATGTAGATACTGACTGGAAAGATGCTGCCTTCCAAAACGGATTGTCACAGAGTCACTCTGTTGCTGTAAGTGGCGGATCGGATAAAGTGCGGTATTATCTATCCGGTAACTATACAACGCAAGAAGGTATTGTGAAAGGTGATAAATATGACCGTTTGGGAGTAAAGGCTAATATTAACGTGCAGGCAACCGACTGGTTGAAGGTTGGAATGAATACCAACGTGACAACCGGAACGACATCTTACGTAGATGCTGCCCGTAGAGGTTCCAACTTTGCGGTAGGAGGATTTCCGCGTCTGGCATTGATCAATGCGCCTAACTTGCCGATGTATAATGAAGATGGTACTCCCTATTATCTGGCTCAAGGTTTGGGTTATGGAGGGAATACGGTATTCAGTACATTCTCTAATCCGGCTGCCATTTTGTCTTTGGGCAATGGATTGAGTTCTGACGTAACCCGTTTCATCGGAGTATTTTATGCCGAAGCAACTCCGTTGAAGGGGCTGTCATTGAAGACTCAGTACGGTGTGGACTATGCACGTATTGAGGAACAGCGTTTCTGGTCTCCGCTGCATGGTGATGGAGTAAATAGCAAAGGTCTGGCAAATGCCTATAATACCAAGAACAACAGATGGACTTGGACTAATACGGCAACTTATAATTTCTCTTTAGGGCAGAATAACTTTAATTTGCTGGCTGGTACGGAAGCGTCTGAAAGAAATAACTCTCGTTGGACCGCACAGCGTAAAGATTTACAGGATGATAAATTTGTTGTATTCCAAGGTCCTTTTGGTTCGGCAACTGCCGGTGGTAGCTTGTCCAACAATACCATGGTCTCTTATTTCGGACGTATCAACTATGATTATGCTTCTAAATACATTGTATCTCTTAACTACCGTCGCGATGGTTATTCCGCTTTGAGTGAGAAGAATCGTTGGGGTAATTTCGGAGGTGTTTCCGCTGCATGGCGCGTATCCGAGGAAGGGTTCTTCAAACCCCTGCGTAATGTAGTCGACGACTTGAAGATAAAGGGAAGCTATGGTGTGGTTGGTAACACTGATATTTACGATTATGCTTCGAAATCATTCTATTCAAGCTACAACTATGGTATAAACGGTACTTATGGCCTGGCTCAGATTGCCGATCCGAACCTGAAATGGGAATCTTCGGAAAAATATAGTATTGGTTTCAATGCACGATTGCTGGATAGAATCAGTGTGGACTTTGACTACTATTATACGAAGTCTTCCGATTTGATTCTGGATGTACCTCAATCACCGTCCAAAGGTATTCCGGGCAATATCATTACTACCAATGCCGGAAAGATGAAGAATAGCGGTATTGAACTGACCGTCTCGGCCGATGTGATAAGAAACAGTCAGTTTACATGGGAAACCAGCTTTAACATTACGACTAACAAGAACAAGGTGATCTCACTGGCTGACGGTGTAGAGAATATTCTGAAAGGGGATAATGGCGGTTTAGAGATTACGAATATCACTGTACCGGGAAAATCTATCGGACGTCTGTATCTCTACCCAACTGCCGGAGTAGATCCCAAGTCGGGGCGTAGGGTATTTATTACTCCAGAAGGTGACAGAACCTTACTGATGTTTGAAAAAGGGGGGTGGTTCTATGAAGATGGAACAGAATATGCCGGTGAATTTGAACCTGTTGATTGTGGAAATACACTTCCTACCTGGTACGGTGGCTGGACCAATAACTTCAAGTATAAAGGTTTCGACCTTTCTCTGTTTTTCCAATTCTCGGGAGGTAATAAGATTTATAACGGAACCAAAGCCAGTGTGAGCGATATGCGTTACTGGAACAACTCTAAAGATGTATATAAGAAGTACTGGACTCCGGAACGCACACATGCAGAGTATCCTATGCCGATATACGGTGATAATTACTCTAATGGTTCGGCATTGCCTATCAGCGACTTAGTGGAAAGAGGAGATTATTTACGTTTGAAGAATGTGTCACTGGGCTATACATTCAATACAAAGAACTGGTCGAAAGCTGTGGGAATCTCTGCACTTCGTCTTTACGTCCAGGCTCAGAACCTGTTCGTGATTACAGGTTATAGCGGTATGGATCCGGAGACACTAACCAACGTAGAGAGTGCGACTTTGTCAGGTGGTACGGATAAGAATACGTTACCTCAGGCACGTACGTATACAATCGGTGTGAATCTGACATTCTAATATGGTTTTATAGTAACAGATAAAAGAAACTACAATGAAAAAGATAATTTTATTTTCGACATTATGTGCTTCTCTCTTTTTAGGTAGTTGCAGCAGCAGCTTCCTCGATCAGGAGCCTCCATTATATGTAAACGAGAACGATATTTTCACAAGTCCTACCCGAATCGAGGCAACTCTGAACGGCTTGTATGCTGCAATCAAGAACACGGGGACTAAGTCCTTGATGGGAGGTAAGTCCTATCTGGTGTTTGACAACAGGGGAGATGATGTTATTAATATCTCGAACAACCTGGTGACTTTGTTCAATACCTACAACATGAATGTAGGCATTACGGATGCCGAGAATGCCGACACTTGGACATACGCTTATCTGGCCATTAATAAAGTAAATACTTTCCTTCAGTCTCTTGAAGGTGCCAGGGAAGTTGCCGGTGAGAATTATGACCGTTATGTGCAGGAAGCTAAGTTTGTCAGGGCTTTGGCATACTACTATTTGAATAATTTGTATCCGACTCCGTATTCTGTGAATCCCGATGCAAAATCTGTTCCGTTGCGTCTTACTGCCGAAGCCGGAACTGAAAACAACAATATGCCCCGCTCTACGGTAAAGCAGATTTATGAACACATTCTGTCTGACTTGGAGAACATTTCGGCATTGGATACCGAAGTGAATACTTATACAGGGGTCACACATGCTACTCAGGCTGCTGCCAACATGCTTAAGATGAGAGTTTATATGGCAATGAACGAATGGGACAAAGCCATTGCAGCCGGAGAATTGGTGACCGGATATAGTTTGCCGGAAGACGTAACATTGATTTATAAGGCTCCGTACTTCAGTCAGGAGAGTATCTTCTCTCTGCCAATGGCAGACACTAATATCCCGAACACTCAGCAGTCATTGGCAGAATATTATTATGATGGCAAGATTATGCTGATCGATACAAAGAGCGGGATTATGTCAAAACCTGATTATTCGTTGGCTACCGATAAGCGTATCATAGCCTTTAAGGGAGAGAAAGACTTGTTGATGAAGTTTACGGATGCAAAAACTAAATTGCAGTGGGTACCCATCTTCCGTTATGCCGAAACATTGCTGGATCTTGCCGAGTGTTATGCAAACAAAGCCGGGGGCGAAGCTACGGCCAAAAGCCTGTTGAAACAAGTCAGAGGTCGCTCGGTGGATGCGGCTACCGACCCGTTGAACATCGATAATCTGTCGGGTGATGCACTGAAAGAGGCAATTTACAATGAGAAGCGCCTTGAATTCATTGGTGAGGGTATTCGTGGTATCGACATTATGAGGCGTGGTGAACACTTCATTAAAGTGGGCGAGAATGAGACGATCAATGTCGGTCCGTCCGATGAAAAATATACTTGGCCCATACCTCAGGTTGAGTTGTTGATCAATAAAGATATTAATAAATAAATAGTCAATAAATAATAAAGAATCGCTCAGGTAGAAACACTTGGGCGATTTTTTCTTTTAGTATGTTACGAAAATAGCTATATTTGTCGCCATATTATAATAAGATATAAAGTAGAATGAAAGAATTTGTAATATCCGAAGCCAAAGTCGAAACAGCTGTTCTGGTGGGTCTCATTACGCAGACGCAAGATGAACGCAAGACTAACGAGTATCTCGACGAACTGGCATTTCTGGCTGAGACAGCCGGGGCGGAAGTAGTGAAAAGGTTTACGCAGAAGTTGCCGACGGCTAACTCAGTGACTTATGTAGGGAAAGGAAAACTGGAAGAAATAAAAGAATATATAAGGATAGAGGCTGAAGAAGACCGGGAAGTGGGAATGGTCATTTTTGATGACGAACTTTCAGCCAAGCAGATACGTAACATCGAAGCGGAACTGAAGGTGAAGATACTGGACCGTACTTCGCTGATTCTTGATATATTTGCCATGCGTGCCCAGACTGCCAACGCTAAAACTCAGGTGGAGCTGGCCCAGTATAAATACATGTTGCCCCGTCTGCAACGCCTTTGGACTCACCTTGAGCGTCAGGGTGGTGGTTCCGGAAGTGGTAAAGGCGGTTCGGTAGGACTTCGCGGTCCGGGTGAGACCCAGTTGGAGATGGACCGCCGTATCATCCTGAACCGTATGTCGCTGCTTAAAGAACGCCTTGCTGAAATAGATAAACAGAAGTCTACCCAGCGCAAGAACCGCGGGCGTATGATCCGTGTGGCCTTGGTGGGTTACACCAACGTTGGCAAATCGACCATGATGAACCTGTTGGCCAAGAGTGAAGTCTTTGCGGAGAACAAGCTGTTTGCCACACTCGATACGACGGTGCGCAAGGTGATTATCGATAATCTGCCTTTCTTGCTCTCCGATACCGTCGGGTTTATCCGTAAGTTACCTACTGACTTGGTAGATTCCTTTAAGTCGACCCTCGACGAAGTACGTGAGGCCGACTTGTTGGTTCATGTAGTAGATATTTCGCATCCCGGATTTGAAGAACAGATTGAGGTGGTGAACAAAACGCTGGCCGATATCGGAGGAGGCGGGAAACCGATGATTTTAATATTCAATAAGATAGACGCCTATACTTATGTAGAAAAGGCGCCGGACGACCTTACCCCCAAAACAAAGGAAAACTTGACACTCGAAGAACTGATGAAAACGTGGATGGCCAAGATGGAGGACAATTGCCTGTTCATCTCCGCCCGTGAGAAAATCAATATAGACGAACTGAAGAGTGTGGTTTATCAGCGAGTGAAAGAATTGCACGTACAGAAGTATCCCTATAATGACTTTCTTTATCAGACCTACGAAGAAGAAGAGTAATTTGTAGTTTGTAACAAGAGGAGTATGGGAAAGACTTACCGTAGACTGACTGAAGATGAAGTGCTTCAGTTGAAGAGCCAGTCGTGTCTGGCCGATGACTGGAATAAGGTTGCAGTAGCCGAAGAGTTCACAACCGAATTTGTACATCACACCCGTTTCTCGGGTGAGGTGAAACTGGGAGTGTTCCATTCGGATTTTATCCTGCCGGGTGGAATCAAAAAACATTCCGGTCTGAGACATGTCACCCTGCATAATGTGACTGTTGGTGATAATTGCTGTATTGAGAACATCCAGAACTACATTGCCAACTATGAGATAGGAAACAATACTTTCATTGAGAATGTAGATATCATCCTGGTGGACGGCTTGACTCAGTTTGGCAACGGAGTAGAAACTGCCGTACTGAACGAGACGGGAGGTCGTGAAGTGCTGATCAACGACAAACTCTCTGCCCATCAAGCCTATATCCTGGCTCTTTACCGGCATCGTCCGGAACTGATCAGCCGGATGAAAGAGATTACAGACTATTATTCCAATAAACACGCTTCGGCGGTGGGAACCATCGGCAACCATGTGATGATTCTCAATACCGGTTCTATCAAGAATGTGCGTATCGGGGATTTCTGCCGGATCTGCGGGACGTGCCGTCTGTACAATGGGAGCATCAACAGTAACGAGTCTGCCCCGGTGCATATCGGACACGGCGTTATTTGCGATGATTTTATTATTTCTTCCGGTTCCCATGTCGACGACGGGGCCATGCTGACCCGTTGTTTTGTGGGACAAGCCTGTCAGTTGGGGCACAATTATTCCGCTTCCGACTCGCTGTTCTTTAGCAACTGCCAAGGAGAGAACGGTGAAGCATGTGCTATTTTTGCCGGGCCGTACACCGTCACCCATCATAAATCGACCTTACTGATAGCCGGTATGTTCTCGTTTATGAACGCCGGTTCAGGATCGAATCAGAGCAATCACATGTATAAACTGGGACCGATTCATCAAGGAACGTTGGAAAGGGGAGCTAAGACTACTTCCGATTCATACATCTTATGGCCGGCCCGTGTAGGCGCTTTTTCGCTGGTGATGGGGCGTCATGTGAACCATGCCGATACATCGAACCTGCCTTTCTCCTACCTGATTGAGCAACAGAATACCACGTATCTGGTTCCGGGAGTCAATCTGCGTAGTGTGGGTACCATCCGTGATGCCCAAAAGTGGCCGAAACGTGACAAACGTACAGACCCGAACCGTCTGGATTATATCAACTATAACCTTCTCAGTCCGTATACCATTCAGAAGATGTTTAAGGGACGCTCTATTCTGAAAGAGTTGAAGAGGGTGTCGGGCGAGACTTCGGAAATCTACTCTTATCAGAGTGCCAAAATTAAAAACTCCTCGTTGAATAGCGGCATACGCTATTACGAGATAGCCATCCATAAGTTTCTTGGCAACTCCATCATCAAGCGTCTTGAAGGGATCAACTTTAAAGATAATGAAGAGATACGCCGGCGTCTGAAGCCGGATACGGAAATCGGGGTAGGCGAATGGGTAGATATTGCCGGTTTGATTGCTCCCAAAAGTGAAGTGGAGAAGCTGATAGACGGCATTGAAAGCGGTGAGATTAACCGTCTGAAGAGTATGAATGCCTGTTTTGCCGCCATGCACGATAATTACTATACTTACGAATGGACATGGGCTTACCATAAGATACAGGAATTTTATGGCTTGAATCCCGAAACCATTACAGCAAAAGATATCATCGCCATCGTTCGCGCCTGGCGTGAAGCGGTGGTAGGACTTGACCGCATGGTATACGATGATGCGCGCAAGGAGTTCTCACTTTCGTCTATGACGGGCTTTGGTGCCGATGGTTCACGTGACGAAATGAAGCTCGACTTCGGTCAGGTTCGCGGCGATTTTGAGAGTAATCCGTTTGTTACCGCCGTGCTGAAGCATATTGATGATAAGACCGCTTTGGGAGAAGAACTGATTAACCGCATCGGGCAATTGGCGTGAGAGAGGGTACGAGTTATATAATATTTACTATGAAAATACATATCTTATTTGGAATGATCGGGTTCATTCTGCTGTCCGGTTGTAACCGGGCAGCAGAAAAGAACCCTCGTTTTTATGATGCCGGCGTTTCCAGGGAACTAGCCGGACACCGCAAGGCCCAGATTAAGAATCTGAAGTATGAACTTAGTTTCAATATCCCGCGACAGAAAGAGGTTGCCATTGAGGGCGATATTACCTTGCGCTTTGATTTGGCTTCCCGACAGGAAGTCCTGATAGACTTTCGGGAAGAGCGTGAGAAGATCAAAGAGGTTATAGCCAACGGAGTGCCGGTGGACAAGGTGCGTTTTGAGAATGAGCACATCATTCTGCCTGCTTCGTCGACAGTGGAAGGAGCGAATGGAATACGGATTCGTTTCATCGCCGGCAATCAGTCACTGAACCGGAACGACGAATACCTCTACACATTGCTGGTTCCCGACCGTGCCCGTACCGTATTCCCCTGTTTTGAGCAGCCCAATTTGAAGGCGGAGTTCACTTTACAGCTTGAACTTCCCGCAGACTGGAAAGCTGTTTCTAATACATACATCCGGAGTGAGACGGTAACCGACGATCGTAAGACCGTCTGTTTTGCACCGACCGAACCTCTTAGTACGTACCTGTTCTCGTTTGTGGCCGGAAAGTTGGAGCGTCGGGAGTATACCCGGGACGGACGTACCATCGCTGCTTATTACCGGGAGACCGATCCGAAGAAAGTAGCTCAGTTGGATATTGTCTTCGGGCAGGTGATGGCATCGCTCCATTGGCTTGAAGAGTATACCGGCATTGCATATCCGTTTGCCAAGTACGATTTTATTGTTCTGCCCGGTTTTCAGTTTGGCGGGATGGAACATACAGGGGCTACCTTATATAATGATAACGGGATTTTCCTGAGTGAACACCCTACGCCGGACGAGGAGTTGAATCGGGCTGAGCTGATTGCCCATGAAACGTCGCACATGTGGTTTGGCGATTTGGTTACCATGGATTGGTTTGACGACGTATGGACTAAAGAAGTTTTTGCCAACTATTTTGCAGCCCGGATTGTCGAACCCCTGTTTCCGGAGATCAATCACACCCAGAATAAACTCAAGACCTTTACGGCAGCTTCACTTTCCGAGGATCGTACTATGGGGACGAATGCCATCCGCCAACCGCTTGATAACTTGCGTAATGCCGGATTGATCTATGGGCAGATCATCTATAACAAGGCTCCCGTGATGATGGAAAAACTGGTCGACAAGATGGGGGAAGCCAATTTCCGTAGTGGTATACAGGAGTACCTGAAGACCTACTCGTACGGTAATGCCACCTGGGACGACCTGATCCGTATTCTGGACAGTAAGACGACCGAGGACCTGGCCGCCTTCAGTGATGTATGGGTGAACCGGAAAGGGATGCCCACGTTAACTTTCCGGACAGACGGGCAAGAACTGGAAATTCGCCAGCATGATCCCTACAACCGGGGATTGCTCTGGCCGCAACGTTTTGCCGTCACTCTTTGCGGAGAGCGCGATTCGGTGATCCGGGTGAATATGACAGATACCCTGCTCCGGATGCAACTTCCGTTTGTGCCTTCGCGCGTATTGCCCAATACCGATGGCAGAGGCTATGGGGTATTTGTGCCCGACGAGCCTGCTCTGCATTGGCTGGCGGCACATTGGTGGGAGATAGAAGATGATACGGCTCGCCAATCGCTGCTGATGGTGCTCTATGAAAATTATCTGGCCAAACACATCTCGGCGGACGACTGGGTCAACAGCCTGATAACAGGGCTTCCGGCCGAGAAGAACGCTTTGGTGGCTTCTACAGCCAGTGGTTATCTGGCGAATGTCATGTGGGAGATAGCTCCGGCAAACCGGGCAGAAGTAGAAGCCCGCATTTATACGATGACACAGAATCATCCGTTGCCTTCGTGCCGGATACAATTGATGCGCCTTTTCATGCAGAATGCCATTTCCGAACCGATGGTGAAGAAGCTCTACATTTTGTGGCAACAGCAGTCCGACAAACATCTGAACCGACAGGATTATACAACTTTAGCCTACGAACTGGCTATTCGCATGCCTTTGGAGAGCGAACAGATACTCCGCACACAGCGGGCACGTATTGACGATCCGGATCGTTTGCGGCAGTTCGACTTTATCTCACGGGCAGCCGTATCCGATACTGCGCGGCTCGATACTCTGTTCAACAGCCTGCTGGCGGCAGAAAACCGCCGGATAGAGCCTTGGACGACTGCTGTCATTCGATACCTGAACCATCCGTTGCGTGAGGATCAGTCGGTGAAGTACATTCGTCCGGGACTGGAGGTGCTGGAAGAGGTACAACGCACCGGAGATATTTTCTTTCCCAAAAATTGGGCGGCAGCTTTGCTGGGCAATCATCTCGGTTCATCGGCTTACGAAGAAGTGGTACGCTTCCTGAACGAGCGTCCCGATTATTCACCGCTTTTGAAGAACAAGATACTGCAGGCAGCCTATCCGTTGTACCGGGCAAACAATTAAAATAATCACCGGAATGCTTGGCTTTGGCACTCCGATGTTGTATCTTTGCTAACAGATTCATGATTTAGATTCAAATTAGAATGCCATAGAAGAGGAAGCCCGCGAAGCTTCCTCTTTTTTTGTATCCCTGCCTTCCGGTGTCTCCAACCCTGTGGCTTTCCAACCCTTCAAGACGGTTGCTTCGTGCTCCGGAGAGCCTTGCTTCGCCCAAAACAGACACTGGCATTTGCCCGAACAGACATCGGCATCTTGCAGAAGAGAGGCTCTCTTCCGGAATGGCTCCCGCTTTTCTGTGGAAACGCCTTCCGAACGTTAATAATAAGTAAATCCGCTCTTGACAAAATCTGCCACTTTATTCATACTTTGGAAAACTATTCTTACCTTTGCCTCACTAACTAACATTACGTAATAAAATTAAGAGATATGGCAACACCTCCGTTTAAGTATCAACCTATGTTCGAACATGGGGAAGATAAAACCGAGTATTATCTGCTTACCAAAGACTATGTGTCAGTAAGCGAGTTCGAAGGAACACCTGTGCTGAAAGTACAGAAAGAAGGTCTGACAGCGATGGCTAATACTGCTTTCCGCGACGTATCTTTCATGCTTCGCCGTGCGCACAACGAGCAGGTAGCGAAGATTCTGAGCGACCCGGAAGCAAGTGAAAACGACAAATACGTGGCATTGACTTTCCTGCGCAACGCTGAAGTGGCTGCCAAAGGTATACTTCCTTTCTGCCAGGATACCGGTACGGCTATCATCCACGGTGAAAAAGGACAGCAGGTATGGACAGGCTATTGCGATGAAGAAGCTTTGTCATTGGGTGTTTACAAGACATATACGGAAGAAAACCTGCGTTATTCACAGAATGCTCCGCTCAACATGTACGACGAGGTGAACACGAAGTGCAATCTGCCGGCCCAGATCGATATCGAGGCTACGGAAGGCATGGAGTACAAATTCCTGTGTGTGACCAAGGGTGGTGGTTCTGCCAATAAGACTTATCTGTATCAGGAGACAAAAGCGATTCTGAATCCGGGCACTCTGGTTCCGTTCCTGGTTGAGAAGATGAAGACACTGGGTACAGCGGCTTGTCCTCCTTATCATATTGCATTCGTTATCGGCGGTACTTCGGCTGAGAAGAATCTGCTGACTGTGAAACTGGCTTCTACCCACTATTACGACGAGTTGCCGACTACCGGTAATGAGTATGGTCGTGCTTTCCGCGACGTAGAACTGGAGAAAGAGGTACTTGCCGAAGCCCAAAAGATCGGTTTGGGAGCACAGTTTGGCGGTAAATATCTGGCACACGATGTACGTATCATCCGTCTGCCCCGTCACGGAGCTTCTTGTCCGGTGGGCTTGGGTGTATCTTGTTCTGCCGACCGTAACATCAAATGTAAGATCAATAAAGACGGTATCTGGATTGAAAAACTCGATTCTAATCCGGGCAGTCTGATTCCCGCAGAACTGCGTAGCGCAGGTGAAGGCGATGTAGTGAAGATCGACCTGAACCAGCCGATGGCGGATATCCTGAAGGAACTGACTAAATATCCGGTAGCTACACGTCTGTCACTCAACGGTACGATCATCGTAGGCCGTGATATCGCTCACGCTAAACTGAAAGAACGTCTGGATCGCGGCGAAGATTTGCCCCAATATATCAAAGACCATCCGATTTATTATGCCGGTCCGGCTAAAACTCCTGCCGGCATGGCTTGCGGTTCGATGGGACCGACTACTGCCGGACGTATGGATCCCTATGTGGACTTGTTCCAGAGCCATGGCGGCAGCATGATTATGTTGGCAAAAGGTAACCGTAGCCAGCAGGTGACCGATGCTTGTAAGAAGTATGGCGGTTTCTACCTTGGTTCAATCGGTGGTCCGGCTGCTATCCTTGCCCAGAACAATATCAAGAGCATCGAATGCGTAGAATATCCGGAATTGGGTATGGAAGCTATCTGGAAGATCGAAGTAGAGGACTTCCCCGCATTTATTCTTGTAGATGACAAGGGTAACGATTTCTTTAAGCAGATAAAACCCCGTTGCGGTTCTTGCAGCAACAAATAAGAAATGGGTAAGTGACTATTAATAATAGTTGTTTATCATTTTAACTCGAGTGAGAGGCGTCTGTATGCTGTGTTATACAGATGCCTTTCTCATTATAAATAAATACCTTGATCATTATCAGTAAAACGAATCACCGATGGAACTACAAAAGAATCCTCAACACATTGTCTGGCTGGACGTTGTCCGCTTCGTAGCCATGTTTACTGTTGTCTGTTGTCACTGCACAGACCCTTTTAACTTTTATCCGGGCACACCGCCCAATATTGGCGAAATAAAACTCTGGGGTGCCATCTACGGAGCCTTGCTTCGTCCTTGCGTCCCCCTGTTCGTGATGATTACCGGAGCACTGCTTCTTCCGGTGCGCGGCGAGATCTCTGTCTTTTATAAGAAACGCATTCCGCGCGTCCTGTGGCCGTTTCTGATCTGGTCCGTTATCTACAATCTGTTTCCCTGGATCACCGGAGTGTTGGGCATCAAGCCGGAAGTCATTCTCGACTTTTTCCCTTATTCGGGCGAGGAAGTGATGCGCCAGTCGCTGCCTGTCTCTTTGGACTACATTGCTCAGATTCCTTTTAATTTCTCCATAGTAGATGTACACATGTGGTATATTTACCTGCTGATCGGTCTGTATCTTTACCTCCCCGTCTTTTCTGCCTGGGTGGAGAAAGCATCCGATAAGGCGAAGCTGTGGTTTCTCGGTGCATGGGCTGTCACTCTGTTGTTGCCATACTACAACCAGTTTGTGGCACAATATCTTTGGGGAACCTGTTCATGGAATGCGTTCGGCATGCTTTATTACTTTGCCGGTTTCAATGGCTATCTGTTGTTGGGACACTATCTGCGCAACCTTGACTGGTCTTTGGGTAAGATCCTGGCAATCGGTCTGCCGATGTTTGTAATAGGATATGCCGTTACCTTCTTTGGCTTCCGCTACATCACGGCTTTGCCGGAGTTTAGCGACGAGATGCTCGAACTCTTCTTCACTTATTGTTCCCTGAATGTAGTGATGATGACCATTCCCGTGTTTATGCTTTGCAAGAAGGTGAATTTCCGTTCGGAGGGGATCAGGAAGGCACTTGCCAACCTCACTTTGTGTGGTTTCGGCATCTATATGATACACTATTTCTTTACCGGCCCTTCCGTACTGTTGGTACGTGCGTTAGGTGTACCTCTGGGCATTCAGATACCGGTTGCGTCTGTTTTAGCTTTCAGTGTTTCGTGGCTGATTGTGTGGACTGTCTATCGTGTGCTGGGCAAGAAGGCGAAATGGATTATGGGATAAAACTGTAATTAAAGCATATTATTTATGAATCGTAAATCAATACTATTAACAATTTTACTTTGTGTCGCTTCTTGGGCAATGGCTTCTCCGGTAACCGGATTGTTGGAGCGCATTGACAAAGGAGCTTCGAAGAAGTTTATTATCGAGCAGGTGAAGTCCGATGCCGACTTCTTTGAACTCGACCAGAAAGGTGATAAAGTCGTTATTCGTGGAAATAACTATGTAAGCATTGCCACCGGGCTGAATTGGTATCTGAAGTATTACGCAGGTATCCATCTTTCATGGAACGGAATGCAGGCGAAACTGCCGGCTGTACTTCCGCCGGTGACAAAGAAAGAACGCAGGGAAACAACATTGCCCTATCGCTACGACCTGAATTATTGTACTTTCTCTTACTCTATGGCTTTCTGGGATTGGAACCGATGGGAGAAAGAGATTGACTGGATGGCTCTGCACGGCATCAATATTCCTTTGGCGGTGACCGGAGCTGAGGCTGTGTGGCACAATGTGCTTGATAAGTTGGGATATACCAAGACAGAGATCAATGAATTCATTTCGGGTCCGGGATTTTTTGCCTGGTGGCTGATGAATAACTTGGAAGGTTGGGGGGGGCCAATCCCGACAGCTGGTATACCCGGCAGATTGCTTTGCAAAAAAAGATCCTGAAGCGTATGCGCGAATACGGTATAGAGCCGGTGCTTCCGGGCTATTGCGGCATGGTACCTCATAATGCGAAAGAGAAACTCGGCCTGAACGTATCCGATCCGGGAACATGGTGCGGCTACCGTCGTCCGGCGTTCCTGCAACCGAGTGATCCGCGTTTCGAGGAGATTTCTTCTCTTTACTACAAAGAACTTGAGAAACTGTACGGCAAAGCTAACTTTTACTCCATGGACCCCTTTCACGAAGGGGGAAACACTGCAGGTGTCGACCTCGATGCAGCCGGTAAGGCAGTGATGAAAGCTATGAAGAAGGCCAATCCGAAGGCTGTCTGGGTGGCTCAGGCCTGGCAGGCAAATCCGCGTCCCAAGATGATTGAGAACCTGAAAGCTGGAGATTTGCTGATACTTGACCTGACCAGTGAGTGCCGTCCGCAGTGGGGAGATTCTACTTCCGAGTGCTATCGCAAGAACGGATATGGGCAGCACGATTGGATCTATTGTATGCTTTTGAATTATGGTGGCAATGTGGGATTGCACGGAAAGATGGACAATGTGATCGATAACTTCTATCTTGCCAAAGCCGATCCGCATGCAAGCGCTACGCTGAAAGGGGTGGGAATGACTCCTGAAGGGATTGAAAACAATCCGGTGATGTACGAGCTGGTGATGGAGCTGCCTTGGCGTCCCGACCGGTTCACGAAGGAAGAGTGGCTGAAGGAGTATGTAAAAGCCCGTTATGGCGTTGATGATCCGGTGGTACAGGCTGCCTGGACCAATCTGGCGAACTCTATTTATAACTCGCCGAAGAACCTGACCCAGCAGGGGACACACGAATCAGTATTTTGTGCCCGTCCGGCGGAAGATGTGTACCAGGTGTCCAGCTGGTCGGAAATGAAAGATTACTACCGTCCGCAGGAGGTGATAGAAGCTGCCCGCCTGATGGTTTCCGTAGCCGATCGCTTTAAAGGTAACAATAATTTTGAATACGATCTGGTAGATATTGTCCGCCAGGCACTGGCCGAGAAGGGACGTCTGATGCAGAAAGCTGTGACTGCCGCTTATCGTGCAGGTGATAAACAACTCTTTGCACTGGCATCGGGAAAGTTCCTCGACCTGATTTTGTTGCAGGATAAACTGTTGGGAACCCGTCCGGAGTTTCGAGTAGGAAAGTGGATTGAAGAGGCGCGTGCGTTGGGTGATACACCCGAAGAAAAGGAATTGTACGAATGGAATGCCCGTGTACAGATTACGACCTGGGGTAACCGGAACGCGGCCGATTACGGTGGTCTCCGAGACTATGCTCACAAAGAGTGGAACGGCTTGCTGAAAGATTTCTATTACATGCGTTGGAAACTATATTTCGACTTTCTTTCTCAGCGGATAGAGGGAAAGACCCCTGCGGAAATTGATTTCTATGCCATAGAGGAACCTTGGACGAAAGCTGCCAATCCCTATTCTGCCGAGGCGGAAGGAGACTGCATTGAAGTAGCGAAGCAGGTGATGCAAGCGGTTGAATAAGATTTTTCTACCACAGATTACACAGATCATTGTTTTTGATAATCTGTGTAATCTGTGGTGAAAACAGTTTTATATACCTCCTTTCCTCAGAGTTAACCGTTGTCATTCGTTTGTTTTGTTGTCCCTTTCCATATTCGCATCATATAATATGCACAATGCGTAAATGCGAAAACAAACGAGATGATTAGCAATACTTTACTTTCATTCCAACCTACAGTCTGCTGATGCCATAAGCCGGTAATGACACAAAGCAGAGACAGTGCAATGCCGATCATGTTCAATGCCGATTGTCCCCGGCGATTTTTCACACCATGTTCCAGTTTACTGTGTTTCATGCCGTAGCCGACATAGATGTCCAGTCCGATCAGCATCCACAGTACTAATCGTATCCAGGTATCGGCCGGAAGGAAAAGCATCATGCACAGACAAGTGAGTATTCCCAGAATGGGGACGAGAGGCACAAACGGAGTTTTAAATGAACGGGGTACGTTCGGCATGGTCTTTCGCACTACGAGGACGGCTGCGCATACCAGTGTGAAAGCCATCAGTGTACCAATGCTGGTCATCTCTCCCGCCAGGCGTGCCGGAACAAATGCGGCGAGCAGGCCCACTATCAGCATAAACAGGAGGTTGCTGCGCGCCGGTGTACGGAACTTCTCGTTGATGTGTGAAAAGAAGGGGGGAAGTAGTCCGTCATGGCTCATGCTCAGGAAAACACGGCTTTGCCCCAATAAAGTAACCATAATGACCGAACAATAGCCGAACAGGATGGCAAGAACGATGGCACGGTTCAGCCACGGATAATCCGGGTGAATGATGCCTGTTGCATCGGCATGTCCCATGTGTTCGATGGCAATGGCTACCGGTGCGATGCCCTGCTGGCCGCTAAATTCGGTATAATGGGCTACTCCTGTCATTACGTGGGCAAACAGCATATAAAGTACGGTACATACCAAGAGTGATACCAGGATACCGATCGGCATATTCCGTTTCGGATTTTTTGTTTCCTGTGCAGCCGTACTGACGGCATCGAATCCCAGGAAAGCAAAGAAAACGATGGCGGCTCCACGCAGGACACCCGAGAGACCGTATTCGCCAAGTGTACCTGTATTGGCGGGGATGTATGGAGTATAGTTGTCGGCATTGATATATTTCCAGCCCAGGACAACGAATATGGCGATCACCGATACTTTGAGAAATACAACGATGCCGTTGAAGATGGAGCTGCCTTCTGTTCCGCGAATCAGGAAGATGCTCATCAACACTACGATCAGGAACGCCGGGATATTGACGATTCCCCCATCCCATGGGCAGGCGGTCAGGGCTTGCGGCAGATGTATATCGAGTCCTTCAAGAAAGACGACGAGATATCGGCTCCAACTGATACTGACGGTAGTGGCTGCTACGGTATATTCGAGAACGAGATCCCAGCCGATGATCCAGGCTATCAGTTCGCCCATGGTGGCGTATGAATACGTATAAGCACTGCCTGCCACCGGAATCATAGAAGCGAACTCAGCGTAGCAGAGTCCTGCGAAGCAGCATCCGAGTGCAGCTATGGCGAATGAAAGGGTGATGGCCGGTCCGGTGTAGCCCGCTGCTACGGTGCCGGTGATTGAGAAGAGTCCTGCTCCGATGATAACACCGACGCCCAGTGCTACCAGACTCCAGGGGCCTAATACTCGTTTTAATGATTTACTGCCCGACGCATTGGCCTCTGCCAATAGGGCTTCAAAGGGTTTCTTTATGAATAATCCCATCTTCTTGTTTTTTCTTTACTGGTTATGGTTGTATTTGGAATAGGTAATTCTTTTCCAGACTTAGCTATTTATTTGAAGTTGCAAAGATAATTAATTCATAACACATACGGTCATAGGATGTTCACTTTTAGGGATTGAGGAGGTGTCAAAACCCACCACAGAAGACGCAGAGTAACACTGAGCCGATTCTAAGTTGTTGATTATTCATAAAAAGACTCTGTGCTACTCCGTGGTGAAAAGAGTTTCGACACATCTCTCGGAAGTGGGTTTGTAGTTCTTTTTGTCAGCAATTAAGATGTGAACCGAGGAGCCTGCTTTGGCGAATGTCTCACTCACAATGTGTTGATAGATAGTATTGTATCAACGTGAAAATACCTTTAAAACCAAAGCCCCGTTGGTTTCAAAGGAAAGGGATCTTGGTTTTAAACCAATAGGCCTTAGGCTTAAACCAACGGGGCGTATGTTTGTATGGAAAGGAGTGTAAACTTTTGTGGCTTATCCCACCCATTCTTCGGATATTCCCATTCTATTCCAAGTATTTCGTGATCTTTCCACTGATTTGTAAAAGTGAAATCTCACATAACTTGGTATCGTATTCAGCCGAAAGTATGCGTTCTTCGGCATCCAGCAAACTTTTCTGCGCTTCCCGCATTTCGATACCCGAAAGGTTGCCCAGCATGTAGCGTTCCATAGCTATCTCGTGATTCTCTTTGGCGGCTACCAGATTCTGTCGTTCCAGTTTCAGCATTTGCAGATTATTCTGGTAGGCCTGCCACAGATTGCTAAGGTCTGCTTTCAGCCCTTGCTCCAGTTGTTCACGTTGAAGGCGGGCATTTTTTATGGCAATACGTGCATTGTTTTTTTCGCGTCGGCGATTTCCATCGAAGATGTTGAAGCCTACCGTTACTCCAAAATTGGCTCCCAGATTACCTCTTTGGCTATTAGCGGCAATATCGTACTTATTGAAGGTATATCCGTATCCGGTATTCATTTTCAGGTAAGGGTAGTTGCGCGAGTTTACTTTCTTATAGTCCAGCATGGCGAGCGTGTTGTTTTGTTCAGCTTTCAACAGTGACGCGTTCGTCAGTAAGGTAGCATTCCACAACTCTTCGAATCGAAGCCCGGCATTCACTTTTATAATGCTGTCTTCTATCACGAGCGGTTGATCCACATCTTCGTTGGCCATCAGTTCGTTTAACTGGATGCGCGAGGTATGCAGCAATTCCTGTTGCTTCATGTATTTGGCGCTGTCGGCGTTGAAGTCCACTTTTGCCTGTTGATAGTCCAGACGGGAGAAGTTACCGATGTGGTAACGTTCTTCTACGATTCGTAGGCGCTCTTTCGACAAAGATACCGCATAACGGAAGTTCTGCAAGCGGATTTTTTGCTGAACATAGTTGTAATATTCGGCTGCCAGATTGGCTATCAGGTCCTCGATGGCGATACGGGTATTGGTTTCTCCCTGTAGTTGCAGCTCTTTCAGTTTCTGGTAATTGGCTGTAATGTTAAAGCCATCGAAGATGGTCCAGTTCAAGTTCAGACCCACATTCAAGGTTTGGTCGAAGACACCGTTTTCTTTTACCGATTCTCCGGTGGCCCGGACCTTGGTATTAGTGTTGTCCACTGTTCCCTTGTAGCCTGCCGTAAAATCGAGTGTCGGCAGGTAGCCTGCGTTACCCGGGGTGGCGTTGTTCCTGCTCACTTGCTCTTCATTGCGGACTATTTGCAGGGAGTAGTTATTCTGAAGTCCATACTCCAGGCAGGATTTCAGGGTATATATTTGTGGCTGCTGTGCCTGCATGGCAAAAGGAGCACAGCACAATGCTATGATAGATAAGACGATCTGTTTCATTCTTGCTTTAATTTATTACTTCGGTTCGTCGAAATATAACTGTAAATGGCAGGTACGATGTACATGGTCAGCAGGGTAGATACCAACATACCTCCCACTACAGCCGTACCCATTGCGATACGTTGGTTGCAACCTTCACCCGAGGCGAAAGCCAGCGGGATTAATCCCAGGATGGTAGAAGCACTTGTCATCAGGATAGGACGCAGGCGTTGTAACGCCGCATCTTTGATGGCTGTCATCTTATCCTCACCCGTTTCTTGTTTCAGGTTGGCAAACTCTACGATCAGGATACCGTTTTTAGCCACCAGTCCAATCAGCATAATAATGCCGATCTGGCTGAAGATGTTCATTGTGATACCTCCAAAATACATGAATACCAATGCGCCTGCAATAGCCAGGGGGACGGTCAGCATAATGATCAGCGGGTCTTTGAAACTCTCGAACTGTGCTGCCAGGATCAGGTAAATCAGTACAATGGCCAGAATAAAAGCAAACATCAGACTTGAAGAACTCTCGCGATATTCTTTCGAATCACCGGTCAATGCTGTGCGGAACGTGTCGTCCAGCGTCTCTTTGGCTATCTTGTCCATTTCGTCCAATCCTTGTCCGATGGTTTTTCCTTCGGCCAGTCCGGCGGAAACAGTGGCCGAAACGAAACGATTGTAACGATACAGTTTCGGAGGCGCGATGCCACCGGTCAGTTCAATCAGGTTGTCCAATTGCACCATATCTCCTTTGTCACTACGAATATAGATGGATTTCAGATTGGCAGGTGTGTTACGTTGCTGGCGGTTGATTTCTCCTAAGATCTCATATTGCTTGCCGTTCATATAGAAGTAGCCCATTCGCTGTCCGCTCAGACCGTATTGCAGGGTCTGTGCGATGTTACGTGTACTTACCCCCATGATGCTGGCTTTGTCGCGATTGATATTGATACGTGCCTCCGGCTTGCTGAACTTCAGGTCTACGTCTGCCATCTGGAATACCGGGTTCTCGTAAACCTTCGCCATGAATTTGGGCAGTACTTCCTGTAGCTTTTCGATATTAGTGGCCTGCAATACGTATTGGACGGGCATACCGCCACGCCGTCCGCCAAAAGAAGATGACTGCTGGACGAATGAACGAGCCATCGTCTTTTTCTGTACTGCTGCCGACAGTTTTTCAGCCACATCCATCTGGGTGTAGTCACGGTCTTTCATGTCTTTCAGCGTGATGCGCACATTACCGCTACCACTCGATACACGGGCGGTTACCGATTCGGCATCCGGTACAATCGAGTCTACGAGGTCATTGATGTCTTCCGTATAGTCCCGGATGTATTCATAGGTCACACCTTCGGCTCCACGGGTATTGATACTGATTTGCGAACGGTCTTCCAACGGAGCCATTTCTGCCGGGATGTAATTCCACAAGAAGGCAATGATGCCAATGGTAATTGCTACAAAGGGCAGGGCAATCCAACGTTTATGGAGGAAAACAGCCAGTGAACGACTGTAGAGGCGGTTCATTCCTTCGAAGAAAGGTTCTGTTTTCAGATAGAACCAGTTCTGTTTCTCCCGTTTTACCAGTAACTTGGTGGCTAGCATCGGAGTAAAGGTCAGAGCCGCAAAAGAGGAGATGATAACCGAACCGGAAATAACAATACTAAATTCACGGAACAGTCGTCCTGTCATCCCCTCCATAAAGACGATGGGGAAGAATACGGCAACCAGCGTAATGGTGGTAGAGATGACAGCGAAGAAAATCTCTTTAGCCCCTTCGATGCCGGCCTCTTTCGGAGGCATACCTTTCTCAATGCGGACATAGATGTTTTCCGTCATTACGATAGCGTCGTCCACCACCAGACCCACTGCCAGCACAACAGCCAGCATGGAGAGCACGTTGATGGAGAAGTCCGCCAGATACATAACGAAGAAAGCACCGATCAACGATACCGGAATCACGATGCAGGGAACCAGCGTAACACGCCAGTCGCGCAGAAAAAGGAAGATAATAATGATCACCAGGATGAAAGCTACGTAAACGGTTTCTTTTACTTCGCTGATAGAGGCACGGATGAATTTGGTGTTATCGAATCCGTAAGAATACTTCACGTCTTCCGGGAGGTCCTTCTGCATCTTCTCCATGCGTTCATATACCGCATCGGCTATCTTTATATGGTTGGCACCCGGCTGGGGGATTACAACGATTCCCACCATGGGTACACCATTCATCTTCATGTAGCTTTTGATGTCGGCAGGGCCCAGTTCGGCTCGTCCGATATCACTGAAACGGATGATGCGGTCGTTCTCTTCTTTGACGATCAGGTTGTTGAACTCTTCTGCAGTGTGCATCAGTCCCAAAGTACGGATGGTAAGTTCTGTTGTATTTCCTTCGATACTACCTGAAGGGAGTTCCACGTTCTCTTTGTCTACCGCATTCTTCACATCGATGGGAGTGATCCCGTAACCGGACATCTTGATGGGGTCGAGCCATAAACGCATGGAGTATCGTTTCTCTCCCCAAATGGAGACACCGCTTACGTCTGAGATCGTTTGCAACTGTTCTTTTACAGTCAGGTCGGCAATTTCACTGAGTTCCAGCAAAGAACGTTTGTCGCTTTGCAAAGCCACCATAAGGATAGGGGTGGCATCGGCGTCGGCTTTCGATACGGTAGGAGGGTCACAGTCACGCGGGAGATAACGTTGGGCACGTGATACCTTGTCACGCACGTCATTGGCAGCTGTTTCCAGGTCGACGGAAAGCTCAAACTCTACCGTGATACGGCTTTGTCCCTGCTGACTGACACTGGAGAGTGAGCGGATGCCCGGAATACCATTGATGTTCTGTTCCAGGGGTTCGGTAATCTGATTTTCGATCACATCGGCATTTGCACCCGGATAGGAGCAGGACACTGAAATAATAGGGTTATCTACGGATGGATACTCCCGGACACCCAGGTAGTTGTACCCGATCAGTCCAAAGAGCAAAATGATGATGGTCAGTACCGTTGAGAGTACCGGCCGTCGTATACTTAATTCGGATATATTCATAAGGCGGTCGGTAGTTAATTAATATTATCCAGTGTGACAGGCAGACCTGTACGAAGTTGCAGGGTTCCCGAAGTGATGATGGTATCACCCATTTGTAGGCCCTTTATGACTTGTACTTCAGCTTCGGTACGGATACCTGCGGTTATTTCTACCGGTTCGGCCTTACCCGATTTATAGAGGAATACTTTATCCTTACCCATCTCAGGTACGATGGACTCCGATGGGATGGCGATGGCATTCGGGATTTCTTCTTTTTTCAGTTGGATGCTGGCGTAACGTCCCGGTAGTATTGCCCCGTTACTGTTAGCATACAGTGCACGAACGGTCAGTGTACGGGTAGACTGATCGATTCGTGATTCGGTGGCATATACCTTTGCGGGGAAAGAGCTTAACTTTCCTTCCAGTTCGAAGTTGAGGTTAGTTCCCTTTTTTACCTGGCTTGCATAACGTTCTGGTACGGAAAATTCTATTTTCAAAGGAATGATTTTTGTCAGTTTGGCTACGATGCTAGTAGGTGAAGCATAAGAGCCGACGCTGACCTGCCGGAGTCCGATCACCCCGTCGAAGGGTGCGCGAAGTTCGGTCATGGCAATATTCGCTTTTACCAAATCAATATCTGCATTCAGGGTGGCCAGTTCCGTTTTTACCTGCTCGTAAGCTTCCTTACTGACGGCATCCCGTTCGAGCAAAGCATTTTGGCGGAACACACGGTCTTCGGCAAGCTTCAGTTGAGCTACAAGACGTTGCAACTGGGCCTGTAATTGCCGGTCGTTTACTTTTGCCAGTAGTTGTCCTTTCTTTACGGTTGTTCCTTCGTCAAAGTTGATCTCAACAATTTTTCCCGAAGTCTCAAAAGAAAGATCCACCTCCTCGTCAGGCATCAAGCTACCGCTGATTTGAATCTGGTCTGTCAGCAATTGTGGTTTTATGATTTTGGCGTTTACGTTCAGAACCCTTTTATTGATCTGTTTGCCTGTCATCACTTTGTCGGCTGCTGCCAACTCTTCATTTGCTTTAGGAAGTCGGGAGTAAATTCCCCAACCTATCAGTCCGGCACCAACCAAGATGACGATGCCCCATTTTACCTTTTTATCCATGTCTTAGTATTAGTATATGTCTGTTCAAAGGTTAGACTAAGACGATAGGGAAAGGTTTAATCGAGAAATTAAAATATAGATTTATTTTTTGTGTTAAGGTATCTTATCGATTATGTTTTCTTAATCTGTGATCAAAAATGGCCTGTAATGGATTGAAAAAACGCATTAATAGACTCAAATCGTCTGTTAGGATTTCAGTGTCTCCTTTCAGTTGCTGTTACGTTTCTTGTTTTTATATTCTTTTAATTTTGATGTTTCTTATAATTTTGGTTTTGTTATTAATTTGTTGTTAGTACGGTATTATGTGCTTTTATCTAATTCATAATTCCATATATGTCTTTTAGTTATATTGTCTATAATGCTTTGATTTAAATATATTTCTTCTTGGTGAAAAAATAAATAATATATATGATTGAAATAGCAACTATAATGTAATGTATGGGATTATATATATAATTTGAGGCTCTTGATGTAGCAGACCAAAAAATACTATATAAGCAGAAATTAATAGCATTATAAAAGAAATGACATAATATAAGAAGAAGTCCATTTCTTGATATGATATATAAATATGCTAATATAAATCCGAAGCATGATAAACCAATGACAGTATATATACTCCCTGCATGTAGCATGCCAAAATACAATCCGGTTGTTATAATTATAATCCATTGGTTTAATTTATCTTTAAATTTATTGATAATAATAATTCTGCAACTTAGCTCTTCTAAAACAGGAATTAAAACCAAGCCATATATCAATCTTGGAAACGTAAAAAATTCTTTTTTTATTAATGATATGTCTTTGGAAATAAAATCGATAAATCCTATAACTATATGCACGGATATACTTAAGATAAAAATTGAAATAATTGTTTTTATGGAAATTTTGGTGTTGAAAGACTGGCGAAACTGAATGTTCTTTCTGAATAATAAAATAAATATAATGAGGGATAATAGAGTGATGGGATGTGGTCTCAAAGTTGGACTTTGCACTAAGTTCCCAATAATTAATACCATCAAAAGACTAATTAATGGATACGCAAGAATTATGACTAGCAAAGATAAAAAGGGATATATTTTTTTCATGGGATTTTATATATCTTTTAATATTATATAGTAACTCCAGGCTGTTAGTATAATGATTACTTGTCTTCTTAATAAGTGTGCTTATGCAAAAGGAAGTGATATATTCAATTTTTACATATTGTTAAGATGTTAGTATTCTATTACAAAAGTCAACTTGTCGCTGATTGGAGACGTCTAGGGAAAAGAGTATTTTCATAATTAGTAAGGTTTCTTGGTTCTTAGTAATAATTATTATTATATTGTTAATATATGACTTTTTTATATGAATATCCCCAAATAGATTTTTTTTTATTTTTAATTAACTAATTAGAAAAGGTTGTATACAATGTCATTCTTGCCATTCTTGAATAGTGAGACGAAATGGCATACACTCTGTTGATACTTGAGTAGTTACGATTTCTCTAGGTGTATCCCTTCTATTATAAATCAATGTTGCATTTTCGCGTTTGATGAAGGTGTCGGTCACTGACGGGCCTGTTATACTTTCGGAGATAAACGATAAACTTTCTCCGATGGAGCGAACCTTATCCGAGGTAATCTGTATACATATGAAAGCCTCATTATCTTTTCAGTAAAAGGGTGAGGGCCTATTGTAACGGCCATTGAATCATCCTCCTGATAAAGTATGACGGTCCTTTTTATTTCTTCTTCGTGGATTACGAACTAAATAACTGTATTTGTTTTTGATCTTAAGTGATTGTATACAAGTATGTTATGATGAATCTCCGTTTGTTTATTCCGGCCCTGGTATGCGGGCTCATGGGCCCTGGTATTCGGGCTCATAAGCCCGGGTGGCGGGGATGGGATGAAGAACGGATCATTTTCGACTAAACAGTAAAGGAAAGCACAATGCTCTAAACAATGTATTCAGTTAATAAATACGTTCCTTAGTGTTGCCTATCAGCGTCTTAACGATTGGATGGCACTCAAGTTGACGGGTGGAAGATAGAAGATGCGGGTGGAAGATAAACAGGCTGAAAATGCGATCTTCCACCGCGTCATTGCATTGATTATTAATGGAGTAAGTGGAAAAAGGTGGAAGACGGAAGATCGAAACGTATTTTTTGTAGGAGAAGCAGTTGCTCTGCCAAGTGAAGCATTAAAATAGAATAAAGAATATTCTCTGAAAAATAGCAGAGATTCAGTATGCCGCGCGGTATTTTCCTTCCTCCTTATCCTCAAGCATACTCAGATAGGAAGTGTAGCGTGATTCGCTGATGTAGTGCTCTTCTACTGCTTTCCGAACAGCACAACCGGGTTCTTGGCGGTGTGTGCAGTTTCCATATTTACAGTTTGCCGAAGTTTTGAATATTTCGGGGAAGTAGTGACCTATCTCTTCCTCTTCCATATCGAAAGTACCAAAACCTTTGATGCCCGGAGTGTCGATAATGTATCCGTCTCCCGGTACAGGGAACATTTCGGAGAAAGTGGTGGTGTGCATTCCCTTGTTGTGATAAGCTGATATTTCCGCAGTCTTGACTTCCAGCCCCGGAACAAGGGCATTGATGAGGGTTGATTTACCCACTCCCGAATGTCCGGAGAAGAGGGTTACCCGGCCTTTCAGTTCCTCGCGTATGGCATCGACTCCTTCACCGGTCAGTGCGGATATTTTAAAACAAGGGTAACCTATTTGGGTATAGAGCGTGATGAGGCTGTCCAGATAATGCAATTCGTCTTCATCATAAGCATCCACTTTGTTGAAAAGAATCTTCACTGGTACCCGATAGGCTTCTGCCGATGCTAAAAAGCGGTCGATAAAAGTGGTTGAAGTTTCGGGATAGTTAACAGTCACCACCAGCATACATTGGTCGAGATTGGCTGCAAGAATATGTGATTGTTTGGAGAGGTTCGATGAACGGCGGATGATGTAATTTTTCCGATCTTCTATCTCACTGATAAAGGCTGTTCCTTCCTGATTGAGTATGATTTGTACACGGTCACCTACGGCAACGGGATTTGTACTCCGTATGCCTTTCAGCCGAAAATTACCTTTGATCTTACATTCAACCAGCTGCCCGTCATCAGTTTTTACCTGATACCAGCTACCTGTATTCTTTATTACTAATCCCTTCATGTTTTATAAGCAGCTAGTTACAAGTTACGGGCTATTAAGAAAACTTTGAGGCGTTATACACAGATGTGTATGGTAGCCCGTAACTTGTATTTCAATTATACGGTCATAATTTCTTTGTCCTTTTCAGCCAGCATTTCTTCAATTTTGGCAATGTATTTGTCATGAACCTTCTGCAGTTTAGCTTCTGCGTTCTTTTGTTCATCTTCAGCCAAACCGTCTTTTACAGCTTTCTTCAGTGCATCGATGCCGTCGCGCCGTGCGTTACGGATACTGACTTTGGCTGTTTCACCCTCAGCTTTACATTGTTTGGCGAGTTGCTTACGGCGTTCCTCGGTAAGAGGTGGAATACCGATGCGGATAATTTCACCGTTATTCTCCGGCATAATGCCGAGATCGGAGTCGATAATGGCTTTTTCGATAACCCGGAACATGCTTTTATCCCAAGGTTTAATCGTGATGCTGCGTGCATCGGGAGTGGTTACGGCAGCTACGTTGCTGATGGGCACCATGCTTCCGTAAGAGTCTACACGGATACCATCCAGCAAGCGTGTACTTGCTTTTCCGGCGCGGATGTGTGCCAGTGCTTCTTCCAGATACATCACTGCCATATCCATCTTCTCTTGTGATTCTTCGATAATCGTTTTTACGTCTACCATCTTATTAAGTATTTATAAAATTGGCACTTTGATTCATTTTGAAAACAAAAGTAGATTATTTTTTGATTATCTGCAACTATCCCTATAGAGAAATGTGTAATACAGATGGTAGTGTTATTGATAATTATCGTAATGGGCGGCTAGGAGGGAAGTATGATCGTTTGTATGAGGCAGAATAATAAGAAATGTTTTCTGTCTCATGATTTACTTTTTATTGTGTTAGTAAATCACATTAAATACCTTATTGAATGAATGTTTTCATTAGTAACTTTTGATCTTTGGGATATTTTATATAAATTGCCCAACTAATCGGTTACATCTGTCGAACAATTGTCTTTCTGTAAATAATCATGATAAAAGTACTTAAATATAGATAGAATGAAAAAAATCAATGCGGCTTTGGTAATATCTCTGTTTGTAATGACAGGATGTGGAGGAAATAAACAACTGACAGATGATTGCATCACGGTTGATGTTAGTGCGGATTATCCTAAAAAGGAACTGATCCTTCAAGATTTTATGGATGTAGAATACGTTCCGTTGGAAACTACTGACGATTTTATAACTCAAGGTATTGTGAAAGCTACCGGCAAGAAAATTCTGTTGGTTGCAAACAGGATTATGGATGGTAATATTTTTGTGTTTGACAGGGCTACTGGTAAGGGGTTACGGAAGATTAACCGTTTGGGACAAAGTGGTGAAGAATATTCGCATATTACGTCTATTGTTCTGGATGAGGATAATAATGAAATGTTTGTTGTAGATTATCCTGCAAGGAAAATATTGGTATATGACTTATATGGAGAGTTCAATAGAAGTCTCCCATTTCCAGATACCTGCTATTATGAGTTTTTATCGGACTATGACCGGGATCATCTGATTGGTTATAAAAGTTATTTGCCATTGATAGAAACCGACGAATCATGCCATGTACTTATTTCCAAGAAAGACGGAAGTGTTACACGAAAAATTCAAATTCCTTTCAAAGAACTCGAGACACCGGTTGTGACGAAAGATGAGGCGATAGTGACTCCAGGCTTTTTTCTGATAACCCCGCATGATGGTAATTGTCTGCTGACGAAAACATCATCTGACACAATATACAATTACTTACCGGATGGCACTCTCAGTCCGTTTATTGTACGGACTCCTTCCATTCATTCTATGGATCCTAAAGTATTTCTTTTTCCGACCATTATCACTGATCGGTATTATTTTATGCAAACTCTTGATAAGAAGTTTAATTTTGAAAAGGGGAGAGGTTTCCCGACCAATGATTTAGTGTATGATAAACAGGAAAAAGCAATATTTCAATATACCGTATATAATGATGACTTTTCTAATAAACACCGGGTTGCATTGGGACAGCAACCCGAAAAATCTGTAGATGAAGAAATTGTAACCTGTCGTGCTTTAAATGCTTCAGACCTTGTCGAGGCAAACGAAAAAGGAGAACTGAAAGGTAAGCTAAAAGAAATTGCTGCGGGACTGAATGAAGAATCGAATTCGGTGATTATGTTGATAAAACGCAAGAAATAAAGATAGTAAAGGCTAGAGGATAGGTAGGTATTATATCCATGCTCATACGCCGTTCGAGGGAAAGTCCATTTCCATATCTGAGAGTAGTAATACCGATTATCGGGGCTATTGATGATAAAAGGTCTGCTGTAAGAAAAAGAAGGCGAACAAAGTAGAACGCGAAAGATGAAGAATGAAGAACGGGTTAACAGGTAGAAGTATTCCATCTACTTGTTAACCCGTTGATAATAAGTGTAGTTTATGAAGTTAATTGTGTACCAATGTACCGATTTCTTCTCCGGTAATCACTTTTTTCAGGTTGCCTACTGTATCCATATCGAATACTACGATCGGCAGATTATTCTCCTTACACATACAAGTAGCTGTCAAGTCCATCACTTTCAGTCCTCGTTTCAGCACTTCATCGTAAGTGATGTCGTGGAACTTGGTTGCCGTAGGATCTTTCTCTGGGTCGGCAGTATAGATACCGTCTACGCGAGTACCTTTCAACATGACGTCTGCTTCTATCTCGATACCGCGAAGCGATGAGCCGGTGTCGGTAGTAAAAAACGGATTCCCGGTTCCTGCCGACATGATGATGATTTCGCCATTTTCCATGCATTCAATAGCTTTCCATTTACTGTAGAATTCACCGATAGGTTCCATGCGTACGGCTGTAAGTACACGTGCTTTCACACCGGCCGCAACTAATGCCGAACTTAAGGCAAGGCTGTTAATTACTGTGGCCAGCATACCCATCTGGTCACCTTTTACCCGATCGAAACCTTTATTGGCTCCACTCAGTCCACGGAAGATGTTACCACCACCGATAACGATGCCGATTTGTACGCCTTGTTCATGAATCTCTTTGATTTGTGCGGCATATTCGGCCAATCGCTTTTCATCGATGCCGTATTGCTTTTCTCCCATCAGGCTCTCACCGCTGAGCTTCAACAGGACTCTTTTGTATTTTGCCATACGATTCTGATTGTTGGTTTACTTTTTTGCAAAGATACGCGATTCCTTTTAATGGACTATCTTTTTTGCTAAAAAAGCTTGTACAAGTCCGCGAAGCGACAGGTAGATAATAAAAGCCATCCACAAGGCATGATTTCCCATTACTCCTTGGAAGATGTAATAGGTAAGAAAAAAACTGGCAGAAGCGATGAACATGGAGAAAAGCATCTGGCGGGTAGCGGTGGCACCTATGAAAATGCCATCCCATAAAAAGGCGGAAAATCCGGCAAGGGGAATGGCTAATACCCAATAAAAGTAAGTGTCGGCTTCCTGGATAACGGATGATTCGTTAGTCAGTAATTCCAGAAATGATTGTCCACCAATACCGTAAAGAAGGGTGAACCCGGCTGATAATCCGACACCCCATCCGAATAACTGTCGGACGGTACGGTGAAGCTCCATACGATTACCGGCGCCGATATAACGACCGGCAAGTGCCTCGCCTGCATAGGCAAATCCATCCATAATATATGAAAAGAGGGTAAACAGCTGCATTAATAAAGTGTTTACAGCCAGTACTACTTCGCCTTGGGCGGCTCCGGCAGAGGTGAAGAACATCGTTACAGCTACCAGGCACAAAGTACGGAGAAAAATATCGCGATTTACCTGAAAGAACCGATACATGGCTTGTTTTTGCCAAATGCCTTTCCAATGGACTCGTTTCCGCAATTGTTTATAATAACGTAGCCATAAAAGCAGAGCCATCAGGAAACCTGCATATTGGGCTATAAGCGTTCCGAGAGCTACTCCTTCTACTTTCATTCCGAAAAGGAATACAAAACAAAGACTTGCCAGGATATTCACAATATTCTGCGTAATAGCGATATACATCGGAAAACGGGAATTCTGCATTCCGATGAACCAGCCGGCAAAACCGTAAAGGCCGAGCATGGCAGGAGCCCCCCAGATGCAGATACGAAAGTAGAGAGTGGCCAGACGTTCTACTTCGTCGGAAGTCTGTATGAAAGCAAATGCGGCTTTTTGGATGGGATATTGCAGAGTCATCAGACAGAGTGCGATAAACAATCCCACGCCGACTGAACGTAGAAGCAGTTTTGTTACTTCTTCCAGATTACGTTGTCCGAATGCTTGGGAAGTCATGCCGCTGGTGCCCATCCGTAGAAAGCCGAATATCCAGTAAATGATGTTGAACAGCATGCCACCTACAGCAATGGCTCCGATGTAGGCGGCCGATCCCAGATGTCCTACAATAGTGACATCGACCAGTCCCAATAACGGGACTGTGATATTGGAAATAATAGAGGGAACGGCTATTTGCAGAATCCGTTTGTTTCCGTTACTGATGTGCATTCGTTTATTCATTGACATGCAAAGTTACATGAAAAACAGAGAATATGAAAATGATGTGAACAATCATGTAATTATATTGGTTCGCAACGTTCTCAATACAGGAATTAATATTATTTTTGTCTGCATATTGAAAGATATCTTACAGACAATTAACAAACATCGCAGCGAGGCAGCATCATCAATTTGAATTTAATAACTAAATGAAAAACATATGAAGCAATTTATTCTAATAATGATTTGTATATTACTACAAGTCATTCATGCGCATGCAGGGTCTAAGGACATAACGTGGAAATGGGATTATTCCGAAGCAGATGATATTTTTATTGATTTGCTTGGCAAGGCGGCTACTGGATTTATGGAAACGAATACGCCTAACTGTTATGGGGGGAAATTAGTAGTAAAACTTCCCGAGGGATTACATTTTAAGCAAACAGAGGCACCTGCTTTTTTGTTGATTGGCAATGCGGAAGAAATAGCTTTTAACGTTGATGTAAATGATAGTATGGCTATTCTTTCATTAAAGACATCTTCAGTACAAACTGTTCCGTCAGAAGCTATTAATATTACACTTAATCCTAAAGCGATTAAAGGCAAACTCAGAAAAGGTATGAACACAACCGGTAGGTTGAGTTTTCATCCATCAGAGATTCCTACCGTATTTAAATCGCCGATAACGGGTAGAACGTATCATTTAGTGTTTAATGATGAGTTCGATGATGGAGTGATAGATACTTTAAAATGGGATACGAGAAGTAGAAGAAGTCCTTTTACCCGTAGAGGTATGTATCAAGAGAAACCTTACTATGTGCTGTGTCATGAGGATTGGACCCAAGAGTTGCGTGGCGAACTTCGTTTGGAAGTCTCTAAATACCCGACACAAAACAATGTTGTGATGACCGGTGGGATTTTATCACTGGGCAGGTTCATGGCACGTTATGGTTATTATGAGACAAAGGCTTCATTTAGAGACTGTATTGGTGAAGGTTACTGGCCTGCTTTTTGGATACATTTTGATGAAGCCGATAAGTATGGAAAAGGAACTGAAATTGATGTTTTTGAATATATTCCTAAAGATAAACAAATCTTTCAGACACTTCATTGGTATAAAAAACAAGCAATGGAGGAGCAGCAATCAGAAGTGCAACATGCAGCTCTGGATTACGATAAAAGTGGGCAATTTAAAGAACACCGTTCGTCTACCAAGTATTTTGTATTGGATGAAGCTCAGAGTAAAGAGCATACATTTGCTGTGGAATGGACCCCCGAAGAACTGATTTTCTACACAGATGGTAAGGTTACCCGTCGGGTGAATCGGAAAGATGATCCCAAACAAGTGCCAAGTGCTTACCAAATGGTTTATTTCTCTTGTTCCGCAGGAGAATGGGGAGGTAATGTGATGGAAAATCAAGTACCTGCCTATGTCTATTTTGATTATTGCAGATGTTATCAGGAAAGTGATCAGGATGCTATTTACACCGTTAAAGGTAATGGGATGAAAGTTCCGGCGAGCCGGCGTGTGGGAAAGCTCTGAATATAACAAAGGGTCAGGCTCACAAATATTGAAAATAATAGTGAGTATGTGACTTGGGAATACACAATATAAATACTATCTTTGTAGGGACCTAACTAAATAAAAATGAAGAAGATGAAAACCTTGACTTTATTTCTTTCCTTGCTCTTTTCTTTCCCGTTTGTGCTTTCGGCTCAGATGGTGGGAGAGACTTTGCAGAAGGTCTCTGCTGCCCTTGATAACAGACAGTGGGACCAAGCTGTTACTTTGTTCCGCCAAGCGGTAAATACCAATGTAGAGAAAGCCGAAATGTTCTATTGGACAGGTGTGGATAAGAGTCTGGAAGTATCATCCAGGATAGGGCGGGAACTGGCTGCTTATTACAAAAAATCACGCAGCTATGACAAAGCGTATCTTTTTTACAAAGAGTTGCTTCAAAAATCTCCGAATGATGTTAATTGTCTTGTGTCATGTGCTGAGATGGAAGTATGCCGTGGGCGGGAGTCTGAAGCTTTGGAGACTTACCGGAAAGTACTGTCATTGGATGCGGATAATCTGGCAGCCAATATTTTTATCGGTAATTATCTTTATTTGAAGGCGGAGAGAGAGAAAAAACAGTTAGAAGCAGATTATAAAAAGATTAGTGCTCCCACTCGGATGCAGTATGCACGCTATCGTGATGGTCTTAGCCGTGTGATGAGTACCGGATACGGAAAGGCAAGGGAATATCTTCAAAAGGTGATCAGTCAATTCCCTTCTACTGAAGCTCAAAAGACATTAGAAAGAATAAAGCTTATAGAAAAAGAGGTGAACAGATAACTGTTCACCTCTTTTTCTATATGTTGTTACCGGGCTGTGCGTATGGGTAAATCAATAGGTCCTTCGACAACGGAACGCGTTTGTGTTTGTCCTTGTTTGGGGCCGGGTATCAGTGGACTGTATGTCAGGACGTGACGGATACGGGAACGTTGGTCGTTGGTAAACCGGTCTGAGTAACTTACGGAATAATCCATAATATTAGTAGAAGTAAATGTCTGATTGGTCTTACAATTTTTACGTTTTACCAGATAGTCAAACGTGAAGTTTGCCGGATCATTCTTCGCGGTGTAGGCGTAATCAGCGTCATACTCCACTTTATTATAAGTAGGGGTGTCGTCACAATAATCCGAATCAAAGCAACCGTCATAAATACCTTCGTCATTTTCAGAAAAAGCATGGTGTAAGCCCAGATAATGACCTAATTCGTGAGCTAATGTTACGGTGATGTCTGCTGTACTATATTGGGTTGAAGTTGACTGGTCATTAATGAATAAACTGTTGATGGAGACACTATATGGAAATTTCAGATTTTGTTTCTCTAAATAAGATTTTTGTGTTTTGCTCAGTCCTTCCAGATAATTGCTTCCTACTGTGGAAAAAGGTATATGTGCAATTCCCAGTGTGGTACTGTTTGTACTCTCATCGTCCTTGAAGTTGTATACCATTACGTTGATATAGTTATTCGGTTCCCAGATGTATTTTACATATTTACCTGTTTCGTCATTCATGAAGACATCACAGTCGATAGGGTAACTTTCCTCCCATAACACATATTCCACTCCCGGAGTTGATAAGGGTTTCCCATCTTCATCAGTAGTAGCCAGCGTAAAAGTCAAGTTCATATCCACACTTTTGGTTTTATCTTTATAAAGCTTGTTGACTGTATCTAGTATTTTGGCTAAACGGTCTTGTTTAACGTATTGTAAAGGATTGTTTTTATCCTTATATAGTACATGGAAAATAACCGGGAGGTTATAGTGATACTCACCTGCTGTTGTACTTCTTCCTTGCTGGCTAATGCTGATGGTTTTCTTGATTCCGCCGGAAGTAACGACAACTGTCATATTTCTTTCGGCTTCATCCAGGTTAGCTTCCACAACAATGCTGAGTGATTGATTGCTCGTTCCTTGATTAGGAACGAGATTACATGCTGTAGAAGAACTTGCTGCTGTCCAGGAGTCACTGCTGGTAATGTTTACGGTTAAAGTGGCCCCGTCACTGCTGATGTTTTCAAAAGTTGATTGGGATAATTCAAGTGTAGCATCGGAGGTGGAATCCTCACAACTACTGAAACCAATAAGTACTAAAAGTATAACGAATAAATATTCTGTTTTCATAAAAGAATGTTTTTTTATAAAGAACACAGGGTCAAAGATAATGGTTTAAACTTTAAATCTCAATTTTAAAGAATGTATTGTACTTCTTTAAATAGATATCGACGGATCTTACCCGTCTCGTCTTGTAGAACTAAATGACCATCGGCTTCTACTTCTACAATTCCGGCATTAAATGTTCCTTCTGAATCTTTATAAAAGTGTATGCCTTCTTTGCGGAAGAGAGCTGCCTGATAACGATCGGTGATAAATTCAATATCTCCTTCCTGTAAGATCTTATAGTATTCTTTTATCCGCTGAAGAACTTGTGCGAGTATTTCCATACGGTCAGACTCCCGGTGGGTGATCTGTATGATTGAGATGGGATTGGGAGCAGAACTGTGAAATTCTTTCTGATTGATATTGATACCTACTCCTGCAATACTCTGGCTGATATGTATTCCCATCAGATCGTTTTCAATCAGCATTCCGCAGATTTTTTTGTCCTTCCAATAGATGTCATTCGGCCATTTTATAGAAACGTCTCCTATATATAGATCAAGTGTCTCTTTAACTGCTAAAGAGGCGATTTGTGAAAGCAGGAATTGCTTACGTGCTTCCAGGAAAGTTGGATACAACACGAAGCTGAACATCAGGTTTTTTCCGTATTCCGATTCCCAACTGTTTCCGCGCTGTCCTCTGCCTGCAGTCTGGAAGTCTGCCACTACTGTGGTCAGTTCGCTAACCTTCTCCTTTTCGCAGAGGGCATTTAAATAACCGTTGGTGGAGTCTGCTTTTGCAATATGAATAAGGGGGACAGGGAAAGATTCAGGGCAGGGCATCATATTCGGTACGTAATTTTTTGGTAAACTTCTTCATTACTTCGTCGTAAGAATGATCTATCAGTTGCTTGATCAGCTTGTCATCCGCATCCCGGTCAAAGTAGACTTGATTCCAATACTTCTTGTGAAAATGATAAGCTCCTTCGATGGCCGAATAGTGCTCACGTAATTCGATGGCATAGTCCGGATCACATTTCAATGAAATCGTATTGGCCCCTTCCAGATCGATCAGGGCGAACATTTTATCCATTACTTTCATGACGAGTGAATATTCGTCGAATGGGAAGCATTCTGTGACTGCTTTTTTCCGGAGGCAGTATTCTCTTGCTGATTCTATATTCATAAAACTCTAAAATAATGGCGGATAAAACGCCTCTTTTATATGTTCAATTCTAAAATTTCCGGTTTTGCCTATCACGGTGATAATATCAAACCGTACAGGTTCATCTATTTGGAATAACCTGATATATGTATCGGCTGCTATTACAGTGCGCCTGATTTTTTGTGGAGTGACGGCGTCTTGAGGAAGTGCGAAGTCCGTATCGCTCCGGGTTTTTACTTCTACAATAATCAGTTCTCCGTTTTTAGCTGCCACAATGTCCAGTTCGAAATGTCCTTTACGCCAGTTACGATGCCGGATTACGTAGTCATGCCGTTCCAGATAGTCGACGGCGGCGTCCTCTCCGGCTTTTCCTAGAAGGTTGTGTTCTGCCATAAAGAAGATTTTTATATTTATAGGTCGGTCCGGTGATAAAACATGGATGTGTATCGGCCGACCGGACATATTATTTCTGCAAATTTACTCTTTTTATTCTTTGAAATTACAGAAGTAAAAGTAAATTTGCAAAGAATATGAGAAAGAGAGATAAAAAATGTAATAAGGCAACTCCGGACGAACCTAAGCGGGAACGACGGATGAGCATATTGCTGAGCGAAGATGAGCAGCAGATTGTAGATCGTTATCTGGATAAGTATAAGATAACGAATAAATCACGCTGGCTTCGTGAGACGATTCTCATGTTTATACATAAAAATATGGAGGAGGATTATCCTACTCTTTTTGGTGAACACGATATGAGGCGTTAGACGTATGCTGGATGATTCTTATTTTATGAAGCAGGCCTTGATAGAGGCTGTTAAAGCAGGAGAGAGAGGAGAAGTCCCTGTTGGTGCTGTAGTGGTCTGTAAAGAGCGGATCATTGCCCGTGCGCATAACCTGACTGAAACACTGAATGACGTGACTGCCCATGCTGAAATGCAGGCCATTACTGCCGCTGCCAATGTTCTTGGTGGGAAATATCTGAATGAATGTACTTTATATGTCACAGTGGAACCTTGTGTGATGTGTGCCGGTGCTATTGCCTGGGCTCAAACGGGAAAGCTGGTGTTTGGTGCCGAAGATGATAAGAGAGGCTATCAGAGATATGCTCCGCAAGCACTCCATCCTAAAACAGTTGTTGTCAAAGGAATATTGGCTGATGAGTGCGCCGGGCTGATGAAAGACTTTTTTGCTGCTAAGAGGAGGTGACAGTTCACCACTGTCCCTATTCTTTTATTTCTTCGTAGTCTACGTATTCTCCTTCGTTATCATCAAACAGTTTTTTGTGCTTGGCTCCTGTCCCAGTGATGATTTCTTCTTTATCATTAGCCTGAGTTTGGTGGTAATATCTTCTGCTTCCTGAATTATTATTGGGTCCGTTACGATCTGAACCTGACGAGGGCGAGCGTTTTCCAAGTCCGAAAACGGCTCTTAATACGCTGCCTACAAGGGCCAATCCGATGATTATAACGGCTATGACAATAATGAATAAAAATCCTAAAATGTGAAACATGGGCTATTTGTTTTATGCATTGTTTAAAATTTGTAGTACAACAAACGTGCCAGAAGGATTGTTTATTTATTTTTTCTTGTTAAAAGTGAAAGAATGATATACCACACAATAACTGCTGAGAATCCGCTGATACCCAGAAACAGTAGTAATGGAATGCAGACAATCAGAAATATGAAACTTACCTTATTATCTTTCCAAGAAAGATTTTTGAATTTCAGAGAGAACATGGGAATTTCAGCCACAAGCAACCATGAAAAGAGCATTACCATTATAATAAGGTATATAGCGTTGCAATGTGCCAGCAGAAAATCTTTGCCACCTACGATTAACGCTCCCCAATAGAGGGCATTGGCCGGGACCGGAAGGCCTATGAAAGAACTGGTTTGCCGCTCGTCTACGTTAAAATTAGCCAAACGTAAAGCAGAAAAAATAGAGATAAGGAATGCCAGATAAGGGATATAATCTCTTAATCCTGCCAGAAAGTCGGGGTATATCAATCCGGGTTCTTTCAAAAATGAAAAAACAAGTAAAGAAGGGGCTACTCCAAAACTGACGTCATCCGCCAGTGAGTCGAGTTCTTTTCCTATCGGAGAATATGCATGAAGCAGTCGTGCCAGCATGCCGTCGAAAAAGTCGAAGACAGCACTTAATATAATGAAGATAAAAGCTAGTTCATACTTAGCTTCAAAAGCCATCACGCCGGCAATGCAGCCTGAAAAAAGGTTCAGGCAGGTTACTGTATTGGGTATGTGGCGGGTTATAGCATTTGCCATTATTGTTTCTTATTTTAATTTGGCGATAACAGTTTGGTTACCGGTGGTCAATTGTCCCATGCTGACACAGATTTCTGTGCCTAACGGGAGATATACATCTACACGTGAACCGAATTTTATGAATCCCAAATGCTCGTCGATATAACATTCTTCTCCCGGTTCGGCATATGTTACAATACGTCTTGCCATTGCACCGGCTATTTGCCGTGCCATTACCTCTACTCCCTCAGGAGTTTCGATGACGATCATTGAACGTTCATTTTCTGTACTGGCTTTCGGAAGCCATGCTTTCATGAATTTACCATTATCATGAGTGACTTTCTTGACCACTCCGTCTACCGGATACCAGTTGGCGTGTACATTTAGTATGCTCATGAAAATAGATACCATAATGCGGCGATCGTGGAAGTATTCATGTTCATCTACTTCTTCGATGACTACGATTTTTCCGTCTGCCGGTGCAACTACAATCTTTTCTGTATCCTGTCCGAAAAGCCGGATGGGACAACGGAAAAAGTTAACCATCAACAGATAGACGACGATACTTACCAAAGCCACCAGATAGAATGGTATTTTACAATCAATTCCCCAGTAAAGAGCCAGATTTATGATCAGTAGCAGAAAAAAACTACCCCATAAAATATGTGTTCCTTCACGGTGAATTCTTATCTTTTTTAATTTCTTAAGTCGACCCATTTGCGCTATTTAATGATAATTATCCGCAAAAGTATACTTATTTTAAAAATCCAGCAAGCATTTGCAGGTAGAAATGACTTATGTTGATAACTTTTTGAAGTTTATCTTTGTTAGTAGCTGTAGACATTGTAATTTTATGGCTTCAAATTATCAACCTATAACTATGCAGGATTTCGTTCATTTACACGTCCATACGCAATATTCTCTTCTGGATGGTCAGGCCAGTGTCAGTGCATTGGTCGATAAGGCTATGAAAGACGGGATGAAAGGTATTGCCGTTACGGACCATGGAAACATGTTCGCCATTAAAGAGTTTACGAACTATGTTAATAAGAAAAATGGAGGTCCGAAAGGAGAAATAAAGGACCTGAAGAAGCGGATTGCAGCTATTGAAGCCGGTGAAGTGGAGTGTGCGGATAAAGATGCCGAGATTGCTGACTGTAAAGCTAAAATAGCGGATGCGGAAGGGCGATTGTTCAAGCCTATCATAGGCTGTGAGATGTATGTGGCTCGCCGTACAATGGATAAAAAGGAGGGAAAGCCTGACCAGAGCGGGTATCACCTGATTGTGCTCGCCAAAAACGAGAAGGGGTATCATAACCTGATAAAATTGGTTTCGCGGGCATGGACCAAAGGTTACTATATGCGTCCCCGTACAGACCGGAACGAGTTGGAGAAATATCACGAAGGTTTGATTATCTGTTCTGCGTGCTTGGGCGGTGAAGTGCCCAAAAAGATAACTCAGGGATTGTTGGCGGAAGCAGAAGAAGCCATCCAATGGTATAAGAACCTGTTTGGAGACGATTATTATCTGGAAATGCAGCGCCATAAAGCGACAGTGCCTAAAGCAAATCATGAAGCTTATCCGTTGCAGGTGAATGTAAATAAGCATTTGATTGAATACTCCAAAAAGTATAATGTCAAGTTAATCTGTACGAATGATGTTCACTTTGTCAACGAAGAACATGCTGAGGCGCACGATCGGCTGATCTGTTTGAGTACGGGAAAAGATCTCGATGATCCGAACCGGATGTATTATACGAAACAAGAGTGGATGAAGACGAAGGCAGAGATGAATGAACTCTTTGCCGATGTGCCCGAAGCATTGAGTAATACACTTGAGATTCTGGATAAAGTAGAGTATTATTCAATCGATCACGCACCGATTATGCCTACTTTTGCAATCCCCGAGGACTTTGGAACAGAAGAAGGATATCGGCAAAAATATACGGAAAAGGATCTTTTTGATGAGTTCACCCAAGACGAAAACGGCAACGTGGTGTTGAGTGAGGAAGCAGCCAAAGATAAAATAAAACGTTTGGGAGGCTATGATAAACTGTACCGTATCAAACTGGAAGCCGACTATCTGAAAAAGCTGACTTTCGACGGAGCTAAGAAGTTTTATGGTGATCCGTTGTCACCGGAGGTCAAAGAGCGGCTGGTCTTTGAATTACATATTATGAAGACCATGGGTTTCCCGGGATACTTTCTTATAGTACAAGATTTTATTGCCGCCGGGCGTAATATGGGAGTCTCCATTGGTCCGGGACGTGGTTCCGCTGCCGGTTCTGCCGTAGCCTATTGTTTGCAGATCACTAAAATAGACCCGATCAAATACGATTTGCTGTTTGAGCGTTTCTTGAATCCCGATCGTATTTCATTGCCTGATATCGATATTGACTTCGATGATGATGGTCGTGGCGAAGTGTTACGTTGGGTGACGGAGAAATATGGACAGGAAAAGGTGGCGCATATCATTACCTATGGTACTATGGCTACGAAACTGGCTATCAAAGATGTTGCCCGTGTCCAGAAACTTCCGCTTGCCGAATCGGATCGCTTGGCCAAATTGGTTCCGGATAAAATTCCGGATAAGAAACTGAATCTGAAGAATGCCATAGAATATGTGCCCGAATTGCAGGCGGCTGAAGCATCTCCCGATCCTTTGGTGAGGGATACGATGAAATATGCCAAGATGCTTGAGGGGAATGTGCGTGGAACGGGTGTACATGCCTGTGGCACTATTATTTGTCGTGATGATATCACGGATTGGGTACCGGTCAGCACGGCTGATGATAAAGAGACCGGCGAAAAGATGCTGGTTACCCAATATGAAGGTTCGGTGATCGAAGATACCGGATTGATCAAGATGGACTTTCTGGGGCTGAAAACATTGTCTATTATAAAGGAGGCTGTCGAAAATATTCGTTTGAGTAAAGGAATGGAACTGGATATTGATTCCATTTCAATCGAGGATCCGGCTACTTATAAACTTTACAGTGACGGACGAACGATCGGTACTTTCCAGTTTGAGTCTGCCGGTATGCAGAAGTACCTGCGTGAGTTGCAACCTTCTACGTTTGAGGATCTGATTGCGATGAATGCCCTTTACCGTCCGGGTCCGATGGATTATATTCCTGACTTTATTGATCGTAAACATGGACGTAAGCCTATTGAATATGATATTCCTGTCATGGAGAAATACCTGAAGGATACATACGGTATTACGGTCTATCAGGAGCAGGTCATGCTTTTGTCACGTCTGCTGGCCGACTTTACGCGTGGTGAATCGGATGCCCTCCGTAAAGCGATGGGTAAAAAATTGCGTGATAAGTTGGATCACATGAAACCCAAGTTTGTAGAAGGCGGAAGGAAAAACGGACACGACCCGAAAGTTCTTGAAAAGATTTGGGCGGACTGGGAGAAATTTGCATCGTATGCGTTCAATAAATCACATGCCACCTGTTATTCTTGGGTTGCCTATCAGACTGCTTATCTGAAAGCCAATTATCCGGCTGAATATATGGCTGCTGTCATGAGCCGAAGTTTGTCGAATATCACTGATATTACCAAACTGATGGACGAGTGTAAAATGATGGGAGTACAGACGTTGGGACCGGATGTGAATGAAAGTAACCTGAAGTTTACCGTAAACCGGAATGGAAATATACGTTTCGGATTGGGAGCCGTAAAAGGTGTGGGTGAGGCTGCCGTGCAAAGCATCATGGAGGAGCGAAAAGAGAACGGTCCCTTTAAAGGTATCTTCGACTTTGTGCAGCGTGTCAACCTGAATGCTTGTAACAAGAAAAATATGGAATGCCTGGCACTTGCCGGTGGATTCGATAGCTTTCCTGAACTGAAGCGTGAACAGTATTTTGCTGTGAACAGCAAAGGAGAGACTTTTCTTGAGACATTGATGCGTTATGGCAACCGTTACCAAGCTGATAAGGCTGCCGCCGTTAATTCTTTGTTCGGCGGAGATAATGTTATCGATATAGCGACTCCCGAAATTCTACCGGCGGAACGTTGGAACGATTTGGAGAGACTGAATAAGGAACGCGAACTGGTAGGTATTTATTTGTCGGCACATCCGCTTGATGAATATGCCATTGTGTTGGAACATGTTTGCAATACACATATGAGCGAGCTTGATGATAAATCGGCTTTGGCAGGAAGAGAGATTACGATGGGAGGCATTGTTACCAGTGTCCGTCGGGGTATCAGTAAGAATGGAAATCCTTATGGTATAGCTAAAATAGAAGATTATTCCGGTTCGGCGGAGATTCCTTTCTTTGGAAATGACTGGGTTACTTTCCAAGGCTATTTAGGTGAAGGTACTTTCTTGTTTATCAAAGCCCGTTGTCAGCCTAAACAATGGCGTCCCGATGAACTTGATGTCAAGATTACTTCGATGGAATTGCTGCCCGATGTCAAGGAACAACTGATAGAGAAGATTACGATTCTGATTCCGCTTGCCGAACTTAATTCGGCTTTGGTAACCGAGCTTGCTTCTTTAACGAAAGAACACCCGGGAAATACGGAACTTTATTTCAAAGTAACGGATACGGAGGGGAAGATGTATGTAGACCTGATTTCCCGTCCTGTGAAACTTTCGGTTGGCAGAGAATTAATTTCCTATTTAAAGGAACGTCCCGAACTTGCGTTTCATATAAATTGATTATCTTTGCCGCATAACAGTGATAGATACTTAATAACTAACAATTAATAATTATAGAAAATGGCTTTAGAGATTACTGACAACAACTTTAAGGAAATCCTCGCAGAAGGATCACCGGTTGTTATTGACTTTTGGGCTCCTTGGTGTGGTCCTTGTAAGATGGTAGGTCCTATCATCGATGAACTGGCTAAAGAATATGAAGGAAAAGTGATCATGGGTAAATGTGATGTAGACGAAAACAGTGATCTACCTGCAGAATTTGGTATCCGCAATATTCCTACTGTTCTATTTTTTAAGAATGGAGAATTGGTAGACAAACAAGTCGGTGCCGTAGGTAAACCTGCATTTGTAGAGAAAGTTGAGAAATTATTATAATATACTTTCATTAAAAATATTTGTTTATGGGACTGGAAGACGATTTTTTGTTAAATGACGCCGATGATGAAAAGACCATCGAGTTCATCCGGAATTATTTGCCTCAGGAATTGAAGGAAAAGTTTTCGGAAGACGAGTTGTACTATTTCCTCGATTTGATTGATGAGTACTACTCTGAAAGCGGAATCCTGGATGTTCAGCCCGATGCTGACGGTTATGTTGACATCGACTTGGAGCAGGTAGTAGAATTTATCGTGAAAGAAGCCAAAAAAGATGAAGTGGGTGAATATGACCCGGAAGATATCTTATTTGTGGTGCAGGGAGAAATGGAATACGGCAACTCTCTGGGACAGGTGGAGTAAGCCAGTCTTCGTAAACCAAGAGATAAAAAGCGTGTAGAAACACTTCTGCACGCTTTTTTGTTGCATGTATGTGTGATAGTTTACTTCGTCTTGATTCTTCTCCTCCTACTAAAGTGCATTATGTTTTTTCGAAGTATCAGGTGTGTATAGGAGTCCGGATATTTGCTTGAAAGTGGGATGAATAAAAGCCCGGTTTAGTCTGTTTTTACGAAATAAGATATACTAAATTTCTTCTAATGCATAGTATTGGTAGTCTCTTACAACGGTCTGAAGAAATTTTTCATCGTTTATATTTGTTTGATCTACAGATAGCAGGGCACGAACTTTGGGTGCCAATTGTGCGATATGTCTTGTCCGATCCTTATGATGTAATTCTAATGCTTTACTGATTACGTTTATTTGTTCCAAAGACAGGTCGGCAGCTGATGGAAAACTGGGATGATATCCTTTAGTCAGATAATCGAACTCGTCAAGACTTACCTGTATTTTGCGATAGTTCTTTTCTTTAATTACCATTGTACCGGCAGCCAGATCTCCCAAACGTTGGCTGTTTTTGGTCAATAGTATGACCAGTACGCCCAATCCTCCGGTAATAGTTACGTCTATCCCATAGAGCAACCACCTTAGCAGATAGGCGCTCAGGCTGGGTGTCGTACCGTCTGCTTTTACCACACGGATATTCATAAGTTTCTTTCCGGCACTCTGTCCTTGGTTAAAAACTTCGCAAAGTAACGAGTAACATAGTACAGGCAGATAGATGAACAGGAACAACAGGAAAAACGTACTTCCGGAAAAAGCATGTATATTGAGTTTCCCCAATATATAAGAAGTGGCAAGAATGTAGATAAACAGCAGAAAATAGTCAATAATACGAGCCAGTATCCGTTCGCCAAGGCTGGCGGGTACCTGACTGATTCGTACGAATTGTCCTGTGATGATAGTCGATTCTGCCATTTCTGATTAAACACATTTGGGTTCCGGCTGCAAATATATCATAATTCTCTTACTTTTGCTTCCGGTTTCGGACAAAACTTATCCGGAATCGAACCGGTTGGATAAAAGAGGGTGACATTTATACGTCAGGATGTGGATTCTAATTTTATTTATCGGTTGAGTTAGTTACTATTTTATCCTTTAATGAAATCCCCTTTATCACTTCCACATAATTTCCATCTGAAATACCGATGTTGATGATTTGTTTTGTTTTCTGTTGTGTCACAGTATCCAGCAGATAGAGGTATGTAGAGTCATTCTCGTATAAGACATATTTTTCATCAATGGATAAAGTGTGCTTTTTCTGTTTTATCACCATATTGGCCGTTGCAGAATATCCCGATCTTATAACAGGCATATTTTCCGAGACGGGAAATTCTGCCTCAAGCATATATTTCATAATTCCGTTCTCTGCATTTCCTTTGGATGAAATTTTTGTTACTACTGCCCGGGTTCGTAAATTATCATAGGCATTGAATAAGAGTGAGATCGTGTCTTGTAAAGCGATATCTTTCAGATATTTTTCAGGGACAAGGGCTTTAAAACGAAACCGAGACATTTCCGCCACAACGGCAATCGTTGTTCCCGGATTAAAATTATTGCGTTCTATTACAGAGGCCCCCGTTTCCAGAGGGGTATCAATAATAACGCCGCTAATACTCGACCTTACGATGTTAGATGCCGTTTCAGGAGAGATACGCCCTTCTTTCAAGATGTTCAATTGATTTTGGGCAGAGGCGAGCTTCTCCTTAGATAATTCGTATGCCTGTGTGTAAGAGTCCATCTCTGCCTGTGCCACAAGGTTTTTTGAGTACAATTTGTGTTCTCGTTTATAATCTTCCAGTCGGGCTTTATACTCAATTTGGGCAGTGTTCAAGTTATATTCCAGTCGTTCCATATCCGATGCGTTTGGGACCAGCATGATGGAGGCGACAGGATCTCCTATGCGCACTTTATCTCCTATCGAAACATTAATCTTGTCCAGGACTCCCGATATCTGCGATTTTATTTCGATCTCCTTCATCGGAAAAACATTGCCGGATATGTTTATTTCCTCTTTGATCTCGCGATATTGTGGTTGTGTAGTTTCGTAAATTGCCTTTGTACCTCTTAGCGAAGAACGAAAAGCAACAAATGCCAGTGTGGCGGAAAAGATGCAAATTAATATAATCTTAAATGTCTTCATTATCCTATATTTTCGTTTCTAATGGCGTCAATGGGTTGTATAACAGATGCTTTCATTGCCGGAAATGCTCCGGCAATGACACCGGACAGAATCAAGATAACCAAAGCGAGAACAGCTACATTTATATCTATTTCTACATGCTTTATCATTGTCGCGTAACGGGCACTTTCGAGCAACCAATTTATAATCTCAAGAATACCTGCACCTGATATCAATCCGATGATACCGGAGATTACAGTTATGATGACAGATTCCGTCAGCATTAACACAAGAATGGATTTAGGAGTTGCTCCTACAGCCTTACGGATGCCTATTTCGCTACTCCTTTCTTTGATCACGACAAACATGATGTTGCTTACTCCAACAATACCACTTATCAGAAAACAAATTCCTACGATCCAGATAAACATTTTCAATCCATCAAAGAGTCCCTCAAAAGCAGATGTTTGTATCTCAAAATTGATTATCTGTAAGGCTTGCTTATCAGAATAAGCAAATTGGTATTTATTAGCGATGAAGGCTCTCAGCTCATTCTCAAATCGCTTGGAATCAACTTCTTTGTTCAGATATAAACAGAAAGCGCGCAATGGAGTCTTATTGTCAATACAGTTTATGTAACTTGAGAAGGGCACATATACCGAATTGATTTCCGAAGCGCTGAAAATATCATCATTCTTTAGTACGCCTATCACCTTAAAATCAATACCGGCAATGTTGATCGACTTACCCAACGCTTTTTGATTATTAAATAAGGTCGTACTGACATTTTCGCCGATAATGGTAACATTACGGGTATTCTCGTCATCTCCTTTATTAAAATATCGTCCATCTTCGTTGATTTTAAGTATCTTAATTCCCATATAGTTTTCATTGATTCCTATAATCTTAAAAAGTCCGCTTTTAGCTTTATTCATCACTTGCGAATAAGGTCCTGTTATTTCAGGCGAAATAGCTTTTATCCCCGGGAACTGTTTCTTTATGCGGTTAAGAAAATGCAAATCGAAATGCAATTGTTCCCCTTCTCTGATATTCTTATACTTCATAGAAGTGGCTCCTCCATATACATACATGCTTTTCTGGGCGAAGATGCTGAATATATCCATCACAGAGTTTTGAAATCCTTTTCCTGTACCCAATAGTACAACCAATATCAGGATTCCCCACGAGATGCCGAATCCGGAAAGAAAGGTGCGGATCTTATTCTGCCTGATTGAAAGATAAATCTCGTATAGAACTTCCATTATAGCAGAGTAAAGAGTTTCGTAATAGCCCAAACAGACAGAATGGGAATTACAACGGAGGCAATGGCATACCGCAGCCGTACCTTATATAAATGATGGATTAATATCATGCACAGCAAATAATAGGGGATAAAAGAATAGTTAACCAACATTATGGGGAGACCAAGAGAATAATTATTTTGTAAGGTCGTTACCGCATTAGAAGTACTATATTCCGTTTTCTGATTAAGAAGGAAGATGGAAATAAAAACAGAAATGGCAGGAACAATATAGAAATAAGACGAAATATATAAAAGATGTTTGAATGGAGCATAACCATTAAAAAGTATGGCTGTTAGGTGAAAGAGAAAAGTGGAGATAAGCCATATTACAATAGCTGACAAGACTATTATAATATAACTCATCCGTGCCAGAATTACAAATAATCTATCAGTCTCTAAATTGTTATTATTCACAAGATGATTAGTAGTTATCAAAAATTCTGCGAGTAATAAACTATATAGTAATATAGTTAAAAAGCCATACCATTTAGGCATCTTCTCAAGTGTATTGATTATCCTTTTCATGTTAACATATTTATTGATACATAAGTTTCGATGTAGGCAGCTGAAAGAATAATTATGAAAATGATCAATAAATTGATGCCTATGTTTTTGTAAAATTTAAATGTAGGCATTTTATCTGTATACATAAACAAAATAATATTCCAAGCTATATAAAGTCCTATTCCTCCTGATATCCAAAAACCGATAAGTTCAAAGCTATGGGGCAAGGTTAAAGCGAAAATATCGGTTATACTCATGCCTAGTTTGTATGTTCGGCAACATACATCCGCAAAACAAAAACCATTTAATAACAAGTTAAAAAGTGTACCTATTCCTAATAACCCTCCTCCTAATATATTTAGGATGCAACCTTGCATATTGTTTTTTAAAATGGTAATAAATGCACTGTGTTTATCTTTGTTATACAAAAAATATAAGGTTTTGTTGGCGGGACTATTGATTTCAAAAGTTGTCGTATGACTTATTGCTATTTCAGAAATATCTATTGCACACAGTCGTACTATGGCTGGTAACAACCAAAATAAAAAAGCAGCAATGAAAAAATATTTGTTAACCATTTATAAACTATTATTAAAATATTTGTTAATGTTGATTTGTATCGTTAAATGGGATTCACTACTTATATCTATAATTTGTTTATGTTTGCCGTTTTTCTGTTGAATGTGTAGAATACCATTTTTTTTATCAAAATTATAGCAATCAATGCTACTCCATTTTAAATCCCAGTGCATTATATAACGTATTCCTTTTTGATTTATTACCAAGATTTTTTGCATTAAGATAGAGGCTATTATTGATAATAATATAAGAATGGCAGATAACGGAAAATACTGTATTGGAATTACATATATTGATAGAATGATAGAAATAGGACTCAGTGTATTTAATAGTATCTTATTCCTTTTAGTCGTTAAATTGATAATAGATCCTGATAAGTTATTTTTTTGTAAAATATAAAATAAGGCTATTGTAATGATTCCAATAGTAAAGTAAAGACCTGTTAATTCCCATTTTATATGATCGGGTATTGAAAGAGATAAAGTAATGATACAGGTTAGTAGAAGTAAAACTAAACAATATAATATTTTTTTTAATAAGAAATTATTCATAATATTTTTATTTTATTTGTGAGGTTGCTTTGTATGAAATAGAGCAAAGCAACCTCTGTTAGTTAATTATTTTTTTATAATCCTGCTGCTGCGGCTCCTACTCCGGCTATCCAACCTGCCGGACACCAGCCTAGACCAACAGCACAAGTACCTAATGTTTCTGTTACTTTTCCCATTGCTAATGCTCCAACAGCTAACTTTCCTGATGCTTCAGGACCATATTCACCAGTTCCGGCAGCATAAGTCATTGCAACAGTTGCTTCTTGTAAGTTATAATCACATTTGTTTTCGTTGATTCCTCCCATTACACCTAAAGATATAACGATGGCAACCAACATTCCTAAAATTGCCTTTTTATTTGTTTTCACCTTTTTTGAAATTTAAATGTTTAAAACTCTGTTTTTAAATTCTCGCGAAAACAGCCTATCACTTGATAGTTCCATTTTCAATTCTAATTTTTTTTCTATCCGTCCATATTCATTTGATTTTAAGTTTGACATTTTTATTTCTTTTGGAGGAATCGTAACAATATTGCTATGCATAAAACAATAAATAATATAATGCACGCCCCCGTAATAGCAGTATCTCTGCCTTGAGGTATCATCCCTTTTTCTATAAGCCAATGGTATCCTAATATAGACAGGATAGCTACAGTTTGTATTATAACTATTCCTACAATTATTGGTATTGGTAACCATTTACGGTATTTCTTATTTATAATTATCTTTTTTTGTTTTTATTACTACTTTTTTCAACAGTAACCTCATCTCTTCTTTTATCTCTTTTGCCGCTGTAGTTGGTACTTTCTCGTCGGTAGCTAATATTTTAGAAGCCCATTCTCCAGCACTCCCGTAATCGCCTGCAGCTTCGTATAGCTTAGCCAACAAATACTTGGGGTATAACTTGGATGGCTGTATATAGACAGCTGTTGTATATGCATCGATGGCTTTAGCCGTATCTCCGTTTTCCCGGTATGCGTTTCCTAAGAGGATGAAACTGCTAGGGTTGGAACATTGGGTGCAGGAAACTGACAGCTCTTCAATCGCTTTTTGATATTCAGCCGATAAAAAATAGGCTGATCCAAGATAAAAATGGAAGATGCCGTCTTTCCTGAGAATGCCTTGCGCCTTTTTATACATCTCTATACCTCCTTTCAGATCATGGCGCATCACTCGCTGTTGTCCCCGATGACAGAAATAGTATCCGTATGCATTTATCATACCGGCAAGTGCGAATACGCAGATCAGGGGACCAGCAAGGGATCTTACACCGTTGCTTATCATGCGATGTCCGGTGGAAAGCAACCGCTTTTTTCCATAAAGAGCCACCGACAGGCAGAACATCAGATAAAGAGTGGTGGGGAGTACCTTCAGAGGATAGGAACAGAACATCAATATGGTTATGGAAACGATGGATGCTTTGGCTCCGAGTTCAATGGTTGATAGGTTTTTCCAACCGGTGCCCGTTGCCATAACCAAAAGGGCCGCGATGCATGCTGTCACGATAATCCCTTGCTCAAGGCCAAGTTCAAGGAATTCGTTGTATGCGGTGGTTACATATCCTGCGATGTGACGTTCTTTCTCGGTACCTTCTTTTTCCCGGAAGTAGTCGGCTTGCCACTTTCCATATTGAGATTCAAAATAACCGATTCCGTTTCCCCATAACAAGCTCGCATGGGGATGAGGAGTGGATAGGGTTACTTTCCATACCAATATACGGCCCAAAGCGGAATCTTCTTTCATTTTGAATACAAAGAATCCGCTTGCGATGATTAAAACGGCTGACAGAATGATTGTCGGAGTCCGAATCGCTTTTTTACTCCAATAGTTGGTACCACGTAGAAATCGGGCATACCGATAGCAAAGTACACAAAGACAGCCTGCGCCACATGCGATCCATGCTCCGCGTGAGCGACTGAGTATTAACAGATAGCATACTAAGATAAAAAGCCCGCCCAAGATGTAGCAAATATTCTCGAACCGTTTGTTTTTTTTATAAGATACTAATAGTGAAAGAATCAACGGGGCGGTCACCCCAAGATAACCGGCATAGGCTCCCGGGTTGGTCATAGACCCACCTATGATGAACTGTGGGTCGCTATTCTCCAGTAGACCGATGGACTGGGCGATTCCCAAAACGGTTTCCACTGCGACAGTCGCTATGACTACCCAGGCAAGGAAGCGTCTGTTTTTCCCGGGCAGGGACTGTGCGGCATAAAAAGAGAAGAACAATATCCATAGTACCGCCATCGTATATAAACGATAGGTTCCATATATATTTCCTGAGACATACCGTAAAAAAAGGCTCAGGACAATGCCGGAGACAATAAAACAAGTGCGGCTGTTTCTGCTCCAATCTTCTTTCATTCCGCTCCATGTCGTTGCGAAAAAGACAAAAGAGCATATATAGAACAAAAAGAGCATTACCGGAAATCTGTTATTATCCAGGCCTGCATGTGGCAATAGGAATAATAGCGCAGCCGTTATTTTTAAGACTTTATTTTTCATTGTCGGTTTGTTTTACGTTTTGGGAAAAACGCGATGAGCAGATAGACAATTCCACCTATACCCAAGGCATATAAAAAATGCGTGAATGAAAGCCCCTCTTTTTGCGGAGGGGTATATCTGTACTCTTGGTCCACTTTTAAGCAGCCCGAATCGTTAAACTTGCCAAGAAGTGAGTCTATCGGGAGAGCGTCATTTCCCTTTTGATAAAGCATCAACGCGATGTATCCGAATTTCGATACATATAAAGACTGACATCCTTTCAATAGAATGGAATCTCTCCGGATTGTGAGATAATTGTTTATCTGGTAATTCGGGGAGGAGTTTACCGGAACGATGCTGTCAAGGCGTGTGGATATCGAATCGTTGTTCCACGTATTCTTTGTCCGGTCATTCATCTCCTTCATGTCCGAAACGATTCGGTCGAAAGAATAAGAATGGAGGGACTGCAAAACAGGCATAAAACCAACCAAAGCATAATTCCCTGTAAAATATTCCTTTTGAGATACCGGATATAGCCCCATGTCGAGATCAAGCCGTGGAAATATCTTTTTGAGAGTGTCATGAGGAATGGTATCCCATCCGGAAGGGAGATCTATGCTATACTTACACCCTTTATGGGAAATGTCTACGCTTCGTGCGCATGTGTTCAGGGCATTATACAACATGCACGTCAAAATCATCGCTGATATTTTTATTTTTGTCACCACCATATCTGTTCGTTATTCATATAAGTAAAAATGCGTTCTTCAACTCCTTTTGTCCGGTTATGCAGCCATAAAAGGCTATTGTCCGGAACACTGTCATACTGCAGACGGAAGCTGTCCGCTTTTTTGCGTCCCAAAGAAACCCACCGGTTTTCCCAATAAAACAGTTCGTATTCTTCTCCCGGGATAACATCATTCCCGTCTGTTCGCGGAGAATATATGATTCGGTCAATTTCAACCTCTTTCCCGAAATCTATTCCTACATAAGCGTTACGGACTTCACCGGCATAGAAAGTGTCAATATTCCCGTCACATATTTTGGCGAGCTCTTCCGGAGACTTGTTTTTATCTGAGGCAAAAGGTGTTCCGGACAGTTTTCCTTCGGGCGAATAGCATTGTAGTTCACTGATGTTTACCCAAGATTGGTCCGGTGCCTTATATCGGATATAACGGCAGGTGGCAGGAGCGTGTAAGTTGACTTCTGCCATGGCGTGCTTGGGAGGTTCTTTGATTGTATAGATTCTTTTGGGAGTCGGGAAGTCGGTCTGGTTGGATATTTCAAAACATCCGTCTGCCATTCTTGCGGCATAAACTGAGATATGCCCGTATTTAGGGTATTTGCGATATAAAGAAATGCTCCGGAGGGCGGAATGATCGGGAGTCAACTTATGTACATCTCCATTCTCTTTTAAAATAAAAGGTGTTGCAAAAGGAACCATTACGCCGTTTCGCACGGATGCCGGAAGATAAACGATGCCCTTACCTTCATTTTGATATCCGGCGATCTTGTTGTCGCCGAACGGGATTCCCCGCGCTACGTTTCCGAAAGTCATCGTCTTTTTATTCTCAGTTGCGGAAACGGCTACAGGTATCCAATCTTTATTATTAAATATACATAAGAACAGCACGTCACCTTTCATGTCGGAATCCGATCCGGATAAGGCAATATCTGATATAGGCATCGGGTATTCTCCCGTAACGTCTTTCCAAAGAGGATCTAAGTAACCAATACCGCCCTTATTGCTTGAATATCCGGTTCTGTATATTTTAGGAATCTTATACGAGATGATGTTGTGTCCCTCTCCGTTAAATCCGACATCCACAAACTTTCCGTCTTTGTTCATCACCACGTTCCACGCATGCCCGCCGCCCCTGTTTGCCCATGCGGGTACCACATCGATGGTAGAAGGAATGCCGATGGCCCTGAGTGAAAAGGTCAGATATGCGGCCAAGTGGTCACAACTTCCCCAATGTAACTGATCTAATTCACTGAAAGTCGGGAAAAAAGGGTATTTACTCATTCCGGCGTTATAGTAAATGCCGGATACCTGCACTATTGCTTTTGTCAATTCCAGAGGATCGCTGATTGAATCCAACAGGTAAGAAAATTTTTGATAAGCCTGTTCCCTCCAAGCACTCAGTGATTCGTTGCCAATACGATAGGGTAAAATGTATTCACAGAAATCATCGAAAGAGCACTCCGTAAACTTTTTAGTACGATGCCAGATCTTGATCGCTTCTTCTACATTGTTGATCAGGAAGTTGCCGGTTATAACTTCGATGTCTCTTACTATTTTGGGGCGTGGAGGGTCAGTACATGTTTTATATACGGAATCCAATGCCATTCCTAACCGGGACTTGCCGGGATCCCACGCTTCTTTTTCTTTAATGTGGTTATTTAAGATAATAGAATGAAAAGGATCTTGTTCATTGGCTGGAGTGAGGCTGTATTTATCTGCCATATTCCCAACCAAAAAGAATATGGATCTGATCTTCAAAGAGTCTTTCTGATTAATGAAAAAATCCAGAGCTTTCTCTATCTCTTTTCTGTTGTTATGAGATAACTTGAGAACTTCGTGAATCTTATCTGGGTATCTGCTGTTGTTCGGTTGTATACAACCGAACAAGATAAGAGTATTTAAAAGGAATGCTACCCATATATAAGACTTTATACATCGTGATTTTTTCATATCAGTTTCAGTAGGTTAACTTATACCGCAAAGATAGTGTGGGGCTTTCAAACGTTTTATAATCAATACCTAATATTTTTATAATCAAATCTATGTCTTTTGGTTATATGGATAAATCTTATCACGAGTACGCAGAGAGAAATAGTTGTGCAAATAGATTTGTTTATTTGCGTTTTTGCATGAAAAAGATATTTTTATCTCTCTTTTAATAACGCGGTCTTTTTTCGAAATCGTCCTAATAGAGGAGTGAAATACATAAATAGGGTATTTGTATGCGAATTTTCTTATCTTCTCGGATAAATATTCCGGTTTTATCATCAAAACATTAACTTCTTTCAGGAAAAGAAGTTAATGTTTTCTGCATAAGAAGTTAGTCTTTTGTCTGTAAGAAGTTAATGTTTTATCCGTAGGAAGTTAATTTCGTAAAAGGGAGAGATGAAAACGGTGTTTTTTGAAGCTACTTGGAATTTCGAAACGGATATTGCTGATGTAACTTTCCGACAGAGAGATGGAACTTATTTAAATAAAATGTCTGCAGAATGTGCTTTTATTTATTTCCAGTAGCCGAAATAAGGTGGAAAGGTTTGCTTTTTGATTTAGACTAATGGTGAAATACAGGCTTCTTTTGTATCTTTCGTCATTGTGGACCGAAATAGACGTATACAGCCTCCTTTTAAAATACAAAGTGCCAGTATGGAATGCAACTGTCAGAATGTAAGATTTCCCTTTTGGGATAACTTGTCACCTTGCTTTTAGAGAGGCGTAAAATGAAAGAACATTCTTAAATAACCTTCAAACAGGCATTGGACAAGACTTAAAAACAGCCTTAAAATTACGAATTCTTTGTTATATTGAAAACTTCTCTTATATTTGTCAAAAAAGAAATAACCAGACTTAATTCTATGAGGAAAGAACTATTATTTACTGTTTTCGTTTCTGTAGCTTTTATTTTTCTTCAAGCCTTTTGGATAGTTCGTATGTACCAGAGATATGAGGAGCAATATACCGAACAAGTAAATAAAGCTTTCTTAGATGCTATTGGAAAAGAAGTAGAGCTTAGAATCAGGTATGTAGAGGAATTTAAGACCCCTATTCTTATCAAGCCTACCGGATGTGTCTCTGAAAAGGAACGAACCGGCTACAAAGGTGACACCATTGATTTAGTACTTTTAAAACAGAATGACATAGTTCGAAATGTTTCTGAATTTCTTGCACAATTAGAGCAAGACGAATTACTCTCTAATCGGATGTTTCCTGTATTACCTGTTATAGACAGTCTTCTTCGGGAAGAGTTATCGGGTTTGAAAATAGACCATTACCTGTCCTTATATGATAAGGAGGGAAAGATGGTTGATTCTTTTGGGAACACTTCTTTGCGGGGGGAGCGTCGGGTCATCAAAGTACGGGAAGCTATCGGGACGAAGGGGCTACTTTATATGCAAATAGAGTCCAAACTGCCCTATGACGCTATCCTGTCCAAAATGTTTTATTCCCTTCTTGTTTTTGCATTGATTATAATGTTTGTTGTGGGATGTCTTATCCATCAGTTAAGAGTTATTCGTCAAAAAGATGAACTGTTAGAGAGGCGTGAAGTGAGTGTGAACGGGATTGTTCATGACCTCAAATCACCATTGAATGCACTTGTCACTTTAACCGGCTGGCTTATGGAAACGGAATCAGATCTTCGGAAGAAAGAATTGATGGCTGAAGTTATAAAGCGTGCCGGACACCAGGCGGCGCAAATCGAGTCTATATTGGTCTGTGCCAGAGGGGCGGCGCAACCCATTGTTCTGAACAAAACCGAAATAAATCCGGAAGAAATAGTACAAGCGGCAATTGATGACATCTGTGTTGAATTGAAAGCTAAGCCACATAGTATTGAGGTTATAAACGAAGCATCCGGATTAACGTGTCTGGGCGACAGAGGCTATTTGGAGAATGTGATGAAGAACTTGATAGAAAATGCGTTGAAATATGCGGATGATGGAGTGAAAATACAGATTGAAATAACAAGAATCTCACAAGGAATACAGATTAAAGTGAAAGATAATGGTTGGGGAATTGCTCCGAAGTATCAAAAAAAACTATTCAATCAGTATTATCAGGTCCCCCGGGAAGCATTGCGAATGCGGAAAGGGTATGGTATAGGATTGGCATATGTCCGGCATATTATCCGGGCACATGGTGGTAAAATCCAGTTCAAGAGCCGTGAGAATGAAGGAAGTGTATTTACGTTTTATATTCCGGAAAAATAAAGTATGGAGGCGAAAGTTAAAATTCTTTTTATTGATGATGATATTACGTTTGGACGTATTTGTACCATCATCTTACAGGAAAAAGGCTACGAAGTTTTTTATCAGACCACTTTAAACGGAGCCAAAGCTTGTATAGCGGAAGCTCATCCGGATATCATTGTACTTGATGTGGAGATCGGAAATCAGAATGGCATTGAAGTCGCCCCAGAAATAAAAGTGATAGCACCGAATGTTCCTGTTCTGTTTATCTCTTCTCATACGGAGAGCCATTGGGTTGTACAGGCTTTGGAAGCGGGTGCGGTGGCTTATCTTAAAAAGCCCTTTCATGCTGAAGAATTAATTGCGTATGTTGAAAGGTTTGCTGTACAGCGTCCATCCCAACTCCGGATAGGTTCCTTGTCGCTTGACACCGAAACCAGGATCTTATTTGCTGATGACTCGACAGTTATTAAGCATTTGAGTGAATCCGAATATAAGTTAGTAAGGCTTTTACTTATTCATAAAAACCACATAGTGGGCAGAGGGCAAATAGAAATGGAGCTATGGGGAAATACTGAAGGAAATGAACAGAGTACTAATAATTTAATATTCAAGATACGAAAATACCTTGTTGCCGATCCCGACATCGCACTTGAAACGATACCGAGGAGCGGATATAGGCTTTCTGTGAAATTAGAAAAACAGAAAAGAAGAGTGAGTGACTGTTTTTAAGCAGAGTTAATCCGATTTCTTCTAAAGTGTGACAATCATAGTCGATTCTGTCATTTCCGGTTAAACATTTTTTAGTTTTGGTTGCAAATATATCATAATTCTCTTACTTTTGCTTCCGGTTTCGGACAAAACTTATCCGGAGCCGAACCGGTTGGATGAAAGAGGTAACGTTTATACGTCGGAATATTGAGAAATGGAAAGAGACTGAGAAGGTGGTGGAGCAGGCAGATAAACTGACTCCTGACCGTCTTGCCGACGCTTATACGGAACTTACGGCAGATCTCGCGTTTGCACAAACTCATTATCCGTCTTCCCGTATTACTATTTATCTGAATAATCTGGCTTCGGCTCTTCATAATGTGATTTATCGCAATAAGAAGGAGAAATGGACCCGTATCTTTACTTTCTGGACGCAAGAGGTTCCGCAAACGATGTACCATGCTCGTAAAGAGTTGTTGGTTTCGGTCCTGATTTTTTTGGCCAGCGTATTGGTGGGCATTGTTTCAGCAGCGAATGATGACAACTTCGTCCGCCTGATTCTGGGCAATGGCTATGTGGATATGACACTCGATAACATAGCGCGTGGTGAGCCGATGGCTGTGTACAACGGTTCGGAAGAGGTACCTATGTTTCTGGGCATTACTTTAAATAATATCATGGTTTCTTTCAACGTCTTTGCAATGGGGTTGCTCACCAGCTTTGGAACAGGATGGTTACTGTTTAATAACGGAGTGATGCTCGGTGCTTTTCAGACCTTTTTCTTTAAACATGGTTTGTTGGGCGAATCCATGCTTGCGATCTGGTTGCATGGGACTTTGGAAATATGGGCCATTATCGTAGCTGGTGCTGCAGGGCTGGCTTTAGGAAACGGGTGGCTGTTCCCCGGAACTTATTCCCGTAAAGAGTCTTTTATGAGGGGAGCCAAGAAAGGGCTGAAAATTATAGTAGGTACAGTTCCTATCTTTATAATGGCCGGATTTATCGAAGGTTTTATCACGCGTCATACCGAATTACCCGATGTTTTGCGGTTGGGCATCATTCTATTGTCACTGTCATTTATTATCTATTACTATATTTATTTACCAAACAGAAAAACTCATGGAATCACAAAAACCTAAAATTGCTTTATATGTGAAGCGTCCTTTTGGTGATAAACTGAATGCGACCATGGACTTTATAAAAGAGAACTGGAAACCGATGTTGAAGTTCTGTACCTATTTGATTCTGCCGTTATGTCTGATTCAAGCCATCAGCATGAATGGAATTATGGGAGGAGCAATGGGAATTGCAGCTGCCAAAGAGGCCGGGACCAATTCTTTAGCGGCCATCGGAATGCAATTCTGGGTAAATTACGGACTGATGTTTCTCTGCTATCTGGTAGGTTCTATATTGCTGACTTCTATTATTTACGGACTGATGCAGATTTATAATCAGCGCGAAGAACGGTTGGCCGGTGTGACGTTTGCCGACTTGAAACCTTTTCTGTTCAAGAATATAAGACGGCTGCTGGTTATGGTACTGTTCTGTATAGGCCTTACTATAGTGGTGGGCATTGTTATGGGGATTCTGGTTGTAGCTTCTCCGTTCACGCTTTTGCTTACTATTCCGTTGCTGATAGCCTGTGCAGTGCCGTTAGCCTTGTTTACTCCGATTTACTTGTTTGAGGAGATCGGCATTCTTGCAGCTTTCTGGAAAACTTTCCGTCTGGGATTTGCCACATGGGGCGGTGTCTTTTTAGTATCTCTGGTCATGGGATTGATATCCAGTGTATTGCAGGGAGTTACTACGACTCCGTGGTATATTGCCACTATCGTAAAATACTTCTTTATGCTGAGCGATACACAGAATGAACTGACCATCTCTGCCGGATATAGTTTCATGGTCTATCTGTTGGCTATCGTCCAGACTTTTGGTGCCTATCTTTCTATGATATTTTCTTTGATTGGTATGGTATATCAATACGGTCATGCCAGTGAGGTGGTAGATAGCATTTCGGTAGAAAGCGAGATAGATAAATTTGAGCAATTATGATCGACTTTAAATGACGTTGCAAGCTGATACATTGGTCTGCGATACCGCAAGGGTTGCTTTTTGGCAATCCAATCCGGATTATGACTATAACCGTGAACTGATGACTCCTGAGATTGATATCTACGGGTGGCTCAGTATGCAGCTCTCCAAGTTACTTCGTGCCATTTTCGGAAGTCGTTTTGCTGAGGAGTATTCCGGCATTATCCTGATTATTATTGCTATTCTCATCCTGTTGCTGATCCTCTGGTTTCTTTATAAAAAGCGTCCCGAGCTTTTTATGCGTTCACGCAGAGGTCCTGTAAACTATAGTGTCCACGAAGATACCATTTACGGAGTCGATTTTGATGCAGAGATCAGGCGTGCCATAGACCGCAAGGATTACCGGGAGGCCATCCGTCTGCTTTATTTGCAGACCCTTAAACTGTTGAGCGATGACGGCCGGATAGATTGGCAACTTTATAAGACTCCTACAGAATATATTTATGAGGTAAAGCAGGAGATACTTCGTACTCCTTTCAGGAATCTGACCCATGGTTTCTTACGGGTACGTTATGGTAATTTTCCCGCTTCCGAGTCTCTTTTTGAAGAGCTGGCAGCTCTGCAAACTCAAATCAGGAAGGGAGGGGATGTATGAGAAGCAGTCGTTGGTTTATTATCGGGATCGTTCTCTTTTTGCTGATCATGTTTGTGGTAGAATCTCATCTGCCGAAGAAATTCGTCTGGAATCCCACCTTTGCACAACATGATCACCAGCCACTGGGGTGTGCCGTGTTTGATGATGTCTTGAAGTCCTCTCTTCCGGATGGATATTTTCTTTCGCGCAAGACATTCTATCAGTTCGCTGCTGACAGTGACTCCTGCCGGAGTATTCTTGTCATTACTCAACATGTCAATCTGGTGGAGGCGGATCTCAATGCTTTGCTCGATCTGGCCCAAAGGGGAAACAAGATATTGATAGCCGCTTCCTCTTTCAGTACTTCACTGTCTGATACGTTGGGATTCGACAATTCGTATGCTTATTTTAATCCGAGACGGATGAAAGAGTATGCGGGCAATTTATTGGAGCGTGACAGTGTCTGCTGGATTGGGGATTCAGCAGTATATGATAAGCGTACTTTTCGTTTTTATCCTCATTTATGTGGCATTTACTTCACAAAATACGATTCGTTGTCTCTACCGTTAGCTACTAGCCGGATTGATTCGATGCAAATGTTCAATGACAGTTTGCCGGATTGTTTTCCGCCCGTGGCCCTTAGTCGTCCGGTAGGGAGCGGAGAGATTGTTTTGGTCACTACTCCGTTATTGTTTACCAACTATGGAATGCTCGATGGCGACAATGCAGCCTACCTTTTCCGTCTGCTTTCTCATTTGAAAGGTTTACCGGTAGTCCGTACCGAAGCCTATGGGGTGGGAGCACAGGTTGAGGTATCTCCTTTTCGTTACTTCCTTTCCCAGCGTCCTTTGAGGTGGGCGCTTTACCTGACGATGCTGGTATTGGTGCTCTTTATGGTATTTACCGCCCGCAGAAGGCAAAGGGCTATTCCGGTGATTCGTGAGCCTGCAAACCGTAATCTTGAGTTTGCCGAGTTGATCGGTACTTTATATTATCAAAAGAAGAATCATGCTGATCTTGTGCGCAAAAAGTTTATTTACTTTGCTGAGAGCCTGCGGAGGAATATTCAGGTGGATGTGGAAGATGACAGTGATGACAATGCCTTGTCTAGGCGGATTTCCCGGAAAACAGGGACTGATGAAGAAAAAGTCCGGAATCTGTTCCGTAAGCTCCGTCCCGTGATTCGCGGGCAGCAGGAAGTCGGCGAGACGTTGATGAAAGATCTGATTGACGGGATGAACGAGATAGAAAAGCCTCAACCCTGACCTTTTTTCGGAAGAAGAAAGCTGTGGGAGGAATGAAATATGAATTTGATAAATAAAAAGAATATGGAAGAAAATATGAATGATATGCATGGAGAAGAAACTCCGCGTACCGATTTGACTCTTTTTTCAGAGAAGATGCAGGAACTGAAAAGCCGGATCGCTTCCGTTATTGTGGGGCAGGAACGTACTGTCGATTTGGTGTTGACAGCTATTTTGGCTAACGGTCACGTCTTGATAGAAGGAGTGCCGGGAGTAGCCAAGACTTTACTTGCCCGCCTGACAGCCCGTTTGATAGATGCCGACTTCAGCCGTGTACAGTTTACACCCGACCTGATGCCGAGTGACGTCCTGGGTACGACTGTTTTCAATATGAAAACCAATGAATTTGATTTCCATCGGGGACCTGTCTTTGCCAATATCATATTGGTAGACGAAATTAACCGTGCACCCGCCAAAACGCAGTCCGCTCTTTTCGAAGTCATGGAAGAACGTCAGGCCAGTATCGACGGAACAACTTACCGGATGGGAGAACTATATACCATTCTGGCAACCCAGAATCCGGTGGAGCAGGAGGGAACTTATAAGTTGCCTGAGGCCCAACTCGACCGTTTCCTGATGAAGATTACCATGGACTATCCGTCACTTGATGAAGAAATCAATATCCTGGAACGCCATCACACTAATGCCGCCTTGGTAAAACTGGAAGAGATACAACCGGTAATTACCCGTGAAGAACTCCTTTCTCTTCGTCGATTGACGGAAAAGGTATTTGTTGACCGTACTCTGCTTCAGTACATTGCCTTGATTGCCCAACAAACCCGTACCAGTAAAGCTGTGTATCTGGGAGCTTCTCCCCGTGCTTCGGTGGCTATGTTGCAGGCATCCAAAGCCTATGCTCTCTTACAGGGACGTGACTTCGTAACGCCGGAGGATATTAAGTTTGTAGCACCTTATGTGTTGCAGCATCGCCTGATTCTGACTGCGGAAGCAGAGATGGAAGGTTATTCGCCTGTCAAGGTGACTCAGCGGTTGATTGATAAAGTGGAAGTACCCAAATAATTATGTTCCTGACCAAACGTTTCTATATACTCGTCCTTGTCGTCATCCTCTTGTTAGGTGGCGGATACCTGTTCGGTTCTCTGTTTATCATCGGACAGTTAGGGCTGCTTGCGCTGCTGCTTGCTCTGGCTTTCGATGGATATCTGTTGTATCGCACCAAGGGTATCCAGGCTTTCCGTCAGTGTGCCGGACGTTTTTCTAACGGTGATGATAACGAAGTCAGCCTGCGTATAGAGAGCCGTTATTCCTATCCCGTCCGTTTGATCGTGATAGATGAAGTGCCGGTCATATTTCAGCAAAGGAATGTACACTTCGAGCTGTCGCTTTTACCTAATGAGGGAAAGACGCTTACCTATCGGTTGAGGCCGACTCGCAGGGGAGAATACGGTTTCGGATTCATCCGCGTTTTTACGACTACCCGAATCGGATTAATATCCCGCAGGGCTACCTGTGGCAGACCTGAAACCGTTAAGGTATACCCTTCTTACCTGATGCTCCATCGATACGAGCTGCTGGCTATGAGCGATAACCTGACCGAACTCGGTATCAAGCGTATTCGTCGGGCTGGACATCAGACTGAGTTTGAACAAATCAAAGAGTATGTAAAGGGAGACGATTATCGCACCATAAACTGGAAGGCCAGTGCACGCCGTCATCAGTTGATGGTCAATGTCTATCAAGACGAGCGCAGTCAACAGATATACAGCGTGATCGATAAAGGGCGTGTGATGCAGCAGGCTTTCCGTGGCATGACATTGCTGGACTATGCCATCAATGCCTCGTTGGTGCTTTCGTATGTAGCTATGCGGAAGGACGATAAAGCCGGGCTGGTTACGTTTAACGAGTATTTCGATACGTTTGTTCCTGCTTCCAAGCAAGTCGGTCAGATGCAGACTTTGCTTGAGAACCTCTATAAACAGGAAACAACATTTGGTGAAACGGACTTTTCTGCCTTATGCGGGCACTTGGGCAAGCATGTGAATAAACGTAGCTTTCTGGTGCTTTATACCAATTTTAGTAATATGACCAGCCTGAACCGGCAATTAGTTTACCTGCAACAATTGGCCCGGCAACACAGAGTATTGGTTGTATTCTTTGAGGATGCCGATCTGAAAGAGTATATAGCGGGCAAGTCGGTGACTACCGAGGAATATTACCGTCATGTCATCGCAGAGAAGTTTGCGTTCGAGAAGAGACTGATTGTGTCAACTTTGAAACAGCATGGCATTTACTCGCTGCTGACAACTCCTGATAAGCTGTCGATTGATGTGATCAATAAATATCTGGAAATGAAATCGCGCCAGTTACTCTGATACGGGTTGCGTATTGAGGAAGAAGAAGACAGCCATACCTATCATAATGACTCCCAGTAGTCCGTAGAACAGCCGGGCACGTCCTCTGCCGACATTCCGTACGATCAGTTGTGCATTTTGAGCGGTGAAGAACCAGTTCCAGTTGAGTATAGATGCCAGCAGGGCTATGAGCCCTGCGGTGGCAAATATTCCCTGTACAAAATATTGAGGGGCCATTCTTCGGATGATTAGTCGTTGATCATTATTTTTCTTGTTCCGTCCTCCAATTCCTCAATGGTTACTTTCACGGCGTCTCCCGGCAATAATTCTTCTACCAGCTCCGGCCATTCGATGAAACAAAGTGCACCGCTATAGAAGTAGTCTTCGTATCCCATATCGTATACTTCGCTCAGCTTCTTGATCCGGTAGAAGTCAAAATGATAGATCAGTTCTCCGTTCTCGTCCGAACGGTATTCGTTTACAATGGCAAAAGTCGGTGAAGTGATGACATCCGATACTCCGAGTTCCTCGCAAAGTGCCTTGACAAAAGTCGTTTTACCTGCTCCCATCTTTCCGTAGAGTGCAAAGACCGTGTTATCGCCCATGGCTGAGATGAACTCGCGGGCAGCTTCGTGAATTTGTTCCAGTGATTGAATCTTGATTTCCATACTTGTATGTTGGTTTATTGTTTCTTTCTGAAAAGGCTCTTTCCTATCTTACAGGCAATATAGATAAGAATAGAAAAGAAGATGATGGATGCTCCCGAAGGAACATTCAGGCGGTAAGAGATCAGCAGACCTCCCAGGCAACTCAGATAGCCGATGGCAATCGATAACCAGATAATGCGTTTAAACTTGTTCGTAAACAGGTTGGCTGTCATTTGCGGAATGGTCAGTAACGAGATTGCCAGTACAATCCCCACCATGCGCAGACAGGAAACGATGGTCAGGGCAATGAACATCATCAGGATATATTCCAGCACTACGACCGGGATGCCTTGCGAACGGGCAAATTCACGATCGAAAGCCACGTATATGATCGGGTGGATAAACAGGGTAAAGAACAGGATCAGCAAGATGGCAAGAATGCCCAGCATAAGTAAGTCCGTCTGTGTGATCGTGAGGATATTGCCAAACAGATAGGCTGAAAGATCGGGTGCGAATCCCGGTGACAAAAAGCTGAACATGATTCCCAGTGCCATACCCAGCGTCCAGAACATGGCTATGGCCGAATCTTCGCGCATGTCTTTCCGTTTACTGAGCCACTCTACCCCGAAAGCCGATAAAACGGAGAAGACAGCAGCCGATAAAATGGGAGATATGCCTGCATACAATCCCAGTCCGATGCCGCCGAAAGAGGCATGGGTGATACCGCCGCTGATGAACACCAACCGGCGAGTCACGATATACGTGCCGATAATGCCGCAGGCAATGCTTGCCAGAAGACTCCCCAGGAGAGCGTGTTGAAAAAATGTATATTGTAGTAAATTCATACGGTTCAGCAGTTAGGAGTGTGGAGGGAACAGACGGGTCAGGAATGGATTCTCCGTTCGCCGACTACCAGAAACACTTCGTCTTTTATTTCATCAGGAAGGCTGATCCCCCTCAGTTGCAGGCTACGTACCCATCCGGCTACATCGGTGTCCTGCATTGTATAAAAGACATCGCGGAATTTATCCGCCTCTTCCGGTGTATAATCTTCGGGTGCCCGGCCGATAAATGTATCCAGTTCTTCGTCGTCATAATACTCTATCTGTTTGCTGACGGCAGCCAGCAGGCTGTCACGTTCGCAAACTTCGTGCTGTCCGCAGCACTCTACGTCGACTTCCTTTACTTCCGGAAAACTGTCCAGTTCTCCGTTATCTATTTTCTTCTGCAGTCTTTTGTTGCGGATATACCCGGCAATCATTGCCACGATGGCGAGCAACACCAGACCAACTATAAGTATCCACATAATTACGAATCAAATTTTCGCAAAGGTACTTATTAATTTGTATTATTCCGTATATTTGTCCTTGCAATGTGCTAAATGAACTAAAACAGAAACATCCCGATCATGAAAAGAAAACACCTGATTACTGTCCTTATGTGGTGTGTTGCCACTACCTTATGTGCTCAGACCCCGGTCGAAAAGGGGCTTAAAAGTATTAACCGCCAGGCTGCCGAGGCTTATATCGGATTTTTGGCCGATGATGAACTTCAAGGACGTGAAGCCGGATTTCACGGTTCACGTGTAGCTGCCCGGTATATCGCTTCGCTATTGAAGGAAATGGGTATCCGTCCGTTAGGCGAGAGCTATTATCAGCCGTTTGATGCTTACCGGAAAGAACGCCAGCAGAAAGGACGACTGGAAGTGCACCCTGACTCCATTGCCAAACTGAAACAAGTGGTGCATCAGAAGTTGTCTATGAACAATGTATTGGGTATGATTCCCGGAAAGAAGACGAATGAATACGTGATAGTAGGTGCACATTTCGACCATCTGGGCATTGATCCCGCTTTGGATGGCGACCAGATCTACAATGGTGCCGATGATAATGCTTCCGGAGTATCGGCGGTGTTGCAAATAGCCAAGGCCTTTGTGGTAAGCGGACAGCAACCGGAACGGAATGTAATTTTTGCTTTTTGGGACGGAGAGGAGAAAGGGCTTCTCGGATCGAAATACTTTGTGCAGGAGTGTCCGTTCATTAATCAGGTCAAAGGATATTTGAACTTTGATATGATTGGCCGCAACAATCAGCCGCAAAATCCCAAGCATGTGGTTTATTTCTATACAGAAGCCAATCCGGCTTTCGGGCGTTGGCTGAAAGAAGACATTAAAAAGTACGGCTTGCAGTTAGAACCCAATTACCGCCCTTGGGACAAGCCGGTGGGCGGAAGTGATAACGGCTCGTTTGCCAAAGCCGGTATTCCCATCATTTGGTATCATACCGACGGTCATCCCGATTACCATCAGCCTTCTGACCATGCAGACCGTCTGAATTGGGATAAAGTGGTTGAAATATCTAAGGCCTCTTTCCTTAACGTCTGGAACCTGGCTAACGAAAAGGATTATTAAGAACGAAATGAAAACTAAACTAACTAATTGTGTAAAAACCGTATTACTTTCTTTTATGCTGGGAGTGCTGTTTGCTTGTTGTCAGGGGGCGGCCTCTTCCGGCAATGCAGGAAAAAATGCTTCCCGGGTGAGGATTGCTTCCAATGACTCTGCGGAGCTGGTTCCTGATAAAGCCCTGAATGATGCGTCTTGCGTACTTGCAGGTTTGCCGGTTGATAAAGCAAGCGGAAAGCTTTACGCACTGACTCGGACCAAGGAATGGAAGAACCATGCCCGTTACATGGATCAGATATGGAATGTTTTCCGGCAGACGGCTCCCCGGCTGGTAGCTTTCTCACAGACGGAACTGGAAGACATCAACACTCGCTGCCATACTCTGTTTTATCCTTTCGGCGGTCCTGACTTTCTGTTTGCCAATGCGTTCTTCCCCGAGATGGACACGTATGTACTGATCGGGTTGGAACCTGCCGGCACTGCTCCGAAAGTGAAGCATCCTTCTGCCGAAACTTACCGGTTGTATCAGAATGCCGTATCGAACGTACTCAATCTGAGTTTCTTTAACGATATGGATAAGGAACTGGCCAATGATACCATCGACGGGGTTGTCCCCATCTATTCGTTATTGATGGCCCGGGGGAACCGTAAGATAGTCAGCATTCAGGAAGTGTGGTTATCGGAAACCGGAGATCTTTTCGAAAGAAAAGAGGGGGATACCATCCGGAACACATGCAGTGCAGGGATGGAAGTCCGGTTTTTCCGTCCGGGCGCTTCCCGATTGCAGACCCTCTATTATTTCTGCACAGATATCAGTAACGAGGGGTTGCAAGCCAACCGACCGTTACAGGCGTTTATGGACCGTTTTGATGCGGAGACCACAGCAACATTTGTCAAGTCGGCTTCCTATCTGATGCACGAACCTGCTTTTTCGCGCATACGCGAGACGATTCTTCAGAAATCGTCTGCTGTTGTACAAGATGACTCTTCCATTCCGTTGTCCTGTTTTGATCCGGAGGTGTGGTCGGTTACTTTGTACGGTACCTTCTACAAGCCGATCTCCACTTTCTCTCAGTATCTTCAGCCGCAATTGCGCGATGCCTATCAACTGGGTGATCCGAAACCTCTTAATTTCAGGATTGGCTATGCACGGCAATCCAATTTGCAGGTCGCAAGAAGAAAATAGTCCCGGTTAATAACTTTTCGCAAGAAGGTTAACCGGGAATTAACCCTCCTCCTAACCCTTCCTCATTAGTTTTGCGTCCTAAATAAAATGCAAGGGGATGTGTCGAAACTCTTTTCACCACAGCCTCTGTTAGAAAATAAAATTAAGCTATGAGGAAGAATTTTTCAACTATCCTAATTGTCGGTGCAGCCCTTTTACTGGCTTCGTGTGTACAACAAAAAGAGTCTTTCAGCCCTGTAGACTATGTGAATCCTCTGATGGGGACGGAGTCTACTTATGCTTTTTCACATGGGAATACTTATCCTGCGGTGGCGGTTCCCTGGGGAATGAATTTCTGGAGTCCGCAGACCGGAGAGAACGGTAGCGGCTGGATGTACACGTATACCGACAGCCTGATACGGGGGTTCCGCCAGACCCATCAGCCCAGTCCGTGGATTAACGATTACGGTACTTTCTCTATTATGCCGCTGTCCGGTGTGCTGAAGATGGATCATAAAGAACGGGGAGTACTTTTCTCACATACCCAAGAGGCGGCGGCTCCCTACAGTTACAGCGTTACGTTTGCCGACGGACTCCGGACAGAACTTTCCGCTACTTCACGCGGAGCGGTATTCGAAGTCACCTTTCCGCAGGACTCTGCCCAGTATATCGTTGTGGATGCCTACAACGGTGGAAGTGCGTTGACGATTGACCGGGAGAATCGGTGTGTGACCGGTGTGGCGCGTAATCACAATGGCGGGGTACCGGATAACTTTGCCAACTATTTCCGAATAGAGTTCAGCCATCCCATTGCAGAAGAAGGCGTATATGACGGAGATACACTGATGCGCCATCGGCCGACGTTGGAGAGTGATTATACTTGTGCCTACCTCAGGTTTAATGTGCCGGCGGGAGAGAGATTAACCGTCCGTACCGCCTCCTCGTTCATAAGTCCTGCACAGGCGCTTGTCAATTTCAGTCGCGAAGTGGGAGGCAAGAGCCTTGCTCAGGTGAGAGAAGAAGCCCGAAAACAATGGAACAGTTATCTGGGACGAATTGAAGCGGAGGGAGGCAGCGAGGAGCAATTGCGTACCTTTTACTCTTGCCTCTACCGGACCCTGCTCTTCCCCCGAGAATTTTATGAGTTCGACGCTCAGGGGAAACCTGTCTATTACAGTCCTTACAATGGGAAGATACAGGATGGCTATATGTATACCGATAATGGATTCTGGGATACGTTCCGTGCCGTCCATCCCTTGTTTACCTTATTATATCCGGAAGTTTCCGAGCGGGTTACCCAATCCATCCTCAATGCTTACGATGAAAGTGGGTTCATGCCCGAGTGGGCGAGTCCGGGCCACCGGGAATGTATGATTGGTAATAATTCCATCTCCTTGTTGACAGACGCATGGATGAAAGGCATTCGTACTATCTGTCCGGAGAAAGCTCTTGAAGCAATGATTCATCAGACCGAGGCCCGGCATCCCGGAATCAGTTCGGTGGGACGTGACGGATTCGGTTACTATGACCGTTTAGGCTATGTTCCCTATCCCGAAGTGCACGAGGCCACGGCCAAGACCCTTGAATATGCTTACGCCGACTGGTGTGTCGCACGTTTTGCCGACTCCATTGGCCGGAAAGAGATTGCCGATACCTATTACCGGAAAGCCCTCAACTACCGGAACCTTTACTATCCCGACTATGGATTCATGTGGGCAAAAGATGCCAATGGGAAATGGAGAGACGCTTTTGACGCGACGGAATGGGGAGGCCCTTTCACGGAGGGCAGTTCCTGGCACTGGACGTGGAGTGTTCTGCATGATCCCGAAGGCTTGTCTCGATTGATGGGAGGACATACAGCGATGGAAGCCCGTCTCGACTCTATGTTTACAGCTCCCAATACCTATAATTACGGTACTTACGGTTTTGTTATCCACGAGATAGCCGAGATGGTGGCTCTTGACATGGGGCAATATGCACATGGCAACCAACCTGTGCAACATGCCATCTATCTATACGACTATATCGGCCGGCCCTGGAAGGCCCAGAAGCACGTCCGCGAAGTGATGGATAAGCTTTATCACTCCGGCAGCAAAGGCTACTGCGGTGACGAAGATAATGGGCAGACTTCCGCCTGGTATGTCTTTTCCGCCATGGGATTCTATCCGGTTTGTCCCGGTGTTCCGGAGTATGCCATGGGATCTCCGCTCTTCCCGAAACTGACATTGCATTTGCCCGACGGAAAGAACTTCACAGTGAAGGCGGAAGGCAATAGCCCGGCGAACCGGTATATCGGGAAAGCCCTGCTCAATGAAAGTGAATTTACCCGTAACTACCTGACGCACCGTGAGCTTACTTCCGGAGGAGAACTGGTGTTATGGATGGACAGCGTGCCCGATTCCCGGCGCGGTACTCAGAAGGAAGACTTGCCTTACTCTTACTCCAACGGGCACTAATCGGCGCATACGTTTGCCAATTCTATAATTTTTCGTATTTTTGTTGCACTATGAAACGGATGACGCATTTATCGAAGAACAGTATATGAGAAGGTTGGGATGTTTGTTTGCTATCGGAATGATGTGGCTTTGCATAGTCGATTGCTTCTCGCAGGGACTTCTTTTCTATGGGAACGAAAAGCGGATTAGTGAGCGTGCCACCTATTCTGTTTTGCGTGAAGGGCACGAGCGCACTTTCACCAACGCCTTCCGTATCTCCTTTGATTATCTGGTCCGGAATGTGGAGAGTCCCGGTTACATCCTTTATCTGGAAGACCGGGATGCCGGGAAAACTTATAGTTTTACGTATCTGCACAAACCCGGCGACCGTTGTTCTTTCTCCTTCAACGAAGACGGCAAACGTATCTTTTGTACTTTCGAACTGGATAAGGAAGACTATGATCACCGCTGGTTGCCTGTTTCCATAGCTTTGGATATACCCGCAGACTGTGCCCGAATTACGGTTGGCAAGCGGAGTAAGGAGATCTCCAACCTGGGACTGGAGCCGACAGGATTCTCACCGCATATTTATTTTGGTAAATGCGAATACATCCTGGATGTGGCTTCGTATGCCATCCGTAACTTGTCTCTTACCGACGGTGAAGAGATCATGATATTTCCTTTGAACGAGAGCAGCGGAGAAGATGTGCACGACAGCCGGGGACATGTTGTGGGACAGGTCACCAATCCTGTGTGGCTGATTAATCAGTCCTACTACTGGAAAGAACTTTTTACGGACTATTCTTCCACGCCTTCCGGTCTTAACTTTGACAAGACACACCAGAACATCCTCTTCTTTAATCAGGACTCTCTGTCCGCGTTCGACCTTTACACGCACGAATTATCGAAGACACCTTATAAGACCCCTCTTCCGGTTCAGCTTCGCCTGGGTATGAACTTTCTGGATGAGGCATCCCGTGAACTGTACACTTATGAAGTGGCCGATTCGCATGGCGATGCCATGGTGGCGGCGCTGGATCTTACTACCAAAGAGTGGCGTCCGGCCAGTTCCGACTATCTTTGCCAACAGCTCCATCATCATTGCGGATTCTTTCATCCGGGCGAAAGAAAGTTTTTCCTGTTTGGCGGTTACGGAAGCCGTAGGTACAGCAATACGTTCCTGGCGTACGATTTGAATACCTGTCGTTGGGATACACTGGCCTTCTCCGGCGACCGGGTGATTCCCCGTTACTTTTCGGGCATGGCTGTGAGCAATGATTACAAGCGGGTATACCTCTACGGAGGCATGGGCAACGAAGCCGGTGATCAGAATATAGGGCGCAACTATCTGTACGATTTATACCGGATAGATATGCAGACCCGTTCGGTGCAGAAACTCTGGGAAGCGAAAGCACCGGCGGTCAATCGGGTGGTACCCCGTAATATGATACTCTCTGCCGATGAGAAACACCTGTTCCTCCTGGGATATCCCGAATATCTGCCCAATTCCACTTTGCAGTTGTACCGGTTGTCTGTGCGTGACGGTGAGTGTGAAGCGGTGGGAGACAGTATTCCCATTGTTTCGGAAGAGATTGCTACCAACGCCAATCTATACTTCAATGAAGAATTAAATGAGTTCTATTGTTCCGTCCAAGAGTTCGAGAAGTACGGGCAAGTGACTACCCGTCTATACTCCCTGTCTGCTCCGCCGGTTACATTGGACGATGTGGAATACTATAGCCGGAGGCGGAATGCCCTGAATGCCGGTCTGCTGGGAGCAGTCGTGGGTGGAGTATTATTGTTGGCGGCCTGTGTATGGGGCATCATGCACCATAAGCGGAAGCGGGACAGGATGTCTGCCGAGACCGCATCTGCCGGAGTACGTCCGGAAGAAGTGTCCGATATACCGGAAGTTCCGGCTGTGGAGTCACCGGAAGTGAAAGAAGAAGAAGTTGAGAAAGAGCCTTCCGAGTGGGAAGAATTGCCGGCGGTATTGCCGCCCGATAAGAATGCTATTTTCCTTTTCGGCATGTTTACCATTCTCGATAATGCCGGACGTGACATTACCTATATGCTCAGTCCCAAGCTGCGTACTATCTTTTTGTATATTCTGCTGAACAGTGTAGGCAAGAGGGGAGTGCTTTCGTCTGACATGAATCAGATATTCTGGCCCGATAAGTCCGGCAGCAATGTGAAGAACCTCAAAGGAGTTTCCATGAATCATGTGAGGAAGATATTGCAGGATGTGGACGGCATCGAACTTGTATACCGCAATGGATACTTCTGCATGGTGTTTGGCGAAGAGTTTTATTGCGATTACATTCGTCTGATGAACCTTACCTCTCCGGAGAAAAAGAAAAAAGAGACTCCCGGTGCCATACGTGCGGAATGGTTGGAAATACTTTTGCGGGGTAAGTTCATACCCGCCGCCGAGTCCGACCTTTTCGATTACTACAAACAGAAAGTGGAAACGCTGATCCATTCTCTTCTGCCCGGCCAGTTGGAACTGGCTTACCGGGATGCCCGGTTCAGTATCGTCATCCGTCTTTGTAACATCCTCTTTATAGCCGATCCTTTGTCGGATCTGGCACTTGCTTATACCGTTTGTGCCCTTCGGAAGCAGAACAACCAGGAGGAAGCCATCAGGCGTTATGCCGCGTTTACGAAAGATTATAGACGGGTGATGAACGAGGAGTACGGCATAGCTTTCGCTGACATCAAGGTCTGAGTCTCCCTCCCGATTGTCAGTTTGTCAAAATGATAAAGCAACCTCTCTGCTTTTGGCTTTTTCGACCGTCGGGCGGGGCATGAGCGGAAAAACGCCGCCATTTCGTTTATCGGTTTATCTTTCTGATGGTATAGATACCTGTTCTTGCTAATTAAAGACGGTGACGAGCCTCTTCGCATACCTTGTGTTCGCTTTAGAGAAGAATGCCTGTCCTTTTGATACATCAAACAGGACTTCTTCAACAGACCAACCGGAAGTAGAACGGGCCTCTCAGGGCTTTTGTTCCGGAACAATATATGATAACTGCCAAAACATATAGAGATATTTAGAAAAGAAGTAAGCCTTTTCCGAAAATGCTTACTTCTTTCTGACCAAATGCTTCCTTCTTTTTCCGAAAAGTAAGGTGCTTTTCATCTCCGATCGAGGCTTTGAAGGTCGGTTATCCCTGTTTTTCGTGTTCAATAACCCGTTTCTTGCCGTATTTCTCTTCCGGTTGAGCTCTTTTGGAAGAAGACCTCGTCAACGGAAAAGGCTTTTTGCTGTCTTTCTGAAACCTTGGTTCTTCTTTGTGCTATCTTTGTGTATTTTTTAATGAGTGGAAGTCAATGTCTGGACTGCTGTAGGGTCGGGTTAACAAGAAATATGAGAGGTTAATCGCTTCGTTAACCCTTATTTAATCCCTCTCTTAAGACCATGGAGATACCTTTGTTTTCGTCTTTAGTTAAAAAGAGTCAGCAACGCCTTGCTTGATTCCTAATGTTAATTTTAATTCATTATTATTATGAGAGAACGAAAATTAGTAGAAAGAGCCGTAAGGATTTCAGGGATGTTTGTCCTTCTTTCGGGTATGGGACTTCAACCTTGCCTTGCTTCTCACAGCTACAATGCAGCATCTGCCGGAGTGGTGCAGGTAGAACAGCAGAAACAGAAAATAACCGGTTGTGTTCTTGACGTTACGGGTTCTCCGCTTCCCGGGGCTTCTGTATTGGTAAAGGGTGCTCCCGGACGTGGAGCAATCACCGATATGGATGGTAACTTCTCGGTTGAAGCGGAACAGGGAGAGCAACTTGAGATCTCCTTTATTGGAATGGAAACACAAGTCGTGACCGTTTCCGCAAAGACCCGTCTGCAGATCATCCTGAAAGAGGACAGCAAAACCTTGGACGAAGTCGTGGTGGTGGGTTATGGTACACAAAAGAAAGCCAACCTCACCGGAGCCGTAGCCAGTGTTTCGGCAGAGACATTGGAGAGTCGCCCGATCACCAATCTTAGCCAGGGACTACAGGGTATGATCGGTAACCTGAATATTTCCGCCGACAACGGTGCACCGGGCAAAGGATACGGGTTCAACGTTCGTGGTACTACATCTATAAACTCTTCCGGACCCTTGGTACTGGTCGATGGTGTGCAGATGGATCCCAACATGATCAATCCGGCCGATGTGGAAAGCGTATCGGTATTGAAGGATGCGGCTTCGGCTTCTATTTACGGAACACAGGCAGCCTATGGTGTCGTGCTGATTACCACCAAGAAAGGTAAAGACGAGAAAGCCAAGATCTCGTTCTCGTCCAACTGGTCTATCAATTCGCCTACACGCAAACCGGAGTATATGGATTCGTGGACATTTGCCAATTTCCATAATCTGACCAACCGCAACTCGGGTGGAGGCGATTACTACGATAAGAACTATATGGATCATATCTATGCCTATTATACCGACCCGAAACACAATCTGCCGGTATTCATCGATCCGTCCAATCCCAACAAGTATCTGTATTGCGGCAACACCGACTGGATAGATGAAACCATCAAAGATAACACCCTGATGCAGCAGTACACCCTGTCTCTCAACGGAGGTTCGGGCAAGACCGCCTATTACGGTTCGATAGGTTTCCTCGACCAAGGGGGAACACTGAAACATTATGACGATAAGTACCGCCGTTTCAATGTCAACCTGAACCTGACTTCGGACGTCACCAATTGGTTGCAGGTGCGGTTGAAGACCGTCTACAACAACACTTACCGGGATGCTCCTTACGGAAGTAACAACAGTGACGAGACAGCACAGATCAACAGTGCATTCTACGGTGCCGACCTTCGCCCGATGATGCCGGTATATCATCCGGACGGAAACTTTTCCGGTCAGGGCAGTTGGACGAATATGGTGGCTACCCAGTCCATTTCCGGCGAGCGCAAGAATAAGGAGAACGACCTTTGGCTGACCGGCGGTTTAAAAATCACTCCGCTGAAGGACTGGACCATCAATGTGGACTATACCTATAATATGTATATCCTCTCGAAGAAGCAGCACGGTAAAGAGATATTGGAGCATACGGCCAATCCGGACATTGTAACCGTATTCCCGCATACCACTCCGAGCCGCGTGAAGTTTACCACCGACGACAACTATTACCAGACGTTCAATGCCTATACCGACTACTCCAAGTCTTTGGGTAAACACAACATTAAACTGTTGCTGGGATATAATTACGAAACCAAGAGCTACCGCTGGTTCAATGCCGAACGCGAGAACCTGATCAGTAATGACCTTGCCGGTCTGGGACAGGCTTATGGAGAGAAGTACAACGGGAGCGGCCAGCACTCCTGGGCCACTATGGGATATTTTGCCCGTATCAATTATAACTACGATGAACGCTATCTTCTGGAGTTGAACGGACGTTATGACGGTTCTTCCAAGTTCCCCAAGGACAAGCGTTTCGTATTCTTCCCCTCCGTATCGGCTGCCTGGAGAATCTCGAGCGAGGCTTTCTTCGAACCTGCCAAGAAGATTGTAGATGAACTCAAGATCAGGGCCTCTTATGGTTCGTTGGGCAATCAGTCGGTTGGCGGCGACTATCCTTATATCGCTACCATGGGCACCAATGGCGAGATGGGATACCTGGTGGACGGAAAGAAAATAGCCAGCGTGAGTCCCGGCGGTATCGTCAGTCCTTACCTGACTTGGGAGACTGTACGCCAGATTGACTTGGGTTTCGACTGGGCATTGCTGAACAGCCGCCTGTATGGAACCTTCGACTGGTACATGCGGAAGACACTCGATATGGTGACCAACGGTACACCGCTTCCTGCCGTACTGGGAACAGGAGCTCCGCAGGCCAATACTGCCGACCTGAAAACAACCGGTTGGGAACTTTCAATGGGATGGAGAGACCGGGTGAACAAAGACTTCTCGTATGACGTAAGTTTCGTATTGTCCGACTATCAGGCAGAAATCACGAAGTTCAATAATCCGCAGAATTTGCTCTCTACCCATTATGTAGGCAAAAAGTGGGGTGAGATCTGGGGATTGGTAACCGAAGGACTTTTCCAGTCGGCAGAAGAGGTAAGTGCCCATGCCGATCAGTCGGAGATCTATGGCGGTGGCTGGTATCCGGGTGATGTGAAGTACAAAGACCTGAACGGTGACGGCAAGATAAACAAGGGAAAGAATACGCTTGACGATCCGGGTGACCAAAAGATTATCGGTAACAGCGAACCGCGTTACAGTTATGGTATTAAAGGCGGATTGCAGTGGCGCGACTTTGACTTTGATGTATTCTTCCAGGGCATCGGCAAGAAGGATGTAGTGTTGGGAGGCAACCAGTTCTGGGGCTTCGGCAACGAATGGCATGTACCTTTCAAACATGCACTCGACTCATGGACCGAAGATAACCGCAATGCTTACTTCCCCCGGTCTACCTACGACAACGTGACCGGTAACCGCGAAACGCAGACCCGTTATCTCCAGAATGCCGCTTATCTGCGCCTGAAGTCTATCACATTGGGATATTCTTTGCCGAAAGCGCTCCTGGCCAAGTGGAAGATAGATCATGTGCGTTTCTACGTAAGCGGACAAAACCTGCTGACGTTCGATCACCTGTTTGACATATACGACCCCGAAACAGTGAGTCTCAGCACTTATCCGCTGACTAAGTCTGTTTCATTCGGATTAAACATTACCCTCTAATACGATAACGATTATGAAAAAGAATAAGATATTACTGATAGCGGCAGTGGCATGTACTTCCATGTTCTCTTCCTGCTCCGATTTACTGGACTTGTATCCCGAAGATTCTCTCTCGGATCCGAAATTCTGGACAAGTGTACAAGACCTTGAACTTTATGCCAACGGCTTTTACGGTATTTTACCGGGGGCGCAGGGACCCGGTGCCGATGATGAATCGGACTGTTACGTGAACGAGAAACCGAAGACCTGGATTTTCAATCTTGAAACGATTCCTACTTCCGGTGGCGGATGGGGAAATGGAGACTGGGGAAACATCCGTTCCTGCAACTATTTTATGGCTCGTTACAAACAGGTGAAAGGGGATGAAAGCCAGATTAACCGTTCGGTAGCCGTGGTCCGCTTCTTCCGTGCCTGGGAGTATGTGTACAAAGTGAAACGCTTTGGCGATGTGCCCTGGTATGAAACCGAGTTGCAGATGGACTCCGAAGAACTGTACAAGGGACGTGATTCCAGAAAAGTCGTGTTCACACACATCCTGGAAGATCTCGATTTTGCCATCGAACACCTTCCGAAGCCTAATGAAACCAAAACCGGCAATATGCATAAGTATGCTGCGCTGGCTTTCAAGTCGAGAGCTTGCCTCTACGAAGCGTCTTTCCGTAAGTATCACGGACTGGGCGACTACGAAGAGTTGTATCGTGAAGCAGCTGATGCAGCCGCACAGGTGATCGAAGAGGGAGGTTACTCCATCTATAAGACCGATAAGCCTTTACAGGATTATTACAACCTGTTTGTACAGGAAGATTTAGCCTCCAATAGCGAGTGTATCATGCCCAGGGTTTATATCACCAAGCTATTGATGCACAACAACACCCGCCAGATGGAAGAGTCGTATACAGGTCTGAGCCGTGCCATGTTTGAACAATACCTATGTGCCGATGGTCTGCCCACCGCAGTCAGTCCGGGATACGAGGAGGCCGACATGCCGATGGATGAGTTGATGCAGCGTGATCCGCGCCTGCGTCAGACGATCGATAATCCGGAACTTCCTTTTAAGGTGCTGAGCGACGGTACGAAGCAGTTCAATGCCCTTCCCATAATAGATACCAAATATTGTACTACCGGATATTACGTGATGAAGTATCACTCTACCGATCCCGAACAGTGGAACATCGGGCAGTCTACACTGGATGTGTTTATCTTCCGTTATGCCGAGGTGCTGTTGAACTATGCCGAGGCGAAAGCCGAACTGGGTGAATGTACCCAGGAGGTATTGGACCAGACTGTCAATGAACTGAGAGACCGTGTAGAAATGCCGCATCTGAAAGTAAATGTCGGTTTCACCGATCCGAACTGGCCGGATTATGGTTATGAACTCTCTCCGCTGCTTTACGAAATCCGCCGCGAGCGTGCAGTCGAGTTGGTAGGCGAAGGCTTCCGTTGGGATGACATTGTACGCTGGAAAGCCGGCAAGTTGCTGGAAGCACCGAAGAGTATGCTTGGAATGAAAGTATCGGATAAGCTGAAAGAGCAGTACGACTCCTTCTCCCGTGAATTGACGCAAGACAATCTGCTGATTGTTTATCCGGACAGAACAACCCGCAAATGGGACGATAAACTCTATCTGCATCCGTTGCCTATCGACGAGACAACGATGAATCCGAACTTGTTACCCAATAATCCCGGATGGGAATAAACATTTAAAATGAGAAGAATCATGAAACAGAACATACTGAAGGCAGCCATTCTGGCTGCCGGATTCTGCTGCACAGTGGGATGCAGTGACAATGACAGCGACCTGACCATCTACATACCCGATGCGGGAACTGCCGTGAAAGCCAATTTCTACATTGAAGACGAGCCGTATGTGCAGACTTTTAATGTGGCCGTTACTCCCGAAACCTATCCGCAACTGACGGAATACGGACTGCCTAATGATGCTGTGGTACATCTGCAAGCCGATCCGGGCAAGGTAGACGAGTATAACGCGAAGAACGGAACCGAATATGAACTGCTGCCGGAAGCCGCTTACGACCTGACTGAAGAGGTATTGGTAAAAGCCGGGACACCGAAGTCTGAGGAAGCCGTAATCACGGTTCATGCAAAAGGTAACATCGAGGCGTTCAAGGAGTATCTGCTGCCCGTAAGCATTACTTCGGTGGAGGGAGCGGTAGCCGATCATTGCTGTCAGACCATCTACTTCATCTTCAGAGGTTCGATGGATGCCAGCAACATGGAGTTGCTCGACCGCACCGGATGGGAAGCATTGAGTGCTTCGTCCGAAGAGCCGAAAGAGGGCGATTGGGGACACAGCGGACTGAAAGAAGCTTGTCTGGATGGCGATCTGAATACTTTCTGGGGTACCGACTGGAGTACTCAGCATCCGCAACCACCTCACTGGATTGTTATTGACCTGAAGAAAACAACCCATATCCAGGGATTCGCTTGCCAGGCACGTGAAGAGGGGTATGACGGGCCGAAAGAGGTGACTGTGGAAGTGAGCGATGATAATGCCACCTGGACAGTAGCCGCTAAGTTTAAAGATATTCCGGCACAGGGTGAGTTCCGATCCTTCCTGCCCGCTGCTGTAGATGGACGCTACCTGAAGGTAACCATCACGGCCGTGAACGGCGGACCGCATGTGACGGTCAGCGAACTTAATTTATTCTGATATACAAAACTGTAAAATAGACGAACACATGAATCTAAGAAATTTCTTTTTAGCGGCGGGAATCGCTGCTGTAGCGGTACCTGTACCTGTATGGGGGCAAAAGGCCCCCGAACCCTACGGGCTGACTCCCAGTGCGAGACAGGTAGAGTGGTATAACCGGGAGATGATCGCTTTCTTTCACTTCGGTATCAATACCTTTGAGGAGTATGTAAACGAAGGGGACGGACGTGCTCCGGCAGCTATATTCAATCCTACGGCCCTCGATTGCGGACAGTGGATGCGTACCCTTCAGTCGGCCGGTATCCCCAGTGCCATCATTACAGCCAAACATGCCGATGGGTTCTGCCTTTGGCCCAGTAAATATACGGATTATGGAGTGAAGAACTCTGCCTGGAAGAATGGAAAGGGAGACGTTGTGCGCGAGTTTGTGGATGCTTGCGAGGAGTATGGCATTAAGGCGGGCATCTATCTGGGTCCGCACGACCGGCACGAGCATCTTTCTCCCCTTTATACTACGGAGAAGTACAAGCAGTATTATGGTCACCAGTTGGAAGAATTGATGGGTGACTATGGAAAAGTCTGGGAAACTTGGTGGGACGGTGCCGGAGCAGACGAACTGACTACTCCCGTCTATACTCATTGGTATAAGATTGTGCGAGAGAAGCAACCGGACTGTGTCATTTTCGGGACCAAGAACTCGTATCCTTTTGCCGATGTGCGTTGGATGGGAAATGAGTCCGGCAAAGCCGGTGATCCTTGTTGGTCGACTACCGACTCTGTATGCGTCAGAGATGAATGGAAGAACTATGAAGGGCTGAACGAAGGAGTAAAAGGCGGTGATGCATATATCCCTGCCGAAACCGATGTATCGATCCGTCCCAGTTGGTTTTATCATGCTGAGGAAGACAGCCGCGTGAAAAGCGTAAAGGAACTTTGGGATATTTATTGCACTTCTGTCGGTCACAACAGCGTGTTGCTGCTCAACTTCCCACCTGATCGTCGCGGACTGATTCATCCTACCGATTCACTTCATGCTGCCTTGCTGAAGCAGGGATTGGATGAAACCTTCGGAAACAATCTGTTGGCTAAGGCCAAGGTGAAAGCAACGAACGGACGCGGAGGTAAATTCCGTCCGGAGTTCCTGACAGACAACAATAAGGAAACTTATTTTGCCGGCCGAGACGGAGCCAAAACCTCGGACATCGTTTTCACTCTTCCCCGGCAGACAGAGTTCGACTGCCTGATGATTCAGGAAGTGATCGAATTGGGACACCGCACGACGAAGTGGAGTGTGGAATACTCTAATGATGGCCGTAACTGGACCCCGATACCGGAAGCAACCGATAAGCAGACGGTGGGGTATAAATGGATCGTACGTTTCGAACCGGTAAAAGCCAAACAGGTACGTCTTCGTATCCTCGACGGATTTGCCTGTCCTGCTATCCATACATTCGGAGTGTACAAACAATCGGCTTTATTTCAGTAAAAACAATAGGTAGTTGGGTTGAATATAGGTTTGGGCTGTATCACACAGGCAGACATAGGTTTTGTTGGCGGATACAGCCCTTGGTTTTCTTCCCTGCCTTTTCTTAATATCAATAGTATGCTAAATTTTAAACATCTGTTTCTGGTAAGCGTTGCTCTGTGGTCGGCAGTAGGAATGGTTCGTGCCCAGGAGTTCGATCCGAAGCAAAGCTACGAGATCCATACCCAGAACGGACTTGTCCTGGACAATCAGGAGAGTCTGGATTTAGGTGGTAAGATATTTATTTCTAAAAAGGAACCCCATAAAGAGTCGCAGGTCTGGAATCTGATTCCTTGTGGTGACGGCTGCTACTCCATTGTCAGTCCGCTCACCGAACTGGGAATCGACAATAGCGGCAATGGAAGCAAGGAGTGTCCGGTCATCCAATGGGACCCTAATAAAGAAAATCCCAATCAGCAATGGCGTATCACGGCTTTGCCCAATGGGAATTATTTGTTCACCAGTGTAGCGAGTGGTTATAACCTGGGCTTCCCGGATGCCGGTCTTGTGGCCGAGCCGGTTTACCAGCTCAAACCGGATGCGCAGAAAATAAGCCAGCAATGGAAAATCGTGAAATCGAATCTGAAAGTGGTGGCTGAGGCTTTTAAAACCCGGAGTGATAATGACTGGGAGAATGAACGGATATTTGCCGTTAACAAAGAAGAGGGGCGTTCTACGTTTGTCCCCTTTGCCGATACGGAAGAGATGAAGAGCGATCCTTCGTACACCCGTCCTTGGATACGCAATCAGTCTTCCCGTTATCTGTTGCTGAATGGTGACTGGAAGTTTCATTGGGTGAAGCAACCTTCCGAACGTCCGGTGGATTTCTATAAACCGGGTTATGACGTGTCTGCCTGGAAAGAGATTCCGGTTCCTTCCAATTGGGAGATGCTGGGATACGGAACCCCCATCTATACCAATATCACCTATCCGATACGCAACAATCCGCCCTTTATACAGGGACAGAGAGGATATACGGTAGAGAAAGAGCCTAATGCGGTAGGTTCCTATCGGAGGGAATTCTCTCTGCCGGCCGACTGGAAGAATAAAGAAGTGTTTATCCACTTCGACGGAGTGTACAGCGCTATGTATCTGTGGATCAATGGTAAGAAAGTCGGGTATAGCCAGGGTGCCAACAACGATGCCGAGTTCAACATCACACAGTATGTGAAGCCGGGTAAAAACATATTGGCAGTCGAAGTGTATCGCTGGAGTGACGGCAGCTATCTGGAAGACCAGGATATGTTCCGCCTGAGCGGTATCCACCGGGATGTCTATCTGGTAGCGACTCCGAAACTTCGCCTGCGCGACGTGCATCTTACTTCTGTCATCAGTGACCGTTTCGACAAGGCCGACTTATGTGTCAAAGCAGACGTGAAGAACTATGGCAAGTCTGCTGTGAATGCCTCCGTACGCATAGCTCTGCTGGATGCCGGTGGCAAAACTTTGCGTACGTTTACAACTGCGGTCGGTAATCTGGCTGCCGGAAAAGAGATCTGTCTGCCTGCAAAAGCAAGTATTCGTGATCCCCAACTCTGGAGCGCCGAAACACCTTATCTGTATACTGTGAATCTGGAATTGCTGGATGCTTCCGGCAAGGTGCTCGAGGCAACTACCCAGCAATATGGTTTCCGCAAAATTGAAATACGTGACAATAAAGTGTATATCAATGATGCATTGGTGTTGTTCAAGGGTGCCAATCGTCACGATATTCATCCCCGTTTCGGTAAAGCGGTACCTGTAGAAAGCATGATAGAGGATATTCTTCTCTTTAAGCGTTTCAACCTGAACACCATTCGTACCAGTCATTATCCGAATGATCCGAAGATGTATGCTCTGTTTGACTACTATGGACTTTACGTAATGGACGAAGCCGATCTGGAATGTCATGGCAACATGATGCTGACTAAGCGGGAAAGTTGGAAAGCAGCCTTTGTCGACCGGGTGGTACGTATGGTGGAACGGGACAAGAACCATCCTTCCGTAATCTTCTGGTCGATGGGGAATGAATCGGGCGGAGGACCCAATTTCGAGGCCGCTTATCAGGCTGCCAGAGAGATTGACGCACGGTTCATCCATTATGAAGGAATGAATGATGTTGCCGATATGGACTCACGGATGTATCCATCCATCGAAAGTATGATAGCTCAGGACAACGAGCCGCGCAATAAACCTTTCTTTTTATGTGAGTATGCACATGCCATGGGAAATGCTGTCGGTAACCTGGAAGAATATTGGGACTATATTGCCAATCAGTCTAAACGCATGATCGGAGGTTGTATCTGGGACTGGGTGGATCAAGGCATCAATAAACCCGGAGAAGCGCCGGACCGTTATTATTTCGGGGGCAGCTTCGGTGATCGTCCCAACGACAATGATTTTTGTTGTAACGGACTGGTGACACCCGACCGTAGAGTTACTCCTAAGTTATGGGAAGTGAAAAAGGTATACCAATATATGACTTTTGAAGAAGTGGGAGAGAACAATGTGGGATTACGCAATCATTATTCATTCCTGAATATGCGTCATTTCAACCTGCGTTATGTCATCCTCAAAGACGGGGTGCCTGTTGCGGAAGAGGAGTTCGGACTGCCTGACGGCAAGCCGGGTGAACACCGTACGATCCATATCCCTTATCTCCGTCACTTGACGGAAGATGCCGATTACCACATCAACCTGGAAGTGAAGTTGAAGCATGACTGCGTCTGGGCTAAAGCCGGACATGTAGTGGCAACGGAGCAGTTCTTACTAAGAGAGAGAAAACAGAAAACGGAGGTTCCGGAACTCTCTGCTTCCCTGCAGGTGGTAGAAGAACGTCAGTACATCCGTTTCCGTGCTCCGGGTACCGAGATCTCATTTGATTCAAAGACAGGCATGATGATCGGTCTCCGATATGACGGACAAAACATGATACACGGTCAGCAAGGACCGGCGTTGAACTGGTATCGTTCCATCAGTAATGATCCTCGCGAATGGATTCAGCCTGTGGTTGCATTGCGTGGTTTTGACTGGAAACTGGCGGAAGACGGAAAGTCGGCGTCTGTTCAGTCTCAGATAGAGGTCAAAGTTGGGCAAGTCAATATACCGTATACAGTCAAATACCGTGTTTACAGTAACGGCAGGGTCGATGTGGCAGCCGACTTTACGACAGAAAGTAATTTCGATCTACCTCGTCTGGGTTTGCAAATGTTCCTCAATCCTTCACTGGAACAAGTCGAATGGTATGGCCGCGGCCCGATGGAGAACTATCGTGACCGGAAGAACGCAGCCTACATGGGACGCTACAAAACGACTGTTACGGATATGGCCGAACATTATGCGCGGGCGCAAACAATGGGCGGACGCACAGATACACACTGGCTGGCGTTGACAGACGGACAAGGGAAAGGACTCAGGATAACCGCAACGGATACGTTGGATTTCAGTGCCCAACATTACACGGATAAAGATTTATGGCAGGTAAAATATGGACATGATTTGTCTGATATCCGCCGTGCGGAGGTTGTTCTCAATTTAGATTGTATTCAGCGTGGATTGGGCAATGCCAGTTGCGGACCGGGACCGCGTCCCCATTATGAAATCCGGAAGGATACGGTTTATAGTTATTCTTTCCGAATGGAACCATTGAGATAAGGATTGTTATCCGGACAAGGAGACCTATGGTCGTTCCGGATGTTGAATCTGTTTGAAGTTTTGCGCCCTGCTCCTCAAAGTCGGAACTTTGAGAGAGCAGGGCGCAATATCTTTCGGAGTGTGTCCCGCAAAGGTCTTTTCTATCTTATTCTTCTCCGACCTTGATACCGAAACCGGCTTTGCGCAAATCGTTCCAATATCCGGGGTATGATTTGGAGACTACTTGAGGTTCGTCTATTTGTATTGTCGGATAATGAATTGTTGCCGGAGCAAAAGCCATAGCCATGCGATGATCCTCGTAAGTCTTGATAACGGGACATGCCTGTTGTTCCACGCGTTCACCGTCCCAGGAAAGGATACTGTCGTTTTTGTCATGCAATATATACCCGAGCTTTTTCATCTCTGTTTTAAGGGCTTCGATCCGGTCTGTCTCTTTTATTTTGAGGCTTTGCAGCCCGGTGAAGCGGAAAGGTACATTGAGCAGTGCGCAGGTCACAACAAAGGTCTGTGCCAAGTCGGGAATATCGACAAAATCTTCATCCAGCCGTTCGACACATGTACCATTCTTCTTCAGTCGTATACCTGTTTCCGTATATTCGGTTGCCACTCCCAGGCGGGCAAATACTTCTGCTCCGCGGCTGTCGCCTTGATAACTGTGGCGGAACAGTCCGGTCAGTTCTATATTTGCTTGGGGAGACAGAGCAGCTATCTGATACCAGTAAGAAGCTGCACTCCAATCGCTTTCGACGGTAAACGGAAGGCAGTGGTAAGGTTGTGGATCAACCAGGATACTCTGGTCGGATGTCCACGAAGCCGAGGCGCCGAAATCTTTCATCAATTGCAAAGTCAGGTTGATGTAAGGTCTTGAGACGATTTCTCCGGTCAACCGGAGTTGCAAACCGTTTTTCAGTACCGGACCGATCATCAACAGGGCTGATATGTATTGTGAACTCACATTTCCTTTTAAAGTGATTTCGCTGCCCGTGAGCTCTGTACCCTCAATCCGTAAGGGTGGGAAGCCCTCATTCCGAACATATTCTATATGGGCTCCCAGTTCGCGCAAGGCGTTCACTAATATCTGTATGGGGCGTTGCTGCATCCGTTCCGTTCCGGTGATGGTATGGATACCCGGAGTACTGCTCAGATAAGCCGTCAGAAAGCGCATGGCCGTTCCGGCCGCAAGAATATCAATCACTTCATTGCCTTCGGTCAGAGCTTTTATCATCACCTGCGTATCATCGCAGTCGGACAAGTTCGAAAGTACATCGTCTCCTTTTGACAGAGCATGGATGATAAGGGCACGATTGCTGATACTTTTGGATGCCGGAAGCTGGATAGTGGCCTTTATCTGCGAAGGCGCTGAGAGTAGATAACGCATGGTCTTTGTTGCTATAGTTATATTCGGTTGCAAAAATAGGAAATCTATTCTTTTTTGCCCCTATCCTCTTCCTAAAATATTAAGGATATGAACGGAATCCAATATACATTAACGAAGCGAACAAACAGCTAAAAAATAGGTTGTTTAAGGTCCTAAGGACATTTTGTTTATAAAAAAATGTCAAGAAGTAGCTCCATATTTCTGCAATATGATACCAAAAGACTTGTGTAGTTACGGGGTTAATGTAGTTATTTTACTTTTGTATCAACAAAGAAAGGATTCTGATGCCAAACAGGGATAGTGAGAAATTGATAACGGATGGTTATACTACGACTTTATTGGGGGATGAACTTATGGTTTGTGAGAACATGAAGCACATTCGTGTGACGTCTGTTCCGTCCTACACTGAAGTTGGGATGATTATTTTGTGTTTGAGAGGTACTGCCAAGATCTGTATCTTTGATAATATTCATATTCTTGCTAAGAATGAACTGGCGGTTATTCTGCCGGGTCAGTTGGTTTCGATAACCGAGCTAAGTCCTGATTTTCTTTGTAATATAGTTGTGCTGTCGCGTGCGCTTTTTGATGATACGTTGAGTGGGTTCAGTCGTTTTTCTCCTCTTTTCTTTGTTTACATGAGAAGCCATTATTGGTATGAATTGACAGGAGAAGAGATTGAGCGGTTCAAACTTTTTTATGGATCACTCTCACAGCGGGCAAAAGACCCTACCCATTTTTTCAGGAGAGAGTCTGTATTGTTGTTACTGAGAATCTTTTATCTGGATATCTATAACGAATATTACAGCAAATCTCATTTGATGAAAGGGGGATCGGATATGGGTAAGAGTAAGCTGGCGCATGATTTTTTCTGTTTAATTATGCAGCATTACCGAGGACACAAGGATGTCGCTTTCTATGCCGATAAGTTATGCATCACTTCCAAGTATCTGTCAATGGTGATAAAAGAGGCGAGCGGAAAGACAGCAAAAGATTGGATTGTAGAGTATGCCATATTGGAGATCAAAGCCATGTTGAAGAACTCTACCATGAATATACAGGAGATATCTATTAAAACGAACTTTGCGAACCAGTCGTCGTTGGGGCGTTTTTTTAGAAAGCACACAGGAATGACGCTTACAGAATATCGTATGCATCGATAAATAGTGGCTTAAATGAAACAAGAAAAACAAACCGAACTGTTGCGGACTCAGCAGATGCTGAATGAAGTGAACCGCAAGTTGTTAATGACGCTTGGGGTCGCGGAAGTTTTTCCATGGAAGTGGGAACTGGCAGAGCATATGGTATGGTTTGATGCCCGTCCGTCGGACGATCCTGCAGGATGGGAGATTTTTCATAATGATTCGTTTCCGGTTTCTATAGCGCGTGTTTATCAAGGTATCTATAAGGAAGACCGCCTTCGGGTGATTGAAGCTTGTCGGGGGATACTGAAAGGCAAAATGAAGAAAGTGGTGGTCGAGCTTCGTTTCTGGGCCAAAAAGAGAGAGGGATTGGTATTGGAGTGGTTGGAGATGCATGCCATTCCCGGGAAGGTTGATGAAAATGGCAGACTGTTGACTGTAGAGGGATCGCTGATGTCCATTACCAGGCAAAAAGTTATGGAAGAAGAACTGACCGCAGCTAAAGAGAAAGCAGAAGAAGCCAATCGGTTGAAATCGGCATTGATTGCTAATATGAATCATGAGATACGTACACCGTTGAATGCGATTGTAGGTTTTGCATCTTTGCTCTCTATCATAGATGACGAAAAAGAGCAGCAGGAGTATATCGGATTGATACAGAGTAATACGGAGCATCTTTTGCGATTGATGAACGATGTTATCGATCTCTCCAATATTGAGTCGGGCGTTATGGACATAGTCGGTTCGGATGTAGTTCTCGATTCATTGATGAAAGAGATGGAATTGACGTATGTTCCCAAAGCAGAAACAAACAACCTGGTTTTGGCTTGGGATCGGGAGCAGTCGAATGGTCACATCTATACAGATCGGGACAGGCTGATACAGATATTGGAGCACTTATTGGATAATGCTATTAAATTTACAACAAAGGGGACCGTTCGTTGGGGGTATCAAGAGAAAGAGAATGGTCAAATTAGGTTTTATGTGACGGATACCGGATGTGGTATTCCTAACGATAAAAAGGAAGTGATATTTGAACGATTTGTGAAACTTGATAGCTTTACCCAAGGGCTTGGATTGGGATTGTCCCTTTGTAAAATTATTATTGAGCGTATGCACGGAGCGATTGGAGTGGAATCGGAAGTTGGAGAAGGATCGACTTTCTGGTTTACTATCCCCAATTTATCCGACAATCATATTTAAAATCTACGGATGAGTGACCGTGAGGTTCCCTGAGAAGGACTTCTGTAGCAAGTTGATGATTCCCATCAGCTTGATGTTTGTTTTGTTTGTGATGAGGTCACCGTTTCAGCGGAAACAATGATCCCACGTTGGCACTTCGGCAGATAGATCTTTTTGTCTGTCGGGGTGCCAACATTCTTTTATTTTAGACAGAATGTTGGAGAATCGGTAGATTTACACTACTTTTGGTACCACAATCGGATGTCCGGTTGAATTAACCCTTTTATAACGACACGATATGAAATTTGTTAACCGATTCTTTATGATTCTTGTGGCACTATGTCTGGTTTGCCCCGGCGTTAGTGCAGTTGTTAATCCCAAACCTTTTGTGATTCCCGAACTGAAAGAGTGGAAAGGTGCCGAAGGGGCATTTGTACCGACTGAAACAACAAAAATAGTCTGTCCTGCCAATCAGCCGGAACTATTGCGCATTGCCCGTATGCTGGCCGATGACTGTGAAACGATGTTCGGTCACAAACCGGAGGTAGTACAAGGCAAAGGCGGAGCCGGTGATGTTATTCTTGCCATTCGTGCAGATAAGAAGTTGGGCAAAGAAGGCTATACGGTGAAAGTTACCGATCGTATCTTGCTGACTGCTCCCGAAAGCATAGGGGTATATTGGGGAACCCGTACGCTGCTTCAGATTGCGGAACAGAGCGAAAATCATCAGTTTCCGAAAGGTACTTTGCGTGACTTTCCGGACTACGCTATGCGTGGCTTTATGATAGATTGCGGTCGAAAGTTTATTCCTCTTTCTTTCCTTCAGGATTATGTGAAGATTATGGCTTATTACAAGATGAATACTTTGCAGATTCACTTGAATGATAATGGCTTTAAACAGTTCTTCGGGCACGATTGGTCGAAAACTTATGCAGCCTTCCGTTTGGAGTCGGATACTTATCCGGGTTTGGCTGCCGAAGACGGCTATTACACCAAGCGTGAATTTATCGATTTACAAAAGTTGGCTGAGAACCTTTACGTAGAAATCATTCCCGAGATTGATGCTCCGGCGCATACTCTTGCCTTTACACATTATAAACCGGAGATCGGCAGTAAAGAGTACGGCATGGACCATCTCGATCTGTTTAATCCTGAAACGTATAAGTTTATGGATGGACTCTTTAAGGAGTATCTGGAAGGGGACGAACCTGTATTCCGTGGAAAGAAAGTGCATATCGGTACTGACGAATACTCAAATAAGAAAAAAGATGTAGTAGAGAAGTTCCGTGCTTTCACCGACCATTATATCCGCTATGTAGAGAGCTTTGGCAAACAAGCTTGTGTATGGGGAGCACTGACGCATGCCAAAGGTGATACACCGGTGAAATCGGAGAATGTGATCATGAGTGCTTGGTACAATGGCTATGCCAACCCGAAAGACATGATAGAGCAAGGCTATAAATTGATTAGTATTCCTGACGGGCTGGTATACATTGTTCCGGCTGCCGGATACTATTATGATTATCTGAACACGAAGTATTTGTACGAAAATTGGACTCCTGTACAGATTGGAAAGGCTGTTTTCCCAGAGAAAGATCCGTCTATCCTCGGCGGTATGTTTGCCGTATGGAACGATCATGTAGGCAATGGCATCTCGACAAAAGATATTCATCACCGCGTTTATCCGGCTTTGCAGACTTTGGCTGTGAAGATGTGGACCGGAAAAGATGTATCTGTTCCGTATGCTGACTTTGATAAACAACGCAATGGCATCAGTGAGGCTCCGGGTGTTAATCAACTCGGCCGTATCGGTACTACACCGGGATTGGTGTATGAACAGGCTTCCGTTGCTCCCAATAGCGAGACTCCTCACCGTGAAATCGGTTACGATTATCTGGTAACATTTGATATTGACGGAGCCGATGAAGCAAAGGGTACGGAACTGTTCCGTTCGCCGGATGCCGTATTTTATCTTTCCGATCCGATCCGTGGCATGTTGGGTTTTGCCCGTGACGGTTATTTGAATACATTTAGTCACCGTATCCACAAAGGTGAGAAAGCAACCATCGGTATCAGTGGTGACAATAAGTCGACCCGTCTACTTATCAATGGACAGGTAGTAGAGGAAATGAATACTCAAAAACTTTACTATAATGCCGGGAAAGATTCTATGAATTATGTTCGCACTTTAGTCTTCCCGCTAGAGAAAGCCGGAAAGTTTGATAGTAAGATTACAAATCTGAAGGTTTATAAGAAATAAGATAGTAACTCAATAAGATAGAGGGAGTTAAGCTTCGTGCTTAGCTCTCTCTCTTATTTTGTGGACAGGCCGTTAGGGAAAAAATAATATTCTTCATTACTTTCCGAATTGTGTTTTTTTGTACCTTTGCCCCCGGATGGAGCATAAAGTTCCACGAAACGAATGAAACAGAAACACAGAAAGTCCCGTTTTGAGTCCTTTCAAGGTATACTGACCAAACTTGCACTTTTCCATCAGTGGGGAAGAGAAAATTCTGATTAAGTAAGTCTCTTTACTTAATTTCTCCTTTTTGCATTTTATTATCTGTGTGAATCAAGATCTAAGGAGTTATTGATTTGCATTATTTCTAAAAATTCATAAGTAACAACGTATGAACAAATTCTCTTTGTTCATAATGATGCTTTGTGCGTCATTATGTCCCTTGGGTGTGTATGCCCAAGAAGTGGCATGGCATATAATGTCTATAGAAGATATGTTTGCGCTTGCCGACCGTAACAGTAAATCATTGCGTCCGTATGCAACCGGTATTTGTGAAGCCCGTGAAGGCGTAAGAATTGCCGGGAATGCCCGTTTGCCGGAAATTGAAGCTGCTTTGTCGTTCAGTTATTTGGGTGATGCTCTGCTGATAGACCGTAATTTTTCGAATGGAACCAATGCACCTATGCCGCATTTGGGTAATAACTTCTCAGTAGAGGCTTCTCAGGTAGTATATGCGGGAGGTAGCATTACAAACAGTATTGCTATTGCACGTTTGCAAGAAAAGATGGCTCGCCTGGACTTGGATGCTGGGCGTGATAAAGTACGTTTCCTGCTTATCGGCTATTATCTGGATCTATTCAAACAGCAGAATATGTTGCAAGTATACGAAAAGAATATAGAGCAGACCAAGCAGGTGATTGAGGAACTCCGTGCGAAAGAGTGTGAGGGAATCGTTCTGAAAAACGATATTACCCGCTACGAATTGTTGTTGGCCAATCTGGAATTGACCCGTACACAGATTGAAAATACAATCTCTATCCTGAATAGCAATCTGACTACTACTTTGGGTTTACCGGAGAATGCCAGAATACAGCCGGACACTACTATTCTCTCAAAAGCCCTCCCCATTGAAAATAAAGAGAATTGGACAAATACCGCTTATGCAAACTCTCCTGTACTAAAACAGATGTTACTTACCGTGGAAATGAGTAAGCATCAACAGAAAATTACAGGTTCGGAACAAATACCCCAAATAGCTCTATTTGCCGGTAATAAACTGGATGGGCCTATCACCATCGAAGTGCCTCCTATCAATAAGAACCTCAACTATTGGTACGTAGGGGTAGGGGTGAAATATAATTTCTCTTCTCTGTTCAAGGCCAGTAAGTCCATTGCTCGGGATAAATTCACTGTTCGGCGAAATACGGAGCAGTATAATGATGCTAAAGAACAGACCGGCTTGGCTGTCAATGCAGCGCAGGTGAAATATATGGAAACTTATGTGGAGTTGAATACTCAGCAGAAAAGTGTGGAACTGGCCAATCAGAACTATGCCGTCATCCATGACCGCTATAAGAATGATATGGCACTGATCACCGATATGCTGGATGCCAGCAATTCAAAACTTGAGGCAGAACTACAGCTCGTAAATGCCCGAATCAATATTGTTTTTAATTTTTATAAACTTCTGTATATCTCCGGAACTATCTAAAATCAATCGTCATGAATAAGAAAACTAAAAAAATGGTATTCAATCTCTCTGTTATTTTTGTGTTGCTTCTGGCCTTCGGATGGGTATGTTCGCGTTTTGTCCATTTGGGTAACGTAGAGTTTACGGACAATGCGCAGGTACGTCAACATATCGTTCCTATCAATTGCCGTATACAAGGCTTTATTAAGAAAATATATTTTACGGAATATCAGGCTGTGCATAAGGGAGACACATTGGCTTTGATAGAAGATGCCGAATTTCGTTTCAGACTGGTGCAGGCAGAAGCCGATTATCAGAATGCTTTATCCGGAAAGAGTGTAGTGACATCGTCTATCCATACCATCCAGAATAATATATCTGTGTCCGATGCCGGTATTCAAGAAGCTAAAGTACGCATGGATAATGCTGAACGCGAATATAAACGCTATCAGAATTTGCTGGAACGGGATGCTGTCACCCGCCAGCAATACGATGCGGTGAAAACAAATTTTGATGCATCAAAAGCACGTTATGAATTGTTATTTCGCCAAAAGAAATCGACGGCCCTCGTCAAACAAGAACAAACTGAACGCTTGGAGCAGACCGAAGCTGGGATTAAACTGGCAGAAGCAGCTTTGGAGATAGCCCGGCTAAATCTTTCATATACGGTGATCATAGCTCCGTGCGACGGAACTACCGGGCGGAAAGAGATTCGGGAAGGTGTGTTAGTGCAACCCGGACAGACACTGGTCAACCTGGTGGACGACCATGATAAATGGGTGGTAGCCAATTACAAAGAGACGCAAACTGCCCATATTGGCGAAGGTTATCCGGTGGGTATAGAAGTAGATGCCATCCCGGGAATAATGTTTAAAGGAATAGTAAAATCGGTTTCTCAGGCAACAGGGGCAAGTTTTTCTCTTCTTCCACAGGATAATTCCGCAGGCAATTTTGTGAAGGTGGAACAGCGTATTCCTGTCCGGATAGAATTTACCGGCGAAAACAGGCCCGAAGATATGAAACGCCTGCGTGCCGGAATGAATGTGGAATGTGTAGTAAACTATTAATGTATGCATGAAATAACTCCTTTTGCCATTCCGGCGATGCGCGATTTTGTTCCTGAAAAGTGGAGGCCGTGGATTGTTATTCTTTTTGTTATTGTCTTTCAATTTTCCGGAGGCGTTTATTTGGCTGCGGTTAGTGAAATGGTAGGTTCGACAGCTTTGATGCAGGAGGATATTATGATGGCAGGATACGCTTCTTTGGTAGGGATGTCGTTGACATTTGCCATTATGTTTCGGCTGAAGTTTCGTTTCCCTTCGAAAACAGCTTTCCTGACATGTAGTATTGCTATCATTTTGTGTAATCTGATATGCATGTATACTCGTAGTGTGCCGTTATTGGTGACAGCCTGTTTCTTTGGTGGGATATTCAGGATGTGGGCCACTTTTGAGTGTAATTCCACTATTCAACTCTGGCTTACGCCTCAGAGGGACCTTTCTGTCTTCTTTTGTTATATCTATCTTTTGGTACAGGGTTGTCTTCAATTATCCGGATTGATAACTGTTTATACTGCTTTTTGGATAAAATGGGAATATATGCATTGGCTGATTATTGCATTATTGTTACTTGTGATGATAGCAACTATGATTTTGTTTCGTAATTATCGTTCGATGCCCAAATTGCCTCTTTTCGGTATTGATTGGTTGGGAGCCTTGATGTGGGGGATAGTGATTTTGTGTATTATCTTTGTTTGTGTATATGGCGAACACTATGATTGGTATGAATCTGTCTATATCCGGATGGCTACCGCGGGCGGAGTAGTAGTCCTGTTATTGAATTTGTGGCGTGCTTCTTTTATTCGCCACCCGTTCATAGCATTGGTCACCTGGCGGTTTAAAGCCGTTTACCTTACCTTTTTGCTCTATATGGTTGTCGACATTTTATTGGCACCCTCGCACTTGCTCGAACATATTTATATGGAAGCCGTGCTTGGGTATGATTCTTTAAACGTGATTTCGCTCAATTGGGTATTAGTACTGGGAACGATTGTGGGGAGTGTTTTCACATTCTATACATTTTCACGTCGTAAATGGTGTTACCGGACAATGACGGTTATTGCTTTTATCTCCATCACCGGTTATTTGATGATGTTCTATTTTACGATAGATTACAATTTATGTAAAGAGGCTTTGGCTTTTCCTCTCTTTTTACGTAGTTTCGGATATGTGATTATCGCTATATGTTTTATCACCGCACTTTCGCGCGTACCGTTTCAGAACTTTTTTGAGGCGGTTTCTGTTCAGGCATTTGTCAGTGCAAGCTTTGGAGGAGCACTCGGTTCAGCTGTTCTCGGACGAGTCTTGAACGTAGTGATGCAGAAAAATGTGATGTTACTTGGCAGTACATTGGATGCACTTCATCCACAGGCAAGTCATATCTCTTTGGGAGAATTATATGCTGCTTTACAACAACAGGCATTGATGGTTTCTATGAAAGAACTTTATGGATGGCTTACATTAATAAGTCTGTTTTGTCTGATACTATTGGGTGTCGGTCATAACTCTGTCCGTCCGCTTTATGCTTTGCATCCCCGATACCGGGTGATACGCCGCTATATCAGGCATGAATTGAGGATGATCAAGCAATGACCGATTCATATATTTTTCTTTTATATTTAAAGTTGAGCCCCTGGCCGGTATATTCCGATCAGGGGCTCAATTGCTATTTATCTATTTAAAGAGAATTCTGTCAGGTTCAGATTTGTACATGTCTGAATATAAATCGTCTACATGGGACTATTCCATATGGGGCGTATCCGATTTTATGGAAGTAGCCATACTCAAATGTTCATCCTATGATCCATTTGCTGCCCGGTATGAATGAAATGAGTTTTGAAGTTATGAAGCAACAGATAAATGTACTGACTGCAATGCATGGTATAGCGGCAACAGTAGGCAGTGCCAGGGTATACTTAAAGACTGTTGCCCATAATCCTAGCCAGAAGATATGCATTAGATACATACCGTAGCTGAGCTTTGACATTTCTGTTATGATTCGTGGAGCTTTTGAGCTATTGATACACGTAAACATGAGAAATGTACCCGCTGTGAGCAGTACACAGTTGATTGTACAGAAGGCCCATCCTATTTCTATTACGGGAGTGGAAAGAGTCTCACCGGGTATAGCCTGGCTATAGAATGAATAGATGGTTAATACGGCTCCGATAACCATTAAAATGGTTCCTATGATGAAGCGTTTTGAACGACTCCACGTAAGGTGAGTATGTATATAATGTGCCAGCACGAGGTAACCCAGATAGCCTGAGAAGTACCATAGCATGTGATATTCGTTCCAGAAACATTGTCCCCATACTTCACCACACCAACGGTTGAGATATGGGATGCATGTTGATAACAGAAACAACCCTATGAAGAAGCGTTCTTCTTTTGCCGAAGCTTTTCTCAGCCATGGAGATATTATAGGTATGAATAGATAAAGACTGATTAGAGGATACATAAACCACAGATGTCCTGCAAGTGTCGGGAAGTTCAAGAAAATTCGTGATAGATCCGTTAATGATGTCTCTCCGTTTATCTGTCCCCACAACATTGGTAAGGTGCTGTATAGTATCATGAATATGAAAAATGGTGGTATGATACGAAGGAATCGCTGGCGATAAAATTGCCATGTAGTTTGTTCTTCTTTCATCGGAGCAAGGAGAAAGGCGGAGACAATCATGAATAATGGTACTGCCATGCGTGAAAAGCCATCGTATACAGCTACCCATAAGCGGTCTGCCTCACTGGCTAAATAAGATTGCGGTCCGGCCATGTCCGTGGATCCGGCGGCACCGTAAAAGTTTTCACTGGAGTGTACAATCATAACGAGAAAGCACGCAAATACGCGTACATAATCTAAAAAAACAATGCGTTTCATTTTCTGTTTGAGTTTTTTATTAATAAGATGTTCTTTGTGTTGTCTTTTTTATGTGCAGCATTATTCATTATAGAAATATTTCATTGATTTTCAGGGCGCTGCTTTATTTGACGCAAAGATAGAAAAAAACTTGAGATACTGAGCAACAAACGGAAAGAATCCGTGCAACTGCATTGAATATTCAACATTTTTTTTAATATCCGATATCCGGTACTGTTTGATAAAACATAAATCCCAGTTAAATATCCTGTTTTGGGGAGCACCTACGTCTGCACCGTATGATAGTTCTGAAGTGCTCTAAAAGAAAAAAGCATCGATAATCTTACAATTATCAATGCTTTGTGGTTAGTCGGGGTGACTGGATTCGAACCAGCGACCACACGCCCCCCAGACGCGTACTCTAACCGGGCTGAGCTACACCCCGAATTGCGGATGCAAAAGTAGAATTTTATTTTGAATAAGCAAAATATTCGGATGGTTTATTTCTTTTAAATTGTTTTTTCTTGCTAAGGAAGCGCTCTGGGAAGTAGTAATCTAATTAACATTGTTAATTTGGAAGTTTTAGGTTGAACGTTTTTTTTGCAGATCACTTGTTCTTTATCAACAAAGAACAAGTGATCTGTTTCTAAAAGATTAGTTTTAACAGAGCGTTAAAACTAATCTTTTAGAAATAAATAATTAACAATATAATCTTTTGATAAATAAAGTGTTATGGAATTTTTCCTAATAAATCCCAGAACCGTTGTGGGAGGTGGATATTCTCTGTAGTTGTGGCTTTAGCAAATAGTGGAGCTATTTCTTGAGGAGTAAATCCGGCTATGCCACATCCTATTTCCGTAACCAGAAAAGTCATTTCCGGATGTTTATTTGCAAATTGAATAAATTCGTCTACATAAGGGCGGATTGTTTCTACTCCACCCTGCATGGTCGGTATTCCGTAAGTTTGTCCTTGCAAACCTACACCTTGTCCCCAGATGGCACCCCATTTGTTCATTGCCAAAAGGGCGGCACCACCGCCATGATGCCCGGACAGATTGCTGCCGAAAACGAATATTTCATTGGGTTGCAATCGTTCGATGTGATTGGAGGTAACTCTTTGTTTCATTTATCTTATTTTCTACATTCCCATACATTCCCGATAGAAGTCGAACATTTCGAAAATGGTATCTTTATCTGCTGTCCGGTTGATACTGATATCGCCGATTTCCTTTAGGAGTGTGAAATTTATGACACCTGCACTGTTTTTCTTATCATGTTGCATGAATTCGTATAAACGGTCGTATTGCTTACAGTCGAAGTGGAAAGCTCCATAATTATCTTTTATAAATTGGATGGTCTGACGCATTTTCTCCTTTGGGAAGCCGGCTTTGAGATGTGACAGATAGAGTTCACAAACAATGCCCCAAGCTACGGCATATCCGTGAAGAACCGGACGATTCTCAGCAAGCGCCAGACTTTCGAAAGCGTGTCCTACGGTATGTCCCAGGTTTAATGCTTTGCGGATGCCGTGTTCGAATGGATCTTGTTCCACTATATCTTCTTTCACTTGTACGGAGTGGCCTACCAATTTTTTCAGATATCCGTAATCCATCTTCTCCGTATCGAATGCAAGCAGTTCAGCCCAGTGAGAGGTGTTGCTGATCAGTCCGTGTTTTAGCATCTCGGCGTATCCCGAAAAGAAATTATGTGCATCGAGTGTACGGAGAAACTCTGTTTCGATTAATACACTGGCTGCCGGTGCAAAGGCACCTATCTCGTTTTTCAATCCGTTGAAATTAATGCCGGTTTTCCCGCCAACAGAAGCATCTACCATTGCCAGCAGGGTGGTGGGAATATTGATATAGGCAATGCCGCGTTTGAAGGTTGCGGCTGCAAATCCACCTAAATCAGTGACCATTCCGCCCCCGAGATTGATGAGGAGCGAGTGACGGGTAGCGCCTTTTTCACTTAATACCTGCCAGACAGAGGCCAGGGTTTCGAGTGTTTTATGTACGTCTTCGGCTCCGATGGTGATTTCGACAGCATCTTTCAGGATTGATAAGCCTGCCAGTTGAGAAAGGCAGAGACGGTGAGTATGATCGTCAGTGAGAATGAACAGGCGGTCGTGTGGGCAGTTGTCGATGGCACGTTTAAGACTGCTTTCCAGATCTTCACAAAGGATGACTTCTTGTTTACTCATAATGGTTCTATGTTTTTTTATGTACTGCAAAGATAGGAGTTCGGAGATAAATAGTGAAACTTAGCACTTAAAAATGTAAAACATGGGGTTCTGTTTGTGAGAAAAAGCTATCTTTGTGACATTAAATTTAGATAAAATGAAAGCATTATTACCTGTATTCTGCCGTCCTTTAGGATATGTGATTCTTGTTATTTCTATGTTTATTCCATTCCTGTTATTGATGCAGGGAATGGTAACGGACAGTAACTTATTATTTTATAAAGAGTGTATTAAACTGCTGATGATATTGGGAGCAATGATGATTATTTTTGCTTTATCACGTAATGAAGGTCGTGAAACAGAGATTATACGGAACAAAGCTACTCGTAATGCTATTTTTCTGACTGTACTTTTTTTGTTTGGCGGGATGCTTTATCGGGTAGCAACAGGAGATATCATGACCGTAGATACCTCTTCTTTTCTTATTTTTCTTATTATCAATGTGCTCTGCCTTGAATTTGGTATGCAAAAAGCGCGAATCGATAAAATCTTTAAAAGATAATTGTGTTTAAATTAAACCTTTTGCTTTGAAGGTTGTCAAACAAACGATTGTTATTATTCAACCTACAGGCAAATGAAGAAACTATTGATCTGGACGGTGTTGCTGCTGACAGCTACCCTATCCACTTATGCGCAAAACAAAATTGTAACCGTATCGGGCCGTGTAATAGAGGCCGGTACGAAGGAACCGGTCGAACTCGCTGCTGTGCAGTTATTATCTCTCCCTGACAGTGCTCAGGTAGCGGGTATGACCACTTCGACACAAGGCTACTTTTCTTTATCCAAGCAGAAACCGGGAAAATATCTGCTTAAAGTATCTTTCATCGGGTATGTCACCAAAATTATTCCTGTGCAGCTAACAGCTAATGTTCCTGCAAAAAAGATGGGGAATATTGAACTGGCAACTGATGCTGTCATGCTGCAAGAAGCGGTTGTGGTAGCAGAAGCTCCGCAAGTGACGGTTGTAGAAGATACGTTAATGTACAATTCCAGTGCTTACCGTACACCTGAGGGGGCTATGTTGGAAGAATTGGTCAAGAAACTTCCGGGCGCTGAAATTGATGATGACGGTAATGTGAAAATCAATGGTAAGGATCTGAAGAAAATTATGGTTGATGGTAAGGAGTTTTTCGGTGGAGACGTGAAAACCGGTTTGAAGAATCTTCCGGTAGACATGGTCGATAAACTGAAAACTTATGATAAAAAGTCGGATCTGGCACGTGTGACGGGGATTGATGACGGTGAAGAAGAAACGGTACTCGACTTGACAGTAAAAAAAGGGATGAATCAGGGATGGTTTGGTAATGCAGATTTGGGAGCCGGTACTAAAGATCGCTATACCGGACGAATGATGCTGAACCGCTTTGTCGATAAAACCCAGTTCTCTATTATAGGCTCGGCGAATAATGTAAATGATCAGGGATTCTCCGGAGGGGGTGGCGGTCCGCGCTGGCGTAGTAACAATGGCTTGAATGCTACTAAAATGTTGGGTGCCAACTTTGCGACTCAGACCAACAAGCTAGAACTGGGAGGTAGTGTACGATATAACTTCCAGGATGCTGATATCTCAAGTATCAATTCTTCCGAACGTTTCCTTCAGAATGGCAATTCATATTCTAATTCGAATAATAAGAACCGGAATAAAGGAACAAACCTGAATGCTGACTTCCGCATGGAATGGAAACCGGATACTTTGACAAATATTATCTTTCGCCCTAATTTCTCCTATGGGAGGACAAATAATGCTTCTCGCTCTGAATCGGGTACTTTCAATGAAGATCCTTTCAATCTGATCGTAAATCCAAATGATTATCTGAATTTTGATAATTTGTCTGACGATCCGTTGAAAGACATTCGTGTGAATGCCACCAATAGTGCTTCGTTGTCTAAAGGCAAAAGTCTTTCGGGAAACGCCACTTTACAGGTTAACCGAAAATTGAATAATAGAGGACGTAACCTGACTTTCCGTGGAGTCTTTGGATATGGTGATAATGATAACGATCAGTATACACAGTCTGAAACCCGTTATTACCAATTGCTGAATCATTTGGGAGGTGACTCTATCCTATATCGTAATCAATATATTACAACTCCTACACGCAACTATAACTATACGGCCCAAGTGACTTATAGCGAACCCATTGCCAAGGCCACTTTCTTGCAGTTCAGTTATCAGTTTCAGTATAAATATAGCAAGAGTGACAAGACCACGTTCGATTTGCTCGATTATCCGGACTGGGCTATCGGCGGAGCTCTCCCTTCCGGGTATGAGTCTCATGCAGTGGACAGCTTGAGCAAGAATGCTGAATATCGTTATTATAACCATGACGCTTCAGTGGGGTTGCGTTTCATTCGTCCGAAGTATCAGTTGAATGTGGGCATGTCTTTCCAACCACAGAATTCTACCTTGTCTTATAAAAAAGGAGACTATATGATTGATACAACACGTACTGTATTCAACTTCGCACCGAATATGGACTTGCGTTTCCGTTTCTCAAAAGTAAGTCAGTTGCGTTTCACCTATCGGGGACGTAGCAATCAGCCTACTATGGAGAACTTATTGCCTATAACCGATAACTCCAATCCGTTGAATATACGTATGGGTAATCCCGGATTGAAGCCTTCTTTTGCACATACGATGCGTTTGTTCTATAATACATATAATGCAGAGAAACAGCGTGGAATCATGACTCACTTTAGCTTTACAGCTACACAGAACAGCATCAGTAACAGTACTCGCTATAATGAAGAAACCGGTGGATTGATTACACGACCGGAGAATATCAATGGTAATTGGAATGCGTTTGGTATGTTCGGTTTCAATACAGCTTTAAAGAATAAGAAGTATACGATTAATACTTTCACTAATGTGAACTACCAGAATAATGTGGCGTTCCTTTATAATCAGGATACGAAAAACAATGATAGAAATACAAGTACAGGCCTGACATTAGGTGAGAGAGTAACAGGTTCCTATCGCAATGATTGGTTTGAATTTTCTTTGAACGGTTCGATCAATTACACAGCCGAACGCAATAAACTTCGTCCGGAGAACAATCAGGAACCTTATACATATTCTTATGGAGCAAGTACCAATATTACGATGCCTTGGAAAATGACTTTGGCTACAAACATCGCCAATCAAAGTCGTCGCGGCTATCGTGACTCAAGCATGAACCGTGACGAACTTATCTGGAATGCACAACTTGCCCAGTCATTGCTGAAAGGTGCTGCTACTGTTAGTTTTGAGGTTTATGATATTTTGAGACAACAGAGTAACATCAGCCGTTCATTGTCAGCCGATATGCGTTCGGTATCCGAATATAACGGTATTAATAGTTACTGTATGGTACACTTTATCTACCGTCTGAATATCTTCGGCAGTAAAGCTGCTCGAGAAAAGATGATGAATAGTGGTAGAAGAGGTTTTGGTGGACCCGGTAGAGGTCCCGGCGGTGGCTTTGGTGGCGGACATCCCCGCTTTTAATAAGATATCTTGTTAACACAGGCAACTTCCCTCCGGACCGATGCAAAATCTCTTTAATTTTGTATCGGTCCGGAGGGATTATCGTTTTGAATCGGGACAGTTGTTGTTCGTATCCGATATTTTCCATACATTTGTTCTTTGTATAATCCGCGGAGGGAGAATATGATAGATTGGAACTACATAGCAAGTGTAATAGCTACCGTTGCCTTTGATATTATTTATTTCGGGGCTATTATCGGTACGATTGTCATCGTGATTCTCGACAATCGTAATCCGGTGAAGACAATGGCATGGATTCTGATCCTGATGTTTCTTCCGGTTGTAGGGTTGGTTTTCTATTTCTTTTTTGGGCGTAGCCAAAGGCGTGAGAAGATTATCGGTAAGAAAAGTTATGACCGTTTGCTTAAAAAACCGATGGCAGAGTATTTGGCGCAGAACTGCTGTGAAACGCCGAAGGAATATGCACGGCTGATACAGCTGTTCCAGAATACGAACCAGGCTTTTCCGTTTGAGGGAAATCGGGTCGATATTTACACTGGCGGATATTCTAAACTACAAGCTCTGTTGAGAGAGCTGCAAAAGGCGAGGCTTCATATTCATATGGAATATTACATCTTTGAGGATGATCCTGTGGGGCGATTGGTACGTGATGTACTGATCGAGAAAGCGCGGGAGGGAGTCGAAGTGCGTGTGATCTATGACGATGTAGGATGTTGGCATGTTCCTCATCGCTTTTTCGAAGAGATGAGAGATGCAGGAATTGAGGTACGCAGTTTTTTGAAGGTCCGTTTTCCCTTGTTCACGAGTAAAGTGAATTATCGCAATCACCGGAAGATTGTGGTGATTGACGGACGTATTGGATTTATCGGTGGAATGAATCTTGCCGAACGTTATATGCGTGGCTTTTCGTGGGGAATCTGGAGAGATACGCATATATTGCTTGAAGGAAAAGCGGTACATGGTCTTCAGACTGCTTTTTTGCTCGATTGGTATTTCGTGGATCGCACTCTGATCACTGCTTCGCGCTACTTTCCTAAGATAGAAGCTTATGGCAATTCTTTGGTACAGATTGTGACAAGTGAACCGATCGGTCCCTGGAAAGAGATTATGCAAGGGTTGACAGTAGCCATATCCGGTGCTAAGAAATATTTCTATATGCAGACGCCTTACTTCTTACCTACCGAACAAATTTTGGGTGCAATGCAGACTGCTGCATTGGCGGGAGTAGATATCCGGTTAATGTTGCCTGAGCATGCGGATAATCGTGTTACACATTTGGGCTCCTGTTCTTATCTGGCAGATGTATTGCGTGCAGGAGTCAAGGTCTATTTTTATAAAAAGGGTTTCCTGCATTCTAAATTAATGGTTTCGGATGATATGCTTTCGACAGTGGGGTCTACCAATCTCGATTTCCGTAGTTTTGAACATAATTTTGAAGTAAATGCCTTTATGTACGATATGGAGACAGCATTGCAGATGCGGGAGATTTTCTTGCAGGATCAGCGGGAAAGTACTCAGATTTTCCTGAAGAGCTGGGAAAAACGTTCTTCGCGTCAGAAGGCAATGGAGTCTGTAGTTCGATTATTGGCTCCGTTGCTATAAGGAAAACCTTCTTCAATCTATCTGAAGAAGGAAAAATTGACACTTCCGTATACCCTTCTTTCTATAAAGTGGGGATGATCTTCAAAGTTATTCTTTTTGCCATGTTCCAGAACGAACAGGCCATCCTCTTTCAGCAGGTTGTTCTTGAAAATTAAATCCGGAATTGTTTCCAACTCTTTTAGTTCATAGGGAGGATCGGCAAAAATGAAATCAAACCGTTCATGACTGCCATTTATGAATTTAAATACATCTCCACGGATAGGCAGGCATTTGTCTGTTTGCACCTCTTTCATGATTTTGCTGATGAAAGCATGATGGGCTCCATCTTTCTCCACACTGATGACGCGGTCACACCCACGTGAAACCAGCTCTATACTGATACTGCCTGTACCGGCAAACAGATCGAGAGCAACAATGCTCTCTTCAAAATCCATGTAATTGGATAATACATTAAACAGATTCTCTTTGGCAAAATCTGTTGTCGGACGTGCCTTGAAGGTTCTGGGCACATCAAATCTTCTTCTTTTATATATTCCGCTGATTACTCGCATGTTAATAAGGCTTGCATGTCAATATTGCTTGCAGGGTTCATTATGAATACCTGCTGTATGTATTTACGTAACTCCTGCATTAGTTTCTCTTTATCATTAAATGCACCTGTCAGGTGAAGTTCGTCCCGTTCCTGATCAAAATTCAACTGCTTCCATAGATAGAGCAGATAGTAGATTCGGTCACCTGTTTTGCGACATTCAAATGAATTGGCAAGAAGCAGATGCCCACGCTCATAACAGAAAAAGTCGATGGCATCACGGCGAATAGAAGCATATATCTTTTTACTGTTGCCTAATCTGCTTTTCGCCGAAAAATATTCTGCTAATGGAGCTGCTTGTGAATAAAATCTTGCTTCAGGATACTGATCGGATAAGAACTGGCAAGTACTTTTGTCCATACCGAAGATGACTACGGCATTATTCTTTTTTAAAATATTATATTTTACCGTTTCATTTTCTTTGGGAGTGTGGTTATGGTAGAATATCATTTCGGACTGATCATCCTCAAACAGTTCAAGGGGGATTAGGGTGAAACGCTTGTCTGCCATCAGAATGTTTACCCGTTTGTAAGTATGATTCAGAAAGTCCAATTCACGGAAAGCCTGTTTGAGATTGGCTGTAAGAGATAATGAAGCCTCGACCTCCTTCTCAAAGAAAGAGAGCGAACTATCGTGAATCGGATTGTAGATAGAAAAAGAAAATCCATCCGTACTAAGACGGATGGACAATGTATATTGTTCCGATTTACCAAAGTCAATCGTTTCTGCAATTGCTCTATCGGGCATATTCGGATTATTCCCAGTTACCTGCGCCGTTGTTAGGAGTATCGATAGAACCTACCATCAAACCTGCGTATTTACCCAGTTTGGTTTGAACGTCTTTCAAGTTTGCAATTTCTTGCTTGTCAAGTCCGTTCAAGTATACATCATATGGAGTGTTGGCCTGGAACAAGAAGATAGGAGCTCCTGATTTAGTTGTATCGTTTTTAGTGTACATTTCGAACTGTGCACCATTACCGAACGGAACATATCTCAAAGAGTCTGCATTGAATGACTTATCGTAGATCGTATCTGTTACGGCAACCCATATTGTATCACGTTTGAAGCCCATCAGGCCGGCAGCTTCAACTTCTTTCCAGTTGTTAGTCTTTTTAGCCTTGTTGATCAGAGCCATGGCTTTCTTTTCAGTCATACCGTCTTCCAGCTGCTTGTCGCTCAATACGCCTTCTTTAGATACGAAAGGAATCTTTTGTGTCTTAACGAAATCGATCAGTGTGTCAAAGCTTGCAGTATACTGCTTGTAAATGTTACGATATTCTGCCTGAGCTTTACGAATATCAATCAAGCGGGCAACAACTGCTTTGTCTCTGTGCTTTTTAGCTTTTTCGAAGTTGATAGGACCCATGATACTAGCATAGCAAATGTAAACCAAAGCAATGGCGCATACACCTAGTACGATATTAAATACTGTTTTCATGATAAATATGTTTTTTTTAGTTTATATTCGTAGCGCAAAAATAAAATAAATAAATCTAATTAACGATAGTTCTTGTAACTTTTTTCTCGTACAAAAATGATAAATAACTATTTAGAGCGGCAAATTAAGGAAAATTTTTCTTATCAGCCAACTTTTGAGCAAGAAATAGCTGTAAAATCTCTTTCGGAGTTTCTACTTTCTACGGCTAATGATACGGTTTTTGTGCTTCGTGGATATGCGGGAACAGGAAAGACTTCTCTTGTCGGGGCCTTAGTGAAAGCGATGGATAAGTTACAACAGAAATCGGTTTTACTGGCTCCTACGGGAAGAGCGGCTAAAGTATTTTCTGCTTACGCAGGACACCCGGCTTTTACCATTCATAAAAAGATATACAGGCAGCAGTCTTTTTCGAATGAAGTAAGTAATTTTTCAATTAATGATAATCTAACTACTCATACATTATATATTGTAGATGAGGCTTCCATGATTTCGAATGAAGGTTTGTCCGGTTCGATGTTCGGTACCGGACGTCTGTTGGATGATTTGGTGGAGTTTGTCTATTCCGGTGCAGGGTGTCGTTTATTGTTGATGGGAGATACGGCTCAGTTGCCTCCGGTAGGAGAAGAGCAAAGTCCGGCACTTGCTACCGAGGCATTGAAAGGATATGGACTGAATGTCATAGAGGTTGATCTCACACAGGTGGTACGTCAGGTTCAGTCGTCCGGTATTTTATGGAATGCCACTCAGATTCGGCAGTTGATTGCTGAAGACGAGTGTTTTTCGCTGCCTAAGATAAAAGTAAGCGGATTTCCGGATATACAGGTGATACGTGGCGACGAGTTGATCGATACCCTGACCGGCTGCTACGAAAAAGACGGAATGGACGAGACGATTGTGGTATGCCGTTCCAATAAACGGGCTAACATATATAATAAAGGTATACGTGCTCAGATTCTTTACAGGGAAGATGAACTGAATACGGGTGACTTACTCATGGTAGCGAAGAATAATTACTTCTGGACAGAGAAGTATAAAGAAATGGATTTTATAGCGAACGGAGAGATTGCTGTGGTTCGTCGGGTGAGGCGTACTCGTGAACTGTATGGTTTCAGGTTTGCTGAAGTACTTCTTGCGTTTCCCGATCAAAATGACTTTGAGTTGGAAGCTAATTTGCTGCTTGATACGCTTCATTCGGATGCACCTGCTTTACCCAAAACAGAAAACGACCGGCTTTTTTATTCTGTACTTGAAGACTATGTGGACATCACCGTCAAGCGGGAGCGAATGAAAAAAATGAAAGCTGACCCACACTACAATGCTCTACAGGTGAAGTACGCTTATGCGGTGACCTGTCATAAGGCGCAGGGCGGGCAATGGCAAAATGTTTTTCTTGACCAGGGGTATATGTCGGATGAGTATCTGACACCTGATTATTTCCGTTGGCTGTATACAGCTTTTACGCGTGCATCGAAAACTCTCTATCTGGTGAATTATCCGGAAGAGCAAATAGAGTGACCGGACTATAAATAAGACAGGGAACCCATCTCGGGCTCCCTGTTTCTTTTGTGTAACTTAATTTATTGTCAGTGCATGAATATGAATCTCGTTGTTTAGCGGAAGTTGTTTGGGGTAACGTAATTGCCTCCATCATCATTGGTGTCGGCTACGTCCCACCATAAACGAGTTCCCTGTGTATCTACATCTTTCGGACGGTTCGGGTTAGATACTTCACTGTCCGGGTATCTCAGGCGTTTGATGAACTTCCCGTTTGCAACTTCACCCCCTGAGTTGTTGCCTCCTTTAGGCGTTTTCATATAGCGGGGATAGTCTGTACGGCGGAACTCTGCCCATCCTTCGTTACCGTTGGGATATACGGCAATCCATTTCTGGGTGATGATTTGTTCCAACTGTGCTTCTCTGTCACCACTCTTGAAGGCTTGTAAGCCTTTCAATCCTTCCATGTATTTGCTGATCTTTTCTTGTCCTTCCTCGTCAGCACCAATCTGATAGTAGTTGAAGGAAGCTTCAATGCCTTCCTTATAGAGATCTTCAGCGGTACCTTTAGCACCGGCCCATCCTCGGAGAGCGGCTTCTGCCCGGAGGAACAGGCTTTCGGAGTAACCCAGCCATACTATTTCGCGTGCATAACACCACCAATGTTTGCGGTCGAGTTTTTTCTGATCTTGCTTGATGAATACACGGCTCGGAGAATAAGTCGTTGTGTAGCTTCCTCCCAATGAAGTCTCACCGTTTTCGCAACCATTGAAGTCTTTTGTCATGTCTTCTTTGGGTTCGGTTTGGTTCAGGTCCTCAAGAGCGGTCGGTCTCCACCACAATATTTCGCAACGTGGGTCGAGAATGGTCGATTGTTCTTTATAAGCTCGTTCCATTTCTTTGGATAACACTACGTTAGCACTCCAGTTGTACAGAAGTGTGTAGATGTTTTCGTTACCACCCGTGATGTACGAGTATTTGGGAGTCTGCTTCATATTATCATCATCGCTTTGCATCAATCCGGCAGGGTCGGCCATGGCTTTCTCACCCTGTTCTTTAGCAAGTTGGGGATCTACATTCGATACACGTAGTGCCAATCGTAAACGAAGGGTATTGGCAAAACGAAGCCATTTGTCTTTGTCGCCTCCAAAGCACTTGTCGTTTTCACCCAGGCTGTATTGTGCAGTAGAAGGAGTGTTGTGCAGTGCAGTGATGGCCTGATCGAGCATTTTAAAGATAACGTCGTATACATCTTTCTGATCCATGTATTTCACTTTCTCGTCTGTGGGCATTGCACCTTTTACGTAGTATTCCAATGGAATGGCTCCATAAGTGTCTGTTTGCATAGAGATCAGGAATGCGTAGTAGATACGGGTCATATAGAACGCATTGTGATAGCGCTCTTTTCCGCAGAACCAGAATGTTTTGATCAACTGGCTGTATTCTTCTACAGTGCGGTTATCGTAGAAGTGCTCCCAGCGTCTTTTGGACCATCCGTCGTTATAACCGTAGGTAGGCGAGTTGGTCACGAATCCGCTAACGTTGTTGGCAAAGTAAGCAGCGTAGATGTCATGAGTCAGGTTGGTTGTAACCTGATAATCATTATACAGTCCTTCGTAAGTCAGGTTGGCGAACACCGAACCGATGGCGCTTTCCGTGCCTTGAAGGCTTTTCAGTGCACTGGGTGTCAGTTCGTAGTCGATATCGATTCCGTCAGGTGTGGCACCGATTATTTCCGGATCGTATACCGGTGCGTAGGGATCGGTATTCATTTCTTCGAAATCATTACATGCAGCCAGTCCTAACAGGAGAGTGCACATGGCAAGCGATTTGTATATTTTGATTTTCATACTATATCTTTAATTTATAAAATTAGAAACCAAGGTTAACTGAGAATCCGAATGTACGGGTATAAGGTACAGCCATAAAGTCGATGGCTTGAGAGAACATGGTTGTGTCGTAACCACCTTCCGGACTTGTTCCCGGAGTATGTTTCAACAGATAAGCCAGGTTACGTGCTACGAACGAAACATTCAGCGAGTTGATCGGCGTTTTCTTCAGCATGCTTTTGGGGAATGTATAGCCGATGGCCAGTTCCTTCAGCTTGATGAAAGAAGCATCATAGATAAAGTCTTCTGCGTTCTGTGCTCCGTAATAGTTGGATGCTGAGATCTTCTGAGTATTGGGTGTTCCGTCTTCGTATACACCCGGGAAGATCATCATAAAGTTATCGCTTTCTCCACGATTCATAGTACGTTTAGCCATACCCGAGCCTGTTGCGTTCATTTCGGAGATAGAGATGATATCGCCACCGAATTTCATATCGAACATGGCCGACAGTGTAAAGCCTTTGTAGGTGAACGACGGAGATACAGACATCAGCAAGTTAGGCTGGATGTTGCCGATAGGTTTAGCCAGGCGTTCGTCAGCATCTGTGGTCGTCATAGGCAAGCCGTTCTCTTTATTTATAATGATGTTGCCCTGTTCGTCACGTTTGTAGAGAGTCTTGGCATAGATTTCACCCAATTTGTGACCCGGGCGTGCACCTACGTTGATCGGGAAGTTAGAGTCGCCATTGAAGTAGATGTAGTCTACACCGTCAGCCAGTTTCTCTACGTTCGATACGTTCTTGGCCAGATTGACATTCAGATCGAAAGAGAAGTCTTTCAATTGTACCGGTGTAGAGTAGATCATCATTTCGAAACCTTTGTTGGTGATCAGACCGGCATTGACCCATTTGCCTCCACTCCAGGGAGCAGCGGCGGGCACTTTCATGATCTGGTTCTTCGTGCGGCTATAATAATAGGTAAAGTCAAATCCCAAACGGTTGTTGAGGAACTTCATATCCAAACCTGCTTCGTAAGAAGAAGAGATTTCCGGTTTCAGCTGGTCGTTCATTTTCACGTTCGATTTGCTTGGAATCAGCTCACCTTTTTCAAATTTAAATCCGTACGTATTGTATAACTGATACGGGTCCGTATCTTTACCTACTTGTGCGGCAGACAAACGTACCTTGGCGAAAGTCAGCCAGTTGGGCAGTGTTTTGTCCAGTGAACGGACAAAATCAGAAATGACAAAACTTAAGTTGGCAGACGGGTAGAAGAAAGAGTTGTTCTTTTTCGGCAGTGTAGACGACCAGTCGTTACGGGCAGTCAAGTCTAGTGACAGATATTCTTTCCAAGAGAGTTGCAAAGATCCGAATACTGAATTTGTTGCGCGTTCATGTCCGGTTTCTCCGGCAGTGTTCAGCATATTGGCTGCATTGAAAATCCATTGTCCCTTATCCAGCATATTGCGTACGCCGGCATTCAGTGATTCATAATTCTGGTACATGAAGTTACCACCTACCGTGAAGCCCAGACGGAAATTGTCAGTCAGCTGTTTGTCACCCATCAATACGATTTCTGCGTTCGATTCGAAGAAGTTCTGTTCCTCGCGGTTCATTTCGTCATCGGTGATATCTTTGATACTGCTCTCGCCGTTGATACCGTCACCTGCGTTCGTTTCTTCGATTCGGGTACGATAATAATCGAATGCATATTTGGCAGACAAGTGCAACCAGTCAGTAAAGTTGATTTTCATTCCATAATATCCGAATGCTCTCCAACGTTCGTCAGAGTTGTGGCGCTGGTTCAAGACGTAATAAGGGTTACGGATACCGGCAGTAGGACCTGTCCAGTTTACGTGTGCATTGCCATCTGTCGAATACTGTTTCAGGTCGTCCAGACGAATATTGTTAGGAATACCCATCAATTGAGCGATTGCTCCGTAAGTACCGAAGTAAGGACGATCTTCTGCTTTGGTACGTGAAAGTGAAATCTTTCCGTCCATAGAGAGATATTTGTTCATTTCCATTCCGGCATTCAGGTCGAGGTTGATTCGGTTGAGCTTCTCGTTCGGGAATACGCCCTTATTGTTCGAGCTGCCGAAAGAAGCACGAAAGTGCGATTTATCTGTTACGTTGCTCACCGATACATTGTGGTTTTGCGCGAAACCGGTATCGAAGTAATCTTTCAGTTTGTTGCCGTATTTAGAGAATGCATAGGTATCGCCGTTCCAGGCTTTCTGCATGCTTCCGTCCAATACCGGTCCCCAACTGGAAGAGTCTGTCGGATCATATTTGGCATAATATTGAGACAGAGGATTCTTGTTTTCATCCTGAGTCACAATGTGGCCCTGTCCGTAACGATCTTGCATTTCAAGAGTTTCGGCTACCTGGCTCCAAGTGAAGTTGCCGCTATAGCGTACTCCGAATCCATCTTTCTTGCTACCTTTTTTGGTTGTGACCAAGATCACACCGTTACCGGCACGCGAACCGTAGAGAGCGGCGGCATTCGGACCTTTCAGTACAGAGATCGATTCAATATCTTCCGGGTTGATATCGACGGATGAACCACCACGGTCGACACCACCGTAATAGGTAGCATCCGAGTTATTATTGTCACTGAACGGTACACCGTCTACAATCCAGAGCGGCTGGTTGTTATCTGCGAGAGAAGAGTTACCACGGATTGTAATCTTGGTAGAACCACCCAGGCCAGTTCCGGCTGTATTCATTTGCAGACCGGCTACTTTACCTTGCAATGCACTGGTCACTGAAGGATCCCCTGTCTGGTTCAGTTGGTCGCCTTTGATTTCCTGTACGGCATATCCTAACATTTTCTTCTCACGTTTGATGCCCAAAGCGGTTACAACCACTTCACTGATCATCTGGGTATCTTCACTCATAGTTACATTCAGAATGCTTTCTTTAGCGGGCAACACTTGTTGTTTGTATCCGATATAGGAGAATACGATTTCAGCTTTCGGATCATTGACAGTCAGGGTGTATTTACCCTCCAGGTCGGTAATGGCTCCTGTGCTGGTACCCTTAACAGATACATTGACGCCGATCAGCGCCTCGCCGTTAGCATCTACAACCGTACCGCTGATCTGACGTTTGGCCGATGCCTGAACCGGATCCTGTTGTTTGGAAGCCTGAGACAGATAAACAATGTTATCCTCGATTTTGTATGTCAGGTTTTTGCCTTTGAGCGCAGTATTCAACAGTTGTTCCAGGCTTACATTCTTTACGTTCAGATTCTCAATCGGCATGTTTGACGATTGGTCATCATAAAAGAATTGATACTTAGACTGAGATTGCACCGTTTTGATGACTTGCCCCAATGTGGTGCGGGAAGTTGAAAATGTGAATTGTGCAAATGACCACTGGATAGGAGCGGCAGCTAAAAGAAGAACCAGCGATGCTTTGAGCAGCCTGGGTCTTTGAAATAGGATTTTGTTTTTCATTGACTATAATTAATTTAATTAGTTAACTTTAAAAACATACAAGGTTTAAGCATTGTATTTATAATATAAGTCAACGGCTTTTGTGCCCTTGATGTTAATAAAACAAGTGTCCCGAAAGAAACACTTACTTCAGTTACTAACTTTTTTGAGAATTATTTTATATGTCCCTGAGGATGCGTACGTGTATCCGTATTGGATTATGGGTATGCACCCTCAGGGGATATGAGTTGTCTAAAGAGAGAGGACTATTTCATCTTGGAGAATGAATAGGGGGCATCATCATCGTTGATGCCTCTGTTGAGGTTGGGTTGTGAACCCATTTTGAATTCAATGGTTCCGCCTTGCAGCAGATCGGCATGTTTCAGATAGTTCCGGGTTGATTCTTGCCCGTTGACCCGGAGGGATTCGATATAAAGATTCTCCTTACTGTTATTCTGTGCATCGATCACAAGATTATTGCCATTTTCAAAGTGTAGCGTTGCCTTTTTGAATAGAGGGGCTCCAATGACATACTCATCTGTTCCTGGACATACCGGATAGAATCCGAGGGCTGAGAATACATACCAGGCAGAGGTCTGTCCGTTGTCCTCGTCGCCACAGTAACCGTCAGGGCCCGGAGTATACATGCGGTCCATTACTTGACGAAGCCAGTATTGCGCTTTCCAGGGCTGTCCGGCATAATTGTACAAGTAAATCATGTGCTGTATCGGTTGGTTGCCGTGTGCATAGTTACCCATGTTCATCACGGTCATTTCGCGGATTTCATGGATCACCTGTCCATAATAACTGTCGTCGAATACAGGAGGAACTGCAAATACGGAGTCCAGCATCGTGATAAACATCTTTTTGCCTCCCATCAGATCGATTAATCCTTGCGGGTCGTGAAATACCGACCAGGAGTAATGCCAGCTGTTACCTTCTGTGAATGCATCTCCCCACTTCAACGGAGAGAATGGTGACTGGAACTGGCCGTTTTCATTACGGCCACGCATCAGTTTGCTTTCTTTGTCGAATACATTCCGGTAGTTCATGGCACGTTTGGCAAATAGTTCAATTTCTTTTTTCGGTCGGTTCAGGGCTTTAGCCAGTTGGTAGATGCACCAGTCATCGTAAGCGTATTCTAATGTGCGGGCTGTATTTTCATTGATTTTCACGTCATAGGGTACGTAGCCCAGCTTATTGTAATACTGATACCCCAAGCGTCCGGTAGAAGAGACTTCCGGATGTACATTCTCTGTACCGTGAATCAGCCCTTCATACAGAGTTTTCACATCGTCTACCTTTACTCCTTTCATATAGGCGTCTACCAATACTGAAGCAGAGTTATTGCCTATCATACAACCTCTGTGTCCGGGACTCGCCCATTCCGGAAAGAAACCGCTTTCCTTATAAGTATTGATAAGTCCTTCTTGTATTTCTTTGTTTACCGATGGGTACATCAGGTTCAGGAATGGAAACAAACAACGGAATGTATCCCAAAATCCTGTATCGGTGTACATATATCCGGGGAGTACCTGACCGTTGTAAGGACTATAATGAACCGGTTGCCCGTCTGCCGTAAACTCATAGAATTTGCGGGGGAATAGCAGAGAACGGTAGAGGCAGGAGTAGAATGTACGGTACTGGTCCAGATTGCCGCCTTCTACTTCTATTTTACCTAATACATTGTTCCAGGCATCATTCCCTTTTTGTGCAAGTTGCTCAAAAGAGTCGTTACCCAATTCTTTAAGGTTCTGAGCCGCTTGTTCAAAACTAATGAACGAAGAAGCTATACGGGCATGCACGATTTCACCTTTACGGGTACTGAAACCAATGATGGCTCCCGTATGGTCGGCTTTCTGCTCCAAGTTGCCTTCTTCCAGCTTTTTGTCTGCAAAAGTGCCTTTGTAAGTGAAAGGTTTGTCGAACTCGATAACGAAGTAGTTCTTGAAATTCTCGGGCACTCCACCACTGTTACGGGTGGTGTAGCCGATTATCTTGTTCTCTTCCGGAATTACTTTTACGTAGGAACCCTTGTCGAATGCGTCTACTACAATGTACGAGTGTTCGTTTTCGGGAAAGGTGAAACGGAACAGAACCGCACGTTCTGTCGGAGTCATTTCGGTCACTACATCGTGCTCGGCCAAATATACTTTATAGTAGGAAGGAGTTGCTATTTCACCTTTATGACTGAACCAACTGGCACGTTTTTCTTCATCAAACTCAAGTTTGCCTGTGACGGGCATGATGGAGAATTGTCCGTAATCATTGATCCATGGGCTGGGTTGGTGGGTTTGCTTGAATCCCCTGATTTTGTTGGCTGTATACGTGTATTGCCATCCGTCCCCCATCTTGCCCGTTTGCGGTGTCCAGAAGTTCATTCCCCACGGACGTGCAATAGCGGGATAGGTGTTCCCGGTTGATAATTCGAAAGAAGACTGCGTTCCCATCAGTGGGTTTACGTATTGGGTCCAGTCTTTGGCCTCAGCCATTAGTGAGCAAGCTATAAGGCAAGCGGTCAAAAGAATTTTTCTCATGGTGTGGATAAGTGTATTGCTATATGGATATTATATATTTTCTATCATCGGTGCCGTGTAGGCTACATATTCGTATAATCTGTGATGAAACAGGGTACTTTCTTAGGGTTGGGTCCGCCGGTCTGTCATTTCTATTTCCAACGTACTGCCTGCTATGATATCGTCATGCGTAAAGAATGGTTTATCCAATGGTTTTCCGTTCAGTGTCATGCTTTTGATATACTTATTCTTTTTCGAGTTATTCTTAGCTATCACTGTAAACTTTTTGCCATCGGGCAGGTTTACTACGGCTTTATCGAATGCAGGGCGTCCGATAGAATAAACCGGTTTCCCCGGACATACCTGATAGAATCCCATAGAATTGAGTACATACCAAGCCGACATTTGTCCGCAATCTTCATTTCCCGACAGTCCGTCTACGGCATTGGCATATTGGCTACGGTATACGCTGTCTACCAATTCTTGCGTCCTCCACGGACGGTTCACATAGTTGTACATATGAATCACGTGGTGGCTGGGTTCGTTGCCGTGGGCATATTGTCCGATCAGTCCGCTGATGTCCGAGGAGGTTGTTTCGCCTTCCAGTGAAGAGTCGGCGGTAAACAGAGAATCCAGTTTACCGACGAAGGCATCTTCGCCGCCCATTAGTTTTACCAATCCTTCGATGTCGTGTGGAACGAACCAGGTCCATTGCCAGGCAGTCCCTTCACAATAATCATCGTTGCGGTGAGTTGAAGAGCGTGGATTGAAAGGAGTGCGCCATTCGCCCTTACTGTCCAATCCGCGCATAAAGCGGGTTTCCGGATCGAAGTAAAACTCGTAGGCTTTTGCGAAACGTGCGTATTTGTCCCGGGTGTCGTAGTCGTTCAATGCATCGGCAAATACTGAAATACACCAGTCGTCATAAGCGTACTCCAAGGCCTTGGCAACCGATTCGTTTTCGCGGTCACACGGTACGTAGCCGATTGAGTTTTTATAATATTTGGCTTTCGGCATCAGATGGGGTAACACCAGATCGGGGCATTTGATTCCTGTTGTATCATATTCTGCCGCACGCACGCAGGCTCGGTAAGCTTCTTGGATGTCGAAATTACGATCGCCTTTCATATATGCATCTACAATGACGGGAACGGCATGGTAACCAATCATTGTACCGGTATAGTTGGAAGCCATGTCCCACATTGGGAAAATGCCCCCCTCCTGATGTTTTTTGATCAGTGAACGGATGAAAGCATTGTTCAGATCCGGATCTATAATGGTCATTAGCGGATGCAGTGCACGGAAGGTATCCCATAAAGAAAAAATGGTATACATCGGATTCAGTGTATCTCCTTGATGTACTTGCAGATCCATACCCAGATAACGTCCGTCTACGTCCGTAAACAGATTCGGGCTAATGGCAGTGTGGTAGAGTGCGGTATAGAAGATGGTTTCGTCATCTTTATCATTGGTAGTAATATCAATTTTCGATAACGTTTCATTCCACGCTTTGCGTGCGTCTTTACGTACTCCGTCAAAGTCCCAGTCTGGTATTTCAGTTTCTACATTTTTGCGTGCACCCTCTATGTCCACAGCAGAGATTCCGACTTTGACAAACACTTGTTCGTCTTTGGTCGTGTCAAAGTGAAGTAATGCTTTACAGGTAGGCAGCAGTCTGCCTCCATCGTCGAGTGCCATCGAATCAGTCACCAACGTGTAGGTGAAAGGTTTCGAGAATTTTGCATAAAAGTTGATATATTGGTCGAAAGCCCAGTACATGGTCTTTTTACGGCCGCAGATTTCAGTGGGGCTGATGACCTCTATTTCCATCTCTTTGTTGGTCTGCCGTTGCAGACTGTAGTCCAAGTCGAGGATGAATCCTGCTTCTTTACTTTCAGGAAAAGTATATCTGTGGATGGCTGCCCGTTTGCTTGCAGTCAGTTCGGCTTTTACTTGATAAGTATCCAGGAAGACTGAGTAATAGCCCGGTTCGGCAGTCTCATTCTGATGTGAAAAGGCAGAAGCATAAGCCATCTGCTGGCTCTGAGAACCTGTGGGGAGGTACTTTTGTTCGCCCACCGTAGGCATCAGTAGTACATCTCCATAGTCGCAACAACCGGTTCCGCTCAAATGGGTGTGTGAGAATCCGTTGATGGTGGAATCTGCGTAATAATATCCCGAGCAGGCATCCCACCCATCTATGCGGGTGTCTGGGCTGGGAGAAATCATGCCATGGGGGACAATGGCGCCCGGAAAAGTATGACCGTGTCCGCCTGTACCGATAAATGGGTTGACATAAGCTGTGTAATCAGTCATGTCCGGCGAGTTTGTGCAGGAGTTCAGAGACAATAAGCCTGCTAAACATCCCGCCAGGAATGTTTTAAATTTCATGGTACTGTATGTTTATTTTAATTAGTTGCTCACTTGTTACGTGAAGAAATAAAGATATTGTCTCCCACAATCTTATAATTGATAGGTATAGAGTTGTCCAACGATTGGAGTACAGACTCTATATTATCTTTTTTCTTCAATACACCCGAGTAAGTTTTGTCGGACTTAATGTCGGGTGAAAGAATGATTTTCACATCATAAAAGCGTTCTAACGTCCGGGTGATGGCAAAAATGTCCGCCTGTTCAAACGGGATCAGGTCATTGTGCCATACGGCATCCAATTTGGCATCTACTTGCTTCACCACCAGTCTGCGGGTTGTTTTATTCAGTTCGGCCTTTTGTCCGGGCGAAAGAATAATCATTCCTTCATCGTGGTTTCCTCTCACTTCTATTTCTCCTTCGATCAAGGTTGCTTCTGCCAGTTTGTGACTCTTGTCGCACTTGAAATTGAAAGTGGTTCCCAATACTTTGATACGCATAGCCTCACTCTCTACAACGAAAGGACACCGACGGTTTTTAGTGACTTCGAAATAAGCTTCTCCATCGAGATATACATCTCTTTCGGATTCTGAGAATTCCTTGGGATATCTCAAGGTGGCCGATTGATTGAGCCATACTTTTGTGCCATCGGGCAACATCACTTCTTTCACTTTGCCATCCGTGGACGAGGCCGTTATCATATTCCGGGTCGGATCGGCCTGATAGTACAGGTATCCGCCTCCGGTGCCTATCATCAGTGCGAGCACGATGATAGCGGCATATCGCATCCATTGGTGCATTCTGATCACTTTGCGGCTATGTGCATCTTCCTGAGCCAGTTTCTTGTATAGTCGTGCTTCTGCCCGGGCAACTTTTTTCTGATCCGGAAAGCTGTCGTGTCTGCCCAAATGATATACCTCTTCCATTCGGAAAAGTCGGCGGGCATTATCGTCTGATTCTTTGATCCAAGCGTTCACTCTGGCAAAATCTTCGTCAGAACATTCGCCTGTCAGATATCTCATCAATATGTCTTCGCTCAGATTATTCATCTTTTCTTTTTCATTATATAATAGAAACAACTAAATCTTTAAAAACACTTATCTATTTGATAAAAAATAGTAGAAATAAAAACCATAAATGACCGAGACGGTTTCGTAGGAACTTCAGTGCCTTGTACATGTGGGCTTCTACCGTACGTAAAGAGACTCCCATCACGTCGGCTATTTCTTTATTCTTCATTTCGTGCAGATAGCTCAACTTAAACACTTCCTTGCATTTGTCCGGTAGCTCGTTAATGGCTTGGTAGATTTCGTTTCGCAATTCGCGGTCTTCTATCCGCCGGATTACTTCGTTGTTGTCCGGCTGATAGAATTCCGCTCGTTTTTGGTTGATTTCTTCCACAGCAGCGCAATACCCGTTCTCTATGCTGCGATGTTTCAGCACATTCAAGGCCCGGGTATATACCGCCCGATAGAGGAAGGCTTGGATCTGGTCGCCTATTACCATGGAATCTCTTCGTTTCCACAGTTCCACGAATACATCCTGTACCACATCTTCTGCTTCTTCATCGCCCACCAGGCGGGTGGCGTAGAACATCAGGTTCGGATAGTACCTCCGGAACAGGGCTTTGTAGGTTATATCAAATGTGTCGTCCATCTTTTTTAGCTGCTGGTTTTGGGTGTGCGGGCTACAAGTTATTGATCACTCGTAACTTTCTCCTTTCCCATTTCAAACTCAAGGGTTGCACCACTCATAATCTGTTCATGAGTAATGTAACTTTTATCATAGGGTTTTCCATTCAGTTTGGTTGATCGGATATAGATATTCTCTTTGCTGACAGCCGGAGCTTTGACAGTGAATGTTTTCCCGTTTTCAAGGTGCAGTTGCACTTCCGGGAAAAGTGGAGTACCTATTTCATATTGACCGCTTATCGGATTTACCGGATAGAATCCCATGGCGCTGAATACATACCAAGCCGACATCTGGCCGCAGTCTTCGTTTCCGCAGAGTCCGGCAGGGCTGTTCAGGTAGAGTTCGTTCATTACTTTTGCCACATACTCCTGGGTTTTCCAGGCTTGGTCTACCGCATTATAAAGGTAGATGACGTGATGGCTCGGTTCGTTTCCGTGAGCATATTGGCCTATCATTCCGGTACTGAAGAGCGGAAGTTCGTCGTCGGCCGAAGGATGGAAGGTGAACATGCTGTCCAGCTTTTGTGCAAAACGTTCTTTTCCGCCTGTCAGACCGATCAGTCCGTCTATGTCATGCTGTACCGACCAGAAATATTGCCAACCGTTACTTTCGCAGATATGCGGTGTATAAGCATCTGCTTTAAAGTCTTTCTGAAATTCTCCCTTGTCATCACGAGGTTGCATGAACGAGGTTGCCGGATTGTATACGTTACGATAGTTTTGCGACCGCTTATAGAATTCGTCCGCAATCTCTTTCTTTCCCAGTTTTTCTGCCATGCGGGCAATGCAGTAATCATCATAAGCGTATTCAAGTGTTTTGGATAACGACCAGTTTTCGGCATTATAACTATCTTTTTCATTGAAAGGAACATATCCCAGTTCTTTATAAGCACCAATTCCGCGGTAATTGTCCAGGTTGGCAGTGGCTACACAAGCTTCCAATGCCTTTTCCGGATCAAAGTTTCCAATACCTTTCAGATAAGCATCCACGATGACCGGAACGGCATGATAGCCAATCATCATATCTGTTTCACTACCGTAGAAATTCCAAACCGGCAGGCGTCCGTTCTGTTCGTAGAAAGCCAGAAATGATTGAACCATATCGTTGGTACGTTCGGGTTCGGTATAGGTAAATAGAGGATGTGCGGCGCGGTATGTATCCCATAAAGAGAAAGTACTGTAGTTTACCCATCCGTCTGTGCGATGAATCTTTTTGTCCGGACCGTAATACGAACCGTCGACATCGCTATAAATGGTAGGAGCAAGCATGGTGTGATAGAGTGCGGTGTAGAAGTTTACCCGATCGTCCTTATGGTCGCCTTTGACTGCGATTTTAGAGAGTTGCCGGTTCCAGTTGTCCCGTGCAGCCTCACGATATTTATCGAAATTATCCTCCGGAACTTCGGCTGCCAGATTTTGAGCTGCTCCTTCCATGCTGACACCGGAAAGGGCTGTGTTGACAAGTATTTGCTCTCCTTTTTGTGTGTCGAAATCGAATCGGGCTATGGTAGCCGTACCCATTCGTTTTCCGTCTTTCAGGATGGCAGTTGTATCCATTTGAACGGCTGTAAAAGGTTTAGAGAAGCGTGTACGGAAATAGACGTGCTGGTCGCGTGCCCATCCGTCGGAGAAGCGGTATCCCTGAATGGTTACCGAGTCGATAACTTCGATGTGCGAATCATTGGTAAAGTCCCAATTCATAGCTTTTTTCAGGTTGAGGAAGATAGCGGCTTTGGCTTCAGGAAAAGTGTAACGCTGAATGCCGCATCGTTCGGTTGCCGTCAATTCGACGTTGATGCCGTAATCTTTCAGCAGTACCTGGTAATATCCTGCCGTGGCACTTTCGTCCTGATGGGAAAATTTGGAGTAAATACCTAACGGAGCTTCTGCTTCTTTATAAGGCAGGGTGACGGGCATAAAAGAGATGTCATATAAGTCGCCTGCTCCCGTACCAGAGAGGTGGGTATGGCTGAATCCGGCAATAGTGCTATCGGGATAAAAATATCCGGAGATACGGTCCCAGCCGGGAAGTCCGTTATCCGGACTAAGTTGTACCATGCCGAAAGGGACTTGTGCTCCGGGATAGGTATTACCGGTGAAATCGGTTCCGATAAATGGGTTTACATATTGGGTATAGTCAATAGTTGCCTGTTTAGGGGTAGACGTACAGGCAGTGAAAACAAATAAAAGAATAAATAGTGAATGAAAAAGTACTTTCATGCGGCTTGGGTTAGAGTTTTTTAAGTAATTGATTGATTTAGTGTGCAAAGGTAGAGAATATAAATGTAAAACGAAAGAGCTTTCGTGCTGATTGATTCGTCTTTTTTTTCGAGGATACAATTGAACGTATGAGCATGATCGGGGAGGAGCTTTTATCGGTTGAAAGGAGGGAGGTCGTTGCTTTAAAACCAAAGTGCCGTTGGTTTAAAAGCAACGACCCTTTGGTTTAAAAGGTAGCCCCCTTTGGTTTTAAACGAACGGAGGTTTTAGTTAAAGTATTGTATGTTAGCTGATTGTAAGTGTGTGGTTTCTGGCTTTACCTTCCGTAGATGACATTGGTTTTTAAACCTCCCGGAATCGTTTTGTCAGGAAAAATACTGTGCGGTTTTCGATGATGTGATCGAGTGAGTTTGTGATATGGACATTCGATGAAGGGGAATAAAATAGAAAGAGTCCGGTGCAGTACCGGACTCTTTACTCGGAGAGTCTATGATGTTTAATCTGACATCTAACTTTATATGGGAACTTTCGGATAGCGTGGTACCCGCTCGTAAGAGTCGGCTCCTTTAGATTCCTGCCAGTTCCAGTACCTTCTCAACAGCAGCGTTCAGTCCGTCCGGATTCTTGCCACCGGCTGTTGCGAAGTGAGGTTGACCGCCACCGCCACCCTGAATCAGTTTGGCAGCTTCTTTCACCAGATTACCTGCTTTCAGTCCGCCGGCAACCAGGTTGTCACTGATCATAACAGTCAGCATTGGTTTATTGGCATCTACTGTTCCGGCTACAAAGAAGAGATTTTCTGTAATTTCACCACGAAGTTGGAAAGCGATGTTCTTCACTACTTCGGCGGGCATCGGCAAGCAGAACTTAATGACTTTAATGCCGTTAATCTCTTGTACATTCTTCAGCAGGCGTTCTTTGACGGCAGCTTCTTTTTCTTTCATGAAGTCTTCCACCTGTTTTTTCAGTCCTGCGTTTTCGTCGATATACTTGCGAATGGCCACACCAAGGTCGGGAGCATTGTTGAAAAGAGCTTTCAAGTCGCTCAAAGTATCCTGGATCGTATCCAGCATTTCTTCTACGCGAGCTCCGGTATATGCTTCGATACGGCGTACACCGGCAGCTACCGAACTCTCAGAGATAATTTTTACCATACCTATATTTCCGGTAGCGGCAACGTGGGTACCTCCACAGAATTCAATGGATGAGCCAAACTGGATAACACGTACGTGGTCACCATATTTCTCGCCGAACAGGGCGATTGCGCCCAGTTCTTTCGCTTCTTCGATAGGGATGTTGCGGTGTTCCTGTAATGGAACATTGGCGCGTATCTTGGCGTTTACCAGATGCTCTACTTTGCGGAGTTCTTCGTCTGTCACTTTCTGGAAGTGAGAGAAGTCAAAACGCAGAGAGTCCGGTGTAACCAATGATCCTTTCTGCTCTACATGTTCGCCTAAAACTTCACGGAGCGCTTCGTCCAGCAAGTGGGTAGCCGAGTGATTGGCTGCACAAGCGGCACGTTTGTCTGTGTCTACACATGCCATCATCGGAGCTTCCGGATGTTCGGGCAGTTTCTTCGTAATATGTATCGGAAGATTATTTTCTTTCTTGGTGTCGATTACTTCGATAGTCTCGAATTCGTTTACCAATACACCAGTGTCACCTACCTGGCCACCGCTCTCTGCATAGAACGGAGTGTAGTCCAGTACGATCTGATACAGAGTCTGGTTTTTCTGTTTCACCTGACGATAACGCAGGATGGAAGTTTCGTATTCCGTGTAATCGTAACCTACAAACTCAGTAGTTCCTTCTTTCAGTATGATCCAGTCACCTGTCTCTATGGCAGCTGCATTGCGGGCACGTTGTTTCTGCTGTTGCATTTCGGCATCGAACTCTTCGACATTGACTGTCATACTATTTTCACGCAGAATCAACTCTGTCAGGTCGAGTGGGAAACCGAATGTATCGTATAATGTGAAAGCGTCTTTACCGCTGATTTCAGTCTTTCCGTTAGCTTTGGTGTCAGCCATTGTTTTATCGAGCAGGCGGATACCGGTTTCCAAAGTACGGAGGAATGATTCTTCTTCTTCTTTGATAACCTTTTCGATCAACTCTTTTTGAGCAATCAGTTCCGGATAGGCATCTCCCATGCTGTCAATCAGAACCGGAAGCAATTTGTACATAAATGCCTGTTTCTGTCCAAGGAATGTATATCCGTAACGAACGGCACGACGCAGGATACGACGAATCACGTAACCGGCCTTGGCATTCGAAGGCAATTGTCCGTCAGTAATTGAGAACGCAATGGTACGGATGTGGTCGGCAATAACACGCATGGCAATGTCGTTCTGTTCATTTTTGCCATATTCCGTTCCGGCCATTTGGGCGATTGCTTTAATCAACGGCTGGAATACGTCCGTGTCGTAATTGGATGTTTTACCCTGCAAAGCCATGCACAGGCGTTCGAATCCCATACCGGTATCGATCACTTTCGCCGGAAGCGGCTCAAGAGTGCTGTCGGCTTTGCGGTTGTATTGCATGAATACAAGATTCCAGATTTCGATAACCTGGGGATGATCGTGGTTCACCAGGTCGCGTCCTGAAATCTTGGCACGCTCTTCTGCAGGACGGAGGTCGATGTGGATCTCCGAACACGGACCGCAAGGGCCTGTATCACCCATTTCCCAAAAGTTATCATGTTTGTTTCCGTTGATGATATGGTCTTTAGGCAAGTATTGCTCCCAGTAAGAGGCGGCCTCGTTATCACGCTCCAGGCCCTCTTCCGGGCTACCTTCGAATACTGTTGCATACAGGTGTTCCGGATTCAGTTTCAGGACGTCTACCAGATATTCCCATGCCCAACTGATGGCTTCTTTCTTGAAGTAATCACCGAACGACCAGTTACCCAGCATTTCGAACATGGTGTGATGGTAGGTATCATGTCCTACTTCTTCAAGGTCATTGTGCTTGCCGCTTACACGAAGGCACTTTTGTGAGTCCGCGACTCTGTGGTATTTCGCCGGGTGGTTACCCAAAATAATATCTTTAAACTGGTTCATCCCTGCATTGGTAAACATCAGGGTGGGGTCATCTTTAATCACCATTGGAGCCGAAGGAACGATCTGATGTCCTTTTGACTCGAAGAAATTCTTAAACGAATCTCTGGTTTCTTTTGCAGTCAACATACTTCTATATATCTATTGTTGAGGTTAATATTCTGAAAAAAGCAGTGCAAAGATAGCTTGTTTTTATTATTTTTGCCGTATTAACAAGCGAAATATTTATAAGATGCGCAAAGTTTACTACATCTATAATCCGCAAACGCAGACTTATGACCGGATTTATCCGACTGTCCGACAACGGGCGCTGAGCATTCTCCGCCGTCTTTTTATAGGAATGGGACTGGGAGCCGGCAGTTTCATCATTCTGTTACTGATTTTCGGTTCTCCCTCAGAGAAGGAGTTGCGGAAAGAAAATAGCCAACTCTTGGCGCAATATAACGTACTCTCTCGTCGTCTTGACGAGGCGATGGGGGTGCTTCAGGATATCCAGCAGCGTGATGATAACCTCTATAGAGTGATTTTTATGGCCGATCCTGTTTCACCGGCTATTCGTCAGGCCGGTTATGGTGGTACGAACCGTTACGAACAATTGATGGATATGGCTAACTCAAAGTTGGTGATCAACACTACACAAAAGATGGATGTACTGAGCAAACAGCTTTATATCCAGTCCAAGTCATTTGACGATGTAGTGGCAATGTGTAAAAATCATGATCAGATGCTGAAATGTATTCCCGCCATCCAGCCTATATCCAATAAGGACCTTCGGAAGACAGCATCCGGTTATGGGACACGGATTGACCCCGTCTACGGTACAACGAAATTTCATGCCGGCATGGACTTCTCGGCGCATCCGGGTACGGACGTGTATGCCACGGGTGATGGTACGGTTGTGAAAATGGGATGGGAGACCGGTTATGGCAATACTGTCGAGATTGACCATGGCTTCGGATATCGTACCCGCTACGCCCATTTACAGGAGTTTCGTACTAAACTGGGTAAAAAGGTCGTGCGTGGTGAAGTTATAGCCGGGGTAGGAAGTACGGGGAAGAGTACCGGTCCGCATTTGCATTACGAAGTGCACGTCAAAGGACAGGTGGTCAATCCGGTGAACTATTACTTTATGGATTTGAGTGCGGAAGATTATGAACGGATGATTCAGATTGCCGCCAATCACGGTAAAGTATTTGACTAAAAGAGAAGAAAATCATGCAAAATACGGAGAGAGACCTGAAATTATATTACTCTATCAGTGAAGTTGCCCAAATGTTTGATGTCAACGAATCGTTGCTTCGTTTCTGGGAAAAGGAGTTCCCGCAGATATCCCCAAAGAAAGGGAGCCGTGGCGTGCGCCAGTATAGGAAAGAGGATGTGGAAACCATTCGCCTGATCTATCATTTGGTGAAAGAAAGAGGAATGACTCTGCCCGGAGCTCGCCAGAAACTGAAAGATAACAAGGAAGCGACGATCCGGAATTTTGAAATTATCGACCGTTTGAAGCAGATTCGTCAAGAGTTGATCGGAATGAGGGATGCTTTGGATGGGTTTTCAATAAGACGGGAAGAGGAGCAATGAGTGATTGTTCAAGCACTCATTGCTCCTCTTCCCGTTATTTAATTTATTGTTTTGTTAGTTTTCTACACGTGTCACCGACTTTATATTCGGAATCTTGCGCAGGTTGTTGCAAATAGCTTTTACATCTTCCACATCGTGCACATACAATTGGACCTTTCCTTCGAAAATGCCATCGTCCGTTTCCATATCCAGTTTCCGGATATTCACATTAAGCTGGCGTGAGATAACTTGTGTGATTTCATTCAGCAGCCCTACATTATCTATTCCTTTAATATAAATGTATACCAGGAACGAAAGCTTCTTGTGTGTATCCCATTCAGTGGCAATGATGCGGTTGCCGTAGCTGCTTTTCAGTTTGGCCGCTACCGGACATTGACGCTTGTGGATGATGATGCGGTCATTCTCGTCCATGTATCCCAGTACGTCATCACCGGGGATGGGATGACAACATTCGGCCATGATATATTTCTTTTGCAGGGCATCTTCCGTCAGTTTGAGAATTTGTTTGGTGTTGATTTTTTCCTTTTCCTGCGGTTCTTTTTCCTCCTGCTGTTTATCCTTATTATTGCCAAAAGAGAAAGTCAGATACTTCATCCAGTTGCTGCTTTGTTTCTCTTTCAGTTCATTTTTGTCGGCATCTCCCAGAACGATGGTTTTGTTACCGATGGCTACAAGAAACTCTTCTTCGTTCTTCATGTTATGCAGTTTGCACAACTTCTCGATGACGGCTGCCTCCGGGCGGATCTCTTCTTTCTTAAAGAATTCATTCAACAATTCTTCTCCTTCTTTCTGGAAGGTTTTTCGTTCCTTACGCAGAATAGCCGCAATCTTAGCCCTTGCACGCGCAGTAGTGGCAAACACTTCCCATTGCGGCTGTACACGCTGTGACTTGGATGTCAGGATTTCCACTTGGTCACCACTTTGCAGCTTATGGCTTAGAGGCACCAGTTTATGATTCACTTTGGCACCTATACAGTGGCTTCCTATATCCGTGTGCAGTGAGAAGGCGAAATCCAGGGCAGTGGAGTTCTGCGGCATGGTTTTGAGCTCTCCTTTCGGGGTGAAGACAAAGATTTCCGAGGCGAATAAGTTTAATTTGATTGTATCGAGAAAGTCGATGGCATCCGGCTGCGGATCGTCGAGTATCTCTTTAATGGTACGCAACCATTTCTCCAGTTCGCCTTCGTCTTCGCTGCCTCCTCCTTCTTTATATTTCCAGTGAGCGGCAAATCCCTGTTCGGCTACATCGTTCATCCGCTCACTGCGTATCTGGACTTCGATCCACTGGCCATTATTGCCCATCAAAGTGACGTGCAGTGCCTGGTATCCGTTAGCTTTGGGGTGGCTCACCCAGTCGCGCAGACGGTCGGGATGCGGTTTATAGATTTTGGAGATAGAAACATAAATATCGAAACAGTCGTTCAGTTCCTCGTCTATGTTGCGTGGTTCGAAAATGATCCGTACAGCCAGAAGATCATAAATCTCTTCGAAAGGAACATGCTTGGTCTGCATCTTGTTCCAGATAGAGTAGATGGACTTCACACGTGCCAGGATTCGATATTTTAATCCCATTTTATCCAACTGCTCGCGTATGGGAGCGGTGAATTCGTTGAATACCTTATCGCGTTCGGCGGCTGTTGCGTTCAGCTTTTCTTCAATCTCCTGATATTCTTCAGGATGTTCATATTTGAAACTGAGGTTTTCCAGTTCCGTCTTGATCTTATACAGTCCCAGGCGATTGGCAAGAGGGGCGTAAATATAAAGGGTTTCGCCTGCAATCTTATATTGCTTGTTGGGCAACATGGAACCTAGTGTACGCATGTTGTGCAGGCGGTCGGCAATCTTGATCAGGATCACCCGGATATCATCAGACATGGTGAGCAGGAGTTTCTTGAAGTTTTCTGCTTGTGCCGAAGCCCGGTCACCAAAAATACCTCCGGAGATTTTGGTCAGTCCGTCGACAATCTGTGCAATCTTGGCCCCGAAGATATTTTCGATATCTTCTACTGTATAATCGGTGTCCTCGACAACATCGTGCAGCAAAGCGGCACAAATGGAAGTCGAGCCGAGGCCTATTTCATTACATACGATCTTCGCGACGGCAATGGGGTGCATGATATACGGTTCCCCCGAGCGTCGTTTGATGCCTTTATGTGCCTGGTTGGCGAAATTGAAGGCCTTGGTTATAATCTCAATACGTTTGCGGTGCTTGGTAGCAAGATAATCGTTCAGCAATTCCTGAAACGCTTGTTCAATCATCTGCTCTTCAGCTATTTCTTTCTGGTTCTCAGTGTCCATAATTTAGTCCTTTCGTTCCTTTTCTGCAAAAATAATCAAATTTAAACATCAGGCAAGCGAAAGGCGATTTATTTGTATATTTTCAAACGTTTTCCTGCGGAAATGTTAGTTCCCCGCAATCCGTTCCAGTTTTGAAGATCTTTTACGCGTACACCATATTTTGCCGCAATGGCTCCCAGGGTATCCCCGTTTTTGATTTTATAGTAAGTGGGTGTACCACTGCCGGCTTTGGCAGAGCTGCCTCTCCTCTTGGAGGCTGAACTGTCGTCCCTGATGGCCACTGTACGCCGATTCTTGAACAGTTCGCCGGCACGGTGGGCATAAATCGTATCCTGACGGTCGATGAACGAACTGACCGCGTTTTGTGGAAGGCGCAGTGTGTACGATTTGCTTTCGCCCGGTATGATTTCTTTTTTATATTGTGGATTGAGACTTCTGATTTGGTCCATTGGGACGTTGCATAAGTCGGCGATCTGCTGGAAATGGAGGTTTTTGTTAACTTGAATCGTATCAGTGCTTTCGGGAATATTGGTTTCCATCGGGCAGATGTTGTGATCACAGTAATAGGTCATTACATAGTTCGCGGCGATAAATGCCGGTACGTAACCTCTTGTTTCTTTGGGCAGATAATTATAAATACTCCAATAGTCGGTTTCTCCTCCCGAGCGGCGGATGGCTTTGTTGATAGTGCCCGGTCCGCAGTTGTAAGCCGCAATCACAAGATTCCAGTCATGATAAATGTCATATAGATCCTTCAGGTAGCGTGCTGCTGCCCAGGTTGCTTTTATCGGGTCACGACGGTCGTCCACTAGGCTGTTTGACTCCAGACCGTACATTTTGCCGGTTCCGATCATGAACTGCCACAAGCCTCCTGCACCGGCGCGCGATACTGCCGACGGGTTCAAGGCCGATTCGATAATAGGCAGATATTTCAATTCCAATGGTAAATTATACGCATCGAGGGCCTCCTCAAAAATAGGCATATAGAAGTTGCAGGCACTCAACATAAAAGAGACTTGATTCCGCAGGCGTCCGGCATACATATCAATAAATTTACGTACAATTTCGTTGTATGGCATTTCCATAACGGTCGGCATGCGTGATAGGCGGTCGATGTATACGGAGTCGCTGAACAGCGGGTTGATCTCCGCTGTACTGCAGTCTTTTCCTAAGTCGATATAATTCTTGGCTTTCCAGTCGTTGAGCAGGCTATCGAGAGGATAAGTCATACTTTTGGGAAGCTCGATGCTCTCTTGGCGTTCTTTGCCGTTGTCGCGAATCACTACGTCTACACTCTGTGCGTTTACCTTGGGTGTGGCAAACAAAAATAATAAAATCAGGGGGCAATAGTTTGCTAATTTCTTCATTCTTATTTGTTCAATCTTCATGGGTTAAAATCTGAGGCTGCATTGCACGCCTACCGACTTGCTGCCGGGTTGCAACGGGTTGTTATTTATAATAGTAGGTTCCACCCTCATACTCAGGTCGGGTGATATGTCGAAATTCGATAGTTCCGCATCCACATAGGCGTCGATGATGGAAATCAGATATACACCGATGACGGCGAATATACTGAGATCCCGATAGCGCCGGTATGTGTCCTTTCGTTTGCGGAGCAGGTCTTTTAGTTGCGTATCGGTATAGTTATGATTCGGAGGAAGCAAATCCTGAAAACTGTTGGTATTAGGATTGTTATCCATAATATCCATATACGCCTGAGCATAGTCTTTATACATTTTCCCGTTCCAGCTCAATGCGTAAGCACATCCGGCAAATCCACCATATATAATAGGTAACTTCCAGTATTTGCGGTTATAAATTTGTCCTCCGCCCGGAAATACGATGGCATACCAGGTGGCTTTCGTCGGATTAGGTACGAAAAGCTTCTTGGGCATGACGGGTGGCAGGCTATCTGCCTTTACGACCGATGGCATGACGGGTGTTTCTATCCTTTCCAGGTTCTGTCGGTTGACTTCCTCCAGGCTGTCTGCCGTAACGATGGCGGGTTTCAGGTTCTCCAAACTGTCTATCGGTGGGAGGACGACTGCTTTCTCCACTTTCACGCTGTCGGTGGCCGGAGTAGAAACGACCGGCTCGCGATGGCGGCGTGCCCGTGCTTTGGGGGCTTCGCGTACCGGAGAAATGGAGTCTTGGGATACTTTGACAGGCTCCTGTGCATACACATCAATCCCTGCTACCTGAAAGAAACAGAGAAGCAGGGCAATGTATAACGGGTATGTTTTAGTTTTTTTTGCCATTTATTTCTTCAGTGAATCGAAGATTTCCATGATACGTTCCAACTCTTCTTCATTGCTGAAGGGGATGCTTATTTTTCCTTTTCCCTTTTCAGAACAGGTCAGTTGTACCTTAGTGTTAAAGAATCCCGAAAGGTGCTGTTTCAGCATATTGAATTCTTCGGGCAGTTTGGCCCGTTTCGGGGTTATCTTTTTGGTTCCGCTCTTTACGGCTTCTCCCTCGCTCAGCGATTTCACGATCTCTTCTACTTTGCGAACGGAGTATCCGTGTTCCAGAATCTCTTCGAATATTTTAACTTGTAGTTTCGGATCGCCTAATGTGATCAGTGCCCGGGCGTGTCCCATGTCTATCTGCTTGTTTTGCAGGGCCATTTGTATCGGTGCCGGCAGTTTCAGCAGGCGCAGATAGTTGGCAATGGTCGTACGCTTCTTGCCGACACGTTCACTCAACCGTTCCTGTGTCAGGTCATATTGCTCTATCAGGTGCTGGTAGGCCAGTGCGATTTCCACTGAATTAAGATCCTCACGCTGGATATTCTCTATCAGCGCCATTTCCATCACGTTCTCATCATCGGCTGTCCGGATATATGCGGGAATAGTATCCAGTCCGGCTTTCTGAGAGGCGCGGTAGCGGCGTTCTCCGGCAATAATCTGGTACTCGTCGTCCGAGACTTTACGTAAGGTGATGGGTTGGATAATTCCTATTTCTCTGATCGAATCGGCCAACTCCTCCAGTGCCGTTTCATCAAACTCACGGCGTGGTTGGTTGGGGTTGACGGAGATTTTCGACAGTTCTATTTCGTTAATAGACGAAGAACCTTCGGTTTTCACCTCTTCCATGGAGAGTAGGGCGTCCAGCCCGCGGCCTAATGCATTTCTTCTCTGTGTTGCCATATCTTCGTTTATTTACTGTTTCTGCTTATTAGTTCTTTAGCCAGCGCCAAATGATTTTTCGCTCCGGTGGACTCTGCATCATATAAGATGGTGGGGAGGCCGTAGCTGGGGGCTTCACTCAGTTTTACGTTACGCTGGATGACGGTTTTGAACACCAGTTCTTGGAAGTGGCGTTTCACTTCATCATAGATTTGGTTGGCTTGACGCAGACGTGAGTCGTACATGGTCAGCAGAAAACCTTCTATTTCGAGTGCCGGGTTCAGTTTCGATTTGATGATCTTGATGGTATTCAGCAGTTTGCTGATTCCCTCAAGGGCAAAATATTCCGCTTGTACGGGGATAATCACCGAATCGGCTGCCGTGAGGGCGTTGATTGTGATCAGTCCCAGCGAAGGAGAGCAGTCTATCAAAATATAATCATACTCCTCCTTTAACGGAGTCAGCACTTCTTTCAGTATCTTTTCGCGGTTTTTGAGATTTAGCATTTCTATTTCGGCGCCTACGAGATTAATGTGCGATGAAATGACTTTCAACGAATCAATTTCGGTGTCATGAATAGCGTCCTGTACGTTGGCTCTGTCGATAATGCATTCGTAGATAGTACATTCAGATTGCTTGATGTCGACTCCCAATCCGGAAGAGGCATTTGCCTGTGGGTCTGCATCAACAACCAGTACTTTCTTTTCGAGCGTAGCCAGCGAAGCTGCGAGGTTAATCGTAGTCGTTGTTTTTCCTACACCACCTTTTTGATTGGCCAAAGCAATTATTTTTCCCATATTATCTAAATTTATTGGCAGCGAAATAAGTGATAAATCCTCAGAGCGCCTACTAAAAAATAGAAACTTTGCTTAATCTGTTGATAAGTCACCTGTTTTGTTAATAACTGCCAGGTGAGATACGGGCATTTTTTCTCTTTTTAGCTTGCAAATATACGTATTAAAATTGAATATCGATTCCTTTTTTTACTCACTTGCAGAAGATTAAGATTTGTAAACGGGTAGTCTGCATGGCTAAACATCAGACCCTTTCTGGGTTTACATGAAAAGAGAAGTGGCAAAACATCCCCATGTTTTGGATAATAACATCCCCATGTTCTATCTTAAAACATCCGGATGTTGTTGTGTAAAACACCCGGATGTTTTTATCCCTCTCTTTTATAGTTATCATCTATGGAAAATGAAGAGACTTTCGCTTTCCTATTTGGTTCTGTTGTCGATACAAGTTCTTTTTGTTACTTTTGTGCATTTCGAAAACATAAAATAACAGATAAGGTAGATTGTATGGAAAATAAAAGACCTCTGATCCTCGTCTCCAATGACGACGGCATCATGGCAAAAGGTATTAGTGAACTGATAAAATTCCTCCGCCCGCTGGGCGAGATAGTGGTAATGGCCCCGGATGCCCCTCGTTCCGGCAGTGGATGTGCATTGACGGTGACACAGCCGGTGCACTATCAGTTATTAAAGAAAGATGTGGGACTGACTGTTTATAAATGTTCCGGTACACCGACCGACTGCATAAAACTGGCACGGAATCAGATACTCGACCGGAAGCCGGACCTGGTTGTTGGTGGAATCAACCATGGTGACAATTCCGCTACCAATGTGCACTATTCCGGTACGATGGGGATCGTGATCGAAGGTTGTCTCAATGGGATTCCTTCTATCGGTTTCTCTATTTGTGACCACGCCCCCGGAGCTGATTTTGATGCAGCAGGACCTTATGTCCGGAGAATAGCTGCGATGGTGCTTGAGAAAGGACTTCCGCCACTGACTTGCCTCAATGTGAATTTTCCTAATACTCAGGAGATAAAAGGGGTGAGAATCTGCGAACAGGCCAAAGGACATTGGAGCGGAGAATGGCAGGCTTGCCCCCGGAGAGACGATGCGAATTTCTATTGGTTAACCGGAGAATTTATCGATCATGAACCGGAAAACGAAAAGAATGATCACTGGGCACTGGCTAATGGATACGTAGCGATTACACCTACTGTAGTGGATATGACCGCTTATCATTTTATGGATGAACTGAAATCCTGGGAATTATGAAATATTATCTGATTGTTGGCGAGGCTTCGGGCGATTTGCATGCTTCCCACTTGATGGCTGCACTGAAAGAGGAAGACCCGGAAGCTGAATTTCGCTTCTTTGGCGGTGATTTGATGGCTGCCGTGGGAGGAACAATGGTGAAGCATTATAAAGAGTTGGCCTACATGGGGTTTATCCCTGTGCTGCTACATTTGCCGACCATTTTTGCCAACATGAAGAGATGCAAGGAGGACATCGTGGCGTGGTCGCCCGATGTGGTCATTCTGGTGGATTATCCGGGCTTTAATCTCGATATTGCTAAGTTTGTGCATGCGAAAACAAAGATACCGGTTTATTATTATATCTCTCCCAAGATTTGGGCATGGAAAGAGTATCGGATCAAGAATATAAAAAGAGATGTGGACGAGCTTTTTTCCATACTTCCTTTTGAGGTAGGATTTTTCAAGGGACATCGATATCCCATTCATTATGTGGGAAATCCGACGGTAGATGAGGTGACCGCCTTCAAGGCGTCGCATCAGGAGTCCTTTGCCGATTTTATTGCCGATAGTGAATTGGCAGATAAACCTATCATAGCTTTGCTTGCAGGTAGCAGAAAACAGGAGATTAAGGATAATCTGCCCGATATGATCCGGGCTGCTTCAGCTTTTCCCGGTTATCAGCTTGTGCTGGCAGCTGCTCCGGGCATTTCTCCGGAATACTATGCCAAATTTGTAAAAGGAACGGAACTGGCGGTGATTTTTGACCGGACTTATCGTTTGCTCCAACAGGCGGATGTTGCCTTGGTTACTTCCGGTACGGCTACTCTCGAGACAGCTCTTTTCCGTGTTCCTCAGGTGGTTTGTTATCATACTCCGGTGGGCAAATTGGTGTCTTTTCTCCGAAGGCATATTTTGAAGGTGAAGTTTATCTCGTTGGTCAATCTGATTGCCGGACGTGAAGTTGTCAGGGAGTTGGTGGCCGATACGATGACGGTAGAGAATATGCGGGCCGAATTGGAGCGTTTGCTGTTTCGGGAGGATTATCGTCGCAAAATGTTGGACGGTTACGAAGAGATGGCACGGTTACTCGGACCGGCCGGAGCCCCCCGGCATGCAGCTCGTGAAATGGTGAAATTGCTTAAAAAATAGTTTTTTATTCAATAATAAACAGGAGACCGGTGCAGTAAATGCCCGGTTTTTTTATTTATAGGATATAAGGATTAACTAAAAAAAGAGATGAAAAAAATAAAACTACTTTGGATGGCAATGTTGACACTGATGCTGCCGGCATTGCAATCGTGTGACGATAATGATGGCTATTCATTGGGAGATATAGCGGTAGATTGGGCTACGGTACGTGTGGTCGGTGGCGACACTTATTCGCTGAATGCTGACCGTTGGGGAACTCTTTGGCCGGCTGCAACTGCTATTCCATTTTATAAGCCGATAGACGGGCAACGGGTGATTACTTACTTCAACCCACTTTACGATAATTATGAAGGATATGATCATGCTGTGAAGGTAGAGCATAATTATAATGTCCTGACCAAACAGGTAGAAGATTTGACGGCTGAGAATGAATCGGAATTTGGGAATGATCCGGTTTGGGTTAACAAGGATATGATGTGGATTGGCGGGGGATATCTGAATGTCATTTTCCGTCAGAATTTACCGGTTAAGGAGAAGCATCTTGTCAGTCTGGTTCGTGATATGCGGGCTACAGCTGCTGAGGGAGAGGATGATGGATACATCCATTTGGAATTTCGCTATAATACATACGATGATGTGACCGATCGCCAGGCGAATGGCGCCGTATCTTTCAACTTGAATTCATTGGATCTGACCGGTAAGAAAGGCATTAAGGTGAAATTGAATTCCGTAAAGGACGGGGAAACGGAAGTGGTCTTTAACTTAAAGGGCCAGTCAATGCCGGAGGAAGCAAAGCAGGTGACGCTTTCGGATGAAGTGCAAATAAAATAGAAGAAGGTTAGTTAAAAGAATAACGGGCTACAAACAATAAGTTTCTGCTATCTTTTGCAGGGTACTTGGTGTTTGTAGCCCGTTATTTTTTGTGACTTATTTTTTTGTCTGCTTTAGACCAATGTCAGTGCATATAGGTAAATAACGCCTGCCGGTATAGCCATTAGTGAACTGTCGAAGCGATCGAGCATACCTCCATGTCCGGGTAGAATACTTCCTGAATCTTTAATCTGCAATTGGCGTTTCAGCAGAGACTCTGTCAGGTCACCCCAAGTCCCGAAAATGACAACTACCAATGCCAGTCCCGCCCATTCTGCCCATGTCATGATGGGGAAGTAGCAGGCAAAAACAAATGAAGAGGCAATGGCTACAATACCTCCGCCAATGGAACCTTCCCATGATTTTTTAGGTGATATGCGTTCAAATAGGCGGTGTTTGCCGAAAAGTGATCCGAAACAATATGCCCCCGTATCATTCAGCCATAAAAAGACAAAGATGGATAGAGGCAATATCGGATTGTATGATACGCTGCTTGCTTCCGGATCATTCTGGAAAGCAAGCACATTCAGCATGGCAAAGGGAAGCGCGATGTACATCTGGCTCAGCATGGAGTAAGCCCAGTTTAAAACCGGATTCTTCTTTTTGAGATATAACTCGCTTACCATCAGATAAATGATTAATATCAGGTAAGGAATAAATATTTTAGAACCGGCAGCGTCGATACAGAAACCCATAATGGCCAGAAACAGATAAGCTCCTCCCAACATGGTGATAGTCCGGTTGATGCTTACCTCTCCCGATTGGTTGACGAGATGTCCGAATTCGCGTATAGTCAGAGCGCTGACAATGACAAAAAGAGTGCCGAAAGCCAGTGGATCATAAAGTATACAACCCACTATGATGGCTACGAATAATATTCCTGTTATGGCGCGTTGTAAAAAGTTGTTCTTCAAGGTGTTGTTACGTTTTTAGTTTTGTGATGCCGCTGACTCTTGTTGCGTATTGCCCTCTTGAGACTCTGTTGCTTGCGGAGTAGTTGTGTCTACATCTTCTCCTTCTGCAGGATGAACGGCGTTTTCTTGTTTGTTATTGGCTGCCATGATTTCCTCCGAACGAGAAGCCCAAGGACGTTTTCCAAAGATACGTTCTACATCCTCAGCAAAGATGACTTCTTTATCGATCAGTAGCTGTGCCAATTCGTTGTGTTGCTCTTTGTGTTCCGAGAGAATCTGTTTGGCACGTTCATACTGTTCGTTTACCATTCTTTTGACCTCTTCGTCAATCAGTTCGGCAGTTTTTTCACTATATGGACGCTGGAATGAATACTCATCATTATTATAATAGCATAAATTGGGTAGCTTTTCACTCATGCCCAAATATGCGATCATGCCATACGCCTGTTTGGTTACGCGCTCAAGATCGTTAGCAGCTCCGCTTGATACACGGCCGATGAAAAGGTCTTCAGCAGCACGCCCGCCCAAAGTAGCACACATCTCGTCGAGCATTTGCTCTTTAGTCGTGATCTGTCTTTCTTCCGGCAGATACCAGGCAGCGCCCAAGGCCCGTCCGCGGGGGACGATAGTTACCTTAATCAATGGATTGGCATATTCCAATAACCAGGAAATGCTGGCGTGTCCGGCCTCGTGCAGGGCAATAGACCGACGTTCGGCTTCCGTAGTAATCTTTGTTTTCTTTTCAAGTCCGCCGATAATACGGTCTACTGCGTCCAGAAAGTCTTGCTTGCCTACGAATTTCTTTCCGTGACGCGCGGCGATCAGAGCAGCTTCATTACATACATTGGCAATGTCTGCACCCGAAAATCCGGGTGTCTGGCGTGCCAGTAAGTCTACATCTACCGTATCGTCTATTTTGATGGGGCGCAAGTGTACGCCAAATACTTCTTTACGTTCGTTCAGATCAGGTAAATCTACATGGATTTGTCGGTCGAAACGTCCGGCACGGAGCAATGCCTTGTCTAGTACATCCACACGGTTGGTGGCTGCCAGGATAATAACACCGCTATTTGAGCCGAAACCATCCATTTCCGTCAGCAACTGGTTCAACGTATTTTCACGTTCATCATTTCCGCCCATTGCAGGATTCTTACCGCGAGCACGTCCTACAGCATCAATCTCGTCGATGAAAACGATACAAGGAGCTTTCTCTTTAGCTTGTTTGAAGAGGTCGCGTACACGGGATGCACCTACACCGACAAACATTTCAACGAAATCGGAACCGGCCAAAGAGAAGAAAGGTACATTGGCTTCACCGGCCACAGCTTTCGCAAGCAACGTTTTACCTGTTCCCGGAGGGCCCACCAATAGAGCGCCTTTAGGAATTTTACCTCCCAGGTCGGTATATTTCTGGGGTTCTTTCAAGAATTCCACAATTTCTTCTACTTCTTGTTTGGCTTCTGCCAGTCCGGCTACATCTTTGAAAGTTACTTTGATGGAACCGCCTTTTTCAAAAAGCTGGGCTTTCGACTTTCCTACATTGAATACTCCGCCTGCACCTCCGCTGGCACCACTGCCCATGCGTCGCATGAAGAATATCCATAAAGCAATCAGGAAGACAATCGGCAGTACATTCCAAAGTATTGCACTGAAATAGTCTTTTTTCTTATCATAGCTGACAGAACCGTCAAAGTGCGTCTCCTCTTTTTCTTTTTGTAGAAAGTTATCCAGGTTCTCGCGTGAAGGGGCTTCCGTAGTGATCATCGGATTCCGGCCTACACGGGTGGAATCTTGTTTGAATACGGTTCCTACGTACTGGGGTTTGATATAAATCTCGACCGAATTATCATCATAACCGATCACTTTACTTACATAGCCGTCACGTACGTACTGCTGGAACTCATCGTAAGAGATGTTCTTACTGACAGAACTGCTTCCGTTAGCGAAATACAGCCCTAAAAGCATTAGGGCGATAATCATATACATCCAGTTCAGATTGAACTTGGGCATATTTACTTTATTGTTGGGTTTCTTGCTGTTATTGTCCATACTGATAGATTAATCAATGTCGGGAATTGTAGTTAACTTGGCATCTGCCCACAGGTGCTCCAAATTATAAAAGTTTCTGGCTTCCGGTAGGAATACATGTACTAATACATCTGAAAAGTCCATAGCTACCCATTCTGCATTTCGCTGTCCGTCGATGGCAGAGGGTTTGGTGCCGGCACCTTTGCGGGTAAATTCTTTTATGGAATCTACAATGGCAATGACCTGGCTGGGTGAGTTCCCCTGACAGATTACAAAGTATTTGCATATCGTGTCGTCTATGTTTGTCAGGTCTGCTATGACAATGTTTTTACCTTTTTTTTCTTGTATACCTTCGGTTATCTTTTCTATTAATACTTTCGTTTCGTTCATTTATAGGTTGAAATTAAATAATCAATGTTCAGTTTCTGTTTATAACAAGGAAAGGGGATTCTTTGTTTTCTTGTCATAAACGTGATATTTTTTACAAATATACGCTGATTTATTGTATCAATGAAAGTAATGTGCTAAATCTATTTCATTTTTTGTTTTTTTTTAGGGATGCATCTCTTTGGAATCCGGCATATTAGATATTTTTTTAGAAAAAAAGAGCGAAAAGTATTTGTGATTAAAAAAAACTTTGTACCTTTGCAACCGCAAACGAGAAACAAGAGATGTTGATCGTAAGTCACATTGGGCTATGGTGTAATGGTAACACTACAGATTCTGGTCCTGTCATTTCTGGTTCGAGTCCAGATAGCCCAACAAATTCATTATAAATAAGTAAAATCCCTCTAAAACCGCAGTTTTAGAGGGATTTTTTATCCTTTCAAGTCTTTTCGATAAAACAGTTGTTCGGTGATATCCCCGGTGGCAGAGAACTGTTTCTTATCGTTCTTTCAAACTGTAGTTTTAGAATTTTTTTCTGTCCGATCCGGTGGTAGGATTGCAAACGAAATAATATAATCTGTTGATATTATATAGGTAAATGGGGAATGTTTATACCTGTTTTTAATGTGTAACACTTGAATTTAGAAAAGGCGTATCAAAGAGATTCAAAATCCCTTTGATACGCCTTTTACATAGAACTAAAATTATTTTCCTTTATTCTTCTTTGATTGATTCATCGATTACTTTTATTTTCTGCAATACTAATTCTAAGTCGGATTTTAATTTTTCCACCTTGCGATTGATTTCTGTCAAAAGACTATTCCCTTTTTTAGAAGAGGTAGTCAGGAAGCCCAAATTATTTTCATAAGTTTGGAGTTCATTTTTCATGTTTTCGTATGTACGGACTAATTTCTCACGTTCACGGTAGAGTGACTGGGAGCCTCCACTTTGAATATTGCCGATAGAAGACTTGAAATTACTCAGTTTCTTGTTCGATGCACTGATATTAAATCGATCGAAAAGCTGGTCAATCAAACCGTGATATTGTTTATAAAGCCTGTCTTTCTCTTTAAACGGTACATGTCCGATACCATTCCATTCTTTCATCAATTCACGAACCTCTTTGCTTGCTTCATCGGCATCCGTCGTTTCGTCAATAGCAGTTAAGCGGGCAATGATTGCCTTTTTCTTTTCTAGATTCTCTTGTTCTACAGAACGTTGAGAAGAAGTGGCCTTGCCTTTTTGCTCAAAGAAGTAATCACATGCAGTAATGAAACGTTTCCAAACAGCGTCCGAGTATTTTTTAGAAACAGGGCCAATTGTTTTCCATTCCTTTTGGAGCTTGGTTAAGATTTCAGCCGTTTCTTTCCATTCTGTACTGTCTTTCAGAGATTCTGCTTTTTCGCACAATGCCTTTTTCTTTTCCAGATTAGCATTCATACCCTCTTTCAGCAACTTGAAGAATTCTCCTTTCTTTTTAAAGAATTCGTCACAAGCTTTACGGAAACGCTCAAAGATTTTCACGTTCATTTTCTGCGGAGCAAAACCAATTGTTTTCCATTTGTTTTGCAGGGCGATCACCTCTTGTGTCTTGGTTTCCCATGCCGCAAATGTTTTCAATTGGTCAAACTCAATAGCTTCTACTATTTCACAGATAACTGTTTTCTGATCCAAATTATGTTGTTCGCTCTCTTTTAGAGCTTCGAAATGCTGCTGATGGCGACGGTTGACGGCTGTAGAAGCGGCTTTGAAACGGTTCCATATTTCGTCACGTAATTCTTTGGCGACAGGACCGGTGTCACGGAACTCCTGATGTAGTTTCTGTAATTGATGGAAAGCGGAGACTACATCTTGTTCATCGGCCAACTTTTCGGCAGCTTCACAGAGATGTGTTTTAATCTCCAGGTTTTTTTTGAAGTCGTATTCTCTGAATTCATTATTCAGTTTTAATATATCATAGAATTTTTCAACATACAACTGGTAGTTCTTCCATAACTCGTTCACTTTAGCTTGTGGCACCAATTTCACTTCGTTCCACTGCTGCTGTAGCTTTTTAAATTCGTTGTAGGATTTGTTGGCGTCATCGGGTGATTCCACTAACTCTTTCAACTCTTCGATAATCGATAGTTTAACTTGTAGATTTTCTTCCTTTTGCTTTTCAATCTCAGCTGCCAAGGCACTTCTTTTTTCTTTAATAGCTGCCATCAAACTTTTGAATTCTTCTTCCACGCCACTGGGCTGAGCAATAAATTCTTCTTCGGCACCACCATTCTCTACGAACGTTTTTTTCGCAGCCTCGATTTCGGCATTATGAATTTTATAGAAAGTTTGCTTTAAACCATCCAGTTCCTGCTTGTTTGCATTTTCAGCATCTTGGGCAACTTCTTTTAACCGGAGCAGCACCTCTTCTTTAGTGCTTAGTTTCGAAGCATTTTCTGTCGGTTTTTCCACAATAGTTTCTTCAGCCGGAGTTTCTGTAATTTCTTCAGAAACCTCAACTGCTTTTTTTTCTTCTTCTAATTCCCCTTGTTTTAAAGGTTGGTTAGTGTCATGAGAGTCCATCATTGTATATTCGTTTTTAGGAAAACAGGATTTGTCTTTAAATCCATTAGATCACAAATTAATGAAATAAAATGATTACTTCATACTATTTTCCTTTATTTTTTTTTAATTGAGCCATTTTTTACGATAATAACACCGTAATCCCCATATACATCATCATGCCGATGATATCGTTCGTAATGGCAATAAACGGTCCTGTAGCTATGGCCGGATCTATTTTCATCTTTTCGAGTGTCATTGGAACCAAAGTACCGAAGATGGAGGCAAACATCACTACTGAGAACAGACTGATGGATACCGAATAAGTGACTGTGGCGGTTGCTCCGAAACGGATAAAATTATAGGTATATACCAATAAAGAGATGATCGTAGCATTGATCAAGGCAACTACGGCTTCTTTGCTGACTTGCTTGAAAGTATTTTTGGCGTCAAGGGAACTGTTGGCCAAGCCTTGTACGACGAGAGCTGACGATTGAGTTCCTACGTTTCCGCCTGTACCACCAATCAATGGAATGTAAAGGGCCATTTCGGGATGCGCGGCAAAAGTGGAATCAAAGTTCCCCAATATCATAGAGTTGCCAATACCTCCAATCATACCGATTAACAACCAAGGTAAGCGGGCAGTAGTCTGGCGGAGTACATTATCGTCTGTTTCTACATCTTGAGAAAGACCGGATGCTAACTGGTAGTCACGTTCTGATTGTTCACGAACTTCGTCCATGACGTCATCTACGGTGATTTGTCCTACTAGTCGGCCTATACTGTCAAGAACAGGAATGGCAACCAAGTCATATTTCTCAATAATTTGTGCCACTTCATCGATAGGGGTGTCTACGTGTACTGAGATAGGATCCTTCTGCATTACATGTTTTACTTTAGATACAGAGGGAGATGTGATCATCTTTTTCAGTGGAAATATTCCGCGAAGGCGTTCATCATCATCTATTACATATACATAGTAGATATCGTCGAGTTCTTCGGCTTGTTGGCGCATCTCTTTCAGACATTCGGGCATACTCCAGTTTTCGTTGACGGTTACCATTTCCGTACCCATCAAACCACCGGCAGTATTTTCATCATACTTCAGCAGGTCGACAATGTCTCCTGCCTGCTCGATGTCTTCAATGTGCGAAAGTATTTCTTCCTGTTTATCCTCATCCAGTTCACGCATCAGGTCTACTGCGTCGTCCGTATCCATATAGTCAACGAAGCGTTTGGCAATAGTTTCTGATGGCAGGATGTCGAGAAACTCTTTACGAACGTCTTCATCCATTTCGACAAGTACATCCGCAGCTGTTTCATTATCAAGTAATCGGTAGACGAAGCGGGCTTCTTCCGGGTTCAACTCGTTACACAATTCCGCTATGTCAGCAGGGTGTAGGTCGATAAGAAGCTCTTTTACCTTATCGGCATCTTTTTCTTCGATAAGTTCTTTTACGTTGTCAATGTATTCTTCGTTCATAATTACAGCCTTACTTAACTTCCTGTAATAATAAGGAAGACAAGTTTTGTATATTACATTTCCTACTTTGTTAGTTCAGTCCGATAATCCAGTTGGTTCTTTATGGATTTTCTATCTGAGAAACTGGTTCTATCGGAATTTTCAGTGCTTGTTCCACCTGATTTGTCAGGTGGATAAACTCTTGTACCGACAGTTGTTCCGGTCGTTTATTAAACAGGGTGTCTTCTGTCAACGGGCAATCTTTACCTAAAATCGGTTTGATTGAATTTCGTAATGTCTTTCGACGCTGGTTGAAAGTTGTTTTTACAATTTGTTTAAATAGCTTGGGGTCACAACCGAGCTCTTGTGTCTCGTTGCGTGTCATTCGTATGACTGCGCTTTTCACTTTGGGAGGTGGATTGAACACCTGTTCATTTACTGTAAACAGATATTCTACCCGATACCAGGCCTGTATCAGAACGCTGAGTATACCATACGTTTTACTACCCGGTCCGGCGGCGATGCGTTCGGCTACTTCTTTTTGAATCATTCCAGTACAGCAGGGGATCAGATCCTTGTTATCCAGCATTTTGAAGAAAATTTGGCTGGATATGTTGTAAGGGTAGTTTCCAGTTAAGACGAAAGGATGTCCGTCGAACAAACGTTGTAAGTTCATTTTCAGGAAGTCATCCTCGATGATGTTATCTTCCAATGACGGATAGGCTTCTCGCAAATAGGCTACTGATTCGTAGTCTACCTCTACAACTTTTACCAACCGTTCTTTCTTAACAAGAAACTGAGTGAGCACACCCATTCCCGGTCCGACTTCCAAAATTGGCAAATCGGGGAATGTATCTACTGTATCGGCAATGTCCTGTGCCACTTTCAGGTCTTTCAGGAAATGTTGTCCGAGAAACTTTTTAGGCTTTACTAATTTCATTTATCAACTAAATAACTACTTTTGCAGCAGACAAAGGTAATTCTTTTAAATGAAGAATAAAGAATTAGGGATGAAGAAACTAATAAAAAAGGCGCTGAAACTTATCTTACCATTGGTTTTGGGAGGCTTTATCTTATATTGGGTCTATCGTGACTTCGATTTTGTGAAGGCTACGGAAGTTTTGCAACATGGCACAAACTGGTGGTGGATGGCTTTCTCGCTTCTTTTCGGCATATTTGCACAGGTATTTCGTGGTTGGCGTTGGCGCCAGACGCTGGAGCCTTTGGGAGCATTTCCCCGAAGAAGGGATTGTGTTGATGCCATTTTCATTTCGTATGCAGCTAGTTTGGTTGTACCGAGGGTAGGTGAGGTGAGTCGTTGCGGGGTACTTGCTAAGTATGACAACGTTTCTTTTGCTAAATCTTTAGGAACTGTGGTTACCGAACGTCTGGTAGATACTGTGACTATTCTTTTGATTACCGGCGTTACGGTTCTATTGCAAATGCCTGTGTTTGTTACCTTCCTTGAGCAAACCGGAACGAAAATCCCCTCATTCATGCATTTACTTGCTTCTGTCTGGTTTTACATTATTTTATTTTGTACAATCGGAGTTATTGTACTTCTCTACTATCTGATTCGTACGCTTTCTTTCTTTGAGAAAGTGAAAGGAGTTGTGCTTAATGTTTGTGAAGGAATTATGTCACTGCGTAATGTGAAGAATCTTCCGCTTTTTCTACTCTATAGTTTTTTGATATGGCTTAGCTATTTCCTGCATTTTTATTTCACTTTTTATTGTTTTGCTTTTACGGCACATTTGGGCTTACTTGCTGCATTGGTTATGTTTGTTGGAGGTACCTTTGCTGTAATTGTGCCTACTCCGAATGGAGCCGGTCCATGGCATTTTGCCGTTATTACCATGATGATGCTTTACGGGGTAAATGCGACGGATGCTGGGATTTTTGCACTAATTGTTCATGGCATCCAGACTCTGCTGGTTATTTTATTGGGTGTTTATGGATTGGTGACTATTTCTTTTTTACACCGGAAGTGACGGGGGCGGATTAAATATTGTATGTACCGAAAGATATATATTTAATCTCTGAATCCGCTTTTTGAACTTTTTTTATTTGAATTTCTTCCGGTAATTCTTTCTTTTCCATTCTTTTTAGTAGCTTTGACCTTTAGAAATTGATTTAAAACCTATAAATAATTCATTTATGAGCACAATTCTTGATTTAGCTCCACAAAATGTATGGAAGCACTTTTATTCTTTGACACAGATTCCCCGCCCATCGGGACATATGGAAAAAATTACCGAATTTCTGGTAAACTTCGGTAATAGTCTTGGATTGAAAACTTTTGTGGATGATGCCGGTAATGTGATTATCCGTAAACCCGCCACTCCGGGGATGGAGAATCGTAAAGGAGTTATCCTTCAGGCACATATGGATATGGTTCCGCAGAAAAATAACGATACGGTTCACGATTTTGAGAAAGATCCGATCGAAACTTATATAGATGGTGAATGGGTAAAAGCGAAAGGTACTACATTGGGGGCCGATAATGGTTTGGGTGTAGCTGCTATCATGGCTGTTCTTGAAGATCAGAATCTAAAACACGGGCCATTGGAGGCTTTGATTACGAAAGATGAAGAAACGGGCATGTATGGTGCTTTTGGCTTAAAACCGGGTACGGTGAATGGCGAAATATTGCTTAATCTTGATTCTGAAGATGAAGGTGAACTTTATATTGGCTGTGCCGGTGGTATGGATGTAACTGCTTCTCTTGAATATAAGGAAGTTGCTCCGGAAGAAGGTGATATCGCTATTAGAGTGAATCTGAAAGGTCTTCGTGGAGGACATTCCGGATTGGAGATTAATCAGGGACGTGCCAATGCCAACAAATTGTTGGTACGTTTTATACGTGAGGCAGTAGCAACTTATGAAGCCCGCCTGGCAAGCTGGGAAGGCGGAAATATGCGGAATGCCATACCTCGCGAGGCACATGCTGTAGTGACTATTCCTGCTGAAAATGAAGAAGAATTGTTGGCTTTGGTGAAATATTGTGAAGATCTTTTCAATGAAGAGTTCAAAGCGATCGAAACTCCTATCAGCTTTACTGCAGAACGGGTAGAATTACCTGCTGGAGAAGTTCCTGAAGAAATCCAGGATAATCTGATCGATGCTATTTTTGCTTGCCAGAATGGTGTGATGCGTATGATTCCTACTATTCCCGATACCGTGGAAACCTCTTCAAATTTAGCTATCATCAATATTGGTGAAGGTAAAGCCTCTTTCAAAATCCTTGCGCGCAGTTCCAGTGACAGTATGAAGGAATGTCTGACTACCAGTTTGGAATGTTGTTTTTCTATGGCAGGTATGAAGGTAGAGATGACCGGAGGCTATTCCGGATGGCAACCCGATATTAATTCTCCGATTTTACATGCTATGAAGGAATCTTACAAGAAGCAGTTTGGTACAGAACCGGCAGTGAAAGTAATTCATGCCGGATTGGAATGTGGTATCATCGGAGCTATTATTCCTGGGTTGGATATGATTTCATTTGGGCCAACACTACGCTCTCCGCATTCTCCCGATGAAAGAGCTTTGATTCCGACAGTTCAAAAATTCTATGACTTTTTAATTGCTACTTTGGAGCAGACTCCAATGAAATAAATAAAGTCCATTGATAATGAAAAGAGGTAAGCGTGGTGTAAACGCTTTCCTCTTTTCTTTTTAGCGTCTTTTCTACTTTTGAAAACTATCTTTCTTCCTGTCTACTTTATGACGGCCTGTCATTCGGATGTGAGATATTGTCAGTTGCAGCCTGTCTTTTTGACTCCCTTATTGTCCTGTTTTGTCTTTTGATTACCATCCGGGACTCTTTTTCTTGATATACATCAAGAAATGTGTTTTAAAACATGTTTTTATCTTGCTTTTGAGTACAACGTATCTGTTTTGGCTTTACTTTTGTGTTGTAAAACATAAAAATTAGGATAACAAAGTTTTTAGGTAACAGTTTTTAAGGTAAAAAGATTATGAAGATTGTAAGAAGTTTATTAAAGAATTTGGCTAATGCCAATCCTAACATTTGGGGATATGTGACGCTCTAAGCGTTTTTCCCTTCAGGTTTTCAGTGTGTATTAATTAAGGTAATTATTATTAGTATTTAAAGCAATGAAAAAAGTAGTAATGCATCTGCTGGAAAGATGTTTGAGAGAAGCCGGCAGAAATGAAATGATGAAGTGGGGATACACTAAATAAAAGTGTTCCCCACTTTTTTTATTTTGACTCAAGTTTGTTTCGTGTCGTTGAGTTTTGAGGCCGGGTCATTTTTTCACATGGAAGTTTACCTCGCCTCTGATCAGCTCTCCTTTTAATGTGAAGCCTTCCACTACCACCTTAAATTCTCCTTCAAGGTCAGAAGTATAGAATGAAAGTGTGGTATCTATTCCTGCTTCTGTCTCTACAGAGGGATTCCAGTATAGCGTATGGCGGAAATCCGGTCTACGTGATTTTTTGTCAGTAGCGTCTTTATATTCAGGCATCTTAAATGTAACAGGCAGTTGCGGACACTCGTAAACCGTTAGTCGTGAATCGTCACTAAGCTGTATGGAAGGTAAGTCTCCTCTTTGGGTAGTAAGTGAAATCATGCATTCGAATACTTCACCACCAAATCCATAACGGCCGTTATATATTTCGATTTTCTTCACCAATCTGGGATTATATTTTAAAATATCCTCATGGTCATGAATTGGAACACCGTCCAGCAGTACCAATGTATTTCCGATATTGAATCTTTTTTCTCCTTCTTTGAGTACTCTTAATCTACGTTTTCCATTAACTTTACGTATTATCACACTGCGTACGAATTCCACGAAAGTTTCTGTCATTGTATTGAATCGTGTGTATTCATCCAAATTGTAATTCAGATAAGGTTGAAGTCCATAACAAGATTGCAGAGGAATAGCATGATCCAATGAATCGAGCACTGTGACTTGCTGCAGCTGTATACCTATGCTCCTTTCCAACAGTCGTTTTTTATTCCGATAGAGTTTTAATGATGGCAGGTTTTGGGGTAACTTTTCACTGAAGGGTGATAAGATGTTCATTCTGAATGGTTCCCCGTTAATGTTCCATGCAGCGGCTACTACATCGTTTGTTCCATATACATGGCTTGTGTAGAACAGTGTATTTCCTCCCGATTCCACTTGTCCTTGCACATATCGTATATCTTTTCCTACGAAAGCGATGTCGGCTGATATAGGTTCATTTTGTACTTGCTTCAATGTTTCTCCTGTAGGGCTTTCTATCTGTCCGCAGATGATATGCCCTTCATATTCCGGTATCCATTTTCCGGAAAATGTTCCGGGAGTAGCGGTTACTTGTTTTCTCCAGGTGGATTCTTCAAGAGGCGGGAGGGTTACCAGTGAATCATTACGGCTTACCGAGACAGTAAGATCGGATACTTCATCCGGTAGTCTATTAATGGTCAATTCTACGAGTTGGCGTGTGTTGTAGTTCGACTGGGAAGTTTTTATATGAATATTTTCGGTGGTAGCCGGTTTCCCTTTCGGATATATCTCGGCAGAATCCGCTAGTTCAATAGGATCGGAGTCTGATACTCGGAAAGTGTTAATTACAGCAATGGATTTTCTGAAGAACACTTTTTCTCCTTCATTCCTCATATATCGTGTGTATCCGGTCAATTCATAAATTCCCGAAGGAGCGTCTGTAGGAATCTTGACTTTGCCCGAACCGCTCCCATTGTCAAGTGCCAGTTTAAGTTGTGCTTTAGGCCGTTCAGTATTCGATATTTCTACGTATCCCACTTTGCTGAAAGAAGATGGGCGAAAATGTGTGTCAATAGTATAAAATTTGAGCCATACTTCTTCACCGGCCAAATAACACGTTTTATCCGTATGTACGTATACCCGTTCATATAATTCTTCTTGTGCTTGCAAAATCAGACAGAATAAGATAAAGAGATATAGTGTGAAAATCCGTTTCATAATTGCCTCCTTTTGTTTAAGTTATTGATGATCGTTGGGCCAGAATGAAGGCTTGTTTTTACTTCCTCCGTTGGCTTCACATTCTGTACATCTCCGTAGGGCCCAGTGGTCAATGTGAGTGCCTGTACCGACTGGACGATAACCGGCAAGGTATCTTGTCAGATATGTGCTATAGCCCTGTTCATCCATTTCGCTATCCGATACTTCTTCACAGCCACTGTATAGAGGAGGACGTTTAATTTCGTTGGGATGAATGTATATTCTCTTTTCAGAGATGTTTTTATAGACGCCTACATAACCGATCGTCCTTCGTTTGGGCTGACTGATACAACTAATGTTTCCTTGGATTTCAGAGGGTTGTGGAGTAAAGATTCCTCCCATTTCTTCATTCTGTTGCTGTACATTCAAGTAATATTCATATCCCTCTTTACTCAATGCCCGTTGCTGTACCTGTATGCTGTATAGTACAGTGAATCTGTCTTCATTGACCGGCACATCAAGTAGCTTATTATTTATGATCAGATGTTCTTTCAACTTTTCCGTAGAGCCAATCAATATATTTCTTGATATTTCCTTTTTCCAACAATAGAAAGTTGGATAATTGCTGTCTTCATAGATGCGGTTCATATCCGGATCAAAGTAGCAAGTTGTAATGTAGCTGGCTCTTATCTCCCAGTCTTCCCGATAGTTCCACATGTAGTATTGAGTTTTTCCGGGATCACCATGGGTCGATACCCGTATAGAAAGTGCTTGTTCAGGTTCTGGCTGTATCCACGAAACACTGTCTATTTCAGAAGATACCATCGGTGTGGAAGGAGACGAGGTATAAATCTCTCCGTCGTATTCTATCTCTATTCCGTAGGATACATCATCCTGCAATTCACCGATACTGACCTGGTATTTACCATCACCAAGAGCCGTTCCGAAATCACTTCGATAGCCGTCGCTGCCTACTACAGCAATTCTGGCATAAATGTTTCGATAATCTTCCGGCATGTCTTCGGATAGTGGAATACTTTTGCTTAATGAGAATATGGCTTCTGTATTAGCGATAATGTCGCCGGTTACTACCAGCAATTCTTCATCGGAAGAAGGTAGTTGTGCGTTGTATTCTGAAACACAACCTGTCAGGCAGAGTAGTAACAGATAGATTTTATATTTTGATTTCAGCATGGTGTTAGAATTTTATGTTATACGTAATGAAAGGAATCGGAACTCCGAAAATAGACATCTGGTATCCTTTTATTTGTCCTTCTTCCGGCATATAATAAATAGAATACACATTCTTTCTTCCGGTTACATTGTATACCCCAATCGAAATAGAACTATGTGTCAACAGGGTCAGATGATGGCTGGGTTCTATATTAAAAGAGATATCTGTACGAAAGTAATCCGGTATGCGGTATGAGTTTCTTTCCGTATAGTAAACTCGCATCGATTGCGTTGATTCATCATAATACTGTCCGGCAGGTATGGTAGTGGGGCGTCCTGTGCTATAATCCACGTTGATTGACATACTGTATCGATGCGTAAATTTGTAATTACCTACAAACTTAAAGTCGTGAGGCTTATCGTATTCTGTAGGATACCAGTCACCGTTATTCACCGGTTTCTCAATTCGTTTATCATTCTGTCTCAAGAAGGTACGTGAATACGTGTAACTCATCCATCCGTTGAGCTTACCGACTTGTTTTTTTACCTGCAATTCTACGCCATAAGCATGTCCCTGCGTGTTGATGACGTCAGTTTCAATATGGTGGTTCATAAGTAGCTTTGCTCCTCCACGATAATCCAGGTAATCGGACATTCGTTTGTAATATCCTTCCACAGAATATTCCCAGATGCCACTCGGAGAATTTAGATAAAGTCCGGCTGCGGCTTGCCAGCCTCTTTGGGGTTTGATGTTCACATCGCTCAACTTCCATGTATCCGTTGGCGACATAATGACAGTGTTCGACAACTTATGGATATATTGCCGCATCGAGTTAAATCCGGCTTTGACCGAGAAATTATCTGTGAAGGCATACCGGGCGGATAACCGGAATTCCGGCCCATGATAAGTCTTCATGAATTTTCCTGCTCCTGCAGTGATGGTGTCCGTTATGGTCGATTCGTGTGGGAGCATGCCTGATGCATATTGATAGTACGAACGTGGACCGAGTGCACTGAACAGTGAGTAACGGATACCTGCGTTGACCGATAGTTTGGGAGTGATTTCCCATTCATCACCTAAATAAAATGCCGTTTCCAAGGCTTTATCCTTTTGTAAAACGTCCTTTTTTACAAATGATTCACTTCCTTCAGGTTCATAAGTGCCCGAATTGATATGATAGAGCATGGACTTGAAACCAAAGTTGAGCGTGTGCTTATCGGCCAGTATGTTTGTGAAGTCTGCTTTGACAAAATACTGATTAATATCAAATGAAAGTTTATAAGCAGCTGATGCATTGACGGTCTCGCGGTTATTGTAATCGTAATGATCGTATCCGGCGGAGAAGTATCCTATCAGTTTTTCGTTAAATACAGCTCTCCATCGTGCGGAAGCATTGAGATTATTGTAGCCGTATTTTTCGTTTGAATTGAAAGCGAAACGGTCATGACTATAGTATCCGTAGACATTAAGGCTATGTTTGTCATTGAATTTATGTGCCACAATAGCAGCCAAATCATAAAAGCCGGCGGTACCGTTTTTGTATCCGCTTTTCTCCGGAAGCTGCTTCATGATCCAGTCAGAATACGTAGTACGCCCACTTAGTAATACAGACGTTCTGTCTTTGATAATCGGAATCTCCAGATTCAGTTTACTCGTTACCAGACCGATACCGGCCGAACCGGTGAATTTTTCTTTATTGGCTTCTTTACCGGTGATATCCAGAATGGATGAAATACGTCCACCATATTGTGCCGGGATGCTGCTTTTATATATCTCGGCTTCTTTTACCATATCTGAATTGAAGGCTGCAAAAAAGCCGAATAAATGGTTCGGGTTATAGATGGTTCCGTCATTTAGCAGAATTAGATTCTGGTCGGTAGCTCCACCACGTACGTTGAAGCCGCTTGAAGCTTCACCTACTGTTTTTACACCGGGTAAAGCCTGTACCATCTTTAAAATGTCTACTTCTCCCAAAGCCATCGGGATATTCTTCAATTGGGTTGGACGCAGTGTTTCTGCTCCTAATTGCGTACTTTTCACATTTTGTATACGTCCGGAAGTAATGGTTACTTCGTCCAGCATATGCGTAGTTTCTTCAAGTTCGATGTCCAGTGTACCATCACTGTAAAGCATAATTTGTCGACGGGTATCTTTAATGTTAAGTCCTTTGATATCAATTTGTTTGTGTCCGGTAGGAAGTTCAAGAGTAAAGTTTCCCTTAACATCTGTTGTCGTCGCAATCCATGGGTCCTTTAAAATCAGATTGATGCCTATCATGGGCTCACCGGTTTTAAAGTTAGTAACTTGCCCTTTGAGTACCGCTTTTCGTGGTGATTGCTTGATTCGTACATCTCCCACATTATACACTTTGTTTTCTGAAGATGCCTTTTCAGGTTCTCCGCTTAGGTAAGTATATACGTCACCATAATAACTTTCGCCTTTTTCCGGTTCTCCGGTCAGTTTAGCAGGTAATAGCGTGATGAGTTCCTGCTCTTTCAGCACGAATAAATTGTTTCCGGATACTGACAATTTATAGGGAGTCGGCTCAAGTGCTTCTTTTAATTGTTGCAGGGGTGAAGCTTTTCCTTTCACCAAAACCTTGAAAGGAGCACTAATAGTGGTGAAAATCCTATAGGGTGTATTTTTTTCTACAGTCTCCAATAAGGAGTCAATAGTTATACTGTCAGCAGGAAGTGAGAGGGGGTGTTGAGCCGTCATTTGTTGCGGCCATGCAAATAGTAGGGGCAACATCCATAAGTATGTACTTTTTTTCATCGTGTTTGTTTTTGGTCTATCAATTCTTCACAAAAGTTAGTAAGAGCGATTAATGAGGCATCGGCGTCATGGCGAAAATTAAGTTTATGTTTTCGTGCGTAACGTTTTATCAGCTTATGTTGCTCCGGAAAGATCTTGGCAAACGACTTGTTGTTACTGACGGGATAATATATCCCATTGTATTCCAGATAATATTTTACTCCGTATATGAAGTATTCAGTTTGATGTTTGCGGGTTTTGGCTATTTTTTCTACGTTGATCTGAGCAACGGAGTATGTTTTTCGTGCCAGCAGTCTCAGTCGCTTTCCGTCTTGTAGTAATTCGTAAAATCCCTTATTGAGATCTGTCTTCTTTGTCGGACGGAAATAGATAAATGTAGTATTGTGCAGGTTGACTTGTTCGATTCCTTCATTATTGATAATCATGCTGTAATGGCTGTCAGGAGTCAGTGCACAAAGTTGGTCTTTGTGTAAATCCAAATGAAGATCCAGTCCCGGGTATCGGTTTCCTTTGAAGATAATCTCTCCTGTGGTAAATTCATCACCTTGAAAATAGGGAAGATTGTCGTATTGGGCAAGACTGTATGTTAATTCGATTTCACCATTGTAAATAGTAACATAGTCTCCTGCTGCTTTTAAGTAGTTTTCTATTGGATAAGTTTGCGAGTAAATGGCTTCTCCATTGAATAATAACGCAGTAATGGCCAGTATGTGCCTTAAGTAATGTCGGTTTTTCATAAAATGTTGTGCCTTAGTTTGTGATTAGATAAATGGTTCTTGTTACAAAGGTACCCGAAAAAGTTTTGCTATTTTGATTTTTGTGTTAAAAGAGATTAATTAGAACCATTAATAATCGTATCACGTTTGCCCTGTTCTCTTTTTTTAAGCTAAAAAGAACAAATCTTTAAACTTTAATTTGTTACTTTGTTAATTATGTATTGATACTTAAACTTTTAATATATGAGAATTAAACTGATTTGTATTATCGTGTTACTTTCTATGGGGATGATGTCATGGACACATGCTCAATCATACGATAGATTATGGAAGCAAGTGGAGCAGGCCCAGCAGAAAAGTTTGCCCCAAACAGTTGTCCGATTAACCGGTGAAATTTATCAAAAAGCTAAAGCAGAGAAGAATTCTCCTCAAATGCTGAAAGCTTATATTTGGCAGATGAAATTTAGGGAAGAGATTACTCCGGATAGCTTTTACGTGTCGTTGAATGGCTTAGAGCAGTGGGCGGTGACTACGGACAAGCCATTGGACCGTGCAATCCTGCATTCGCTTATCGGTAGTATGTATGCAGATTATGCTTCCCAAAACCGTTGGAAACTGAATCAACGTACGGATTTGGAAGAAGAGGCTCCCTCTGTTGATATCCGGGAGTGGAGTAAGAATCAGTTTGTAACTAAAGTAATGACAGAAATAGCCGTAACATTTCAAGACTCTTTGCTACTGCTCGATACTTCCTCCCGAAGCTACATTCCTTTTGTGGAACTTGGAGTAACCAGTGATTACTATCATCATGATATGTATCATTTGTTGGCTTCCCGTGCCATTACTTCATTGGAGAATCTGTCCGGATTTGGCCGTGATTCTTTAATAAATGTACGCATTGAAGAAATTTATCAGCACATGATGAATTCATATCGTCGGACTGATAATCACGATGCTCTGTTGCTTACTACTTTGGATTATTTGCAGTGGAAGAGGCGTACTGATATCGATTTTCGGCCTTATCGTGCTCCGGAGGGGAAACTTGGCTTGACACAGGATCCTTATTTGGCTGCACTGGACAAACTGATTGCCGAAAATAAGTCACATGATGTCTGTGCAGAAGTTTATTTGCTCAAGGCACAGGCGGCAATGGATGCAGGAGTGCCCGCTTCTGCGTTACAATTGTGCGAAGAGGCTATCTCTCGCTATCCGGACTATCACCGCATCAATGCTCTGAAAGAACTGAAGCAAGAAATTCTGTGTCCGGATCTGACAGTGCAATCCCCGTCAACAGTTTATCCGGGTGAGGAGTTTGATTTAAAAGTCAGCTTTAAAAATTTGAAAGACTTTACGGTAGAGTTGTATGCAATTAATTTACCGGCACGTCCGAATACGGTGGAAGCACCCAATGACGCATTTCTAAAAAAACATGGACGTTTACTTTCATCGGAACATTATGTTCTCTTCCCGTCGGATGACTATAAAGTGAAAGATTCCATCTACCACATAAAGGCACCTGAAACAGGACTGTACGCCCTCCGTGTTATTCCGGGTGTTAAGGTTCGTTCCAATGTTTCAAAATTTCTCTATTCTACTTGCTTTAAAGTTCTTACCCGATCTCTACCTTCTAATCTGAGTGAGGTAGCTATTCTCGATGCTATGAGTGGCAAACCTTTGCAGGGTGTTGTTCTTTCATTCTTCGATCGACAGAACAAACAACTTCTGACAGCTACTACCAATACCGAAGGGAAAGTACAGTTTGCTTCGTCGGAAAAATATAGGTATCTGACTGCTGCCAAAGGGAATGATACAGCTATGCCGCAGATGTATTTATGGGGAGGAGATTATAATTTTGCAGACCATTCAAAACCTGTTTCTGTGGTAACTTTGCTTACCGACCGTTCTGTTTATCGTCCGGGGCAGACTGTCTATGTAAAAGGCATTGCCTATGAACAGTATCCTGACTCTGCCCATGTGATTGCGGGACAGGAATATACGCTGACTCTTTCGGATGCCAATGGGCAAGAAATCAGTGCAAAGAAGCTGCGTACCAATGATTTTGGATCTTTCACCGCAGAATTTGTTTTACCGTCTGTTTGTTTGAACGGTACTTTCAGTTTGAATACTCAAAACGGATTTCGTTCCATTCGTGTAGAGGATTACAAACGTCCTACATTTGATATTACTTTTGAGCCGGTGACTGAAAGTTATCGATTGGGAGATCGTGTCGAGTTGAAAGGGAGTGTAAAAACTTTCAGTGGTGTGCCGTTACAGGATATTCCTGTTACTTATACCATTACCCGCTCATTGTATACTTGGCGGATGTGGGGGATGAATCCGGTTATTTTGGCCTCTGACACTGTCCGTTTGGGAGTAGATGGAAACTTCGAAATTCCTGTGGATCTGGAACCAGACACTTCGAATCCCGATTTGGGAGACGGTGATAATACCTCTTTATATTATGACTATAAAGTGCAGCTTTCAGTAACCAATGTCGCAGGTGAAACGCAAACCTCAGAAACAAGTCTGCGGGCAGGAAAGACCTCTTTGTTATTGTTTGCTGATATATCCGGACTGATTTGCAAGGATGATTCTATGAAAGCGACTTTTCGGGTAAATAATCTGGATCGTAAACCGGTCAGTGTCGAAGGCAGTTACCGGTTGTTTTTGATTTCCGATTATCAGAAATCAAAACCCTTGAAAGAACAGGACGTTTCCGATCAACCGGCTCTTTCCGGTTCGTTTAGGTCCAATGAAGAGATCTTGTTGTCCGATTGGAAAAAACTTCCTTCAGGTGCTTACAAACTTGTAGCTTCGGTGAAAGATGATCAAGGTCGTAAGGTAGATGCGGAAAAGGTAGTGATTCTTTTTGCTTCCGATGATAAGCGTCCTCCGGTATCTATGCCTTTGTGGTGTTATGAAGTGAATACCCGGTTTGATGCAGCACATCCTGCCCTGTTCTATTTTGGTACTTCCGAAAAAGATACTTATGTCTTAATGGATGTGTTCTGTGGTAATAAGCATCTGGAAAGTAAGCTTCTTCATTTGTCCGATTCTCTTGTTCGTTTTGAATATCCGTATCGGGAAGCCTATGGGAATGGTTTGGGTATTACCTTTGTATTTGTTCGTAAAGGTGTTGTTTACGAACAGGAGGTAAGCCTGATAAAACGTTTGCCCGATCATAACTTGAATATGCGTTGGGATGTATTCCGTGATAAATTACGTCCCGGGCAGGAAGAGGAATGGAAACTGACTATCCGTAATCCACAGAAATCACCTGTTTTGGCCGAAATGCTGGCTACTATGTATGATGCCTCTTTGGATAAAATTTGGAAGACCAACCAGTCATTGCAATTACATTATCAACTTTCTGTCCCCATTGCTCGTTGGAGGAGAGATTATGTTGGCTCAAACTATTTTTATTTTGGTTTCCGCCGGACTGATTTGAAGGTGCCTCCGTTTAGCTATGATCATTTTGACTTGCCTCCGGTTTTATATGCGGTTGCCGAAATGTTGTCGGTCACCAATGATGCTGCTCCGACTACCCGATATGCACGTCTGCGCGGAATGGGTGCTGCAAAACCACAAATGAAGAGCGCTGCCGTAGCCGATGTCGTTTTCGAATCTGAAATGGTTCCTGTTACGGAAGAGAGCGGAATGGCAATGTCAATGGACAATGCCGATATGGGTAGGACAACAGATATAGAGTTACGTACCGACTTTGCGGAAACTGCCTTCTTTTATCCGCAGCTTCACACGAACGTTCAGGGTGAGGTCAGTTTCTCTTTCCGTATGCCTCAAAGTCTCACGACCTGGAATTTCCGAGGATATGCTCATACACAAGATATGATGACAGGGCAGATGGATGCTACTGCTGTTACCAGTAAAGAGTTTATGCTTACTCCGAATCTACCTCGGTTTGTCCGGGTAGGAGATCACACTTCCATGGCTGCTTCTGTTAGTAATCTGACCGGTAAAAATCTGTCTGGTACTGTGAAACTGGTACTTTTCGATCCAATGACAGATCAGGTAATATCGACCCATCAGAAGAAATTTAATGCCGGAGCCGGACAGAGTGTCGGTGTAAGTTTCTTGTTCACAGTAACCGATAAATATGAAATTTTGGGATGCCGGATGATTGCCGAAGGAGGAAATTTCAGTGATGGAGAGCAGCATTTGCTTCCGGTTCTCAGTGATAAGGAGAACTTGACAGAGACTTTGCCTATGCCTGTTCGTGGCGAGCAAACACGTACTTTTTCTTTGGCCGATCTGTTCAATCACCATAGTAAGACTGCGACCAACCGCCGTTTAACTGTAGAGTTTACTTCCAATCCGGCTTGGTATGCAGTGCAAGCATTACCGGCACTATCACAACCTCGGAATGATGATGCTATTTCGTGGGCTACTTCCTGGTATGCCAATACAATGGCTGCTTATATCATGAATGCTCAGCCACGTATTCAGGCAATATTTGATAGTTGGAAACTCCAGGGAGGCACTAAAGAAAGTTTCTTGAGTAATTTGCAAAAAAATCAGGAAGTGAAGAATATCCTTCTTTCTGAATCTCCTTGGGTGATGGAAGCTACTTCGGAAAGCGAACAAAAAGAGCGTATTGCCACTTTATTCGATTTGAATAATATCCGTAACAGTAATACAGCAGCTTTGTTGAAATTAAAGGAACTCCAGTTACCTGATGGTTCGTGGAGCTGGTATAAAGGAATGGACGGAAGTCTTTTTGTCACCGACTTCATTGTAGAACAGAATGCACGTATAGCCCTGCTTACAGGGAAGTCGCTGGAGGGAGGAGCGCTGGATATGCAACAAGCAGCTTTCGGTTATCTCCATAAAGAAGCCTTGCAGGAATATCGTTCTATCCGTGAGGCAGAAAAGGTTGGCAATAAATCAGAGGGAATTTCACGAAGTGCATTGAAGTATCTCTATTTGATTGCTATCTCTGGCGAGAAAGTTCCGGCATCGGTGAAAGAAGGTTATGATTACTTCCTATCCAAAGTTGCTCCATCATTGTCTCAACAATCCGTCACCGAGAAGGCCTGGTCGGCTATTGTATTACAGAAGGCAGGTAAGGTAAAAGAAGCTCAGGAGTTTATGGCATCTCTCAAAGAATATCTTACTCAAACAGACGAGCAAGGCATGTTCTTTGATAGGACTGATAGTCCGTATGCTTGGAATAATTTAAAAGTGCCTGCCCATGTTGATGTAATGGAGGCTTTTGAGATGGTAGGCAGCAATGCCACGATTGTTGAAGAAATGAAAATGTGGCTTTTAAAACAGAAGCAAACTCAACAGTGGGACTCTCCGGTAGCCACAGCCGATGCTGTTTATGCTTTGCTGTACCGGGGTACTAATTTATTGGATAATCAGGGAGACGTGCGTATTGTCCTTGGCAATGAAGTTTTAGAAACGATAAGTCCTGCCAAGACGACTGTTCCGGGATTAGGCTATATCAAAAAGACTTTTACCGATAAGAAGACCGTGAATACCGATGAGATTATCGTTGAAAAGAGAGATCCGGGTATTGCCTGGGGAGCAGTTTATGCACAGTTCGAAGAGAATCTTGATAAAGTGGTTCGCCAGGGAAGTGGGTTGAATGTTGATAAGAAATTGTATGTAGAGACGATTGTTAATAATAATCGCCGGTTACAGCCGGTTATCGGTAAAACTCAATTAAAGGTTGGTGATAAAGTAGTTGTTCGTCTGACCGTTCGTCTCGATCGTACAATGGACTTTGTACAATTGAAAGATCAACGTGCTGCTTGTCTTGAACCGGTAGAGGTCCTATCCGGATATCGTAATGTCGGTGATGTCGGTTGTTATGTTGCAGTAAAAGATGCTTCTACCGATTTCTTCTTCGATACTTTGAATAAGGGGACTTATGTTTTAGAATACAGTTATCGTGTAGATCGTGCGGGAAGTTATGAAGCAGGAATTGCTACTATTCAAAGTGCCTATGCACCCGAATATGCTGCCCATTCAGCTTCTGCCCGTTACGAAGTTTCTCAGTAAATAGAACTCTGTCTTTTGAAAGGGGAGGATCGTCAAAACCCACCACAGAGGACACAGAGTAACACAGAGGCAATTTTAAGTTGTTGATTCTTGATGAAAAGACTCTGTGATACTCCGTGTCACTCCGTGGTAAAAAGAGTTTCGATTAGGGTATATAAGCGAAAGCCGTTCTGCCTGTGCTTAAAAATATGTAATCAATGGCAGAATCTCACTGAAAACCCCTATTTTTGTACTCTAAACAACTAATAATTATAAAACAGAGACGAATGAAACGTAGTTTACTCTTCATATTTACTTTACTTACTATTACTTTATCGGCTGTAGCTCAACCTCGTATCTCTTCTAATAAGGAGACCCATCATTTCGGACAAATCGAATGGAAACGTCCGGTTTCTGTAGAATATGCTATTACCAATACAGGTGATAAACCTTTGGTACTGACTAATGTTACCACTTCTTGTGCCTGTTCGGTTGCTAACTGGACGAAAACTCCGATTGCTCCCGGAGAAAAAGGAACAGTTAGTGCTACGTTTGATGCTAAAGCGCTAGGGCATTTCAATAAGTCAATCGGCATTTACAGCAATGCACAGCCCAGTTTGGTTTATCTGAATTTTGACGGGGAGGTGGTTCAGGAAATCAAGGACTTTACTAAAACACATCCTTATGCAATCGGGCAAATCCGGATTGATCGTACAGATATTGATTTTCCGGATGCACACAGTGGAGAGAAACCGGTAATCACATTAGGAGTAGTCAATCTTTCCGATCGTCCATACGAACCTGTATTGATGCACCTTCCGCCTTATCTGAAAATGGAAACTAATCCGACCGTCCTTTTAAAGGGTAAGAAAGGAACCATTACTCTCACACTCGACACCAAACAACTAATGGATTTGGGCTTGACCCAGTCTTCTGTTTATCTGGCTCGTTTTGCCGGTGATAAAGTGGGTGAAGAGAACGAAATACCTGTGTCAGCAGTCCTTCTTCCGGACTTTTCAGGAATGACCGAACAGGATAAGGCGGTCGCTCCTGTTATTCGCCTGTCCGAATCTAAGATTGATTTAAGTCAGGTGCTGGCCAAGAAAAACAAAGCCAGACGAGACATTGTTATCACTAATACGGGTAAATCTCCTCTGCAAATTAGCAAACTGCAAGTGTTTAATCCGGCAGTGGGGGTTGCTTTGAAAAAAACTGTACTGCAACCGGGTGAAAGTACTCGGCTGAGGGTGACTGTTCTGAAAAAGAACCTTGGAAAGAAAAAGAGACATTTACGGATCCTGATGATCACCAATGATCCGGTGCAACCGAAAGTGGAGATCGATGTAAAAGCTACGAATAACGAATCACATAATTAATATCTGCCATGGAACATCCTGAGAATAACGAAGCGTATAAAGGTTTGGTTGTGAATGCAGGCATTGAACAACCGTCATCTGTAAATCCTTATCTGAAACGGAAGGTAAAGAAGCGTCAATTGTCGGTTAGTGAGTTTGTGGAGGGGATTGTCAAGGGAGATGTGACGATCTTGAGTCAGGCTGTGACTTTGGTAGAAAGTGTGCGTCCTGAACATCAGGCTACTGCCCAGGAAGTTATTGAAAAATGTCTGCCCTATTCCGGAAATTCAATCCGTGTAGGTATCAGTGGTGTACCGGGAGCCGGTAAAAGCACCTCGATTGATGTCTTTGGATTGCACGTTCTCGAAAAGGGAGGTAAGTTAGCTGTTTTAGCCATCGACCCGAGCAGTGAACGCAGCAAAGGAAGTATTTTGGGTGATAAAACCCGTATGGAGCAGCTTTCAGTGCATCCTAAATCATTTATACGTCCTAGCCCTTCCGCCGGTTCTTTGGGAGGAGTAGCCCGTAAAACCCGTGAAACAATCATTCTGTGTGAAGCGGCCGGCTTCGATAAGATATTTGTAGAGACGGTGGGAGTGGGACAGAGTGAAACGGCTGTTCACTCGATGGTCGATTTCTTTCTGTTGATTCAGTTGGCCGGTACGGGAGACGAACTTCAAGGTATCAAACGCGGTATCATGGAAATGGCAGATGGTATTGTGATTAATAAGGCTGATGGTAGCAATATCGATAAAGCCAAATTAGCCGCTGCTCAGTTCCGTAATGCTTTGCATCTTTTTCCCGCTCCCGATTCCGGATGGACACCGCGTGTACTCACATATTCCGGATTCTACAATCTTGGGGTAAAGGAAATATGGGATATGGTGTATGAGTATATCGATTTTGTGAAAGGTAATGGCTATTTTGAATATCGCCGTAACGAACAAAGTAAATACTGGATGTATGAAAGCATCAATGAACAGTTACGTGACAGTTTCTATCATAATGCCAAGATCGAATCGATGTTACAAGAAAAAGAGCAACAAGTGCTCAGGGGAAATCTAACCTCTTTTGTTGCTGCCAAGAGCCTACTCGATACCTATTTTGAAGATCTGAAATAATGATAAAGGTGTGTCAAAATTCTGTGGTGAGTTATGACACACCTTCCAAATCTGCTTTCGATTTACTTTGAGTCACAAAGTAGACTCCAAGAAATACCAATGCGATCGCAACCCCTTTTTCCCAGCCGAAGCTTCCGATTCCCATTAAAATAGCAGCAATAGAAGCAACAATAGGCTGTACATAATTATACATGCTTACTACTGTAGGGCGCATCAGTTTTTGCGCGGTCATGATGCAGATGTAAGCAATGAAACTTCCACATAGTACCACATAAAGTACTTGATAGATGGCGGCTGTCGAAATGCTGTCCCATTTAATGCTTGCTATATCCTGGTATGAGAAAGGAATATAACAGATGGATGCATAGATAAACATCCACTTATTAATCGTGATGGCCGAATAGCGTTGGGATAACCCTTTGAATACGGTTAAATAGATGGAGAAGCTAAGTTGCGCAATCATGCAAAGTAAATCTCCCCAAATGCTTCCTCCTCCTGCACTTACTGCCTGACTGCTTAGAATTAAGATTAACGCTCCCATTGCTCCGATAAAGATGCCCAAAACCTTTTTGTTGGTAACCGGTTCTTTCAGATAGATAGCTGCCACAATCATGGTGATGATAGGTGAAGTTGTTGTTACGATAGATGCGTCTATCGGAGAAGTGAGAGACAATCCGAATATAAATATCCCCTGATTGAAAACAAGGGCAAACAGAGAAGCAAAAAAAATCTTCACCATGTCACGGTGTCCTACCTGCTCTTGTTTGCAGAAAGCGGAAAGTATCCAGAAAGCTGCTGCGGCACCTACCATGCGGAAGGTGGTTACCGAAAGCGCTGAGAACTCTGCCAATGCCGATTTACCGATGGGGGACATCAGCCCCCACATCACGTTGGCTGTAAATGCCAATGCGTGTCCTTTCAGATTCTTATCAATCTCCATACCGAAAATGTTACCTTTATTGAAAACTGATGCAAAAGTAACCAATTTATCGTTTGAATTTTCTATATTTGTTTAATTTAAATGCAACCATTTATGGAACTATCAGCCAATTATATCAAACGAATTGAAATAGACGGATTATGGGACCGTTTCAATATAGTCTGGGACCTTCGTCCGGATGTCAATATACTATCCGGAATCAATGGAGTTGGAAAAACCACTATCCTGAATCGATCGGTCGGGTATCTCGAGCAACTGTCGGGTGAAGTGAAGAGTGATGAAAAAAACGGAGTACATATCTTTTTCGACAATCCCGAAGCTACTTACATTCCTTATGATGTTATCCGTAGTTACGATCGTCCGCTTATTATGGGGGATTTCACAGCCCGTATGGCAGATAAGAATGTAAAGTCCGAACTCGACTGGCAACTCTATCTGTTGCAGCGCCGTTATCTGGATTATCAAGTCAATATAGGCAATAAGATGATCGAGCTGTTGAGCAGCAATAACGAGGAAGAACGTAGTAAAGCAGCCACGCTTTCCATTGCTAAACGTCGTTTTCAAGACATGGTTGACGAACTATTCAGCTATACCCGTAAAAAAATAGACCGTAGACGCAATGATATTGCTTTCTATCAGGATGGTGAACTTCTGTTTCCTTATAAACTTTCTTCCGGTGAAAAGCAGATGTTAGTTATTCTGCTTACTGTACTTGTACAGGATAATGCCCATTGCGTATTGTTCATGGACGAGCCCGAAGCTTCTTTGCATATCGAATGGCAGCAAAAGCTGATATCGATGATCCGTGAACTGAATCCGAATGTGCAGATTATACTAACGACACATTCTCCTGCAGTGATCATGGAAGGATGGCTCGATGCTGTGACCGAAGTAAGTGATATTGCAACCAGCTATAAGTAGCATTTAACTAAAACACGACCTATGGCAATCAGTCTCAAAGACAATCTGACTTCTTCCTATTTCAATGCTGCTCATAAGTTATACTCTAAAAAGGCGCGCCGCCGGATTGTAGCTTATGTTGAGAGTTATGACGATGTAGCTTTCTGGCGTACACTGCTTGAGGAGTTTGAGGACGAAGAACATTATTTTCAGGTGATGCTTCCTTCGGCTACATCCTTGGCTAAAGGCAAGAAAATGGTACTGATGAATACCCTTAATACGGCCGAGTTAGGCAAAAGTCTGATTGCCTGTGTGGATAGCGATTATGACTTTTTGTTGCAAGGAGCTACTGCTACTTCACGTAAAATTAATCGTAATAGATATATTTTTCAGACCTATGCTTATGCTATTGAAAACTATCATTGTTATGCCGATAGCTTGCATGAGGTCTGTGTGCAAGCCACTTTGAACGACAGACACCTGATTGACTTCAATGAGTTTATGAAACGATACTCTCAGATTGCTTATCCGCTTTTCCTGTGGTCTGTCTGGTTTTATCGTCGTCATGATACTTATACGTTTACTATGAGTGAATTCAATGCCTGTGTTCGTTTGCACGATGTCAGCTTGAGGCATCCGGAACGTTCTTTGGAGGCAGTGAGGCGTTCGGTAAGGTCTAAACTTTCTGAGTTATCCACGCGTTTTCCACAAGGTATCGAAGAGGTCGATAAGTTATCGGTCGAATTAAAAGAACTTGGAGTACTTCCTGATACAACATATCTGTTTATTCAGGGGCATCACATCATGGACAATGTCGTGATGAAAGTATTGACTCCCGTTTGTACAGCCCTGCGACGCGAACGGGAACAAGAAATCAAAAAATTGGCGGAACATGACGAACAATTTCATAATGAACTGACTTGTTATCAAAACAGTCAGGTCAATGTGGAGGTAATGCTTCGCAAAAATAGTGCTTACAAAGATTTATACCTTTATCAATGGTTGAAAGAAGACATAAAAGAGTTTTTATATGGAACAGATAACCGAAAAAATAAATGACTTATTCGTTTCCTGGGGATTTGACTCCAGTGAAGTAGGTCCCATTATGACACTGGTACTGATTATTGGCATTGCCTTTTTAGCCGATCTTATTTGTCGTAACATTCTTTTAAGAGTAGTTGCCAAACTAGTGAAAAAGACCAAAGCAACCTGGGATGATATTGTGTTCGACCGTAAAGTTTTGATTTACCTCAGTCATCTTGTCCCCCCCATCATTATTTATGTGTTGATTCCTTTGGCAATTCCGAATGTAAGTGCCCTCGATTTTATCCGTCGTATCTGCATGATTTATATCATTGCGGTTTTTCTGCGTTTTATAAGTGCATTTCTGTCGGCTGTTTATCATGTATACAGTGAGCGAGAACAGTTTCGTGATCGACCATTGAAAGGTTTGTTGCAAACAGCACAAGTGATACTATTTTTCATTGGAGGAATTGTTGTTATCAGTGTATTGATAGATAAATCTCCGATGGTATTGCTCACCGGGCTTGGTGCTTCGGCTGCCATCCTGATGTTGGTGTTTAAAGACAGTATCATGGGATTTGTGTCCGGCATTCAACTTTCTGCAAATAATATGCTGAAAGTAGGTGACTGGATCGCTATGCCCAAATACGGAGCCGACGGTACGGTGATTGAAGTGACGCTCAATACGGTGAAGGTGCGCAATTGGGACAATACCATCACTACCATCCCTCCCTATCTGCTGGTCAGCGATTCTTTTCAGAATTGGCGGGGTATGCAAGAGTCCGGTGGACGGCGTGTGAAGCGTTCTATCAATATCGATATGAACAGTGTAAGATTCTGTACCCCCGAAATGTTGGCTAAATATAAGAAAATCCAATTGTTGACCGATTATGTGGAGCAGACCGAGCAGGTGGTGAAAGAGTATAATAAAGAACATCACATAGACAACTCTATTTTGGTCAATGGGCGACGCCAGACCAATCTCGGAGTATTCCGTGCCTATCTGACCAACTACTTGAAAAGTCTTCCCGATGTCAATAAGAACCTCACTTGTATGGTACGGTATCTTCAGCCCACCGAACAAGGTATTCCGGTCGAACTTTACTTTTTTTCTGCTGTGAAAGAGTGGGTACCTTACGAAGGAATTCAGGCCGATGTATTCGATCATCTGCTTGCCATTGTTCCGGAATTTGGTTTGCGCGTATTCCAGAATCCTACGGGAGAAGATTTTCGGGAGTGGAATAGAAGAAATTAAAAAAGTGTGTTATATTTGTGGCTAATAATACTATATTAGCTATGAATGCACTACAAAGCAATATTATTCGGGAGATCACTCCGCTGTCCGATAAGGATTGTTTCTACATTGCCGAACGGTATAAAACGGAGTTTACTTATCCCATTCACAATCATGCCGAATTTGAGCTGAACTTTACGGAGAAAGCAGCCGGTGTGCGACGGATCGTCGGTGATTCGGCAGAAGTGATCAGTGATTATGATTTGGTTCTGATTACCGGAAAGGATTTGGAACATGTATGGGAGCAGCACGATTGCCATTCGAAAGAGATCCGTGAAATAACGATTCAGTTCTCTTCCGATCTTTTCTTCAAAAGTTTTATCAATAAGAATCAGTTCGATTCTATTCGTGATATGCTTGAGAAAGCTCAGAAAGGTCTTTGTTTTCCGATGTCCGCCATCCTGAAAATTTATCCCCTTCTCGATACGCTGGCATCCGAGAAACAAGGGTTTTATGCTGTCATCAAGTTCTTGACCATACTTTATGAACTGTCACTTTTCAATGAAGAGGCCCGTACGTTGTCAAGTTCTTCCTTCGCGAAAATCGGCATTCATTCGGATAGCCGCCGTGTGCAGAAAGTGCAGGAATATATTAATGCCCATTATCAAGAAGAGATCCGCCTGAATCAGCTGGCCGATATGGTAGGAATGACTCCGGTATCTTTCAGTCGCTTCTTTAAATTGCGTACCGGTAAGAATCTTTCGGACTATATCATTGACATTCGTTTGGGGTTTGCTGCCCGCCTGCTGGTTGATTCTACTATGTCTATTGCTGAAATCTGTTATGAATGCGGGTTTAATAATCTTTCTAATTTCAATCGGATCTTCAAGAAAAAGAAAGAATGTTCGCCCAAAGAGTTTCGTGAAAACTACAGGAAGAAAAAGAAGCTGGTATAATTTTATGTAGGAATGCCTACCGAAAGATAGGAATCTTTTCTCATTTGGTAATGGAGTAAATATTGTTTCTTTAATTGATTCGGTAAAAATGATTTTTCGACTAAATCTTGTACTTGTTCTGCCTTTTGGCAAAAGCTTATTAGCTCTTTATGAACTCTTTTGGGGGGAATGCCGATGCGGATACCAAATTCTATGAATTCTTTTCCTGTAACCGCACCGTCATTTCCGTTTAACGTATTCTCTTTAAACAAGCCACGTTGTAAAGCAAATACATGATCATCAAAAATATGCAGTCTGGTATTTAGCAAATCATATGCCGGAGCAAGTATAAAATCTCCAGAAGGAGTTTCTAACAAAGAGAAATTTTTAGCATGAGCATCTCCATTTGAAAAAAGGAAGTTGAAAATAACTAATCGAAAGAATTTTAGAACCTCTACAGATGATGCTGAGACGTACTGTTTGATAATATCCGCCATCTCTTCATAACTTAATACATCATATTTGTAGTTGGGACCTTTATTCCCCTTTGATATTCCGGCTAAAGAAGCAAAATCTTCTTTTCTGAATTTTCTTCCATTGGGTGCAATGTCAAAACGTCGTGTGATATAGGCAGGTTCATCATTTTGAAAAAAACAGAGCCCATTGGCTGCTGTAGGAATATTGTAAACTTGCGAGGCTATTTGCATGGTTAAGTGTTCATTGGCCGGACTTATCTCTTTGTTGGCATATTCAGAAAGTTTGGTTTTAAGTAACAATGTGGCTTGCTCCTGTTCCAGTGATAGTCTCATTTGCCCATTATCTACTACAAGAGAGTATTTTTGTTGAGCTCCGGATATAGACATGTGTTTGTTGTTATCCTGAAATTCTTTTTGTTCCGTTTCATTATTGTCCATGCCATTGTATGGCAGTATATGGTTTACCTTTTGGCTATTGAACAGCTCTTTCAATGCAACAGGCGAATAGGTTGAGAATCCCTTTTGTAAAGTAGAAGGACAGCAAGTTAATTCAATCATAGTCGAGAGGTTTTATGGTTACAGCCCCAGCCGTGTCGGTATGTGCTGTAGCTAATAAAATACCAAAATCATCTTTTTCATCAATCTGCAATAATCTTGCCTGAACGATGCGGTTGTGCCCTTCTGACAGCATGTTGGCAAAAAAAGGAAATAGATAATGGGAAGTATATTCCTGTTGTTGTTTTGTCAATGTCAGGCTTATGGAGGGCTTTGATGGATCATTGAAATATTCGTCATCATAGCGAAATTTATATTCGTTAGAAGATAATTCCGTAATAATGCCTACCCGTTCTTTATTCAAGTATACGACTCCTTGTCTCATAGATGTCCCTCCTTATTTTTAATTTTCAGAGAAAGTTCTAATCCTAATACCTCCAATATGGCATAGAGCTTTTGAAAATTAATATTTATTTCTCCATTTTCAATTTTTGTTATAGTATTGATACTGATTTGTGCTAAATCGGCAAGTGTTTGCTGATTTATACCCAACATTTTTCTTCGTTGGCGAATCTGTATTCCAATTTGTTTCATATTCCCAATATATTGTGAATTTGAAACAAAAATACTAAGTATTTGTTTGATAAGCAAGGAAATTCCCAATATATTGTGAATTTGAGCTTTTTGTGGCTTGAGTTATGTACCTTCATCATGAAATTCCCAATATATTGTGAATTTGATTACGGCTATTTGTACTTTTGATTTTAGAATGACAGAGATTTCTTTTTGTTTGTAGAGTGTTTCTCAATTAACATTGTTAACGCCATTTCTCCGTTATTTTATTCTTGTGTGCAAATAACAAGCCTTTTGCATTGAAAACACTTGCTATTTGCATTTAAAGAACAAGCTTTAACGTAGCGTTAAAACAAAGCTTTGGGCGAGAGAAATCTTGTGCTTTAAAAACACTGTGTTTTAGTTCGTTAAGCACACTTTTTACTTCTTTGTTTCGCTGAATCCCTTTCTGGTCAAAAGCCTGTATATTTGCTTTTTTGTCAACTACAAATAGGGGACTGACACTCTCTGCTACCTTCTTTTCGTCTTGTTTAGCGCCGCTATCAGGTATCTTCCTTTGGCTCCGATGTCGCTCCAGCAAGTGTTGGCAATCAGTTTCCATACCGTCGTTCCCTTCCTCCCATAGTCCGACAGCCTGAGTATGGAGTTTACTTCCCCGGTGTCGGTAATGCTCAATCTCTTTAGCGTGTCCATCAGTCCCGAGTAATTGTGCGTCATTGTATTGAAGGCGTATCCAGGTATCGGGAGATAAGCAGAATCCCCCTTCCGCTCTTCTCCCTCCCCTTTGGGGGGAGCTGAGGGGGGAAATTCTTTATTTTCCTCTGCTTTCTTTTCTTTTACTTTACTTTGTCCGGAATTGCATGCATTTTTTGCGTCAACGGCTACATGATGTACTACATTTTTCGGGTTAACAGGTGTTTTTTCCTTTTTGAACAGCTCTGGTTGCTGAATTTCTTGTAGTGCCGGGGGAGTGTCGGCTTTTCCATTTTCTTTTTCCGGTTTCACCATCAGGTAAGGGAGCTCCGACAACTCTCTTTTCCTTCGCTTTGTCGCTTCCATCCATACTTTCTGTATACTTTCCGAAGTCAGTATTCCGTTTTCCTGATAACTGTTTCTGTCCAGTATTCCTTTGGTGAACAGAATCTCGATGATCCCCTGCACCTCTTCTGCCTGCACCTCTCTTCCTGCCTTGTTTGCGAAAATCAGGCATTGTTCTTCATCCCATCGTATGTAGTATCCCTCTTTGTAAATCTTACACATCAGTTTCAGCACAATTGCCGACCCTTTTATTCCATATTTTGCTTCTATCACTTCCATTGCGTTCTCTTCCATGAAGTTTACGCCCACCGGAAAATAATTGATCCCGTCGTATGCTATTGCCATATTTGTTTTCTTAGATTAGTTGTTTGTACTTTCAATAATACATTTACCACAAATTACTCCGGATTTCCAAAGACGTTTTCACTTGATTCCTCAAAGTATAAATAATTCATCCGTGAAAATCCGTGTAATCTATGGTGGCACCCTATACCACCGGTCTCCACTCCATAAAATTCTCCACTTGAAACGTCGTCCATCTCTGTTCGTCCACATTCCAGTAAACTACGGCACCTTCTATTTCTGCGGGATCATACTTCTTACGGAACTCCGCTTCGTAGTAAATCAATGTTGCTTTTACCAGTTGGAAACTCCCGTTTTGTTTTCGGTAAGCTATCGTCGCATGTCCATATTGCATATGGTCCAGGAGTGCTTCAAGTCGTTCTACCATCCATTCGGCGCACGACTCGGTGTATCCTTTCTCGAAGACGATCCGTTTTTTCCATCTCAGTTTCATGGCTTCACTTTGTGATGCCGGGCTTTTCAACTTCTTCATATTATAATGATTTTAAAGTTTATAAATTGTTTGTCGGCCCGAAGGTAGAGTGTTTGCCGATTAGGTTGGAGTATAATAATTCATGGTGTGTTTTCTTGTCTATTTTATGCCAATGGATTTATCTCGTAGCATTTCGTTCCAGATGGTGTTTGTTTCCTTTAGAATAGTGCTGAACTTCAATGGAATGAATATTCCATTTCGAATATTTCCTAATAGTTTTTTGTCGTCTATATATCGTGCTAATGCAACTTGTGATGTCTCCTTTTTTATACCCATTGCCCCATCTTGATAGAGTGTGATTAGTAGCTTTAAGCATTCGTAGTGTTTCAAAACAATCCCTTGTATGGGTTTCTCCTTTTTTCGCCCCCTGTTTGACTTAAGTCTTTTATTGTCAGAGATTTGCTTGTTGACCGTTTTGTTTTTTTTGAATTCTTTTTTTTTCTTCTTGTTGTTTGTTTTCGTAGTTCATAATCTTTTTAATTTTAGTGATTTTTATTTGTATAAAATGTTGCAAAGGTATGGACGAAAAATTTAGTAAACTTACAAATATAAGATAAATTGTGGAATTTAATTTCTTTTTAGAGGTAAGCTGTTGGCTTATAGTGAGATAATTTGTTTAAGGAGAGATGTTTCAAAAAACGTTCGTCTATTTGAACGCAAAGATAAGGGGTATTTTCATAATAGCAAAATGTTTAATTAAAAAAAAGATTTGCACTCTTGCCTTTCTACCTTAATATATTAATTTCTAGATAGATATCTATGGATAAAAATCTCTTTTTTATCTGTCTGCTTTTATGTTTCGATACTGAAAAAATGAATACAAAAATAGTGTTCAAATAGACGAACGTTTAAAAACACGTTTTTTTAGTATAATTCGTTTGTTTATAGTTTCTTACCAGATAGGTAATGAGTAACTACAAGAAACCGTGGCAAGAGAGTACAAAGCTTGCCGTATATTACATAAAGTACTCGCAAGTGATTGAATTTCAGGTGTATGTAAGAAGTTCAAAGCCCCGGGAAAATGTCCTTTTCTGAAATAATCGTATAATGGAAGTGGAAAAAGAGACCGAAATATGGTTCGCTATGCGTGCCACTTATCGTCGAGAGACTGACGCTATGCGGTTGCTTGCGAAAGAGAACTTGGGCTGTTTTGTTCCTATGCAATATAAGATAAGTATAAAGAAAGGAAAAAAAGTCCGTGTTTTGGTTCCTATCATTCACAATCTGATTTTTATTCATGCTTGTCCTTCCGAAGTGAAGCGTGTCAAGTCTATGGTTGCTTATTTGCAATATATCACCGATACCCGTAGCGGCAAGAAGATAATTATCCCCGACAATGAAATGCAGCGTTTCATCGCTGTAGCCGGTACTTACAGTGACCATCTTTTATACTTTCAACCCGATGAACTCAACTTGTCCAAAGGAACCAAAGTCCGTATTACGGGTGGTGACTTCGAGGGTCAGGAAGGTGTTTTCCTGAAAGTGAAAGGTGCCCGGGATCGTCGCGTAGTTATTGCTATACAAGGTGTCATAGCTGTTGCCATGGCCACTATTCACCCTGATCTTATAGAAGTAATCAAATAATTCATAATTCAAATTTATTATGACTCTTTCCGAAGAAGTAGCTTCCCTTCAGCGTGCCGCGCACGACCTGATGTATTTGGGCATGGACGGGAGTCCCATTTACAGCGATGACTTGTCCCGCCGTAACAATGAAGTTTACCGCTTGACCACAACATTGTATAATTCCGGTATCCAAGGTTCCACGGTTGAAGAACAGGCCTCTGTCTGTCTCGCTCTCCTAATGGGTTACAACGCGTCGTTCATCGACCACGGAGAAAAGCGCGAACATGTTCAGAAGATATTAGATCGTTGCTGGGATATCCTCGATACTCTTCCCGCTTCACTATTGAAGCTTCGTCTGCTTACCGCCTGCTATGGTGAGGTATTCGACGAGCCTTTGGCTGACGAAGCCCGTGCAATCATCGCTTCTTGGGATTCGGTGTCACTTACTACTGAGCAGCAGGAGGCTATCAACGAGTTTCAGACTGTGGTAGATAATCCTTATCCGTGGGAGTATGTTGAAGAATAAAGATTATTATTAAACCTAATTTTTTTCATGCGCGAATTTAATAATATAAAAATTGCCGTAGCCGGAACCGGTTATGTCGGGATGAGTATTGCCACTTTACTGGCACAGCATCACGAAGTGGTGGCAGTCGATGTACTGCCTGAGAAAGTAGAGAAAATCAATCAGAAGATTTCTCCCATTCAAGATGATTACATCGAACAATATATGGCCGAGAAACCGTTGCGTCTCTCAGCGACCCTTGATGGAACCGTAGCATACTCTAAGGCCGACTTTGTGGTTATTGCTGCTCCTACAAACTACGATCCGGTAAAGAACTACTTCGACACTCACCACATAGAGGATGTCATCGACCTTGTGCTCAGAGTCAATCCTGATGCCATAATGGTTATCAAATCTACCATACCTGTAGGCTACTGTCGCAGTCTATACGTTAAGTATGCACAGCGAGGAGTCAAGCAGCTTAACTTGCTTTTCTCTCCCGAGTTTCTTCGCGAGAGCAAGGCACTTTACGATAATCTCTATCCCAGCCGCATTATTGTGGGGGCTCCCAAAATGATGAATGGTAATCAGTTTGATGCAGAAAATGAAGCCATCCGGACTATCGCTAATCTACCGATGCTTGAGCAAGCTGCTAAAACCTTTGCTGCCTTATTACAAGAAGGCGCTATAAAAGCGGATATTCCAACTCTCTTTATGGGTATCAAGGAGGCTGAAGCTGTAAAACTTTTTGCTAACACATATTTGGCGCTACGTGTCAGTTATTTTAATGAACTCGATACTTATGCCGAAGTAAAAGGATTGGATGCACAATCTATTATAGAAGGTGTAGGGCTCGACCCGCGCATTGGTACTCACTATAACAATCCCAGTTTCGGTTACGGTGGCTACTGCCTGCCCAAAGATACTAAGCAGTTGCTTGCCAACTATGCCGATGTACCTCAGAATATGATGACTGCTATTGTGGAGAGTAACCGTACCCGCAAAGATTTTATCGCCGACCAGGTGTTGCGGAAAGCCGGTTACTACACTGCTTCCAGTCAATGGGATGCCCAGAAAGAACAGGATGTGGTTGTTGGTGTCTTCCGCCTTACCATGAAATCCAACTCTGATAACTTTCGTCAGTCATCTATACAAGGTATCATGAAGCGCATCAAGGCCAAAGGTGCCCAAATTATCATCTACGAGCCTGCGCTCGAAGATGGTACTTCTTTCTTTGGTAGTACGGTAGTAAACGATCTAGCCAAGTTCAAACAGATGAGCGATGCCGTTATTGCTAATCGTTACGATGCTTGTTTGGATGATGTGGCAGATAAAGTATTCACTCGCGATATTTTCTGCAGAGACTAGTAAATGTTTAATTTTTACATCTTCCTGTTCAGATTAGTTGTCATAGTCATAGCTTTGCATAGTTATCAAAATAACGATAGTATATAGTAGTGGAGATTTAGAAAAGCTTTGATTCTTCTGTTAATTAGAGGAATCAGTCTAAAAATATATTGATAGAAAGATTTTTCCAGTAGGGAGTTACTTAATTCAGCATTTCACAAATGACCTTCTAGTCGCAAGAAAACAATAGTTTCAGTGGATATTATTGCTATGTCGACCTCTGAAGCTTTAGAGGAAACCTTCTTTTTGTCTAAGGATGGATGTAGCGTTTGTATGTTGATGTCTGAGAAACAGTCTTCAACTTTCGAACTTGTACCTTTGCAAGCGAGGGGTGATTTCATGAAAATAAGATTTTAAGGGGATAAAAGTGCTTACTGGGTAGATTGGAAAGATATAGTCTCTATTCATTGAAAGTTCCGATTGATGCTTAGGGTAGAAATCTGAAAAAGTTGCAGACTGATTCAGTTGCTAATGCAAAAGTTTGGCTAAACCTCTTCGTGAAACTGCTAAATATCGTGGTTTCTATGAAGCTCTTCACAATTTGAAGTTTGTGGCTACTAGTCGAGATTTGACCAAAGTTGGGCGTGATGGTAGTCAAAATGGCTTGGATGACACAGAGAATTGCTTTTGTTTTCTCCCTTCATGCGAGAATCTGGGGTAAAATAACTAACATGAAAAATACAACACTTACTTTTAAATTGAGTTATAATGAACTCATAAACTATCGCTGGGGAACGCTTATTGTAAGCACTGGATGAAAACGAGTCACCGAAAAGGAGAATGGCTAAACTCGAAGGTAAGAATACTATCGTAGGTATATCTACCATGGTAAGGATGACAAAAAAACTCCTGTTATATCTATAAAGAATACTGCAAAAATAATAATGGCAAAAAACTCTTCTTCATCAAATAATAATCTAATTGTAAAGAATACTGCGTTTCTGTATTTTCGAATGATATTCTCAATGGGTATTACGTTGTATACTTCAAGATTAATCCTGACTACTCTTGGTATAGAAGATTTTGGCATTTATAACGTAATTGGAGGCATGGTTTCAATGTTTTTGTTCCTGAATACTGCAATGAGCAATGCGACATCTCGATTTTTTACTTTTGAAATTGGCAAAGGGAAGGATTCTAAAATATCAATTATTTTTTCTGTTTCATTGACGACTCATTTGATTATTATTGGTGTTATCTTTCTTTTATGTGAGAGCATAGGAGTTTGGTTCTTAAACTCCAAAATGGTAATTCCTGAAGATAGATTATTTGCTGCCAATGTTGTACTTCAAGTCTCAATTATTGCTTCGCTTATTAATATTCTTCAGGTGCCATATAGAGCTATTGTTGTCTCTTATGAGAGGATGGACATGTATGCTTATATAGAAATTTTTAATGTAATATTGAAATTATTGATAGTTGTAGCATTGATGTATGCTACATATGATAAACTGATAACATATTCATATTTATATCTTGCTACCTGTGTCGTTGTTTTTCTTATTTACGCAGTTTACGCTAATTTTAGATGTACTGGTGCAAATTTTAGTCCAAAATTGGATCGAGTTATACTAAAACCGATGTTAGCCTTTACCGGTTGGGATTTTTATGGCAATGCTAGTGTAGTAGCGAGAACTCAGGGTGTAAATATGCTCTTGAATATGTATTTTGGTCCTGTACTTAACGCAGCCAATGGTATTGCGACACAGGTACAGGGTGCAGCTATGAGTTTTGCAGCTAATGTAATGACTGCGTTTAAGCCTCAGATTATCAAAAGTTATGCATCTGACGATTTTGATCGGATGAATCAACTTACATTCGCAGCAGGAAAGTTTGCAACAGTATTGATGCTTCTTACTTCTATACCTTTAATGATAGAGATGGAGTTTGTATTAACAGTATGGCTAGGAGATTGGCCCAAATATACTGCAGACCTTTGTCGTTTAACTATTCTTTTTAATATGTTATCTAATCTATCGGCTGTTTTGATTATGGGGATTCATGCTACAGGAAATGTTAGAAGACCTAATGTGATAAATGGAACTATATATCTTCTTGTAATACCAATTACTTATATGATTTATAAATATATTGGAGCTGGACCACTATTGCCATTTGTTATTAATATCATAGCTGTTATTATAGGGTTGTTATGTAATATGTGGACATTAAGCATTCTGGTTCAATCATTTAAACTTAAGGAATTTTTTGTGTCGATTTTTATCAAATGTTCTATTATAGGCTTAGTAACCTATGGATTGACCTATATAATTCATACATTATTAGTAGAAGGTTGGGGAACACTGTTTTTTATAATTTGTATTAGCAGTATAATATTACTCTTTCTCTCATATTCTATATTAATGGATTCAACTGAGAGAGATTTCATTAATAAGATAGTTAAATCAAAAGTTCATAACTTTAAATAATCATGGATATATTAGTAAGTATATTAACTCCTTGTTACAATGGAGCTAAGTATATTGATAGATATGCAAAGTCATTATTAGCACAAGACTATTCAAATTGTCAGCTCATTTTTATGGATGATGGTTCTACTGATAATTCAAAAGAGCTTATTATGTCGTATGAAAAGCAATTTAAAGATAGAGGCTTTTCATTTGAATATTATTACCATGATAATTTAGGATTAGGAGCTACAATTGCAGAAGGTATCAAATATGTTAAAGGGTCGTATTTAGTTTGGCCCGATGTAGATGACACACTACCGGTCGATTCAATTTCAAAAAAGGTATTTTATTTAGAGCAAAAGGCGGAATATGGACTTGTTCGTACAAGGTTTATGAAGATAATTGAGGGAACAGGCTTTAATCATTCAGAGATTGGTCCATCTTTTAAATTTGATCCTAACAAGGAAAATCTTTTTGAGGATTATCTATTATCAAGAGGTGCTTGGCTTCAGCCTGGATGTTTTATGGTTAGAATGTCTGCATTTGATGATGCTAATCCCAATCGCTATATATTTCCAACGCGAAGAGGCCAAGATTGGCAGATGTTATTGCCAATCATGTATAAATATAAATGTGGATTTATTGATGAACCTTTATATGAATATTATATACGTAAAGGTAGTATGTCTGATCAAACAAATGATATTTTAGAGACTGTACTTCATAGGTATGATATGTATGAGGAGTCAATAACTGAGACAGTAAAGCATATGAATATACCTAATTGTAGTATGTATATTCAAATGGTTCACAATCATTATTTGGAAGAAAAGTTAGGAAGATCTTTTGATTATTGTGATAAGAATAAAGCAAAAATATTCTTTAATGAACTTCGGAAAAATAAAGCTGTGACCCCAAAAGCTTTAGTTAAATACTTATTGGTACAAACTCCATTTTTGAATAATGTAATAAATAAATTACGATCGCGCTAATCCTGCGAGAAATTTATGTTTAAAAATATTATTAAAATAGGAATAGACTGCTGTGGCTGTGGCAACTGCTTCTATATATGCAAAAAGGATGCAATTACGTTAAAGACGGATGATGAAGGTTTTATTCACCCTTTTGTAAATTATAATTGTGTGGACTGCGGGGCATGTTTGAATGTTTGTCCACAAACAAAGGAAGTACAAACAATAGATAATCAGCAAGCTTATATTGTACTTACAAAAGATGCGAATATAAAGAAATTATCAGCTTCAGGAGGGGTGTTTGGAACAGTTGCCAAAAGTTTAGTAAACGAGAAAAATGCTTATGTTTGCGCAGCATCCTTCGTAGAAGGGGCTGTAAGGCATATTATCACTCAAGATTATTCTGATATTAAGAAATGTCAGGGATCGAAATATGTTCAAAGCTCTTTAGAAGATTGCTTGCCAAAAATCAAAGGAATTCTTAAGGATAAGCAGAAAACTGTTTTATTTTGTGGTACTCCATGCCAAGTAGCGGCCGTTTACTCTTTTTTGGGAGAACGCCCATCAAATCTTTATACTTTAGATCTTATTTGCCATGGAGTTCCTAGTCCATTGTTTTTTTTAAAAGATTTAAAGCATTATTGTAAGCATCCTGAAAGATTAAGCGATGTAAGGTTTAGGTGGAGAAACCCTATGAGTAATGAGGGTAAGAGTTCTTTCATTCTATCAATAGAGAAGCAAAATATGAGTCGCCTTTATTCGTCAAGTTATGATCCTTACTTTGCTACCTTTATGAAAGGTGAGTCATTCAGATTATCATGCTATCAGTGTCATTATGCAAATTTGAATCGAGTAGGAGATATTACTATCGGCGATTGTGATTCTGCAAAGTTATATCCAAATTTTCACCCTAACGAAAGTAAGTCTTCGATAATTGTAAACAATTCAAATGGAACTTATTTATGGAGTATGGTGAAAAAGAATTTTTTTTATACATATCTAGATTTGCAATATGAGGCTGAAATCAATCATCAACTTTCTATCCCCTTTAAAAAGCCATCGAGTCGTTCCCAAATTTATAACGATGCAAAAAAAATGAGCTATTGGAAATTTAAGTCTAAATATGCTGCACCTACTACTATACGACAGAAAGTACTGGCAATAGTTCAAACCTACATACCGTTTGCATATAAGTGGATTATTCAAAGAACACTAAAATGAAAATAGGAATAGTAACTTTCCATAGAGCTACAAATTATGGTGCGACTTTACAAGCATATGCACTTGTATCTTATTTCAAAAGCTTAGGTCATGAAACTGAAATTATTGATTGCAAATCAGAAGGGATGGCATCTTTATTCCGTCCGATAAACGTACCAAGTATTATTCAGAAAGTAAAGAGACTTTTAATTATTATTTATATGATACTTTCTTTAAAAACTATTTAATATGAAAGTTGGTATATTGACATTTCATAGAGCCACAAATTATGGCGCTGTCCTTCAGGCTTATGCATTGATCCAATATCTTATTAATCAGGGCTATGATGCAAGGATTGTAGACTATAAGCCCAAAGGAATGGGTATATTATATGCACCAATAAACGTTCCGGGGTTCTTAAAGAAGATTAAGAGAATAGTGCTTAACTTGCTCATGTTGCCTTCTCTTTTGACTAGGTACAAGAAAAGAGAAATGTTCTGGAAATATATTAATAAAGTTCTTCCAATGACCGACATTGTTCTGTCTTCAGGCGATCTTCCACGTATGGATGCTTATATTGTAGGAAGTGATCAGGTATGGAGTATCTGTTTTACTGGTGGAATTGACAATCTATATTGGGGGCAGTTTGACAGGAATGGTGCGAAACTTATTTCATATGCTGGTTCAGCTGCCGAAAATATGGGCGATTCTTTTTATTCTAATGAGAATGCTAAATTACTTGAGTCTTTCGATTTCATTAGTGTAAGAGAAAAAGAATTGCAAGGCTATCTGCAAACACAGATACCAAATAAAAAAATAGAAAAGGTCTTAGATCCGACTCTTATGGCAGGAGTTGATTTCTTTGATGAATTGATCGCAGACGAAGTGCCTTTGGAGAAAAACTATGTTTTGATTTACCAAGTGATCCGAACTAAAGATGCGTTGATTAGTGAATATGCAAAACAAATAGCATCTCGAGCAGGATGGGATATAGTGGAAATTAAGAATTCGCGACTCTATATATGTAGTCAAGGTAAATTCTCTATATCAAAGAAACTGCAGAATCCTACACAATTTGTTAGTTTGTTCAAATATGCACAATTTGTCATTACAACATCCTTTCATGGTACAGCATTCTCTCTTATGTTTAACCGTCCGTTTAATGTTGTATCAATTAGCGATGAAGTAGATTCGCGAGCCAAAGATTTATTGATGCAATTGAATCTGACAGACAGGTTAGTTTCACTGCCTCTGAACAAGGTACAAAAAGATGTTGATTGGGAGGCTGTTAATTTCAAACTACAAGAACTCCGTATACCATCAAGAGAGTTTCTAAAAAAAGCGTTAAGACGTTAAGATAATGAGTATATCAAGAGACATATTATCAGCATACCGCAAACTCCAATATAAGCTTTACAGGCGTTTAGAATATGGTACGATGCCTCCAGGGGAGTTGTGCACACATACACCTTTTGAGGAAGAAATCAATCATGGAGATGTGGTGCATCCCTGTGTGCGGTATGTTCCTGAAGGTTATCTTGGCCATAAGTGGTGGATGGTCTACACGCCTTATTATGCTGCTAATGACAAGACAGAGAACCCAATACTCTGTTATGGGGACAATGAGACGAACAACCCTCCTACACACTGGATAGTAGCGTATCAGGTGCAAGGACAGCCAGCGAAAGGTTACAACTCTGATCCTACACTATTCTATGACAATGGGAAAATGTATGTCATGTGGCGAGAGAATATGACAGAAAGATGCGATAAAGTGGGATATGTTCGTGCTACTTTTGGAGCAGAAGTTCTTAAAGACGGTATAGGAGACGTGTTCGGACCTCTTGTAGGAACAAAGGATGTAGAAGTCGGCCCAGAAACAAGCCCTGCTTTTATAAAAGAACAAGATGGCACATATCGTTGTCTTGCCACACATATCACATTTCATAATAAGACCATCAAACGGTTGCCTGTTTTTTTACGGAAGATCATCAATCCTGTAATTTTCATATCTGATTTGATGGGATTCTGGAGTCAGCAGAAGGCTCATGGCATTGCTCAATGGTCGTGCGACAAGGTGAACGAAAAGTTTCACTTAGAAGGTACGGTGAAATTTGAAGATAAGAATGTGCTTTACCGCCCTTGGCATATTGATTTCTTTGAGTGTCAAAGGAAGCTTTTCGCAATCGTACAGAGCAACCAGTGTAATGCTGATATTTGTCTTGCGGAGAGTAAGGATAGAGTACATTTCCGTTTCTTTAAGAAGCCGCTTATGACTAATGACACCTGTGGAAAAGTGGGAATATATAAGCCTACTGCCGGAGTTGTGGATAGCAGATTTTTTCTCTATTATACTGCTCAGGATGTTGATGACAGGGCTCTCAACAAACTGTATCTCATCACAATGGATTTTAATGAATTGCTAAAGAAACTGCAATGAATATAGTCTTTTTTCATGGTAATGGCATAGTGCCTACATTAGGAGGTATTTCTCGTATAACAGATACTCTGGGTGCATTATTCGTTGATAAAGGCAATAATGTATGGTATATTGGAGCGCAAGACAAGCATAAAGGGCAGAAATATTGTAGTTGGCAGAGTTTCCTGCCGTCATCTGAGTTGTTTGCTGATGAGAATATTAGATATATTATTAATTTTATAAAAAAGCATCAGGTAGATGTAATAATCAACCAATGTGCCCTTGACCATCGTAGCGCTCAATTTCTTGCTTTATGCAAAAAAGAAGTAGATTTCCTGTTGGTGTCATGTTTTCATAATTCTATTCTTACTCCAGTATTAAATGGAGCTTACCAAAAAGAGTATCTTTTAAAAACAAAAGGTTTTGGATGGCTTTTTTACTTGATGAAAACTCGTCTTATATCGTCCATAATGACTGCGTTTTATATCTGTAAGTATCGTAAGTACTACCTCTCAACCGTCCAGAATAGTGATCGAGTTGTGTTGTTGTGTGACGGACAACGGTCAGAGCTGTATCGAATGTGTGGTATTACATCTTCTGAAAAAATACGCGTCATCCCTAACTGTATAGATATAAATATTGAACAGCCACAGTGTAAGGAACAGATAGTTGTTTGGGTAGGTACATTTGACTATTCTGTTAAACGACCTGACAACATGTTGCGTATATGGAAACAGGTTGAATCCAAACATCCAGATTGGAATCTGTTAATGTTGGGTGATGGACCATCATGGAAAGAGATGAAAGAATTGTCAAAATCGTTAGGTCTGCAACGAGTCTCTTTTAGCGGTAGAGTGCAACCTGAGGTATATTACAAAAAGTCTTCAATTTTGTGTGTCACAAGTGTCCATGAATCTTTTTCACTTGTAACGTTAGAGGCTCAACGAGCAGGTTGTGTGCCTATATTAAATAACGCTTTCAGTCCGGCTCCTATGCTTATTCAGGATGGTGAGAATGGTTATCTAGTTCCAGCATTTGATAACAATGCTTTTGCTAACAAGCTTGATTCGTTGATGAACAATCCAGTGAAGAGAGAGAAAATGAGTATGAAAGCAGTAGAGAGTATAAAACGTTTTTCACTTGATGTGGTTTATGCACAATGGCTGAAAGAACTAAAGAATGATTAATAGTGCTGATTTTTATATCCAATGCAGGATCCAAATAAATTAATCTCTTTTGTTGTCGCCTTTCAGGTGATAGTTCAAGGATGTAAAAATATCTTAGTGCAAGGGTTTCCATTCTTTTATGAAATAAACGATATGTTGAATGTCGTAATTATGGGTGGCTCCTTACTGATGTATGTGTATGCTTTATTAACAACGGGAAAATTGCGAATACCTGTTCAAACTATAGTTGTTCTATTCTTTGTAGGGGTGACCTATTTGTTTACTTATATGTTTTTCTCTCAAAACGTAAAATACATTCAGCCCACTATTCTTAGAACACTTGTAGTTTGTTTCTTTACCTTTCTGCTTGTAAGCAAACTGTCTACTTTTGAATATCTTTGTAAGTATTTCGTCAAAGGTTCTTTCCTGATAACTTTGAGTGGCGTATTATATGCTGAGATTATCAGCGTTATAGGTCATAGTACCACTTCTGATTGGAGTACGTATTCTATGACTATGTCAAATGTGTTACTCTTGTCTGTACTTTGGCAGTTAAATGCATATTTCGGTTCAAAAGACAAGCTGGCACTTATTGCTGCCATTATTGGTTCTGTGATAATATTTATATATGGATCAAGAAATCCGTTCTTAGCTATTGGTTTCTTTGTTTCGATGAAAATATTATTCAATTCGAAAAGGAAGAGTTCATCTGGAGTCGCCATCAAACTGTTCTTTGTTTCTTTTGTTTTGATTGTATTATTTTTCTTCAAAGAAATACTTTCTTTTGTTGGAGGAATGCTTGATTTCTTTGGTCTCGGAAGTCGCACCCTGTATTATCTGATAAATGCAGATACTGTAGATATTACTACAGGTAGAGATGAGATTCATGACGAGTTGTGGGATATAGTCCTAAATGATCCTTTTTTAGGTTTGGGTGTTGCTGGTGATGAAGTGGCAATACAAGAACTCGCTCATAGCATGTACCTCAGCATTTTCGTTACATATGGAATGATATTGGGTAGCCTTGTTATTCTTTATCTATTTTCACAAACTATAAAAGGTATTTGTAGAACATCCGGCCTAAATCATGATATAATTATTATGTACGTCTGCCTCGTCTTTCCAAGAAGTTTTACGGGAGGCGATATTTGGGCAAATGATTCTTTATGGTTTTTAATGGCGTTAATTATATCATCTCTTCGACAAAGAAAAGAAGCAATGGTTTGATACAAATAGCTTGTAATTATGAATGTTAAATCTTTTTTTTATCATGTAAGTCCAAGACTCCTTATTAGTCTTCAGTTTCTCTATCATTTCCATAGGCTATTGAACTGGTTCAGTCCAAAAGATTTGAACGAGAAAATCAACTGGCTGAAGTTTAATTCTGACATGAGTTTGTGGACATTGTGTGCTGACAAATATCGTGTGCGTGAATATATTCACGAGAAAGGGCTTGATGATACTCTTGTGAAACTATATGGTGTTTGGGAAAAAGCAGAGGATGTGGATTGGGATTCTCTTCCGGATTCTTTTGTTCTGAAGACAAATAACGGAAGTGGTGATATCCTTGTCTGTAAAGACAAAAGCAAACTGGATATAGAAAATACAGTTAGGTTGTATTCTGCATTGCTCTCAAAATCGTTTAGTGAGACAAATGGCGAGCCTCACTATGCTGCCATGAAACCTTGTATGATAGCCGAAGAAGTGCTTGACTGCAAGAAACAGCCGATAGAAACAGACACGCTGATAGACTACAAAATTTGGTGCTTTAATGGAAAGCCTCATCATATATGGGCATGTTTCAACAGACATCAAGGATCTGTAGAGGTGGCTACCTATGACTTAGATTGGAAACGACACGATGAGTGTAGCGTTTTTACTTCACATTATAAGCAAGCCCAATCAGATTTGCCAAAACCTGTGTCATTAGATAAAATGCTTGAGATTGTCTCAAAACTTTCATGTGGAATACCTCAGGTTAGAGTGGATTTGTATGAAGTTGATGGCAAACCATATTTCGGCGAGATGACTTTCTCGTCAGCTGGTGGATTTATGAATTTCTATACATCCAAATTTCTGCGAGAGATGGGGGATTTGGTGGATCTGTCATTGGCAAAAAGAAAATAAAGAAGAGATGTACGACAAAATAGTTTTTTTAGTTAGTTCACTCTCTCAACCTCGTGCTATACGCAGAGTGGAATCTATAGCAGCCCTCGGATATGAGGTAGAGGTGTACGGATATGATAGAGTGCAGTATAACTGCAATAAGTTTTCTGTGAAAATACCGGTGACCATCTTAGGGCAGATGTCAAAAGGTGATGGGTATCTTGGAAAGATTAGAACCGTAAAGCGAGATATTGATAGTGTAGTAAAGAAACACAAGGGACAGAATTGCCTTTATTATTCCTTTGGTTACTTCGAGAGTTTTTTCCTTTGTCTGAAAGGTGTTCCATATGCATACGAGATTTCAGATATAGCATACGGCTTTCCTTCTTTCAGTAAAGTCCGTCCTTTGCTTCGGGCTATCGACCGTAATCTTGTAAAGAATGCTCAATTTACTTTGCTGACATCTGAAGGTTTCAAGGGATTCCTTAACCAGCCAAAGGCTAGATTCATTGTTCAACCAAACAAGGTAAACCGTAAGATTATTGGTGTGGAGCGCAAACCGCTCAACCTGAAGGATGGGCACTTTATATTTTCATTTGTGGGTTCGATACGTTACGCCTCAATGATGCGTTTTGCCCGAACCATAGGAAAGTATTTCCCTCAGCATGAGTTTCACTTCCATGGAGTGGCAAATGTGGAATCGACCCAGAAAGCTATTGATGATATGATGGAATTGTACCCGAATATCAAATTGTTTGGTGCTTTCAAAAATCCTGATGATTTCGAACATATTTATAATTCTGTAGATGTTGTGGTGGTGACATATGGAGTAGAATCGCTCAACGAAACTATCTTGGATCCAAACAAATTGTATGAGGGCATTTTTTTCTGTCGTCCGCTGATTGCTACTAAGGGGACTTTTCTTGCTGAACAGATAGAAAGTTATGGTTGTGGCATCAGCATAGACTCTTCGACAGAAGAGGCAATACGTGATTCGCTCAGACTGTTGACAATAGAGCAACTTAACAATATTTCTAGAAAGGAATATGAAATAGAGCGAGAAGAGGTTTTTGACAGTATGGATAATCTTTCAACATTACTTGAGGAGATATGCGAGAAAAGAAAGAATTGAATTGGGTAAATGAAGCAGTCAAAAATTGGTTATTGATTGAAAGATATATCTTCGCTGTGAACAAAATTTTATAATTATGTATAGTGGTGAAGATCTTGAAAGATTTTACTTTCAGTTCTAGGCCGAGGCTTTGCCTCATGGAGAATCTATCCAATCATTTTGTGTTAAGAACAAAGTTGTTAGCGTCTAAAAATGACGTATTGTGTTAGCGTCCACAAAAGATATCTGGTATAATTTATATATAGATGATATGTCAAAATTGGACGCTAACACAATACTCAGTTTAGGGCATATTTATGTGCCCCTTCAAAGGGGTGTACACAAAATTGAGTGCTTACTCAAAAATAATATATTTGTAATATAAATACATGTTTAAGGATAAAGTTTTATTGATTACCGGTGGAACAGGTTCCTTCGGTAATGCCGTACTACGTCGTTTTCTTGATTCTGATATCAGGGAGATTCGTATATTCTCTCGTGATGAAAAGAAACAAGATGATATGCGTCACCATCTTCAGAATCCCAAAGTAAAATTCTATATTGGCGATGTCCGTGACAAGCGCTCTGTAGATGGAGTTATGAATGGGGTGGATTATATCTTCCATGCCGCTGCGCTGAAGCAAGTCCCTTCCTGTGAGTTTTTTCCCACACAAGCGGTTAGGACAAATGTTCTCGGTACAGAAAATGTGTTGGATTCCGCCATAGCTCACGGTGTTAAAAATGTGGTGGTACTTTCTACCGATAAAGCTGCCTATCCTATAAATGCAATGGGTATCAGCAAAGCCATGATGGAGAAAGTTGCTATCGCCAAAGGTCGTCAGTTGGGTAATTGTGGAGGAACAACGATTTGCTGTACCCGTTATGGGAATGTTATGGCCAGTCGTGGTTCTGTGATACCCTTGTGGGTAGAGCAAATTAAGAAATGTAATCCAATAACAATAACCGATCCCAACATGACCCGCTTCATGATGACTTTGGATGATGCTGTCGACTTGGTGCTTTATGCCTTTCAGCATGGAAAAAATGGTGATTTGTTTGTTCAGAAGGCGCCCGCTGCTACTCTGGATGTATTAGCCGATGCATTAAAGTCTCTTTACCATAGTAACGCGGATGTCAAAGTGATTGGTACCCGTCACGGTGAGAAACTCTATGAAACTCTTGTTACCCGTGAAGAGATGTCTAAAGCAGAGGATATGGGTGATTATTATCGTATCCCATGTGATACGCGTGATTTAAATTATGATAAGTTTTTTGTGGAAGGAAGTGAGGAGGTCTCCAAAATAGAAGATTACCATTCTCATAATACCCGTCGTCTTGATGTTGAGGGGATGAAAGAACTTCTCTTGAAACTTGATTTTGTTCGCGAAGATCTTGGCCTTGAAAAATAGAATTGATAGCAATCAAGGTCAAATAAATTAATTCCTCTTTATTTATGAAAGTTTTAGTAACCGGTGCGAAAGGTTTTGTCGGGCGGAATCTTGTATCCCAATTGCGCAATATTCAAAGTGGCAAAGCAAAAAATTACGCTTTGTCCGGAAACGAGTTGATCATTTTTGAATATGATGTAGATAGTGACCCTTCTGAATTGGATGACTATTGCCGACAGGCTGATTTTATTTTTAATCTGGCCGGTGTAAACCGTCCACTGGATCAGTCTGAATTTATGAAAGGGAACTTTGGTTTTGCTTCTACGCTTCTTGCTTCATTGAAGAGACATGGAAACACTTGCCCTATCATGATATCCTCTTCTACACAAGCCGCTTTGGATAATCCTTATGGAGCCTCTAAACGGGCGGGTGAACAATTGTTGTTTGAGCATTCCCGGGAAACGGGATCGAAAGTGTTGGTATACCGTTTTCCCAATGTCTTTGGTAAATGGTGTCGCCCTAATTATAATAGTGCAATAGCTACTTTTTGCTATAACATAGCACATGATCTTCCCATTCAGGTCAATGATCCGAATGTGGAGATGAATCTTGTATATATAGATGATGTTGTGGATGAATTAATCTCTGCTTTGATGGGCAATGAACATCGGGAAGGAGCTTATTGTAAAGTACCTGCTGTATACACTGTTACTTTGGGAGCAATTGTGGAATTGCTATATTCTTTCCGTGAGAACCGTAACAATTTGGGAGTTCCCCATGTGGGAGATGCTTTTACTAAGAAACTTTACTCCACCTATCTCTCTTATCTGCCGAAAGATGGATTTGGCTATCCTTTGAAGATGAATGTGGATGCCCGCGGCAGTTTCACGGAGATTATCCGCAGTACGGACCGGGGACAGTTCTCGGTTAATATTTCCAAGCCACATATTACAAAAGGTAACCATTGGCATCATACCAAAAACGAAAAGTTTGTGGTTGTAAGTGGCCAAGGTGTCATCCGTTTTCGTAACATGTATGATTCATCCTCTGAGATTCTAGAATATTTTGTTTCAGGTGATAAGCTTGAAATAATTGATATTCCTACCGGTTATACCCATAATATTGAGAACCTGGGTGATACGGATATGGTAACTTTTATGTGGTGTAACGAGTGTTTTGATCCCGGTAGGCCGGATACTTATTTTGAAGAAGTTTAATAGCATTATGGAAATCAAACTGGATTATTCAGATATCAAGTTTCGGTATAATGGCAAACTGAGACTGTTGATAATAGTCGGTACCCGTCCGGAGATTATCCGGTTGGCTGCCGTAATAAATAAATGCCGTCGATATTTTGATTGTATTTTGGCTCATACCGGACAGAATTATGATTATAATCTGAACGGAGTCTTTTTTCATGACCTGGGCTTACAGGCTCCGGATGTCTATATGGATGCTGTAGGGGATGATTTGGGCTCGACAATGGGTAATATTTTGAATGCGAGCTATAAACTGATGTCACACTTACGCCCTGATGCCGTTTTGGTTCTCGGTGATACCAATTCTTGCCTAAGTGTAATCAGCGCTAAACGCTTGCATATTCCTATTTTTCATATGGAAGCCGGTAACCGTTGCTTTGATGAGTGCCTTCCTGAAGAGACAAACCGGCGTATTGTAGACATTATTTCTGATATGAATCTTTGCTATTCGGAGCATGCCAGACGGTATCTGAATGCTTCGGGTGTGGCAAAGGAACGTACTTATGTAACCGGTTCTCCGATGGCCGAGGTTCTGTCTGAGAACCTTTCTGCTATAGAATCTTCGGATATCCACGCCAGATTGGGTTTGAGGAAAGGACAATATATCCTGCTGTCTGCACATCGGGAAGAGAATATTGATACTGACAAGAATTTCGCTTCATTGTTTGAAGGCATAAATGCGATGGCTGAAAAGTATGACATGCCTGTACTTTACAGTTGCCATCCTCGTAGCCGTAACCGCCTGGAATCAAGTGGATTTAAACTGGATAGCCGGGTGATTCGGCATGCCCCTCTGGGCTTCCATGACTATAACTGCTTGCAGATGCATGCTTATGCCGTGGTCAGTGATAGCGGGACATTACCGGAGGAAAGTTCTTTTTTCACTTCTGTCGGTCACTCTTTTCCGGCTGTTTGTATTCGCACAAGTACCGAACGTCCCGAAGCTTTGGATAAGGGATGTTTTATTCTTGCGGGGATTGATAAAGCCTCTTTGCTTCAAGCTGTAGATACTGCTGTGGAAATGAATAGGAATGGTGATAATGGTGTCCCTGTTCCGGATTATATGGATCGAAATGTATCGACAAAGGTGGTGAAGTTGATTCAAAGTTATACAGGAATAGTAAACAAAATTGTCTGGAGAAAATCTTGATAATATCGAAATGAATATTTTGTTTCTGACCCTTAACCGTGTTTCAGATCTTTCTGAACGGGGGATATACACGGATTTGATGCGGGAATTTATTTGTCATGGGCATAGGGTCTATATGGTTGTTCCCGCCGAACGTCGCTTTCATGAATCTACTTCAATAAAAGAGAGTTGTGGCGCTCAAATATTGAGGGTGAAGACATTGAATATCCAAAAGAGCAATGTGGTGGAGAAAGGCATCGGTACATTGTTATTGGAGATGCAGTATCAATGTGCCATAAAAAGATATTGGAAGGATATCCGGTTTGATTTGATACTTTATTCAACTCCTCCCATTACTTTCAATAGGGTCATCAGTTCACAAAAGAAACGCTGTAAGGCGAAAAGTTATCTTTTATTGAAAGATATTTTTCCTCAAAATGCAGTTGATTTGGGAATGTTTTCAAAGAGAAGCTTAATTTATAGACTTTTCCGTAAAAAAGAGAAAGTTTTATATCAGATATCGGACTTTATAGGCTGTATGTCTCCTGCCAATGTGGATTATGTGTTGACACATAATCCGGAAATAAAGGCTGATAGAGTAGAGATATGCCCCAATAGTATTAAATTGTTAGAGAAGCCATTAATGGCTTCAACTGCAAGAAAAAACATATTGCAGAAATTGCATATTCCAATTAATAAGACTCTTTTTATATATGGTGGCAATTTGGGGCGTCCACAAGGTCTGATTTTCTTGTTGGACGTGATAGCCGCAAATGAGGAACGTAATGACAGTTATTTCATCATTGTAGGCAGTGGCACTGAATATGGCAAGATAAAGTCTTGGTTTGAGGCGAATCATCCGGATAATTCAATGCTGCTTTCTTCACTTCCAAAGAAAGAGTATGATGATTTGCTAAAGGCTTGTGATATCGGTTTGATTTTCCTTGATAGACGTTTTACGATTCCTAATTATCCTTCCCGTTTACTCTCTTATTTAGAAAACCGGATGCCCGTTTTATTGGCTACAGACATGAATACGGATATCGGACGGATTGCTGAACGGAATGGTTATGGCTTTTGGACAGAAAATGGGAATTTGGATACATTTATGGAAATGGTGGATTCCTTATCTGCAGACAGAGAAAAAATAAAAGTGATGGGCGAGAAAGGGTATGAATACTTGAAGTCTAATTATACAGTAGAAAGAGGGTACCGGATAATAATGAAACATTTTGAGTAGGTATGTATCAGTATGTTATTAAACGATTAATCGATTTTGTAGTCGTGTTTTTTGTCCTGATTATTATCTGGCCTGTATTGCTTCTCGTAACTCTTTGGCTTCATTTTGCCAATAAAGGTGCCGGTGCTTTTTTTCTTCAGGAGAGGCCCGGAAGGCATGGTAAAATCTTTAAAGTCATCAAATTTAAAACTATGACAGATGAACGTGATGCAGAAGGAAACTTACTTCCGGATGATAAACGATTAACGAAGGTTGGTAAATTTGTTCGTTCTACTTCGATTGACGAGCTTCCACAGTTGATTAATGTTTTGAAGGGTGATATGTCCTTTATTGGTCCCCGTCCGTTGTTACCTCAATATCTTCCTTTATACAATAAAGAACAGGCTCGTCGACATGAAGTCCGTCCCGGGATAACCGGTTGGGCTCAGGTAAATGGGCGTAATGCTATTTCATGGACAAGGAAGTTTGAGTTGGATGTGTGGTACGTAGATCATTGTTCGTTTTTACTTGATTTGAAAATTATTGTTCTGACCATTAAAAAGGTTTTTGTACGTGAGGGTATCAGTTCTGATACTTCTGTTACGATGGAGCCTTTTACTGGTAATAATTAGTATTTATGAAAAAGATAGCGGTTTATGGTGCCGGTGGGTTTGGTCGTGAAGTGGCTTGCATGTTGAGACACATAAACAATATAACCCCTACTTGGGATTTGGTCGGCTTTTTTGACGATGGAAAAATCACCGGTTATGAAACAGGATATGGAAAAATTCTGGGAGGATTACAAGAGTTAAATCAATATTCCGAAATGCTTTCTGTAGTGATTGCTATTGGTAATCCCAAGGTGGTATCTGTCTTGGTATCCTCAATCACCAATCCTTTAATCGATTTTCCCAATATCATAGCTCCGGATGTTCTATTGCTGGATAAAGAAAGCATTACTTTGGGTAAAGGAAATTTGATCTGTTCGAACTGTTGGCTAAGTTGTAATGTACACTTCGGTAATTTTAATGTATTGAATGTGGGAGTTACTGTTGGGCATGATTCAGTATTGGGAGACTTCAATTCACTGATGCCCGCTACCAAGATATCGGGTGAGGTAAAAATAGGTAATTGTAATTTCTTTGGTGTTTCATCTGTTGTCCTTCAGCAGATTGTTATTGGAAATAATACAGTCGTTGGAGCTAATAGCTTGATTATAAAGAAGACAAAGGACGGGTTTACCTATGTTGGAAGCCCGGCTTTGAAAGTAGAGTATTAACATAAAGGATTAAAAGTATAATATATTAAATGTAATATGGATTTAAATGATTTTATTTTGAAATTCTCGGAGCAGTTTGATGAAACTGACGTGAATGATTTTACGGGCGATACTTGTTTCAAATCATTGGATGAGTGGTCCTCTTTGATGTCATTATCTATTATAGCGATGGTAGACGAAGAATATGGTATTCGTATCAAAGGTGATGACATTAAGTTGTCTGAAACAATTCAGGATTTATATAACATTGTACGTAGCCGCCAGTAAGTATGTATTCTCCTTTTTCATTGGAAAATAAGAGCATTCTTATAACAGGAGCTTCTTCTGGGATTGGACGTGCCATAGCAATAGAATGTTCCCGTATGGGCGCACACCTGCATCTTACAGGACGTAACGAAAAGCGCCTGTTGGAAACATTATCATTTTTGGATCAGTGTAATCATCATACCGCTTTAACTGCAGATTTGTCTTCTGCCGACCAAATCGACAACTTGGTTGACTCTCTTGAAGGAAAGCTTGATGGTGTTGTCCAATGTGCAGGTTTTACTATTCCAAAGCCTTTTCAATTTATTTCTTCGGAAGATATAAGCGCTATCATGGATGTGAATTATAAGGCTCCTGTTCTTCTGTCTCAAAAGTTAGTCAGACGAAAAAAAATCAATAAGAATGCCTCTATTGTTTTCATTTCTTCTATATCCGGAGTTTATGTTTCCTCGGTTGGCGGTTGTCTGTATTCCGGATCTAAAGGAGCAATTAATGGCTTCTTAAAAGGTATGGCTCTTGAGTTATCTTCTAAACGTATACGTGTAAACAGTGTCAATCCCGGGATGATCGATACGAATATTTATGAGGATGGTGTGATCACAGACGATCAATTGTCCGAGGATGCCAAACGTTATCCTCTGGGTAGATATGGTAAACCGGAAGAAGTGGCCTATGCTGTGGTTTATTTACTTTCTGATGCCAGCTCTTGGGTGACGGGTACTAACCTTCTGATAGACGGCGGATATACATTATTGTAGAAATTGTAATGGTAAGAAAAGCATATATAAAACAAATAGATTATTATCTTCCTGCCGATGTTGTGAGCAATGAAGATATCGTTACAGATTTTCCTGAGTGGAGTGTTGAAAAGATTGCCCGGAAGGTGGGCGTAAATAAGAGACATGTCGCTTCAAAAAATGAAACGGCCTCCGATTTGGCAATAAAGGCAGCAGAACGGCTTTTTGCCAAAGGTGAAGTTTCTCGGGATGAAATAGATTATGTTCTATTTTGTACTCAGAGTCCAGATTATTTTTTACCTACATCTGCCTGTATTATTCAAGATAAATTAGGTTTGCGTCGTAATATCGGTGCACTTGATTTCAATTTGGGTTGTTCAGGATATGTCTATGGTCTGTCTTTGGCGAAAGGTTTGATATCATGTGGTGTTGCAAACTCAGTCCTTTTGTTGACAGGCGAAACATATAATAAACATCTTCATCCTAAAGATAAAGGTAATAGAACTATTTTTGGCGATGCTGCATCGGCTACTGTGATCAGTACAAACGGGATTTCGGAAATCGGTGATTTTAGTTTGGGGACGGATGGTAGCGGAGCCGATAATTTGATAGTGCGGTCTGGTGGCATGCGTATTCCTGAAAAGCGGTGCGATCTGTCGTTCGATGAAAATCGTAATCCTGTTTCATCTGATTATTTATATATGAATGGGGCCGAGATATTTACCTTCACATTGGATAATGTTCCTCCTCTTATCGACGATGTGTTGTCTAAGAACGGTTTAGCTAAAGATGATATAGATCTGTACGTTTTTCATCAGGCTAATAAATATATGTTGAACTTTCTAAGAAAGAAGATACATATTGAGGAAGAACGTTTTTATTATTGCTTGTCTGAGGTTGGTAACACTGTTTCTAATAGCATTCCCATTGCTTTGAAAACCGCTTTAGATGACGGAGATATTAATGGTAAGATGAAGGTGGCTATTGCCGGTTTTGGTGTTGGTTATTCTTGGGGAAGTACGATTCTCTATTTTAATTCATGAGATTGTTTCTTTTTTGGTTGTTTGTTCCTTATTACGTATGGCGTAATCGAGGTAAAAAGCAATGAATTAAATATTATATTATTTATGAACAAACGAATCTGGCTTTCGCTTGCTCACATGGGTGGCCGTGAGCAAGACTTTATAAAAGAGGCCTTTGATACGAACTGGGTTGTCCCTTTGGGACCTAACGTGGATGCCTTTGAGCAATCTTTGGTTGAATATTTACATGAGGACCGTCGAGTGGTGGCCTTGAGTGCCGGAACGGCTGCACTTCACTTGGGCTTGATTCTCCTGGATGTAAAACCCGGTGATGAAGTGATCTGCCAAAGCTTTACTTTTGCCGCCTCTGCCAATCCGATTTCTTATCTGGAGGCCAAACCTGTTTTTGTGGACAGTGAGAAGGATACCTGGAATATGGATCCGGTATTGCTCGAGGAGGCTATAAAGGACCGTTTGCGCAAGACGGGTAAGCTCCCGAAGGCTATTATCCCTGTCCACCTTTACGGTATGCCTGCCAAGATGGACGAGATCATGGATATTGCGGGTCGTTATGGTATCTCCGTATTGGAGGATGCCGCGGAGGCTTTGGGTTCGGAACTGAACGGACGGAAGTGCGGCACATTCGGTGAACTGGCCGCTCTCTCTTTCAATGGCAACAAGATGATCACGACTTCCGGGGGAGGTGCTCTGATCTGTCGTACGGAGGAAGAGGCGAAGCAAACAAAGTTCTACGCTACGCAGGCTCGTGATGCCGCTCCACATTACCAGCATACCCATATCGGTTACAACTATCGGATGAGCAATATTTGTGCGGGTATCGGTCGTGGGCAGATGTTTGTCCTCGATGAACATATTGCCCGTCGCCGTGCCATTCACTCTTTGTATGTTGATTTGCTGAAAGATGTGGCGGGTATTACGGTCATGGAGAACCCTGATTCGCGGTTTGCTTCCAACTTTTGGCTTACTTGTATTCTGGTTGATCCGAAGCTTGCGGGTAAGAGTCGTGAGGATATCCGTTTGAGGCTGGACTCCGAGAACATAGAGACGCGTCCTTTGTGGAAGCCGATGCATCTTCAGCCTGTGTTCACGGATGCTCCGTTCTATGGGAATGGTACGAGTGAGAGGTTGTTCGATATCGGCTTGTGTCTGCCTTCGGGACCTACACTGACAGATGAGGATATCAGGAGAGTGGTGGATACGATCAGAGCGATATAAATAAAATAAATCTAATTACTCATGGGAAACTTAACAGAAAATGATTTTCAGCGTGTGGCGGATTTACTTGGCATTGAGGTAGCAGTGGTAAAAGCTGTACAGGCAGTTGAGACCGGTGGGCATGGGGGCTTTGTGGCTCCGGGGCGACCGATGATCTTATTCGAAGGTCACATCTTTTGGCGTGAACTCAAGAAGCGGGGACTAGATCCGGAGAGGTATGTTGCGGGCAATGAAAATATTCTTTATCCTAAATGGGAGAAGGGTCATTATTATGGCGGGATGAAAGAGTATGAACGTCTGGAAAAGGCCCGGGAAATACATAAAGAAGCTGCTGATGCTTCCACTTCATGGGGAATGTTCCAAGTGATGGGCTTTAACTATGCGATGTGCGGGTATGGCAGTGTGGAGGAAATGGTGAAAGATATGTGTGTCGGAGAAGATAAGCAACTGGAAGCTTTTGCGAGGTTTGTGAAACTTGCTAAGCTACACTCCTATCTGGAGCAGAAAGACTGGGTCGGGTTTGCCAGGAGGTATAATGGACCCGGATATGCCCGGAATCAGTATGATAAAAAACTGGAAGGGGCTTATCGGAAGTTTACGAAGGAGTAGAAAAGAAATGTAATAGATAGGAGAAAGTAGGTTTTAATGAAAATATCAGGAAAGTCATAGATGTAATCAGATAGAATGAGTAACAATATACCCAAATGGGTATAGATTCCTGTCTTGCTCCCACTTTTATACCATATCGGGTATAAAAGTGGGAGTCTTTTATTGTATTTGTACCTAAACGGGTATAATATGGGAAATCAAACAATAGTAAAGTATGTGACGCAGATGCGTAGGGAAGAGGGTGTCCATCGCGGATACTCTCTTTTTTATTTCCTGAGAATGTGATACTTATAACTTTTTCTGAGTGATCGGTTCCAGATGCCCTGTTTTCCTTTGTCATCTTCCTGTTAATGTCCACCTTTGCAATGTTGATCAACGAAATGTGAATAAAATTAGTAGTAATAACATGAATAAAAGGAGATTAGGAATATGACTTGGCACTACCCGTGCATTGCTTCAGGGTGTTGAGTTTCAGAAGATAGGCAGTATCGGCACTTCGGGCGGTCATGATTCCGGTAATGGTGATGGAGACATTGTGGATGATCCGACTGCATAATAACTTTAATCAGATAAATACATGAAGAAGAATAGCTGGAATATCCTTTTAAAGGTGATTATAGCTGTGGCAAGCGCCATTGCAGGAGTGATAGGAGGGCAGGGATTGCTCTGATAGTTGACCGATCGTTTCGGTTGAAAAAATAAATGCCGGTATCTGTTCGGAAGAATGGGTACCGGCATTTATTATTATGGTTAGCAAAACCGATAATTAAGAATAATCTTGTATATTTGTGAGTGAAACGATTAATAGAAATGTGTTATGGCTAAACTTTACCCGATTGGGATACAGAACTTTGAGAAAATACGTAGGGAAGGCTATCTTTATATAGATAAGACTGCATTAGTCTGTAGATTGGTAAAAACGGGTTCATATTATTTCCTGAGCCGTCCCCGTCGCTTTGGCAAGAGTCTGCTGATATCTACTCTTGAAGCTTATTTTCAAGGGAAAAAGGACTTGTTTCGTGGTTTGGCTATGGAGGAGTTGGAAAAAGATTGGATAAAATATTCGATTTTACATCTGGATCTGAACACCGAAAAGTATGATACGCCCGAAAGCTTGGATCGAATATTGAACGATACGTTGGCTAAATGGGAAATGGTGTACGGGACTGCTCCTTCTGAAACTTCTATTCCTTTGCGTTTCAAGGGTATTGTACAGCGTGCCTGTGAACAGTCGGGGCAGCGGGTGGTGATTTTGATTGATGAATATGATAAACCGATGTTGCAGGCTATCGGTAATGAGGAGTTGGGAGAGAAGTATCGTGATACACTGAAAGGTTTTTATTCTGTGCTGAAAACGATGGACGGGTATATCCGCTTTGCCCTTTTGACGGGAGTTACCAAGTTTGGTAAGGTAAGTGTGTTTAGTGACCTGAATAATCTGAACGATATCTCTATGGACGAACCTTATGTGGAGTTGTGTGGAATTACAGAAAAGGAAATCCATCATTATCTGGAACCGGAAATTCGTCAGTTGGCGAAATATCAAAAGATGTCGTACGAAGATGCTTGCCGGGAGCTGAAGGAACGGTATGATGGTTATCATTTCACGGAAAATTCTATCGGTTTATATAATCCGTTCAGTATACTGAATACTTTTTATAAGATGAAGTTTGGCAGTTACTGGTTCGAAACAGGTACTCCGTCTTATTTGGTAAAACTTTTACTGCGTGATAAATATGACTTGCAACAGCTGGCACACGATGAGGCGACATCAGATATGCTGAATTGCATAGATTCTACTTCGAAGAATCCTCTGCCGGTGATTTATCAGAGTGGCTATCTGACGATAAAAGGGTATGATGAACGTTTTGATATCTACCGCCTGGGATTTCCCAATCGGGAAGTAGAGGAAGGATTTATCAGGTATTTACTTCCTTTTTATGCAAATATTGATAAAGGACAAACAGGGTTTCATATAACCAGGTTCGTTTCTGAAGTGGAACAGGGAGATTGTGATGCTTTCTTTCGTCGTCTGCAAAGTTTCTTCGCCGATACTCCTTATGAGCTGGTACGTGACTTGGAGTTGCATTATCAGAATGTTCTTTTTATTGTTTATAAATTACTTGGTTTTTATGTCCAGGCGGAGTATCATACTTCTAACGGGCGCATCGATATGGTTTTGAAGACAGACCGATACATTTATGTGATGGAGTTCAAATTTGACGGGAGTGCGGAAGAGGCTTTGAAACAGATAGAAGAAAAGGGATATACCGCTCCGTTTGCCAATGATCCCCGTCAACTGCTAAAGGCAGGAGTGAACTTTAGCTCGAAAACAAGGAATATTGATTGTTGGGTCGTGGATTGACTCTAAATTCCATATGATAATCTGAATATTACACATCTGTGTGATCTGTTAATCTGTGGTGAAAAAGAGTTCATTGAAGAATGTTCCCGATACGTTGAATCTCGTCTGTACTGAACTTACAGTTTTCCGTCACTTTCAGATTGTCTTCCAGTTGCTTGACGGAGCTCGCGCCGACGATAACAGAGGTTACCAGATCATCTTTCAAGACCCAGGCCAATGCCATTTCGGCTAAGGTCTGTCCCCGATTACCTGCCACTTCATTCAATGCTTTGATTTTATTGAATACTTGCTCGGTCAATTGCTCTTTCTTCAGGAAACCTCCGCGGGCTATTCTTGAGTCCTCCGGAATTCCATTTAGATACCGGTTGGTGAGCAGACCTTGAGCCAGAGGAGAAAAGGCGATAAAGCCCGTACCATTTTCTTTGGCTTGTTGCAGAATGCCTTGTTCTTCCGGTTCACGGTTGAACAGGTTGTATCGTCCCTGATAGAGTAGACAATGCACGTCTCGTTCTTCCAGATATCGGTAGGCGAACTCTGCCTTTTCTTTGGGGTATTTGGATATACCGATGTAGAGTGCTTTACCTTGCCGGACAATATCGACGAGCGCCTGAAGAGTTTCTTCAAGTGGAGTTTCGGGGTCGTAACGATGGGTATAGAAAATATCGACATACTCCAGATTCATGCGTTTTAAACTCTGGTTGAGACTGCTCATCAGGTATTTCCGGGAGCCCCAGTTTCCGTAAGGACCTTCCCACATATCATGGCCGGCTTTGGTGGATATGAATAGTTCATCCCGATAGGGCATAAAGGATTTCTTCATGATGAGTCCGAACGTTTCTTCGGCTGAGCCATAAGAGGGACCGTAGTTATTAGCCAGGTCGAAATGTGTGATACCTTTGTCGAATGCAAAGTGAGCCATCCGGAGGCTGTTGGCTAATGTGTCAACATCACCAAAATTATGCCAGAGGCCCAGAGAAACTTCCGGTAACAGTATACCGCTTTTACCGCAACGACGGTACTTCATCCCACCGGAGTATCTTGCTTTATCGGCTGAATAAATAGGATTGATCATATGCTGAGATCTTTTGAAGATTAACTATGATGCAAAGATAATCGATTTATGGAGCAACATAGGTTATCAAAATAATAATTGTATTATGAATGGATAAAATAATACTGGATGGTTTGATGGAATCCCGATAATTTTGCATTATTGAAAAGCGTATGAACTAAAAACAGTGGAGACAGAATATGAAAGACATGCAAACAAAAATAGTAATGATAGGGATTCTACTTTCTACAGGTATAATGTTGAGGGCTCAGGACAATGGAGGGTGTGAGGATTGTCCGGCTTTTAATGCAGGAGGAAAAGTGGAAGTCCGTGGTGTAAAAGAGAGGATTATCGGAGATTTGTCGCAACCGGTCGCGGTTCGTGTAAGGACGTTGATTCAACAGATGACATTGGCAGAGAAGGTAGCTCAGTTGGTGAGCGAAAGTGATAGCATTCCGCGGTTGAATCTTCCTGCTTATAATTATTGGAATGAATGTCTTCACGGAGTGGCTCGTGCCGGTGAAGTGACAGTCTTTCCGCAAGCCATTAATCTGGCTTCTACCTGGGATACGGTGTTAGTCAAACGGGTAGCTTCTGCTATTTCTACGGAGGCACGGTTGAAATATCTGGAGATAGGAAAAGGGCTCACTTACTGGTCGCCTACTATAAACATGGCGCGTGATCCACGCTGGGGAAGAAATGAAGAGACTTATGGTGAAGATCCGCATCTGACTTCGCGACTTGGAGTGGCTTTTGTTAAAGGCTTACAGGGGGATCATCCTACTTATCTGAAAACTGTCGCAACAATCAAACATTTTGTGGCCAATAACGAAGAGAACAATCGTTTCTCCAGTTCTTCACAAATACCGACGAAACAGCTATATGAATATTATTTCCCCGCTTACGAGGCTTGCGTGAAAGAGGCAAACGCACAATCGGTGATGACGGCTTATAATGCTTTTAACGGAGTACCACCCAGCGGTTCGCATTGGTTACTCGATGATGTGCTAAGAAAAGAATGGGGATTCGATGGATTTGTAGTTTCTGATTGCGGGGCTATTGGGGTGATGAATTGGCAGCACCGGGTGGTAAACTCGCTGGAGGAGGCAGCTGCTTTAGGAGTAAACAGTGGTTGTGATCTGGAATGTGGTACTACTTATAAGGAAAAACTTGTTCAAGCGGTAGAACAAGGATTAATTTCAGAAGTTGCTATTGACCGGGCTTTGACAAGAGTATTAACGGCACGGTTTAAGTTGGGAGAGTTTGATCCGATGGAACTTGTCCCATATAATCATTATGATAAGAAACTATTGGCAGGAAAGAAATTTGCAGAACTTGCTTATGAGGCTGCTGTTAAGTCGGTCGTGCTATTGAAAAACGATGCTTTGTTACCTTTAAATAAAGAAAAGATTAAATCTGTAGCCGTAGTAGGACCGTTTGCCGATTACAATTATTTGGGGGGATATAGCGGACAGCCTCCTTATTCGGTTAGCCTTTTGAAAGGAGTGAAGGAGCTGATAGGTAAAAAAGGGAAAGTCACTTATCTGAACGGAATGGGAACCTCTGCGGATTCTATAGCGCAAGTGGTAAAAGGGGCAGATATAGTACTTGTAGCTTTGGGTAGTGATGAAAAAATGGCACGAGAAAACCATGATATGCCTTCTATTTATTTACCGGAGGAACAAGAGAAGCTTCTAAAAAAGATTTATCAGGTGAATCCGAGAATTGTATTGGTTTTCCACACGGGAAATCCGTTGACTTCCGAATGGGCGGATACACATATACCGGCTATTATGCAGGCTTGGTATCCGGGACAGGAAGCGGGTAGGGCTTTGGCCAATTTGCTGTTTGGAAATGAAAATCCGTCGGGTAAGTTGCCTATGACTATCTACAAAACCGAAGAACAGTTACCGGATATACTGGATTTTGATATGTGGAAAGGGCGTACTTATCGTTATATGAAAGGGGAACCTTTATATGGTTTCGGCCATGGATTGAGTTATACATCTTTTGAGTTCGATAATATACAAGGGAATGATACTTTGCAGCCGGATGCGATTTTACAATGTTCGGTCGAGTTATCCAATTCAGGTCAGTTAGCAGGAGAAGAAGTGGTCCAAGTCTATGTTTCGAGGGAGAATACTCCTGTTTACACATATCCGTTGAAAAAATTAGTGGCATTTAAAAAAGTAAAACTTGCTTCAGGTGAGAAAAAGAAAGTGGATTTTACTATAGCTCCCCGGGAGTTATCAGTTTGGGAAGATGGGAAATGGAGGATGCTTTCCGGAAAGTATACTTTGTTTATCGGTTCCGGACAACCGGGGTTGGCGAAAGGTATTACGAAAGGTTTTGAGGTTAAGATAAGGTAAAGTTAGTTTTTACAGGTTCTGGGGTAGTAGTTGTTTTTTAAGGAAAGATTGTTTGAAGGTGATTTCTGTATGTACTTGTTCTCTGATGTAGAGGGTGTGCTGATTGTATCAGTATCAGATAAAATAATACTGGATTGTTAATAATAACTGCACTAATTTTACATTTGAGAAAGTTCCCCGATATTGGGATGAAATAAGTCTCAATTTCGTCTTTTAGATAAACTATGGTGGAATAACGGATACATTAAAGGCAAAAAGCGAATAAAGAGTGTTTGTTTGAATTGCATAAGTGAATGATAAAATCATATTTGTTTGTTCTGCCGGTTGACTCTATTTTTGCATTATCACAAAATTAATCATTTAAAATCAGTGTAATAGTATGAAGAACATGATGTTGTTTCTGATGGCACTCTTAATGAGTGGCCATATGATGGCTCAGCAAACCATTGTTACAGGTGTAATTACCGATGCTAACGATGGATCTCCATTGATCGGAGCCAATGTTCTGGTTAAAGGTGCCGGAACCGGTTCTATTGCCAATGTGGACGGTAAGTATAGTGTTAACGTCCCAAATGGTAAGAATGTATTGGTCTTTTCGTGTGTAGGTTATAAAGAACAGGAGATCACTTTAAAACCCGGACAAAAAGTGCTCAATGTGACCATGAAAGAGGATACTGAACTACTGGATGAAGTAGTAGTTATAGGCTATGGCTCCATGAAGAAGAGTGACTTGACTGGTTCGGTCACCAGCATCAAAAGTGAAGATTTAATGAAAACAAACCCGATTAGTATTAATCAGGGACTCCAAGGGCGTATTGCAGGTGTGCAGGTTAACCAGAATGATGGTGCTCCCGGAGCCGGGGTAAGTATTCAGATTCGTGGTGCTAATTCATTCTCCACCTCTACCGAACCGCTTTATATCGTGGATGGTATTCCTTTTACCAGTAGTGGAATGCCGGGAACAGGCAAAGACGGTATGATGCAGACAGCCAATCCGCTTTCGACAATTAATCCGTCGGATATCGAATCTATTGAGATCTTGAAAGATGCCTCTGCCACAGCCATCTATGGATCGCGTGGTGCAAATGGTGTGGTATTGATTACTACCAAACGTGGTGCAAAAGGAAAAGATAATATCAGCTTCAGTGCTAATTTCGGAATATCGAAAGTAGTGAAGAAATTGGATATGTTGGATGGATATGCATATGCGATGTATAGGAATGAAGCAGCGCAGATGTTTAATGAATACGAGAATGCGAATGAAGCAATTCCATATCCGGGTACTTCCAAAGTAGATCCCAGTACCGGTGAATCTGTTTATTCTCCTGGACCGGAGGACTATCGGAATGGTACATATCCTAGCGTAAATTGGCAGGATGAAGTATTTGAAACAGCATTTTCCCAGGAATACAATCTGAGCGTGAACGGTTCGAATGATAAAGGATATTATGCAATCTCCGGTAATATTTTGGATCAGAGTGGTATCATTCATAACTCCGGATACAAACGTTATTCATTCCGTGCGAACTTGGCTCGTAAAGTACATGAATGGATTGAAATAGGTACGAATATGAGTTTTACCAATTCGCTGAATAAACTTGCTAAAACGAATTCTGTTAGTGACGGTATTATTCGTGGTGCTTTATTTTATCCGGCTACCGCTCCGCTGGATGATGAAACGAATAATGCCCAGTTGAACTGGTTCTCTTCTAATCCTTATGTATATACACGTGCTGCTAAAGATGAACTGACAACGAATAGTTTCTTTTCTTCTTCATTTGTAGAGATCACTCCGTACAAAGATTTGAAGGTTCGTCAGAATGTTGGTTTCTCCTACAATATCAATGAACGTGATGTGTATTACAACAGGGAAACAGTAGAAGGTAAAGATCCGACAAACGGATATGCTTCCAAGGCAGATAACTGGTCGAAAAACCTGGTACTTGAAACGATGGCAACTTATAATAAGACCTTTAATAGGAATCATTCGCTAAATGTAGTCGCAGCTTTCTCTTATGAAAGAGGGGATTATGGTAATAAGGCAATGGTAGCTACCGGATTTCCGCAAGACTTGACAGAAGATTTTGATATGAGTGCTGCTGTGAATCCTCAGAAACCGACTAGCGGGCGAGGAATGACTTCTTTGGTTTCCTTTTTGGGACGTGCCAACTATAATCTGATGAATAAATATCTGTTTACTGCCTCTTTCCGCCGAGATGGTTCCAGTAAGTTTGCGCCTGGTAATAAATGGTCGAACTTTGCTTCAGGGGCTATTGCCTGGAGAGCATCAGAAGAACAGTTTATTAAAGATCTGAATGTGTTTAGTAACCTGAAATTCCGTGCAAGTTATGGACAAACAGGTAATCAGGCGATTGGGGCATATGCTACCCGTGACTATCTGACTGTGGCCAATTATCCAATTAATGGTGCACTTGCCAGTGGATTTGCTAATCTGACTTGGAGAGGACCGGCCAATCCGGACCTGAAGTGGGAAACTACCAGCCAGTATAATGTAGGAGTGGATATGGGTTTCTTCCAGAATAGAATTAATCTGACTATTGATCTGTATTATAAGAAAACATCTGATTTGTTACAGAATATACAGATACCCCAAAGTACAGGTTTTTCAAATATGACGACAAATTTTGGTAACGTAACCAATAAAGGACTTGAAATTACGGGAAAATTTTATGCAATCACCGGAAAGAATCTCAATTGGGACTTTGATGCTAATATTTCTTTTAATCGTAATAAAATCAGTGGTCTTCCGGGCGATCAGTTTGCTCAAGGATGGAGTAAGGCTGATAATGTGTTCTTACAGCGTAACGGAATGCCGATCGGAACCATTTATGGATTTGTGGAAGACGGCTTTTATGATAATATAGCTGAGGTGAGAGCTGATCCGTTCTATGCAAAAGAGTCGGAGGCTGTATGTAAAGCAATGGTAGGTGAGGTAAAATATAAGGATTTTGATGGGGTAGCCGGTATTACGAATGCCGATCGTCAGGTAATTGGTGACACGAATCCGGACTTTACGTTTGGTATGACTCACAATTTTACTTATAAGAATTTCTCTTTGAGTTTTTTCCTGCAAGGCTGTGTCGGAGGTGATATTTTTAATGCAAACTTGCTTGAAGTGACTATGAGTGGTATTGGTAATATTCCTCAGAATATATATGAATCCCGTTGGACACCCGAAAATCGGGAGAATGCCAAATGGCCGAAAGCTTATGCCGGCTATGGGAGAACAATGAAGTTGTCCGACCGCTATGTAGAAGATGGATCTTATCTGAGAATGAAGAATATTAATCTGGGCTATAAGTTTATTTCTCCATTCAAAGGAATCGAATCTATCAATCTGTTTGCTTCCGTTAGTAATGTATTTACCATTTCGGGATATAGTTGGTATGATCCGGATGTAAATTCTTTCGGAAGTGATGCTTCCCGTCGTGGTGTAGACTTATTCTCATATCCAAGCAGTCGCACCTTCTCATTTGGTTTACAATGTACATTCTGATGTTTAACTCAAATCAAGAAAAGTCATGAAAAAAATAATATTCAAATCGTTTTTATTGTTATGGACGGTCTTGTTGGCATGTTCATGCAATGATTTACTGGATGAAAAGGCCTATGATTTTGTGTCGCCTGAGCAGTTGGGCGACAGTGAAAGTGCAGCTTCTCAGCTCGTGACAGGAGCCTATAATACGGTGATCACCAGCTTTATTGCTCCGGGATCTTATCTTTACCTGACCAATATGGACTGTGACTACGCATCAGGAGCTTCATGGGCATTCGGTAATGTAGGAGCGGGAAACCCACAAGGTTTTTGGGGGATAGACCACATGTGGCAAGGTAGTTATACGTTAATCCACCGGGCAAATCTGGGTATATCCAAGATTTCGGCAATGAGTAATCTGAGCCAGGAGAGTAAACAGGATGCTTTAGCTCAACTCTGTTTCCTTAAAGCATGGGCTTATTTTAATTTGGTGAGAAATTACGGTCCTGTACCTATTTTCCGGAAATCCATTTCGGAAGGAGAGGCTATGAGTCAACCTCGTGCATCGGTTTCGGATGTATATGCACATATTATCGAATTGTTGGAACAGGCTGAAGGTATGTACTCAAAAGATGATGCAGGTTTCGTGGTGGGGCATGCTTCAAATGGAGCTGCTAAAGCATTGTTGGCGAAGGTATATGTTACTATGGCTTCCGGGGCGATGTCCGGTGTGCCTATCGTGGTTAAGGGAGGAGATCCGAATATATTTGAACCACAATCTATCACGCACATTGCAAAGACTGTTGCAGGTTATGAGTCTTTTGATCCGGCCAAGTATTATGCGTTGGCACGTGACAAAGCTTGGGAGGTGATAAACGAATATACCCTGTTTGATAATTATATGGACGTATGGGCCATAGGAAACCGTAATAAGGGAGAACACATCTGGATGGCACAGGCCATCAGCGGTGATAAGGACTTTGGAAACACGATCTGTCAGGATTATGTGGGCATTTTCAAAGAAGACGGTACGATGGAAGGTAACTGGTATGGTATGCGCGATCACTGGTATCTGCTTTTCGAAGAACAGGATACGCGTATTGTCGATGGAGTTATTCATCGATATGCGTCGGATGGTATATCCAATGGTAAGGTTATCTATAACTATTATCCCCGTTGGTATGCAGATAAAGTGGAGAATAAGGAGGTATATGACAGTCAGGGCAATGCTTTTGATGGTACGGAAGTCTATCATGAAGGTCAGGGGTGGACATTGGCGAAGTTGACAAAATTTACTTTTGTTACAGACCGGAAACAAAAAAACAGTGATTTTCACTTTCCGTTACTCCGTTTGCCGGATATCATGTTGATTTATGCTGAGGCTGTCAATGAATTGAATGGTGGGCCGGACGCTGAGGCCTATAATCAGGTGAACCGCATTCGTACGCGTGCACATGCCACTCCGTTCTCCGGAATGAATCAGGATGAATTCCGTTCGGCTGTACTGGAAGAGCGTGCCCGCGAATTGGCCTATGAAGCTGACCGCCGTTATGATCTTTTCCGTTGGGGTATCTATCTGGATGTGATGAATGCCATCGATATGGATGAGCATAATGTGACTAAACGTCGTTTGGAACGAAATCTTCTTTATCCGATACCTACCAGTGAAGTGAACTCTAATGATAAGATTGATTCTAATAATCCGGGATGGTAATGAATACATTCGTAACATTTAAAATTGAAGATGCAATGAAAACATTTAGATATATTTTATTCGTGTGGGTGATGCTGGGCTGTGGGCTTTTTGCATCATGTGAGGACGATGAAGTGGAATATGCTCCTTTGGCGGTTACAAGGGTATCTACCGTACTTGACCGTGAGCAGGGCATTGATCAGGCTAATCTTGCACAGTACATCATAGTGCAAGGTACGGGACTGAATGCTGTTAATTCAATTCTGGTGAATGATGTGCAGGTTGATTTGAAAGACGCATACATCACTTCCGGAGAAATTACTTTTCCGATTCCAAGAGTGATTCCGGGAGAAATAAATAATCTGATAACTTTAGGGAGTGGAAATTCTACAGTGACAGCTCCGATATCAGTGTTTATCCCCGAATTGGAAGTGAATGGAATGTTCAATGAATTTACACCGGCCGGTGATACAATGAAAGTAGTCGGCGATTATTTCGATCTTTATGAGATAACGACCGAATCGGGACAACTGTTCTTTGGTGGTAAAGAAGTGAAAATTACAAAATCAACGGGCAACAGCTTGAGTTTTGTATTGCCGGAAGATGCTGTAATGGGATCAAAAATTAAATTAGTCAGTCCGGTTTGTGGAGAGGTAACGGTTCCAGGTAAATATATGGAAAAAGGCAACATGCTGTGTGACTTTGATCCGTTTACCGGTTGGGGAGGTAGTAAATATGTGATAGATGGTCCTGTGCCTGCTCCGTACAGTGGATACTTCTCCCGTTTCAAGATCAATAAAGGGGATGCGAACGATTGGGACTGGAACGAGGTGACTACTATTGCACAGTGTGCTGTCGAATATTCTCCGGAGGTTATTGCCGATCAAAATAAATATTTGCTGAAGTTTGAAGTAAATACAATCAAACCATTGACTAAAAGGCAGATTCGTTTCTATTTTTCACAGATCAATTACGATTGGGAACCTTTTGCATCGGGACTTGCTCTGAATACAAATGGAGAATGGAAAACCGTTTCGATTGATCTGGGAGAGATGTGGAAAGGAGATATTCCTAATGATGGAGTCCTGCAGATTATGGGTAATAGTTGGGCGGAAGATACGGATATCTGTTTTGATAATTTCCGTATCGTTCCCAAAGATTAAGGTGTGCTTAGCAAAAAGCAGATTATAATCTGCTTGATGTAGGGTAGAGTTGGTAAAAGAGGGAAGTTTTTATGGAACTATCCCTCTTTTTAACTCAGCTTGCAATATAAATCTAACAAAAATGATAATGCGAAAAATTCAATATCTGTTTATTGCTTTGTTTATCTGCCTGGAAATCCAGGCACAAGACAAATTTAATATCAGGGGAGTGTTGCCCTGGCATAATTTTCTATCGGGACCTACTTCCTGGAATCTGTCGGATTACCGGATTTATCTGGATGAATGCCGGAAGAATGGTATCAATTTTATTGGTTTTCATAATTATACTGGTGGTGGAGAACGCTATGCCACCTATGTGGAACCTATGATAAAAATAGAATATAAAAATATTCTTCCGCAAGCTTGTTTTGATAATTCGATGACAGCCCGTTGGGGATATCTTCCGATGGCTGTGAAAGACTTTGCTTTTGATACGGGAAAGATATTTCAATTGCCTGTTGGTGCAGAAGCTTTTGGCAATAATGGTTCGATAACATCACATTCTTCTCGGGAACATTATGAAAAAGCTCAGTCCTTGATGAGGGATGTTCTGAAGATGGCACATGAACGGGGAATCCGAATGGCTATGGGATTTGAATTTGGAGTGATCCCTCCCGAATATTTTTCTTTGAATGTAGCCGGAGATTGTTTTTATTGGGCAGGTGAATCGAATATGATCCCCAATCCGAAAAGTCAGATAGCTGCCGAGATACATTATGCGGCAATTGATGATATCCTAAACACTTATCCGGATATCGATTATATCTGGATGTGGCTGAATGAACATTCATTTATGGGTGTCGATGTTCAGAAAGCACTTAGAGATAAACCCTTTGCCCGGGCTTATCAAGAGAATCAGGCACTCTTTAAAGAGGCTGCCGATTCATCGGCTCGTTTTGTCGGGGTATGGGCATTGGAATACATGAAATTGACTTATAAACATTTGAAATCAAAAGGCTCTCGTGCAAAGTTAATCCTTGGTGGTTGGGGAGGGGGACATCAGTTGCCTTCTTTATTGAAAGGACTGGATAGGGCCTTACCACAAGATATTATTTTCAGTTGCCTTAATCCGGATTTAGGAAAAAGTCCGCAACCTGATTTCTTGGAAGAGATTGCCCGAAACCGTAGTGTTTGGGCTGTACCCTGGTTGGAGGGGGATCATCAACTCTGGCATTTTCAGCCGAGGGTCAATATGATGCGTGAACAGGTAAAGCTTGCTGCCGAACAAAATCTGGACGGAGTAATTGCTATTCACTGGCGTACAGAGGAACCCCGTTTTAATTTTCGAACGTTTGCCCGTTTTGCTTCGGATAAGGGTGCTGACGAGAGTGTAGATCAATTGTATGACCGATATCTGACAGAGGAATTTGGGGAAGAAGCCGCAAAAGAAATGACTCCTTTACTTGCCAGAATGGATCGTGAACAGATTCAATGGAATGTACCGTCACCGGAATTTTATGCATATACTCCGGAATGGGGATTATTAGATGAAAATAATGTGCGAATACGACAAGAGTTGGTGTCTTCGGGAGAATCGTTATTGAAAAAGTTAAGAGGAGAGAAACGGGAGAATCTGAAACGTTTCATAGCAATGTTCCGTTTTGAACTGTTGTTGGATGAGGTAGATCGGGCTATGATGCCTGCTTTTATCTTAAAAAAGAAGGAAGTGCAAGGTGAGAAAATAAATGGTTCGCAGGAGTATATGGACGCATATCGGCTGTTAGTTTCAGCCCCTGTTAAAGAAATGTTTGATACTTATATGGAACGTGTTCATTCTCGTGGAGAATTGGGAGTACTTAGCTCTTTGAATCAACGTGTGTGGCGCGAATATAATGATCTTAAAATTTATCTGGAAAATAAAATAAAAGAAAAATGAAACGAATGGCATATCACCTGCTGGCTATCTTAATTTGGGGGATGGCAGCATCGGCTGTCAAAGCACAGATTTTGTTAACAGCTTCTGCTACGCCGATTGAAGAATATGCGGCGGTAGAACTTCAGCGGTATTATTATCAGCTGTCCGGACGCTTGTTGTCCATCGATCATGAAGAAGTACCGGACAGGAAAACGGAATTTGTTCTGACAAGACTGGATCATCCGTTAGTGAAGTCTTGGAGAGACAAAGGAGTATTACCTCTGAAGTCCATGCCGGGAGAGCAGGGATATGTCATTCGGACAGTAAAAGAAAAAGGCAGGGAATTGGTTGTCATTGCAGGTGTTGATGCCAATGGATTGCTTTATGGTGTATATGGGTTGCTGGAAGATCACTTAGGAATGCGTTTCTATATGAATGGAGATGTATATCCTGATAAGAAAGAGGTTCAGACGAGAATACCGTTGATTCAAGATGAACGAACTCCGACAGTGGCTATCCGTGGATTTCTTCCCTGGACTAATTTTCCGCAATCGGCTACCATTTATTCTTGGGATGATTGGCGTTACATCATAGATCAGGCAGCACGGATGCGTATGAGCTTCATTATGATTCATAACTATAACGGGTTTTGCGGACATAATGAACTGTTTCATAATTTTGAATACAAAGGGCATTTATCGCGTGGATGGATGCCTACCATAAAGACAGGACACGGATGGGGCTGTCCCGGATGGAATATCAACGAATATCTTTTCGGGGCATCTGAAGTTTATGATGATTATGATTTCGGGGCAGACTATGGCTTGCATAATGAAACGTTGACGAATGGTCAGATCAAAGAGAAGGGAGCAACTATATTCCGTAAGGTGATTGCTTATGCACACTTACGTGGTGTAAAAATAGGTTTAGGGTTAGATATTGATGTCGTTTTGCCGGAATATCAGTCTGAACCGGATAACAAAGACTTGATAAAGGTACAGGTCGCAGAAATAGCTCGTGAGTATCCGGAATTGGACTATCTGCTTTGTTTTCAATCCGAAGGTCAGAAAAATGAGGCTTTTTATGCCCGTTGGCGAAGAGTCTTTGATGGATTTTATGAAGAGATGAAGCGGAAGTCGCCTTCTACCCGTATAGCTGTATCGGGCTGGGGGCTAACTGCGGAATCGGTGAATAGTCTGCCTGAAGATGTCATTTGTGCTCCTATATCTTACTACTCGGCCGCTTTTGAGCCGGGAAGTGTTTATGGAAATCGTGAATACTGGGGATGTCCCTGGCTGGAACGTGATTTTAACAGTTCTGAGTATTACTATCCTTATAATGTAGATCTTTCGGAAACAATCCGGGCCTTTGGAGATGCTTCTGCCAATATGAACGGATTTTATGCGCTGACATGGAGATTGGCGGATGCTATTTCTCCAAAGATGTGGTACATCAGTAAGGCTCCTTGGTATAATCATGAAGTGCTGGACTCTTCGGAGAAAGTGTATCGGGATTTTGCACTTGCCAATTATGGAGAAAATGCAGTGGATGCCATTACTGACATTATCGATCAAAACGAACCTTTTGCTACCGATTTCGGTGAGTGTCAGGAAACACCCGGATTTAATCAGATGGTACATACTTATCCGTTGATGAATCTTTATTCGATGACTTTTGGGGGAAAGAATGGAAAGGATGTGGAGATAAAGGCCACCGGATATGCAGAGAAAAAAGGTACAAAAAATGCTCCTTGTGATGAAGGAGGAGAGTGCGTGGGATATATTATGGCTGATGACTGGTTGCAGTATCCGGCAGTTGATTTTAGTAATAGTCCCGAACGAATGTCCATACGGATTGCTTCTGCATCTTCGGGTGGTGTTGCTACTGTTTATCTGGATCGATTGGGAGGACCTGTTATCGCTCGGTTTGAAGTAAAGAACACGGAAGGTTGGCAATCCTGGAAATCATTGACCGTTCCGGTGAAAGGGTTAAAAGGTGTTCATACGCTTTATGTTCGTTTTCAACCTTTTAATGTAATAGCCAAAGCTGGGAAATTAGCTGATAAACAGCTGAAAACAATTGATAGTTGTATGGCCGTTACTTCGGATGTACTTCAACAATTGCGTCTCTCCCGATTACGAGCACGTATTCATGGAGCAGCATGCCATATAGCTTTGAATACTGATTTTGAAAATTATCAATGGAATGATTTACCGGGGAAAATGGATGAATGGGCGCGTAGCTTTTTGTATCGTATTGAAGATATTTCTTCCTATGGAAACATTATGAGTACTCAGAATCGGTTTGTGAAACAGAACTATGTAGAGAAGATCAACCAGCTACGTAAACAGCAACGGGTGCAGGCTCCTTCGCATATTATAGCTAAAGGTACTCTTGAGGGAGCACAGATTAGTTGGCGTAATGAAGAGCCGGCAGTAAGTTCCTTCGTGGTTTGTCGTAATGGAGAAGAGATTGATACATTGGCGTCTGATGTGAATTGTTATCAGGATAAGTTTCATGGAGCAGCTTCGTATACGGTATATGCAGTGGATATTGAAGGGCATAAAAGCCCTTTGGGAATACCTGCCGATTGTCTGGCCGGGAGTGCTGACCGGGAAGCTCCGGTTATTGTGATTAATTCCCCGTTGACTTCAATAATGGAGGGAACTCCGTTGCACATTCGGTTTTCAGTCGTTGAAAATCGGTTACCGGAATTTGTATCCGGGATATTTCACTATCGGAGAACAGGAGAGAAAGTGTGGAAAAAAATACCATTTAAGCACCGGACCAGAGGTGTCTTCACATTAACCTTACCTGCTTCTGAGATTACGCGTCAGGGAATAGAATACTACATTTCGGTTTCAGATTCTGACAATGTATTTTGCTATCCGGGTTCGGCTCCGGCTCGGAATCATACGGTGGTAGTAACTGAGGTACCGGGAGATGATAAACCCGAAGTTCCGATGATAAAACCAATTTGTGGTAAACGTATGTTTTGGAGTCGTGTGCCAAATGTGGAAATGTATCGCATCTATCGTAGCAGAACTCCTAATTTTAAAATCGGAGCAGATACGTTTGTGACGTTTGTAGCGGGAAATACACAGAGTTTTGCCGATAATGGATTTGATTTCGACGGGACTTCTCTGAAAGGAACTTATTATTATTGCGTGACTTCCGTATCCTTTTGGGATCATGAAAGTGAGGCATCAGAAATCATTCAAATAGATTATTAATGAAAAGAATTGGAATATATATTGTTATTGTAGTATGCATCCTGTCTTGCATATCTTCGCGAAGGAACCTCTTGACAGAAACCAGATTGATGTTGGTTGATACGAGAGCAACTGAACATACGGCGGCATTGTTCTATAACTTGCGGCAACTGACCGGAAAACGGGTGGTTTATGGACAACATAATTATGAAATGGATGGGTTCGATTCGGATAGTACACGCTGGAGGGATGAGGCAAACCGATGTGATGCGTATGATGTGACGGGGGCTTATCCTGCTTTGGCTAGTTTTGATTTCCTTCATTTTACGAATCCTCGTAGTTGGGAAACAAAAGAATTGAATTACATACAGGAAAAATTCCATGTTGCATATAATCGGGGAAATGTTATTACGTTCTGTTGGCATTATTATAATCCGGTGACCGGAGGAAATTTTTATGATACAACACAAGTGGTTCGTCATATCTTGCCGGGAGGTTCTTATCATGCTACCTTCAAAGCCGATTTGAAGATCATTGCTGATTTTGCACACAGTGCAAAGGGCGATGACGGAGAGTTGATTCCGATCATATTCCGTCCTTGGCATGAGTTTGATGGTAATTGGTTTTGGTGGGGAAAAAATCATTGTTCGGTTGAAGAATTTAAAAAGTTGTATCGGTTTACAGTCACTTATCTCAGAGATTCTTTAGAGGTGCATAACTTTTTATATGCATTTTCTCCGGACTGTGGTTTCACTACTGAGGCCGAATATCTGGAACGTTATCCGGGAGACAAATATGTAGATGTTGTAGGTATGGATAATTATTGGGATTTTCGTCCGGATGGGGGAGATACCTCCCTGGTAGTTCTGAAAGCCCGTATCCTTACACAATATGCGCAAAAGCATGGAAAACTTTCTGCCATTACTGAGACAGGTACACAGACACGTGATTCATTGTGGTATACACAATTGTTATCTATTCTGCGTTCGGAAGGGGTAGCCTTGAATTATGTATGCACTTGGTCGGGGTTTTCTCCTTATAAAGGACATCCGGCAGCAGCCGATTTTTGTCGGTTTAAGAGGGACACTTTGGTGCTCTTCGCTGATGAAATTCCTAATTTTTATACTTGGCACTGAACCTGCTTATAAATAATATCATGGAATGCTAAGATAGTATTAGGTATACATCCATCCAACGCCTATCTTTGCAATATCACTTTCAGGGTGGAAAGAATCTTATAAATAAAATATCTGATGATTATGAAAATCCTATCGACTATCCTATTAACCTTGTTGATTGTGCTTGGGGCGTGCACTTCTCCTCAGGTTTCTCCTGATCCCTTTGTCCGTGTGTCAAACGGACGTCTGACGGTGAATGGAAAACCCTATTATTATATAGGAACTAATTTTTGGTATGGAGCTATTTTGGGGTCACAGGGACAGGGAGGTAACCGGGAGAGATTACTTCGTGAACTGGATTATTTGAAGGCTCTTGGTATTAACAATTTGCGTGTTCTTGTTGGAGCAGACGGAAAAGATGGGATTCCGACGAAAGCTGAGCCTGCACTTCAGGTGGAAGCCGGTGTGTATAATGATACTATTTTTGACGGGCTCGATTTCTTCCTGTCGGAGTTGGATAAACGGGATATGTATGCCGTACTTTTCCTGAATAACAGCTGGGAGTGGTCGGGCGGATATTCCCAGTATCTTTATTGGGCGGGACATGGTGAAGTGCCTATGCCGAATGTAGCCGGATGGGATGCTTTTTCGAATTATGTGGCACAATATGCTAAGTCGGAAAAAGCACACCATTTGTTCCGGGATCATATTACTCACGTTGTAAATCGTGTCAATCGGTATACTGGAAAAAAATATAGTGAAGATCCTGCAATTATGTCTTGGCAGATAGGTAATGAACCCCGTCCGTTCGGTGAGGACAATAAAAAGAGTTTTGCAGCCTGGATTGCCGATTGCGCTGCTCTTATTAAATCTATGGATTCTAACCATCTGGTTTCTATTGGATCGGAAGGAATGGCCGGTTGTGAGGGGGATTTGTCACTTTGGACTTCTATCCATGCCGATGCGAATGTTGATTATACTACGATTCATATTTGGCCGAATAATTGGGGATGGATCGATAAGAAAGATATTCCGGGTACCATCGGGCAGGCAATAGAAAACACCTGCTCTTATATCGATATGCATGTGCAGGAAGCTTTTAAGATAAACAAGCCGCTGGTACTTGAAGAGTTTGGTTTACCGAGAGACAGTGTGAAGTTTACTTCGAATACTTCCACTGTTCAGCGGGACCGGTATTACAGAGCTGTGTTTGATATCGTCGAAAAGCATGCTGCCGAAAAGGGTGTTTTCCAAGGATGTAACTTCTGGGCATGGGGTGGATTTGCGGAACCTCAACATCTCTTTTGGCAAAGGGGAGATGACTATATGGGAGATCCCGGGCAGGAGGAACAAGGGCTGAATTCGGTTTATGCAACAGATTCGACGATAAATATGATAAAGGAGGCGGTAAGTGATATTAACCAGATAATTCAGAAACAATGAAAATGAAATTAATATGCTTTTTGATGTTGAGTGTGTTTTTTATTTTTCCGGTTCGGGCTAAAAACACATTCGGGAAGAAAAAAGACAAAGTGACGCGCTTGCATTTTTATGACTTGAATAAGAATGGGCGGATGGACACTTATGAAAACCCTTCTGCTCCTGTGGAGTATCGTGTGGAGCATCTTTTGTCACAGATGACTTTGGAGGAAAAGGTCGGACAGATGCTTACTTCATTGGGGTGGTCCATGTACGAACGGGTGGGAGAGGACATCCGCCTGACCCCTCAGTTGGAGAAAGAAATCGGAGAGTACCATATCGGATCGCTCTGGGGTTTTATGCGGGCTGATCCGTGGACGCAACGTACGTTGCATACCGGACTCAATCCTTCGCTGGCTGCCCGAGCGTCCAATCGTCTTCAATCTTACGTCATAGAACATAGCCGTTTGGGTATTCCGCTGTTTCTGGCGGAAGAATGTCCGCATGGCCACATGGCGATTGGTACAACAGTATTTCCGACTTCCATCGGTCAGGCAAGTACCTGGAATCCGGAACTGATCCGGCAGATGGGACGTGTCATTGCTATTGAAGCAAGTGCTCAGGGAGCACACATCGGCTATGGACCGGTACTCGACTTGGCCCGTGATCCGCGTTGGTCGCGTGTAGAGGAAACTTATGGAGAAGATCCTTATCTGAATGGGGTGATGGGAACTGCTCTGGTACGTGGTTTTCAGGGAGAGACATTAAACGACGGTAAAAGCGTGATAGCGACCCTCAAACATTTTGCTTCGTATGGCTGGACGGAAGGCGGACATAACGGAGGTACTGCCCATATAGGCGAGCGCGAACTGGAAGAGGCTATCTTTCCTCCTTTTCGTGAGGCGGTAGGTGCCGGGGCATTGTCTGTGATGAGTTCATACAATGAAATAGACGGAAATCCATGTACCGGAAGTCGTTATTTGTTAACGGATATCCTGAAAGATCGTTGGCAATTCAAAGGTTTTGTCGTGTCCGATTTGTATGCTGTCGGAGGATTACGGGAACATGGTGTTGCCGGCAATGACTATGAGGCGGCCATAAAGGCCGTGAATGCCGGAGTGGATAGTGATTTGGGAACGAATGTCTATGCTGAGCAGTTGGTTGCTGCGGTCAAAAGAGGGGATGTTGCTGTAGCAACGATAGATAAGGCGGTACGTCGCATTTTATCTCTCAAATTCCAAATGGGATTGTTTGATGATCCATTTGTAGATGAAAAGCAGGCAGTACAACTTGTTGCCTCTTCCGAACATACCGGACTGGCTCGTGAAGTAGCCCGTCAGTCAATCGTTCTGCTTAAGAATAAGGACAAGCTGTTGCCGTTGAAGAAGGATATTCGTACCCTTGCTGTTATAGGTCCCAATGCCGATAATGTGTATAATATGCTTGGAGACTATACTGCTCCTCAAGCCGATGGGACTGTAGTGACAGTCTTGGATGGAATTCGACAAAAGGTCTCTAAAGGAACTCGTGTGCTGTATGCCAAGGGGTGTGCAGTGCGTGATTCTTCCCGTACCGGATTTAAAGATGCTATAGAAACAGCCCGTAATGCTGATGCCGTAGTAATGGTGATGGGAGGATCGAGTGCCCGGGATTTTTCCTCGGAATATGAAGAAACCGGTGCGGCAAAAGTCACTATAAACCAGATCAGTGATATGGAAAGTGGCGAAGGCTATGATCGAGCCACACTTCATCTTATGGGAAGACAACTGGAGTTGTTGGAAGAAATCTCCAGGTTGGGTAAACCGGTGGTATTGGTATTGATTAAAGGGCGTCCGTTATTGATGGAGGGAGCTATTCAAGAGGCAGAGGCAATTGTGGATGCCTGGTATCCGGGCATGCAGGGAGGGAATGCTGTGGCCGATGTGCTTTTCGGTGATTACAATCCCGCAGGACGTCTCACTCTTTCTGTGCCACGTTCGGTCGGTCAGTTGCCGGTATACTACAATACAAGACGGAAAGGAAATCGTAGCCGATATATTGAAGAACCGGGTACTCCTCGTTATCCTTTCGGTTATGGTCTTAGTTATACAACTTTTTCCTATACGGATATGAAAGTGCAGGTAACTGAAGGAAGTGATGATTGCCGGGTAGATGTAACAGTAACCATACAAAATCAGGGTACTGCAGATGGTGATGAAGTGGCACAACTCTATTTCCGGGATGACGTAAGCAGTTTTACGACTCCTGCCAAGCAGTTACGGGCGTTCAGCCGTATTCACCTGAAGGCTGGTGAATCCCGAGAAGTAACTTTTACTCTTGATAAGAAGTCATTGGCTCTGTATATGCAAGAGGGGGAATGGGTGGTCGAACCGGGACGCTTTACAATAATGGTGGGAGGCTCTTCCGAGGATATTGCCTGCCGACAAGCATTTGAGATAAACCGAAAATATACTTTTAAAATGTAAACGCCATGAACAGATCAAGAGATAAAGTGCGTTGTGCACTCAATCATCAGAATGCAGGTAGTATACCGGTTGATTTCGGGTCTACAGCAGTCACGGGTATCCATTGCCGTATTGTGGAAGCGCTAAGAAACTATTATGGACTGGTACCCCGTCCGGTGAAGATTGTAGATGCTTTCCAGATGTTAGGAGAGATAGATGCGGAACTGGCCGAAAAGATCGGAGTAGACTGTATAGGTATAGGTGGACCCAAAGATATCTTCGATTTGGATACGACTCGTATGCACGAACAGACGACCCCTTGGGGGCAACGGGTGTTGGTGCCTGAAGCAATGGATTTAACTCCTGATATGCGGGGAGATGTATATGTGTATGCCGGTGGGGATCAAAACTATCCCCCCAGTGCCGTGATGCCCAAAGGATGTTATTTCATTAATGCTATTGAGCGTCAGCAGCCCATTGAAGAAGATCGTTTGGACCCGGAAGACAATGTAGAAGAGTTCGGGCTATTGACAGAGAATGATCTGGCTTATTACTGTGCTGAGGCAGACAAGGCATATCAGACCGGCAGAGCTGTTGTTGCCAGTTTCGGGGGAACGGCTCTGGGGGATGTTGCTTTTGTTCCCGGTATGGGATTGAAGCAGCCCAAGGGGATTCGTAGTGTGGTAGAATGGTATATGTCTACTGCTATGCGGCAGGACTATTTGCATCAGGTATTTGAGAAAGAGATCGACATTGCCATTGCCAATTATGAAAAACTCTGGGCTGCATTAGGAGATAAGATAGATGTGGTGTTGACATGTGGGACCGATTTCGGTTCCCAGGAATCACAGTTTTGCTCTATAGATACCTTCCGTGAGCTTTGGTTACCACACTATCGACGGATGAATGATTGGATACATCAACATACTACCTGGAAAATCTTTAAGCATTCCTGTGGAGCTATTATCCCGATTCTACCCGGATTGATCGAAGCCGGATTTGATATTATCAATCCGGTTCAGATTAATGCCAAAGGCATGGATTCCAGAAGATTGAAAGAGGAATTCGGCAGTCAATTGACCTTTTGGGGCGGTGGGGTAGATACGCAAAAGATACTGCCTTTCGGTACTCCCGATGAGATACGTCGGCATGTAATGGGGCAGTGTGAGATATTGGGCCGTGACGGAGGTTTTGTTTTCAATGCTGTCCATAATGTTCAGGCCAATGTTCCGGTAGACAATGTAGTTGCGATGTTCGATGCTCTAAAGGATATCTCTTGATAATCTTCAGAAAATACTATTCCTACCATGTTTTGCCTGTATTGATCATCAGATGGCTTTGAAATTCTCTTAAAGTCCCCTGATAGATCGGTTGGCAAATCGTAAAATCATCTCGCTGTACTATAAATTTATGTTAGGTAATCTTTAAGAAAGAGTATCTATATATTATTAATCTTATAAATGATAAAAGCTATGAACAACCTCAATGAATTATATGAAGCCATTTTGGCCGGTAAATTGGAACAGGCAGTCAGTGTTACCCGGGAAGCTGTTGCCGGAGGAGCAGCACCCCAGGAAATCATTAATGAATATATGATTAAAGCCATGGAAGCCATTGGAGCACGTTTTGAATCGGGACAAGTGTTTGTTCCGAACCTCTTGATGAGTGCCCGTGCCATGCGTGGTGCCCTCGATATACTCAAACCACTGATGCAAGGGCAGGTCAATTCGTATATCGGTCGGATTGTGATTGGTACGGTAAAAGGGGATTTGCATGATATAGGTAAGAACTTGGTTGCTTCGATGTTTGAAGGATGTGGGTTTGAAGTCATCAATCTGGGAGTGGATGTATCGAGTGATAAATTCATTTCTGCGGCATTGGAAAATAAGGCAGATATTATTTGCATGTCCGCACTGCTCACCACTACCATGAATTACATGAAGGAAGTGATCGATGCCCTTGAAACCTCCGGGTTGAGGGGAAAAGTAAAAGTAATGGTAGGAGGAGCACCTGTCAGCGATGCCTTTGCCAAATCTATCGGTGCCGATGCCTATACCAGTAATGCCAATGCAGCCGTAATAATGGCCAAGAAGTTGATAAACGCCTGTTGAATATGCCACTGATGAATTCCCATATTGTTGAAGAGTGTCTGCCTTTCACTTCGTTGAGACTCGATCCGGAGGATATTAATCTTTCAATGGGAGCCGGTTACGTGCCTGATGCGGAGATACAGGCAATATCTGATGCATTGGAAGCAGAGATTGCCGGAATTTGTACACCCCGCTTTCTGTATGCTCTGTTCGATGCCGAGCCGGCCGGTACTTGTGAGGTGGGAGTAAACGGTATTTCTCTGAAAACAGGATCTGTTATAACTCCTTATCTTAAAGATGCTGCGGGCTATGTACTCTTTGTTGCTACTGCGGGGTACGAGTTTGAGGCTTTTCAGCATAGGATAGGCAGTCAGGGAGACATCTTACGCGAATTTCTTCTGGATGCTTACGGTTCGGCAATTGCTGAAGCAGTTGTCCGTGAAGTATGCCGGAAAGTGGAATCCCGAATGTTTCCTTTGGGATACGGAGTCAGTCATCCTTATAGTCCCGGTTATTGCGGATGGCACGTCACGCAACAGCAGTTGCTTTTCAGCTGCTTGCCTGAATTTCCCTGCGGGGTCCGATTGAGTGATTCTTCGCTGATGTCGCCTATTAAATCGGTCAGTGGTATTATTGCTTATGGTCCATGTATTGTCAAACGGAAATATGGATGCGAACTATGCGGCAAAGCCGATTGCTATAAAAACAGAAATAAACTAAACAGATAGAATGTTATGGAACTATCACTATATATAAAAGATAAATTAGTATCAGGAAAACGGATAGCCATCCCCATTATGACCCATCCGGGTATTGAATTGTTAGGGAAACAGGTATCGGATGCCGTAACGAACGGTGAAATTCATTATCACGCTATCCGTGCCTTGAACGAATGTTTTCCGCAGTCGGCGGCTTGTACCACTATTATGGATCTTACCGTGGAAGCAGAAGCTTTTGGAGCTCGACTTAGTATGTCCCCCAATGAAGTACCCAGTGTTTGCGGACGTTTGCTCACTGGATATGCAGATGTTGAGGCTTTGCAGATTCCTTCGGTCGAATCGGGACGCATGCCTCAGTATTTGCTGGCCGACCGCCTGGCAGCAGAAGGAATAGACAAGCCCGTGCTGGCCGGTTGTATCGGTCCCTATTCTCTGGCAGGTCGTCTATACGATATGACGGAAATTATGATGGCTATCTATACCGAGCCCGATACTGTCCTGCTTTTACTGGAGAAATGCACGGAATTCATTCTCCGTTATTGTCTGGCTATCAAAGAGACCGGAGTGGCCGGTGTTATTATGGCGGAACCGGCTGCCGGACTTCTTTCGAATGAAGATTGTCAACGCTATTCTTCGGTCTATGTGAAACGTATTATCGATGCTGTCCAGGATGATTCGTTTGCAGTTATTCTGCATAATTGCGGTAACACCGGACATTGCACTGCTGCTATGCTGGCTACCGGTGCTAAAGGGTATCATTTCGGAAATAAAGCGGATATGATAACTGCTCTCCGGGAATGTCCTTCGGATGTATGGGTGATGGGTAATCTGGACCCTGTAGGAGTGTTCAGGGTACTGACGCCTGAAGATGTTTTTGCACGGACAGAAGAACTTCTGACCTGTACCGGAGAATACGCTAACTTTATTATATCCACCGGTTGCGATACTCCACCCGAAGTACCTTTTGACAATATTCAGGCCTTTTATCTGGCTGTAGAGAAGTACAATAAGGGTAGGTGAATGATAATACCAGTATTGGATAATATTGTACTTGTTTTCAAGGGGGAACCCTCGTACTTTTGCATAGTATTCATCGTTAAATAAACGAATTATGATAAAGAGAATAAAGATATTAGCTACAGGTGCACTGCTATTGGCAGGATTGGGTGCCTGTTCACCTTCCGGAAAGAAAACAGGAGCGGATTCGACTGTCGACACTCTGCGAACGGCGGAAACAGTGAATTTACTGAATAATCTACGGAAGGTTCCCACACAGGGGATTATGTTTGGTCATCATGACGATCCGCTTTACGGTGTCGGCTGGGAAGGTGACGAAGATCGCAGTGACGTGAAAAGTGTGTGTGGTGATTATCCGGCTGTCATGTCGTTTGATCTGGGCCACATTGAACTGGAAAGAGAGAAAAGTCTGGATAACGTGCCGTTTCGCAAAATACGTCAGGAGACGATTAATCAATATAAAAGGGGAGGAGTGGTTTCTTTTAGCTGGCATCTCGATAACCCCTTGACCGGTAAAGATGCGTGGGATGTGAGTGATACGACGGTTGTAGCTTCCATACTGCCCGGTGGTGTACATCATGCGAAATTTATAAGTTGGCTCGATGCTGTTGCAGCCTTTATGAATACTTTGGAGACGGAAGAAGGTACAAAAATACCGGTTATTTTCCGTCCTTGGCACGAGCATACCGGCAGTTGGTTCTGGTGGGGACAAAATCTTTGCACGGCCGACCAGTATAAGGCTCTTTGGCGGATGACGCATGATCGTATGCATGCCCGGGGAGTAAAGAACCTGCTTTATGCTTATTCACCGGGATCGGAACCCCAAGATTCGACTGCTTATCTGGAGCGTTATCCGGGAGATGATATCATCGACCTGGTGGGCTTTGACACTTATCAGTTCGACCGGACACAATATATGGAGCAATTGGATAAGTCGCTTGCTATCCTGACTGAAGTAGGTAAGGCGCACGATAAGCCTATAGCCATTACCGAAACCGGTTTCGAGGCTATTCCCGATTCTGTCTGGTGGACGCAGACTCTCTATCCGGTAATCAGCAAGTATCCTATCAGTTATGTGTTGGTGTGGCGCAATGCACGTGAAAGGGTAAACCACTATTATGCTCCTTATCCCGGACAGGTGTCCGCCGATGACTTTGTGAAGTTCTACCGTGAACCGAAAACGCTGTTTGTGTCGGACGTGAAGAACCTTTATAAATAGAAAATCAAATAAATAACGATAAAAACACTGTCCATTATGAGTCTGTTTAATGATAAAGTTGCTAAATTGCTTGCCGGGCATGAAGCACTGCTGATGCGTAAGAATGAACCGGTAGAAGAGGGAAACGGAGTGATTACGCGTTACCGTTACCCTGTACTGACTGCAGCGCATACTCCTGTCTTCTGGCGATACGACCTGAACGAGGAGACGAATCCTTTTTTGATGGAACGTATCGGTATGAATGCGACGTTGAATGCCGGAGCCATTAAGTGGGATGGGAAGTACCTGATGTTGGTGAGAGTGGAGGGAGCAGACCGCAAATCTTTTTTTGCTGTTGCCGAAAGCCCGAACGGTATTGATAATTTCCGCTTCTGGGAGTATCCGGTGACCTTACCCGAAGATGTGGTTCCTGCAACCAATGTATACGATATGCGTCTCACTGCCCATGAAGATGGGTGGATATATGGCATCTTTTGTGCCGAACGGCACGATGACAATGCTCCCATAGGTGATTTATCGTCAGCTACAGCCACTGCCGGCATTGCCCGTACCAAAGACCTGAAAAATTGGGAACGTCTGCCGGATCTGAAAACAAAGAGTCAGCAACGTAATGTGGTGCTGCATCCTGAGTTTGTGGATGGAAAGTATGCACTTTATACCCGTCCGCAAGACGGATTTATCGATACCGGTAGCGGAGGTGGTATCGGATGGGCATTGATTGACGATATAACCCATGCCGAGGTTGGAGAAGAGAAGATCATCGACAAACGATATTATCATACCATCAAGGAGGTGAAGAACGGTGAAGGGCCGCATCCTATCAAGACTCCTCAGGGATGGCTTCATCTGGCACACGGAGTACGCAATTGTGCTGCCGGGCTCAGGTATGTATTGTATATGTATATGACATCGTTGGATGATCCCACCCGGCTGATAGCTTCTCCGGCGGGGTACTTTATGGCTCCGGTAGGAGAAGAGCGCATTGGGGATGTGTCGAATGTGCTTTTTTCGAATGGTTGGATAGCCGACGATGACGGAAAAGTATTTATCTACTATGCTTCGTCGGACACCCGTATGCATGTAGCTACCTCAACTATCGAACGGTTGGTGGATTACTGCCTGCACACTCCTCAGGACGGCTTTTCTTCCTCAGCTTCGGTAGAGATACTGAAAAACCTGATTGAACGAAATCTGAGATTGATGAAATAAGAAAACCAAGAATAGAATGACTGCCATGATTACACTGAAAGAGAAGATCGGTTACGGACTGGGCGATATGGCTTCGTCCATGTTCTGGAAACTGTTCGGGTCCTATCTGATGATTTTTTATACCGATGTATTCGGCTTGCCTGCTGCTGTGGTAGGAACCATGTTTCTGATTACCCGGGTATGGGATTCGGCTTTCGATCCGATCGTGGGAGTGATTGCCGATCGCACACAGACCCGCTGGGGGAAATTTCGTCCTTATCTGCTGTATCTTGCCGTTCCTTTTGCACTGATTGGTATTTTTACTTTCACCACTCCGGAGTTGAATGATACCGGAAAACTGGTCTATGCCTACATCACCTATTCTTTGATGATGATGGTATATTCGGCTATCAATGTGCCTTATGCTTCACTGCTGGGAGTGATGAGTCCTGACCCGAAAGAACGGAATACCCTGTCCACTTACCGTATGACTTTTGCCTATATCGGCAGTTTTATTGCTTTGCTGCTCTTCATGCCGATGGTCAACCTGTTTGGTGGTGCAGAAGACGAGCAACGGGGATGGATGTTGAGTGTGGTGGTGATTGCTGTGATGTGTGCGGCTCTGTTTTATCTTTGTTTCGCCTTGACACGTGAACGGGTAAAACCGATCAGGGAAGTACAAAACTCCCTGAAAGACGATTTGAAAGATTTGCTTCACAACCGTCCGTGGTGGATTCTGCTCGGAGCCGGAGTGGCAGCTTTGGTATTCAATTCTATTCGTGACGGAGCTACGGTTTATTACTTCAAGTACTTTGTTGTGGAAGAGGATTACTCCACGGTTTCCTTCTTTGGCGTTTCTTTTGTGCTGAGCGGCCTTTATCTGGCAGTGGGACAGGCTGCCAATATTGTGGGAGTGATTCTTGCAGCTCCGGTCAGTAACCGTATTGGCAAAAAAAACACATACATGGGAGCCATGAGTCTGGCTACTCTCCTTTCCGTTATCTTTTATTGGTTTGGGAAAGGAGACATCACCCTGATTTTTGTTTTTCAGGTGCTGATCAGTATCTGTGCCGGAAGTATTTTCCCTTTGCTCTGGTCCATGTACGCCGACTGTGCTGACTATTCGGAACTGAAGACCGGCAACCGGGCTACAGGTCTGATCTTTTCGTCTTCGTCCATGAGCCAGAAGTTCGGTTGGGCTATCGGAAGTGCACTGACCGGTTGGTTGTTGGCTTACTTCGGCTTTCGTGCCAACGAAGTGCAGAGTGTAGAGGCTATTCATGGGATTAAGATGTTTCTCAGCTGGTTGCCCGCTGTCGGAACAGTTCTGTCCGTCGTTTTTATCAGTATGTATCCGCTGTCGGAGAAGAAGATGAGAGAGGTGACTTCAGAGTTGGAGAAGAGAAGAAAGGCTATTCAATCATAATTCAGACATCATATGGACGAGATTCTTAAACAAGAAATGCAGAAAGAGCTTACTACCCGTATTCTTCCTTACTGGATGGAACGGATGGTAGATCAGGAGAACGGTGGATTTTACGGACGCATCACCGGACAGGAGGAATTAATGCCCCGGGCCGATAAAGGGGCTATTCTGAATGCGCGTATTTTATGGACCTATTCTGCTGCCTATCGTCTGCTGGGTAGAGAGGAGTACAAAGAGATGGCAAACCGTGCCAAACGATACCTTATCGACCACTTTTATGATTCCGAGTTCGGAGGGGTCTACTGGTCACTCAACTATAGAGGTGAGCCGCTGGATACCAAGAAACAGATTTATGCCATCGGCTTTGCCATTTACGGACTGAGCGAGTTCCATCGGGCTACCGGAGATCCGGAAGCATTGATGTATGCCGTCCGTTTATTCAATGATATAGAGTCCCACAGTTTTGATGGGCTGAAGAATGGTTATTGTGAAGCGCTTACCCGTGAATGGAACGAAATAGCCGATATGCGCCTCAGCGAGAAAGATGCGAATGAACGCAAGACTATGAATACCCATCTGCATATCCTCGAACCTTACACCAACCTGTACCGGGTCTGGAAAGATGCACGGCTGGAACGTCAGCTCTACAACCTGATAGGACTTTTTACAGAGAAGATACTGGATAAGGACACATCCCATTTACAACTCTTTTTCGATAACGACTGGCAAAGCAAATACCCGGTCGTCTCTTATGGACATGATATCGAAGCCTCATGGTTGTTGCATGAAGCCGCCCGGGTATTGGGAGACGCCGGACTCATTGCGGAGATAGAACCTGTTGTAAAGAAGATAGCTGCGGCTGCATCCGAAGGACTTACTTCCGACGGAGGAATGATATATGAAAAGAATCTCACTACCGGACACATCGACGGCGACTACCATTGGTGGGTACAAGCCGAAACCGTAGTCGGATACTATAACCTGTTCCGATATTTCGGTGATCGCAGGGCTTTGCAACATTCCATCGACTGCTGGGAGTTTATTAAACGACATTTGACTGACGATGTGCATGGCGAATGGTTCTGGAGCCTTCGTGCCGACGGTAGCCTGAACCGGGATGATGATAAGGCCGGCTTCTGGAAATGTCCTTATCATAACGGACGTATGTGCATCGAGCTGTTGGGCGAATAACTGTATTGTTTCCTGTTTCGTTAGATTGTTTTCCAAACTTTTTGTACTTTTGGGCACAATTTACCGAATATGAAAAACAAGCACGTCAAAAGAATAAACCTGCTTTTGTCCATCTTATTGGGAGCAGGTGTCTTCATTTTCTTCGGAGTATACTACTCCTACCATCTGCATTATCAGGAACAATTCCAGATGTTTCTCTTTACATCCGACTATTTTGTCGAACAAGTATCCCATCCCGGGGGAATGGCGGACTATCTGGGAGGCTTTCTCACCCAATTCTATTATTATTCGTGGGCGGGAGCCGCTATCTTGACCGGTGCAATAGGGGGTATTCACAGGTTGATGGTTTGGATTGCAAACCGCCTGGATGGACACCCGGCATGGTATCCGCTTACTCTGCTACCTTCTTTATGTTTCTTTATTCTGTTCTGCGACGAGAATTTTCTTCTTTCCGGAGCCATCTCTGTGGGAATGGTGCTGGGAGCACTCATCGGATATACATTTATTGAGAATAGGCGGATACGCCTGATTTATTGGGGAGTCGGCATTCCGCTGCTTTATCTGCTGGCGGGAGGATGTGCATGGCTTTTCATTCCATTGATATGGATAACTGAGTTTTGCCGGTTTGCCGGTAGGCGTCTGCCTTGGTGGATTCTGGTGGGAGGTACATTGGGAATTGCCGGAGTGACCTATTGGATATCCTTGGCTGTATTTCCATATCCGGCCGACCGCCTGTTGTGGGCGATCGGAAGTTATCGTTTTCCATTAGTCTTTCCACAAATGCAGGTGATAGCCTGGCTGGCTGTGATTCTGGTACCGTTATTGGTAGCTCGTTTGCCCGAGAAGATGACTTGGAGATACTACTCGGGAGCATGGGTTCTGCAATTTATCCTGATGTTGTTTGTTTTGAATCTGTATGGCAAATACGGTATCGGGTTGAATAAAGAGGAAGTGATGGGGTATGATTATCATGTGCGCATGCAAGAATGGGATGAAGTGATTGCGATGGCGGAAAAGAAAGCACCCGATACACCGATGTCGGTTTCTTGTCTCAATTTGGCTTTAGCAATGAAAGGGCAGCTGCCAGAACGTATGTTTAGTTTTTACCAGCGGGGGAAGGAAGGACTACTGATGTCATTTGTCAACGACTTCACCATTCCTTTGGTAGCCGGTGAACCTTATTATTACCTGGGATTGGTCAATGTGGCGCAGCAGTTTGTCTTCGAGGCTATGGAGGCCGTTCCGGATTACCGGAAGAGTGTGCGTTGTTTTAAAAGGCTTGCTGAGACCAATTTGATTAATGGCAGGTACGAAGTGGCCCGGAAGTATCTGCGTATCTTGCAGCATACCCTCTTTTATAGAGATTGGGCTACTGAAACTCTGGCTTGCCTGAATGATGAAGACCGGGTCAATGCACATCCGGAATACGGGAGATTGAGGAGACTTACTCCGCGAACCGATTTCTTCTTTAACCCTGACCTGCCGGAGATGACATTGGAGTTCCTGCTTCATGCAAATCCCCGCAACCGGATGGCGTATGAGTATTTGATGGCTTGTACACTCTTGAAGAAGGATGTGGGACGTTTTGTGCATTATTATCCTTTGGGAGCCGATCTGGTATATTCTTCCGTTCCCAAGGGCTATCAGGAAGCGTTGTTGTTCTATTGGCTTATGAGCAAACACACTGCAACAGATACAATTCCCTGGAAGATAGACCCGCAGACAGAGAATAGATTGAGAGAATACGCACAGATTTTCACATCTACCCGTTCGGCAGATGCATTGTCTGCCCGATTCGGAGATACATATTGGTTTTATGCAGACTTTAGATAAGATGGAAAAGATAAAATACTGTTTTAGCATGATAGGGCTGCTCTTCTTGTTTGCAGCTTGTCAAGAGAAGGTGACATCCCCTGCCAGGGTGGATACATTGCCATCGATATTCCCCGATTATGTCGGGGTTACCATTCCCTCTACCATTGCCCCGCTTAACTTCCGGGTGACGGACGATGGGGTAGAGGCGGTTGATGTCGTGATTGCCGGTACGAAAGGAAAGCCTGTACGGCTGAATGGAAGATCGGTAGACATTCCCGCCAAGCAATGGCACGAACTTCTTGAAAGTAATAAGGGAGACAGCATCGAGGTGAAAGTCTCTGTCCGCCAGGGGAAGAAGTGGAAAGAGTATCGTCCGTTTCCGATATATGTCAGTCCTTTCCCGATCGATTACGGGTTGGTATACCGTTTGCTCGCACCCGGATATGAAGTGTACAGCAAGATGGGGATCTACGAACGTGAACTTTCAACATTCCGCCAGACTCCTTTATTTGAGAATACGCAGGTGACGGCCGCCTGCATCAATTGCCATGCTTTCAACCGGACGGAGCCCACACCGTCGAGCGTACATGTAAGAGGCGGGCATGGAGCCACTGTAATCGACACAGGAGATCGGTTGGAATTTCTCGATACCAAAGCCGACGGGCAATTGTCGGCCTGTGTCTATCCGTACTGGCATCCTTCGGGCGAATACATCGCTTATTCGGTGAACAAAACCAATCAGGCCTTTCATCTGGGAGGAAAGAAGCCGATAGAGGTATTCGACCAGGCTTCGGATGTGGTGGTTTATCATCCCCGGTCCCATCGGATACTGACTACTCCTTTGCTGAGTACGGCTTCGTTTGAAACTTTTCCGGCATTTTCGCCCGACGGACGGACGCTTTATTTCTGTTCGGCCGAGCAGAAAGAGATGCCTGTCCGATACAAAGACGTGAAATACAGCTTGTGCAGCATTGCTTTCCATCCCGAAGACGGAACGTTCGGCGACCGGATCGATACGTTGATCTCAGCCCGCACGCTGGACAAAAGTATCTCTTTCCCCAAACCTTCGTTCGACGGAAAATACCTGATGTTCACGCTTTCCGATTATGGGAACTTCTCCATCTGGCACAAAGAGGCCGATCTCTGGCTGCTGGACTTGAAGACCGGAACCTATCGCAACTTGGAGGAAGTGAACAGTGACGACACGGAAAGCTATCACAACTGGAGCAGCAATTCACATTGGTTTGTGTTCAGCAGCCGGAGAGGTGACGGGTTGTACACCCGCCTTTATATCTCCTCGGTGGACGGACAAGGGCGTATAGGGAAACCTTTCCTGCTGCCTCAGCAAGATCCGTATACGTTCTACGATCAGTTGATCTATTCGTATAATGTTCCCGAGTTTGTGTCTGCTCCGGTGCAATGGGACAAGCGGGAGATGGCCAAAGGGCTGATGTCGAAGGAGCGAGTTAAAGTGAAATAAAAGAAGAGTAAGAATATGGAATACAGAAAACATAGAATAGAGTATTTAAGGACTACTGTTGAATATTCCCTTTTTGGGGGTGAGGGAGGAACGAGAGAGGCGCATTTGATGTTTCATGTCGATCCGGAAGCGGGGAGTTATGAAGAGCAGCTGACGGCCATTCGTAAAGCATACCATAGGATACTGAGCAGGAAGGTGAAAATCAGGGGAATGGTACCCGTGTTTTGCCGTTACTTCCTGAGTGATGCCGCCAATCAGTGGGAGGCTTTGCAGGCTGTCTTGCAGAAAGAGCCGTCGTGCGCTGTCTCTGTCGTGCAACAGCCCCCGTTGGATGGAAGTAAGATTGCTTTGTGGGTCTATCTGACCTCGGAACCGAATGCCGCTTACAAGCATTACTGGACAGCCGGTGCGGGTGTGTCTTGCGGCAAATCGGAACGGCAGATGAAAACCTTGTTGAAATCTTATGAAGCCGATCTGGTAGGAAAAGGCTGTACGCTGGCTTCCGATTGCATCCGTACCTGGATCTTTGTGCAGAACGTGGATGTGAATTATGCCGGCATTGTCAAGGCACGCCGTGAAAACTTTCTGGGGCAGGGACTGACCGAATCGACCCATTATATAGCCAGTACCGGCATAGAGGGACGGCATGCCGATCCGAAGATACATGTGCTGTTTGATGCCTATGCGGTAAAAGGATTGCAGCCGGGACAGGTGACTTACCTGCATGCGCTGTCTCATCTCAGCCCGACAGCCTTGTATGGAGTGACTTTCGAACGGGGAACTTCCGTGGAGTATGGCGACCGTCGTCATCTCTTTATCAGCGGTACGGCGAGTATCGATCATCGCGGTGAAGTGGTTCATGTAGGTGATGTCCGGGAACAGACCCGGCGGATGTGGGAAAATGTAGAGAAGTTGCTCGAAGAGGGCAAAGCCGGTTTTGAGGATGTGGCGCAGATGATTGTTTATCTGCGGGACGCTTCGGATTATCCGGTTGTGCGCGCTTTGTTTGCCAAACGCTTTCCTGATACACCGATACAGTTTGTTGTTGCTGCTGTATGCCGGCCTGCCTGGCTGATCGAGATGGAGTGTATAGCGATCGTCGCTAACAGTAACTCCTCTTATGAATCATTCTGATAGATTATATTCGATTCTTCTTTCAAAAAGATATGAAATGCGCTGTTTGACAAACAGCGCATTTCTTTTTTCAGGTCCGTCTGGGAGAAGAAAAGCCCGACAAAAGGACTTTCTGCTCCGGAAAGCCAAGGTCCGGGGCTCCGAAAGCCGGGATTTGATGAGAATAGGCCGGAGTTTCGGAGAAAAGAAGCAAGTATTTGCTTCGAAAGAAGTAAGCGTTTCCCGAAAATGCTTACTTCTTTTCGAAATATCTCCTAATGTTTTTCCGGATTACTCCTATTGTTTCCGATCGGAGGCTCAAAAGTGGACGGAATCTTTCCGGTTACTACTCTGAGATGAACAAAGCGGAAGTGATAAAAAGTTGTGTTTAGAGGGGTATCACTGTCTATCGGTTGCCTGTCCTCTGGAAAGTAGTGCGGTTTTGTTTGTCTTTGGCTTGTTTGGCCTACGAAAGCAATCATGCCGGATTGCCATAGGAGGCGTTTTTCGCAGAGTGCCTTTCCCTCGGGCCGAAAGAAAGCAATCTGAGAGGATTGAAATATCATTTGGACAGAATGTCAAAACCGCTCTGTTAAGCGGCAATGAATAAGACTCTGTGGTGAATTCAATACTCTGTCTCTTGCGGGTTGAAGTTACACCATCCTTGGGTCCACTCCGGATAACCGGTTTCTTCCCTTTCGCTGAATACTACGTTATCCGCTGAGGCCGGTGTGCCCTCCATGTCCGACGGATATCCGCTGATCCGGCAGTTCCGGAAAGTCACCGATGTGTTGTTGCCCATATACAGTGCCGTACCGAATAGCCCGAGCATGCTTTCATTCTCCGGCCGGAGGCCGCCGCCATTGATAAAGTCGGGATGATTTACGAACGAGGCATCCCCTGAGGCAGGGCCATAGATCGTGACATCTTCAAAGGTGGCGGCTGTGGTGGGTGTCGCAGGAGTGTTCGTGCCATTATTGCTGCATTCGAAGGCATGAGAACCTGTGATGTCCGCTATTCGCGGATGGCGGATGCCCAGCAGATGCCGGCATGTGCCACTATAGCCGTTGTCTATGTCGAAATCGTCGTCCCAGCAGTGATAGGCCACCAGATATTCCGCATGAACCGTTCCGCCGAACCATTCGAAGGCATCGTCGTTGGCATACGATACTTGCAGGTGGTCTATTTGCGTGCCGTTTCCTACCGAACCGAAGGTGATGCCGTTGATCTCCTGGTTTTTCTTGAACGGATATCCCGCAAACTCTACACGGACGTAGCTCAGGACGCCCGAATTATCCGCGTTGTTCGGACCTCCGTGCATGGTACGCGGGCCTCCCTCTATCTGCATGATGTCTTCATTGTTCCGGGCATAACCACATAAAATCAATCCTCCCCAGTCACCCGGTTTCCGTTTCCCGGCGGGCATTTCGGAGGTGAATACGATGGGAGCATCTACCGTTCCCCTGGCAATCAGTTTCCCGCCCGGTTCTACAATCAGGGCGGCGCGGGTTTCCTTGTCTCCTTTGATAACGGTACCCGCTTCAATGGTCAGCGTCGAACCGTAAGTGACGTAACACCATCCCTTCATCAGGTAAGTGCCCCGTTTCAGGTATTGATGATCTTTTATCTCGAAAGTCTGTTCTCCGTTTCCGATGATATTCTCACCATAAATAATGTTATTGCCCTGTCCGTTGTTCTCGTCGTCCGTACAGCTGCTGCCGGTCAGGCACACCAGTGCTGTCAATGCGATGATCTTTAGTCTGTATCTGTCCATAGTTTGAAAAACAGGTAAAGCACCGGGCCAGCAGGACTGTCCGGTGCTTCATTCTGTGAGTGTATACGTGATTTATAACTTGGTCCAACCTTTGGTCCATTCATTGTCTGCTTTCACTGCACCTTTATAAGCCGCTTTTTCAAAGAAGCTGTCTGCTGACAGGTCGGCTCCTCCGTCCTGTGTTCCGATAAAGATATTGCTGAAGCTCAAAGTCTGGTTGATGGCATTGTGATTGCCTTCGGCTGTGAACAGGGCAGAAGAGTAACCGCCGTCACCGCTTGCCTTGATATCTCCCGCGATAGCGATGTAGTTCAGTACCGAAGGACCGTCGATCAGGAATCTCTCGGTCTGTTCTGTTTCGGTAGTCAGGTTGTTGGCCTTGCCTGTAACGAGTGCATTGTAGATCTTGGCCTGAGTTCCGGCACGCAGGCGGATGCCTCTTTTGCCTTCGTCGTTGTTGGCGCCTATCAGTGTCAGGTTGGCCAGTGTCGGGCATGAGATCGGAGCGGCATCCATATTCTTGTCATAGTTGTCGGCCTCGATCAGGCAGTCGCATGTATATCCCAAAGTGGCGGGATCTTCCTGGTAGGCGACAAAGAACTGCCCTTTTCCGCTCCATCCCTCTGTCCAGTCGAATGAATCGTCGCTGTTGCTCACCGATACCAGATATTTGGCATTGACCGTACCTCCGAACCATTCGAAGCCGTCGTCGGTACCTTTGTATGCTTCGAGGTATTCGAGGGTCGTACCGTTTCCTACACCATAGAAGGTGAAGCCGTTACACTCCTTTTCCGTAGTGAACTTGTATCCGGCGTATTCCAGGCGAATGTACTTCAGGATACCCGAGTTGTCCGCCGGATCGGAACCACCGTAAGCGGCATCTCCGACTTCCGATTTACCGGTCGATCCGATGTTGATCGGGGCTTTGCCGCAAATGTGGATGCCGCCCCATGCTCCCGGTTCTTTGGTATCGGCAGTCATGACAATCGGTGCGGAGGCAGTACCTACCGCTTCGATCTTGGCTCCCTGCTCCACGAGGATGTAGTCGATGGTGGCATCATCGCTTTTGGCGCTGATTGTCACACCTTCGCCGATCTTCAGGGTAGAACCGGCTTTGACGATATATTCTCCGTCGAGGGAGAAGTTGTAGCCTTTGGTCAGGATGACGGTTTTCGACCCGTCTACGCTTCCTTTCAGTGTTCCGTTGTTGGCGATCACCTCTTCGCTGTCGCCGTTTCCGCCGCCTTCGCCGCTGTTGTCGTCACTACAAGCTGCAAGTGAACACATTCCCATCAGGGCTGCTACGGCCCAAGAGTTGAGTTTTAGATAATTCGTTTTCATATTCATACTGTTTTAGGTTTATACTATCTGTTTGATTATTCATATAAATATTCTGTGTGACCCTGTGGCGAGCCTTAGAATCTGTACGAGACTCCTATTTCTGCACTGGTTCCCGGACGGAATGATTCTACTTCCACCTTTTGTCCCGTTGCCGGCAGCTCCTGTTTGAAGCGGATGGTACTGTTCAGCAAGTCTTTCATCTGCAGGCGCAGGCTCAGGTGTTTGTTGATGGCATAGCTTGCTATGAAGTCCATCGTGTGCAGGGTCTGTTGCTTGATGTTACCTGTTCCGTAGATACCTACTGTCTCGATGCGCGGGCCTTGCACATTGTAAACCAGTGCCAGTGTCAGGTCGCTTTCTCCTCTCAGTTGAGGAGTGTAGCTGAGATCTGTATTGATCAGGAACGGAGAGGCTCCTTGCAGAGCGCGTTCCGAGTCGGTATATACCCCGCCTTCGGGCAATACGACGTTTGTGTACATGTACGAACCGTTGGCTCCGATACGGAAGTACTTGAACAGTTCTTTGCGGAATTCTATTTCCACTCCTGTGGCTATTCCGTCTTCGGCGTTGCGGAAAGAGCGGATCACTGTGCCGCCCGAAGACTCCTGGGTCTGTTCAATCGGCGATTTCAGTTTTTTGAAATAACCCGTGACAGAGAACATGTCCCCGTTGTTGCGTTTCGGAAAGAAATCATAGCGCAGGTCGATGTTATAATTATAAGCGTTCTTCAGTTCGTTGTTACCGCGGATATAGGCACTTCCGTAAGATTCTTGGTAGAGGAACGGAGCCATTTCGATAAATGAAGGGCGGGTGACAGTGCGTGATACGGAGAGGCGCAGGCTGTTGGTTTCGTTCAGGCTGTACTTCAGGTTCAGTGCCGGGAAGAAGTCGCCTTTGTCCAGGTTCGTTTTCTTCTCCTGTCCGCCGTCCGTCCAATAGCGTACCCATTGTTTGGCCTGCTCGTAGCGCAGTCCCACGTTGACCAGCAGAGATTCCATCGGGTAGTACTCTATTTCTGCAAACCCTGCCCACACATCCATTCCGGCGTAGTAGTTGTAACGGGGCTGTGCATCGATGTTGGCTTTTATCGTCCCGTTGGCTATGTTTTCCTGATTCAGATATCCGTTGGTATCATAAATGTTGGTGACGTCAGCGTTCAAGGCATTGATATCGTAGTAGAAGTTCACGCTTTCAAAGTCGCGTTTTTTGCTTTTGTAAGTACCTCCCACACGAATCAGGTTCGCATCTCCCCATTTGTACGAGGTGCGCAGATCTCCTACAATCTCTTTCTCTTGCAGTTCTCCGAAGTAGCGGTTGGTAGTCTGGTTGAGTTTAAAGAGGTTCAGCTTATCGCTGCCTTCGTTACGGAAGAAGACCACCTGCCGGCGATCCGGTTCGTCACTGTTGGTCAGTCCGTACGAAGCGCTCCAGTTTACATCCCACTGAGAAGTCAGTTCGTGGTGTCCCAGCAACTGGTTGTTCAGTAGTGAGTAGGCATGGAAAACGCTGTTGCTCGATGTGATGTTGTTCTTTTCGGCATCGATCCCCTCGCGGGACATGTAGTCGTTGATGGCATTGCGTGCATAGAACACGGTGAAGTTGATGTGGTCCGCCTGCCGGAACGAGTAGCCGATGTTGCCCAATCCGGCTATTTTCAGTGCGCTGGAATAACTGTCATAATTGAACTTGTCGAGGTGTGTGCCCTGAGCGGTCATAGTGGTCACGTAGGCGTCTTTCAAGATTTGGTTTTCGTTGCTGACACATACCGAGGCAAGCACGCTCAGACGGTTTCCGTTGGGGAGTGTCCAGCTCTTGCCTCCTCCCAGGTTACCACCGAATTCGGGTAGTGAACGGTGCTTGCTGATGGCGAAGTTTGTGCCGAACGGGTCATTGTTGCGGGCATAATCGCGGAACTCGCTTTTACCCATAGCCAGAATCCGGTCTTTATTCCTGAGGTTTCCCGTACTGAAGAGTCCGCCTTTCCGGTCGCTATAATAGAAATCTTTTCCGACAGTGTTGAAGCGTCCGCCCACGTTGAAGCCGATGGAGAAAAAGTCACTTCCCGTGTTCTCCTTGGTGCTGATGTCGATATGTGCGCCCGAATAGTCGGCAAAGGCTCCGGCGGCATATACTTTACTGACGGTGATGTTCTTTACGGTAGAGGCCGGGAAGAGGTCGAGCGGAATCAGCTTGTTGTCCGGGTTGGGCGAGGCGATGGGCAAACCGTTCAGGGTGGTCGTGCTGTACCGGTCACCCAGTCCGCGTACTATCAGCTGTCCGGCGCTTGCAATGGAGATACCGGTTATTTTCTTGACTCCGTCCTGTACGTTCGATATACCTTTCAGGGTCATCTCTTTGGCTCCCATGTTTTCGATGGCAAGCGTTGCTTTCTGTCTCTCTTGCAGTAAAGCCTTTTCGCCTTCCAGGTTTTTCCGGGCCACTACGGTGACGGCGTCCAGCGTTTGCGCGTCTACTTCCAGTTCAAAGTTCAGTGTCGCATCGGCTTTCACTTTCACTTCATTCATCCGGAGTGTTTTATATCCTATATATTTCACTTCAATGGTATAGGTGCCGTTGCTTAGCGTCAGTGTGTAGTTACCGTCTACATCGGCTACGGTTCCGGTCGTGGTTCCGGCAATCTGTACGGTAGCTCCGGTCAGGGGTTCTTTGGTCTGTTTATCAATGATGGTTCCCTGGATGACCCCTGCTGTGATTCCTAAGGAGAATGTTGCGAGAAGAAGAGTGGAGAGAAGTCTCCCGATTTGTTGTTTCATGTCTTTTTATCTACGTTTTTCTGTCGGTGCAAAGTTGCACGATTCAGGTTACGGGGGTGATACATGCCCTATACGATTCGTTAACATCTGTGTTACATTCCTGTGTACCCTTTCCGCAGTGCTGCTCTCAGCGTCTGCTTGCCACAAATATTTAATCCATTCTCTTGGTGTGAATGGATAATTTCTTAAATTTGCGTACTTACAGCAAACAAACATATACCACTGTAAACTACTTTTATGGATAACGATATTGAACGATTTCGGCAAATGGCCTCCATGGCGCAACTCGGATGGTGGGAAGCTGATTTCACAGCCGGGCATTATGTATGCTCAGAATACCTCTGCGATTTATTGGGACTTGAAGGAAATACCATATCTTTTACGGACTTCAGGAGACGGGTACGTGAGGATTATCAGGAACAGATAGTCCGGGAGTTCAATGCTTCCATCCATAGGGAGTTTTATGAACAGACTTTCCCCATTCAATCCAAAGAGGGAATTGTGTGGTTGCACACCCGTTTGGGAGAACGTGAAGAAATACCGGGCAGGGGAGTCGTTTCATTCGGCATCATACAGCGGGTAGAAGCTCCCAATGATACTTCCGAACGGGTTCTGGAACGTGTCAACGACTTGCTGTACAGGCAGAACTCCATTTCCCATTCACTCTTACGCTTTCTCAAAGATGATAGTGTGGATCTCTGCATCATGGAAATATTGAAGGATATCCTCGATCTTTTTCATGGGGGACGCGTGTATATCTTTGAATATGATGAATATTACCGCTATCAGGACTGTACCTACGAGGTGGTGGCCGAAGGAGTGCTGCCGGAGATCGATAGCCTGCAACGTATCCCTACTGACAGTTTGCCTTGGTGGAGGCAGCAGACCCTGTCGGGCAAACCGGTGATACTGGATTCATTGGACCAGCTTCCGAAACATGCAAAAGCGGAATATGCGATCCTGAGCCGCCAGAACATCAAGTCACTGATGATCACTCCGCTGATAGCCGGCGAACATGTATGGGGGTATATGGGGATCGATCTGGTGGAGAATTATCGCAACTGGAATAATGAAGACTTCCAATGGTTATCGTCTCTTGCCAATATCATCAGCATCTGTATCGAGCTGCGTAAAACGAAAGACGAAGCTGTGCGCGAACGTTCTTTTTTGCGTAATCTGTTCCGCTTCATGCCGATGGGGTATATACGTATGACTATGGTCCGGGATGCTGCCGGACTACCTTGTGATTACCGGATAGCCGATGCTAATGATTTGAGTTCGGAACTCATAGGAATGCCTCTTTCCGATTACGTGGGATGCCTTGCCAGCGAGTTGCATGCGGACTTTAAGGCCAAGGTGGATTATCTTCTCGATGTGATGGAGGGCAGTGTGCACAAAGAGACTGATGTCTACTTCCATCGCACCCAGCGCAGTTCCCATTGCATCGTGTATTCTCCGGAAAAGGACGAGGTGGTCGCTCTGTTTCTGGACTCTACCGAGACGATTCGTGCCCATAGGGCTTTGGATCGCAGTGAGAAGCTTTTCAAGAATATCTTTGCCAATATTCCCGCGGGAGTGGAGATTTACGATAAGGATGGCTATTTGCTCGACTTGAACAACTGGGATATGGAAACCTTTGGTGTAAAAGATAAAGCCGATGTAATGGGAGTCAACTTCTTTGAGAATCCGAATGTGCCTCTTGAAATCAGAGAACGGGTACGGAACGAAGATCTGGTCGATTTCAGACTGAACTACTCTTTTAATAAGACTCCCGATTACTACCATTCCGACAAAAGTAATATAATCGAGCTGTATACAAAGGTCAGTAAACTCTTTGACAGCCAAGGGAACTTCAACGGCTATGTGCTGATCAACATCGATAATACGGAGCGTATCGATGCCATTAACCGTATCCGTGATTTTGAGAACTTCTTCCTTTTGATATCGGACTATGCAAAAGTAGGTTATGCCAAACTGAACCTGCTGAGTAAACGCGGCTATGCCATCAAACAGTGGTTTAAGAATATGGGTGAGACGGAGGATATTCCTCTTTCATCCGTTGTGGGCGTTTATGATAAGATGCATCCCGAAGACCGGCAGAAGGTCTTTGACTTTTACGAGAAGGTATTGGCGGGTGAAGAGAAGGACTTCCGTAGTGAAATGCGTATCCTGAAACCGGGCGCTACCAACGAGTGGAACTGGGTACGGATGAATGTGGTAGTGACCAAGTTTGAACCGGAGAATGGGGAGGTGGAGATTATCGGCATTAATTATGATATTACGGAACTGAAAGAGACGGAAGCCATGCTTATCGAGGCGAAAGAGAAAGCGGAAACCATGGACCGCCTGAAGAGCGCTTTCCTGGCGAATATGAGTCACGAGATACGTACACCACTCAATGCGATTGTCGGTTTCTCGGGCCTCTTGGTCGATACGGAAGACATGGAGGAACGCTGCGAATACATCAAGATCGTACAAGAGAATAATGACTTGCTGCTGCAGCTGATCTCGGACATCCTGGACTTATCGAAGATTGAGGCCGGTACGTTTGAGTTCACCTACGGGGAGACGGATGTGAATATGCTTTGTGAAGATATCGTTCGCAGCTCTCAGATAAAGGTTCCCCAGGGAGTTGAATTAGTATTCGATCCGCATCCTTCGGATTGCACTGTGATAAGTGACCGGAACCGGTTGCATCAGGTCATCTCCAATTTCGTGAACAATGCCCTGAAGTTTACCTCCTCGGGCAGCATCCATGTGGGATATGAAAAGAAGGAAGAGGGTGTGGAGTTTTATGTAAGCGACACGGGAATCGGAATCTCTAAAGAGCAACTGACGCATATCTTTGAACGCTTTGTGAAGCTGAACAGCTTTATTCACGGAACCGGGCTCGGACTCTCCATCTGTAAAAGTATTGTGGAGCAGCTGGGCGGCGTCATAGGAGTGGACTCGGAAGAAGGGAAAGGGTCCCGTTTCTGGTTCACCATTCCCTATATTAACAGCGAACAGTCAATCGTTAACGATTGATAGACGGTCCGGCTATAAACAACAAATGGTGAACAACACATACTATACTGTATGCCTGTTCACCGTTTGTTGTTTATAGCTGATCGTTTACCGTTGATCTTTACATTCCCATTCCGAATGAGAACTTGTCAATTCCCTGATAGATGCAACTTGCAATACCCAGAGCTATGATACCCAAAGTACAAAGTGCGAGACTCACTTTGGTGTAGTTATCACTGCGGAAAGTGGGGATCGGTTCTTCATTGGGATTGATATACATGGCCTTTACAATCAGCAAGTAGTAGTAAAGCGATACGACTGTATTGATCAGGGCAATGAATACCAATAGATGGAATCCGCTGTTGAATGCAGCCATGAAAATGAAGAACTTTGAGAAGAAACCCGCAAACGGAGGGATACCGGCCAGTGAGAACAGGGCAAGGGTCATGATAAAAGCCAGTTTGGGATTGGTTTTGTATAGTCCGTTATAGTCGTCTATCTCCACTTTGTTGCTACGTTGTTCCACAATTGAGATGACTGCAAATACGCCTAAGTTTGCTGCCAGATAAACCAGTACATAATAAACCAGGGCGGTCATTCCCATTTCACTGCCTCCGATGACACCCAGCATGATGTATCCCGCCTGGGAGATAGCGGAGAATGCCATGAAACGTTTCAGGTTCTGTTGGCGGATAGCAAAGAGGTTGGCAATGGTGATGGAAGCAATAGTTACCCAGAACAACACTTCCTGCCATTGTGCCACCATCGGTGCGAACACTTTCATCAGGATGGTCATCAGCACGAAAGCTGCCGATCCTTTGGAAATCACACTTAAATAAGAGGTTACGGCTGTAGGCGCTCCTTCGTATACGTCGGCTGTCCAGAGGTGGAAAGGAACCAATGAGATTTTGAATCCCATGCCGGCAAAGAAGAACACGAATGCCATAATCTGAAGCATATTGCCTGTGATGTGTCCGGGGAGGTCATTGAAATAGAGCGTACCGGACGTACCGTATATCATTGAAAGACCGAATAGCAGCAATGCACTTGAGAACAGTGCGGTCAGGATGTACTTGGCACCTGCTTCTGCGGAGTGATGACGATATTTATCGAATGCCACCAGTGCGGCCATCGGGATACTTGCCATTTCCAATCCGATGAAGAACATCAGGAAATGTCCCGCAGAAATCATAAAGTACATACCCAGCAGGGTAGAGAGTGTCAGTACATAGAACTCTCCCTGCTTGATGCGGGTGTCTTCGCGTTTCAACCATTCATGGGCCATCAGTAGCACGATGATGGTACCTACGTTGAGCACTGCCTTGATGATGGCTTGCATCGGTGTGTACTGATACATTCCGCCGAAAGCCTCTGCCGGAGCTCCGGGAAAGAGGTTGGTTACGGTGTGGAGGGTCATCAGGATCACAGCCGGCAAGGTGAGCGACCTGACGTTCACCTTAGGAGTGGCACCTTTTTGGTCCGGACAGGTCAACAGGTCGACAACAAACAGGATGAGGATAACTGCTATCAGTGACAGCTCCTCTTTCATATATAGAAATTGTGAATAATCCATCTTCTTTTAGGGTATTAAGTGTGAAACAACGGGCAATACACTCTCGCCAATCATGTGGCTGACCCAGAAAGGAGCCATACCCAGTCCGGCGACACAAATGATGAGACAGATGACGGCAAAGCGCTCGTCCCAGGTTGCATCCGTCAGTGCCAGATGATGTTTGTTGGTACACGTGCCATATAGAATCTTACCTACCAGTCGGAGGATATAGACTGCCGTGATCACGATGGACGAGCAAGCGATGATGGTCAGTGTACGATGGAATACATCGAAGTTCTGGAATGAACCGACGAAGATAGTCATCTCGGCTACGAAGCCGCTAAGTCCCGGAAGACCCAGGTTGGCAAGTCCGGCAATCACATAGCAGACACTGAGAAACGGCATCACTTTCATCAGTCCGTTCAGCTCGCGTACGTCACGGGTATGGGTACGTCCGTATATCATACCGATGAGGGCGAAGAACAGAGCTGTCATTAATCCGTGGCTGAGCATCTGAAGCACCGCTCCGGTAGCTGCTGTCTGGTTCATCATCAGGATAGCGAAGAGCACAAGGCCGCAGTGGCTTACGGAAGAGTATGCGTTGATGTACTTCAGGTCTGTCTGTACGCAAGCACTGAAAGCACCGTATACAACGGAGATACCTGTCAGGATCAGGAAGATCCAGCCCAGTTCGTTTGCAGCTTCCGGCATCAGGTACATGGCGATGCGGAAACAACCGTAGCCTCCGAGCTTCATCAATACGCCGGCATGCAGCATAGAGACAGCAGTCGGTGCCGAGGCATGACCGTCAGGACTCCAGGTATGGAAGGGAAAGAGTGCTCCCAGCACACCGAATCCCAGGAAAGTGAGCGGAAACCAGATGCATTGCTGCGCAAACGGAATGTTATGCAGTTGAGCTATTTCAAGAATGTTCATGGTTGTTCCGCCGGCACCGAAGAAGATACCCAGAATACCGATCAGCAAGAATGCCGAACCACCCATTAGCATCAGGGTCAGCTTCATGGCTGCATATTCTTTGCGTCCCGAACCCCATACACCGATGAGTAAGTACATCGGTATCAATGCGATTTCGTAGAACATGAACATGGTGAATAAGTCGATGGAGATAAAGAAACCGAATACTCCCATCGACAGGAGGGTGAACCACAGGAAATATTCTTTTGTCAGCGGCTGCAACTTCCAGGAGGCAAAGGTGCCGGTGAACACGATGACAGCGCTAAGCAGCAGCATCGCTACCGATATTCCGTCTACTCCCACCGAGTAGGCTATGTGAAGCGGTGCATACCATACCGTATCGGCACGGAACAACATTTCGGCTGTAGCTCCTGCCTGGCGCTCGCCCAAATAAAGGAACGTCAGCACAACACTCAGGATCAGCAACGCCGTACTTCCCGCTACCATCACTCCGCGGATGGCCTTAATGCTTTTGGCAAGGTATAACCCGCCAAGCATCAGCAGAGGAATGAGTACGAATAAGGATAAAAAGTTCATATCTTTTGTGCTTTATAAGATTAATATTAAGATAAGTATCAGCGCTCCGAGCAGGAATACATAAGCGTATTGCTGTACACGTCCGCTTTGCAATCCCCGTATCTCATCGCTTGTTGCATGGGTACCCCAGGCTATGAAGTTGAAGAATCCGTCTACCACGTGGCGATCGAACCAGGCGATCGGTGTAGAAATACAACGGAAGATAATCCGGTGTGTGATGAACTGATACACCTCGTCGATGTAGAAACGATGATAGGCTGCACGGTGCAGTCCGGCAAAACGTTTGGCAAGTTTATCTGCCAGAGGTTGCTGCTGACGCAGGTACATGCAAGTGGCTAGGACGATGGACGCCACAGCAATCACTACACTTGTGACGGCTACTGATGTCTCAAGATGGATGGTATACGATTCACCGTTGGAGCTGATGAAATGTCCGAAAGGAATAAAACCGGCCACGCAAGTGACGGCGGCCAGGAAGATTAACGGAACAGTCATGGTCAGGGGAGATTCGTGGGGAGTATGTACGTGGCTTGTACCATCGCTTGTCGACTTTTGCCCCGGTGCTGTGCCACCCCAGAAGATGCCGTAGTAGAGACGGAACATATAAAAGGCGGTCATAGCTGCGATGACGGTCATCACCCAACCCATCGTCGGGCTATACTGGAAGCAAGCTGCCAGAATTTCATCTTTGGAGAAGAAACCCGAGAACGGAGGAATACCTGCAATGGCGAGACAAGCTATCAGGAAGGTGATATGCGTGATCGGCATGTATTTGCGTAATCCTCCCATAGCCGACATCTCGTTGGAGTGAACGGCGTGGATAATGCTGCCTGCACCCAGGAAGAGCAAGGCCTTGAACATGGCGTGTGTGAAAAGGTGGAACATGCCGGCCATGTATCCCAACCCTCCGTGATGCGGATCGGAAGAGGTACAAACACCCAGTGCCACGATCATAAATCCGATTTGTGAGATGGTCGAGAAAGCAAGTACACGCTTGATGTCACTCTGTACGCAAGCCACGCTGGCAGCATAAAAAGCGGTGAAAGCACCTACCCAACCAATCAGGTGGAGTACGTCCGGAGCATATTCGATGAAAAGCGGGAACATGCGTGCCACCAGGTAAACGCCGGCTACTACCATGGTGGCGGCATGAATGAGTGCACTGACGGGAGTCGGACCTTCCATGGCGTCCGGTAACCAGATATGCAACGGGAACATGGCACTCTTGCCGGCACCGCCGACAAACATCAGCCCGAGTGCCAGAGGCAACATACCGGCGCCACCGCTCAACATTGAAACTGTGTCGGGAGTAAATCCGAAAGTACCTCCGTAGTATCCGTATATCAGGATACCGATCAGGAAGCCCAGGTCGGCAAAGCGAGTCACGATGAATGCTTTTTTACTGGCGGCAATAGCAGCCGGACGGGTATAGTAGAAACCGATCAGGAGGTAAGAAGATACACCTACCAACTCCCAGAATAAGTACATCTGGAAAATGTTGGTTGCCACTACCAGTCCGAGCATAGACATGGTGAATAAGGATAAGAATGCGTAGTAGCGCTGGAATCCCCGTTCGCCTTTCATATAGCCGAAAGAGTAGATATGTACCATCAGGCTGACTGTAGAAATTACGATCAGCATCATCACCGAGATGGGGTCGAGCAAAATGCCCAGGTTGAACGTTAGTGTTTCCGTGAACGGAAGCCATTCAAAGTTATAAGGAATGAGTGTGGCAAACGTTCCGTCTGCCAGACGGGGTGCCGAGAAGTAATGTACGGCCGTGACGTACGAGAGTACTGTCACTGCTGCCAATACCAGCGTGCCTATGGTGCCCGCTGTTCGGTGGCTCATCCACTTGCCTCCTATCCCTAATGCCAGGAAGGAGAGGAAGGGGAGAAGAAGGATCAGAATTGTATATTCCATAATTTAGTTATTATTTCTATGATCATAATGACGTATTTACCACTTTAATTCATCCAGATTCTTTACCTGAATACTACGTATATTCCGGTAAATATTAATCATGATGGCGATAGCGATAGCCGTTTCCGCTGCCGAGATGGCAATGGAGAACAGGGCAAAGAAATACCCTTCGAGCTCTCCGGGAAAAAGGAAACGGTTAAATACGGCAAAGTTGATATCTGTAGCATTCAGCATCAGTTCTACAGAGATGAGGATAGCAAGTGTGTTGCGGCGGGTGAAGAACCCATATATTCCCGCAAACATCATGATGGTAGAAACCACCAGGTAATATTCCATGTGTATCATCATATCGTCCTATCTTTTACGTGCAATTAATAATCCGCCCACGATACAGGCCAGCAACAGAATGCTGACTGCTTCAAAAGGCAATACATATCCATATTTACCACTGCTTAACAAAGCATGTCCGATGGTCTTGATACTGATTTCTACAGGTTCCGGATCGCTTGTCGGCACAAATTTGTGTGTCAGTGTAATGAAGAGCACCAGGATTGCACCTATAATCGTAGTGACAAGCCCTGCCAGGAATTTACTCCGTTTCAGGTGAGCGGCCCGGTCGCCTTCTCCACTCGTCAGCAGGATGGAGAATACATAGAGCACCACGATACCTCCGGCATAGACCATGATCTGTACCGATCCGAGGAAAGTGTATCCTAACAGAAAGTAGATACCTGCTGTGCCGAAAAGCACGAACAGCAGGTAAGTGGCCGAACGCACGATACGCTGCGTGGTCACTGTCAGTATGGACATGGCAATGATGAACACTGCCAGAAAGTAGAATACTACTGTTTCAAGTGTAAGTCCCATATTCTTTTATTCTTTTTTCTTTTCGATTACTTTACTTCCTTCGCGGTTGAGTTGCAGGACAAGTTTGGTCCGGTCGAATACGGCATGCTCAAATACCTGGTCGAAGGTGATTGCGTCGTGTGGGCAAGCGTTGACACAGAGCTGGCAGAAGATACACGAACCAAGGTCGTATTCATACTTTGCCAGTATTTTCTTCTTTTTGCCCTCTTCGGTTTCAATGGTTTCGCTGGTCACTTTAATGGTATCATTGGGGCATGCCATCTGACACAACCCACAGGCTACACAACGGTGCTCATTGTTTTCGTTGTGAGGCATGTTCAATGTACCGCGAAAGCGGTCGAACATTTTGAGTTCGGCGCGGTTCTCCGGGTATTGTTCGGTCACTTTCTTTCGAAAATATACCTTGATGGTGGTTTTCATACCCGTCAGCAGGGAGCCGATGCCTTGCATCAGGCCGCCTAGATATGTATATTCTTCATTTTTCATCTTTCAGCCCTCCGGGTTAGAAGTGCAGTCCGAAGACTACGATTAATACCATGATTACAAGATTGACCATTGAAATAGGTACCAAATATTTCCATTCCAGGTTTAGTATCTGGTCAATACGCAGACGCGGGAAAGTCCATTTGATCCACATCAGCAGGAACACTACGAAGAATGCCTTTCCGAAGAACCAGATGAATCCCGGAATATAATCCATCACTGCATTGAATCCGTCCAGCCCGACAATGTGCAGCGGCATCCAGCCTCCCAGGAAGATGGTAGCGGCTACGGCAGCTACGATGAACATATTCAGGTATTCGGCCAGATAAAAGAAGCCGAAGTGCATACCCGAATACTCGGTATGGTATCCTGCCGTCAGTTCACTTTCTGCTTCGGGAAGGTCGAACGGACCACGGTTACATTCTGCGTTGCCGGCTATCAGATAGATAACGAAAGCAATCAGGGCCGGGATGTGTCCTTTGAAGATAAACCATCCGTTAGCCTGACTTTCCACAATCTCAGAGAACTGCATGGTACCCATCAGGACCACCATTGTGAGAATACTAAGTCCGACAGACAATTCATAACTGATGATTTGTGCACCGCTTCGCATAGCACCGATCAGTGAGAACTTATTGTTCGAACCCCAGCCGGCCAGCAGGATACCCACTACGCCTATGCTCGAAGCTGCCAACAGGAAGAAGACACCTACGTTGAAGTCCAACACTTCCAGCCCTTTACTGATAGGCAGGCACGAAAAGGTGAGAAATGAGGCGATAATCACCATGAACGGAGCCAGGTTATAAAGGAATTTGTCCGAATGCTTCAGTTCGATGATCTCTTGGGTTAGCATCTTGAGCACATCGCAGAGCACCTGGATGCTTCCCCACTTTCCTACGCGGTTCGGACCCAGTCGGCACTGGAAGAAACCGCACACCTTGCGTTCCATATAAATAAGGAGAATGGCAAGTATGGCGTACAAAGCCACAATGCACACCCCGATAACGACACATTCTATGAATACAGCCAATCCCTCCGGCATGACGGAGGTTAATGTCTGGTGTATCCAACTTGTTATTATACTAAAGTCAAACATATACTATATTTACGATTAGACGATTTACTATTTACGATTGGAGTGATCCGGATTTAGGATAAGAGCCGTCAGGGCTTCCTTATCTGTCGATGTCCGGTACCACATAATCCAGCGTTCCGCCGATAGCGATCAGGTCGGCAATCTTAGCTCCCCGGCAGATGGTATCGACAGCCGAAACTAGTGGCAACCCCGTCGAACGGTAGTGCAAACGGTAAGGTGTCTTGTCGCCATGACTCTCGAGGAACACTCCGAATTCACCGCGGCTGCCTTCAACGGCGGTATAGTAACTTCCTTCCGGTACCCGGATGATGGGTTTCATTTTCTCCTGTATCGGTCCTTCCGGAATATTGTCAATCAATTGCTCGATAATGTTCAGGCTCTCCATGATTTCGTCCATACGCACCATGTAACGGGCAAAAGAGTCGCCTTCGGTATAAACGATTTCTTTAAAATCCACCTTATCGTATACGCCGTAAGGCATACGTTTGCGTACATCACATGCCCAGCCGCTGGCACGGCCTGTTCCACCGGTACATCCGAAAGAAATGGCATCTTCGCGACTCAGCACCCCTACACCTTTCAGACGTTGCCGGGCAATGACATTGCCGGTGAATACGTCGTGATATTCGTGGATGATTCCACGCAGGTAAGGGATGAACTTCTTTACTCTCGGGATGAAGTTCGGGTGCAGGTCTGCCTGTACACCTCCAATGGTATTGTAGTTCATTATCAAACGTCCGCCGCAAGTTTCTTCGAACATATCCAGAATCATTTCACGGTCACGGAATCCGTAAAAGAAGGCTGTCAATGCGCCCAGGTCCATGGCAAGACAGGAGTAGAATAGGAGGTGAGAGTCGATACGCTGAAGTTCGTCCATGATGGTACGGATGTATTTCACGCGTTCACTGACCTCGATACCCATTGCTTTCTCGACGCACATGCAGAGTGCATGGCGGTTCTGGTGTGCTCCCAGATAATCGAGCCGGTCGGTCAGTGCCAAAGTCTGCGGATAGGTGAGGCTTTCGTTCATCTTCTCGATCCCACGGTGTATATATCCGCAGTTGGCGTCGAGCTTTTTGATGGTTTCGCCTTCAAGTGAGACGCGGAAGCGCATCACCCCGTGGGTTGCCGGGTGCTGTGGCCCGATGTTGACTACGTATTCACGGTCATCGAAGATCACATTCTCCTGAGTTTGATACGTTCCGTCCGGATTCAGCTCTATTTCCCGGGTCGTATCATACGTCTCTTCATTGTCCATACGTAGCGGATTGTCTTTCTCCGGGTTGTTATCTTTACGCATCGGATGGCCTACCCAATCATTACGCAGATAAAGACGTCGCATGTCGGGATGTCCGATGAATACAATGCCGTAATAGTCGAAAACTTCACGCTCGTTGAAGTCGGCCGCTTTCCAGATGTCACTGACGGAAGGTATTTCCGGAGTTTCGCGGTTATTTGTGGATGTTTTTATCGCGATGCGTTCGCCGGTTACGGTCGATTCCAGATGATAGACTACTCCAAGTCCCCGGGTTACGTTCGGTGCGTCACCTTCGTCTGCCACTCCCCAGTCCATACCCGTTAGGCTTTCGAGGAAGTCCATCTGTTTTTCGTTACGCAGACGCAGCATTTCGTCGTGTAGTGCTGCGGGTTCTATGTATTTTATTTCTTCCATATTTTACTAATTAAAGCAGATTCATTTCCCTTCAGGTTTTTTCTCTTTCCGGTTTACTCCTCCGAAGAATTTCTCTATCTTCACTTTCCGTTGCAGTTGCATCATACCGTAATAAAATGCTTCCGGGCGGGGAGGGCATCCGGGAATATATACATCGACCGGGAGAATCTTGTCTACTCCGTTCACCACATGATAGGATTTGCGAAACGGGCCTCCGCTTACTGCACATCCTCCTACGGCAATTACATATTTGGGATCTGCCATCTGATCATACAGACGTTTCAGTACCGGAGCCATTTTGTTGGTAATGGTGCCGCATACCATGATCATGTCGGCTTGGCGCGGACTGGCACGGGCTACTTCAAACCCGAAGCGGGCCATGTCGTAACGCGCGGCACCCAGTGCCATGAATTCGATACCGCAACAGCTGGTTGCGAAAGTAAGTGGCCACAGCGAGTTGCTGCGTCCCCAGTTGATAAGATCGTCAAGTACTCCCACAAAGACGTTTGCACCGCCTTCATTGAGTTCTTTGACCATCTTTTCCAACGATTCGTTGTCGATGAAGTCTTCATACGGGATAGACTTTATTTTAGGCTTTTTCATTATTTCCATTCCAGTGCTCCTTTCTTCCAGGCATAGGCAAGGCCCAGAACCAACACAACTAAAAAGAAGAGAATACTAATCAATCCCTGAGGTCCCAGGTCACGGGCTATGACGGCCCAGGGAAACAGAAATACTGTTTCGACATCGAACATCAGAAACAGAATGGCAAACAGGTAGTACCCTACACGGAACTGCATCCATGATTTACCGCGCGTAGGGATACCACATTCATACGCTTCGAACTTTTGTGCATTATACGACCGCGGCGAGATAGCGTTTGAAAGGGCTATCACCACACCGACAAAGGCAATTGCGGTCAGCAGAACGACAACTAACAATGTAAAATTCATAATCCAATAGTATGTTTAGATTGAATAATCTGAAGTAAGCAATAAGTTGACACACCTCTGAGTGACAACTGATTGAAAGAGTATTGACAGCTATCAGTGAAACAGTTTACATGATAGCATGGCTACTCGTGGCTTGTGACTCTTTAAATGATGATTTTCCTTAATCCGTAGACATAGTAGGTCAGTGGATCAGACGGATTGTATGTATGTGAGTGATTTGAATGGACAGAAAAAGGATTATTTCTCATTCTGTATTTATGAAAGATCATTTCAGGACGGATAAAACTTTTGTCCGTTGGTACATGAGAAATATCTGCATGCCCCATTTCACAGGGCATAATGGTACAATAGAAATGAAAGCGTTCCAGGATATTCCGGCTTGCAGGAGTAGCTTGCGAAATGAAACATTCTTCCTGGTCCGGATCTTCTATTATATAAGAGGTGTTTGCCGCTTTCATCGTTACCGAATGAAGCAGCACGGCAAGCACTATTATTATATAATATTTTAAGTTTTGTTTCATTCCTATTTCTTAAACGGTTGCAAATATAGAATTTAATTTTATCTCTTTTGCAAACTCCACGTGACAAAAAAGGTTTTTTAATAAATCAAGGGAGTCAGAAGTTGGAGGGATTATCAACCGATCTCTGACCCGCCTCTACTATATATTATCTTGTATGATACAACAATGAAGCTTCTCTACTTGTTTCTAATTCCTTTTCCAAAAGTCAGAACTGAATAAAAGTAAGACGGTGAATAGTTCCAGACGTCCCAGTAACATCAGGAACGACAATAACCATTTGGCCAGATCAGGGAGTCCGTCCCATGAATAGGCCGGACCGCAGCTCCCCAATCCCGGTCCCATATTTCCGATACTTGAAATCACCGTCCCGATAGATTCTGTGAAACCTACGCCCATTGCCAGCATCAACAGTACACTGACAATGATGATGACGGCATAGATGAATGAGAATGCCAGTACTGTCGACAGGATGGCAGGAGAAATGACCTGTTTGTTCACCCGCACCGGAAGTACGGCGTTCGGATGTACGATGTGTTTAAATTCATTTCGTGACACTTTGGCCAGAATCACCATTCGGATGCATTTCATACCTCCTGTGGTGCTTCCGGCACAGGCACCTATCAGCATGATGACAGTCAGGGTACCCCAAAGTACCGGTACCCATTGCATGTAGTCGGCTGTTACAAATCCGGTGGAAGTATGCAGCGAAGCTACTTGAAAAAAGGCTTTGCGGAAAGATTCCTCAGCTCCCATCGGGGTGGTGCGGTAGAGCACTGCCGCAATGAATGCGGTAAAGAGAATCACTGACATCACGTACCACTTTAACTCGGCATTTTGAGATACTTTCTTCAGTTTACCGGTAAATAGCAGGAGAAGTAGTGTAAAGTTGATTCCGGAGAGAAACATAAAAACACCTATCACATATTCTATATAAGGTGAATTGTAATAGGCTATGCTGTCTTGCTTGGTAGAATAACCTCCTGTACCGGTCGTGGCAAATGAGTGGCAGATACTGTCGAACAGTCCCATGCCTCCGAATAACAGAAGAATCACTTCAATGGCTGTCAGTCCGGCATAGATAGTCCATATCCATTTGGCCGTCACACCGATACGGGGATGTACTTTATCGTAGGTAGGCCCGCTGGCTTCGGCGGCAAAGAGTTGTACGCCGCTCACACCGAAAATGGGCAGTACGGCAATGGTAAAAAAGACAATGCCCAATCCGCCTATCCACTGTGTCATGCTTCGCCAGAAGAGAAGTCCGTGGGGCAGTGCTTCGATATCGTCGAGAATGGTGGCTCCGGTACTACTGAATCCGGACATCGTTTCGAAGAAGGCATTGGTTATGCTTGGTATATAATGGCTGAGGTAGAACGGGAGCATTCCGAATAAGGAAAACACGACCCATGCTACACTGACAATGACATATCCGTCTCGGCGGTTAAGTTGTTTTTCGGCTCCTTTGCCAAGAGCCAGCAGAAGGATGGCGACTAAAGTAGTCAATCCTGCCGACAACAGGAAACTGCTCAGGTCATCCTCGCGGTATATCAGCGAAACACCTGCACAGCAAAGTAACAGGCCTGTCTCTATCAGTAAGAGGAAACCTGTGATGCGATATATCATTTTAGAGTTTATCATACCATCAATTAAAGTACTTTTCTATCTTCTTGATCATCATGCTGAGGCAGAATACGACGACGTGATCACCTGCCTGAATAAGGGTATCACCCGTAACCAGTATACCTTCTCCGTTGCGGATCAGGCCACCGATAGTGGTCCCTTTGGGCAGTCCCAGGTCTTTCACTTTGTTTTTGGTAATTTTGGCGTTTTCGGGTACTGTGAACTCTGCTACGTCCGCATTGGCAAAGGTCAGGCACTTCACATTCGAAACGTCTGCATCGAGCATCATCTGGTAGATGTGGCTGGCGGCAATCATTTTTTTATTGATTACCGTGCCGATGTCCAGGCTTTCCGCCATACCGATGTAATCGATATTTTCTACTTCCGCCACTGTTTTGCTCACTCCCATGCGTTTGGCGGCAAGGCAGGCCAGGATATTGGTCTCAGAGTTACCGGTCAAGGCTACGAAAGCTTCCGTGTTCTTCAGTCCCTCTTCAATCAACAGGTCCATATCCCGTCCGTCTCCGTTGATAATCATGGTCTTATCATCGAGCAACTCTGTCAGGCGGTTACAGCGGTTTATGTCGTTATCCACAATTTTTACCTGCATGTAATCCGGTACATATTGTGCTGTACGGACTGCGATGCGGCTGCCGCCCATAATCATCACATTGCGTACGTCGGCATATTCTTCCTTTCCGGCAATTTTTCGGATGTAAGGGATGTATTTCCGGGTAGTGGTGAAGTATACGATATCGTGCAGTTTGATGGTATCGTCTCCACGGGGGATAATGGTTTCGGTGCCCCGTTTGATGGCTACTACGTGATAGGGAATATCCGGCGCACCCAGTTCGGCCAGCGTGACATTCAGTATTTCGGCTTTTTCACGCATCTTTGTACCGATCAGGATAAGTGATCCTCCGCAAAATTCCCACCATTGGCGCACCCAACTCATACGCATGGACGATACGATCTCCTTGGCAGCCAGCATTTCCGGGTAAATAAGGGAGTCGACACCCAGTTTCTGGAAGAACTCTTTGTTCTTTGGCAGCAGGTATTCGTAATTGTCGATGCGGGCTACTGTCTTTTCGGCTCCCAGATTGGTGGCAAGCATGCATGCGGTCATATTCCGGCTTTCATCGGGAGTGACGGCGATAAAGAGGTCTGCCTCTTTGATGCCTACCTCTTTCAGTCCTGATATGGACGAAGGAGAGGCCGTAACAGTCATCAGGTCGAAGTTAGAACTAAGCGTACTTAGTTTCTCTTCGTCATCGTCCATCAGGATGATGTCCTGTTTCTCGCGTGAGAGTAATTTAGCCAAATGGGTGCCTACAGCTCCGGCACCAGCAATAATTATCTTCATTGTGATTGCAAATTGCGGTTCTATTGCGTATTGGGGGATTAAGAATGGGTAGCCATGCAGCTTTCCACAGGAGCATCCATTCGTAATTCGTTTTTAGTAATTACCTTGTAAATTCCTTCTTCATCCATCCCGCACAAGTGGTAGAGTTGCTGCACCGATCCGTGTTCAATAAACTGATCCGGTACACCGATGCGCCTGATTTCGGGATAATATCCGTTATCGGCCATAAATTCGAGTATGGCGCATCCCATACCTCCTTTAATGATTCCATCTTCTATCGTTACGATATGGCGGAACTTTTTGCCGACTTCGTGCAGTAGCTCTTCATCGAGCGGCTTGAGGAAACGAAGGTCATAATGCGCTACGGAAATGCCGGTATCTGCTTCAGCACGTTCGATGGCACGGGCAGCCAACTTGCCGATAGGGCCGATTGTAATTACTGCCAGATCGTTTCCGTCCTTTAGTTTCCGTCCTTTTCCCACCGGAATCTCTTCCAACGGACATTCCCAGTCCACCAACGAACCCCGCCCGCGCGGATAACGGATGGCAAAAGGCCCTTTGTCGGGCAATTGGGCAGTATACATCAAGCGCCGCAACTCATGTTCGTCCATCGGTGACGAGATAGTCAGGTTGGGGATCGGGCGCAGATAAGCCATGTCGAACACACCGTGGTGCGTAGGACCGTCTTCACCTACCAGTCCGGCGCGGTCAAGACAGAATACTACATTTAGTTTTTGTATCGCTACGTCATGGATAATGTTATCGTAAGCCCGCTGCATAAACGAGGAATAGATGTTGCAGAAGGGCAGTAATCCGTCTTTTGCCATACCTCCGGAGAAGGTCACGGCATGTCCTTCGGCAATGCCTACGTCAAAGGCGCGATCCGGCATACGATCCATCAGCATGTTCATGGAGCAGCCGCTCGGCATGGCGGGGGTGACTCCCATGATCCGTTTGTTCTTTTCCGCCAGTTCTACCAGCGTATGCCCGAATACATCCTGAAACAGGGGAGGCATTCCGTCCGTATTGGCTACAATACGTTTTCCTGTTACCGGATCGAACTTACCCGGGGCATGCCATATAGTGGCCTGTTTTTCTGCCGGACCAAATCCCTTTCCTTTGATGGTGTGGAGGTGTAGAATCTTTGGTCCCTGCATATCTTTAATATCATGCAGGATACGGGCTATGTTTTTTACATCGTGTCCGTCGATGGGACCGAAGTATCGGATATTCATTCCTTCGAAGATATTCTGCTGTTGGGCTGCCAGAGATTTCAGGCTGTTTCCCAATCTTATCAAGGCCTTCCGACGTTCTTCATTGAGCAATCCCATTTTGAATAACAGGCGGGATGTCTTGAAACGCAGTTGGTTGTATCGGTTCGAAGTAGTGAGATTGAACAGATATTGTTTCATGCCGCCTACGCTGCGGTCGATGGCCATGTCATTATCATTGAGTATGATAAGCAGGTTGTTCGCAGTCGATGAAGCATTGTTCAATCCTTCGAAAGCAAGTCCTCCGCTCATGGATCCGTCACCGATAACGGCTACTACATGGCGGTCTTTTTCTCCTTTTCTCTCGGCTGCCACTGCCATACCCAACGCTGCCGAGATGGAGTTGGAGGCATGACCGCAAGTGAATGTGTCATATTCACTCTCTTCCGGTGAGGGAAAAGGACGGATACCGCCCAGTTTACGGTTGGTAGAGAAAGCTTCACGCCGTCCGGTCAGTATCTTGTGTCCGTAGGCCTGATGTCCCACATCCCAGACAATACGATCATAAGGAGTGTTGTACACATAGTGCAGCGCTACAGTCAGTTCTACCACACCGAGGCTGGCAGCGAAGTGTCCCGGGTTGCACGATAGTTCCTTAATGATGTCCTGCCTTAATTCCTCGCATACCTCCGGCAATTGATCTACGCTCAGTTGGCGCAGGTCTTTGGGATAATTGATGGCGTTTAGCAAGCTATATGTTGGTTCATTCTTCATGATTCGGGCAAATTTAAATGCAAATTTAGTAAAAGAAAGCGGAAGGAGCATCTTTTTGATTGGAAATTTAATAAGTAAGAGCGGAAAGGGAGGCGGACTGACAACCTTATGGACTTATAAATTGTGGTCTCCTCTTTCGTTAACATTGTTAATGCGGTTTTCCGGGTGTTTTCTTTTTGTTGGCAAAGAAGAAGTGTTTTGTGTTTAAAAGACTTGTTCTTTGCAAACAAAACACTTGTTTTAACACTCTGTTAAATCAAGCATTTTATATACTGAAAGTGAAGTCGTCTAAGTTGTTGATACAGAGTGGACCGTTGTTGTTTTTAGTTTTTCTGCTATCCTGCTTGTCGGGGTGTGATGATAGATGGTATTTATCAAAACCACAGTGATACCGATGCCGATTTTCAAGAAAGGAAGGGGCGATTGAGAAGGATGGGGGATGGGTGATCTTGTACGGATAAATAACGTTTGTTTGTTGGAACTGTTGTTTCCGTTGTCATCAGTTACCGGGCTTGGGTCGGTTGATGAAAGCTGCGATGTCATCCGTCACGTAAGAAGGAATAGAGGAGGGACGGCTGTATTCAAGAGGGGTTGACTTCCCTTCTCCTTCCTGAAACAGATGATTGAGTCGGGGATAAGATTTAAATATCGCATTCGGATGCTTTGCCAGGGCGGATTTCCATAATTCGAAATCTTGCATGGTGACCTGATAATCACGTTCGCCTTGAAGGACAAGTATGGGGAGAGTCAGTTTTCGGACCACTTCCAAAGGTTTATATTGATTGGCAAGCATCCAGTAAGCTTGAGAGAGATTCATGGGCAAAGGAGTTGTAATGTCGAATGTGTCTGTACCCAGCCTTTTCACGTTGTCCACTTGTTTCTGTAGTTCGGCTATTTCCTTTTCAATATCTTTAGTCGATGGGAGTGCAGAGGCGAGAAACTTCACCTGACTTATAAACAGATCTTCGAGTGGACGGGCTGCACCGGCAAGCAGAATAATCCCTGCCGGAACTTTATCGCTACGTTGGGCGATGCGGGGAGCCAAGGTGCCTCCCAGGCTATGTCCGAGAATGTAGATCCGTTCGGGATTTATTGTCGGTATGGAACGGGCAAGTTTAATTGCCGAAAGGGCATCATCCACTGATTCTTCATCGAAAGTAATTTCTTTGCCTGCAGGTGCGCTGTCGGCTCCATATACTTTGGTGCGCTTGTCATAACGGATCACGGCTATTCCACGCTCGGCCAGTCCATACGCGAGGTCCCGAAAAGGTTTATTGGCCCCTACCGTTTCGTCCCGGTCGCTGGCCCCCGAGCCATGTACCAAAATGACTACCGGCAGATCTTTGCCGTTTTTAGGAAGAGTCAGTGTGCCGGGAAGCTTGAAATTCCCCGTACAAACCTGTATGTCTGTCTCTTTTATTTTATCTTGTACCGATGTCGTCGGGGGAGTGGTCTTTTCAGGCGGAACAGGTATGAAACGAATGGTATTCACCTTTCCGTCCGGATTGAACGCTGTGAGAAAACGCAGTGGTAAGCGTTCGAACTTAACGTCGCAATAATAAACAGTCATACCGTTTATTGGTTCGGTTTTCCACTCTCCGTGCGACTGATACTTACCTGCTTGTTGTTCCAATTGCTTGAACAGTCCGTTCAACATCTCTACGGAAAGCATTTTCCGGATGTTATCGTCCAGATGTACATACACACTGTCTCCTTGGCCTGCAATCAGTCGGTCGAGAAGTTCGGATGCCTGTTGCGCACGATCCTGGGCTTGCAATACAGGAGTTACTGCCAGCAATAGCCATAGCAGGCAGATTCCTTTGAGTAGATTTTTCTTTATCATAACTTGTTTATTAAGAAATCTCCGATAAAAAATAGAGTTCCGAGGAAAAAGATTCCGTAAATCAGCAGGGAGATAGAAGTCAGCCAACGGGGCTGTTTTTGCTCTCCGACCGCACGGATGCGTGCAAATGTACTGAACAGACATTCGGCGGCGGCAAACAGGACTATCAGATAGATGATCAGGTCGGTCCACGATTGTAGCCAAAGGTCTTTGAGATTACCTATCAGACATACCAATATCACGATGGCTACAAAATATGAAATACGCATTAAGTCTGTTTTCTTTGATCCCATAAGCGTCTCCTTTTCAGTTTTTAAGTTCAAATTCTTCCCTTTTTGTTGCTATTTCACAAACTTAAAATATTTTCTTTGAAAAAGGAGCTTTTCGGACTGATTCTGTTTTTCCGTTAACAATTATTATAAAGCTTGTAGGTGGGATGGCAGTAAAGTTACCGCTGAATTATCCGTATCTTTGTCGTAAACATAGAGGTATAAAGATATGAAGAAACTGATAATATTCGATTTGGATGGTACTTTATTGAATACCATTGCCGATTTGGCACATAGTACGAATCATGCTCTGCAAACTTTGGGATATCCGACTCATGAAGTCGCTTCCTATAACTTCATGGTAGGTAACGGCATCAACAAATTGTTTGAGCGTGCATTACCCGAAGGAGAGAAAACCGAGGAGAATGTGCTCCGCGTTCGTAAAGAATTTCTTTTGCATTACGACCGGCATAATGCCGACGAGAGTCGCCCTTATCCGGGAATTCCGGAATTGTTGGAAACATTGCAGCATAAAGGTTATAAATTGGCCGTGGCTTCCAACAAATATCAGGCAGCCACCGAGAAGCTGATAGCACATTATTTCCCGGGAATCCGGTTTGTTGCTGTATTTGGGCAGCGTGAGGGAGTGAAGGTGAAGCCGGATCCTGCTGTGGTGCATGATATTTTACAGATTGCCGGTGTTTCGAAAGACGAAGTGCTGTATGTCGGCGATTCGGGAGTGGATATGCAGACGGCTATCAATAGCGGAGTTACTTCCTGTGGAGTCACGTGGGGATTCCGTCCCCGTACGGAGCTTGAATCATTCTGTCCGGATTATATAGTAGACAAGGCGGAAACTATTTTGTCTATTGTTTGATAGAAAACAGAAAGGAGAACCGAAAGATGCGTAATGTCTTAGGTTCTCCTCTCTATAAAAAGTAATTATATTCGCTCGATTATTTGATTTCGTCCGGCCATGGGCATGGCTTTCCGGTTGCTTTGAATGAAGGGCGTTGGCCGCCTACTTTGCGCAAATAGTCACCCAGCTCTTTAGATAAACTTTTCACAATGTCCGGATGTAGGGCTGCCAGGTCATTCTTTTCTCCTATATCTTCCGGAATATTGAACAACTCTTTTTTACCGCTGTCATAGTAGTAAATCAACTTCCAGTCACCTTTGCGTACGGTACAAGTCGGGCCGATGCCGGGACCGTCGTTTCCCCAATGATTAGGGAAGTTCCAGTGCAGGCTGCGTCCTTTGGACGGATCACCGGTATGTGTCAGCAGAGGCATAAAACTAATTCCATCGATCGGCTGTACCGTCTTATAATGTTTGATTTGTGCCATCTCGAGTATGGTCGGATAGAAGTCCTCGATAATTAAATATTTATCACATTTGGTATCCGGTTTTACAACTCCCGGCCAGCGGACGATCATCGGTTCGCGTACACCGCCTTCGTAAGCCGATCCTTTCCCACTGTTGAGAGGAGAGTTCTGCGTGTGCAGTTTTCCGTCACGCCATTCCGGTTCGCTGGACAGACCGCCGTTGTCGCTCATAAAGATGACGATGGTATTGTCTGCTTCTCCGTTTTTATCCAGCCAGTCCATCAGGTCACCCAGACTTTTGTCCATACCTTCGATCAGGGCCGCATAAGCAGCTTCTTTGGGAGTCAATCCTTTATTGATATATTTTTGATAGAAGCGTTTGTCTTTATCGATCGGAACATGGATAGCGTAGTGAGCCATGTAGAGGAAGAAAGGCTGATTGTATTCTTTGGCATGATCGAGTGCTTTGATAGCTTCGAGCGTCAGAGCTTCACTGACGAAAGTATCGGTTCCCCAGTATTTCTCTAATCCCGGAACGGCAAACCAGGGACTCGGTTTACCGTCCGTCCGGTTTCCGTAATTATTTTCACCCAGGTAGCTTGCCAATCCGCCTCCTGCATGTCCGGCTATGTTGACTTCAAAGCCCATGTGATAAGGACTTTCTCCTGGAGTGTTGACGGCGCCGAAATGTGCTTTCCCACAATGAATCGTGTGGTAGCCATTGTCTTTCAGGATTTCTGCCAGTGAGGTTGCCTGAAACGTGTGGTCGATATTGGGAACCTGGCAAACCCCGTTTACATTCCAGTCCGCTACATTGAATACATCGCTCGGGCGGTCTGTTTGCTGGCCTTTGGGATATGTCCAGTTGGTTACCCGGTGACGCGCGGCGTTAGTTCCTGTAATCAGGCTACAGCGGGTGGGCGAACTGATACTGCTGGCATAGGCTTGGGTGAACATCATACCTTGTTTGGCAAGGCGCTCCATATTAGGAGTTTCGTATACCTCGTTGTAGTGTGTCTTTTGGGTCCAGAAAGGCAGGGATGTATCTTGCCAGCCCATGTCGTCTACCATGAAGAGAATGATGTTGGGGCGTGTGTCCGTACGTCCGTTCGGCTGCTGGTGCTGGGCTTGCAGAGCCGGGGCAGCCAATGGAGCCAGTGCGAGGGGGATAATTATTTTCTTATTCATCGTAATTATATATTAGAGGATTATTTTCTGATGGTCATTTTTCCGGTTTCCTTTACCTGAATGTTTCTCAGTTCTTGTTTTCCGGAGTTCTCTGTCCATATTTTCAGAGTTCCCGGAGACAATACATTGAGAACCAATTTGTCCGGTGTCGAAGATAGAATCCGGACGGCCGCAGGTGACAGATATTTTTCCTGTATCCCGATAACCGCCCATCCGTCATGGATCGGACAGAGATGGAATAGACGGTCGGTAAAGCCATCCAGTTCTACAGTCTGTTTACCGGTCAGTTCAGTGGCTGTCTGATTATTCCAGTCGAATAGAATCACTCGTTTTTGTTGAGGTGTTGGCTTGCCGGTCAGTGTTTCGCGTAACAGATAATCTTTCGGGTCTATTTCGGCGGTTACTTTCCGGTGTTTGGGTGAGGTGTTGAGGTTATAACAAATGACGGATACAGCCTCGTCACCGGTAGGAGCGAATACCCGGTATGCCTTTCCGTCTTGCAGTGGATTGGTCAGTACCGATTCCGGGGGCGGAATGGCAGGGGCTTCCGGGCGGAATATTTTGCCCTCTTTATCGATCAGTGGGAAAATATTCTCTTTTACAAATTCTTTCGGAGAATCGGACAGGTAGACCGGGCCGCCTGAAATAGCCTTGGAACGAGCCATCAAACTGCCACAGATCGTATCGCTGGAATGAAACATATCGTGATCCGGCCATATGGTTTGCCCTTGCAGTAATGTGTTGGTGTATGATTGGAAGAGATGCGACTTTGCCATGTTCTCATTGTATTTCTTATAGTCAATACTGACACGGGCAACTCCGCTATGCAGGGTATGGTCCGTGTTAAGTACGTTTTGAGCCATGCAGTTCATCAGTCCCACCTGCTGTGCGTGAGTTTGCTTTTCCAATGCCAGATTACACTCTTTCGCCTGACGTACGACTTCAGTAGAGCCCATGTAAAGCGGTAAGGTGAATGCCTGATTGTCTACTTTAAGAAAATCGAATCCATGGGTTTTCAGAGAGTGAACATAATACTGGTAGAACGTGTCGATATTCGGGGTGCTTTTACCGGGCAAAAGACTTCCATTGAAAGAATAGAGGCTGTTTTTTACATGGGTTGGAAAATCATTATCGGGGGAGATTCCCATCCAATATCCGGAGAGGGCATACCACAATCCTATCCAACGTATTTTATCTTTGTTTTTGTGTGCCATGATCGGAGCCCATCCGTTCGGGAAACGTTGGGGATCGGGGGTAAAACTTGTCAGTTGACGATTCTTGTTGGCCAGGTGACCATCGTCGATCAGTACGTAACGTACAGGAACTCCGGAGGTTTCGATGGCATCCAGGTCATTCAGGATTTTTGTTTCATCAATATCGAAATGGTAATGCTCCCAGGTACACCATCCCAGATAGTTCAGAGCCTCAAAATAGTTCTTTTCCGTGCGCTTTTGCAGGGCCGATACGTTCCGGTCGGATATCAGGGTTTCGTAAGCCTCCCGGAATACCTGATAAATGTTGCCGGCACTTTGAACCAGTGCTACCGGTACTTTGTGTTCGAGCCGGTCGGTTCCCAATGTCGATACATATAAATTGAGCGAGCCGTCGGTATTTACCTGAAACCAGCTGAGGCTGTTATCACCCGCTATTGCTTTGGTGAACAGATAGCTTCCATCGGTCAGTTGCAACAATAAAGCGTCTCCCAGTGTAGAAGGACGTGCGTTGGAAGGAATACCCGGATAGTCGTCCCGGGTAAGGTCTGTCAGATGATTGAACATCCAAGGTAAGAGGCGATTGGTATTGTTGGGCCATTCGTAATCTCCGGGGCGGGAATCTCGGCTGAAGAATGTCCCCCGTACATAAGACGGCAGTTGGATGCGGTAGCATATAGTGGTTGCATTCTCAGGAACTGCATTCTCATAAATGACCGGTTCTGCCGTTCTGTCCAGGCGGATGGCCTGAGGCATTGGAGAGGCGTTTACATCTTTAAACGATTTACCTTTTTCGTAGATAAAAGAACTTTGGGCAAATACAGCCGTCAAAGGAGCGACCGTACTTGCCAAAGTAAGCAAACTTATGATGAAATATCTTTTCATGCGTATGAATTAGTTGACAGAAAAAGCACTGAAATTTATAATATCGGGTAATGCAATGGATTGCAGTACGGTCAGCCGTAATGCCGTAGCTTCTACCGGATCGAATTTTTCGATGCGTTTGTGTCCGACAGATTCTCCGGAACAAACTGTTTGCCACTTTCCATTTACCTTGGCTTCTACTTTATATTGGCGGATACGTTCTCCGTTCTGTATGTTTTCTTGAATGATGCAGTAGTTTACCGGTTGCTTTTTGTCCAGTTTCAAGGTCAAACTTTTTTTCTGTCCCGATGTCTGGGCTAATGGAGAAGAGAAGCGACGATTGATTTCTGTACCGAATTCTTTCAGGCGTTGTTCGTCTCCTGTAGGTATTAATCCGTTCGGGTCGGGTGTCAGGCCTAAAATCAGGGTAGCGTTCCGTCCTACTGATTTTTCATATTTATCCATTAGTTCGTTCAATGGATAGATGTTGTTTTCGTCATCCGGTTCCCAGAACCATTCGTGACGTCCGTTGGCTCCACGTAAAGGAGTATCTGCCATGGCCGGTACCCAGTATTTTCCATCTTTGTCGCCATGCTTCAACAGTTCGATTTGATCGACATTGCTTTCTATCCGTTTGTGATGTGAACAGGGAGCGGGGAAGGTGGACCAGCAGGGATAACCTACGGTACCGGTCTCGGAACCACCCCAACGGAAATCTGCACGATCTATATTATGATAGAACAGGCAATTAGGCTGATATTTATTCACAATAGGCTCTACGTCCGGTCCGTCTCCACGAGGATCATCGGCGCCGCCGTCAAACCAAATCATGTATAGATCTCCATAACGGGTACAAAGTTCGGTCACCATCTTTTCACACAGTCGTTTGTACCATGCTTGCCGGTTGTGAGCAAATTCTCCTTCTCCTTCTGCCTTAAAGTTATGTATGCCCAAAAGAGAATTCCACCGGATACCGATGTAGATACCCGGTTGTAAGCCGTATTTGCGGCAAGAGTTGACAAAGTCACGGACGATATCCCCTTTGCCGTCTCTCCATTTTACGGCTTTGAGGCAATAAGGATTTACGTCACTCTGCCAGAGACCGAAACCGGTTTCATGAGTGGCAGTCAGTACGGCAAACTTACATCCGGCTGCTTTGGCTGCCAGCACCCACTGGTCTGTGTTTAGTTCCGTAGGGTTGAATATGTTGTAATCTTCTATCGGATTGATGCGGTTGTTGCCTTGTCCGTAGCGTACTCCGTCGAACACATGCAGATCATAATGGAATACGGCTCCCATTTCCGCTTGATGCCATTTCAACTGAAAGGGTTTGGGAACGGGGATAGTAGCCTGTTGCGCCAAGCAATAGACTGAGCAAAAAAGTAAGAGTAGGGTGGTGTTGATTCTGTTCATGATTATTTAAGTTTTATATATTGGGCAAATGGGTCATTGGTCTTTTCAAGCCATGTTTTCAGTTGCCGGTTAAATGTATGGGTAAGTTTCAATTGTTGGCTGGCAATGTTATTCATTTCATGGGGATCATTGGTACGATCGAAAAGAATGACATTATCGATCTTTCCGTCTGTTGCGTGTACGGCATATGTATATCGGTCGGTACGGAGTCCGCGATAACCTGTTGCATGGTTATCGAATTTTACGAAATAGTATGGTTGTACAAGATCTTTTTTGTTTTTTCCGGTCAGTACTTCATTGGACAGGTCGAATGTCTGTACTGTTTCCGGGATTTCTTTACTGAATCCCATCATTGACAGGAGTGTGGGGTATAGGTCGGCAAAAGCAATCATCAACGGGTCGCTTTTACGTGGTTTTATTTGATCCGGCCAAGATAGAATCATGGGGATACGCATAGACTCTTCATAGAAGATATCTTTTCCGGCATTTTCGTGAGCACCCATACAGATTCCATGGTCAGAGGTAAAGACCACGATCGTATTATCAAATAAATTATTTTGTTTAAGGGCCTCGATGATTCGCCCTACATTTTCGTCTACACCGGTGATGCAGGCATAATAGTTCCGGATGTTATTTCGGAAGTAGTCTCCCATTTCCGTACCTTTGGCCGGGATATCGGGACGTCCTTTGCAAAGCGCCTCTACATCCAGATCTTTGTATATCTCTTTATATCGGTCCGGCACCAATTCATATCCCGTGTGTGGAGGATTCATCGATACCACCAATGCAAACGGTTGTTTTTGGTCTTTCTGTTCGTTGATGTATTCGATAGCTTTGCTTGCCTCGTATTCCGGCCCCCATTGGTTGACATAATAGAAGCTGTCTCGTGGAGCAGTGGTATTCCAGTACATCGGTTTCAAATGGTAATCATATGTTCCATAAGCTATCCAATGGTCGAAACCGTGGCGACGTTCGGGTGGACACCATTCGTTCCATGCCACTTTCCCGCGATTATTGTAAGTGTCTACATAGGGCTTGTAGGGTGCATCCAAATGCCACTTTCCGATGTATCCCATATTGTATCCCTGATCTTTAAGCACATCGCTCCAACAGCGGGCGTTTTGGGAAAGTTCCACTCCGTAAGGAGCGGTTTCGGAGTTACAGTTCCCGGTTACTTTACTGCCAATGGGATACATACCGGTCATTAGCATTCCTCTTGCCGGCGATGATACCGGATAACTACTGATAGCATTGGTGAAGTTAATTCCTTCGGAGGCAAGCTTGTCCAGGTGGGGAGTCTTTACAGGTTCTTTACCGATGCAACCGATGGCATCTCCACGATATTGGTCGGCCATGATGAAGACTAGATTGGGAGTCGGTTGCTTTTCTTGTGCTGTAACTTGCGCAGAGGCTAATACGGGCAATCCTAACAGAGAATACTGGATGATTGGTTTCATAAAGTTGCATTATAGTGGTTTGAGTTCAAATATATATTTTTCTTAATGACGACACAATAAATAAGCGTTAGAAATTATATTATATATGAAAAAAGAGAGAAAGGGTGCATCGGAGCACAACTAATGTTGTGCGGGGGTGCCGATACACCCTTGGTAAAACATCTATATAGAACCTATTGTATAGCTGTTCCTCCTTTATCAACCGGCCATCCCGGATTCTGATATACTACAGAAGTAGAAACATCTCCTCCCTTATCAGGAGTGGACAGACGGAAAACATCATAGGAAATCGGACTCAGATAATTGGCTTCTTCGAAATTATATCCGTCTTTGGCCAAAGCATGTTTGTGGTATGGACGAAGATAAGTTGATACATTCTTATCCACCACATCCAACTTGTCTTCAGTGTAGAATTTGAAGTTTTCCTCCCAGTAATTAAAGCCTTCTACCTGAAAATTTTTCATCATATCAAGGGAACGCCAGCGGTATAAGTCGTCTTTACGCATACCTTCAGCGATAAATTCGCAGCGACGTTCACGACGAATATTATAGAGAGTTGGGTCTACCATTGTGGCTCCTGAATACTTGGCAAGATCATTCTCTTTGCTCAGATCTGTTGCAGCAATGGTCTTTTGATAATCTGTGTCTACTCCGGCACGTTGTCTCAGTGCTTTCCAATATTTTTGACTATTTGCATCCAGGTTACCATTTTTTACATAATCGGCTTCAATATAGTTCAGATATGCTTCTGCAGCGCGGAAAATCATGTATGCCATTGGGGAATTGTCATTCACAGCGACATTTGAGTCAGCCCATCCTTTTCGTATCAAATAGCCGGTAGCACTTGGTGACAGTGTATATTTACCTTGAACTAAGTTAGGATATACCATTTTCATCTCTTTATCCATACCTTTGCCTCTCCAAATTAGGTCACCGGGTTTAGACATGGACAATACCAGGCGATTATCACGATCGGTCGTTACATCTATGGTGTTTTTGTCTCCTTTGTAATCAGAATTGGAGGCATATATAGGAAGTCCGTTTTTCATTAGAAAACTTTCTACCAATGAACGTGTATATCCACCGCCTTGTCCTACACAACCATCAGGTTCATTGATTGCATGGAATGTGCCTTCCGTCAGGCTTTGTACCTGTGCTTCAGCACTGTACATACGCCATAACAAAACTTCTTTTTTAGACGCCAAATCCCTTTGATTAAACATTGTTTCATATGCGGATTCTAATCCTACGGCATCTGCTACTTCTTTTGCCGCTGCCATGGCTTCGCTTAGGAAGAATGCGATTTCTGTATCCAAGTTTCCTGTAAAAGTACCTCCAGGCCATCCAGGTCCGCCAGGTACACGAGCGGTGCCTTTGTGATATGTTTCCCAGGTTCCTTCGTATAAAGCTACACGAGATTTGAATAACAGTGCACTTTCTTTATTCAGGCGATGGTTAGTAATAGCATTGGCACGTGGTTTCAGGCGGGTAATTGCTTCATCAAGGTCTTTTAAGATAAACCTGGCCACTTCGTTACGGGGCTGACGTTTGTTGGCTTCTACATTACCTGCATAGTCTGCATCATTTAGTTCAGTCGTAAGGATAGGGAAGTCGCCAAATTTTTGCAAATAGAAATAATAAATATAAGCACGGAAGAAGTACATTTCTCCAATGTATTGTTGTACTTTATCAGAATTGGTCAATGTCCCGTTTGTCAGATTCTGAGCAGTGTAGTATAAAAAACGATTACAATCACGCAATTGTCCGTGTTTGCCATAACTTCCTTTTTCGGGTACGGTAATGCGTTGTGGAATAAAGTTGTCATTGGGCTCATTACCTGCCTGGTTGTCGCTGTTCTGGTCTGTAGTAAATGGATTTATATCTTTGAAATCCGGTAATAATTCATATTTCTTGTTACAATAAGGCTCCAACTGGTTCTCAGCTGTGAAGAATCCCTCATTCACATTATCTGATAGGGGTTTCCTGTCAAGAAAGTCACTACATGCTGAAAGAGAAAGCAAGGCAGCAGTGAAAGGTAATATTATATTTTTTAGTTTCATGATCATACTTGTTTTAAGGTTTTTATAATACGATGTTTACACCACAAGAGAGCGTACGGCTTAGCGGGTAGGTCATACCATTCTGCCATAAGGCTTCCGGGTCAAAGTTCTTGTTGATTTTAGTTCCAGTCCACAGATTATCGCCAGAAAAGAATACTCGTAATTTTTCAAGGCCGATCTTTTTAGTCAGGTATTTAGGGATCGTATAGCCTATCTGTAAATTTTTCAGGCGAATATAAGATGCATCTTGTAAATACCTTGATTGTACTTGCTGGTTTTGTTTGCTATCCATTATAGGACGTGGGAAATATGCATTTGTATTGGCTCCCAATTCATCGCCTTCCGGGCGGAAGAAATCCCAATGATCCTCGTATCCGGTAGAGTTCCATTGACCACCGTTTACACCCCAGAAGATCATTCCGTCAATCCAGTAATCTCGTTTAGCTACACCCTGGAACATAATGTTTAAATCGAACCCTTTATAATTGGCACCTAAAGTAATACCAAAACGATAACGTGGTGTACTGTTGCCGATAACAGTTAAATCTTTAGGATCCGTAGCACTGGTTCCTGCTTCTATGGCAGGATTATCATCAAGATTAGCATACATAATATCTCCGGCTTTCCAGATATTCAGTCCTCCTGCTTTCAGTTTGCTTTGGTCGTGCTGGGCAATCCAGTCAGCCATTTCCTGGTCGGTTTTTGCCATACCTACTGTTTTGAATCCCCAAATTTCTCCTAGTTTTTTACCTTCCCAGTAATAGTCATTTCCATCACCGTCTTTTAATTGCTTATCCGGATTCGGGAATTCCGTAACTTCGGTCTGTGCATCAGAAAGATTGAATGAAACGTTGTATCCCAATTGACCGATTCTATCTTGCCATCCGATTTGCAGTTCCCAACCTTTGGTTCTTAAAGCGGTATTATTCATTTTGGGTGCTCCTGCTCCTACGATGGAAGAGATCTCTTGAGCGGGGCCTACCATGTCTTTAGTATCACGTACATAATACTCAAAATAGCCGGTGAGGCGGTTGGATAATGCTCCGAAATCCACACCGATATTGTAGCTGGTAATGCGTTCCCAGGTTAATAGCGTACTTACAAGACCGGGAGAAGAGGCAATATTGGATTTGTTGGCTAGATCTAAGAGCCAGCGTCCACCTGCGTCCGCACTGCCTACGGTAATATTTTGTATAGCATAGGTTGGATACCAGTTGTCTGTATTTTGGTTACCTAAACTACCATAAGTGAATCGTGGTTTTAAAGTATTGATATATTTCTCCAAAGGACTCCAGAATCCTTCTCTGGCGATATTCCAACCGAGGGAGAAGGACGGATAATTTCCCCATCTTTCATTGCCGCGGAAACGGGAAGTTCCATCCCGGCGAATAGTGGCTTCAAACAGATAACGTCCGTTGTAATCGTAATTCAAACGGGCAAAGTATCCCATAGTAGCCCATTCGTTTGCACCACCACTGTTACTGCTGATACCATTTGCAGTGTTTATACTGGGTACATTTTCGTCAATGACATCAAAACGTTTACCCATCAGTTTATTTTGGTAATAGTATTCCGTGTTCATACCAATCATAGCCTTAAAATTATGATTGTTCCAGGAATGTTCATAATCGGCGTAAAGTGAAGTAGTCATCATGGAAACTTGCTTCGTTTCGCTTTGTACATAGGTTTTTCCTGCTGCAAGATCCGGGTCACCACCTAACCATGCTTCTTCGACAGGCTGATTGTCGCGGGTATAGAGGTAGACTTTGTTAATGGAGTATTGGTGTCTGAAACTCTCGGTATGCAAGGTAGCTTGTCCGTGAACGGCTAATCCTTTAAGTGGTTTAAGAGTGAATGCTCCTTGTGTAAAATATGAGTCGTTGGAGGTATTGGAGCGTCCTCCGGATGTCAACTGCATTAATTTGGGGTTACGGGTATAATGACCGTTATTGTCATATAGCGGCATCATCGGGTATAGTTTGGTTGTTTCCGGGAAAAAACGGTCACCTTGTACCTTCAGGAATGTAGGCATACCGATATCTGTCCGGATGAAACGGGTATTTAACTCTAATGTTAACCATTTGGTGACATCGCTGCTGACTTTACCGCTGATGTTGTATCTATTTTTCTTTTCATCAGAATAGTTCATTTGCCCTTCTTGTGAGAGAAAAGCACCGGAGATGTAATATTTCGTCTTCTCACTACCTCCTGATACACTTAAATTGTGTTCCTGGCCGAAAGCTGTTTTGTCTATGAAGTTTTTAGGCCAGTTTTGATTATCGTTGGAACGCATGTTAAACTGGAAGAAGTTGCTACCTTGTGATTGGGTAGGATCAGAAGTATACTGATATTCTCCCGCCATGTATTTCTGGATACGATCCATGGTATCTTCATCAAAGAGATAAGTTGTCGTTTTTCCGCTGTTGAACTGTGCTTTATTGAAATATTGTGCGAAACGGTACGAATCGAGCATATTCGGAATATTGGTCGGCCTGGACCAACGGAAGTTATCGGAATACTGAATGGTAGCTTTGCCTTGTTGACCGGCTTTAGTCGTTACCAATATGACACCGAAAGGAGCACGTGAACCGTAGATAGAAGCGGAAGCAGCATCTTTCAAAACAGAGATGTTGGCAATATCTTGCGGATTGATAGAGTTAATATCCCCTTCTACACCATCGATCAATACTAATGGAGAATCGCTGGAACCCGTTCCCAGGTTTCCCGTACCGCGAATATTCATTGTAGGGTTTTGGTCTAACTTTCCACCGCGGGCGTTTGCACTGATGTTTAATCCGGGAACAACTCCTTGTAGTGCTTGTGCTACAGAAGTTACAGGGCGTGAGTCGAGTGTTTTGGCATCTACTGTGGCCACTGCGCCTGTTAAATTAACTTTTTTCTGAGTACCGAAACCAACGACTACCACTTCGTCCAGAGTTTTGGTATCTTCACTCATTTCAATTTTGAAAGTGGTCTGATTTCCGTTAATCGTAATGTTTTGTGAAGTATATCCGATATAGGATACAGTAAGCTCACTACCTTTGGGAACATTTTTCAGAGAAAAGTTGCCTTCGAGGTTCGTGACAGTTCCGATTGTGGTTCCTTGAACCAATACACTGGCACCGATAATAGGTTCATTGAGCTTCTTGTCAATGACGATGCCTTTGATGCTGATTTGCTGTGCGTGCGCAAAAATAATGCTTAGCAATAGCATGGTAAGTAGTACTGAAATTTTTTTCATTTCATAATCTTTAAAGTAATACATAAGGTTTGTTGCAGGCAAAAGTAAGAGAAGAGCTTTGATTGGAACGGACATAATCATGTCATTCACCATGCATGTTTAATTCATGGGTGTGTTTTTCCGGAAAGATTTTTGTTTGTTTAGTCCTTATTCCGTTTATTTGTATCAAATAACTGAAAAAATGAAGCGGCTTAACCTTTTTTTATTCATTCTCTTTTGTATCTACCCTTTTATTTCGGGATATGGTTTCTTTGATAAGAATGTCCATTTGTTGACTATGCAAGACGGTTTGGCCGATAATACAATATCCTCTATATATAAGGATAAGGATGGATTTATGTGGTTCGGTACTAATAATGGTCTGAGCCGTTATGATGGAAAGTCAATCCGAAATTTCTCTTTTTCGCAAACTTACATGAATGTAACTGAAATCTTTGAGATATCGGAAGGCTATTTGGGAGTAATTGCGGGAGGAGCCCTTTACTGTTTCCGGAAAAGAACAGAATCATTTGTACCGGCTGTTTGCATCAATGATAGTAACCGCCTGTATACTCTACATGTCTTGCCGGCAGATGATCGGACTTTCTGGGCTTTTTCCGGTCGTAAACTTTGCTTATATACACATGAGGAGATCAAAAAAGAGGAAGGTGAGATACTTTTTATAAGTCTGAAGTGTAAAAAGGAGTTTGATGGTTTGCTTGATTCTGAAGAGAGTTTTTCTGCCATGTGTTATGCACCTGATCAGGAGACGTTGTGTCTGGTTACGGATCGAGGAAAGCTGATACTGTTTCGTCCTGATGCTCCGGATGACTTTCAGACTGTTCGTTTATGGAATCAGGGAAGTTTGGAGGTGACTTCTGTATTGTGTGACAAAGGATTTGTTTGGGTATCTACCATTGTGAGAGGTATTTTACGTTATCAGATGGACTCCGGTCATGTGGACAGAATCACTTATTATGGGGATGGTGTGAAGAATCAACTTTCACATACAGATGTGTTTCAAGTAATACCAATCAGTAATGACCGTTATCTTGCTGTAACCTGGAGTGGATATACGTTACTGATTCCTGATAAAGAAAATCCACGGAAGATCACTACTGAGGTGTATAATAACACGGTTTCCCAGCTTTATAGGAATCTTGAGACACGAATGATATCGGCGTATTATGATCCTGATGGAATTGTTTGGATCGGTACGAATGGAGGAGGGGTGATGTATTCGGACTTGAGATCACAGTTTTATAACCAGTTCCATCAGGAAAGGCATAATGAAATCTGTGGTATTGTTGTTGATAATCGGAGGTATGTTTGGATTGCTACATATCATCAGGGGATTATGAGGAGTGACCAGCCTTTTGATTCGGCAAGGCGCATGACTTTTGCTAAAGTGGGACCTCCCGATGTACTAATGGAAAACACTGTACTCTGTGGCATAAAAGATCACAAGGGAGTACTTTGGTTCGGGAATAATAATGGAAATCTGGTTACTTATGACGAGGGGACGGCTAAGTTTAGAAAGTATTTCTTATCAGATGATGGTCAAGTGAATACTGCTTCGGTATGGGCCTTATATATGGATGTGAAACACCGTTTGTGGGTTGGTACGAACGATGGGGTGTGGCTTTTTTATCCTGATTCCGGGAAAGCTAAAAGAATTCCGGTAGAAAAACTATTGAGAGAAGAGACTCCGTTTTATGTGCGTGCTATTGTAGGTACTAAAGATGGGGCCATATGGTTGGGAACAGCTAATTGTGGAGTCTGCCGGGTTGAAATTGACCAAGAAGAGAGCATTGTGGTGAAAGGAGGGTATGAAAAAGAGGCAAATATGGAATTTCATTCTGTACGTTCTTTATTGGCCTCATCAGATGGCAATGTGTATGTCGGCTATATGGATGGTTTTGCCATTTTGTCTCCGAAAGATAATAAGATTGAAAATTTGTATACAACCCGGGATGGCTTGTGCAGTAATTTTATAGGTTGTTTGGTGGAAGATAGTTTGGGACATATTTGGTTGGGTAGTAATTCGGGGGTGTCACGTTATAGCCGTCATCAACATCTGTTTTATAATTATTATATTTCAGGAAGTAACCGCTCGGCGTTGTTTGATGGAAAAACATTATTTTTTGGTAATAATAAGACGCTCACTTATTTTAATCCGAATGATGTGGAAGTATACTCAAAAGAAGATAATGTTTTTATTACAGGTCTTGAAGCTGACAATCGTCCGGTGGGAATCGGAGAAAAGATAAATGGGCAAGAAATTCTGAAAAATGGTATTTCGTATACACATTCCATTACTTTAAACAATGATAATCGTGATTTCGCCTTGGTTTTCAATAATCTTTCTTATTCGGAAGAGCAGCAGAAATACAATTACCGATTGTTACCTTACCAGGATCATTGGCTGGTGGCAAACGATGGAGGAAAAGTGTCTTATACTAATCTACCCGAAGGGGATTATACATTTGAAGTGAAGAATATTTATCCTGACGGGAAAGATGGAAAGGTTACATCACTCCAAATACATATTCTACCGCATTGGAGTCGTACATTGCCTTTCCGATTATTTATTTTACTGTTATTGGCCGGTGGTGTGGCCTATTTGATTCGTCTTGTCAAACATCGTCAGATGCGTATGGAACGTGAAATGCGCATGGAACATGAACTTCTGTCAGTAAACTTAGAGCGTGAGAAAGAGCGACAAATCCGGATGGAGCGTGAGAACTTTTTTACAAGTGCGGCACATGAACTACGTACGCCGCTAACCTTGATTCTTGCCCCATTACAGGAATTATTGGAACACATAAAGGCATCCGATCCGCTGTATAGCAAGCTATATACCATGTATAAAAACAGCTCTTCGCTACATACACTGGTCGATCAGTTGCTCTATGTACAAAAAATAGAGGCCGGGATGGTGAAACTGCGTTTGTCAGAAGCGGATATTGTGGAACTAGTGAGAGAAGTAGCAGAGTCCTTTCGCCAAATGGCAGGGATAAAAGGATGTACATTTCAGGTAAGACTTCCGGAAGATCCTGTTTTCCTGTGGATAGATACGGAGAAAATAACTTCGTCGGTCGGAAATCTACTATCTAATGCTTTTAAATACACTTCTCCCAATGGAGAGGTATTGCTCACTCTTACCCGTATGGAACAGGATGGAAAGCCTTTTTGCCAGATAACAGTATCGGATACGGGTGAGGGAATACCGGATGAGTTTCAGAAGCGCATTTTTGACTCTTTCATTACGGGTGATAATTCACCGGCTTTCTCTACCAAAGTAGGCATTGGACTGCGGATTGTGAAAAATACGATGGATCTGCATCATGGACAGGTCATTCTTGATAGTGAGCCGGGAAAAGGTTCTACATTCGTATTATTGATACCGGAAGGTAAATCTCACTTTACCGGTGATTTATATGAAATAGTAGATTATCGCGGGCATGAAACGGAACCGCAGTTTCAACCTCTATCTGTACAGGAAAAATCGGAAGAAGGAGTTCCGGTCACAAAGAAAACATTGCTGATTGTTGAAGATAATGTAGATGTCCGTCAGTATATTCGCTCTTTGTTTGTGACAAAATACACGGTACTTGAAGCGGCTGATGGTGAGGAAGGGGTCCGGATTGCTACCAATGAGATACCCGATCTGATTATCTCGGATGTAATGATGCCGGTTAAAGATGGGTTTGCCTGTTGCCGGGAGATACGTGAACGGCAAGAGACCGCTCATATTCCTATCCTGATGTTGACGGCCAAGGCAGAAGATGCAGATGTATTGCAAGGATCTTATAGTGGGGCGGATGACTATATGATGAAGCCTTTCAATCCGGAAGTATTGAAAGCAAAGGTAGAGAACCTGATTCTTCAGCGCGAACGTCTGAAACGCATTTATACCAAAGCATTGATGTTGAAACGAGAATCGGTTGAAGATGAAGAGGCAGATGACGAATTTATACAAAAACTCATTCACGTGGTTGAGAAGAATCTGTCTAATGAGAACTTCAACGTTAAGATGTTGGCCGAACAACTTCACATGAGCCAGCCTACTTTATACCGGAAGGTAAAGCAACGCAGTGAGTTATCTGTGGTCGATATGATCCGAAGTGTGCGGGTGAGTAAAGCTGCTTCGTTGATTATGGAGAATCGTTACTCCATTCAGGAGATTTCCGAAAAAGTAGGATTCAGTGATGCCCGGACATTAAGGAAGCACTTTACGGAACAATTTGGTGTACCCCCTTCAAAATATATGGAGAATAAATGAATAAATTTGAAGGAAAGAAAGCTCATCACAGATTAACAGACTACACTATGAGAAGATCGGTCGGATTGATAATCTGCACATTGTAGGTTACTGTAATCTGTTGATCTGTGTTGAGAAAGACTTTCGACTTCATTCCTGAAAGTTAATCCTTCTTTTAAGTTGGTTTTTAATTCAGGATAATGGGTTTATATTTAGGAACTAATGCCTTCATAACGATCCATCCAATCAGGTAGGCTACCGAGCAGATACAAAAGATAACGAAATAACCAGCCGGTTTCCCGACAAAGCCCATGAATACCATTTGAGTTTTGTCGGCGTGTACAAACAGCTCGCCGGCTGAATACTGGAGAATCATAGAACCTACTCCTCCTGCCATACCGCCAATACCGGTGATGCTGGCAATGGCGCTTTTAGGAAACATATCGCCTACGGTAGAAAAAATATTAGCCGACCATGATTGGTGGGCAGCTCCCCCGATACCGATCATAATAACCGGAAACCAGGGAGAGATGGTTCCTAATGGCTGAGCAAGTAATACCAACAGAGGAAAGAATGCAAAAATCAGCATAGCTCTCATACGTGCGGCATACGGGTTTAGCCCGGTTTTATGAATGATGATCGTAGGGAGTTTTCCTCCATAGATCGATAACATTGTTATAGCGTAAAGTGTAAAGATCAATGCTCTTCCCAATCCTTCGGAGGTTTTGATGTCGAACTGGGTATTCAGGTAAGAAGGTGCCCAAAAAAGGAAGAACCACCACACTCCATCCGTCATAAACTTACCGAATGCAAATGCCCAGGTTTGTCTGTAGGTGAAACATTGCCGGAAAGTCATACTTTTCTTTTCCTCGTTCTCTTTTACAGTTGCTGTGTAGGTTTCATGTTTGTCTTGCTCGATATATTCGAGTTCGGCTGAGTTTACAAATTTGTTTTTAGAGGGAGCTGTGTACATGAATACCCAAAATCCCATCCACACGAAGCCAAGAGCACCGATGATGACGAATGCCATTTCCCATCCCCAGGCTTTAGCCAGTAATGGAATGCTGAGAGGGGCAATCAGGGCACCGATAGAAGCTCCGGCATTAAAAATGGAAGTAGCGTAAGCCCGGTCTTTTTTCGGGAAATATTCGGCGGTAACTTTAATGGCAGCCGGAAAATTGCCGGCTTCACCGAGTGCTAAAATACAGCGTGCGACTAAAAAACAATACATGCTTATGGTGGCAAGTACCACTACTACATCACCGGTAGCAGCAATTAGTTCGGCTGCGCTATGCATTCCTACATATTCTTCGGTTATAATTCCACAGAAAGCATGAAGGCAGGCACCGGCCGACCATATACCGATGGACCAAAGGTAACCTTTCTTTGTTCCCATCCAGTCGATAAATCGGCCGGCAAACAGCATACAAATGGCATATACAATAGAAAAGACAGCAGTAATGATGCCATAATGTGACTCGTTCCAATGAAATTCGGGTTTGATAAATTCGTCCCAGGTCAGCGATAGTACTTGGCGATCAAGGTAGTTTATGGTTGTTGCGAAAAATAACATGGCGCAAATCGTCCATCTGTAGTTTGTCATTTTCCCCATTGCATTTTGGAGTGTACTCATACTATTTGATTTAAAATTTTCAGGTTTAATTTCGGTCCAAAAATACACATTATTTGATTTTATCCAATAATAACTGCTATTTAATTTGATGCTTCAAGGGATCTTTTTATGATAAATACACTAAAAGGAATAATAATTTCGTTATCGAACACAATGATTATCGTTTTCGCACACGACTATGTTTGTTCTATAATTGGGAGGAGGTGGCTGTTATAGCTCTTTTTCTTCGGATGAATCTGAATATATGTGCAGGGGATATATTCTTTGTAAGATTGTAATTGTAAATTATTAGTGATTTGTTTGGAGTGCTGACTCCGTATGTGTCTCGGTTGGTGGGTGAGGCCGGAAGAATCGGCTTGCTTTTATGTTCTTCCTTTTATTTTGTATTTTAAGATAGATATTTTATCTTTGCCTTAATTGAGACAAATTATAATTGAGATAAAATGAAAAACAACCGATTGATCATTACCCTTATTGCCTTGTTTCTCCTAGGATTCGGGCTGAAAGCCCAAACTGCTTCTACTGAAGAAACTGCTGCTCAGAAAGAGAAAAGAATGGAATGGTTTGCCCAGGCCAAGTTAGGAATCTTTATCCATTGGGGAATCTATGCCGTGAACGGAGTATCAGAGAGCTGGTCATTCTTCAATAACTATCTTCCTTATGAAGAGTATATGGCTCAGGAAAAAGGCTTTACGGCATCGGCCTATAATCCTCAGGAGTGGGTGAAACTGATTAAAGAAAGTGGTGCACGTTATACGGTCATTACCACCAAGCATCATGATGGCGTAGCTCTTTGGGATACGAAGGCGGGTGACCTCAGTACTGTGAAAAGTACTCCTGCCGGGCGTGACCTGATTGCTCCTTTTGTGAAGGAAGTACGTAAACAAGGGCTGAAGCTCGGGTTCTACTATTCGCTGCTTGACTGGTCGCATCCGGACTATCCCAACAAAACCCGTACGGAAGTACGTTACAAAAACGATCCGGATCGTTGGGCTAAGTTTGTTAAGTTTAATTTTGGACAGCTTTCCGAGTTAAACAAAACTTGGAAACCTGATCTTTACTGGTTTGACGGAGACTGGGAACAAACTGCTGAGGCTTGGGATTCGAAGGGCATCATCAACCTGTTGCGTTCTACTAACCCGAATGTTATAGTAAACTCCCGTATTCAGGGGTATGGCGATTATGCTACACCCGAGCAGGGAGTTCCTGTAGTACGTCCAGCCGACAAGTATTGGGAGCTTTGTATGACCATGAACGATTCATGGGGGTATCAGCATGCCGACACTAATTATAAGACTCCGTTTATGCTGTTGCGTACTTTTGTCGATTGTCTCAGTATGGGAGGGAATCTGCTATTGGATATTGGTCCGAAGGAAGATGGAACTATTCCTGCCGAACAGATTGCTGTTTTGAAAGAATTCGGCCGTTGGACTAAGAAGCATAAAGAAGCTATCTACGAAACACGTGCCGGCATCCCGTGCGAACATTTTCAGGGATATACCACACTGAATAAAGCGGGTGACATCCTTTACCTCTATTTACCCTATAAGCCTAATGGCCCGATCGAAGTGAAAGGTCTTGTCAATAAGGTAAATCGTGTATGGGTAGTGGGGAATGGAGCTATGCTGCCATATAAGGTTTATAATAAGAACTACTGGAGCGAGGTGCCCGGAAACCTCTATATTGATATACCCGAACGTGTACAGGATGAGCAGATCACTGTGATTGCCGTATTGCTGGACGGCCCTATCAAGCTTTATCGCGGAGTGGGACAAGTGATTGAAAGTAACTAAATAAAAAAATAAATTCTTATGAATATCAGATTAACTTCTTTATTCGTTTCTTTATTCCTTTCTGTTCCGGTATGGGCGGGCGGGCATAAAAATCTGCCCGCTAAAGGCGATCTTCATATTCCGGTTTTTGAAAATGTGAATGTGCGTTTCTCTCCCGATACGTATCCTGATAATTATAATGAAGCAGATGGTACGGGCGTATACCATTTGGTCAACGGACGTATCATTCTGAAAAAGATTACTCTTCCCGAATACAAACGAAATGTGTCGGTAAGCCTGAAAGTAACCCTCGCCTCCAATGGAGATCGTTGGGACAAATCGGGTTCTTGCTTTGTATTGCCTAAATCATCGGCTATTAACCTACTGACTATTGCCCGTGACGGCATGAAGTTTCCTTCGGTAGATAGTTTGAAGCTGGAGAAAATGGTAGGTATTGTTCCCGGAAAGGATTATTTACCCACAGTGGAGCTGATGCGTTTCATGACTCCGTTCGGTGTAGGACACTATAGCAATAATAATGATTCGCTGAGCAGTAAACGTCGTCCGGTCTATATCCCCAAATGGGAAAGTAATGTCACCTGGCAACAAGATATAACCGATCTTTATCCGTTGCTTGAAGGCGAAGCCTATGTCGGTATTTATATCGATACATGGACTTCTGAAGGGTATTTGGTCAATGCGGATATCGACGTAAAAGAGAGTCGTCTGGCTTGTGACGTACTTCCAAAACGTCATGTGGAGCCGTTGATGAATACGGTTTACTACATGGGACAAAGTTATCCCGATATCTTTGCCCGGAGAGATGTATCTACTGATTTTACAGTTCCGAAAGGTGCCAAAAATATCCGGTTAAAATATATAGTGACCGGACATGGCGGACATAGCGGCGGGGATGAATTCGTGCAAAAACGCAATATCATTTCTGTAGATGGAAAAGAGGTGCTCAACTTCATCCCTTGGCGTGATGATTGTGCTTCTTTCCGTCGTTTCAATCCGGCTACCGGTGTTTGGTTGATTAAGCGCTTGGCTTCTTATATTGGTGAGAAAGGATATACGGAGAAAGAAGTGGAAGAACCTCTGGCTTCTTCAGACCTATCCCGTTCCAACTGGTGTCCCGGTTCGGATGTTGTACCCGAAGAGGCTGTTATCGGTACACTTGCTCCCGGCAAGCATACTTTTACAGTCAGTATTCCCGAAGCTCAGGCTGTGGATGGCAATAAATTGAACCACTGGTTGGTTTCGGCCTATCTGGTGTGGGAGGAATAATTATAGTGAATTAAGATTCACTGCGGTGACCCGTTCGAAGCCATAAGGAGATGATCGAACCCTGTATCTGCCGAATGGAAGCATAAAAAAAGCCTCTTCTCACGAAGGGGCTTTTTAGGTTTACTTTCTTTTTATGCTTTTGCTCAAAAAGAAAGCAAACTTTAAGATGAAAAAAAGGGAAGTCTCACGACTTCCACAATTCTTCTAACCTTAAATCTAAATCTCTATGAAAAAAACGTAGTGCAAATATAGCGGTTTGCAATATACTGAGGTGTTAACGAAGTTCAGAAAGAAAGAATAAAAGCTAAGGACTGCAAAATTAAGATAACGGTTCCTGTTGTTTTATTAATTTTATCAAACTGTCATAAATCGGGTTTTGTTCCAATAATCGGGGAACCCCGGTGATGAACATTTGCTTGCGTGCTCTTGTCAATGCGACATTTAGTTTTCGATCTATTAATACTCCGTTTTCCTCTGTCAGGTTGGAAAGGAAACGGAGTTGATAAGGATAGTTCACACAGAAAGAATAGATTATCACATCCCGTTCGCTGCCTTGAAACCTTTCTACCGTATCGACTAAAATGGAGTTTAGTTCCGGAATGCCCATTTTGACAATCTCTTTTCTTATTAATGCGATCTGACTCCGATAGGGAGTAATGATACCCAGGGTACGCATTCCGTCGAATGTTCCACCATATTGCCGGTAAACGTCGGCTGCGATTCGGGCGACGATCCGTGCTTCGGAATGGTTGACTTTGGCCGATGTACCTTGAGGTTCAGGTTCGGAAGGTAGAAAAACCATTCGTTGCACATCTTGGTTGTCTTCCATTTGATGAGGCAATCCCACCGGTAACAGGCGTCCTTCATAAAATGCCTGATTGGCAAAATGAGCTACTTCCGGATGCATACGTCCTTGTTTGCAAAGCATGTCGAAGGAGCGATGGTTCGGAGCCGATACCGATGCTGAGTCGGGAAAGAGATCCTCGGAAGAGGTTTGCAGGGTGCGGTAGAGGCGTTCGAAAAGAGAATCCTTGAGATTCTTCAGTCCGGCACTACGTAAGCCTTCATCGTAGATTTCCGATTGTTCGGTATTTTGCAATACGACGGCAGGCAATTGTTTATGATCACCGATCAGTATGAACTTGCCGACGGCATTCTCTCCACTTTCGCTCCGGGCACATAGGATACCTAATAGTTGAGGTTCCAGGATTTGGGTCGCTTCATCGATAATGGCTACATCGAATCTCTTCAGGCGGAACAGTTCGGGTTTTCCGGAGATGGAAGCAACTGTGCCTACAAAGATACGGCAACGGGCGATGCGTTCTGCTACTTCCGAGCGGCGGGTACAAAGAGAAAGTTCGTTTTCAATCAGATGATGCCGGTAAGCTTCGTCACAAGACAGCTCACTGCCGACACGAATAAAGTCGACCTCCGGCCGAATGGATGAGATGGCTTTGCAGATTTCGTCCACAGCCCGGTTTGTATACGAGAGCAGGAGGATTTGGGTCTGCGCTTCGCAATGGAAAGTTTCCACCATTTTTTTCAAGGCGCATGAGGTCTTGCCCGTTCCCGGCGGTCCTACCAATAGGAAAAAGTCTTTGGCAGCCAGTGCTTTTAGTGTGACCCGTGTAAAATCGTCCGGGGCGGTTAGAATCTGTTTGTCAAGTCCGTACTCGAATTCGGGCATTCGTTGTGCCAATAAAAGATCACGCCGTTCTTTGGTTGCCGAAGCGAAAGCCGATAATGCCTGGTACATGCTCCGGAAGGTAGTATCCATTGTGTCGTGCTCTATTGCATAGAGGCTGTCCGGCGGAAGCACGGAACTATTCTGCTGAGTGGCACGCAGGCGTATACCTATCTCTTCTTCTGTGATGAACTCGATATTGCCTTTGAATACCATCTTATTGGTGACGTTATCTTCGTTCCGGTTGCGTTCATAAAGTACAATGGCATCCCCCTGACGGAAATTAGGCAAGGCCTGTGCTCCTTTTTCTACCTCAGAGGATATTTCGTTAGGTTCCGGGGATAGTTTATTTTCTCCGTATCCCTCTTTCCTTTGCTCAAGGAGGATATATGCTTTATGTTCATCGGCAGCATGATTCTCTTTGATGCGCAGATCGTAAAGAATCTCACCGGCTTCGCATTTCTCTGTCAGGGTAGATAGCCACAGGGCGGCTGAGCCGGTACGTCCTTCGTAATCGACGTCTCCGGACTTGGAAGTATACAACTCTTTGGTTATGAAATTATAGAGTGCGTAGAAGTACGACTGTTCCAGTGGGGTAAGTGAAGCCAGTTTCTGCGATAGATTATCGATGGACGGGCGGAGATATTGTTCCCAAAACCGACCGGATAATCCTCGTTCGTTGAGTATGTCGGAACGTATGGCTTGGAGTTTGGAGGCGGTATACTCCACACTGTTTCGTAACTGGATTCCATATTCATCAGATACGATCCGGTTGCGCAGATTGATGATCCGGCGCACCATGGCCCACGACGGACGTGCCGGATAAAGTAAAGGGTAGCGTGTGTAGAGCAGATAGGCTTTTACCCGGTGATGATCCATTCCCATCGAGTATTGCAGCACTGCCTGGTAGAGCAGCATTTGTACTTTATTGTTTTCTTTGGGCTCTACTTTGTTGCGGATGGAGAATTCGTCTGCTTTCCCCGATTTCATCTCAATAAACGATGACATGTCACGCTGCATGTAGTCCAATCGTCCTTGCAGTCCCAATGCTTCGCAAATGTACGAGGGCTCGAGCACTGCATCAGTCTTATCCAATTCATAGCCCGGCGCACGGAAGGTGTCTGTCACCACTTCGCGGATATGTTCGAAGTGTAGTTTGCAATCGTCAAAGAACTGTCGTTCCTTCTCTCTGTCACGTAGGTCGGTGCAGGCAGCCAGTTCAATCGGGTAACGGCGAAAGGCTTTTTGCATACACTCTCTGTAGTCCGGTTCGTTTTCTGCATGAATCCATTCGTCCAGGAAAAGGTTGGCTATGTTTCCCAGTAATAATGGCCGGGCATTGTCGATGGGTTGGAGGCGGGCCAGTACATAGTTGGCGGGATGATGTCCGTAATCACGAAAACATTCTGCCAACGAACTGATGTCGATTAAGTAATCCGGTTCGAGTACGATGAACGAAGGAGTCAGGACACCGGTTTCGTCAATGGCCACATCAAGTAGGTTGAGTTGTGCATGACACCATAAAATTTCGCAGGTTTGAGCAAACTCCTCGTTGATCTGCGGCACATTATAACGTATTCTCAGATATTCGTCAGCAATGGTATCGACCGGGGTTACATATAGATACTGCTCGTCGGCATATTGATAGCATACACGCATTCGCTCTATTCGCTTTTTAGCCGGAGGTGCTACGAGGTAAGTTGCGTCGGCACGCGGCAGTAAGTGGTAGAGTTCGCCGGGAATCTCGACTTCGTAAAGTTTACGTATAAAGAAGGCAAGTGTCTTGGCATCCCGCAGTAACTTTTCGCGTACAGGTTCCTCTTTTCGATTGAGAATAGCGTTTGAGGTCAGGCGAAAAGTGTGTAATCGGTTTTGTTCAACAATTGTCAGCCCTGCCCGTGCCGACACAAAACTGATCCGTGCCGAAAGGTCAGTCATCTGAAGACTTTCATCCTGCATTTGTGCCCGGCACAATCGTTCGAGCAAATCACGCAACTGTTTGTAAGCCACCGCCAGATTGCTGTTTGCTGTCCGACAGGCTGCAAGCAGGATTTCAAAAGATTCGTTTACCTCATTTTCCATACAGCAAAAATACATGATAATTCCCGGATTTTCATGCGGACGGATGAAAATGTGTACGAAAGTATCATTACTTCGATATCGGAGTTTCTGTAGGCAACTTGTTTTGTGAACTATCTGTTTAGTAATGTTTTTACTCGTTTATTCATAGGCTTCTCAAAATAGTAGTAAGAAAGCAGGCTTAATAGAATGATGATACTGAATAGAATCGGGACGGAAATGTACCATTCCGTATGAAGATTATTTTCTTTTTGCCATTCTGAATATGTCAGTAAGACAAATAGATGGATCAAATAAAAACTGTAACTGATTTCTCCCCCTATCACTAGAAAACGGTTGGATAAAATGCGGGAAAAGATACCTTTCTGAAGTGAAAAACTAATCAGAATCACCGCAACAGGGAGCCAATAATAACATGAATATCGGTATACTTTAGGTATATCGGCGGCATAGAGGTAGAAAATTAAAAATAAGATAATAGATGAGATTTCAATGATACTTCCTTGCAAGGCAGTGATATTCTTGTTTTTCAAGCGTTCATACAATTGGAACAGTAACATGCCGACAATGAAATCCGGAAATCGGGTAATTGGATTGACGTACCAGAAGCCTTTTATTTCATCTTCCGGAGTAAAGTACATGCCGACGACCATTAGTATCGCTACAATTCCAAAAACAGAAAGCAAATACTTATAATTTTTTGCTAAAGGTATAAGGAATGGGAAGCAGATGTAAAAAAGCTGTTCACAGCATAAACTCCATGAAGGGCTGTTGAAAGAGAAAAAGTAGTCGGCTCTGGGAATATAAGCATTTGTCAAAGTGAGCGAAGCTAAGAAATGCTTAAGCCAATCTAAAGTTCCCGATGCTATAACGTAACTTCCTAAAATAGCAGCAATAAACAATGTCAGCCAATGTAAAGGATAAATACGCGCAATGCGTGCTACCCAGAAAGTGCGTTTGTCTATTTTGTTGTCTTTCAGCTTCTCTTGATAATTATATGCTATAATAAAGCCGCTTAGCACAAAAAAGAAGCTGACGCCTACAAATCCCTCTTTGAAAAAATGGGTATTGAAAACATTGTCTATAACATAGCAATGTGCTCCAAAAACCATTATTGCAAATATGAATCTCAACGATGTTAAAGTATTAATCATAATTTCGTATTGTCTTATCGTTTTTTTATTTTCATCATTAAAGATGTGATGTGTGTGTTGAATACTGCAAATATATGGAAAGTATAGTTAGTATAAATCAAGAAGTATGCTTTTTTCTTGTATGATAATGGAATAAATGAATTGTGGCTTGATATTGAAGCCGTATCGAGAGAGACTGATATATGCAAAGAAGAGTAGGTAACCAGGATCTACGAGCGGTTTTTGTCTTTAATCATCAATATGCTCATTTCATAAAGCAGATAGAGGGGAATAGCTACGATGCTGAGTGTGAAAGGGTCTCCTGTTGGAGTAATGACAGCAGCAGCGATGACAATCAGGACAATGGCATGTCTCCGGTATTTTCGTAAGAATGATTTGTTTACCAATCCAAGCAAGGAAAGCAACCAGGTTACCAAAGGTAGTTCGAAAGCCAGCCCCATGCAGAGCACCAGCATCATAAAATTGTCGATGTAAGAGTTCAGGGAGATCTGATTCTCTATTTCTGCGCTGAGTTGATAGGTAGAGAGAAAACGAAGGGTGAGCGGATAGACCATAAAATAACCTAAAAGGACTCCGATAAAAAACATGACCGTGCCGATGGTCAGGGCTTTGCGGACTCCTTTCCGTTCATTAGGGTAAAGGGCAGGACGGATGAAACGCCATATCTCGAAAAACAAATAAGGTGTGGCAGTGACTACAGACATCCAGAAAGCGGTGGACATGTGGATAAAAAAAGGTGCTGCCAGATTGATATTTACCAGCTTGACTTTAAACTCACGGGTAAAGAAGTCATCGGTAAGGTCGAATGCCTGTCCGATGTCCCGCAGAAGATGGTAAAAGATGAAATCGTTGTGGCAGGGAGCCAGAATGACATGGTCGAACAGATAGGGCATAGCAATGAAATAGCCTACAGCCAAAACAAACCATACACCTATAATTCGAAACAGCACCCGGCGCAGTTCATCCAGGTGATCCCAAAAAGTCAGTTCTTTAACTTCTGCCATTATTAAGAGAAAGGCGGTTGAAATTTACTTTCGTTCTATTTTCATTTCATGTAAGAGACGGAAACAAAACAGGATATCAGTTATCTTTCTTTTCTTTGTTTTCCGGTTCGTCGATTTCTTCTTTTGCTTTGTTTATTTCCTCTTTGGCTTCATTCACCCCTTCTTTAAAACTTTTCACTCCTTTGCCGAGCCCGCGCATCAGTTCGGGAATCTTTTTACCACCAAAAAGCAAGAGTATAACCAACAGGATGATAATCCATTCGGAACCACTGGGCATGAATCCTAATAAAAAAAGGTTTGTCATAACGGTATTGTATTAGTTTGTGTGCAAAGATAGACTATTTTGAATGAAAAAAGAAAGGCAGAATCATAAAAGCGAAAACCGGGCTCATAAAAACGAAAAGTGAAAAGCTGAAGGAGGTTAATGTCCGTTACTTTTCACTTTTCCGACTGAATCTTTTGGAGTTAATCTTGATAATATACTCTCTTGACCCGGGTTGAAATGCCTGTCAATACTTCATAAGGGATGGTTTCGAGCGCATCCGATAAGACGGTAATCGGTAATTCGTCACCGAAGATGATAGCTTGATCACCTTCTCTACAATCAATATCCGTTACGTCGATCATGCACACATCCATGCAGATATTTCCTACGTATGGGGCTTTTTTGCCATTGACAAGGCAATAGCCATGTCCGCATCCCAAATGGCGGTTCAGGCCGTCGGCATATCCGATGGGTATAGCAGCGATACGTGAGGGGCGTATCAGATGCCCTTTGCGGCTATAACCTACAGTATCTTCTTCCGCCACGTCCCGTATTTGGAGAATCGTTGTTTTCAAGGTACTCACGTTGTTGATGATTGAGTTATCGATCGGACTGATTCCATACAGTCCGATGCCAAGACGAACCATGTCGAACTGTGCACCGGGGAAGCGTTCTATACCGGCTGTGTTGCAGATATGGCGCAGTATTTTGTGCGGGAATGCATCTTGCAGTTCCTTTGACATCTTTTCATATCGTTCTATTTGCTGCCGGGTAAAAGCGTCGAACTGGGCAGAATCACTGCCTACGAAATGGGAAAAGACAGAGCGGGGGATCAGTGCATTCTGGTTCTTTAACCGGCGAATCAGTTGCGGGATGTCTTTCTCTTCGAATCCCAATCGGTGCATACCCGTATCCAGTTTTACGTGAATGGGGAAGTTGGTGATACCTTCTTTTTCGGCGGCCTTTATCAATGCGTCGAGCAAATGGAAATTGTATACTTCCGGTTCCAGTTTATAGTCGAACATGGTTTTGAAAGCGGTCAGTTCGGGATCCATGATGATAATGGAGGCTGTGATCCCTGCTTTGCGAAGGTCGGAACCTTCATCGGCTACGGCCACTGCCAGATAGTCAGCGTGATGTTCCTGAAGGGTTTTGGCTATTTCGTACGAACCTGCTCCATAAGCAGACGCTTTCACCATGCACACCATTTTGGTTTCCGGTTTGAGCATCGAGCGGTAGTGATTCAGGTTGGCTACCATAGCTCCCAGGTTTACTTCCAGGATGGTTTCGTGTACTTTCAGTTCCAGTTCTTCCGAAACGAGGTCGAAACCGAAGTTGCGGGAGCCTTTTATCAGGATGATTTCATTTCTGAGTTTCTTAATTACATCTGATGCCAGAAGTGCCTTGGTATCGGGGAAGAAATATTTTTCTATATCAAACTTTGATGCGCATGAGGATATTTCGGCACCTACACCGATAATCTTTTCAATGCCGCGGCTGTGAACCAGTTGTGCCACTTTGCGGTAGAGTGTTGTCGTGCTTTGTCCGGTTTCCAGGATATCCGAAAGGATCAAAGTGCGCTTTAGGCCTTTTGACTGCGAACGCCGGTAAAGAAAGTCGAGAGCGATATCCAGCGAAGCAAGGTCCGAATTATAACTGTCATTGATCAAGATACAGTTGTTCTTTCCGTCTTTTACTTCAAGGCGCATCGCTACAGGTTCGAGCCGGGCCATTCGTTCGGTGATCTGGTCGGCCGGTACCATCAGGTACAGGCAGGCAGCGAGGCAGTTCAGTGAGTTCTCTATGGAAGCATCATCGATAAAGGGAATACAGAATGTATTGTCCATCTCCAGATAGCGGTAGGAGATGACGGTATGATCTTCTTTCTTCTCAACCCTGCTGATATAGAGCGGACGTTCGATATCCCTCATGCTCCATGCGATTTCACGGGCAGTCAGCATTGACTTTCCTACGCAGTTGCTTATCATTTCGTTGTCGCCATTGTAAATGACTACGTCGCAATCTTTAAACAGGCTTAGTTTTTCCATGCACTTCTCTTGCAGTGAAAAGAAGTTTTCCTGATGTGCTCCGCCAATGTTGGTCAGGATGCCTATTGTCGGCTTAATCATATTCTGTAACGGACGCATTTCGCCCATTTCCGAAATGCCGGCTTCGAAAATGCCCAGTTCGGATTCCTCGTTCATTTGCCAGACTGACAGCGGGACACCGATTTGCGAATTGTAGCTGCGCGGTGAACGCACGATAACCCGGTCGGGGCTGAGCAATTGGTGAAGCCATTCTTTTACAATGGTCTTTCCATTGCTGCCCGTAATGCCGACTACCGGAATCTGGAAGGAACCACGGTGTTGTTCGGCCAATTTCTGAAGTGCTTTTAAAGTATTGGGGACAATAAGGAAATTGCATTCCTGAGCCATTGTCACTTTTAGTTGCTCACTGTCCATGGTGAGCCCTTTGAAATCTTCGCTTGTGACTACAAAATTGCGCACTCCCCGTTCATAAAGGTCAGGGATATAGCGTGCGCCGTTGTTCCTTTTAGTAGGAATGGCAAAAAAGAGGGTCTCTTCCGGAAAGCATAACGAACGGCTGTCAGTCAGTAGCCAGTCGATGGCAGCGGGCTTGTTTCCCAGACGCCGTGCACCTATTTTTTCAACGATTGATTCAATTGTATATGACATAATATTAAAGCATTGGCATATTTGCACATTTATTGAAGCGCCAATCGGCACATGTTTGTTTCTTTTTCGAAATCTAAGTACGGGTATTTTCCGTTAAGTCGTTCTATTTTTAACACAATTTGTCCTAAAAATCTTTTATGCTCTTCCGACTCGGGATGGAAAGGTTTGTGCGCAATCGCTTTTCGTATCGTTTCACACTCTTTGATTAGGTCTTGGGTTTCGGGGGTGAAGAAAGTCTCCGAAAAACGCTCCCATAGATAATTGACGGTCAACGTGGATGGGTGTACCATGTCATCTGCATAGAAGCGATAGTCCCGAAGTTCATCCAATACTATTTCATAAGAAGGAAAGTAGCAAGTGACCTGTGGATAACGTTGCATCAGTCGGTCGATGGCAAGCAGCAGCACGCTTTTACTGAGTTGGTTGGCATGCATTCCGTCTCGTATGTGGCGAATGGGGCTGACTGTGAACAAGATCTTTAGTTGAGGATTCAAAGAGATCAATTCGTCCAACAGCAGGGTATAGTCTTCTACTATCTCGTCTATCTCAAGGCGGCGGCGTATAAAGTTCTTTTCAGGCAATTTGTGACAGTTGGCCACTACCTTTCCTGTCTCTTTTTGTTCGTATACGTATGCGGTGCCGAAGGTCAGCATAAGCCGGTCAAGTTGTTTCAGCTCTTTATGTGCTTGTTCCAGACGGGATTGGATATTCCGTAAGGTGTCTGCAAGGGTGGCGGCGGAGAAAGAGCCATGATGCATCGGGCTGTGCCAACATTCACGATGCAGAAACAGATCGGATGCTTTGTATTGCTTTTGGCTGATGATTTCGCGCAAAGCCATTGAGATGGATCGTGGATTATATAAGATACCGAATGGATTGATATCGATCCGGAATTTATTTTCAGCAAGCAGGGTACCGATGTTCTCTGCAAAGCAGGAACCCATAATCAGCAGTTGCTGGGCATGGCTGATGGGGGTGAATCCAGATGGAATCTCTACCGGAGTATTCAGGTTCATAATCAAGTAATTCTATAAACGGGAGTACAAAGGTACATGATAATTTCGGGAAACGTATGCAAGTAGCTGAAAATATGCCGTATCGTTGTTGCGGATACCTGAAACGCTTGCCCTCTTGCGTAACCCTACGCATTCACGCTCCTGATTTGAAATACCATCTCCTGCAAAAGATGGTTCTTCTTCAAATTTGGTGGTAAATTCTTTATTTCTTTATTTCCAAGTTGATAATTGTCCTTTTTGCTTGCTTTAATAAGAATAAACAGACACCGGCTGAATAAGATAACTCAAGTTTCGGAAGCGAGTTTACGCCTTCTGAACCGGTATCTTCATCCTTATACCTTTTTTCAATTAACATTGTTAACGTCTTTTGCAGGTTGTCAGGTTCTTGTGCGCAAATAACAAGTCTTTTGCATTTAAAGAACTTCTTATTCACATCCAAAGAACAAGCTTTAACTCTGTGTTAAAACAAAGCTTTTGAGGATAGAAATCTTACTTTTTAAAGACGTTGATTTTCAGATGGTTTAGTCTAAAATCCGTTTCTTCACCTCACGGATGGATTCTTCGGGCGCAAACCGGGATACCTGCTTTTTTGTCAACTATAAACGAGGGCTTGCCCTTCCGAAAACTGAATTAGATTCCATGAGTAAAAGAAAACTTACCACCAAATTTTAAGAAGAACCTCCAAAAAATCGATCTTCCATCTTCCACCCTCTGTTTTAAGGTGATATTTCACGTAAGTATCTGAACTACAGATATAGATTGCACATTTCTTAAGCAAATATACCTTTTAAAGTATTTTGTTTTTCTTCGTTGTTTAAATAGGAAATGGTGCAGTCCTTATCTCGTCCCGTGTACCTGAGCCCATAAGCCCCGGTACGCGGACCGGGATAAAGGTGCTGAGATAAGAAGTAAGATATTGATATACGATGCTTTATAAGTATAGCAAAATTAAGATGTTTATTTACTTAATTGGCAGGATAAAAAGAACCGCTGCTCTTTACGGGGGGCAATAAAGAAACAGCGGTTCGCATCAACTGGTTGAGTTTGTTGTAGAGATCTGGATTAAGAATGTATATAAAGGTTCAAACTGAAAGAAAAAACTAAAATGAAAATGGAATCTTTGAAATAGGTATGAAACTCCGGGGACACATCGTCCAAATGATGTCTGATTTACAAAATCGGGTGGCGGTGCAGATCTGCCGGATACGGGATTTATACTTAGTGATATATGAGTAGCTTGGACTTAGTATCAGGCGGGAATATCTCACCTTGTGAACTTTGAAGATGTATTGGGCTGTATCGAGAATCGTTTCTTTCCGTTCGGCTAAACAGGAAGAAGTGAAACAGTCTGAATATTCAAAGTCCTTGGTTTCTGTGGCATAGTATAGAATCTTTCTGCCTCGCTGAATGATGTAATTCAATCTGTAATAACCATTGGCGTCGATTCCCCGGCGTTGGAAATATAAAATTCTGATAATAGGTTTGCCCATGGCTTAAACGTAATAGGCAGGGAAAAATGAACGGCCCTGCTGACCCGTTTGCGTTATATAATTTCATGCAGAGCAAGAAATAAATATATGCCAACCCATTACGGAGTTGGACACGGGGACAGAGCCGTTTTATCCAAAAGCTGCGGACATATACGATCATATGCCCGTAGCTAAAGTAAGACAAAGAAATATTTATTTCTCTATCTCTGCTTAAAAAATTATATAACGCATCACAAAGGTGAGAATTATTTTTGATTTAGCATAGCAAACGGTTAAAAAATGTATGAAATAACACTTTATCGGCTGGTAATGTTTTGCTGTATGTGCTTTATCATGAAACTATCCGCTTTAGTTTTAATTAACTGCTGAAATTAGTTTTTGAACTAAATCTTTTCGTTATTTGTGTTCAAATGAAGAAAAGGTTATGAAAAGATTAACAGCAAAAGAAGAAGAGATTATGGGATTTTTCTGGGAGAAGGGTCCTTTGTTTGTGAAAGAGATACTGGCATTTTATGATGAGCCAAGACCACATTTCAATACTTTGTCTACAATTGTGCGCGGATTGGAAGAGAAGGGCTTTTTAGCACATCATACTTATGGCAATACCTATCAATATTATGCGGTAGTCAGCGAATCGGACTTTAGTAAACGTACGCTGAAAAGTGTAATTAGCAAGTATTTCAATAATTCGTATCTCAGTGCTGTGTCGTCCTTGGTGAAGGAAGAAGATATTTCGCTTGACGACCTCAAGAAGCTGATTCAGGAGGTGGAGCAAAAGAACGAAGAATAATTAAATGATGCGGATGTTATGGGACTCTTTTTCGTTTATATAGTAAAGTCTTCTGTTTGCCTGGCAGGTTTTTATCTGTTTTACCGCTTGTTATTGAGCAAGGAGACATTTCACCGATTTAACAGGATCGCTCTGTTGACTCTGTTGTTGCTGTCTCTGTTGTTGCCTCTTGTTCAACTGACTACTATCGAACAGACAGAAGTACATCAGACGATGCTTACTATCGAACAATTATTGATGATGGCAGATATGCCGGTATCGGAGGTGACACCTGCCGAAGCGGTGACTTTATCCGGCATACAGATTCTTTTGATGGTTTATTTATCAGGAGTTCTCTTTTTCGCCTGCCGGCATATTTATTCTTTGGGGCGTCTGTTGATGCTGCTGAGGTCAGGGGAGAAAGAGAAGATGGAAAACGGAATGACCTTAGTGATTCATCAACAAAAGATTTCACCTTTCAGCTGGATGAAATATATTGTTATCTCTAAAGTGGATTTGGAGGAGGATGGCAGAGAGATACTCATTCATGAGGCAGCACATGTTCGTAATCGTCACTCTGTCGATTTGCTGATTGCCGATATCTGTATTTTCTTTCAATGGTTCAATCCGGCTTCCTGGCTATTAAAGCAGGAACTTCAGAATATTCATGAGTATGAAGCGGATGAGTCTGTTATCAGAGAGGGAGTTAATGCCAGGCAATATCAGTTGCTACTGATAAAAAAAGCTGTTGGCACAAGGCTCTACTCTATGGCCAACAGCTTTAATCACAGTAAACTTAAAAAACGTATCACTATGATGTTAAAAGAAAAGTCAAATCCATGGGCACGATTGAAGTACTTGTATGTACTTCCTTTGGCCGCCATTGCTGTGACTGCATTTGCCCGTCCTGAGATTTCGGGTAAGGTGGATGTAATCTCGGCCGTGAAAGTGAATGATTTCGTGCAAATAGTAGGGACTAAAGTGCCTGAAAAAAAGGTTGAGGTGTTGAAAGATACTGTGAAAAAAGATGCTCCGAAAGAAGAGGCTCTTAAAATGCCATTTTCAATTAGAAATGCCGGTTCTCAACCTCAGCCCTTGATCCTTGTGGATGGAAAAGAGATAACCGGCGAGCAAATGCAACGGGATATCAATCCGGATATGATTGAGTCTATCAGTGTTCTGAAGGACGAAGCGTCGACAGCCATATATGGAGATAAGGCCAAACATGGCGTAATTCTGATTACACTGAAAGGAAAGGATGTGCAAAATGTGCTGTCTCTTTCTGCTTCGGATCCGGAAGACGGGGTGAAGGTTGTAGGAGTGGTCAAAGATCATTTGGATAAGCCATTGGCGGGGGCATCTGTATTTATTTCGGGAACCGTCTCGGGAACAATGTCTGATGCTTATGGACGTTTTGTTCTTTTGGCTCCCAAGAACGCTATGCTCCGTATTTCATATACGGGCATGACAACAGTTGAAAAGGCTGTGGCTCCGGAGGTAAACGTGACATTGAATCCGGCAGACTAAAAAATATTTATTGTGGGGTGCTACTCCCACAGACCAATGTGTCAAAACTCACCATGGAGGACAAGCCTTCTATCCCCGGTCGGAAGGATGGAAAAAAAACGGGAAAATATCGATTTGAAAGAACTTTATCAATTATATAATGAAATAGATTCGTATATTAGCCAACGATATAACGAACTGTTTGGACTCTGAAGCCATGTTTATTCCGAGTCGGAGGATTACACTTTAACCATTATGTATTTATGAAGAGATTATTATCCGTTTTTTTATTTCTATTTTGCTGCGTTATAGCGGCCGATGCACAAGACGATGCCGCACAGTATGATTCGATAATGAATCTGATGAAAAATAAAAAGATTCCTTTGATGGAACGTTATTATATGACCGGGGATATCGAATATCTTTCACGGGAGCATCAGATTGCCGTGCTAAAGCAATTGATTCCGGAAGCGAAAGAGGTGGAGGATAAGGCGGTCATTACCCGTCTTTATTCCATTGTAGCCATGTTCGAAAATCAACTTGGACATATGGCTGAGGCTAAAAACTATCTGGACAGTGCTTTTATGAATAAGGGAAAGTTTGAAAACAACAATATTTCGGTATGATGCACTACATTGCCGGAATCTATTATTCGGATAAGAACCTGATGGAACAGGCACATAAGAATTATTATCAGGCTGCTGAGTATTTTAATCGCAATGAAATGAAGCCGGCCATCTTAACGGAGATTTATTATGATCTGTCTATCATTTACTCGATGTGGCAAGATGATGAGGGATTACATGAATTGTCGGAAGCGATGAAAGACTTACCGGTAGACTTCCCTTTTCAGCAGATATTGAAGTGGACCATAAAGGCGAAATACTTTTATGCCTTATATCAGAATGAACACCGGGTGGATTTGCTGGATTCTGTGACGAAGTATAACCAGGAGGCTTTTAAGGTCTACACATCCACCGAAAATCCTTATGACGTGGGATATGTCATATCCGACAATTATTTGCACCAGGCAATAGTTTACAGTGAGGTGGGAAAAATCAAAGAAGCCGAACAGTGCTTTGAAACGGGTAAGAAACTGATGAATCCTAAAAAGATCGACGCCAATGTTTCGGTCAGTTATGTTTCGGGAGTAATTGCCTATTATCAGGCAGACTATGAATTGGCCGAACAACATTTACAGGACGGACTGCGTGAGTTGAAGCGGATGGATGAAGAGCAGGAGGTGGATTACTATCATGCTTTGATTGAATTCTATACACTGTTGGCTAAGGTATACGAGAAGCAGGAACTTTATAATAAGGCTTTGGAGGCAGCCCGTAATTCACTGAAATATGAAACTCGCTTGTTTGACAAAAATAACAATAAGACGATCCAGAAATTACGGACACAATATAATCTGAATGAAAAGGAACGGGTTGTGGAGCAATTGTCCGCTATTAACGAAAAGAACCGACGGATTAATATTCTTTCGGCCATTCTTATTGTTCTGGCACTGGTCACTATCTTTTTACTTTTGAAACGCTATCGTTCGCGCCAGCGTATTCATGAAGGAATGCTGCAGATTGCCAAACTAAAGCAGCAGGAAGCTGAACTTCTGGTTAAGTTGCAGAAGACAAAACTTGAGGAAAGGGAACGGGAGTTCCAGTCTTTAGTGCATGAAGCGCAACAGCGTAAAGTTCAATATTATCTGGAAGGTCTTGAGGTGGAAAGAAAGCGATTGGCGAAGGAACTTCATGATAATGTTTCCAATGAATTATTGGCCATCAAGATGAAAATCACCGATGGAACAAGTAGCTGTGAGGAGATCATGGACACGTTACAAACTTTGCAAGCGGAAGTACGGGGCATTTCGCATGACCTGATGCCACCTATTTTCAAATACGCTTCGTTATCGGAGATTCTTCAGGATTATGTATATCAGCATAATCAGCCGGGGCAGACCGAACTGGAACTGTTGCTCGAACCGGAGGATAACTTTGACAATTTATCGCAGAAGGTGTCGCTGGAGATCTATCGAATTGTACAGGAAGCTGTTGGTAACTCGTTGAAGCATGCACAAGCCACGCTGGTGAAGATTATCCTGGTGCGGGAAGATAACAAGGTGAAATTAACGGTTTCGGATAATGGAAGAGGATTTGAGCAACAGGCCGGGAAGACGGGAATTGGTCTTACTATCATAAAAGAGCGTGTGGAAAACCTGAGGGGAACTCTGACTTTGAATTCTGCTCCGGGAAAAGGAACAGAGCTGATCGTGGAAATCGATCTGGAGAATCTGGAAAAATAAAAGAGAGATAACAGTTTGTTTACCACCGATTACGTAAACCGGGATAACCGTTTGGGTAATCGGTGGCGTTGGAGATATATCCTATTGTCAAATATTTATTTTATCTGATAGCTGAAAATGACAGGATTAGAGTCGCTGTCCAATGATTCTGTCAGTTTATATAGTTTATCGGACATTTTATCCTTGAAAGATGGATGATTGTCTACGATAGCTTTGAGGCTGAACAGGGTCGTAGGATAAACCGTGAAGAATACACGGTTGTTGGCTCCTTCTACCGGTATGTATTGGTGTAAGTCTGTTTGGTATCCCGTATTTCGTATCTTATTGTATTTCAATAATTTGTTTTGCGTTTTATCAAATACATATACACCGAACAGATTCGTACTGAACATTAAATACTGGGGAGCATTTGCCACATTAGCCATTAAATATACATATCGATCCCAGGTGAACTTATTAAGCTCACGACAGGTGTATTCTTTGTCTTTAGCAGCTTCCGGAAAATTCTCGTTCATAAAATCGAAAGAGTAGTAAGGGGTTATCTTTCCGTCTTCCAGTTGGTAGATGGTGTTATCGAATTTTCTGGTAAATACAATAGGAGTGGTTCCATTCAGCCGGCTTCCTCCGATAAAACAATAAGGAGCTATTTCTCGGAGTGGTTTTAATAGTTCAGTCTTTTGGTTGTCCGGGGCTATTACTGTGATGGATGATGTGGATAACTGATTATTAATATATGTGGCATTTTCTAAATATGTCACTCCGTTGTCAATTGCTATTGAATGATAGTATCCTTGTAGTTTGGTAGTTTTAATGAAGTTTCCTTGTAAGTCATAATATATCAGTGAGGTCGGGTCAGCCAGGAATACTAAATTTTCATTTTGCCTGTCTATGGCTATATCCAGTATGCTTCCATATTCTCCTTTACCTATCCCTACACGGTGTATGGTAAATAGGTGTCTGCCTTTGTCATTGAAAGCCAACACTTGCTTCATGGATTTATCTAAAATATAATAGGTGTTTTTCCATTCTATTACCCGATTTATACGCTTTATCAATGCATTGTCTTTGGTTTCCAAGCAGAAGACTTGAGGATTTTTTAGGAAAAGAGTGTCATCCACTACTTTTTCTACTGTTTCTAACTTTGCGACCGAACCTGTTATTTCATTCTGGGTCATACATCCGCAGAACATTATAATCAATAGGAAGCTGGAGAAAAATATTTTTTTTATCATATTAAAGAGGTCTTTGACTAATATCTGCACTAAAATCATATTCGCATGCGATTATATCCATTATTATATTCGTATCCGATTGGTGTCAATGCCCCGATATTGGATAAAAAATTGAAGATTGAATTTAATTGTAGTGATTATGCGCAAGACAATGGGTGCTGCAATGCCGGGTAAGAAAAGTACTCGTTTTCGCATAGTGTTAACTTTTAAGGGATATTCTTATTATCGATAAAGATACTAAAAATATTATGTAATAACGCTTTCTTTGCAACTCTTTTTATTTTATCCAGCTTTTTTCGCTTCTTTGTTAAGAATTTATCTTCTATATAAACCTGTTTATTTAATTGAGGCCTGAAGATACGATAATATTTCTTTCTCTTGTTCAGGATGGAACCATCTGATCTCTTCATCCCGTTTGAACCAGGTCATTTGTTTGCGTGAGTAGATACGTGAGTTCTGTTTTATTTTTTCGATAGCGAAGTCAAGATCCCACTCTCCATCCAGATATTTAAATATTTCCTTATAGCCTACAGTGTTCAGGGAGTTCAACTCTCGGTGGGCATATACGGAGCGGGCTTCTTCCAGCAATCCTTCGTCCATCATCTGGTCTACACGACGGTTGATGCGATCATATAATTCGGCGCGATCTCGCGTCAGTCCTATTTTTAGGATGTGGAACGGGCGTTCCTTTTTTTGTTGTGTACGGAAAGAGGTATAAGTTTTCCCTGTCATGTAACAGATCTCCAAGGCGTGGATGACCCGTTTGGGATTTTTTAAATCTACAATTTTATAGTACTCCGGATCCAGTAGCTTCAGTTCGGCACAGAGATTATCGAGTCCTTCTGTGTCATATTTATGTAGCAAGAGCTCACGAGTCTCGGCATCTACTGTCGGTATGTCATCAATGCCTTTGCAGATGGCATCCACATACATCATAGAGCCTCCGGTGAGCAGGACGACATGATGTTGTTGAAATAACTGTTCGAGAACACTCATTACTTCCGTCTCGTATTGGGCGGCACTGTAATAATCGGTAAGTTGCAGGGTACCTACAAAGTAGTGTGGAACCCGTTTTAATTGCTCCGGGGTCGGAGCAGCCGTTCCTATCTTAAGTTCGGCGTATAACTGTCGGGAGTCAGACGAAATGATACTCGTCTTGAAATATTCTGCTATGCGGAGGCTTAACTCCGTTTTTCCTACACCTGTAGGACCTATAAGTACAATTAAAGTTTTGGCAGTCATAACGATTGGTCATGTGATAATGTACCCATGTGACAGCATAGGGGGCGGGTAGTAAGATGTCATAACCCACCGGATGTGGTCACATGGGCATATTATTCAAAATTTATCTTCGTCGTATGAACTTCCACCTCCGGTTGCACCGTCATTTACATCAAATCCTTCGGCATCAAAGTCTTCCATATCGAAGTCCTGGTCACCGTAGAAGTTTTCATCCAGATCGAGTGAGCCTCCTCCGGCTGCCATCTCTTCGAAATCGACTGTTTGCTTGGGGGCTTCACCCGATTTCTTGGTACATTTAGCACCTTTTATTTCTTTTCCGGTGATGATTTCGGACAATTCGATGAAGAAACAACGTTCAGTCATGTAATCGAATACGTAAAGCAATTTTTGCTTTTCATCTTCAATCAACTCGTTGAGGCGGGTCTCTTTCATAATCCAGCTGTCCATTTCCGGATTATTGTCCATCTCTTCCAGTGTAATTTCTTTTTCTTTTTCCCAGTCATCATCACAGATAAAGAAAGAAGTCATCTGGTCGTTTGTATAGTTTGCTGCTTTCAGGATAGCTTCATGAAGATCGAAGAAAGTAGCTTCCGGGTCAATCTGTATCTCTCTGACGAAATCGTCAACCTCATCAGATATAATGGTAAATCTGTATATCATAGTTGTTACTGTTTTATTGATGGCGTAAAAGTAATAAAAAACCGAAAGATTGCAAATAAGATGGCTGGGTTTATTCCACAAAAAAGGAGGATGCTTGGAAAACATCCTCCTCTTCTTATTGATTTCTATTTATTTACCTGATAATTCCCCGTTCCGAGTTGCGAATAAAATCAACGATGTATTCTATTTCGGGGCTGGCCGGCACTTCTGCTTCAACCTTTGTGAGGGCATCCGAAGTGTTGAGTCCGCTTTGATAAATGATGCGGTAGGCATTGTGGATATTCTCTATAATTTCGTTCGAAAAACCACGACGACGGAGTCCGATGATGTTGATTCCACTGTAAGCGATAGGTTCGCGTCCGGCTATGATATACGGAGGAATATCTTTACTGAAACGGCATCCTCCCTGAATCATGACGTATCCGCCTACCCGGCAAAATTGGTGCATTAACACATTGGCACTGATGATGGCATTGTCATCGATGATGATTTCTCCGGCCATTTTGGTGGAGTTACCAACGATACAACCGTTGCCGATCAATGCATCGTGGGCCACATGGACGCCTTCCATCAATAGGTTGTTGTTACCTACAATGGTTCTGCCTTTAGCTGCTGTACCTCGGTTGATGGTCACGTTTTCACGAATCAGGTTATTGTCACCTATTTCGGCTGTACTTTCTTCACCTTTGAATTTCAAATCTTGTGGGATTGCTCCGATAACGGCTCCCGGAAAGATTGTATTTCCGTTACCGATACGTGAACCGTACAGGATGTTGGCATTAGCCATAATTTTATTGTTATCTCCGATGACTACATTTCTATCAATGTACACAAAAGGAGCTATCTCTACGTTTTCACCGATTTTTGCTTCGGGATGAATATACGCTAAGGGACTTATCATGCTTAATAAATTATTTGTTTTTTACTATTTGAGCCATGAATTCGCATTCACAGACTACTTTTTCACCAACGAAAGCATAGCCTTTCATGGTTGAAATGCCCCGGCGGATAGGAGCCAATAACTCAACACGGAATATCAGGGTATCGCCCGGAACTACCTTCTGACGGAACTTCACACCATCGATTTTCATGAAATAAGTAGAATAACGCTCCGGCTCATCTACTGAATTCAGAACGAGTAATCCGCCGATTTGAGCCATTGCTTCAATTTGCAGTACACCTGGCATCACAGGTTCCTGAGGGAAGTGTCCCTGAAAGAAGGGTTCGTTGGAGGTTACGTTTTTTACACCGACAATGTAGTTGGCACCAATTTCGATCACCTTATCTACCAATTGGAATGGATAACGGTGGGGGAGTAGTTCACGGATGCGGTTCACATCCATAATCGGAGCACGGTTGCAATCATAGGTAGGCGCCTGTATCTCGTGCAGGCGAATTTCTTTGCGCATCTGACGTGCGAATTTATTATTGATGGTGTGTCCGGGACGCGTAGCAATGATTCTTCCTTTAATGGGTTTACCGATCAGAGCAAGATCGCCGATGACATCCAACAATTTATGGCGGGCACATTCGTTGGGCCATACCAGAGGTTTGTGGTTAATGTATCCCAACAGTTTGGCATCCATGTGAGGGACTCTCATGACGTCGGCCAGCTTGTCATAGTTTTCCTGGGACATTTCACGTTCGTAGATAACGATGGCATTGTCCAGATCGCCACCTTTGATGAGTCCGGCCGACAACAGTGGCTCGATTTCACGGACAAATACAAAGGTACGGCTGGGGGCAATTTCATCTTTGAACTTTTTCATATCCTCCAGTGTGGCAAACTGGTTGGGGATGATGGTTGAATCGTAAGATACCAATACGTTCAGGCTGAAGTTCTCATCAGGAAGTACGATGATAGACGATCCTGTCTCCTCGTCACGGAATTCTATTTTTGATTTGATGATATAGAAATCTTTAACGGCATTTTGTTCTTCGATTCCTACTTTCTCTATTTCTTGTACATAATATTGTGCACTTCCGTCCAGAATCGGAAATTCCGGTCCGTTGACTTGGATCAGACAGTTATCGATGCCCAAGGCATATAGAGCTGCCATTCCATGTTCAACTGTGCTTACTTTTACTCCATTTTTTGACAGCACGGTCCCTCTTGTCGTTTCACCTACATTGTCGGCTACGGCATCGATAATGGGTTGTCCTTCCAGATCCGTACGCTGTATTTTGTAGCCATGGTTGTCCGGGGCGGGGTTAAACGTAACAGTCAGGTCAAGTCCAGTGTGAAGACCTTTTCCTCTCAGTGAAAAGCTCTCTTTCAGAGTTTTTTGTTTCAGCATTGGTTACTTATTTAATTGTTGTTTTAATTCTTCTATTTCTTTGCGGAGATTGCGTAACTCAATCTGCATCTCCGGAAGGCTTTTTTGTACAATGGATGCTTTGAAAAATTGTTTTAGCTCCATAGGGGGAGTTCCGATAAGCTGGCTACCGGATTTTATATTTCCGGGAACACCCGATTGGGCTCCCAGATTCACTTGGTTGCCTATTTTGAGATGTCCGGCAATGCCTACTTGTCCGCCGAACATACACCATTCGCCTACCTTGGTAGAACCTGCGATGCCCACTTGGGCAGCCATGACGGTATGCGAACCTATTTCATCGTTGTGGGCTATCTGGACCAGATTGTCCAACTTTACTCCGCTATGAATAACGGTTGCTCCCATGGTTGCACGGTCGATGCAAGTATTGGCGCCGACTTCTACATTGTCTTCCAGGATAACAATACCGATTTGGGGAATTTTTTCGTATCCTTGTGGGGTAGGGGCAAAACCGAAACCGTCTGCTCCGATCACGCATCCCGCATGCAGAATACAGTTATTACCTACCCGGCAATCATGGTATACAGTCGAGTTGGCGTACAAGATACAATTGCTGCCTATCTTGGCACCACCTCCCACAGTGGCATGCGGATGAATCACTGTGTTGTCTCCTACTTCCGCATGATCACCGATGCAAGCGAAAGGAGCTATATATACGTCTTTTCCTATTTTAGCGGTTTCCGCTACATAGGCACGTTCGTCAATACCGGTTCTTTTGGGTTTGCTCATTTCATACAGATTGAGCAACTTGGCAAGGCTCTCGTAAGCATTGTCTACTTTGATTAACGTTGCTTTTACTTCTTGTTCGGGAGTAAAATCTTTGTTCACCAACACAATGCTAGCTTTAGTCTCATATATATAAGGTGTATATTTCGGATTGGAAAGGAAAGAGATAGCGCCTGGTATTCCTTCTTCTATCTTTGCGAATGTATGTACAGTAGCGTTTTCGTCACCTATAATTTCCCCTTGGATAAATGCTGCAATTTGCTTAGCCGAGAACTCCATAATCTTACTTTAAAATTTAATTAGTACGCAAATAACGGACTTTTTTTTTATATATCCTTACTCTTTGATGAATATTTTATACTTATCTATCCCAACGCAAGTAGCAGATATAGTATTTCTTTACCTTTTTAGAGAGCAATGAAATGTTTAGCATGTCCGATGCTTCTGCAATATTTTTTATTGTTCCGTCCTTATAAATAATATCAATGCTGTCATCAGCCGAATCATACATGTTCTTTTCGATACTGGGGGTAGAGACAAAATAGTCCGCTTCGGAAAGAGTAATGCCTAATTGCCGGCTGATCAGTAAAGTCAATTCTTTTTTTCGTTCTTCACTAATAGGTTCGGAGCATATCTCCACCTTGAAGATGTTGCGATTAATCATACCCAGGCTTAATGTAGATAAAACCTTATCCGTGTGGGTACTCCATACCTTTAAAGCTGTCCAGATGTCATTATCGTCCAATTGAATAAAGTTCTCCAGACAGTCCGGGTTATTGTAAAACACTTCCGGATCGATGTGATTATACAGAAAAAATTTCAATGCCGGTGAAGCAAATAATTCGACTCCTTTCGAAGCGAGTTCTTTGGCACGTAACAGGGCACTGATCAACATTCGTTCATAAGCTACCGATGTTTTGTGCAGATAAACCTGCCAATACATCAATCGCCTTGCAGTCAGGAAATTTTCTATGGAATAGATTCCTTTGGATTCCACTACCAGATGATCGTCTGCCACATCGAGCATTTTGATAATACGGGCCGAACCGATGTTTCCTTCCGAGACTCCGGTATAGAAGCTATCACGACGCAGGTAATCTAAACGGTCCATGTCCAGTTGTCCGCTTACTAACTGATGTAAGAAACGTTTGGGATATTCATCTTTGAATATCTGGATGGCCAAACTCAGCTGTCCGTTCATCTCCCTGTTCATCCGCTCCATCAGCATCAAAGAGATTTCTTCGTGAGATACTCCTTTGACAATGGTATCTTCAAGTACATGCGAGAAAGGACCGTGACCGATGTCGTGCAACAGGATGGCTGCCTGTACGGCTTCGGCTTCACTGTCGAATATAAAGTTACCTTTGGAAGCCAGTTGTGTGATGGCCTCGCTCATCAGGTAGAAGGCACCCAGAGAGTGTTGAAAGCGGGTATGCTGTGCACCGGGATAAACAACAGACGAAAGTCCTACTTGCTTGATGCGGTTTAAGCGCTGCAAAAGGGGATGCCGTATGATGTCGTACAGCAACCCCTTTGGTATGTTGATAAACCCGAATACCGGATCATTGATAATCTTCCGTTCGTGAGGCATTATAAAATAGCTTTCAGCTGTTCTGCCATTTGCTCTTGCACTTCTTTGGCAGCAGCACGGGCGGCAGCGGCAAAATTCTCTGTTTTATCTACATAAATAATTCCGCGAGAGGAATTCACAATAAGTCCACAGGTGCTGTTCATACCATATTTGCATACTTCTTCGAGAGAACCTCCCTGAGCACCGATACCCGGGACCAAGAGGAAGTGATTGGGGACAATTTTACGAATATCTTCGAAAGCACGTCCCTGAGTGGCACCTACTACATACATCATTTGTTCGTCGTTAGCCCATTCCTGTGATTTTTTTAGCACTTTTTCGAACAGACGTTCGCCGTTGGCATCTTCTGTCAGCTGGAAGTCATGAGAACCTTTATTTGAAGTCAGTGCCAGTAAGATTACCCACTTGCCTTCATAAGACAGGAATGGAGTAACGCTGTCTTCTCCCATATAAGGAGCTACAGTGACAGAGTCGATGTCCAGTTCCTCGAAGAAAGTACGGGCATACATTGCTGAGGTATTGCCTATGTCACCACGTTTGGCATCGGCGATGATAAACTGATCGGGATAATTCTCCTTGATGTAGTTCACGGTCTTTTCAAAAGCGGTCCATCCTTTTACACCCATACTTTCGTAGAAGGCCAGATTGGGTTTATAAGCGATGCAATAGTCAGCCGTTGCATCGACAATTGCTTTATTGAAAGCGAAGATGGGATCCGGATCATCCAACAGGTGATCGGGTATCTTCTTGATATCTGTGTCAAGTCCTACGCAAAGAAATGATTTTTTGCGTTTGATGTTTTCAAATAATGATTGCTTGTTCATCTTTACTTAATTTACAAATTTACGATTTACAATTGAAGTAACCGTCCGTTACAATTCACTCTCTTTCAAGCGCTCCGCATTTTCGGCCACAGTCAGTTTATCGATACATTCCTGAATATCGCCGTCCATAAAGGCAGCCAGGTTATAAATGGTATAGTTGATGCGGTGGTCGGTGATGCGTCCCTGCGGATAATTATAAGTGCGGATTTTAGCCGAACGGTCACCTGTCGAAACCATTGTTTTACGCTTTGAAGCAATATCGTCGATATACTTCTGATGTTCCTTGTCATAGATAAACGTACGGAGGCGTGCCAGGGCGCGCTCTTTGTTTTTCGGTTGGTCGCGGGTTTCGGTACATTCAATTAAGATCTCTTCTGCTACTCCTGTATTCGGATTCTTCCAAATGTAGCGCAAACGGACACCCGATTCAACCTTGTTGACGTTCTGTCCACCTGCACCTCCGGAACGGAAAGTATCCCATTTGATTTCACCTTCGTTGATCACTACATCGAACTCTTCGGCTTCGGGTAGTACGGCTACCGAGGCTGCCGAAGTGTGTACACGTCCCTGGGTCTCTGTTGCAGGTACTCGTTGAACACGGTGTACTCCCGATTCGTATTTTAGTGTACCGTATACATTATCGCCTGTAACGCTGCAAATGATCTCCTTATATCCGCCGGCAGCACCTTCATTGGCACTGGATACTTCCATTTTCCAACCTTTCGTTTCACAGAATTTGGCGTACATCCGGAAAAGGTCGCCTGCGAAGATCGCAGCTTCATCACCACCTGTACCGCCACGTATTTCAAGAATGGCATTCTTACCATCCTGAGGGTCGGCCGGTACCAGTAATAATTTGATTTCCTCTTCCAATACAGGGAGACGCTCCTGGCTGTTGTCCATTTCCTCTTTAGCCATTTCTCTCATATCAGCATCCGATTCGTTTGAGAGAATATCTTTAGCTTCTTCGATGTTAGCCAGTAGTTGCATGTATTCTTTACGGGCTTTCATCAAGTCGTCCAGCTCCTTGTATTCTTTGGTCAGTTTTACGTATCGTTTCTGGTCGGCAATCACTGCCGGGTCGGTAATGAGGGTAGACACCTCTTCGAAACGGGCTACGAGGCCGTCGAGCTTTTCTAATATACTATTGTTGTCTGCCATCTATTTCTTTTTCTTCTATTTCTCTGGGATTTGTGATTTTACAGATCGATTCTTTCCTATACATTAATATCTGAATTCACCGAATTCACTTTTGATAATCAGTTCTTTTTTATCACTCTCTTCAATACGTCCCACAATTTGTGCCGGGATACCGAAGGACTCACTGATGGCGATCACTTCGGCTGCATGTTCCGGAGAGAGATATACTTCGAGGCGGTGTCCCATGTTGAATACCTTATACATTTCAGCCCAGTCGGTACCGCTTTGTTCCTGAATGGTTCTGAACAATGGAGGTACAGGGAAAAGGTTATCTTTGACTACACGTACGTCGCCTACAAAGTGCAATACTTTCGTTTGTGCCCCACCTGAACAGTGCACCATTCCGTGAATCTCGGGACGCAGTGCATCAAGCAATTTTTTCACTACCGGTGCGTAGGTGCGGGTAGGAGAGAGTACGAGTTTTCCGGCATCGATCGGAGATCCTTCTACTGTATCTGTCAGTTTTAGTCCGCCCGAATAAACCAGTTCCTCAGGTACTGCGGCGTCATAGCTTTCGGGATATTTCTCAGCCAGATACTTGGCGAATACATCATGACGGGCGGAAGTCAGTCCATTGCTGCCCATACCGCCATTATATTCTTTTTCATAAGTGGCCTGTCCATGAGAGGCAAGTCCCACAATGACATCTCCCGGACGGATATTGGCATTGTTGATAACATCTGCACGTTTCATGCGGCATGTCACTGTACTGTCTACGATAATAGTGCGGACGAGATCACCTACATCGGCTGTTTCACCTCCGGTGGCATATACGCCTACTCCCATTTCACGAAGTTCGGCCAGCAATTCGTCTGTTCCGTTAATGATGGCGGAAATTACTTCTCCGGGGATAAGCAACTTGTTACGTCCGATAGTAGAGGATACAAGAATATTGTCAACGGCACCCACACAAAGCAGGTCGTCTATGTTCATGATCAGTGCATCTTGTGCAATACCCTTCCAAACGGAGAGATCTCCCGTTTCTTTCCAATACATATAGGCCAGGCTCGATTTGGTTCCTGCACCATCAGCATGCATGATATTACAATATTCGGGGTCCCCACCCAAAATATCAGGGATTATTTTACAGAATGCTTGTGGAAAAATTCCTTTGTCGATGTTCTTGATGGCATTGTGCACATCTTCTTTTGATGCGCTGACGCCTCGCATCATGTATCGTTGATTACTCATGAGTTATTTGGATTTTGTATACAACGGCAAAAGTACAGCTTTTTTTCCTTATAGCCAACAAATTGGAGGATATAACGATCCGGTAATATGATGGGGGAGAGGGTTCATTCTTTAATTTGAAGTTTGAAATGAAAAGTTTAAAAGAATTTTGTGTACCGTTTCTGAATTGTTTTTTGGGAAAGGAAGCTCTTTCCATGATTCTTTGTTTTGACGGTTAAAGATGGACTTTAGTTGCCGCTTGAAATAGATTTTCTACCGTTGCTTTAGGAATATAGACAAAAAGATATTTTGTTTTGTAATTAATATACTGAGTGAATGCCACTTTTCTATCAAAATTGTATGTCACGAAAATGACTGGGCCTGAAATGGGTTTTAAGAGAAATATGAAGAATGTGGGAATGTAAAAATCCCCTGACTCTTGCCTTATATCGTGATCGACTAAGGCCAAAGCAGGGGGATTTTTATATCGGAACTTACAAATTATAAGTAATGCTGTCTCGTTTTTCTATTTGAAGACAATCTCCTTTTTGGGGTAAGATCGTGCATTAACAATCATTGCCGGTGAGAAAAAATGTGTGTGACCGATCAGAATTTTACTTCCGGTGCTTTTTCCGTTCCTTCGGCGGCTTCGAAATAGGTACGTTTCTCGAAGCCGAATACAGAAGCAAAGATGCTTTTGGGGAAACGGCGGATAGATGTATTGTATGCTTGTGCAGCATCGTTAAAGTTTTTGCGGGCAACGTTGATCCGGTTTTCTGTACCTTCCAGTTGTGCTTGCAACTCAAGGAAGTTTTGATTAGCTTTCAGGTCCGGATAATTTTCGGTAATGGCAAGCAGCTTGCCCAATGCAGATGTGACGGCTCCCTGTGCTTTCTGATATTCGGCTAACTTCTCTGGAGTGAGATCGTTGGCATCTACTTTGATCTGGGTAGCTTTACTACGAGCTTCTACAACTCCTTCGAGAGTCTCTTTTTCGTGCGAAGCATATCCTTTAACCGTGTTGACCAGATTGGGGATCAGATCTGCACGGCGCTGATATTGTGTCTCTACGTTAGCCCACTGGCTACTTACATTCTCGTCCATGGATACCAGTCCGTTATAGGCACTGATAGCCCAGATAATGATAACTGCCACTACGGCAATAAGGATAATAACTGACTTTTTCATATTGTTTCTTTTTGTATTACTGATTAATGACTCATGCAAATCAGAGGGAGCAAAAACTTTAATTCCGGATTCGCATATTTTATGGATTGATTTTTTTAGAAACGTGAGCCGGCACCTCCACCGCCACCGGAACCGCCTCCGAAGCTTCCACCGCTGAAACCGCCTCCACCGCCGGATCCAAAACTTCCTCCTCCGAATCCTCCGATGAAAGGACCTCCTCCTCCGCGTCCCCGGTAATTGTCGTCATACGATTGTTGGCGTCGGACTACAGTATGTCCGCAATTGCGGCAGGTATATATAATGTCCTCGGTCTTTACTCCATTACGGTTCGATATCAATTTCGTACTACTGCGATGGAGTTGATGTTTCCCACATTTAGGGCAACGGGTACTTGCACGTACTGCCAGTATGCCGACCACTCCCGCTATCGTGATAAAACTTAAGATGACAACGAGAAGCATGGAGACAGATATCCCTTCTTCTCCACGACCTTCATCATCGTTTACCATCGAGCCGTCCAAGCGCTGACATACAGCTTTTACTCCTGCCAGCATTCCTTGGTTCCACTCTCCTTTCTTGAGATAGGGGATCATCTCTTGCATTTGTATACGTTTGCATATGGCATCAGGCAGAATGCCTTCCAATCCGTATCCGGTATAAAACTGGATACAGCGCTGATCGGTAACCAATAAGATAACCAGTCCGTTATCTTTACCTTTTTTGCCTACTCCCCATTGATTGAGTAGCTGATGGGAGAATTCAAAGCAATCTTTATTTCCGATCGATGGCACTATGGCAACAACTGTTTCAATCCCCGTCTGCTGTTCCAGTGCATATAGCATTGCATCTATTTCGTCACAAGCTTGCTGTGACAAGATGCCGGCAGGATTACAAACATACTGCATCTTGTTCTGCAAGTGTACTTTAGGGATGTTGTCTACGGTATATATTTTTTCTTCTGCTTTTAGTGGGAGGAGTATCCATATAAAGAGCAGGTATGTGAGTATCTGTTTCATATCAGTGAATGTAGCGGTCTGTAAATTCTTTGACTTTCCGGGTGTATTCTTCCTTGTTCTCTTTATAAGATACGGCATGTGCAGCTCCCGGTACAATCCAGAGTTGCTTTGGGACCGATTTGGCTTCATAAAGAGGATAGACCATCCATGTAGGCACGTATGTGTCTTTGTCACCGTGAATGAAAAACATCGGTAGATGACTTTTTTTTACTTGATTCAAAGAGGAGGCTTCTTCAAAATTCCATCCGTATTTTTTCTGGCATAGCCAGCTGGTTGTATTCATCAGTGGGAATGACGGGAGGTGAAAACTCGATTTCAGTTCATGTGAAAATTCATCCCATACACTGGTGTAACCACAGTCCTCAACGAAACATTTTACGAAATAAGGTTGTGCCTCTCCCGAAACCATCATGGTGGTAGCTCCTCCCATTGAAATACCGTGTACTACCATTTGGGTACTGTCCCCGTAAATCTGGTTGGCGATGTGCATCCATTGCATTACGTCCAGGCGGTCTTTCCAGCCCATCTGGATGGCGGGACCACCACTCTCCCCCTGATGTTGGAGGTCGGGCAATAGTACATTGTATTGCAAATCATGGTTATACAGGTAACCTATCATAAACATGCGAATGGCATTGTCTGTATAACCATGTACAATGACTGCCGTCTTTTTGGTTGGTTGCGGAGCTGCAATGTAATAAGCATGTAGCCGGATACCTTCCGGATTTAAAACAAAAGTGTCCCGAAGTGCATGAGCCTGATTGAGACTATCCACCCAGGGACGCAGAAAAGGATAATTCTTGTACATGAAAGGATAGGAGTCAGCATTTTTGGCGCGTATCTTCGCTTCCGGACGAAGTGAATAATTGAGCATGAAAAAACTTCCGCCTATCGTACATCCGGTAAGCAGCAATAATAATGTTATGACGCCTATCTTAATTCCCTTTTTCATTTACTTATTCCATATTTCCCATGCGGCAAACGCTTGTAATAGTAGCATTTCAAGCCCATTTTTGGTTACTGCCCCATGCTCTTCTCCTTTCTTCATGAAAAGAGTGATGTTAGGATTATATAACAAATCGTAGAGTAAATGGTTTGGGGTTAGCAACTCATAAGGTATGGCAGGACAGAAGTCTACTTTCGGATACATACCTACCGGGGTACAGTTTACAATCACCGTATGCTCTGCCATAACTTCCGGTGTCAATTCTTCGTAAGTCAGCATACCTTCTTTCTTGGTGCGTGATACGAAAACACTGTCGATACCCAGATTCTTCAGGCCATGATAAATAGCTTTTGACGAACCGCCGGTACCCAGGATTAAGGCTTTTTTATGATAAGGTTGCAACAAGGGCTGAATGGACTGGCTGAATCCTATAATATCAGAATTATATCCCACCAGCTTTATTTTTCTTTTAGGGGTACGAATTATTTTAATAACATTGACCGCGCCGATTTTTGCAGTGTCTTTATCCAATTCATCAAGGAAGGGGATTACCTGCTCTTTATAAGGGATTGTCACATTTAGTCCGCACAGATTGGGGTTCTCTTCGATCACCTCCATAAAATCATTGATTTCAGGAATTTCGAAGTTTACATATTCGGCATCTATGCCTTCAGATTTGAATTTTTCATTGAAAAAGCCGATAGAAAACGAATGTTTCAGTGGATAGCCAATTAAACCGTACTTTTGCATAAAGGGGGAAGATGTTAAATTAATATTTATTTCGTAGCCGTATAAAGTGTACAGATACCAAATGTCAGCCGCCTGAACTGAACTTGGCTGAAACCCACCCGTGAAATAACATTTTTCATAACTTCTCCTTGGGGAAAAGCTTTGATCGTTTGGGGTAGATAGCTGTAAGCACTGTTGTCTTTTGATAATAATTTGCCGAGAGTCGGGATAACTATCTTAGAATAAATGGTAAACATTTGCTTCATCGGAAAACGATCCGGAGTTGTCAGTTCGAGAATGACTAAATGTCCGCCTGTTTTGAGGACGCGGTACATTTCAGAAAGTCCTTTATCCAAATCTTCAAAATTACGGATACCAAAAGCAACGGTGATAGCGTCGAAGCGGTTGTCGGCAAACGAGAGAGAGGTACAGTCTTCCCTTGCAAAAGATATTTTTTCGGAAAGACCTTCCTTTTTTACCTTTTCACGTCCCACATTCATCATTCCTTCAGAGATGTCTGTTCCGATCAGTTGTTCGGGTTGCAGTTCATGGCATGCCAAGATAGCAAAATCACCGGTGCCGGTTGCTACATCCATTATTTGTTGCGGACGGAAAGGTTTGAGCCAATTGATTGCCTTACGCCGCCAGCTCCGGTCGATCCCTAACGATAGAGTATGATTCAGCTGGTCGTATGCAGGGGCAATGTTGTCGAACATTTGTTCTACCTGTTCGCTCTTTTTCCCATCGTTGCTATAAGGTTTGATCTTTTCTTGTGGGTAGTTCATTCTTTTATTCGATTTTATTCACTACGGAGTTTACAGAGTTTTATGGATCGTAACAGTCTGCACGTTCCGCACACTCCGTATACTCTGTAGTGAATCTTAATTCGTTTCTGATTCAGGTTTCCTATTTTGCAAGGAATGCCATTACGTTCTTTTCGATACGTTCGGCAATGTTGCTGGTATCCTCTTTCACGAATTTTTCGCCGGTGATGTTTTCAAACAGCTCGATATAACGCTCGCTGATGCTTTCCACAATAGCAGGAGTCATTTCAGGAACTTTCTGTCCTTCTTTGCCTTGGAAACCGTTTTCCATCAACCATTCGCGTACAAATTCTTTGGAAAGTTGTTTCTGTGCTTCGCCTTTTTCAAAACGTTCCTGATAACCTTCGGCGTAGAAATAACGGCTTGAGTCCGGAGTATGGATTTCGTCCATCAGATAGATGGTACCGTTGTGCTTTCCAAATTCATATTTGGTGTCTACCAAGATTAAACCGCGTTCCGCTGCTATTTCGGTACCACGTTTGAACAAAGCTAATGTATATTTTTCGAGGATGGCATATTCTTCCGGAGTAGCCAGTCCCTGAGCCAGGATTTCTTCTTTGGAGATATCTTCATCGTGCAATCCCATTTCTGCTTTTGTAGTCGGAGTGACGATCGGTTCAGGGAACTTTTGGTTCTCTTTCATACCTTCAGGAAGTTTTACACCACAGATTTCGCGTACGCCGTTTTTGTAAGCACGCCATGCGCTTCCGCAAAGATAGCCACGTACGATCATTTCTACCGGGAAACCTTCGCAGAGTACTCCCACTGTAACCATTGGGTCGGGAGTGGCGAGTTTCCAGTTCGGACAGATGTCTGTGGTTGCATCCAAGAATTTTGCTGCAATCTGATTCAGCATTTGTCCTTTATAAGGGATACCTTCGGGCAACACTACATCAAAGGCCGAAATACGGTCGGTAGCTACCATTACGAGTTGTTCGCCATTGATGTTGTACACATCACGCACTTTTCCGTGGTACACACTTTTTTGTCCCGGAAAGTTGAAATCTGTTTTTGTTAATGCTTTCATACTTTTATATAATTATGAATTACAAATTACCAACGTTTTGCCGTTCTTTGCTTATTGTAAGCCGTTCACCGTTTAATTTTTCCCGTTCGGCTTTCTTTTCCTTATCGAACTTTTCGTAAGCGTCCACGATACGTTCTACAAGCTTGTGTCGCACAATGTCTTTTTTATTCAGTTCGACAAAGCTGATTCCTTTCACTCCTTTTAGAATACGCAATGCCTGTACCAATCCCGATGTTTGTGAGGCCGGAAGATCGATCTGGGTCATGTCACCGGTAATGATCATCTTGGTATTCATTCCCATACGGGTGAGGAACATTTTAATTTGTTGGGTAGTGGTGTTTTGGGCTTCGTCCAGGATGACTACTGCGTCATTGAGTGTACGTCCGCGCATAAAAGCGAGCGGAGCGATCTGAATGATGTTCAGTTCCATATATTCCTTCAGCTTGGCTGCCGGAATCATGTCTTGTAAAGCATCATAGAGTGGTTGTAGATACGGATCGATTTTATCTTTCATATCTCCGGGAAGAAAGCCTAACTTTTCACCGGCTTCTACCGCGGGGCGACTGAGAATTATTTTCTTGATTTCTTTGTTCTTCAGTGCACGAACGGCCAGAGCGATCGCTGTATAAGTCTTGCCCGAACCGGCCGGTCCGATAGCAAATACCATATCGTTTTTGGCAAACCCCTCCACTAATTTCAGTTGGTTTTCGCTACGTGGAATGATGGGTTTCCCTGTGACGCTGAATACAATAACATTTCCCGCTTTTTCAGCTTGTGGTGCATTACCTTTAATGATGTCGATAATGACTTCTTCTTTCAGCGAATTGTATTCGGCACAATATTTTTCAAGCTTGGTGATATTTTCCTCAAAAGCGCACATTTCTTCCTCATCGCCCAGCACTTTGATGACATTGCCTCGGGCAACAATGCGTAGCTTTGGATACAAAGCTTTTATTAATTGTATGTTGGCGTTGTTTACGCCGTAAAAGATGACCGGATCAATATCCTCAAGAACTATCAGTTTTTCTATCATTGAATCAATTTAAAGGTTCACGCATATGCTGTGAAATGGACTGCAAATTTAATGAATCGTTCTCATACTTTGCAGATTCTTGCCGAATTAATTTGCGATGCTCTTTCCTGAAAAAGACAATTCCAGTATATTTGCACTCTGGGAACTTATAAAAAAGACTAATTATGAATCAATCTAAGTGCAGGAGCCACTTTGTAATTTCTATCTTTTTATGCTTTATATTGCCTTGTCTGGCGGGTTGCAAAAAGAAAGACATGTCTCTTAAGCTTAACGAACCGCACAATATTAAAGGAGTGGTGAGCTATAAACGTTCGTTTGGAGATCTGAATGATGTACAGTTAAAAGCAGCACATGCGTGGGGCATTGCACCATTGGCTTCGCGCGAAGAAGCGGAAGAGATGGATGGAAAGTTGGTTCATATTGTCGATAATGACTTTTATGTGGTAGATTCACTCACTCATTCTATTCCTTATTTAGTGCCGCGCGCCAGTGCGTTACTCGATACGATAGGGGCAAATTTCTTGGATTCATTGACTGCTAAGGGGCTCAATCCGAATAAAATTATTGTAACTTCCGTACTTCGGACGGAGAATGACGTAAAACGCTTGCGTCGTCGAAATGGGAATGCATCGAAGAATTCTTGCCATTTTTACGGAACTACATTCGATGTGAGTTGGAAACGGTTTAAGAAAGTGGAAGATGAGGATGGACGTCCTCTTCAGGATGTGAGTGCTGATACTTTAAAGCTGGTATTGGCCGAAGTCTTGCGGGATGTTCGTAAGGCGGATAAATGTTATGTAAAGTACGAATTGAAACAGGGATGTTTTCACATAACAACACGCTAAGTGTGAGAAACGGTGAACGATGAACGAATCAACGATGAACGGGCTGCGCTCAGCCTATTCATCGTTTACTACTTATTTATGGTTCATTTTTTCTCTGTTTCTTCTTTCTTTTCTTCCGGATGAATCATATTTTTCACTGTTTCTCCGATAGGTAATTTGTCTAACACGCCCAAACTCGGCGCAACAGTTTTCACCAATGTGTTCAGGAAGTTGCTCGTGCCCCCATTTCCTCCGTCGAAGACAGTGATATTGCCTAAGTTTATGTGTTCGAAGGCTTTTACCTGTTCGCCTGCTATTTCTTTCCACTGATCTACCATCTTGTATTGGATAGCAATCGCCGGATTCGATTCGGCTGCTTTAACCATGGCTTCAAAACCTTCTGCCTCGGCCAGCAATGAACGTTTCTTACCTTCAGCCTCCGCTTCAAGTTTTAATTGAATGGCTTTTGCTTCTGCTTCAGCTTGTGCCAGTGTCGCTTTGGCACGTGCTTCCGCTTCGCGGGTGATTTTCTCAGCTACGGCTTCTGCCTGTAAGATGGCTTCTTGGCGGGCAACCTCTGCCGGAACTATCTTTTCTGCTTTCAGAGATGATTCCACTTTACGTGCTTTCGCCTCTTCCACTTCTTTTTGTGCTATTTCCTTAGCGGTTTGCACGGCAGCTTCCGATTTAGCGGATGCCTCACCGGCTTGTTTATCGGCATTAGCTTGGGTTACAGCTAGTTCGGAGTTAGACAACGCAATCTCTTTTTGTGCTTCGTTTCGTCCGATGGCAGCTTTCTTTTGTGCTTCTGCCTGTTTGATTTCCATGTCGGAATTCAGTTCCGCAATGCGGCTTTCTTTTTCGGTATTGGCCTGTTCTATCCGGATGTTTTTTTCCGCTTCCGCTTTGGCTACCTGTGATTCCTTTTCCGCATTGGCAATAGCAACCTGAGAGATACGGTCTTTATCAGCGTTGGCTACAGAGATTTCTTGCAACTTCTTGGTTTCCGCAATGGCAATGTCTTGGTCTTTACGGGTTTCGGCCACTTTGGTTTCACGTTCTTTTATCTGGTTGGCAATCTTGATAGCACCCAGTTTTTCCTGTTCTTCAATATTGGCCTGAGCTTCGTTCTGCGCTTTACTTTCGGCCTCTTTTCCTAAGTTGACAATATAGTTGGCAGCATCACGAATATCGCTGATGTTGATATTCATCAGGTATAAACCGAATTTGCGGAGTTCTGTATCGATGTTGTCTTTTACTTTGGAAAGAAATTTATCACGGTCGGAGTTCAACTCTTCAATTGTCATGTCGGCAATAACCAGACGCATCTGTCCGTAAACCACATCTGTAATCAGGTTTTGTTTATCGTCCATGGTCAATCCCAACATACGCTCAGCCGCATTTTGCATTACTTCGGGATCTGTGCTGATAGCTACTGTGATAGTAGTAGGTACATCTACACGGATGTTTTGAGCCGAAAGCGCTCCTGTCAGCTTGCAGTCTATCTGCATGGGTTTCATTGACAAGAACTCATATCCCTGTACAATAGGCCATACAAAGGCGGCACCACCATGATATAACTTTGCCGATTTCTTATCTCCACCTGTCTTACCATATACTACTAATACTTCGTCACTTTTACATTTGCGGTAGCGTGAAAGAATACCGATAAATGTAATTAAGATTACCGCCACAAGTATGGCAGCCATGATCATCATTTCCTGGGTCATAGTTCTCTTTTTTTGAGTTTGTTAATTATTGAATATATAAAGTTCCATCTTTATAAGAAGTAATTGTTGCTTTATCTCCCGTCTGGTATGATTTACCCGATTCCGTGACAACATCGATTTCTCTCATGGCTCCGTCACGACTGATCTGCACAGTGTACTTCTTTTCGTTCTGTTTGAAATAAATAGTGCATTCTCTTCCTACCAATTGTTCTGTTCTTTCCGAATGCGTGGTCTGCTGTAGTTGGTAAGCCTTCTTATATAAGAACCAAACGGCAAATACAAATATGAGTCCGATGGCGACACCCGTCAGGTAGGTCTGTATCTCGGTGTTATGCTGCAGATACATATACCAACCGAATCCTATCCCAAAGTGAGTTAATCCCTTAAAAGAAACCACACTGCTGATATCTGTGTCGATGTCAGCATCTGCATCGATATCACCAAAAAATATAGATAAGATAAATTGTACTGCGAAGATGCCTGTTGTGACAATAGCAATGGTGAGGAAAATATTACTACTCATGGCAATAGGTATTTAATGATTTATTTTATAGATATAGTTCCCAAATATACACCTTTGATTTTTATATGCAAAGGTAAACTAATAAAAAAATGGAAGAATCGGAAAATGAATGTATATTTGTACCCTAAATTATTAAACAGAAATAGAAAAAACTATGAAGACAATCCTACTCTTTGCTCTGAGTCTGTTGCTCTCTTTATCCGTGTCGGATGTTTGTGCACAAGAGCGTGTTTATGACATTTCCCAGTTTGGCTTGAAAGCTAATAGTAAGAAAAATGCGTCTCCTGTGGTTCGTAAGGCCATAGCGAAGATTAAAGCTGAATGCCGTGATGGGGAAAAAGTGATACTTCGTTTTCCTGCCGGACATTACAATTTTCATGAAGCGGGTTCTACCGTGCGTGAATATTATATTTCCAATCACGACCAGGACAATCCTAAAAAAGTGGGGATTGCCTTGGAGGATATGAAAAACCTGACTATTGACGGGCAGGGTTCCGAATTTGTGTTTTATGGAAGAATGATTCCGGTTTCTTTGCTTCGTTCGGAGAATTGTGTATTGAAAAACTTTAGCATTGATTTTGAACAACCCCATATTGCTCAAGTACAAGTGGTAGAGAATGATCCGGAAAAAGGAATCACGTTCGAACCTGCACCATGGGTCGATTACCGCATCAGTAAGGATTCGGTATTTGAAGGACTGGGTGAAGGCTGGGTGATGAGATATTCATGGGGCATTGCTTTCGATGGCAAAACGAAACATGTGGTATATAATACCAGTGATATCGGTTGTCCTACCAAGGGAGCTTTTGAAGTGGCCCCCCGCCGGATTTGCTCTCCAAAGTGGAAAGATGCACGTCTGGTGCCCGGCACAGTGGTGGCTATGCGTGGATGGGGACGTCCGACTCCGGGCATTTTCATGTCACATGATGTGAATACTTCCTTGCTTGATGTCAAAGTATATTATGCCGAAGGTATGGGATTGCTGGCACAGCTTTGCGAAGATATTACGCTTGATGGTTTTGGAGTCTGCCTGAAAGGCGATAATGATCCGCGCTATTTTACAACGCAGGCAGATGCTACACACTTTTCCGGATGTAAGGGAAAGATTGTCTCAAAGAATGGTTTGTATGAAGGAATGATGGATGATGCCATTAATGTACATGGTACGTATTTGAAAGTCATCAAGCGTGTGGATGATCATACGCTGATAGGACGTTATATGCACGATCAATCCTGGGGCTTTGAATGGGGACGTCCGGGTGACGATGTTCAGTTTGTACGTTCGGAAACAATGGAGTTGATTGGCAAGCAGAATCAGATTACTGCCATTCGTCCGTATGATAAGGGTGAGATACAAGGTGCCCGTGAGTTCAGCATTACTTTTAAAGAGGCAATCGATCCTGCTATTAACGAAAAAAGTGGCTTTGGTATTGAAAACCTGACATGGACCCCTGAAGTGTTATTTGCCGGTAATACGATTCGTAATAACCGCGCTCGCGGTACACTATTCAGTACTCCTAAAAAGACGGTGGTGGAGGACAATTTGTTTGACCATACTTCCGGTACGGCTATATTGCTGTGTGGCGATTGCAATGGCTGGTTTGAGACAGGTGCTTGCCGTGATGTCACCATTCGTCGCAATCGTTTTATCAATGCGCTTACTAATATGTTCCAGTTTACCAATGCAGTAATCTCTATCTATCCGGAAATACCTAATCTGAAAGATCAGCAAAAGTACTTCCATGGTGGTAAAGATGGAGGTATCGTGATTGAGGATAATGAATTCGATACGTTTGATGCACCGATTCTTTATGCAAAATCTGTAGATGGGTTGATATTCCGTAACAATGTGATCAAAACCAATACAGAGTTTAAGCCTTTCCACTGGAATAAAGATCGATTCTTGTTGGAACGAGTGACAAACGTGAAGATTTCAGAGTGAAATCCGCCTCTGTAAAAACACTTATAAATGTATGAAGAGAATTCTATTGTTCCTTTTGGCCTGTTGTCCTATGCTTCTTTGTGCACAGGAAGATAACAGTAAGTATCTGGCCGGTGCAGTACCCGTAGTCAACGGAAAAGTCATTTTTGCAGAAGTAATTCAAGCTTCCGATATGTCGAAACGGCAGATCTATGATGCTTTGTTAAAATGGGCAGAGAAGCGTTTTACACCTTCAAAAGGACAGAAGGGGAGAGTCGCCTATTTTGATGAGAAAAAAGGGCAGATTGCATGTTTGGGTGAAGAGTATTTACAACTTTCGGCAACGAATAGCTTCTTCTTGGATCGTGCTACTATTAAATACCGGCTGGTGGTTAACTGCCTGGACGGTTCCTGTAAGATGGAGATGTACAACATTTCTTATTTTCATGGTGATGATACAGAGATGGAGGCGGAAGATTGGATCACGGATGAGACCGGATTGAATAAAGCCAAAACGAAAGTGGTTGCCAAATATGGAAAACTCCGTATCAAAACAATCGATCTGTTTGATGACTTGACGGAGCAGGTTACGAAAACGCTGGGAGGAGCAAAATCAGAGGTTCCTCTATTGGCAAAAGAACCTAAAGTTACTCCGGAAGTGTTCGATCGGGAACTTCCAAAGGCTGTAGAGCAGGGAGCTATGGCAGGGTATAAACATATTTCTGCTGATAAGATTCCGGGTAATATCATTAAAATGCTCTCTGAAGATTGGATGTTGATTACAGCCGGTACGGAAGATAAATACAACATGATGACAGCCAGCTGGGGCGGACTGGGGTATCTCTATAATAAGCCGGTTTCATTCTGTTTTATTTATCCTACACGCTATACTTATCAATTGATGGAAAAGAATGATACATATACTATCAGCTTTTATACAGAGACTTATCGGGATGCTTTGAAATATTGCGGTAGTCATAGTGGCGAGGATGTTGATAAAGTGAAAGGCGCCGGATTGACTCCTCTTACTACTCCTTCGGGCAGTAAAGCTTTCTCTGAAGCATGGATGATCATAGAATGTAAGAAGATGTTATCCCAGCCGATCACTCCCGGAGCCTTTGATACTCCGGAGTTGAAAGAAGCATGGAAGGATAAATCTTTGCATACGATGTATATCGGTGAGATAATGAATGTGTGGGTCAAATAAAGCAATTAATTATTGATAAGTATCCATTCTGAATTATCAATTAAAGCAGTATCTTTGCACGCAAAAACCAAGTGAACGGAATGAGCGTGCAAAGATATTTTATTTATTTAGCCTATGATGGCACCCATTATCATGGATGGCAGATTCAGCCTAACGGAATCAGTATACAAGAATGTCTGATGAAGGCACTTGCCACCTTCCTGAGGAAAGATACGGAAGTGATTGGGGCGGGACGGACCGATGCCGGGGTACATGCGTCTCTGATGGTTGCCCACTTCGACTACGAAGGTGAACCTTTGGATGTGGATAAAGTAGCTGAGAAGCTGAATCGCCTTTTGCCGCAGGATATTTCGGTCTATAAGGTCTGTCGGGTAAAGCCGGATGCTCATGCAAGGTTCGATGCAACAGCACGTACTTACAAGTATTACATCACTACTGTAAAATTCCCGTTCAATCGTCAATATCGGTATCGGATACATAATCCGCTCGACTTTCAAAAGATGAATGAGGCAGCCCTGACATTATTTCATTATTCGGACTTTACGAGTTTTAGTAAGTTGCATACAGATGTAAAAACCAATATTTGTAAGATTATGCATGCCGAATGGACTCAGGAGGATGAATATACCTGGGTGTTTACCATCCAGGCGGACCGCTTTTTGCGTAATATGGTACGTGCCATTGTCGGTACGCTTCTGGAAGTGGGGCGTGGCAAACTGTCAGTCGATGACTTCCGTAAAATAATAGAGCAGCAGAATCGCTGTAAAGCCGGTACTTCAGCTCCCGGAAATGCCCTCTTCCTGGTTAATGTAGAATATCCTCAGGAGATATTCGAATAAGCCTATAGCTTCTAATTTAAAGAATTCTATTATGTGGTTACTTCTTGCTTTTCTCTCAGCGACATTGCTGGGCTTTTATGACGTGTTTAAAAAGAAAGCGTTGAAAGACAATGCGGTTTTACCGGTGTTGTTTTTCAATACACTTTTTTCCAGTCTTATATTTCTTCCTTTTATTTTGTTGTCGGCATTTGCGCCCGGAGTGCTGGGGGGCACTATGCTCGATGTACCGGTGGTGGGATGGGAAGTACATAAATTTATTATTATTAAATCATTTATTGTTCTTTCCTCGTGGATACTCGGATATTTCGGGATGAAACATCTGCCTATTACTATTGTAGGACCGATTAATGCCACCCGTCCCGTAATGGTGCTTGTGGGAGCCATGCTGGTATTTGGCGAGCGCTTGAATCTCTATCAGTGGATCGGTGTGATGTTGGCCATTATTTCTTTTTTTATGCTGAGTCGTTCGGGGAAGAAGGAAGGTATTGACTTTAAACATAACAAGTGGATACTTTTCATTATTCTGGCAGCCGTAGCGGGTGCGGTAAGTGGCTTGTATGATAAATACCTGATGAAGCAGCTGCCTCCCATGGTCGTACAGTCGTGGTATAATGTGTACCAAATGTTTATTATGTGTCCCATTCTTGCGCTTCTTTGGTGGCCGAAACGTAAGTCATCTACTCCGTTCCGTTGGGATTGGGCTATCATTTTTATTTCCATCTTTCTCTGTGCTGCCGATTTTGTTTACTTCTATGCATTGAGCTATGAAGATTCCATGATTTCGATTGTCTCGATGGTTCGACGGGGAAGTGTGATTGTATCTTTCCTTTTCGGTGCTATGGTGTTCCGTGAAAAGAATTTAAAAAGCAAAGCGATTGACCTTATTCTGGTGTTAATAGGAATGATATTCCTATATTTGGGAACTAAATAAGAACGTAAAGAAACAAGATTATCAGATATGAAAAAGTCTACTCTTACCCTCCTGTTATTTATTCTGGGTATTTCTTCTTCCTTTTCTGTCGGAGCACAGGAAGCTAAAACGGTGTTTGTGAATATACCTGACTCGCTTTGTCCGTTGCTGTCATCAGTGAACCGGGCAGATTGTATTGATTTTATCGAAAGTAAAATGAAAGCCCAGGTGACCAACCGTTTCGGGGGTAAGTCGGAGATGACGGAGTTAAGTCCCGATTATGTGTCTATGCAAATGTCTGACGCAAGCAATTGGCAGATGAAGTTATTGCCGTTGAATGACACAACGAAAGTGGTTTGCGCCGTTTCTACAGTTTGCGCTCCGGCATGCGACAGTCATATCCGGTTCTATACCACGGACTGGAAAGAGCTTCCCGCCACCGACTTTTTGCCGTCGGTTCCTCAGATGAATGATTTCTTCACCTCTTCCGATTCTACCGACTATGACTTTATCGATGCCCGCCTGCAAGCGGATATGACTTTGATGCAAGCAGAACTGTCCAAAGAGAATGGGACATTGACTTTTACTTTGACAACTCCGGAATATATGGAAAAAGAAACGGCGGAAAAACTGAAACCGTTTCTCCGCCGTTCAATAGTTTACACCTGGAAGGATGGGAAGTTTATCCCAGACACTCTTTGATGTATGCCTCCATTTCGGGGGTATGTTCTTCTACGCTTTGCAATAGTTTGAACTGTGCTTTGGTACGTACCAGGTTGTGTTCGGGATACTTGATCTTATAGTAAGTATCGCCGTTGATATAGTCTGCCAGGAAGCGTACACATTGCATGTAAGGGAAGAGAGCGGCTGCATAAGGCAGGTTCTCTATTTCGATCGGAGTAAGGAATGAACCGGCTCCTTCCAGATATCCCTTAGTAAATGCTTTGAATATCTCCATATTGAAATTGACATTGTCCAGATTCTTATCGTCTTCATCTCCGGTATTGGCTCCTGTGCGCAGGAAGTCTCCATAGTCGGAGAAGATAAAGCTTGGCATTACTGTATCGAGATCGATTACGCAGAGCACTTTACCATCTTCGTCGAACATCATGTTGTTCACTTTCGTATCACAGTGGCATACGCGTTTAGGCAGTTTGCCTTCGCGATACAGACGTTCGGCCTTACACATTTCATCTGCACGTTTTTCTATTTCATCCAGATAATACTGTACTTCGGCTACTCGTCCGGCTGCATTGGCAGCTACGGCCTCACGAAGTTGTTTCAGGCGGAACTCCATATTGTGGAAGTCAGGAATAGTTTCGCCCAATGTTGCCGGAATGTCAGCCAACATTGCCTGGAAGTTACCGAAAGCTGCTCCGGCATAATATGAATACTCGGGATTCACAGTCTCATAAGTTTTGGCACGTGGGATGAATACCATTACACGCCAATAGCTGTCACCGTCAAACCAATATGTTTTGCCTTCTTCCGTCGGGAGGAAAGTCAAGACTTTGCGATCAACGTCTGTCTCTCCGGCTTCCGTCAGTTTCTTGCGGATGTGTCCCGTCACGGCAGCAATGTTATCCTGAAGCATTTCCACATTCTGGAAAATTGCATGGTTGATGCGTTGCAGCACATAATCGGGAGCGTCTGCTTCGGTAGTGTTAACTTTGTAAGTGTCGTTAATCAGGCCGGCGCCAAGTGGTTTGATTTCGCCTACTGTGCCTTGTACTTTGAATTTAGATACGATACTAAGTAAATCTTTCATGGTTTTTATTTTTAAGTTAGTTTATCTTGGTACGATTGTGAATCCCCATTTGTATTCCTGGTTTGCCGGAATATTGTAACCCGGTTCCGGACGTGCACCCCAACTGTTGTAACCGGCTACGCCCTGTTGCTTCATGTCCACACATACTTCTACGAAGTTCCTTGGTGTGATATCATTGATATGCGTCTTTCTCGGCAGTTGATCTTTGGCTTTGCTTTCGTCGTGAACCAATTCGCCGGCATCACGGTTCAGCCATTGATAGGGGCGGGATATGGTTTCTTCTCCGTCAAAGTCCTCTACCGAATTGCGCAGTGCATTGAAACCGATCGTCTTGTCTGCATAAATAGTCAGTCCTTTACCGCCTTTTTTATTCAGGGTCAACCAACGGGTATCGGTATGGTGTCCGTTTTCCTGCGGGCGTACGTATGGGAAGTACATTTGGTCGGCAGTCGTTTTATACAGGTCGATCAATGTACCCGCATTGCGGTCTATATAATTCTCTTCCGGTCCGCGTCCGAAATATTCTACCTGGTTCATTTCTGCAGGCAGACGGAAACGTACACCGATACGGGGTACTTCCAGTTTGGAGGCAGCCTTGCGCGCTGCATCGCTGCCGGGAGTGAAAGTAGCCATCAGGGTTGCTTCCGAGGCTTCGGTTTTGGCAGCTTCCATATCGGTAGAAGTGAAAGTGAAATCGGCTTTTACTACGCCCGAAGGAGAAATGCGGTATGTAACAATGTAAAGGTTGCCGGCAGCCAGCAGATAGTTAGCTGTCAATACGGCATCTTTGCCGTCCATAACGATGTTGGCGTCCACTACATTGAAGTTTTTGCTCGACTGTTTCCATACTTGCAGGCGTTTGGGGTTACCATTGCCATAGTCGTTGTCGTTCGGTGCACGCCAGAAGTTCGGCTGAAGTCCGAAGCCATCTTTAAAGTATTCGGTTCCACCTACCTTATAGGAAGAAACCAGACCGGTCTTCTTATCGAATACGAAGTTTACTTTTGAAGAAGACGCTGTCAGTTCATTGCCTTCTGCTGATACTTTCAGAGCCGGACCACCGGTAGCGAAAGTACGTTCGCCCGGTTCGATAGGAAGACGGAACTGTTCGTATGCTATTTCATGTCCAACGGGGATTAACGGTTCCGGTTCGGTAGTCGTTACGTTGAAGTATATAAAATACTCAGTTCCGGGTTTTGATTTCAGTCCGCTTGTCGCGATCGTGATTTCTTTGCTTCCCTGCGGTTCCACATTGACAGACATTTTGCCGCCTTTCACTGTTTTGCCATTGGCCTTAATGGTATATGAGATCATATACTTCTGCAGGTTCGTGAAGTAGAAACGATTCTTGACCAGGAATTTTCCATTAGCCGGATCCACCGCTTCGAAAGCCACGTTCTGGTGAACATACTTCACTTCGGCCATAGCCGGATGCGGAGTACGGTCCGGACTTACAATACCGTTACAGTTAAAGTTACCGTCGTTCGGAGTGTTTACCCCATAGTCACCACCGTATGTCCAGAAGTGACGTCCGTTTTCGTCTACTGCGTCAATGCCCTGGTCTACCCAGTCCCAAATGTATCCACCCTGCAGGTTCGGATATTTATAGATTGCTTTCCATTGATCCCAAAGGTTACCGTTTGAGTTACCCATGGCATGCGAATATTCAGAAGGAACAATCGGGCGGTCACTGCCGCGTTTGCCCATTGCCTCCAGCCAGTCGGCACCCGGATATTGCGGAACATACATATCGGAGTTCCATTCCCATTGGGCACGTTCGTAGTTGACCGGACGGTTCATGATGTCTTTATCGGCATTCTTGACCCAAAGGTAAGTCTGGTAGAAGTTATAACCGTTGCCGGCTTCGTTACCCAGCGACCAGAAAGTCAGACTCGGATAGTTCTTATTACGTTCGAACATGTTGATTGTGCGGTCCATGTGCGCTTTCAACCATTCCGGATTGTTTCCCAGCGTACCGCCTTTAGCAAGATCATAGTACATGCCATGGCTCTCGATGTTTGCTTCATCGTATACATAAAGTCCGTATTCGTCGCACAATTCGTAGAAACGGCGATCTTGCGGATAATGGCACAGGCGAACCGTATTCAGGTTGTGTTGTTTCATCAATTCGAAATCTTTGCGCATCAACTCTTCAGTCATATAGTGACCGGTAGCAGGGTTGTGTTCGTGAATGTTCACTCCCTTCAGCTTCAGCGGCTGTCCGTTGATGAAGAGGCATACATAGGGCTTTCCGTTGCGTGCCAGTTGCTCGGTCGGTTTAATTTCGATGCGGCGGAAACCTACGTTGAACGGAATGATTTCGTTCACTTTACCGTTTTCTTTTACTGTCATCACCAACTTGTAGAGGTTGGGGGCTTCCGAAGTCCAGGTCTTTACATCCGGAAGTGTCTGGTCGAAAGACACCGTACGGGTCTCTCCGGCCGCTACATTAGTTGCTTTCTCTCCGGTTGCCACTACTTTGCCATTGGCATCGAGCAGTTCGTATACCAACGTCATATTGCCGGCTGTCGAACCGTTGTTTCTCAGGTCTACGCCCAGTTTGAAGATACCGTCTTTGTATGTATCGTCCAGAGTCGATGTTACACGGAAATCTTTGAGCGCGGCTTTGGGTTGTGAGTAAAGGAATACATCGCGTTCGATACCGCTGATACGCCAGAAGTCCTGGCATTCCAGATAGGATCCGGTACTCCAGCGGTAAATCTTTAAAGTAAGGACATTTTTGCCGGGCTTCACGAATTTATTGATCAGGAACTCCGCACTGTTTTTAGAGTCCTCGCTGTAACCTACTTCCTGTCCGTTGATATATACGTATACACCCGATTTGGCACCGGCCAGGTGGAGGTAAATATCGCGTCCGTCCCAGTCGGCGGGAATATCGATGTCCCTGCGGTAAACACCTACCGGATTGGCTTCCGGCAAAGTAGGAGGTTGAGGGTTACGGGGCTGGAATTCATATCCGTGGTTGGTATAAATAGCTACTCCGTGGCCTTGTACTTCCCAGTTGCCCGGTACTTTGATGTCTGCCCAATCGGCCGTACTGATTGCAGGGTCGGTGATGTTGGCCGGCAGGTTCTTGTATGAATCTACAAAATAGAACTTCCAGGTGCCGTTCAGGAGTTGGTAGTACTTGCTTTTTTCAAACTTTCCGGTCAGGGCGTTTGCGCGGTTTTCGTAGGTCATAAATGAAGAACGGGGGTATTCTTTATTTACGGCTACCACCTGTACGTCCTGCCAGTAAGGTTTCGTCGGTTTGTTGCCGGCCGAAGCAAAGGTGGATGCCATCAGGAGGCCACCCAACATAAGGCTATTTAAGGTGTCAGATAGTCTTAACTTCATGTTTTGAGGGTATTAGAATGATAATTTATTTAACTTTTATATGATCAAAGCCTTCTCCGTATACGCCGATTACTGCACTTTGCGAGACAAAAGCAGTCGGGTCACAGTCTTTTATCAACCGGAAGATAATGGTTGACTCCCGTTTTTTTGCCAGGACGAACATCATCTTCTGCTCTTTGCCGGTATAGAATCCGGTTGCATTGATAATGGTTACTCCCCGGTGCGGATATTCGTTGATGCGTTTGCCTATTTCTTCATACTTGTTGGAGATGATAAAGAATTGTACCGATTGGCGCGCACTGTTCACTACCTGGTCCAGTACGAAGCTGCAAACATAAAGGGTCACATATCCATATACTACCTTTTCCCAGTCTTTCAGTACGAAATAGCTGGAAGAGATAATGATCAGGTCACATATCAGCATGACTCTTCCCAAAGTGATGTCGCGGTATTTGTTGATGACAGCCGCGATAATATCGGTTCCTCCCGTACTTCCGTTGGCTGAGAAAGCAATGCCGATGCCGCTGCCACAGAAAGAAGCACCCAACACGCAAGCCATGAACGGCTGATCGTGTAGCAAGGTTACGTTCGCGGTTAACTTTTGGATAACGGACAGGAAGAAGGTTAAAGTGAATACACCGAATATGGTTTTAAGACTGAATCGAAATCCCAGCACTTTGAGGGATACCATCAGCAAGACAGCATTGATGGCAAAGTAAGTGTATTGAACCGGGAATCCGGTAGCGAAATAAACAATAGAGGCAATGCCCGGTACTCCACCGGTGGTGATGTCGTTAGGAAGCAGGAAGAGAGTCCATCCGATGCCGTAAAGGATCATTCCCAAGGCAATCATTAAGTAGTCTTTCGTTTCTCTGATTACTCCCTGTTTAGAGGGCTTTGATATTTTCATCTTCATGGATGGGTTGTGTAGTCTTATAATCGGACACGGATTTCACGAACCGGCCGGCTTTGTGTAGCGAACTAACTGCCGGATGACTCGTGAAACCCGTGTCAAAAAGAAGTTTTATTATTTTGCGAAAGCGTGTCTGTAACCTTTCACCTTGTTCCATGCTCCACGAGTAAAGTCGGGGATAGCTACCGGGGCAGAGCTGTTTTCGATAGAAAGCTTGGTCAGGTCGGCCATACAGCACCATTCTGCAAGGTCATAAACGTCCATATCCAAAGGAAGACCGTTGCGCAGACAGTAAACCAGACGATAGTCCATGATGTAGTCCATACCGCCGTGTCCGCCTACTTTCTTGGCAGTTTCTTCCAGTTCTTTGTGGATCGGATGTTTGTATTTGTCCATCAACGCTTTTTTAACGTCAGCCGGTACAGAACCGTGTGCATTTAGCTTTTCGTGGTTAGGTACATCGTTTGAAGCGATCTGAGTCGGACGCATGCAATATTCTTCGATAGGATATTTGCTTGCATAGCCGTCAGCACCTACTACCTGATACATACGGCTGTAAGGACGCGGAGTCATCACGTTGTGCTGAATCAGGATAGTCTTACCTTTTTCTGTACGGATCAATGTAGAAGTCTGGTCACCGTTCTGGAAGTCTTTCACTTCTTTGCCGGTTGTCTTTTTGATGTATGCCGGACCGTTTACAGCTTTGGTATCCATAGATACGAGGTAGTTCATTTTGTCACCACGGTGAATGTCGAGCAACTGGCAAGCCGGGCCCATGCCGTGAGTAGCGTATACATCGCCACGGTGGTTCTGGTTGTAATCCATACGCCAGTTGTTCCAATAGTACGGCCAGAAGTCTTCAAGGTTGTGGATGTAAGCACCTTCTGTGTGAAGCACTTCACCGAATACGCCTTGCTGAGCCATGTTCAGGGTAGTCAGTTCAAAGAAGTCGTATACACAGTTTTCAAGCTGCATACAGTGTTTGCGAGTTTTCTCTGAAGTGTTGATCAAAGCCCAGATTTCATCCAGCGTCATTGCCGAAGGAACTTCAATGGCAACGTGTTTGCCATGTTCCATAGCGTAGATAGCCATCTGTGCGTGATGTTTCCAGTCTGTTGCGATATAAACGAGGTCGATATCTTTACGTTCGCAAAGTTTTTTCCAGGCGTCTTCACTTCCGGAGTAAGAAGCTGCTTCCGGTAAGTTTGCTTTTGTCAGGATTTTCTGTGCGCCGGCTACGCGTTCAGGGATAAGGTCACAAAGGGCTACGATCTGTGTTCCGGGAATGTGAGTGAAGCGTTCTACTGCACCCGGACCACGCATACCCAAACCAATGAATCCGACACGTACCACGTCGAGTTTAGGAGTAGTCAGTCCGACTACATCTTTTTGTCCGGCGGGACGTACAGGCACTGGAGTCTCGATAGGCTTGATGGTTTGTGCTACAGCACTGGAGGTGCATGCAAACAGAGCAAGTCCGATAAACAGGGCATTTAGATGTTTAAACATGTTTGAATAAGATTTGATTAGTTAATAAAATTGTTGTTAATAATAGTGTTTCATTTCTATCGTGCAAAGATAAGAATACTTTTCACAACTCTTATCTTTTATGCGATTAAAACGTTCTCTGTTACATCTTTAATTCATAGATATTCCGGTTATTATTATAACAGGACAATTCCTGTCGGTCTACAGAGATGGCTGCTTCTGTTCTTTAACGGAAGTTGCCATCTCTGCAGCAGGCTGGCTTTTCTTTCTGCAAAAGCCTGATAATGTCATCTTTTACAAGTTGTTTGAACCCGGTAGTGCAATGTTTGTCCGGGGTATATAATGCTGCGTGTAGTGTGTTGTGGGTTGCAACTCTGTCTTTCATTCTTCTGTTCCTTTTATGAGATTTTTTTCCTTTGTTAGGTTGCTCGAGCTTATTATTTACTTTTTGATATACGTTATAAATACACACCATTGGGGGGCTACCCTCGGTATAATAGTTTTAATTTATATTATTTTAATAAATGGCCGGCTTTAAAACTGCTTTTGATTTCTGAAAGAAGAATGACTCAATCGGTGTGATTCTGATAGTATATCCTGTTTTTTACTGACTCGCAATTGGGGTAAAATAGCTCTGGCAGAGAAGAGGACTGCATAAAAAACGGATGTAAACTGCAAAAAAATACGTAAAAGGTGAAATTTTTCCAATATCTATGCATGAAATCTATTAAACGAAAGCTTTCTTTCTTTAAAAGGGAGGCGGCATTCGTTTAGAACCAACGCTCTATTTCATTAGAACTAAAGTTGCATTAGGTCGGAAGATAAAATTCATTGCTCTTATTCCGCCTCTTTTTCACTTTTTAGCCGTGTGTCGGTTAATGTCGGAAAAGTGTCAGAATGTAGCCGTTTACACCTTTTGATGAAGATGAATGTGGTGCTTTTGCCGGAAAGGGTAGGGATGTGTATCTGAACAGACGGGAAAGGTGATATTTTGCAAAAGCCTGATTGCCGGAAAAGGCGTTTTTGATCACCGCAAAGAAAACTACCCGGATATAACAGAAGCTATACCGGGTAGAAAATACAAAATGACATTATATATACACTCTTGACTTTTTGTCGGAGTGCATTAAGGGTTCAACTCGATCCATTCACCGGCTTGAGTATCTATGTTCAAGATATCCGTGCCGGATAAAGTATAGTTCTTATTCGGCTTCAATGTACCGGGACGGGCTATTTTCAACATGCCGCCTTTCTCCGAATAGATGCGTACCCGATTGATTTCTCCACCTTCCATCCGGGCCGATACCAGGAATGCACCCATGGCGCGTAAGCTTTCGAAGGATACATCTTTCCATTCTTTCGGTATTGCCGGGAAGATGCGTATTACGCCGGTGTGACTTTGCAGCAACATTTCTTGTATGCCTGCTGCAAAAGCGAAGTTACCTTCGAGCGTGAAGGGGCGGTAAGTGAAGCGGGATTTGCCGCTTTGGGTCTGGTCACCGTTGGCATGGAAGGTGTTCTTCAGGCAGAAGCATTCCGCAAAGGTTTTCAGGGCTTGTGCGGCACCTTCACCATCGAATGCACGGGCTTTCATATTGGCGAGCCAACTGTATGAATATCCTGTCCAGTAGTCCGGCCCTACTTCATCGAGTCTCTTCAAGGTGGCGCGGATGATGTGTTGTGACTTTTCTCCGTCGCTCCAGTCTATCAGTCCCAGCGGATGGATAGCCATGGCATGTGAAAAATGACGGTGTGATTCTTTGTAGGGATATCCTTTGGCGAAAGTGAGGCAACCTTCTTCGTCTATGTCGTAATCCGGTAGTTGGGCTTCCAGGGATGCCCAGTGTCCGGCTTCGTCGGCCAGGTTCAGTTCGTGTGCCAGTTCGGAAGCAGCCTTAAAGAGGAAGTGCATCATTGCCAGGTCATAATTGGTCATGTCGCTGAACCACGCTTGCAGGGAGTTGTCGAATATTTCGGGACTTGAACTGAATTCCAGTTTACGTACTCCTTCGGGGGTAACTTCTGAAATTTGCTCCAGATAGATTGCCACATCCTTGATGAATGGATAAGCACGCTCTTTGAGGAAAGTGCGGTCTGCCGAATATTTCCATTGCAGATAGAAGTGTTGTGCCAGCCATGCAGCTATGGTTTGCGACATGGAGTATTGTATCCATCCCCCCATGGGTTCTCCTGTCAGGGTGCAAACCCCCGGTATATTCATCCCTTCGGTACCGAAATAGCGGCGGGTGTAGCGTTTGTATGCATCCCGTTGGTTCCACAACGTGTTCAGATAGCCCATTCCTTCGGTCAGGTGATTGCCTGTATAGGTCGGCCAGTAACTTAGCTGGGTATTTAAATCGTGATGATAGTCTCCCTTCCAGGGCGGAAGTTTGCCGTTATCGGCTGTCCATACGGCCTGCAGGGAGATGGGGTATGAGTGTTCGCGGGTAGTGGAACCGAATTTATACATTTCGTTCTGATACTGTTTTTGCAGTACAGAATCGGGTAGAGTGATCGATGATTGTGCCCAGTACTTGTCCCAATATTCCAGGTGTGCCTGATAATCATGCTTTAGACCGCGTTGCAGGGCGGCTTCTGCCTTTTCGGAAGCTTGCTCGCCGGATAAGGAAGAGGTGACGCTCCAGGTACCGTACAAGGTTTCGCCTTCTTGCTTCCAACAGACTGTTACGTCATACGAAAAGTCTCCGTATCCCTTTTGATGGTAGGTTATTTGGTTTCCTTCACGAACCACTTTTCCTTGTTGATAGCCCAATCGGTGCAGATCTTGTCCCGAAACCGGATCGAGGCTGCCATCCGGCTTCGTTTTATTGTATACAGGAGTGATGATGGAGGGTTCTATCGGGGTTTTCAGGTTACGGAATACAAACCATCCGATCGGTTCGGTAGCATGAACGAAAGTCTGCATTTGTGTACCGTCTGCCCAGTCTGCTTCACATAAGGCATTGTTCAGGTAAAGTCTTACCTGAGTCGGAGTGCCGATCTGCTCTAATGGAAATTCGATGGCAGCTCCGGGAATCTTGGACGGCGCGGGATTCATGTCATAAGGCCAGTCCAGCTTTTTCTGTACGGGCAGATAGTTCTTTTGGCGAATATGTTCTTTTACCCAGGAGAAGCGGAAGTTATCTCCCGACAGACTGTCTACCGGACGTAAATCCCATAAATCGGTTCTGTCCAGTGACAGGCGTAGGGTGGAGTCACGTTGCCATACCAAGGCACCGACAGTGGCATTTCCCAAGGGCATTGCTTCGTCCCACGACCGGGCAAGTCCGGTGAATACAAGATCACTCTCTGAAGGAGTGACCGGACAATAGTCATACGAGTTGCAACTGCTCCACAGACCACAACAGAGTAGTAATAGTAGTTTGATTTTCATAATATTAAAAAAGATCAGTTTATAATGTTCTACTTTCAGACTTGTGCTATTATAAATACAATGAGAATAGCAGTCACCATAGAGTGACCGCTATTCTTTTAATGTATTTTAAGATTCGTCTGACTATTTATTCAATAGCAATTCGATCGCCTTGCTACCCTTGTCTCCGGATTTCTCTTCGGATGCCGGGGCGAAAAGTGCATCCAACAGGTAGACGGGTAAACTCTTTGTCGGGTTGAAATGCCCGGATGACACATAATTACGGACAGACGTTAGTAACTGCTGCATCGCAGGTCTTTCATCGATTTTCTTTTCCGGATCGGCACAGAGCACGAATAGTTTTCCTTTTCCTACCTTAGCTTCGAACGAGATACCCAGTTTTTGGTTGGTCTCGTATGAGTCAATGCTCTGTATCAATGGGGTGATTTCTTTCAGTTCGTCGAGTTCCAGGGCTGTCGAATAGTTCAGGATGTCCCACCATTGCCAGTCGGCATAGTTCCGGGTGGGGAAGTCGCGAAAGGCGGGATGCTCGTTATCGATCAGTGTACCTACGATCATTGGATTCCAGTTGAACATAATCGGGTTCCAGAAATGGCTGGCGAAGTGCGCTTTGCGTCCTTTACACTTTTCTGGAATTAACAGTACATTCTTGCCTTCGTTGAGCCACTGTTTGGTTTCGTCGTTCCAGGTACGGGTGTAGACAAAGTTGTGCTGTTCCGTTTTCGGTTGTTCCGGATATACCCACACATCCCATTCATTGTGTATACCGCCCAGCTCAGCCTTCAAGGTCAGTTTGCGGGCACTGTCCATCCCGTTCAAGGGGAGTTCGATGATTCCGAGTGAATCTACCGTAGCAGGTTGTATGCTTTTTGTCTTCAGGCTTCCTTTGTGGTATACGGTTCCGTCTTCACCGGTCAGTGTCCAGTTCAGTTTCCGGCTGTTCAGGGCATCTTTGCCGAAATGGTAAATCTCCATTTTTGCCTTTAGTTTTTCCCCGTTTCTGAAAGTGCGTTTGGGTAAACGTGCCAGGAGTACGGTCGGAGCACACGATTCTCTGAACTTTTCGGGTGTTACCAGTCCTTTGCTTTCCCAGAAAGCGTCGAGGATGCCTACAAAGGCACTGCCCTGTCCGGGGAAATCGGCCAGTCCCAACAACTGAAAACCACCGGAGTTGCGAGTACGGAGCAGCGATTCGTTTACCTCTTTATATTGCAGCACCGTATGTGCTCCGGTTGCCCGGAAGAAATCGTTGGCTTGGTGCAACATGCCGTTTTTGGCAAGCCGTTCGCGGAATACCTCGAAATTGCGTGCTTCTACAACGCCGGTATATTTCTTCATTTCCTCAAAGTTGGGATACATACAGCGTTGTCCGGTTTCGTGAGCAATCACCGGTACATCGATATCCGATTCTTTGCAACGGTCCCAGTCAGTCGATGGCTTTCCTTCGTATACGGTAATCCATCCTTTCGAGGTGACATGCGACACATAGTACTGATCCGAAGGAGTATGAGTACGTGCGGTCGAGGCGCTATAGAGCCGTCGGTTATCATACTTCTGTGCCTTTTTTACCAGATCTTCCAATACGGCGAAGTCACCTTCGTTTTCGTTGCCGTTACACATCAGGATGAAAGAGGGGTGATTGCCATAGGCATCGAGAATGGCATACATCTCTTTTTCAAAGAAATCACGCCGGTCAGGATATTTACCCACATCTTTGATCCACATGGGAAGTTCGGCCTGGAGGTACATACCTACTTCGTCACCGGCTTCGAAAGCTGCTTCCGGCGGACACCAGGAGTGAAAGCGTACGTGATTCATTCCATATTCTTTAATGGTGGTGAAGATGCGTTTCCAGTCATCCACATTTGTCGACGGATAACCGGTCAGGGGAAAGACTGCACAATCCAGTACTCCACGTAAGTGAATGTCTCTTCCGTTCAGGCGGATATGATGTTTACCCTGCTCTACGTTCCGCATGCCGAAAGTTCGGGTTTGAGTATCTGTCTTTCCGTCTACGTTCCAACTGGCTTCTATCTCGTATAAATAAGGTGTGAATTCATCCCAGAGTTTCACCCTATTTCCCATCGGGAGCGTTTGGCGTATGCCTGCATGTACCTGAAGACTGTCTGCATTCAGTGTTTGGCGGGCTATTATTTTACCTTTTTGCTCGCGGATGCATAGCTCCAGTTTTCCTGTCTGTCCGGTCTTTAGGGGAGCGGGTTGTACAGATACTTCCACAGCTTTCGAGCTGACATCGGGGTATACATTGATCTGGCGGATATGCGCTTTCTCCTTGGCATATAGTGAGATGTCTCCGGCTATTCCGTTCCAGTTAGTCTGCGTATATTCGGTTGTTCCATGGTTCCATTGATCCATCGGATATTTAAGTGTATTGTTTACGCAAATGGTCAGTGTGTGGATTCCCGGAGTAAGTAGCGGAGTCAATACGAACGTGTTCGGTGTGCTCAGGTGCTCTTTCATTCCTGCCTCTTTGTCATCCACGTAGACGGTGGTTTCCCAATGGCAACGTTCCAGCTTCAGGTAAATCTCCCGATCTGCCCAATCTTCCGGAATCACTACTTCACGTTGGTACCAGGCGGCTCCCTGATATTCGAATTTACGGCTTAAACGGTCTACGTAGCGTGCCGTATTTTTAATTCCTTTACCTCCCTGGTCTGTCGATCCGGGGAGCATAATGGTTTCAGAGAGCTTGTCCAGATAGAGTTCCGAACCGGGAGTTTTACCGAATCCCATCGGATCCAGTTGGAAACGCCACATGCCCGACAAGTCAAGAGCATCATTCGTTAGGGTTTGCGCCATAGCGGTCATGGCAAGCATCAATCCGGTCAGGAGCAGAATCGCCCGGTACCGGGTGTTTTGAAAAGATTGTTTCATGATAGAATGGTATTCATTAATTTCCGGTGAATTTGTACTCCTTGATGATTGTTATCCATTGAGGCGGCTATATCAAAGAAGTGTTCGGCTTTTGTTCTATTTCCCAGTCCCAGATGTCCCAGTGCCATCAGGTAGTTGCAGTGAATGCGGTTCTTTTTATCCATATCGTCTTCCCAAATCAAAAGATCGGGTAAAGATACGGCAAAATAATCCATCTTGAATCGGTCGAAGAGATGTTCTTCTCCATAAGTAATTAATTGGTTGAACCGGCTGCGTGCCTTTTCTTCCTCTCCTAATTTCCGGTATGCCAGTCCTTGGTAGAATATTTTATCCGGTTTCTGGTCGTTGTAATACATGGCAGCGGCTGGCTGGCTGTTTCCCGAAGAGGCTTTGACGAACAGGCTGTGAGCCTCTTCCGGTCTCCCTTGTTGTTGCAGGATATATGCTTTGTAATAATTGAAGTCATTTTCCTGTGCCCCCGGTAGTTTCCCTTCACCCAGATGGGTAGGGTATATGTAGCATTCATCTATTAAGGCGAGTGCGTCATCATATTTTTTCCGGTTTATCAACTCCTTTGCCAGTTCCAGGCGTGCCAGCTGATATTGTGCGGGTACTTTACCTTCTCCTCCTTCCCACGGATGGAATTTTCTTTGGTCGATCCGTCGGATTGCTTCCCGATATTGCCCGGTTTGGTTCAGTAAAGTGACGTATTCCAGATACAGGTCGTCACGGGTCATTACGATATCTATGTGCTGTTCCAGAAAGCACAGTCTTTCTATGTGCGGACGGTTCAGCCGTTTGTACAATTGATCCAGTTCCATCAGTACACGGGCATCCGTGTGATCCAGGCGGAATGCTTTTTCCAGTAAGGCGACAGCTTCGTCCGGACGGTTCATTTTGTTGAAGTAAGCCAGTGACAGATTACGCCATACGGTGGGGAATGTCTCGTCTTCGCGCGAAGAGCGCTCCCAGGCTGCGATGGCAGTGGGATACCGGCGTTTATCATACCATAGATTTCCCAGGTAATAAAGTGCTTTGGGGGCTTTTCCTGCAAAGTCGACTACACACTGAAGGGCTTCTATCGCTTCCAAGGCATTGGGGAAACAATAATCGGCCGGTTCTTTTTCGGCAGTGGCAATGGCTATTTGTGCTTCGGCTGTTTTTCCTAGACGGATCAGGCACCAACTCTTGTAATAATGTAAGAGTGTCTGTTCACCGACAGGTTGGGCAATGGCAAGTTCGGCTACAGCCAGTGCTTCTTCAAATCGTCCGGCAGAAGTATAGTCGAGTACCAGTGCTTCGTAATCGGGTGCTCCACGCTTCATTAGGTTCCGAAGTTGGATTAATACTGTTTCATTCCGGGTGATCAGGTATTTTTCGAACAGGCAACCGAAGTTGAATGCATCTGTCTTCAAGGAGTCTTCTATCCAGGCAAGAGCCTCCTCTTTTTGTTCGAGATGGCGGAGTATGATTGCTTTCAGATGGCGTCCGCGCAGATTGTGCCAGTTGTGGAGAAGGGATTTTTCAATCTCTTCGAGAGCTTCTTCCCAATTGCTGCGGGACACGGAAATCTGGGCCAGCGAATAGTAGCCTGCGTCTTGCCATGCCGCGTTCCAACACGATTTATAGAACGAATCGTAGGCCTCATCATCTTTTCCCTGAAATTTTAGAGCAAGTCCGAGGTTATAGAAAGCTTCTCCATCATAGGGGTTAGGATTCTTTTCGGTGAGTCGGGCAATGGCATTCCGAAGATATGGTTCAGCCTGCGCAAACTCTCCTTTGCGTATCAGCCATAGTCCCATGGCGTTGTTGCAACGTGCATCTCCATTGTCCCGGCGGAGTGCTTCCCGATAATAGTCGGTCGGGCAATAAGTGGCATGACGATATTGTTCCAGATGCAGTCCGGTCAGATAGAGTTCTTCGTTGGTTTTGATCTCTTCCGGTGCAAGGGCGGGTTTGGCTGCTTCCGGAACTGCTTTGATTGTTTCCGGTTCGGCCTTCCAACTTAGCTTTTTTCGTCCGTTGGTATCGTAGATAATGACTTCCGCTTCGTGAAGATCATTTATGGGGATCAGCCGGTCGAATATTTGTTCAGGCGAGAGGCTACCGATTTCCTCAAAGCGTATAACACCCGCTTGACGGACTACGATGCGTAATCCTTGCTGAGCCGAGGTGGCAAACAGCTTCAAACGACATTCTTCTCCTTCGGTTTCCAGATTCATTAAGAGTTCGGAGGAGGCGTTTTTCACAACTCCCAATTCCCGATAGGGCATGAAGTATTGGGTAAAAGTCTTCTCTTCATAAGGTTGCAACCAACTGAAGTCCGGTTGATTGTCCGTATAGACTCCGGTCATCAGTTCTATGTACGGACCGTCAGCATCAGTCAGGTTGCGGTCCCATGCCTGTCCGAAATCCCCGTTTCCCCAGGTCCATTGTTTTTTTCCGGGAGATATGTGATGATTGGCCACATGCAGGACACCTGCCTGTGTCTCATTTTCGTACCCGCCTACAAAATTATAGTTAGACCGGATTGCCATGTAGGAGGTCGGTACGGGAATATTTTTATATCTGGAAATATCTACGCCGGCAGAATAATCCATTTTATAGTAGGTTCCGGTAGCAATAGGATAACGAGACACGTCCCGTTTTCCATGATCGAATACAGCGTTGACATCCGACGGGAATACTGACTGATAGCAGTCATTGACCGCTACGGCCGGATTGGCCCACCAAAGGAAAGTTTGTGGAAGCGGAGTCGGGTTGGAAACTTTTCCTTGTATCTCGAGTACGGCACGTCCCGGGCGGAGTGTAAATCCGGCTGTTCCTTTTTGACCGAACATCCGTTCCCGTTCGCTTACCCATACAACGACACTTCCGTCTTTACATCGTTCGATGCTGTAGTCCACCGGCAAGAAGGTGCTGGGACGGTGATGTTGAGGCCAGTTGAACTCAATGCCTCCGGAGATCCAGGGACCGGTGAGTCCTACCAGTGCCGGCTTTATTACGTGATTGTAATAGATAAAATGCCGTTGTTTCACCTTGTCGAATGCCATTTGAATACGTCCTCCCAGTTCGGGCAGGATCATGACTTTGATGTATTCGTTCTCCAGCCATACGGCATGATAACTTTTCTCTTCGCAGGTATCTTCAATTTTCTCGATGACCGGATACGGATATACGACTCCGCTGCTTCCCTGGTAGACACGTTTCTCCAGGAACATCGGGTTTTTCTCAGGGCGTCCGATGCCATAGGTAGGGAGCAGGATGTCTTCCTCCCATACATTAACACTTTCTTTCATCTTGTTCTATGTATTATTTGATTAATTCTTTTTCTATTTCTTCCAGTGTTTTCCCTTTTGTTTCGGGCAGGTTTTGGCGTATGAACAGGAATCCGGCCAGGCAGATACCACCGTATAGCCAGAAAGTTCCTTCGGCACCTATACTTTCATTCAATACCGGGAAGGTATAGGTCAGTATGAAACAAGCCACCCAAAGGAAGAAGGTAGAGATGGCTATAGCCATACCTCGTATTTTCACGGGGAAGATTTCGGATAACACCACCCAGACTACCGGGGCAAGTGACATAGCATAGCAAGCGATGGCAAGTACCACCAGTAGAAGCATGGGTAAACCGTTTACATCCAGGAAGTAGCAGGTTCCCAATATAAGGTAAATCAGCGCTAATCCTGCCGAACCGATCAGCATCAGTGTACGACGTCCCCATTTGTCTACCGTATAGATGGCGACGAACGTAAATATCACATTAGTAATCCCGGTCACTACGATGTTCATCAGTACATCGGAAACGGCATATCCGGCCGATGAAAAGATCTCGTGGGCATAATTGAAGATAACATTAATGCCGCACCATTGCTGGAATATGGCCAGAACGATTCCAATGATCAGTACTTTGCGCATTTCCGGGCGGAAGACCGATTTCCATTCGTTGTTTTGCCGGTTGCCTTGAGATTGAGTGAGTTGGTTCAGTTCTTCCAGGGTTTGGCGGGCATACGTTTCCCCTCCGATGCGTGTCAGTGTCTTTTGTGCTTTCTCCTGTTGATGGACGGTAGCCAGCCAACGGGGACTTTCGGGGATGATGAACGATAACAGGAAGAAAATTCCTGCCGGGATCAGTTCTGCCCAGAACATCCATCGCCAGGCCCATTGCACACTTGTTTCGCTGAGTATATCGGAACCTTGTGTGTAGTATTCCCCGATTTGCCAGTTGGCCAATTGTGCCAATAAAATACCTAATACGATGGTGAGCTGGTTGAGCGATACGAATTTGCCGCGTACATGGGCAGGAGATACCTCTGCAATATATACGGGAGAAATGTTGGATGCGATGCCGATGCCCAATCCGCCCACAATGCGATAGAAGATGAAGTAGGAAAAATGATCGACTGCTCCCGTACCCCAAGCCGAAAGTGCAAACAGGAATGAGGCTATGACAAGCATCTTTTTGCGTCCGTATTTGTCGCTCCAGATTCCTGAGAGCAAGGCTCCTGCCAGACAGCCTATCAGTGCGCTGCTCATAGCCCAGCCACGTAGAGCCGCAGAGTTTTCAATACCAAAGAAAGGTTCATAGAAGATTTTAGCTCCTCCGATAACAACCCAATCATAGCCAAACAGTAATCCGCCCATGGCTGAGACGATGCAGATAAGTAGTAAATAGCCTCGTGTCTGTTTCATGTTATTAAATGGTTTAATTGATATTGCAAAGTAAGCGGGTTTGAGAATAGAAATAAATAGAGAAACCGATTAAAAAGATGGACTATATTTCTTTTTTATCTCTATATTTGTGGCGTGAACCGATGAATCTTATTAGTATGGCAAAACAAAAAGACGGCTTTCTGGGCGAACAGGCATTGGTGTTGCCTCCTGCCATTGTGCAACGTATGAAGACTGATCCTGCAACTTCTATACTCTATATAACCGATATAGGCTATTATCCAAAGGCTTATAATCACTTTCGGGAGCGGGAAACTCCGATTGACCAGTATGTGTTTATCTATTGTACGGAGGGTAGGGGATGGTTCAGTCTCGATGGGCAGAAACACCCGGTAGTGCCTAACCAATACTTTATACTTCCTGCAGGACTTCCTCATGCGTATGGCGCTGATGAAAAAGAACCATGGACAATTTACTGGATTCACTTCGGAGGAACACTTGCTCCGCTTTATTGTACGCATCGTACCTGTAGGCTCACGGATATAAAACCGGGAATGCATTCGCGTATTAGTTACCGGACAGAACTGTTTGAGGAGATCTTTCGGGTACTGAAGATGGGGTATAGCTTGGAGAATCTTTCATATGCCAGCTCTGTATTCCATCATTATTTGGGATCATTGCGCTATCTCAGAGAGTATCGGGAGGCTTTTTCAGAGCATCGTCCGGCAGGAGAAGAAGATCCTGTAAATGCAGCTATTCATTATATGAAGGAGAATCTGGGTAAGAAGCTGACTTTAGCCGAGCTGGCTGATTACACGGGGTATTCATCCTCATATTTCTCTAATCTGTTTTTGAAGCGTACAGGATATGCCCCATTGAGTTATTTTAATCAGATTAAGATTCAGAAAGCCTGTCAGTTTCTCGATTTTACCGATATGAAAGTGAATCAGGTCTGTTATAGAGTGGGTATTGAAGATGCTTATTATTTCTCACGGCTGTTCAGCCAGATAATGGGAATGTCTCCCAGGGAATATAAAAAGGTAAAGAAAGGATAAAAGGAAGACAGCAAAGAAGAAAGGTGTGTCGAAACTCGTATTCACCACGGATTATCACAGATTAAGAGTGTTGATAACCAATGACGGGAAATTCACTCTGTGCTACTCTGTGTCCTCTGTAGTGAGTTCCGACACGCCTTCCTTCTGATAAATACTACATTTTTATTTTCTCTGCCAGTCTGATGTCTTTAGAGGAGGCGCCTACTAGAATTTCAAATTCACCTTTTTCAAATACCCATCGGTTTTGTTTGGCGTTAAAATACTGGAATGCGTCTTCACTCAAACCGATTTCTATCTGTTTGCTTTCTCCTGCTTTCAGATATACCTTGTCGAAACCTTTTAATTCTTTCAAGGGACGTGGCTCTTTAGATTGCATGTCGCGTACATAAAGTTGAGCGACTTCATATCCGTCTCGCTGTCCGGTATTGGTTACAGTGAATGAAACGACGAGTTGCTTCTGTTTTTTATCCGTCATACGGATGTTGAGGCCCGAATAGTCAAAGGTGGCATACGAAAGACCGAATCCAAAAGGGAAAAGGGGTTCGATACCTTTTTGATCGTATCCACGGTAACCGGTGAATATTCCTTCTGTATAATACACTTTCTTTTCCTTGCGAGTTTCATCGTAATGACCGCAGGCAGGTGAGTCTTCCCATCTTTTCTCGATAGTGAATGGCAGCTTGGCTGACGGATTCACTTTACCCGAAAGAATATGAGCTAAAGCATGTCCGCCTTCCTGCCCCGGATAGAGGGCGTGTACTACCGCAGGCACCTGATCGATCCATCGGGTCATGTTTATTCCGCCTCCTGCATGGATGGCAACTATCAACTTAGGATTTACTTTTACCAGTTCCTGAATTAACATATCTTGTCCGTAAGGCAGGTCGAAAGGACGGTCGCGCCCTTCCAGTTCGATACTGCCATCCAGTCCGGCACAGAAAACCACCAGATCGGCTTTGGCAGCCAGTCGTTTCGCTTCAGAAAAGTCAATATCACTTTGATAAGCATATCCCATCCGGATCTCTGCCGGTGTACTGCGTTGGTTGCAGAACTCCAGCCGAATATGTTTGGCATCCCCTTTTTTTGCGGAAATTGCGGTATTGCGAACATCGAATGATTGAGATTGAGAGGCATCCAATGCTAATGTTCCGTCTATCCATAAACGATAGGCACCTTGTGCGTCGACAAAGAATCGGATACTGTCTGTTTTCTCGACATCTACATATCCTTCCCAGCACACCCGATAATCATTTCCCAATTTACTTTCGTTGAAAGGATATCCCCACCATTCATAATTTACCGTGCGGTCGGTGCGGCGGAGAATCAATCCGCTTTCTTCTTTATCGGTTTCTACAGTCCGGTCGGCCGATTGATTAACACTTACAGTTCTTCCTGCCGCTACTGCTTGCTGTTGGATCATTTTATCCGAGAGTGTGGCAGAAGTGTCGGAAGATAGTGCATAATAGCTCGCTTCCAGTCCGGGTTTACCTTCTTTCGTACGGAATTTACTGTTACGGAATAAGCGGGGTTTGAATTGGTTGGATATTCCTTCCGTGTAAAGTACGGTTGCTTCCGGAAACTCCTGACGGATACCTTCTAACGCTGAAACTACATACCAGGGATGAACTTTTGAACTTCCCCCACCACCGTAAACGATGCTGTTTACATTGTATATTCTATCCGAAACGATAGCCGGATTGGCAGTCGGTCCGATCACAGCTATCACTTTGGGGCGGTGGATCGGTAAGGTATTCTGTTCATTCTTTAACAGGATGATTCCTTCACAAGCGGTATTCAGAGCCATCTGATTGGCTTGAGGATTAAAAGTCGGAATATCGGTGTCTTGCTGAGGCCTGTCGAAAAATCCCATTGAAATACAGGCACCATAGATGCGGCGCACTTTATCATTGATTACTTCTTCTGTAACCTTTCCTTCTTTGACAAGTGGGAGAAGTTCTTTACGGGTGAACCAGTCATTGCTGCCCATCTCAAGATCCAAACCGTAGTTTGCGGCATTTTCGGCGGAATAGGTACATGCCCAGTCAGACATTAACATGCCTTTGAAGCCCCAGTCTTTCTTTAAAATATCGATCAGATGTTTGTTTTCAGTGCAATATACTCCGTTCACTAGGTTATAACCCGTCATGACAGCCTTGACACCTGCTTTTTGCACAGCAGCTTTGAAGGGAGGCAGATAGATTTCCTGTAAGGCACGTTCGGATACTTCGGTACTGACGGTGTATCGGTCAAATTCTTGATCGTTGGCTGCGAAATGTTTGATGGTAGCAATGACTCCTCCGTCTTGCACTGCTTTTATAAAGGGGACTACCATCTCGGATGCCAGATAAGGATCTTCACCAAAATATTCAAAATTACGGGCTCCTTTTGAAGCCCGATAGTTGTTAACTCCGGGAGCTAAGAGAAAATGAATACCTCTTGCACGCCATTCCTGAGCATACATTGCTCCTGTTTTCTCTGCCAGATTTTTATTCCAAGAGGCAGCCAGCGAAAGTGCTGATGGAAATGCGGTGGCGCGTCCGAATAATCCCCAGGATGCAACGCCCAGCGGACCGTCGGCCAGTTTGAATGCCGGTATTCCTAATCGTTCGCAGGGGTGCAGATAGAAATCATTGTATCCGGAAAGTAGGTCGATTTTTTCTTCCAGAGTCATTCGTTTGATAAGATCGTCTACTCTTTCTTCAGTGGATAATGTCGTGTTCTGAAATGGGTACTGGCTTTGGGCATGTAGCTTGCAAGGAAAAAGCAGTCCTATACCCAGGCTCATGGTAAGGAAAATGTTTTTCATGTGTTTTTTCTGAATTAAATGTTTATTGAGTGATGTTGCAAAGTTCTAAAAAAGAGGGCTTATTGCAAAATAGAAAGCCCTCTCTTTTAGAATAAAGTGTGTTAAATTAATGTATAGCTTCTATCATTTCATTTCCGTTTCTTACGGGTTGTTTAATCAGTTCCGGCAGATTATAAGTTTTAGTGAACGTGTCATAAAAGTCCGGATCTTTTTGGGGCATCAGGAAGGGTTTCCCCGCTTTTCCGGTTTCCGGATCGAAACTGGCAAAGAAAGGGCGAGCCCAAAGCCCGTCCAACCGTTTGCTGCTGAAAACAAACCAGCGTCCGGATGATGACCATGTATGGAAACTCTCCACGTCGTTGCTGTTCACTTCATTTAAAAGCCGTATTTCTCCTGTATCCATTGTCAACAGACAAAGTTCGCTTTCCGGATGCCAGATGGAGAAGTTTCCATAATCCGACAGGGTGAACATCAGGTATTTACCATCGGGAGAAACCCTTGGGAAAGAGATACTTTTTCCCTGTTCGGAGGCTCTGTACACACACTCCGGCGTACTGAATTTACCGGATTCCGGATCGAATCCTATCCTGCACAGGTCATAACGGATACTGTCCAGCGGCATCTTCTCTTTATAAGCATTTCCCCGGCAGAAATACAGTGTTTTCCCGTCCGGTGTCCAGTTGGGGAATGTTTCCATATACCGCTCCCCGCATATCAGGGAGTCAGTGAGGAATGTTTTCTTTTCAGTATCATAAACTATCAGGTCGGCAGCCAGGTCGGATACCTCTATGGGTTTCTGTCCCGATGAATGGAAGAACTGCTGTATCTCATTCATTGAGAATGCAATGTATCTTCCTGAAGGATGCCAGGCCGCATAGGTTCCCCCGTTCTTGAATCCCTCCGGTTTGGTGTTTACCTTTTCCACTTTCCCGTTTTTGCATATCAGTGTCCCTCCCGACTTTCCCCGCACATGCACCATCATGGTTTCCGGAGAGTTTTGATTGAACGTATGGCAGTTGATACACTGTTTGCCGAAATTTCGGTTCTCCGCTATCGGAGTCTCTTCATAACCTGTCAGGTCTCTCTGGTAAATCCCCATTTCGTTCCATAGTTCATATCCCGGGTACAGCAACCGGTAGACCAGGTACTCATCTATCGGTTCGTTCGATATGGTATCCTTGATATCCGCATAGCGTGTCCATTTCCCTCCCCTCAGCAGGGTGATGCGGATGAATATTTCTTTTCCCGCGGCTTTTTGGAGAAGTTTCTTCCATTTCTTTGTCGGTATAATCACTTCGGGATTCTTGCTTGTGTAGAGGATGTCCGCCGTCTCCCCTGTGCCAATTTCCGTTTGGAAGGCATCCGCGTTCTCCCCGATCCTGAAATTGGGAGGTGCAATATTCAGCGGGAATGTGACTCCCGCATAATCGGGATATATACGGGGAATACTGTCCGTGCAGGCATCCGGTTTGCCGCATTGGGCGGTGCATGCCTGCAGGCTCCAGCTGAGAACCGTGATAAGAAGGATATAGATTGTTTTCATGTCTTTACATATTAGTTCCTTATGATTTTGTCTCCATACGGACTGATGAAGTTCAGGTAATACCAGTAGGTGTTTCCAAACTCCGCTTTCAGCCTCTGCATTTGCCTGTTTTTATACAGGTTGTAATACCTTTGGAATCTCTTTTCGGTGTTTTCGCTGACGTTGAATCCTGATTTGAAAAACGTTTCCCCGTCCACTCCCAATTTGTATATATAGAGTGCTTCTTGGTATGCGGGTGGCATTTCCGGATATTTAAAGTGCCTGATGAACTTCAGGTTATCCACAAAGCGTACTACGTTATTGCTCAGCAGTAGGTCACTCATCAGGTATTCAAAAGCCATTCTGTTTGTCGTGTCCTGCTCACACAGATATTGTAATTCCGGTCCTATATTGATGACGTTTGCAAATCGTGCGGGATGTTCCTTATTGTTTTCAAGTGCCATGCGCAGTCCCGGTACACTGCCTGCATGGAGCTGTTTTTCTAATTCTTCGGCATCTTTCCGATAGAAGAGGGACTGCTTCAGGAGATTGATGAACCGTCGTGCCACTTCAGGTCTTTTGTTTACTATGTTGTATCGTGCCAGGTTAAGCAAATGGGGTGCCGTTTCTCCCCATACCACCATTGCTTCGAATTCCCACCGCTGTGCTTCGTTGATGTATCCTAAGTCTTCATATATAAAATGTCCGTACTCACTCTCACGGCTATCGCTGTTCCATGGGAAGTATAGCGCCTTGACTCCCAGTTTTTGTGGGTAATCGAATAGTTGATAAGGCAATTTTTCCGTATGGTACAGAGCCAGGTTGTGAAAGTAGGAGATCAACTGGTTGGTTCTTCCCGAGTTGATATATTTTTCGGTTTGTGTCAGTACATTTTCCCAATTCTTTTCTTTTACACTCTTTTCCGCCATTATCATAATGCGTTCGGGCATATTATATGAATGTATGAATATATAGCAAGCTCCAATGGCATATATGGTTATGAGGGCCGTAGAAATAATTAATTTTTTTTTCTTTCCGGGAACATTTATTCTATGCAGTGTAATGTTTTTCCATATTCCCGATATGAAAAATGCTATGCATCCAAGTATCAGAAGCCCTAAGAATACTCCGATAATCAGAGTCAGTGAATGATCCACAGGCAGCGTATAGATGAAAAGAGATACTGATGGGATCAATGATAATTGCAGTATGTCCGGTTGTCCGGTTATTTTTTTTATGTTGTAATGTGTCAACAGATAGATTCCCGCCAATATACCGGCTAATATCGCACTTCCTAATGCGGGCATGTAAAAGAATTGAATAATGAAATCAGTCAGATAGCTAAGCAGGCCTTCCGTATGAATCTGCTTAAGAAAATATTCTTTAGAGAATAGAAATAAATGATGCTGTTCATGATAGTATATCACATGTGACAGCACCCCTTGGTAACAAAGGAAATAGATGATAAAAAGGAGGGCAAAAAGTAGGTGCGGTAACCGTTTCATAAGTATAGGTGGAAGATAATAAGTGAAATGAGGGCATTCCAAATAGAATGCCCCCATTATCTAAAACACTATTATTAATAACCCGGATTCTGTGTGAGGGCAGGATTCAAGTCTATTTCACTCTGAGGTACAGGGAATAAATAATTGTTGTCCGAGTATCTGCTTCCTGATAAAATAATAGGATCGCCCTGATAAAGGATACACATCTTTCCGCCATCTACTTTCTTGTCGGGATCATTCGGATTGTCTACAATCTTATATTTCAATCCCTCAAATGGAGCATTCAGTACATCCTTTGCGATACCCCAACGACGAATATCCCACATACGTTTTCCTCCTTCCAGGCAGAATTCAACACGCCATTCGTTACGGATACGCTGACGAAGATCATCCTGAGTTGCACAATAAGTTGGCAAACTTGCATTGGTGTTTTGGAGTTCGGGCATACCTACACGACGTCTAACCTGGTTTACTGCGTCAAAAGCCTCCGGATCTAATCCCTGCAGCTCGTTTTTAGCTTCAGCATAAGTCAGAAGTACTTCTGCATAGCGGATGTGAACCCAATCTTTACCCATGTTCCAGCCATCTGACAGAGGATCCAAACTCGGATCTAACCATTTTTGTCCGTAATATCCGGTCTCTGTAGCATCATTATGTTGATTGATACCGGTACTACCGCTTGATGCTAAAGGAGCAACTTTTATTGTTACACCATACATTTCTTCACCGTCATGCAGAATGTCTACTTCCAAACGTGGGTCACGGTTCTTGAACGGATCTGTCGGATCATATATTTTAGATTTGCTGATAGGAGCTCCTTCACTGTCTTCGAATGCGTCTACCAGACTCTGAGTCGGGTTCATACCACCCCAACCTTTTGTCGGGAAACATTCCCAACCCATCAGATAATGGGTCTTATCCGGATAGTTGAACTGAGTAACAAGGATGAACTCATCACATCCGTCAGCTTTTTCCCAAAACAACTCTGCATATTTACCTGTATTATCTTTATCGTACAATTCGTACAGTCCCAGATCCATTACATTTTTAGCTTCTGTAGCCGCAGTGTCCCAGTTTCCATAATAAAGAGCTGCTCTTGCCTTCATAGCCATAGCTGCACCTTTAGTGACGCGTCCGTAATCAGAAGCTCCCCATTCTGTTGGCAAAGCAGCGATAGCTTTGTCAAAATCAGCCATTATTTTTTCATAGACTTCTGCTCTCGGCATGCGTGTTATACCTTCCATATCTTTCAAATCTAACGGCTTGTCAATGTAAGGAACGTCACCAAACGAGCGTATCAGATTAAAATAGATATATGCTCTGAAGAAATATACCTGTCCCAATGCCTTTGTCTTGTCGGCTTCTGGATAATCAGGAATTTCATCGATTTTAGAAAGGATCAGGTTGCACTGACGAACATTGGCATAATCACCGCTCCAACCTTGATCTGCAGGGTCATAAATACCTTTTGAAATATTGCCTGCCGCCCATTTGATACCCATTGTGGCGTTATCGGAGTTAATGTCGTTGTCTTGATCCCAAGTAGACAGATAGCCATAGAGATCTGAGACTACTTTGTTTGCGTCATCCGGCGTTTTCCAGAAGCTACCGTCAGAAAGTTCTTCCTGCGGATAGCGATCCAGAAAGTCGCTACAAGAGCTGAACCCTACTACAAGGGCTGTTGCAAATATATATAAGTAATTCTTTTTCATATTTTTGATAGTATTGAGGATTTAGAATGAAACTTTTAAGCCTAATGAAACTTTTTTCACGTTGGTATATGACCATCCACGTGTGCTCGATTCTTCCGGGTCAATATCTTCAAGACCACAGAATGTCAATAAATTCTCACCGGCTACATATACTTTGATTCTGCTGACACCGATTCTGTTCAACCAACTCTTAGGTAGGTTATAGCCTAATGAAACGTTTTTCAAACGAACGTATGAGCCATCTTCCAACCAGAAAGAAGAAGTTACGAAGTTGGTCTGTGAATCTTTTGTAATACGCGGATAGCTTGCGTTGTGGTTTTCCGGTGTCCAACGATCCAAGTGTTTTTTCAGCACTTTACCGCCATTATAGAATGCGTATGAAGATTCGGCTTCACAGTATTTATCAACATCAAATGCACCTTGGAACAAAGCGGAGAAATCAAAGTCTTTCCAGAATAAATTAATGCTCAAACCACCTGTCCAACTTGGGAAGTTTTGTCCGATTACTGTACGGTCATTGGCAGCATCGATTTTACCATCACCATTCAAATCGGCGTATTTGATATCACCTAATTTTTCTGTACCGGTACGTTTGGGTTCATTAGCCAATTCTTCTTCCGTATTAAAGTAACCAATTGCTTTGTAACCATAGAATGAACCGATAGGATAACCTTCCAGACGCCACAATTTGTTATTGTCAGGATCTTCTCTTTCAGTTCCTTCAAGGTTTGTAATGCGGTTCTTTACATAAGCGAGGTTTAAATTAACTGCATAGCTAAAATCTTTATTGATTCGATTATTGTGGAAAATATTCAAGTCGAAACCTGTATTTTCTACACTACCTGCATTCTGAACCGGTGCCGACATACCAAGAATACCTTGTACCGGGAGCTTCAATAGCATATCATCCGTTTTTTTCTTGTAAACAGAAAGCTCGAATCCGAGTTTGTTATTTAAGAATCCTGCATCTAATCCAATTTCATAGTTGGTTACAGTTGCCCATTGGAGTGCACTGTTTACGTATCTGGCTTCATAAGCAGTTGTATTCAGTGTGTTACCGAACATATAAGATCCATAAGCATAAGTTGCTACAGCGGGATAGATATCGCTCAACTCTTCGTTACCGGTACGTCCCCAACCCAAACGTAACTTCAGATTACTCATCCAATCCAGATTATCTTTAATGAAGTTCTCTTCTGAGATTCTCCATCCGGCAGAAAAAGCAGGGAATACACCCCAACGATTATCTTTCGGGAAACGTGAAGATGCATCTGCACGTAAGTTTGCTTCAAACAAATATCTGTCGGCATAATCATATTGGATACGACCGAAATATGAACGGCGGGCTAGTTCTGTGCCACCATCAGAGTTGGTTTGAGATGATTTGTCCAGTGTATTCAATGATTCGGTCAGTTCATCACTACCACCACCTTTACGTGTTGCTTCTGTGTATTTATAAATCTGCTCCCATTGTTCAAAACCAAACAATGCACCGATCGTGTGCTTTTGGAAAGATTTGTTGTAGTTTACCAATAACTGTGAAGTATACTCATTCCAGATATAATATTTATCATATCCTTCTCTCAGACCGGAGTCCGCAATATTGGATCCTGAACCATAAGAATAATGTTTCTTGAAATAATCGATATTACGAATATCGTTACGTACCGAAAACAATCCTTTAACACTCAATTCTGGTAAGATATGTACAGTAGCATGCAGGATAGCATTTAACTGCTGGTCCATTTGACGATAGAAACCGGTTCTTCCCAATTCGGCTACAGGGTTGGCTTTTCCACTATAATTAAATGTACCGTCTTCATTGTATACCGGCAACGTCGGGCTATTACGGGTTACCTCACTCATAAGTGTTCCGAAGCCTACGGCACCGTCTTCACGTGTTCCTCTATATCCGGATACATTCAGTCCTGCCGAGAACCATTTGCTAATTTCTGATTCAACATTGATACGACCTGTAAAACGATTGTAGTCATTTTCGTTTGTTAAACCACCTTGATAGAGGTAACCGACAGATGCACTGTAGTTTGTCTTTTCAGATCCACCATTGATTGCGAAATTGTGTTGCTGTTCAAAAGCAAAATTTTTGAATGTTTCCTTATACCAATCCGTATTGGGGTGTCCTATGGGATCACTTCCATTCCGGAAGAGTTCAATATCTTCATCACTATAAGGCAGACTGGCATTGGGATTTTCATTTTTCACAGCTTCGTTGTATAACATAGCATAATCTGCAGCACCAAGGAAGTTGAGTTTAGCGGTTGGGGTTGCCCATGCTACGCTACCTGAATATGAAACCTTGGCATCCTGTCCTTTTTTACCTTTTTTCGTTGTGATAAGGATTACACCATTAGCGGCTTGTACACCATAGATAGCGGCAGAAGCAGCATCCTTCAATACTGTCAGGCTTTCAATGTCTTGAGGGTCAATTGTATTCATACTACCCGGAACTCCATCAACAATAACCAATGGATTGGCAGCGTTCACCGAGTTTTTACCACGTACGGTGATCGTACCGGTCTGTAATCCGGGAGCACCGGAAGATTGGATAGCCGTTACACCGGGCATTGTTCCGGCCATTGCAGCAGAAACACTCGATACGGAACGAGATTCCAACGCTTCTGCATTAATAGATGATACAGAACCTGTTAAGTTAGCCTTTTTCTGTACACCATAACCTACCACCACTACTTCATCCAAGGTTTTGGTGTCTTCTTTCATGGTTATGTTGTAAGAACTTACCCCCGCTTTCAAAGAAACGATTTCAGGCACATAGCCGATATAGGTAACTTGCAATTCGTTACCTCCTACAGTTAAACTGAATTTTCCATCGATATCAGTAATCGTACCATTGGTTGGATTACCTTTTTCTACTACCGATGCACCAATAACCGGTTCGCCGGTAGTATCTTTGATGATTCCGGAAACTTTTCTCTGCTTTTGCTGTTGTGTTACCTGTACATTATTAGTTGTAACAGCAGCTGTAGATACTACGATCTGATTGTCTACAATCTTGTAGGTATATCCCGAGTTTTTGAAAACTTCGTTCAATACGGTTTCGATCGGAGCGTCGGATACGTTGATGGATACTTTCTTGTTCAGTTTTACCTGATTGTCATTGTAGA